>Ga0210393_10000024_pt1 | contig 221553 bp, 199 predicted proteins | sample IncBWC27OmetaG_FD_160068 | JGI IMG/M metagenome (GOLD analysis project Ga0210393, IMG submission 160068) | Forest soil microbial communities from Barre Woods Harvard Forest LTER site, Petersham, Massachusetts, United States - Inc-BW-C-27-O ... | reverse complement strand
GGTTGCCGAGCGGGCGCCGTTGACGACGCGGACGATGAGGGCCTCGCGGCCGCCGTTGTCGAAGAATTGCTCGATGGCATAGCCCAATAGGCTGGGCTGCCACAGGCCGCCGAATCCGTGCTGGAATTCCGCGAAACTTCTGATGAGGACGGGGAGGTTGACTGGCCCGCGCAAGGTGCGGCCGACGAAGGCGGTGCGCGCCGCCGGGAGACGCGAAATGGATTGATCGGGGCCGCGTTCTTCGGCGACCTGTAGTCCCAGATTGTTCGGCGTCACCGAATTCCGTTCATGAAGAGTGCTCTTCGCGGACTGTATCACAACTGCCTTGGTCGCGACGGCGCTGCTCTTCGATGCGGCGCTGCGCTTCGATGCGCCATTGCTCCTCTTCCGCCTTCTTGCGGGCGATCTCCTCGAGCATGACCTTCATCCACTCGCTGTTCATTCGCTCGGCTCTGCTTGAGGATCGACGATGGCTTCGATCGCCTTGACGGTCTCCGGATGGTAGCCGGGGCGCGCCTTGGCGAAGACGCGTTTCGCGACTTGCGTGCCTGCCGGCGTCTTCATCAGCGCCTGGTACAGCGGCGCAATGAGCTTGCTGCGCCCGACTGTATTCAAATATTCCTCGAGACGCGGATAGCTCGGCTGATAGTCGTTGACGATGACCTGCCTGAACCAGCTATGCGCAATCTCGGCGTTCGCACTCTTGCTGAACCCGAAGGCCTTGTCCAGTTCGGCCAGTTGCGGAGGCGTGAGCGTCGCGGGCATGTCATTGAGGAAGCGCAGCCATTGTTGGGCATTCCAGTCGGCGCCGAATTTCTTCGGCGGCAGTTTTCCGGCGAGCCATGCCGCACGCGCCTCGTCCACCGGCTGAAACATCGTGGTGACGGGCAGCACGGCATCCGCGGGCAAGCCGGGGTTGAACACCCAGGCATTGACTTGGTCGCGGGTCACGATGCCCGGAAAGCGGTCGAGCAGATTCTCCTGCAGGTAGGCCAGGAACTGTTCCGTGGTGATGCTCTTGAACGCAAAATGATCGAAATACCCGCGCAGGAACGCATCGAAATGTTCCCTGCCGAACTTGGCGTCGAGGTAGTTCAAGAACAGGCGGCCCTTTTCATAGGGGACTTCGCTGAACACCTCGCCCGGGTCGCGGTCGCGCAGATCGATGGCAAGAATCTGATCCGCCGGTTTCAGCCTCGCCAGATCGGCGCGCAGCGAATTCAATCCGAGCACCGCTTCCATGGAGGCACGCTGCTCTCCATACACCGAGGCCATGATGCGGCTCTCCATGTAGTCGGTGAACCCTTCGTTGAGCCACAAATCCCGCCAGGTGGCATTGCCGACCAGATTTCCCGCCCAAGAATGCGCAAGTTCATGCGCTATCACCGACACCAGGCTCTTATCGCCGGCAATGACGGTCGGGGTGATGAAGGACAGCCGCGGATTCTCCATGCCCCCCTCGGGAAAGCTCGGCGGCATCACCAGAACGTCGTATCGCGACCAACGATAAGGCCCGAAGGTCTTCTCGTTCGCCTGGATCATCGCTTCAGTGTCCGCGAACTCCTTGGCCGCTGCCTTGAGCATGGATTTTTCCGCATAGACTCCGGTGCGCGGCCCGGTCTCCTGAAATTCCAGGTCGCCCACCGCGAGTGCGATCAGGTAGGAAGGCACCGGCTGCGGCATGACAAAGGTGTAGTTACCGCCGCGCCCAGCCTTCGGATCATTCTCCGCGCTCATCACGGCACGCGCATCCCGATCGGTGTGTACCTTGGCCTTATAGGTCGCCCGCACCTGCGGGGTGTCCTGCAGAGGTATCCAACTGCGCGCGCCGATCGGCTCCGATTCGGTATAGAGAAACGCCTTGTGGCGGGCGGTCTGTTTCGGCGTCAACCACTGCAGCGCCGAGGAAGCCGGCAGTGTTTCGTAATTGATTCGAATCAATTCGGTGCTGCGCTTCGAGGGCGTCAGTTCGATGACGAGTGCGCTGCCCAATATGGGGTCCGGCTTTTGCAGGCCGAACGGCCGGCTCACCCAAATCGCCTGACTTTTGGCGGTAGCGCCCAGGACGTCCGTGGCCTTTTGGGTGACGTCCAGGATCATGAGGTCCTTGGTATCGAGCACCAACTGCGTCGCGCGCGGATCGAGGCGCTGCAACTCGAGTGCGACGACGCCGGCAATCGTTTTGTGGTCGAGATCGACCCGCAAATCGAGTTCCAGGTGCGTGACCCGGAATTGATCCACATTGGCGTAGGAGTGATAGTCGAAAGTCGGGTCGATGCGTCCGGTATCGGCGCCTGGTGCGCTCCAGCAAAGGCCGCTGGATATGGCGAATACCGCACCGGCGAGCCACCCGCGCTTCAAGGAATTCCTACCGGCGCCTTATCACGACCGTTCAGCAACTCATTGAAAGTCTTTTCATCGACGAGCAAGCCGGTCTGCCCGTCCCAGTTGGAGCCTTCCGGCAAAATGTTTTCGACCAGCAGCCCCTGCGCGATGACGGCATCGACACCCTCGCCGCCGCCGGTCACCGGCACCGGCACGGCGCGCGGCGAATGGGCCAGGTCGCCGACCCGCTGCCAATCGATTTCATCGTCGTGCTGCGCGATCTTGCCGCGCTGCTTAGGATGCAGCAGATTGGCGAGCAGGCGCTTGCGATCCTTGGACCAGTTGCGCGAGTCGTCCTCCATGACGGCATAGGCCTGCATATATAAGGTGCCGTCGCGCCAGCCGAACAAGTAGGGTTGGTTGACCACGGTTACCTTGGTGCCGATCGGAATCAGGTCGAAAAACACCGCGATGTCCTCGGGGTACAGGCGCATGCAGCCGTGACTGGACCGCATGCCGACGCCGTAAGGCTTGTTGGTTCCGTGAATCAGGTAGCTCGGCCAGCCCAGGCGGAACTCATACTGGCCCAGAGGATTGTCCGGTCCCGCCGGCACCTGGGCGGGCAGCTTCTCGCCATTCTCCTGGTGTTCTTCACGCACGGACTTTGGCACCACCCAAACCGGATCCTTTTGCCGGCTGATGATCCTGGTCGAGCCTTCGGGAGTCTTCCAACCGACCTTGCCGATGCCGATGGGATGGGTGTAGACGGTTTCCGGTTCACCCTTCTTGTGAGGCGGATAGTAAAAAATTCTCATCGCGGCCACATTCACCACGACGCCCTCGTGGGGAGCGGCGGGCAGGATGAACTGCGTGGGCACCACCACCTCGCGCCCCACTCCCGGCAACCAAGGGTCGACGCCGGGATTTGCGGTCAGGATTTCCTCGTAACCCACATCGAAGCGCCGTGCGATGTCCGGCATCGTGTCGTCCTTGCCGACGGTGGTCTTTTGCACGTAACCGACGATGTCGCTATGGGGATCCACCTCGAAGTGGTGTGTGGCCTTGGGCGTAGGCAGCACGGGCTTCGGCGGCGGCAAGACTTGGGCGACCACGGGCGGTTCTTTGGGCGTGGGGTGGAACAGCGAACAGCCGCCCAAGGCACTCAAGCAGAGGCCCAAGGCGACTGTCCTGCGAGACACAGCGATGAGTAGAGTAGTCACCCCTTCGTTTCTACAACAAAGTCGGGCGGTCAGGCAATTGATTGCGCGAATTCGACGGCTTGGCGCCGTCCTGAGGAAAATGACGCGCCAGCAGGTTGCCGATCGCGTCGACGCCGGCAATCGACCCGGCTTCAAAGCGGCCGGCACGGAAGTGTTCCTCCATGAGGCGGCATACGGCCGTCCACTCAGGCTGACTGACCCGGCCCTGAAAGCCGCGGTCGGCGACGATTTCGACATGGCGATCCGCCAGCTGGACGTAGATCAACACACCGTTGTTCGCTTCCGTGTCCCAAACGCGCAGTCGGGAAAACACTTCCAGGGCATGATCGTGCGCGGTCACATCGTTCAAGATGTGTTTCGGTGTGAGTGCCGTTTCGACGGCGAAGCGAATCTCACCGGCATGCGTCCGCTCGGCTCGGCCGATGGCCTGTTCGATGGCATCGAGCGTCGCGGCGGGAAATAGCATGCGCGTGCGCCAATGGGTTGCCGCCGCATGCCGCAACAGGCGTCCGATGTTCATCACCAGCTTCCCGAGGCGCCGCCGCCGCTGAATCCGCCACCACCGCCGCTGAATCCGCCGCCTCCACCACCACCACCACCGAAGCCCCCGCCCCCACCGAAGCCGCCGCCGAATCCGCCAAGGCCGCCGCCAAAACCCCCGCCGCTGGTCCAACCTGCGCGAGAACCTCCGGCCAGCATGGCGAACAGGAACGCGACGACACCTGCGCCGATGCCAATGGGCAGCAAGTGGCTCAGGAGCCAGACGATGCCGCCCGCCAAGCCGCCCGTGGCCACCGATCCGACCAACCGGCCGAATAGCGCGCGCAGCACGCCGCCGGCAACGACGACGACGATCAGCAGCAACGGCAGCATATTGCCCAAGCCGCCATGCCGTTCCCATTTCCTATCCGGCTGAGGCAGGGGCTCGCCGTTCACCACGGAAATCATCTTGTCGATTCCCGCCTCCACGCCGCCGTCGAAGTCGCCCAATTTGAAATGCGGCGATATCGCCTCGTCGACAATGCGGTTCGCGATGGCATCGGGCAGTGCGCCTTCCAAGCCCCGGCCCACTTCAATGCGTACCCGCCGGTCGTTCTTGGCCACGATCAAGATCGCTCCGTCATCGATGCCCTTGCGGCCGAGCTTCCAGGCGTCCGCGACCCGAATGCCGAATTGTTCGATCTCCTCCGGCTCGGTGCTGGGCACGATGAGAACCGCGAGCTGACTGCCCTTCTTCGTCTCTAGCGCCGCCAGCTTCGACTCGATGCGCGCAACCGCTCCGCCCGACAAGGTGCCGGTCAGATCGGTCACTCGCGACGTGAGCGGCGGCACGGCAACGTCCGCGGCGGCGAGCGAACTGAGCAGCAGGAGCAGCCCTGCCCCAAGGCGGGCCATGCACACAGTGCGGGCCTTAATGTGCAGGGGCTGCCGGTGGCGGCGCAGTGACCGGCGGCGTGGTGGCCGGCGGCGGCGCGAAATCCACCGCGGGAGGCTTGGAAATCGCCGCCTCGTTCTCCACCCCGAAATTGGCCTTGGTTTTATAGCCGAACATCATGGCGGTCAAATTCGAGGGGAAGGAGCGGATCGCCAGGTTATAAGCCAGCATGGCTTGAATATAGCGATTGCGCGCCACGGTGATGCGGTTTTCCGTCCCCTCGAGCTGCGCCTGCAGGTCGCGGAAATTTTGATCTGACTTCAATTGCGGATAGTTTTCAGTCACCACCAAAAGGCGCGACAGAGCACTTGTCAGTTCCCCCTGTGCGGCTTGGAACTTCGCCATCGCGGCCGGATCATTGACCAGCTCCGGTGTTGCCTGAATGGAGCCCACCTTCGCCCGGGCCTGCGTGACGCCCAACAGCACCGTTTGCTCCTGGGCAGCATAGCCTTGAACAGTCTTTACCAGATTGGGGATGAGATCGGCACGCCGCTGGTACTGGTTGAGCACTTCGGACCAAGCCGCTTTGGTCTGCTCGTCCGTCGATTGGATATTGTTGTAACCGCAGCCTGAGAGCATCAAGCCGGCCAGCAAACCTGCCGCCAGAGCCAATTTACCCATCGTCCCCTCCTGCCCTTTTGTTTGGGCGTTGGGGGAAGTCTATCACTCGTGTCGGGTACGGGACGGGCTCGCGCCCGGAGCCCAAGCGCGCGCAAAAAGGGTGTGGCAAAGCCAGGAAGCTCTTCTATTTACTTTTATTAGCTATATTAATGAATATGTTGTTAACGGCGCTAATATACTTATAATCGCACTATGGATCGCCGAAACAACCCTTATGCGCCAGGAGCTGGACTGCAACCACCAGAACTTGCTGGACGAGACAGGCTCCTCGAAGACGCAGCGATTGATATGGACCGCGTGCTCAATAGGCGCCCCACCAAGGGAATGATGCTGCTGGGCCTTCGCGGCGTCGGCAAAACCGTCTTATTGAACCGGCTTCACGCCATGGCCGAACATAAGGGCTTCCGAACAGCCAAGGTCGAGGCTCCAGAAGGGGGGATGCTGCCCCAGCTCCTTGCCCCCGAACTTCGCCAGGTTCTATACAGCCTCGACCTGCAAGCCTCTGCGGGACATAAGGTTCGCCAAGCGGCCTCAGTCCTCCGAAATTTCGTAGCGGCATTCAAGGTCAAGATAGGTGATATCGAGGTCGGCATCGACCAAGCCCGTGGAGAAGCCGATACCGGAAATCTCGAACAGGATTTGCCCGATTTATTGGTGGCTGTATGTGAGGCCGCGAACGAGCGCAGTGTGGCGTTGGGAATTTTTCTCGATGAGGTGCAGTACCTGTCGCCCGAGGAACTGGCCTCGCTCATCGTCGCCTGCCACGAGGTCGCGCAGCGCAATCTTCCGCTGCTTTTTGTGGGGGCTGGACTGCCGCAGATTGCTGCCCTGTCCGGCAATGCAAAATCCTATGCCGAGCGCCTTTTCACCTATCCCCAGGTGGGTCAGCTCGACGTCGACGCCGCCCGCGCGGCGCTCGTCCATCCGGCGAAGAACGAAGGCGTTGATTTCCAAGCCGATGCGGTCGAAGAAATTCTACGCGTGACAGAGCGATATCCTTATTTCATTCAAGAGTGGGGCTTCCACATCTGGAACTCGGCACCCGGGAGCCCGGTTCAGCTTGGCGATGTTCAGCAGGCCATTCCCGGCATCATCGCCCACCTGGACGCCAACTTCTTCCGTGTTCGTTTTGATCGCCTGACCCCTCTTCAACAGAAATATCTGCGCGCGATGGCGGAGCTCGGTGCAGGCCCGCACCAAACCGGCGACATTGCAGCCATGCTCGGCGTCGCAGCGGGAGCCGTTGCGACTGTACGCCAGCAGTTGATCAACAAAGGTATGATTTGGAGTCTGCGCCACGGCGAAACGGCCTTCACCGTACCCCTGTTCAATGAATTCATGAAACGGCAAATGCCCAAGCTCGAAAAGCACGAACCCAAACGGCGGCGTTGACAGCACCGCTGCTCACCTTCGAAGAACCTGCTTTATCCTTCCCGCGACTCTGCGGAAGCTCTTGACGCGCACTCCTTTGGAGAATGCGCCTTTCGTGGACCCTTCAACGCCGGTTCTTTTCGCTCTCATCGATAGTCCACGCTTCTCAAGATCCTGCGATCCGTGAATCACGCGCACCAATTCCATGCTATCGGCGAGCGCGTCACGCAGCAGCAACTGGTCGAAGAAGCGTTGAAAAAATATCTATATAGCTAAACTCAATAGCAAAACTCTCCGGCGACTAACCTAACTCTAGTCCCGATTTCTTATCTGAAGTGCACCCGCACGATCAAAGTGGGGGCCACTAATGCTGGCGCCCCCTGCGCTTCACTAGGCTTCACCCATCAGGCTGGGCAGGAGACTTTCACTCCCAAGTTGTCCGCCATGTCTGGCGTGCCACAAAAAAAAGAGCCCCTGGTGGTTAGCCAGGGGCCCAATTACTCAACTACATGCTGACTATTTGAACTTGTACGTGGCACCCACCAAGAAGAAGCGGCCTACTGCGCCTTCCTGATGCAGCGAGGCATCATACGCATTGCCGCCGCCGCCGCCGTAGGTCTGGTAGTCGATCGGCGGTTGCCGGTTGAACGCATTCGTGATCGCGCCATGAACCATCAGCTGATCGGTAATGGCGTAGCTGGTGTACAGATTCGTATCCACGAAAGTGCGTATCGTGCAGGCATAAGCAGGAACGGTGTTCGATGGCTGAAAGCGGCCGTCGAATAGGAGGCCTGATTCGCAATTAAGCACGCCCGACGAAGGATCCGTGATGCTGAAGTGGCTGGTGTAGTTGACGGTCGCCGAAACCGTCACAGGGCCCTTCTCCCAGCCCAAAGTGAATACCGCACGATCCTTCGGATTGCCCGTATCCCCGGAGATGCCCGATGGTCCATGCGTTCCCGCCAAATGGTATTCGACGCCGCCAAAGGTCTCGTTGTATTCGAGGATGTGAGTGTAATTCAACTCAGCCGTGATCTTGCCGAAATCACCCAAGTCGATATGCGACTGCCAATCGAGGTCGACGCCTTCAGTTTGGGTCGCGCCTGCGTTGACATAGGGGAACGCTCCAAAGCCGGCCAAGCCGACGGGTGTAACGGCGGTGTTGGTACAGACACCGTCCGCCGAGCAAAACGGCAACGTCGCCGGCGCGGCGCGCACCAAGCTGGTGTAGGAAGTAATTCCCCCGGCTTCGAGCACCGAAATAATATCGTTCGTCAGTTTGATCTGGTAATAGTCGGCCGACAGGCTGAACACCGGCGAAGGTTCGACGATGAAGCCGAAGGTTTCGTTGGTGGATTTTACCGGTTTCAAGTTCGTGCCCGGCTGCTGGAAGCCAGTCAGGAAAATATTACACTGGCTGGGGAAATTGCCTTTGGCAGTAGGAGTACCGGGGTTCGGGCACAGAATCGGATCGTTGGTCGCACCCGCGAAAAAGAAGTTCCCCGACTGGCTGCTCTCAGCGATCGATGGCGCTCGGAACCCTTTACCCCACGTCCCGCGGAGGACGAACATATCGACGGGTTTGTACTTGACGCTAACCTTGGGAGTCGTCGAGCCGCCGACGCCATTGTTGTAGTTGTCGTAGCGGACCGCACCGTCGATTTCGAGCGACTTGAGCACCTGCGCATTGAGCTCCATGAAGGCAGATGCATCGTTCTGACTTCCAAGGGCAAACGCCGGGTTGCCGGCTTCCACCGCACCCGCAAGGACCGTCGGCGGCGGCAAGTCATTTTCTACCTTATGAAAGAATTGCGCGCCGAGGGCCACGGCAAAGGGACCGCCCGGCAGGTTGAACAGCGTCCTTGTTGCATGAATATCCGCCGTATCCAGTGAACTGGTGGGATCCGAAATCGCTTCCGGCACCAGGGCTTGGGCTGCAGTCGGGCTGGCATTGGGACCCACGACGTAGCCATTGTTGAGCGCCGGCTGCACGAGGGCCGTGGACAGCAGATTCAACTCCTTCAGCTGCATCCTGGCGTACATGACGCCGAGCGATCCATCGACATCCCAGCCGGCCGCCGATCCCTTGATATCCCAGATGAATCGATACGTATTGGTGTTGGTGAGCGTATCGGATCCGCCGATCTCGGGGAAGTTATAAACCAAGTTCTGGGTCGTGCCAGTGGTATTGCCCGGATAGTTCCCAGGTACCGTGTAAGGGGGAGTCGAAACGACCGTGGGAAACCCGCCGGGAAACACCGACAAGGCTTGAACGCCGCCGCTTGCAAGAGACGTGGTCGGGTAAGCGCCGACCTGTTCCGCTTTGCTATTGAACAGCGAGACGGTGGCGGAGGTGGTCCAGTCAGCGGCGAGCGCCTTGGTAAACTTTCCGATCACGTTGGTTTGACCGGTCGATGGCTGAAGCTGCAGCTGCTTGTTGCGGTACGTGCACTGTTGCAACTCCTGGGCAGCGGCCGAACATCCCGGCAGAAACGCCGTTGGGAGCCCTGTGGTCGGATCCACGAGGTAACCCGTGATGCTTCCGGGATAAGCGACATTCGGATTTCCAAACGCGCCTGGCGTGGTATTCAGTCCGCCCGGCAAGCTGGAGAAGTTGAGGTTCGTGAAGCCTTCGTTGCGGTTGGTCGCCAGAATCTGATCCGTGTGGTGATAATCGACGGCGACATAGGCGTTGTAACCGTCGCTCGCGAGATCGCCGATACCGGAAATTCCCGCCAAATGCTCTGTAGTTCCATCATGATGTTGCGAGGTGCCGGCTTCCGCAGTGAACTCCGTGCCGGTATAGCTCTTCTTCAGAATGATGTTCACGACGCCGGCGATGGCGTCCGCGCCGTAGATGGCCGACGCGCCGTCTTTCAGCACTTCAACGCGCTCGACGGCGTTGATGGGAATGGCGCTCACATCCACGAAGCTGCGCTGGTTATCGTCCGATATGGGGTAGGCCACCATGCGCTGACCATCGATCAACGTGAGCGTACCGCCCACGGTCAATCCACGCAGAGCGACACCGGAACCGCCAGAAGCGAAAGCGCCGGAGAAGGACTGGTTCAGGGTACCCTGACCGTTTGCCGACAAATTCGCCAGCACCTGCGAGACATTGGTATATCCCATTTGTGCGATGTCGGTGGCACTCAAGACCTGCACAGGGCTTGGCGTTTCGACATCGATACGCTTGATCAATGAACCGGTCACGATAATCTCTTGCAGCTCCGGCCCCGGCGCGGTGGCGGCCGTCTGCCCCATCGCGCCCGTGCTCATCAGGGCAGCGCCCAAGCCCGCGGCGGCAATACCCGATCTCAGGCGGGACGACTTTTCAGAGGAAAAGCTGGCCACGCCGGGATTCCTTCCCGTTGATCTATGCATCATCATTGTCCCCTCAATAAGTTATTTCGAAGTGTTGCGCAGAGGCATCAGCGCTCGAGAAATAGAGCCCAGGGGGTGCCTCGCCGTCCCCCGAGTGTTATGCAATAGCATCCATGAAATATTGACGCGATACAATACCAACTGCAGATGTTGTAGCGTGGACGCCACACGTGGCCGCTGTACGGTCCTGCCCGGGGCAAAAAAAAGCCCCGAGTGTTAGCTCGGGGCGTGAGAGGCGGACTTCAATGAAGGGAAGTAAAGCCCGCTAGGGGATCGGTCGGCTCAGTGCAGTTGATGCCACTGCAGGACTTGGATGTCCGTTTCCTCGAGGTCAAAACTGCGCGCCAACATGCGCGCGATGTCCCGGTCGCCATCTACACTCGCCGCTTTGCCCAGCAATTCCACGACGCCTCGATATTCGTTGTACTCGATGGCGTCTTCCGATTGCGCGATGAAGTGGGTGTAGTATTTGGCGCTCATGGGATAGAGCTTATGATTCGGGCCTCCCGCAATCTGTGAACAACTGCTCAGTCGGTTGTAGCCGCCCAAGAACCAATTCACGTCCTGGAAAAGCCGCCTAGGTTATTGCACCGTGTCAAGATATCGCCCGCCCACACCCGCAGGTTCCAAGTACATCACCCCACAGGGCGCCAAGCGACTGAAGGACGAACTTGACCAGCTCTGGCATCACGAGCGCCCGCGGGTCACACAGGCCGTTTCCGAGGCCGCGGCGCAGGGTGATCGCTCGGAGAACGCCGAATACACCTACGGGAAGAAGCGCCTGCACGAGATCGACCGGCGCGTGCGTTTCTTGCGCAAGCGCCTCGAAGGCATGACCATCGTCGACCCGTCGGCGGACCCCGGCCGGCGGGATCCAAAACGCGTGTATTTCGGGGCGTGGGTGCACATCGAAGATGCTGCCGGCGATCTTCGCTGGTATCGCATCGTCGGCCCCGATGAGTTTGATATGGCGGGTCAGTACATCAGCATGGATTCGCCCTTGGGACGCAGCCTCTTGGCCAAGCGCCTCGACGATGAGGTCACCGTCGAGTTGCCGGGAGGCGCGGCCACCTTGACGGTGGTCGCCATCAGCTACGGGCTCACACCACCCGAATGTTCTTGAATTGCCATGGATCCGTGGTGTCGAGGTCTTCGGCAAACAGTTCACCGCGCTGATGGAGCGGGGTCCAATCCGTGTACTCGCCCACCACGGTACCCAGGTAAGGCCTGCAAATCTCGAGCGGCCGCTGGTGGTCCATATCGTCCGGCTCGACGATGCCCCGATCCGGGTGCTCCATCGCCCAAATCATCCCGGCGAGCGCCGCCGACGTGACTTGCAGGCTGGTTGCGCTGTTGTAAGGCGCCAGGCTCCTGGCCTCCGCGATCGAGAGCTGCGAGCCGTACCAGTACGCGTTCTTCGCATGTCCGGCGAGCAGCACGCCGAGCTCATCGATGCCGTCGACAATCTCCGTCAGCAGGATGCGTTTGCGATCCTGCAGATGCCAGTTACGCCCGGCGAATTCGTGTACGGACATCACCGCGTCGTCGCTCGGATGGTAGGCGTAATGACTGGTGGGCCGGTAGACCACGCTTTCACCCTGCATCACCGTGTAGTAGTCCGCGAATGAGATGGCTTCGGAATGCGTGATCAGGAATCCATGGAAATGTCCCGCCTTGGGGGTCCAGGTGCGCACCCGGGTGCTTGCCCCCGGACGATTCAAGTAAATGGCGCAGCCCGAACCGGCCTTGTGCCGGCCGCCGTCCGCCGGAAAATGCTTCTCATGCGTACCCCAGCCCAGTTCCGCGGGTTGCGCCCCTTCGCTCACGAAGCCATCGATCGACCAGGTGTTGACGAATTCATTGGTCGCCTTGGGCACGTTGGCGACCTGCGTGTCGCGTTCGGCGATGTGCATGACCTTGATGCCGAGCCTCTGCGCCAGCTTGGCCCAGCCGGCACGCGCCGTGGGGACGCTGGTTTCAACCCCTGTGTCCCTGGCAATGTTCAGCAGTGCCTGCTTGACCAGATGCGACACCAGGCCCGGATTGGCGCCGTGGGTCAACACCGCGGTCGGCGATTTCTCATGACCCTTGCGCAGCTTCAGCGCTTCCAGGCGCATGTGATAGTTGCTGCGCGCCTCCACCGGCAGGTGCGGATCCGTATATCCGCCCGCCCACGGCTCGATGCAGGTGTCCAGATACAGGGCGCCGCGTTCGCGGGTGAACTGAATGAGCGCAACGCTCGACACATCGACGGACAAATTCAACAGGAAGTCGCCCGCGCCGATCAGCGGTTCGAGAACGCGTCGATAGTTCTCCGGTGTCAACGCGTTCTTGACGAATTTCACGCCGAATTCCTGCGCTTCGCTGTTGCCCTTGTCTTCCGCGGTGACGATGGTGATGCGATCCGACGAAGTGCCGATGTGACGCAAGATCAGAGGCAAGATTCCCTGTCCGATGCTGCCGAATCCGACCATGACGATCCTGCCCGCGAACTTCACATGCACTTCGTGTTTGCTCATAATTTTCCTTGTTTAGGCGCTGCGCGCCGAATTTACGGGGTCGAGGACGACCCCGTCCGATTACGCGCGCGGGGCGCGCGGAAAACGAGACCCTAATACAACCCTAATACCACCGTGACCGCCGCTTATCCATCGCGCCAATGGGGCGGATAGGTGCGCTCGTAGCCGGGCAGCGATTCGATGCGGTGAATCCAGCGCGCAAGCGCCGGGTAATTGCGCTCCATGGGCAGAAAGCGGGCGCCCAGCTCGGCGGCGGCACGGCGGTCGAGGGCGCGCCGAAGAATCTGTATCCAGGGAAAGATCACCATATCGAGGGCCGAGTAATTCGACCCCACGATCCATTCCTCCTTGCTCAGGCGGCCCTCGATGGTGCGCGCTTCGCGGCCGACGAGGTGCATGGCGTCGGTGAGATTGTCGATATCCTGCGTGACCCGGTCGGCAAAAATGGCGTTCACGATCTTTTGCACCGAGGGCTCTGCATAGGCCTGAAATTCGCAAATCACCCGCATGATGACCCCGGCTTCCTCGGGGGTCAGTCCAAAGATCGGCGGCTGTGGGTACTTCAGATCGAGGTAGTACAGGATCGCCACCGATTCGAAGACCACGTAGTCGCCGTCCTTCAGCACCGGCACGCGTCCGCGCGGGTTCATTTTCAGCATCTGCGGGGATTGGTGTTCCTGCTTGTCGAAGTGCAGCAGTTGAGACTCGTATTGCAATCCCTTGTGCTCCAGCGCCAGGAGGATGCGCCACGAGAACGGACTGCCGCTGCCCCAGTAGAGAGTAAGTGCCATAAGCTCAATTGTAGCGGATGAAGTTCCAACATCATCGCGCTAAGCTCGATTCATGGCATTTACCACCTTGATCGACGCATCCACCCTTCGAGAAATGGCGGGCAAACCCGGCTTGGGTCTGATCGATTGCCGCGCCGACCTGATCGATCCGGAAGCCGCACGCCGCGCATATCTGGCCGGCCACATCCCGGGAGCCCGATACGCCGACCTCCATCAGGATCTTGCGGCTCCCGTCAGCGCGAATTCCGGCCGCCATCCGCTACCCACCCCGCAAGACTTTGCCGGCACCTTGAGGAAACTGGGAATTGGCAATGCCACCCAGGTCATTGCGTATGACGACGCCGGCGGCGCCTATGCGGCCAGGGCGTGGTGGCTGCTGCGGTGGCTGGGACACAGGGCGGTAGCTATCCTGGATGGCGGTCTGAAGGCCTGGACCGCCGCGGGCGGCACCTTGGAAGCGGGCGCCGAGGAGCCTCTGAAGGCTGCGCCGGCCGGCGGCGCTGTCTTGCCGCGTGCCGACAACGCTGCGGTCATCGACACCGCCGCGATTCCGGCATTCTTGAGCGATGATGGGAATCTGCTGGTGGATGCGAGGGCTGCGGAACGTTACGCCGGGTCGGTCGAACCCATCGATCCGGTCGCCGGTCATATCGCCGGCGCCGTGAACCACCCTTTTTCAGCCAATCTCGCGCCGGACGGCCGATTTCTGCCGGCACCGGAACTGCGGCGGCGTTGGGAGGCGCGGCTCGCCGGCAGAGCGGCGGCGCACGTGGCTGTGATGTGCGGCTCCGGAGTCACGGCCTGCCACAACCTGCTCAGTTTGGAAGTTGCCGGCCTTCACGGCGCGAAGCTGTATGCCGGCTCCTGGAGCGAGTGGATCAAGGACCGGAATCGGCCCATCGCCCGCGGCGGCTAGCAGTTCGTCCATTGCACGACGCCGTCATTTACATGCAGCCCCAATTTGTTATGGTGCGCGCCACATGAACACGACCGCAAAAGCGCTCAACGGCCCGAGCCACACGTGGAAAATCGCCGAGTCGTTGGACTTGTACCAGGTCGAGGCCTGGGGCAAGGGATATTTCTCCATCAATGCCCAAGGCCATGTGGTCATCCGTCCGAATCTGGACGCGAGCCGCGAAATCGATCTGTATGACGTGGTTCAAGGGCTCAAGGCCCGCGACCTGCACACGCCGGTGGTGATCCGATTCTCGGATATTCTCGCGCATCGGCTGCGCCATCTTGCGGATGCATTTGCCACCGCCATCACCGAGAATGACTACAAGAATCGCTATGCAGCGGTGTTCCCGATCAAGGTCAATCAACAGCGGCTGGTGGTCGAGGAGGTTTACCGCTACGGCAAGGAGTTCGGCTTCGGACTCGAGGTCGGATCCAAGCCCGAATTATTGGCGGTCATGTCCATCACCGAGAATGCGCCGGATCGTCTCGTGGTGTGCAATGGGTTCAAGGACGACAGCTACATCGAAGCGGTCATCATCGCGACCAAGCTCGGCCGCACCATCATTCCGGTGGTGGAAAACTACGAGGAAATCCACCTGATTCTCAAGCATGCCGAGCACTATGGGGTGAGACCCAGGATCGGCGTGCGCGTGAAGCTGGCCAGCGAGGGCGCCGGGCGGTGGCGCGAATCGGCCGGCGAGAAATCCAAGTTCGGCTTGTTCATCAGCGAGATTCTGGACCTGTATGCGCTTCTGAAGGAGCGCAACATGCTCGACTGCCTGCAGCTCGTTCATTGTCATCCCGGCAGCCAGCTTCAGGACATCCGGCGCGTGAAGGATGCCATCAACGAGCTGGCACACGTGTATGCCGAACTCAAAATCATGGGCGCGGGCCTCACCTACATCGACATCGGCGGCGGCCTGGGCGTCGACTACGACGGCAGCGGGACCAACTACGAGTCCTCGATGAACTACACGCTCAACGAATATGCCAGCGACGTGGTGTACCGTATCAAGAGCGTGTGCGATGCGCGCGACGTGCCGCATCCGATGATCATCAGCGAGTCCGGGCGCGCCATCGCGGCCCATCACAGCCTGCTGGTGTTCGATACCTTGGGATCGTCCAAGCTCGATCAGTTCAAGGTGACGGGAAAGCCGGCCGAGGACTACCACGGCTCGGAAGAAGTACCGCAGCCGGTGCTGGATTTATTCGACAGCTATAGATCGGTGAATGAGCGGCGCCTGGTGGAGTGCTATCACGATGCGCTCCAGGCGCGCGAGCAGGCGCTGCAGATGTTCAATCTCGGGTATTTGAGCCTCGAGTTTCGCGGTCTGGCGGAGAAACTCTATTGGGCGACGTGCGCCAGGATCCGCGATTATTGCCGCAAGCTCGACCGGGTACCCGAAGAGATCGAGAACCTCGAAGACATGCTGAGCGATATTTATTTCTGCAATTTTTCCGTCTTCCAGTCGCTGCCGGACAGCTGGGCGATCGGCCAGGTCTTTCCCATCATGCCCATCCAGCGGCTGAACGAACGGCCGGCGCGCAATGCCGTGCTGGCCGACATCACCTGCGATTCGGACGGCAAAATCGACCGCTTCGTGCATCCCCGCCTCACCAAACGCACGTTGGAAGTGCACGAACTCACGCCGGGCGAGCCGTACTACCTGGCGGCCTTTCTGGTCGGCGCCTACCAGGAAACCCTGGGTGATCTGCACAACCTGTTCGGCGATACGCACGTCGTGCACATTCGGCTGCAGGATGGCGGCGGGTGGTGGATCGAAGAGATCGTCAAAGGCGACACCGCCAACAAGGTGCTGGAGTACATGGAGTACGACACCGATGAACTCTATCCGGGAATCGCCCGGGACTGCGAACGGGCCGTGCAGGAGGGCCGGATGTCCCTGACGGAAGCCCAGGCCGTCAAGCGCTTCTATGAAAACGAACTCAACGGCTATGCGTATTTAGAGGTCGAATGAGCGCCTTTCCGCCGTAAATCTTGGGTTTGCCAACAATTATCTCAAAGGGTAGCATCGGTCATGCCGATTGGTACAGGCCTCGACGCCGCAACTGGCGCGAGGGTCTGCATGTTGAAACCGCGCGCGTTGCGCGCATCTGTCAGAGAGACCAGTTGAATGACGACGATCTATGTGGGCAATCTACCCTTCACTGCAACTGAAGACGAAGTGCGCGCGATTTTCGAGCGACACGGCAAAGTCGAATCGGTCAAACTCATCAACGATCGGGAAACCGGTCGGCCGCGCGGGTTTGCATTCGTCGACATGGCCGCCGATGAAGCGCAAAACGCCATCCAACAGACCAATGGCTTCCAGATGGGCGGCCGGCCGCTGCGCGTGAATGAGGCCCAAGAACGGGCACCGCGAAAGCCTGGCGGAGGTGCCGGCGGTGGTGGTGGCGGCGGCGGCGGTGGATCGCGCCGCTGGTAAGCCACTCTCATTTCAGCGGCGCTGCGCTCCTTGGCCTGTTGATTGCAGCCTCCCGCGTCGAGGCTGAAGACCTGAATGCGGCGCGCCTGTGCGCTGCGAACCCAAACGCCGCTGCGCGTCTGGCGTGCTACGACGCGGCGTTCGCGGTGAAACCTCCGGCGGCATCTGCGCAATTCGGAGACAATGATCATCTTCAACAGCAACGCACGCCCAAGCTCGACGTCCCAAAGTCGCTCGAATTGACGGTCAAGAGCGTGCAGCCGCTTTTGCAGGGACTATATCGGTTGACACTCGAGAACGGTCAAGTATGGGAAACGCGGCAAGCCGACGGGGGCTTGGCATTCAAGGCCAGCGACGTTGTTACGATTTCGCGGCTTCCGCTCGGAAGCTATCTGATCTCGATGAAGGGCAACCCGCGCAGCGTAGGGGTCAAACGAATACAATAGAAAACGGCCGGGCCGAAACTCACCACATTTCCTTGAGCTGTGCGACGACGTCGACGGTTGCCGCATCGGAAGCCTTCAGGTTTTCCGCTCCCACCGTGGTGCGCACGGAAATCTTCTCCAAGCTATCCAGAACCTTGTCGGTCATGAACCGGCTCTTGGCGCCGTACACATGGGCGTCGCCGTTCTTCGCCTGCTGAGTGACCGCAAATTTGAGCGGCGCGCATAGATGCAGTTCATTGCGCGCCCGGGTCATGGCGACATAAAGCAGGCGGCGTTCTTCTTCGATCATTTCCGGTTTGCCGGTCGAAAACTCGGATGGGAAGTTGCCGTCCGAAACATTGAGCACGTAAACATGATCCCACTCCTGGCCCTTGGCCGAGTGAATGGTCGAAAGGATGACGTAGTCCTCGTCCTTCGAAGCTCCCGCAGACTGATCGCCCGTGGCCACCGGCGGATCCAGGGTGAGTTCGGTCAGGAACCGCTCCCGGCTCGGGTGCTGCGCCGACAGCTGATCGAGCTGCTCGATGTCGCCCATGCGTGTCCAGCCGGAGTCGTAGATGCGCTCCAATTGAGGCTTGTACCAATCCTTCACCAGGCCGGTTTGGCCGGGCCAGGGCGTTGACGGATCGGCAAGTTTCTCGAACAGGGCGCAGAATCTCTTCCACTCCATTTTCACCGGCTGGGGCGCATCGAACTCCGCCAGGCTCTTGGCCTCGAAACCCTTGGCCTCGAAGTGCTCCAGAGCCTGCTTGGCATTTGCCGGTCCGAATCCCGGTTGCAGCTTCAATACACGAAATCCCGCCACCGAGTTTCGCGGGTTGTCGGCCCAGCGCAGCACCGACATGACGTCTTTGACATGCGCGGCCTCCAGAAACTTCAGGCCGCCGTATTTCACGAAGGGGATGTTCTTCTTCGAGAGTTCGACTTCGAGCACGTCGCTGTGATGCGAACTACGGAACAGGATCGCGTGGCGTTTCAAGGACCCGCCGATCTCACGGGTCTGCAAAATCTTGGAGGTGATGTATTCGGCCTGGGCTTGCGCGTCATCGAGCGCCACGTACAGCGGTTTCTGCGCAGATTGACGCGTGCCCATGAGCGTCTTGCGATGCTGGCGCGCGCCCTCCGACATCAGCGCGTTGGCTGAATCCAGTATCTGCTGGGTCGATCGGTAGTTCTGCGCCAGCACGACGATCTCGGCCTTCGGCTTGTAGCGTTCGGCGAAGCCCAAAATGTTCTCGACCGCCGCTGCACGGAACGAATAGATGGCCTGCGCGTCGTCTCCGACCACCGTGACGCCCTTGCCGTCGGGCTTGAGCGCGAGCACGATTTCACCCTGCAGGGTGCTGGTGTCCTGGTATTCGTCCACCAGGACATGATCGAAGTTCTTCGACAAACTTTGCGCCAGGGCCGGAGTCTGCATCATGACGTGCCAGTACAGCAGCAGATCATCGTAGTCGAGGACGCGGTTTTTCTGCTTGCGCCCGACGTACTCGCGATACAGACGGGTGAGATCCGCTTCCCACTCCCGGCACCAGGGGAACTGCTCCTCGAGCGTCTGCTTGAGCGAAAGGCGGGTGTTGACCCGATACGAATAGATTGCGAGGCAGGTATCCTTGCGCGGAAAGCGCTTCTCCTTGCCGGAAAACCCGAGCTCATGACGGATCACATCCATGAGGTCCGCCGCGTCGGCGCGGTCGAGCACCGTGAAATTCGGATCGAGACCCAGGTGCTTGGCGTAGAGCCGCAGGATCCGGCTTCCGACCGAATGAAAGGTGCCGCTCCAAATCAGCCGTGATACCACGCTGCGATCGCCGGCCTTGCCGCGATCGGACATCACTTCCGCCACGATGCCCTGGGTACGCTTGATCATTTCCTGCGCGGCGCGGCGCGTAAAGGTCAGCATGAGGATGCGCGAGGGATCCGTGCCGTTCAGCACCAGGTGAGCGGTTCGATGCGCCAGCGTGTTGGTCTTGCCGGTTCCCGCGCCGGCCAGGATGAGCAGCGGACCCGCACTGACACCCTTGTCGGGAACCGCCGTGCCGAATGTGGCGGCGCGGCGCTGCCCGGGGTTCAGCGTGTCGAATGCGTTGGCCTTGACTTTCATCATAGAAGTTTTCGAATACTGTACGTATATCCAGATCGAGACGCAACTCGAGATCAAGCTCGCCGGAGCATCGCGCATCAACGGCATCCGGCGCGTGGAGGCAGATCACACAGTTGCCTGAGTTTCGGCGATGATCGGCACACCTCACACACAGGATTCCCAGGTTCATGCTGAAACCCACGACCGTCGCCAGCCACGCGGTACACACCGGCCGCGTCATCCAAGTTTCCACCGAGCGGCTGCGCTACTCGAACGGCCGTGAATACGACATCGACTTCGTGCGCCATCCGGGGGCTGCCGCCGTGGTGGCCGTGGATGCCGCCGGGCGCGTCTGCGTGGTGCGCCAGTACCGGCATGGCGTGCAGGACTTTCTTTGGGAGATTCCCGCGGGCAAGCTTGACTTGGGCGAGCCCCCCGAGGTGTGCGCCTTGCGCGAATTGCGGGAGGAAACCGGGGTGGAAGCGGCGCACTGGACCTCGTTGGGCTTGTATATCCCGGCACCGGGACTGTTCACCGAGGTGATCCACCTGTACCTCGCGCGCGATCTCAAAATCGGCACCCCCAGCCCGGACGCCGATGAGGAACTTCAGATCCGATGGCTTGCGCTGGATGAAGCCATCGGCCTGGTTTTGCGGGGCGAGTGGAACGACGGCAAGACCGCCATGGGGCTGTGGCGCACGCAAAATCAGCTGCAAATGTGACGCTTTGCTGCTTTTAGAGGTCTGCGGATTGACTTACCCCGCGCAGTGCCTAAAAAGGTACTGTGAGTAACGATAAGCCAAAACCTGCCCTCCCGCCGGCCGCCGGCGACCCGGCGGAGCCGTCGCCGAAAAATGACCGCGGCGGTGAAAAGTCGACCGGGCGCGTCCGATTCGACGAGCGCGGCAACGCCGTTTGGGAGTGGCAACTGGCCACCGGTGCCTTCGGCCTCGAAGTCTCGACCCAGCGTCTGCAGAAGCTCGAGCACCCGGCCTTGTCCATCGCGGACGATGCGCCGACTCCGTTCGAAACCGTGCGCGCCAATCCGCTCGGCACGAAAAAGGGCTACGACCCTTACGACAGCGGCCGGCTGGGCAAGAAACCGCCACCGGCAAAGAAAGACTTACGCAAGCTCAGCGAGTGGCTGAAGATGAAGAAGCAGTTCGAGGGCGCCAAGGACGACGAGTCCGAGAAATAAGCTCGACCCCCATCACGCCAGCGCGTGACGCATCTTGGCGTCGTGCCGCAATCGATAGAAGGCGCGCAGCTCGCGCACCATCGCCTCGATTCTCGCCACCCCCCTGTTGACGAAGCGTCTTTCCAAACGGCGGCAATAGTTCGCGGCGCAGCGGTGCGCGGTGCGGTAGCGTTCGTATTGATCCGGCTCGAGGCGCGCATCGAAGCTCACGCGATCGAAGAGGCGCGCGTGCACCTGTGCCGGATAAGACTCGCCGCCGGTCTGGCTCGCGAGAAGGAACACCGTGGCCGCATACTTGTCCACCTCGGCCTGGGTTTCCAGCTCCAGCAACGACACCGGCGAGTCGCGCTCCAGGCGCCACGTCGAGTACACGAAATGGCTGACCCCTTCGAGCGCCGTGCAGTAGTCGGCAAGATTATCCTCGGTCAAGGCCTCATGCGGATTCGCCGCTTCCAGACGGCGCAGCAGCTCCGGATCCAGGTACAGTGCGACGCCGGCGCCGTCGGCCGTCTCCGCCAGCAGCAGCGCTTCGTCCAGCTCGCGCCGGTCGTTCTGCGGCTCGCTGCAACCGACCGTGCCCCGATCGGTGACCAAAAAATCATACACGTCGTAGGGCAGCTCGACATCGTACAGCCGTCCCAGCAACGACTGCAGGCCGCGCAACACCATCGATCAATGCTCGCGGCGCGCGCCGGCCGCCGTGACCGGCTGCACGCCCAATTGACGCAGCAGTCCGTGCGCCCGCCGGCTGCCGGTCTTCATCCATATTTCGTAAAGCCGCAATATGTCCGCATCGCTGTGCGGATGCGACATGTCGCTCACTTCATTGAGCGCATCGACCAGACCTTGGAATTTCTCGGCCAGTTGCGCATAGACGGCCGCGACGCAGCGTCCCGACATGGAGCGCTGCATGGTGTCGGCCAGGGAACTGTAGGCGTTGCCGCCCATGGCGATGTGATAGTCGATGTCGATCAGCTTGCGCGCGAAGCTGCGGGCGAAGAATCCGGCGATGAACAAGGAAACATCTCCCAGCCGCTGCAGGCCGCGCTGCCGCGCGCTCGCGCTCGGCGCGTCCAAGGCATCGGCCAGCATGTGCGCGAGCGGCCTGATGCGCAGCCCGTCCGGCGTGCGCTCGTACAATGCATCGGCCCGTGAAAACATGGTCAGCAGGTTGACGACGTATTGCTCAGCCTGCTCATCGATGTCGAGATGTTGATGTTCGCTCGCGGTGTGAAATGCATCACGAAAGAATTCCCGCAGGGAACTTACCGCTACAAGAGGTCCGGCAGACAACGCTTGCATGCTTGGCATCCTTTTATGGCTGACACCATCCTATCGACCAAGTTACGCTGAAGTGAACGCAAAAAGCGCGAACTGGCGTCGGAAAATGCCTATTTTCCCAGGCTTTTTCGATCAGCACTCGCACGCGTAGGCTGCCAGGGGCGTGCGTGCCCCCGCTTGGTGCTAGATAATTTCTTCGAGCGTCGAGATGGTGCGCGACGGCGGCGGCAAATGCCCGGGCCATGGCTTACCGTTCCGATTGAGCCACACCGCCTGCAGGCCGGCTTGCGCGGCGCCGACGACATCGAGGTGCGGATCATCGCCGATGTGTACGGCCTGTGCGGCCTCGACGCGGGCTTCATCGAGCAATCGATTGAAGATGCGCACATCAGGCTTGGCGGCGCCGGCTGAAATCGCGGTGATGTGCCCCTCGAACCAATGCGCGACGCCGCAACGCTTCAAATCGGCGTTGCCGTTGCTCAGGGCAAACAAGCGATAGCGTCGGCTCAGGCGCTCCAGTGAGGCTTGCACCTCGTCGTACAATTTCACGCGATTGCGCTCGGCATAGAACACTTCGAATGCCTCATCGGCGTGAGCGACGGGATGGCCGGCCGCGGCGAACATCTCCGTCAGCGCCCGGTGGCGCAGGAAGGTCATGTCATGACTTCGCTCCGGGAATCGCTCTGCGATGGCGATGCGCATCGCGCGCAAGGACTCACGGTCGTGTCCCCGCATGATTTGTGGATGCCGTTCTGTGAGCCACGACAGCATCGCGGCTTCGGCCGCCGTCATCACGGGCTCCACCGCCCACAAGGTGTCATCCAAATCGAAACTCAAGACCACCGGCGCGTTCATTGATGATTCCTAGCCTGTTAGAATTCGCAGCATGAGCGAAAACCCCGTCCAATACGGTACTTCAATTCTTCTCATCGGCAGCAAGAATTACTCCAGTTGGTCGTTGCGGCCCTGGCTATTCTTGCGCAAAGCGGGCTTCAAATTTCGGGAACAACTCGTTTATTTCGACGCCGGCGATTATCAGGCGCAAATCGCCGCACTGTCGCCGTCGCGGCGCGTGCCCTTGCTCATCGATGGCGGCCTGAAAATCTGGGATTCGCTCGCCATCTGCGAATACGTTGCCGAATTCACAGGCCTCGGGCTGCCCAGGGATCGTGCGGCCCGCGCCCGCGCGCGTTCGGTTGCCGCCGAAATGCATTCGGGCTTTCAGGCGCTGCGAAACGAGTGCCCCATGAACGTGCGGGCCAGAAATCATCGGGTGCCGCTGACGCCGCAGCTCGAGGCGGACATCGCGCGAATCGATGACATCTGGTCCGGCAGCCGCCAGGCTTTTGGCGCAGGCGGCGGCTGGCTGTTCGGCGATTTCAGCATAGCCGACGCCATGTTCGCGCCCGTCTTTTTCCGCTTCCAGAGCTACGGCCTGCGATTGAGCGCCTCATCGCAAACATATTTGAACCATGCGCTCGGCGATCCTGACTTGCGCGAGTGGCAGGAAGCATCGAAGAACGAGGGACATCCCCTGGCCGATGTGGATCAAGTTGGCGCTTGAGACCCTGGCTCAAGTATTGCGGCTCCTGGAGTACAATCCGGCCGGTACCTCCACCAAGAGAGCAACCATGCCTGCCCAACGCTTCCTTCCAGCCCTCAGTCTTTGGTGCATGGCGGGCGTAGCCGGCGCGGCCGCGGCCTCCTCCCCGGCAGAACCGACGCTGCCCTTCACGATCCAAGACATGGTGCGCATGGAGCGAATCTCCGACGTCGCCGTATCTCCTTCCGGAAAGCGCGTGGCGTTCACCCAGCGTACCACCGACATGGAGGCCAACAAGGGGCGCACCGGCATCTGGCTGCTGGATACCGGCAAACGCGGGGCGACGCCCCTGCGTCTCACCGACGGCGGTCCCAACTCCAATTCAGCGGAGTGGAGCAAGGACGGCAAGTACATCTACTTTCTCTCGAATCGCAGCGGCACAACCCAAGTTTGGCGCATCAGTGCCGTCGGCACCGGGCCTCGCGGCGACACGCCCGTGCCCGATTCCACCCAGGTGACCAATTTGCCGCTCGACATCGGCAGCTTCCACGTTTCTCCCAACGCAGACCGGATTTTGGTGAGCGTCGAGGTGTTCCTGGACTGCACGGATCTTGCCTGCACCAAGAAGCGCTTGGATGCCGCCGCACACCCGGCAGCTACCGGCGCATTGCACACGCAGCTTTTCATCCGGCATTGGGACAGTTGGAGCGACGGCCGGCGCTCCCAGGTGTTCACGATGGCCGTGAGCGACAACGGCGTGGCGCAGGGTACGCCGGTCAATGTTACGGGCGGCATCGGCGATGTACCCGGCAAGCCGTTCGGCGGCCGCGAGGATTATGCCTTCAGTCCGGATGGCGCCCAGGTGGCCTTCTCGGTGCGCGGCACGGCCGGTGAGCCGTGGTCGACCAACTTTGACGTTTATACGGTGGCCGCCGACGGCGGCAGCCTGCCCAAGAATCTGACCGCCGACAACACCGCCTGGGATGGACAGCCCGCCTTCTCGCCGGATGGATCGCAACTGGCGTACGTGGCCACGGACAGACCCGGCTTCGAAGCGGATCGCTTTCACCTGGTGCTGCTCAATCTGCAGTCGGGCGTCAAGCGCGCTCTGACACAGAACTGGGATCGCTCGATCAGCAGCTTTGCCTGGTCGCGCGACGGCAAGACCTTGTTTGCGACCGCCGATCATTTGGGACAACGCCCCCTCTGGGCCATCGATGCCGCCAGCGGCCGAGCATCCGCCATCACCGGCGCCGGCGAAGTTGAAGGCTTTGCGGTCGGCGCTTCAAAAGTTTTCTACATCGCCAGCAATCTGGGTAATCCCGCCGATCTTTATTCGGTCGGTTTCAGCGGCGGCAAGCCCGCGCAACTGACGCACCTCAACCAGGCGGTGCTCGAGCAACGCCAGTTCGGCGAATACCGGCAATTCAGTTTTGCCGGATGGAACAATGAAAATGTATTCGGCTACGTGATCAAGCCGGTGAATTTCAAGCCCGAGCGCAAGTATCCGGTCGCATTCCTGATTCATGGCGGGCCGCAGGGAAGCTTCGGCAACGCCTGGAGCTGGCGCTGGAATCCGCAGGCCTTTGCCGGTGCAGGCTATGCCGTGGTCATGATCGATTTTCACGGCTCGACCGGGTATGGCCAGGCTTTCACCGATTCCATCAGCGGCGACTGGGGCGGCAAGCCGCTCGAGGACCTGAAGCTTGGATTGGATGCGGCGCTCAAAGGGAATCCGTGGCTCGATGCGGATAATGTATGCGCATTGGGCGGATCCTACGGCGGCTTCATGATCAACTGGATCGCCGGCCAATGGGCGGACCGGTTCAAATGCCTGGTGAGCCATGACGGCATTTTCGACAACCGCAGCATGTACTACTCGACCGAGGAACTCTGGTTTCCGGAACACGAATTTTCCGGGCCCGAATACCAAAACCCGGCGGCCTACGCCAAGTTCAATCCCATCGACCATGTTGCGAAGTGGCGAACCCCGATGCTGGTGATTCACGGTCAGCAGGATTATCGCGTGCCCGACGCGCAGGGCATATCGGTGTTCACCGCCCTGCAGCGCCGCGGCATTCCCAGCGAGCTGCTGTACTTTCCCAACGAGAACCATTGGGTGCTGAAGCCGGCGGACAGCATCCAGTGGTACGACACGGTGCTGGGCTGGCTGAATCGCTGGACGCGGCCTTAGCGGACACGCGGCTTCAAGCCTCCAGCCCGCGCCAGGCGGCGGGATAATTCTCGCCGAGCTGCACGATCCGGTGCAGCAGGTCGTCATAGTTCATGCCGGCCTTGAGCGCGGAGGCGGAGAAATCTTCCGCCGCGGAAAGGTTGGGATTGGCATTCGCCTCGAGCACGAACAGCTCTCCGTCGGGCCTGAGACGAAAATCCATGCGCGCATAGCCGGTCAAATGCAGAGCTCGAAAAATGCGCTTGGACAGCTGCTCCAATCTTGCCACGGTGCCCTCGGGCAATTCTTCGGCGGCGGCCGTGGTGATGCCGTACCGCTGCTGATAGCCTCGATCCCATTTGACCTTGCGGGTGGCAATGGCCGGCAAATTCTCCGGCAGTGAACCAAAAGTCATCTCCCACACCGGCAGCACCTTGAGCCGATCATTGCCGATCACGCCCACGTACAGCTCGCGCCCCTCGATGTATTCCTCCACCAGCGCGTCGGAATGAGTCTGGCCGTGGATGAAGGCGATGCGCTCGGCCAGCTGCTTCTGGTCGGCGACCACGGAGGCCTGCGCTATCCCCAACGACGCGTCCTCGGTGGAGGATTTCACGAACAGCGGAAAGCGCAACTTCTTCGGGATATGCACTTTCTTGCCGCGCGGAAACACCATGAACTGCGGTGTCGGAATGCGATGGTAGGACAGCAGCTGCTTCGACAGCACTTTGTCGCGCGACAGCAGCATGCCGCGCGGATTGCAGCCCGTGTAGGGTTGGTGCATGAGCTCCAGAAACGCCACCACATGCTGGTCGTAGGTGACGATGCCGTCGAATTCTTCCAGCAGGTTGAACACGATGCCCGGCTTCCAATCCGTGATGGCGCGGCGCAGCTCCGACAGGCTGTCGCTCAGCCCCAAGGGCATGACCTCATGTCCCGCCTTCTTCAGATGTGAAATCACGTCATATTCGGTGCGCCACTCCTCGATCTCTTTCTCGGTCGAACCCTTGAGCGAATCAGGGGGCACGAGGGTCGAATGCACCAGCACCAAGGCGCGAACCTTCTTCACAGCACCGCCCTCATAACATCAGTCGCGGCAGCTGGCGTTCTTCGTACGACTCCGCCAAACGCGCCACCGTCCACAGCAGCTGGCCTTTGAGCTCGCGCCGTGATCCGCGCACGTACAATCCCAGGCGTTCGCAACGCTCGATCATCAGCCGCAACACTTGATGCACGAGGTATTCGCTGAAAGCCCCTGAGCGCTGAATTTGCTGCCGCAACGGGGCGCGCATCTCGCGCAACACGCCCGCGGCCTTGGGCGAGGAGCGGTTGCGCGGCGCCGTGGTGAACACCTTGAGCAGCAATTCATCCGCGCCCGAGCGGCGCGGCATCCGATAGCGCGCGAGCTTCCGCTCATAGTGCCCCCGCAGCGTGCCGGTCTCGTGCGTGACCTCTTCGATGGTGCTGCGGTCGGCAATCTGCGGCTTTTGATCGCCGATTTCCTGGGCCAGCTGGTCGATGAACTGCAGCTTGGCATATGCCGGCCAGCCTTCGTATTCACGCCGCCAGGTGGAATTGGGCTTCAGCCACACGGCAAAGGTTTCCGCAAAGTCCTCGGTGGGATGTGCCTGCGCATACCAGGCGCCCAGGTGCTGCACGAAGCGGCGGCTGCCGGGCCGCGGCCGATAAGTGTCCGGATAAGGCAGCGATGCGGGCCCGAAAACCGAGCGCCAGCCGCCGCGCCGCCGCAGACGGTAGGCGGAATCGACGGCGTGCCCCGCTTCGTGGCGCAGGATGCGCATGAGCCAATTGCGATTGCCGCCCTCCACCTCGCGCATGAACCTGCGCTCGAGGCGGACCAGGCGCTTGTGGGCGAGGTAAAACGGTATCGCGATGCCCGGAATGCCGTCCGGAGAAAACCATTCCTGGGCGAGCCAGCAATGGGGACGAAACTGGATCCCGCGCATCGACAACTCGCGGTAGAGGCGCTCGATGGCGTTCTCGAGCTCGGTGCCCTGAATCTTCAACTTCAAATCGCAGAAGCGCAGGCCGAGAAGCTGCTCATCCGACAACGTTTCCCAGGCAACGGTCCGCCACGTGCGCCGCTGCGCCGTCTTCACGTCAGGCTCATCGCCAATTCCTCCGCCAACGCGTCCTCGTCGGTTTCGGTCATGGGTGCCGGTGCACGCCGGCTTTCGAGTCCGGCGAAGTCGAACACTTGGGTATCTGCAAGCTGCGAGCCGGAAATATTGCAGATGCTGGAGAAAATCGCCTCGATGCGGCCGGGAAACTCCTGCTCCCACTGCCGCAGCATGTTTTTCACGGCGCCGCGCTGCATGTTGGGCTGCGATCCGCACAGCGTGCACGGAATGATGGGAAATGCGCGCGCCGCGGCATAGCGGGCGATCATCCGCTCCGGCACGTAGCACAGCGGCCGTATCACGATGTGGCGCCGATTTTCGCTGAGCAGCTTCGGGGGCATCGCCTTCAATTTGCCGCCGAAGAACATGTTCAAGAACAGCGTCTCGACGATATCGTCGCGGTGGTGGCCGAGCGCAATCTTGGTGATGCCGTTCTTGGCGGCATACTCATACAGCGCGCCCCGCCGCAGCCGGGAGCACAGCCCGCACATCGTCTTGCCCTCCGGAATCACACGCTTGACCACCGAGTAGGTGTCCTGTTCGATGACCCTGTAGCGCACGCCCAGCTTCTCGAGGTACTCGGGCAATATGTGGGCGGGAAATCCCGGCTGCTTCTGGTCGAGATTCACGGCGGTGATTTCAAAGCTCACCGGCGCGCTGCGCTGCAGGCTCAGCAGGATGTCGAGCAGGGTATAGGAGTCCTTGCCGCCCGACAGGCAGACCATGACGTGATCGCCGCCTGCGATCATCGAGTAATCGCCGATGGCTTTGCCGACCGCGCCGCGCAGCTGCGCCTGCAGCTTTTTAAACGTATTGCTCGCGGGATCCGGCGTGCTCATGGGACTTCGAGATACTTGGCTTCCAAGTACCTAAGGTAGGCGGCTGCCGTCAGCGGCTTGCCGGTCGCTTGTTTGATCAGTTCCTGCACCGGCAGCCGCGCGCCGATGCCGTGCACGTTGTCGCGCAGCCAGTCCATCACCCCGCTGAATTGGCCCGCGGCGATCTCCTCGTCGAGCGAGGGACGCGCCGCGCGCATGGCCTCGTTGAGCTGGCCCGCGATGACGGCGCCGAGTGCGTAGGATGGGAAATATCCGAAGTGGCCCACCGCCCAATGGATGTCCTGCAGGCAGCCCTCGACGTCGTTCGCGGGACGGATATTCAGCCGCTGCTCCAGGTTCGCGTTCCAGGCTTCGGGCAGATCGGCCACGGGCAGCGATCCTTCGAGGATCTTTTTTTCCAGCTCATAGCGCAGCATGATGTGCACCGGATACGTCAGCTCATCGGCATCCATGCGAATGCAGCTGCGGCGCACACGGATCAGCTGGCGATACAAGTTCGCTTCCTGCCATTCAGGTCCGCTCACCTGCAGATATTTCTCGAGCAAGGGACGCAGGTATTTCACGAATGAACGGCTGCGGCAGAGGTTCATCTCGAACAACAGGGACTGGCTCTCCTCGAGCGCCAGCCCGCGATCCCTGCCCACCGGCTGGTCGCGCCATTTCAGGGGCAGTCCCAAATCATACATGGCGTGGCCGGTTTCATGCACCGCGCCCAGCAGGCCGGAGAAAGGATCATTCAAGTCGAATCGCGTGGTGACCCGGATGTCGCCCGGCACTCCTTCGGTAAAGGGATGCTCGCTCTCATCGAGTCGTCCGCGGTCAAAGGGGAAACCCAGCGCTTTGAGCACGTCCACGGCGAGCGATCGCTGGCGCGAGACGCTGAACTTGCCCGCGAACGGCGTCGGCGCATGCGCGGCCTGCACCTCGATGGCCTGATTGATCAGGCCGGGAAGCCTGCGCGACAGCGCCTTGAATATGGTGTCGATGTCGGCCGCCGACACACCCGGCGTAAATCCATCGACCAACGCGTCATACGGGGCGAGCCCGCGAGCCTGCCCGAGCAGCGCAGCCTTGTCCCGCACCAAATGGACCACTTCTTCCAGGTGAGGTGCGAGCAATTTGAAGTCATTGGCCTTTTTGGCCTCGACCCAGAATACTTCGGCGCGCGCGGTGGCCTTGGCGAGGCGGGAAATCAGCGACGGCGGTGTCGCGATGGCGTGATCGCGCTGGCGGCGCATTTCGCGCAAGTTCGCCAGCGGCCAATCTTCCAACTGAGACGCGCCGGCCTCGGCGCGCTCCAGCAGCCGCGCCACCTTGGGCGTCGTGAGCAGCGCATGGTGCTCGGTCTCGAGGGCCGCCAGCTGCTCGCCGCGCACATCGGCACTGCCGCGCGGCATCATGACCGCGGCATCCCAGCGCAGCAGCGACAATGCACCGCGAAACGCATGCAGGCGGCGAAACTCTTGTTCCAATTGCTCGTACGGCGAGGCAGCCATGAGACCCTTGAAGCGGCCGATGACTTGCCGCGCTATTCGTTAGCGGTTTAGTTTAACCCGAGGACCGTCAAAACCGCTGGAATTAGATGAAAATCCCTGTTTTATCAATCGCTTACCGGGATTCTAGCCGCCCTTTAGCTTGAATGAGCCGGTCTGGCGGAACGGCAGATTGTGCAGGAACGGCAGGTCGATGCTGGCCTCGCCGGTGAGTGTGTAGTCGATCGAGTCGCCGTGCTGATTCGCCTTGTCGGACAATTTGAGCAGCGCCAGGGCGAGGTTCGCGGTGATGGTCATGTCGAATTCGGATTCGCCGAAGGCGGGAACGACAACGGCACGGTCGCTGACGCCGCTCGCGATCTGTTCCCCGCCCACCGTCAATTCCGTATGCAGCCCGCGAACCGGCAGCGCCCGATCGTTCGGATTTTGAATATTGAGCTTCACGGCAAAGCTCTGCTTCAGCAGATTGCCGCTGCGCATCTCGATACCGATGACCGTGACGTTCGGCCGGGTGAACTTGGGCGTCAGGGAGCAGCCGCCCAGGACAAGGCCCAAGGCGATCGGCAATGGTCCCGCAAGGCACAACAAAATCTTCGGCAGCCGTGGCAACATGGAAGAAATGATACCGACTTTTGCGACCCAGGCCTTGATCGTCATGGGGTTATTCGCGGCCGCCCCCTCGAGCGACGCAGCCGACCCGCCGGCCATCCCACCGGCCATCCTGCCGGCCGCCCCGGTCAAGGGTGCCGCAGTGGCTTGCCTGGTCTCGGGCGACGGGTACCTGCGCGCAAAAATGGGCGGCGCCGTCGATGCGCGCCTCGATTGGCCCAACAGCGGCACGCGCTGCGAGGGCGAGTTTCGCGAACATCCGCGGGGCGTGCGCTTGAGCTTTCAGCGCGCGGCCGGCGCCGCACCCAACCTGCTGCTGGTATTTGGCTTGACCGGGGTTGAGGAAGGCGTTTCGGCCCGCGAGGTGAAAGTCAATTTGACGGTCATCGTCCAAGGCACGAGCCGCATATTCGGCACATTGGGCGATTCGCGCTGTACGGTAGATTCTCTGACACAGCGGCCGCTCGAAGCCGCCCGATCGTATCGTATCGAAGCTCGCGGCTTCTGCACCCAGCCGGCTCACGCCGTACGCGGCAAGGGCGATGTGCTGGTCAGCACCTTCGAGTTTGCGGGACCCGTCAACTATGGCCCCCAGTCGAACTGACGCCATCGCGATCGTGCGAACACTGCGGTTTATCTTTGCCTGTTGCGCACTGGTGTGCGCAAGCGCCCAGGCCGCAGTCCCAAGATATGGCTACGAGATCGTTCATACCTATCCGCATGACACATCGGCTTTTACCGAGGGGCTGTTTTATCTAGACGGCTTTTTGTATGAAAGCACCGGCCTCGAGGAGCATTCTTCGATCCGAAAGGTGCGTCTCGAAACAGGCGAGGTGCTTCAGAGACTGGATATTCCCGCGCAATACTTTGGCGAGGGAATCGTGGATTGGCACGGACGGCTCATCAGCTTGACCTGGAAATCTGAGCTTGGCTTCGTCTGGGACCTCGCCACGTTCAAGTTGCAGCGTCAATTCCATTACCAGGGGGAAGGCTGGGCGCTGACTCGCGATGATTCCGAAATCATCATGAGTGACGGCACCCCGGAAATTCGCTTCCTCGACCCGAAAACGCTCAAAGAAACTCACCGCATTCAAGTGACTGTCGAGGGCAAACCCATTTCCAATGTGAACGAATTGGAATGGGTCAAGGGAGAGATCTACGCCAACGTATGGCAAACCAATTGGGTCCTGCGTATCGACCCCGCCAGCGGCCACGTCGTCGGCATCGTCGATCTCGGCGGCTTGTTGAAGAGCAAAGATATCGTCCCGGGCCAAACAGATGTGCTGAACGGGATCGCCTACGATGCCAAGGGCGATCGTCTGTTCGTGACGGGAAAGAACTGGCCGAAATTGTTCGAGATTCGCCTGCGCCTCTGGCCGGCTCAAAACAACAAATAGGTGGAAATAATATATTTCTCGTTGGATTTCGGCGGCAGTCCCGCGTGCTGAAACATCCAGTACGGCGGAAAGACCAACAGTCTGCCAGCCCGTGCCCCCACGCGAAGACCGAGATCGGGAAAGTCGGTCTCGCCGCCCTCGGAGACGTCGTTCAAGTACCAGATGAAGACGAGGTAGCGGTTGCAGGTGTAATCGAGGGAATCGAAATGCGGCTGAAACTGCTCGGCGCCCTCGACGAGATATCGCTTGATGCGCAGATTCTCGAGCCGCTCACGCGGCGGAATGGGCAGCGTCAAACTGAGCAGCTTGTTGTAAAGATCCAAATAGTGGAATACCTGGTTGCGGAAAAAGAGCTGCGTTTCGGCATCCGCAACCTTGCTGACGTTGAGTTCCGTCCACGCGCTTTCATTGAGCTGCCCCGTGGCGCCGCGCCCATTGCGCGTATGAAACCGCGCCAGCTTCTCGAAGGAGTCGACCATCTGCGCGCACATCGCCGGATTGAGCGCGTTGTCGAAACATTGGACGAAGCGCGCGAGATCGCGTGACGGAACTGCGGTCATCTCAGTCAAGTTCCTGCAGACGGTTGTCGAAGTCTAGCACCGCGGCAATCAGCGCAGCGATTGACCGTTGCTCCGTGTCGCTCAGATCGGGATGCCAGATTTCGAAGGCCAGCGCCAGGGCCGGCGCCTCACCGGCATTCAGGTATTCGACGCCGAAGCTCGGGTCGGCCACCAATGCGGCGGCCGGCGGCAACATGCGGCTTTCGCCACCCACGCTGACTTGAAACGCAGCGCTGCCGACGGGATTGACGACGGCCCAGCAGAATGAATTGGTGCGCCCATAGTGGCGTGCAAACCGCGCGCCGCCGTTCAGCGCGATGATATCCACGTCGGGCGCATGATGTTGCACGTCGGCGAGAGGCAGTTCGCGCAAGACGGACAGCAATCTCGGAGCATGTCGGCGTGGCTCGTACTGTAGAACACCCGCTTTGAATACGTGTACGCGGAGTGCACCGGCGCCGACCGTGGTCACGGAGGATGCCGATGAAGCGACACATTGCCCCATCTCGCCGACGCAACGGGCGATCGCTTCGGGCACGCGATCGAGCCAGTCGAATCGTGCGTTATCGATGAAAGGCGCGGTCGCGACGCCGGGCACATGCATCAAGCCTGCGCGCTGTTGCGGATAGGAGAGCATCGGCGGCCGTCCGTCGAGATACGCGGCCAGCGCCGCTTCAATTCTGCCGCCGCGCCCGGATGCCGCTCCCTGTCCAGAATCCCGCAGAACACGCTCGAACCAGACGCGCCGCCCCGCGTCCACATACTGCTTTGCGTGTGCTACCTGAGCCTGCAAGCCAGCCGCCTTGTCACCCTCCGAAGTCCGCTGGCGAGCCCGCTGCGTCTCGATCAGGGCCCGACAATAGTGCAGGAGCGCGAGATCGGGGCGTTGGTCAACTTCCAGCACGCTCGCCAATGACAGTCGCGCATGCAGGTTGCGACCTGCGGCAAGCCGAACGGCGCGCTCGAGCACGTAGCGCGCGGCGTCGAAACGTTCGGCAGCCCGGTAGACGGCGCCAAGATGCAGCAGGATGTCGACGTTGGCCGGGTCGGCCTTCGATGCCCGACTGAGCAGGTTGACCGCATGGCCGCCGTCGCCTCGTGCCTGCGCCGCGTTTCCGAGGAATACGAGCGCTTCGATCGAGTCCGGCGCCACGTCGAGGACGCGCCGATAGCTCTGCTCCGCGTCGGCCGATCGGCCCGCCCGCAAATGCTCCCGGGCGGCCTGAAGTTCGCAATCGGCGCTCGGGGGTGATGACTGCTCGGAAGGCGACATGGCGAATCTGACGCTAACATGCCATTCGATCGACTGTCTCGCCGCGCCCCTGAGTCCCCTTTTGGACATGTCCGTTGCGATAAAGCAACAGAAATATTTCTTGACTGCTGGATTTTCTTCAGCAAGGTGTTATTGTCGGTGCACAGAATCCGAACTTGTGCTAACGGCGCAACGTTTGGTCTTAGGGATGAAAATTTTTTTACTACAAGGGGCGACCAAGCTTTCTGGCTTAGGTTCACAACAACTGCATTCACTTGCGGCCGAGAGGCCGTGACGAGGAGCACCGAAGTATGTCGAGCAATTCCACCATTCGACAAGCCGTAGGCATAGCGGTAGGCGCCGCAGGCGCAGCCGCTGCCTCGCTTGCATACGTACCCACAGCACAGGCGGCGGATACCACTACGGGGCCCACACCGGATACCGCGGTGCCCAATACCGAGCTTCAAGAAGTTATCGTCACCGGCACCCGGGTACGGCGCGTCGATGTCGAAACCGCTGATCCTGTGTTCGTCCTCGACCAATCGACCATCGCCCAATCCGGTGCCGTCACCGTCGGCGATTTGATCAATCGTATTCCCTCCATCGCCGGTGCTGCGACCAATCCCCAGATCAACAATGGCGGCGGCTTCGGTGAATCCAATATTGAACTGCGCGGCCTGGATGCAAAGCGCACCTTGATCCTGATCGATGGTCGCCGGGTCAATCTCGCGGGCGCCAGCGGAGCCGTCGATGTAAACCAGATTCCGATCAATCTGATCGATCACATCGATGTGCTGAAGGAAGGCGCCGGCGCGATCTATGGCTCGGACGCCATCGCCGGTGTCGTGAATTTCGTGACGCGCAGGAACCTCGAAGGTTTCGAGCTGACCGGCGACTGGGGCGAGAGCACCAAGCACGATGCGCAACATCACAATATCGGTGCGATGTGGGGCACGAGCACGGACAAATTCAATGTCGAAGTCGGCTTCAATTACAACCAGCAGGATGAGCTGACCATGGGGCAACGGGGCTGGTCCCAATATGCGCTTTACCTGTACAGCGGCGTCCTCTCCAAAGGCGGTTCGAGCCGCGTGCCGACGGGCCGCGCGTTCTTGAGCACCGGGCTTGCGGCTCAATACGGTTGCAGCAGCGTGACCCGCATCGCGACCGCGGCGGGAACCGCGCTGGGCGATTATCGATGCTTCAACGGGAACAGCGATAAGTTCAATTTCCAGCCCTTCAATCTGAACGTGACTCCGCAAGAGCGCGCCGCGATGTTCTCGAAGGTGAATTACAAGATCAACGACAACTTCGAAGTGTATGGAAACATGATCTACAACCATACCCATTCGGCCTCGCAGCTGGCGCCGTTGCCCTTCGACGCGAATGCCGACCAGATCGTGATATCGAAGAACAATATCTACAATCCGTTCGGCATCGACTTCGGTGGCGGCGCCGCGGTGAACGGCGCCAATCCGGACTACGATCTGCGCATGAGTTCGCTGGGAAATCGCCTGACCAATACGGTCAGCACCAGTGTTCTTTCCAACGTCGGCCTCAAGGGCGCGATTTTCGACACCGGCTGGAACTATGACGGCAACGTCGCCTACAACCGCCTCGATCAGTACGCGGACAATTACGGCTACCTGTTGAGCGCCCAGTTGCAAAACGCCGTGGGACCGTCGTTCCTCGCTCCCGGCACCGGTACGCCCACCTGCGGCACGGTGACCACGCCGATCACGAATTGTACGCCGGCCAACATCTTCAACCTGGGCGCGCCTTCGCAAGTTGCCGCCCTGGCCGGCATCGCGGCCAACTTCACCACGGATAACACCTTCATCAGCAAAACGGCGACGTTGGACGCCAACGGCCCGGTTTGGAAAGGTGGCCTATTCGGAGCCGGAGACTGGCTGGCCAGCGCCGGCTTGAGCTATACCGGTCTTGAAGGGCTTTTCACGACCAGCACCATCGATCAGGCGCAACCGCCCTCCTATCTCGCCTGCCTGATCCCGGGTGGAGTTTGCGGCGGTAACAGCACCGGCAGCTACAACTTCAAGGAAGCCTACGTCGAGTTGTTCGTTCCCATACTCAAGGATCTCCCAGGGGTCAAGTCGCTCAACATAGACATCGGTGACCGTTATTCGGACTACTCGCTGTTCGGCGACACCAACCGGTCGGAGTTCAAAGTCGAGTACAAGCCGGTCAGCGACGTATTGATCCGCGGCACGTATGCGCAGATTTTCCGTGCGCCGACCATCGCGGACATCTCAGCGGCGCCGGCAGGCAACGCGCCCACCTTGAACGATATCTGCAATGGATATGCGGGGGCGCCGACGGCAACCTATCCGAATTTGCCGAAAGCCTGCATTGGCGTGCCGACGAGCGGTCCGTATGCTCCGTTTGCGGAACCTCAAAATCAGGTCACCGGACTCATTACCAGCAGTCCGAATCTCAAACCCGAAACCGGCAACGTCAAGACCTTTGGCTTCGTCTACGATTCCTCGTTGTTGAGAGGCTTCTCGATGTCGGTCGACTGGTGGGACTACACGGTGAGCAATTTGCTCACGACGTTGGATCCCAACTATGCGATTCAACAGTGCGGCGCTACGGGGGCACCGCAATTTTGCAACCTCATCTCACGCTACCCCAACGTCCCCTTCAATGCCGCCCCCAATGCCGGCGACATCATCGTGTTCGACCAACCGACATTCAATTTGGGTCAATTGGTCACGAACGGCATCGACTACAGCTTGAAGTACACCTTGCGTACCGGACTCATCGGAGACTTCCAGTTCACGGTGGATGAGACTCATCTCATGACCTATAAGAGCACGCCGGCGCCGGGCGCCACGACGCAGGAGATCGCCGGGACGTACAACAAGCAATTCGGCTTCTATGCCAAGGACCGGGGCACGCTCACCATCGGATGGAGCGGTTGGGATGCGAGCGCCTTGTTGACGGCCCGCTATATCGGTGATGTCGATATTCCGACGACGAATGCCTTGTTCAATGCCGACGGATCGTTCAATCGCTTCCTGGGCTGGCACTTGGGGTCGGTCATTTATTACGATATGACCGTCGGGTATTCGATCAAGGCGACGAATACCAGCCTGCGCGCCGGTATGCTGAACATCGCCGACAAGTTGCCGCCGATCGCGGGTATCAACAGCTTCGGCGTGGGCAGCTCCGTGACCGACGTGACGACTTACGACACGATCGGACGGCGATTCTTCGTCGGACTCACGCAGAAGTTCTAACGCTTGATGACGATACGAGGCCGCGCGAGCATGTATCGCGCGGCCTTTTCTTTTGCCGAGGTGTCATCGATTTGGCCAGTCCCGATTCCGATCCCGAACTCCTCATCGCCGAGGCGGTTCGCAGTTTAAGCGCCGGCGATCTGGCGGCGGCCGAATTGGCCTGCCGCACCGTATTGGCGGCATCCTCAGGGCATATCTCAGCCAATACGTTGTTGGGAGCGGTGCTGCTATCCCAGCGCCGTTACGGCGAAGCCGAGGCGGTATTCGCCGATCTGGTCAATCGTGAGCCGGCCGCGCCGCCGCACTGGGTCAATCTCGGCTCGGCGCGACGCGGCATGGGCGAATTCGAAAGCGCACTCGTTGCCTATGCCCGCGCCGCGGCATTGGGCGTCAAAGACCCGGACTTTTATTTCAATGTGGGGCTGACCCATCTGGATCGTGGCGATTTCGAGTCGGCCCGATTGATGCTCGAAAAGGCCCGCCAACTCGACCCGGCCGACGCCGAAATCACGTTGCGCTACGCGGACGCCTGCTATCGATCGCTGCAGAACGACGCGGCGGCGGCGGCACTCGCCGGCTGGCGCTCCTTGACATCGCTTCGTCCCAGCGTGCTGGCCGAGATCGCGCAGCTGCTCATCAACTTGGGCGAGCAGGAGCAAGGCGAGCAGGCCCTCGAAAGCGCGCTGGCGGACCCCGCCGCCGATTCGGTCACGCTGCTGACCGGCATCGAGATCGCCGAGCGCACCAATCGTCTGGATCAGGCGCGGGCGCTCGTGGCTCGGCTGGAACTCGAGCCGCATTCCGCCGCGATCGACCAGGATCTTTTGATAATCCGCGCCCGCCTGGCGCAGCGCGCCGGCGATCACGCCGGCGCCGAGCGGCTGTACCGCCAGGCGCTGCTGGCCAATGATGATTCAGCCATGAAACACATGGAATTGTTTCCGCTGGTGCAGTCGCTGGACGCCCAGGGCCGCTATGCAGAAGCCCTGACGACACTGCAAGAAGCGCACGCTTCGCAATACGAATATCTGCGCCGTGTTTCGCCGGCCCTGGCGCTTGCCGGCGCCCCGCCGATGCTGATCACGCGGGAAGGCTGCGACCCGGCAGATGTTGCCGCCTGGCAGGACGATGCGCCCGGGATCGAAGACAGCCCCGTGTTCATCGTTGCTTTCCCGCGCTCCGGCACCACGCTGCTCGAATTGACGCTCGACGCGCATCCGGCGCTGCAATCCATGGACGAACAGCCGTTCATCCAGGACGCACTCGATGAGCTACGGGCGCTGTCCATCGATTACCCACGGGAGTTGGCACGGGTGAGCCGCAGTGCCCTCGCGGATTTGCGCGCCGGTTACTGGCGCCGCGTGGCCGGCAAGATTCGGCTGCAGCCGGGCAAGCGTCTGGTGGACAAAAATCCGCTCAACATCCTGCGCCTTCCGGTCATTCGGCGCCTTTTTCCGAACGCACCGATCCTGTTCGGCGTGCGCCATCCCTGCGATGTCATACTGAGCTGTTATATGCAGCATTTCCGCGCCCCGGAATTCGCGCTGTTATGCAATTCTCCCTCGACCCTGGCGCGCGGCTATCAGCTCACCATCGATTTCTGGTTCAGGCAGAGCGAAATTCTGCGGCCGAATACGCTGCAAGTGCGTTACGAGACTCTGGTGACGAATTTCGAGCGCGAAGTCCGCACGATCCTGCATTTTCTCGGACTTCCGTGGAATGATCGCGTGCTGCAGCCCGGACAGCATGCGCGCGAGAAGGGCTACATCAGCACCCCGAGCTACTCTCAAGTGGTGAGTCCGATTTCCAGCAAATCCGTCGATCGATGGCACCACTATGCCGGCCTGTTTGGGCCGGTGATTCCGATCATTCAGCCGCAGCTGGACCGCTGGAACTATGCGGCGGTCGTTGCCGTCGAGGGTGTTTCACCGAACAGCAAGTAGGTCGACAAGATGTACTTGTCGCCCGATTGCGGCGCAGCGCCCTCATGCTGATACATCCAATACGGCGGGAAGATCAGCAACCGCCCGGCAGCCGGCTTCACGGAAATCCCCAGCTGCGGAAAGCGTGTCTCACCGCCCTCGGCCACGTCGTTCAAGTACCAGAGAAATACCAGGTACCGGTTGGCGACCGAATAGATCGAGTCGAAATGCAGCTGAAAGCGGTCGTGACCCGCGGGCCGGTACCTCTTCAGCGTCAGGTCGGCGTGCGTCGGCGCGCGCGGCAGGGGGATGGTCAGCCCGATGTCGCGATTGTATTGGTCGAGAGCCGCATCCATGCGCAGCCGAAAATCCGTGACGAAGGCCTGGTCCGCAAGGCGCGACACGTTCAATTCGGTCCAGGCCGAATCCTCGAGTCCGCGCCGCACACCGCGTCCATTCACGACTTGGAAGCGCGCCAGCCCGTCAAATGAAGCGAGCATGCGCCGGCATAGATCCGAATCCAGGTGATTGTCGTACACGCGTACATAGTGGTGCAGATCGCCCATGGGCATGGGGCATATAATAGAGCAACATGAGCCAGGGCACAGATTTCAAGCAGCTGCTTGCCGACGGTCAAATCGAGGCGGCGGAAGCCGTTTGTGAGCGGCGTCTCGAGAGCCATCCCGACGATGTCGCGGCGCTCAACCTGGCGGCGCTGGGGGCGCTGCGGCGCAAGGATTCCATGCGTGCGCGCGGCTTGCTGGAACATGCGGCTCGGCTGTCGCCGGAGGACCCGGACACCCTCTACCATCTCGGCCGCGCTCGCGAAGCACTTGGCGACTTCGGCGGAGCGCTTGCTGCGGATGAGGCCGCCGCCCGCCTCGCGCCGCACCGCGCTCTCTTGCGCCTGCATTACGCTTTGGATCTGGAACGCCACGGACAAGTGGAACGTTCGCTGCTGCACTTCACCCGCGCCATCAAGGATGCTCAGGCCCAGAATCAATGGACGGACGCGGCGAGCACGCCGCCGGCGCTGCGGCCCGCCGTAGAGCACGCCGTGGCTGCGGTGCGACGCGGCCAACAAGCATTTTTCCACCAGCTCCTCGAGCCGATCGTAGCGCGCTATGGGCGCTCGTCGCTGGAGCGGGTGTTCGCGGCCACGCGCATCTATGTCGGCGAACAACAGCCGGTCTTCCCGGACGCCCGCCAGCGGCCGACTTTCTTCTACGTTCCTGACCTTCGGCCTTCGGCCTATTTTGATCGACGCCTGTTCCCATGGATTCCTGAATACGAGCAGAACTATGCGCAGATAAAGCGCGAGCTGGAGATGCTGCTGCCCTCCGAGCGGGGAAGTGAGCGGGTGTTCGGCAGCGAGGCATTGGAGGGCGAAAATCTTCGCGGCTACGGCGCAACTCCGGGTTGGAACGGCTATTATTTTTATCGGCACGGCGAGCGGCGCGAGGACAATTGCGCGGCCTGTCCTGCCACGGCCGCCGCCCTGGATGCCATCGCGTTGATTCGCATTCGTGACCACGGTCCCGAAGTGCTGCACTCGGTGTTTACGCCCGGCACGCACCTGCTGCCGCATCGCGGCGTCACCAATGCACGCGCCGTAAGCCATCTGCCGCTCATCGTACCGTCTGATTGCGCGTTGCGGGTGGGAGGCGAGGAACGCCTGTGGCGCGAGGGGCAGACTCTCGTGTTTGACGACACCTATGAGCACGAAGCATGGAATCGATCGCGTCAAGTGCGCGTCGTTCTGATCGCGGACGTCTGGAACCCCTACCTGAGTGAACTCGAACGGGCGGCAATCAACGACGTCATCACCGCCATCGGCGATTTGCGAAGCGAGGTCGACAAACTCTGAATCATGCATCTGCCGAAACCGTTTTTTAAGCTGCCCCGCTGCTTTGACCCCGCGCGACTTCGCGAAGAGGTGGCCGCCCTACCGCCCGAGATCTGGGCGCCGCACCCGAACGGCATACCCGGCAACAGCTCGGTACGCCTCATCAGTGTGGATGGCGGCGAGAATGATCTGGTCGATGGGGTCATGCGCGAGACCCCGCATCTTGCGCGTGCGCCTTACATCCGACAGGTGCTGGCGAGTTTCGGCGTGGCGTGGAGCCGTACGCGACTCCTGAGACTCGCCCCAGGGGCGGGCGTGCCTGCGCATGCCGACATCAACTACCAGTGGTTTTACAGGGTAAGGCTGCACATCCCGGTGACGACGCGTCCGGAAGTGGTTTTTCATTGCGGCGGGGCCAGCGTACACATGGCCCCCGGCGAAGCTTGGGTGTTCGATAACTGGCGCCTGCACAATGTCGTCAATCCGACGCCCGATGAGCGGATTCATCTGGTCGCCGACACCGCCGGCAATGCCGCGTTCTGGCAATTGGTGGGCGCCGGAAGCGACGGAGCCGAGCCCCCGCTCAACATCGATTATGTTCCGGGCAGCAATCCAACCGTGCTGACCGAGCACAGCTCGCTGCGAGCCGTCATGAATCCGGCGGAACTCGAGCTGTTGGTCGGTAATCTTCGCGGCGAACTCGTCGGTGCCGCCGATTCGATCGACCTGCAACAGCGGCTCAGCCGCTATCACGGCCTGCTCGATTCCTTCGTCCGCGATTGGCGCCACTTCTACATGTCGCATGGCGAGGATCCATCAGGATGGAAGGATTTCGAGCGATTGCGTGATTCCGTTCGCAGCGCGTCGCGCGTGCTCGGCGAGGCAATCGTGCTCCGAACCAACCGCGTCGCCGCCCACCAAGTGCTCGAGGGTCGCGTACTGCGCGTGTGCGTGAGCCCGGGCGGGACAACCACCGCCCCGCCGAGCCCGGTAAGACATGTCACCAGAGCTGCGGCGGCAGCGGCACCGGAGTGCCTCGAGCAGCCCGTGGTGATCGTCGCCGCTCCGCGTTCCGGCAGCACCCTGCTCTTTGAAACCCTGGCATCCAGTCAACAGATGGCGACACTGGGCGGCGAGGCGCACTGGCTCATCGAAACGATCGTTGAACTTTGTCCGGGCGCGCCGGGAATTGACTCGAATCGCCTGCTCGCTGAGCAGGCGACGCCGCACATCATCGAGCGCATTCGAAGCCAGATTCTCGAACGCTTGGTGGATCGGGACGGCAAGCCGCTCAGCGAGGGCCGGATTGCCAGGTTTCTCGAGAAAACCCCCAAAAACGCGCTGCGAATTCCGTTTCTCAATCAAGTATTTCCCGACGCACGCTTCGTCTTTCTCTGGCGCGAACCGCGGGCCAATATCAGCAGCATCATGGAGGCCTGGCTGGCCGGCAAATGGCAAACCTATCCGCGCCTGGGAGGGTTTGCACTGCCATGGTCGCTGCTGCTACCGCCGGGTTGGGAAGGCATGCGGGGCCGTTCATTGGAGGAGATCGCAGCATTTCAATGGCAGGTCACGAACAGCATGATTCTTGACGATCTTGACGCCATACCTGGGAATCGCTGGACGAGCATCGACTATGGCCGTCTCATTGCCGATCCTGCGAATTCGATCGCATCGTTGTGCGGATTCTTGGGCATCGAAGTCGACGCAGCTCTCGCGCAGCGGGTCGGAGGCCCTCTACCGGCGGCGCAACACACGCTCACGCCGCCCGACGAACACAAGTGGAAACGCAATGAATCTGCCATCGAGCGGGTATTGCCGTGGGTGGAGCCGACGCGGCGGCGCCTTTTGGACCTCAGACCTCGAGGACTGGGATTCAAGGACCCCGGCTAGGCTGGCTAGCTTGGATCGGCGCCAAAACGGTATCCGTGGCGCGTGATGATGAGCCGGTCTTTGTCAGCGACCAAATCTCGCAATTCCCGGTCGTAGTAGTCGACGTACGGTGCATGCGCAGAGGTGTTTCGCGGCGGCGTGTCAGTCACGAAATCATGCATGGCGTTGGTGACTCGGTGGCCCACTCTTTGCAGATACTCGAGCAGCTTCGCGCGCAGATCTTCGGCAGGTTCAACCGTCAGCTGCCGATCGAGTTCGCCGTAGAGGTATTGGTACAAATAAGAATAGAAGCCCAGCCCGGAATTCTTGATCGGCGCCAAGGCAAACTTGGGCAGGTTGAGCCCCGTGTTGCCGTAGTTGAGGGGCAGGGCCGCCATGATCGCCTCGAGGTGCGGGCTATCCGTGCCGAGCTGCAGCATGTTGCGGATGGTCGCACCGAACTCCAGGCGCCCATTGTCCGACAGGATTTTGAACAGCGGGTTTGGCGCCGGCCGCTGCGATTGGAAGTTGTACCAGGAGACATAGTAGCTCCACGGATTCCGGACGAAGCCGAGCACCGGCAAGTGCAGAGCCTCCGCTGGAATCAGCAGTCGCGGCAGGTGATATCCGATCCTTTGCGAGGTCGGCAGGAATCGCATCAGACACTCGTTGACAAAGCTGCCCCCTGATTTGTGCAGATGCAGAAAAACCAACCGATCGGTGACGATCACCGGCTCATGTCGGCGTCGGGCCGCCCCAGATTGCGCTCGCCGGCGGCGAGCAAGCCGAGCAGATCGTCAGTGGGCAAAAAATCGCAGATCAGATGGGTGCGATGCCGGGTCTCGCTTGCGTTCCAAACGCCATGCGGAGCGCTGTTATTGAGCGCCCACAATTCGCCCGGCTTCATGCAATAGCTTTGGCCGGCGCAAAACATGTGCACATCTTCGTGCGAGATCACGGCGATATGCAGACGTACGGTCTGGGCGAAGTAGGGTGCGCGATCGATGTGAGTAGCTACCCGGGCGCCTGGCGGAAGGCGCGCCAACAGACAACGCATCGGCGGCGCTGGAATCCGCTGTTGGATGATCTCTCTTACGTAGGGAAGGCATGCCAACATCGGGCGATCTTCAATGGGCAAATTGCCTTCGGCAGGCGCATATCCTCGCAGAAACACGGCTTGCGCGGCGAGGTGCACGCCCACCCTGCCGCCGGTCGTCCCCCAGGCTGATGCCGGCAGCGATTCGATCTCAACGACCAGGCGTGCGGCGTCGAAACGCAACGGCAGCCGAACACAGCCTCCAATGAGCGCCGCTTTGTCCAGAAGGGGTTGTCCAGCCAGCTCTAGCATCGTATCGGTCGGGCGGGGGGCCTGAATTCACTTCCCCGACGGGGGAGCGTTCGGCTTCAAATAATTCTGCAGGTCCGCCTGGGTCCGCTCATGTATGTCATCGATCTGCTGCGCGGTCAGACATGTGGTGTCCCTCACCGCGTGCGAGCCGGTCCTTAGTTCGGTCCTGCAATACAGCACTTCACCGTCCTTGTTGACGACGGTAAATCCCGCTTTCCTGGCTTCCACCAGCCTCTTAGCGGTCATTTGATCGTCTGGCGAGGTCGGCTGAATTTGGGATAACGGCTTAAGATCAGCGCTTACATACTGCGTGGGAGGGGTGGGCGCAGGCGCGCTCGGCTGCCCGGCGCAGCCCACCAGGATTACGGTGCCGAACAGTATTCTGACAGGCATGGCTTACATCCCCCCGTATCTGAGCCTACATTAAGAAACCGTCATTTACCACCAGATGGCACCCGCGGCCCAGGATGCGTTTTCGCCCCATTTGGAGCGGGCATTAGCTTAGATAAATGCGTAATAATGCGTCCGTTGGCCGGGTCTCTTACATGAGCAGCAATCCCGCTGCGTTCTATAACTATTGAGGAATCAAAAAATGCAGATCAATAAACTGTCGAGCGCCGCCATGGCCGCCGCTGCCGCCATGCTGTTCACCTCTGGAATCACCACCACTGCCTTTGCCGCGGATGCCGCCACGGTCAAGTGCACGGGCGTGAATTCCTGCAAGGGAACCTCCGAGTGCAAATCGGCGAAGAACAGCTGCAAGGGCATGAACAGCTGCAAGGGTCAGGGCTTTGTCTCCATGACCAAGCAAGCTTGCGACGACGCCAAAGCCAAGGCAAAGAGCTAAGGCATTGAAGGAGGCCGGGCTCGACGGCCCGGCCTCATCTTGATGAATTGACCCTTTGATGGATAAACTCTCCGGCTTCGGCCTCGGCCTGCGCCCCCCCCACTATGAGGCCATTTTGAGCGAGCCTCACGCCATCGATTGGCTCGAGGTCATCACCGAAAATTACCTCGTGCCCGGCGGCAAGCCGCTCGATTACCTGGAACGGATACGCGGGCGATTCCCCATGGTGATGCACGGGGTATCGCTCTCGATCGGCAGCACCGATCCCATCGACGTCGAGTATTTGGCCAATGTCAAGGCGCTGGCCGCGCGCGTCGAACCGCACTGGATTTCCGATCACCTATGCTGGACGGGAGTCGACGGGCGCAACCTGCACGATTTGCTGCCGCTGCCCTACACCGAGGCGGCATTGGACTGCGTGGTGGCGCGCGTGGGGCAGGTCCAGGACGCCCTGGGTAGGCAGATTCTTTTGGAGAATGTATCGAGCTATCTCAGCTTTCACGCGGACGAGATGAGCGAGTGGGAATTCTTGCGCGAGGTCGCGGCGCGTGCGGACTGCCACATCCTGCTCGACATCAACAACATCTATGTAAGCAGCGTCAATCACGGTTTTGACCCCCTGAAGTATCTGCAGGCCATGCCGAAATCGCGCGTGCGCCAGTTTCATCTGGCCGGACACAGTGACATGGGCGGTCACTTGATCGACACTCACGACCATCCCATCGTCGCCCCGGTATGGGATCTGTATTCGCAGGCCGTTGCCCTGTTCGGCGATGTACCGACCATGATCGAACGCGACGATAACATCCCAGAACTCGGAGAATTGGTGGCGGAATTGGATGTGGCGCGCGACATCGCCGGCCGCCATGCCATGGAAGCCGCGTGACCTTACGCGAACTGCAGCAGGATATGCAGCGGCACCTGCTGGGTGAAGACAGCGCGGTCACCGCCGCCATCGTGGATGCGCCGCCGCTTAAGCCTAAGGATCGATTGGCGATTTACCGCAATGCCTACCAGGTGCGGCTCATCGATGCGCTGCACGAAACCTACCCTGTTCTTCACGGTCTGCTCGGCGACGAGGCGTGGCTGGCATTGGGTGAAGCCTATGTGGCGGGGCATCCCTCCGTGTTTCGCTCGATTCGCTGGTACGGCCGCGACTTGAGTGTTTTCATGACGAACTGCCCGCCGTATGACGAGGCGCCCGTCCTCTCCGAAGTGGCACTGCTGGAATGGACACTGTCGGAGGTGTTCGACGCGCAGGATGCTCAGGCCTTGCAGCGCTCGGCACTGGCCGCCGTGGATCCGCAAGAATGGGGCGCTCTTACCTTCGCGTTTCATCCTTCGCTGCGCCGCCTGACGTTCAGCTGGAATACGGCCGCTGTTTGGAAGGCGATGAGCCGCGATGAGACCCCGCCCCGGCCGGAACTTGGTGCAGCTCCGGTGGCGTGGTTGCTGTGGCGTCAAAATCTGCAGAACTATTTCCGTTCCATGACCGGGGTGGAAGCGGCCGCGCTGGATGCCGCCCTGCGCGGCCGCAATTTCGGTGAGATCTGCGAGGACTTGAGCGCTTGGGCCAAGCCTGATGAAGTCCCCGCCGCCGCCGCCGGTCTTTTAGGGACCTGGGCGGACAGCGGCCTCATTGTCGGCATCTCCTAGAGCAGGCTGCCGCCGTCCTCTCCCAGCAATTCCTTGCGCAATAACGGGATAGGCGGTCCTCCGTACGACAAGAACTTGTCGTGGAATTCGTGCCAGCGTGCCATGTCCGCCGGGTTCGCACCCGCCGCGCCCTTGGCCAGCCAGTCCGACCTCAACTTACGAATCATCAGTTTGCCCAGCGTGTAATTCAGATACGCCGGATCATAGGTGCCGCGTGCCGCCTGCTGGCGCGCATTGCCCGGGTCCTGGAAGGCTTGCTCGCGGAACATTTTTTCGGATTGGGCGACAGTCATGCCGTGCGTATGCAAGCCGATGGCGGACAGCAATCGCACATCGCGCAGCAGCGCCTCGCTGATCTGGCCGATATGCTTTTCCGAATCGCCCTTACCCAGTCCCATTTCGATCATCATCTCCTCGCAGTAATGCGCCCAGCCCTCCGCGAAGGCATAGCCCACCCACAGGGCTTCGAGCTTGTCGGGGTTCGCATTCGAATGCAGGAACTGCAGAAAATGTCCGGGCCACACTTCGTGCACCGAGGTAAACAACAAGGCCGCTTCGCCGGGAATGTAGGCCGCCTGCTCGGCTTTGCTCCACTTCGGATCCGGGGGCGCAATGTTGTAAATGGACACCACGCCTTTCTCGTAAGGACCCGCGGTATTGATGAAGGCGGCGTTGGATCGGTTGTAGGGCGGCGCTTCCGCCACCAAGGCTTCATCGTTGCTCGGAATGGAGGCCACGTTGTTCTGAACGATGAACTCTTTGAGCATTTTGAGCTGGTTACGGGCATCCTCGACCGGGCCGCCTTTCGGCTTGTTGGCCGCCATTTTCGCGACGCACTGCGCGAGCGCCGCCTTCGGCGCGTACGTGTTGCACTCCGCCTTGAGCGCGGTGGTATTGCGGTCCAGATCGGCGCGTCCCGCCGCTTCGATCTGATCCAGCCCCAGGTCGACCTGCTCGGTTTGCTTGACCATCTGCGCGAACAAGTCCGGACCAAAAGCATATTTGTCGTTGGCGTTCTTGCGCTCGGCCACCAAGTAGTCCTTCAGCGAGGTCATGGCCGCGGCCGCGTTTGCATCCGCGTCGCTCAGCTGCTTCTGCAGGTCCGGGTCCGACACCGATGCGAACACAGCCGACACATTCTTGGTATAGAAATCGGCGAGCCCGCCGAATTGGTCGATCCCCAGTTCGACGTAGGGCTTCGGCAGCGGTGATTTGAGATTCTCCTTGATGGCCGTCGCCATTCTGGGAACGCCGCGCGCGTACTTGATGTATGCCTTCATGCGCACCTCGAGCGGCGCATAGTTTCGGCTCAAGTAGACATCCGGATCGAGTTGCGGCAGGTACCAGGCCGGATTGCTGAAGGGAAACTGGGTCTTTTCGATCCAAAATAGGTCCTTGTCGAGGACCGCGAGCAGGTAGGCGCGATCGAATCGTTCCCGGGGCTGCAAGGTGTTCGGATCAACCGCGGAGATTTGCTCACGCTGATCGTGCAGCCGGGCGATTTCGCGCTTGATGCCGTGCGCGCTCACGTCCGGCATCTGGCCGTCGAATTCGTGGCGGCCGGCTTGCACCGCAAAGAACGGCTGGGCCTGCATGTAGTCTTCGATGAACGCGCCCGAAAGCTTGAGCCAGGCAGCGCTGGCCGGCGACGGGCCCGCAGGCTTGGCTGCCGGTGGCGTCGACTGATTACAGGCTGTGACGACCAACAGCAGAACGCACGCTGCGCCCGCTTTAAGCGACTTCCACATGGCAACCCCCCCCTGCTTATGATTAGCTAATAATCGTACTTCCCGCCGCGTTCGAGCGCGCGTTTATAAGCGTCGCGCGCGTGGATCCGTTCGAGAAATGCCATTGTTTTGGGGCGGCCGGCATCCAGTCCGGCTCGCGCCACCGCGATCTCCAGCGGAAAGCTCATTTGCACATCGGCAGCGGTGAATTGCTCTCCGGCAAACCAGGCGTGCGCGCCGAGTTCCGCCTCGATGAAATCCAGATGGCGTTTCACATTGGGACCAATGAAGGCCTGGTTGACGGTCGCGGAGATTCGTCGGGCAATGGCACTCACGGGCCATGGCGCAGGATTGGCGGCAACCCGGTCGAACACCAATTTGAGCAAGAGCGGCGTCATGGCGGAGCCTTCCGCATAGTGCAGCCAGTAGGTATAGCGCAGGCGCTGGGGGGTGCCCGCCGGGGGCAGTAAGCGTCCTTGGCCGTAGTGCTCCATCAGGTATTCGATGATCGCTCCGGATTCGGCCACCGTGGCGTTGCCGTCGACGATGACGGGTGACTTGCCGAGCGGGTGAACCGCAGTCAGCGCCGGCGGGGCCAACATCGTCTTGGCGTCCCGCTCGTATCGTTTCACCTCATAGGGGACACCCAGTTCCTCGAGCAGCCACAACACCCGCTGCGACCGGGAGTTGTTGAGATGGTGAACGACGACCATCGGGGTAGTGTAATACCTATGAGCCTGTCGGCGCGAACCAATCGGCTTTGACGGACCGGAACTCGGGGAGCGCTTCGCAGCGCGCGGCCACCGCGCTCAACGCCGGATACATCACCGCATCCCGGTTGATGTCCAGTGCTTCGCTCAAGAACGTATAGACGCAGGTGGCCGTGACGTCGGCCTGCGTAATCCGATTCCCAATCAGCCACTCCCCGCCCCGCACCTGGCACAACCGGTCCAGTTCGGCGAGCGCGGCATGCATTTGGGTGTGACAGCGCTCGACCCAGGGGCGGTAGCGCTTCTCGGGGGGGCGGAATGCCGTCTCGTAGAGCTGGGCCACGGCTTTTTCCGCGCCTCCGACGGCAATCGCCATGATGCGCAACGCTTCTCGCCGAGCTTCCCCCGATCGGGGCAGCAGTGCGCGCCCGGTCGGCGCGTTCTCGTCGAGGAAGTCCAAAATGGCGGCCGACTCGATCAAGGTATCGCCGTCCGTCTGCACCAACGCCGGCACTCGTCCCAGAGGGTTGAACTGGCGGATCAGCTCAAAGTCCTTGCCGACGGACCAATTGCGATGCTCAAAGGGCACCTGCAATAGATTCATGCTGACCGCGACCCGGCGCACGAACGGCGAATCGAACATACCGATGAGAATCATCGGGAGCCTAGTGGCCACCTTTCACCACCAGCCCGGCGACGGCCAGGGCCTGTGCCAACTGTGCTTCGATGCGCATCGCTTCGCTGCGCTCGATGTACTGCAAATGCATGGTCGGTCCCGTCAACACCTCGATACCTCGCTTCAGAACACTGCCCGCCGCACGAATCCCCGCCTTGTGCTGATCGAAGCGCTGCGCCGGGCTATACTTGCTCATGCCGACATACAGGCCGTACGGCCCATGGCGGTCCGCGAAATCCAGAAGCACCAGGTAAATGTTCGATCGCCCCTTGGCAACGGCCCTGAACTGGCACGCGATTTCGTAAGCTTCGGGCAACCAGTCGATATAGCGCATCGGCAGCCACTCCGGTACGGATGCCCCAGCACTTTCCCACAGCCGTTCGAGCGCTTGCTCGATGTTAACGGACATCGCTCTGCGCATCCACAGCTCGTGAATGCAGTGGGCACCGGTCAATCCGTCCGCCGCCGCAAAGGCCCGGCGCAGGCATTCGGCGATATCGCTCTGCGCCAGATGTTGCAGTGGGCGGCTACCCGGCGGAATTTTGGCATCGATGCGCAATGGTGGTGCATTATAGGTGATTGGCCCCCGCGAATCGTACGAGGCTCCTCGAGCGCATCACAGCGAGTGGTCATCGTCGCGCGTGCGACTTGCGGCGTGGCCTTTGCCGGGTTGGGGCTGGGCTTGCGCTTCGCGCCAACGCCGCCAATTCTCCGCCGACTGCTTGCGGATCTCTTCGAGGCTTTTGGGTTGAGCCTCGGCGGCCGGCTGCGCGGATCGCTGCAGCCGCGACTCGACTCTGGCCTGGTATTCCTCGCGAATGCGTTCGGCGACCACGTTTCGATACCCATGCCGTTCCATTTCAAACGCGGCGCGCGGAATGTGCGGTGCCGGTTCGCGGTCAATGCCCTGTGCCGCGAGCGTGCGATGGTCGATGCGCGCGCCAAGGTGCGCCTCTTGAAGGGCTGCGTTCGTGGCTTCTGCCCAACGTTGACGGACATGCAGCAGCTCATTGATGGCGGGACCCAAGCCCGCCGCGCGGCGGTTCGCATCACTCCATTCAACCGTCGTTTTTGCCCCCAAGCCCTCGGTGGTCACCTCGCGCGTGGTTGCCAGCAGGTGCGCGTGAAAATTGCGTGGATCGCTGCCGGGAAAATCTCTTGGCGCGTGAATGGCGACATCGAGCGCGAAACGATAGCGCTCGACCAGCTCATGCGAAAATCCCCGCACCAAGCTCAATCGATGCTCCTGCGGCAGTTCAGCCGGCAATGCCACGAGATACTCGCGGGCGACGCGCGAGTTTTTGCGGGTCTCAGCGCTTTCGGCCGTATTCCATAGAGTGGCCCGATCTTGCGCCCAGCCCATGGCATCCGCTGCGAATTCACCCGGAAGGATGATTTCCTTGTGCATGACATCCTGGCGGTCGGAATGATCGTAGGTCTTGCCGGTACGCTCGTCGCGGATGCGTTCTCCGGCCCGGTACGCGGCGGCGCTCACCGCGCTGCTGCCGCCGGAGCGGCCGAAGTTCTTGAGGTTGAGGAAGTAAATCGCCAAGGGTGCTACTGCCCGGCTTGACGCTTGGGCGTATGCACAAAGAATTCCGGGTCGACTGCATAACCCGCCGCTACCGCCCGGAAAGCCTGGCGTACCTCAATGAGCGAAATGGTCTGCGCCTCATCCACGTGGCCCGGCATGAAGCCGCCGGGCTCGCAGTGCAGTTCGTCGTCGTTGACCGGTTCGCCGCAGCATTCGCAATGGTTCGCCCAATACGGATCGGAACTTTCTGGACCGCGAGTTGGACGAAAGAGGCTGGAAGCCTGCGTCAAATGGACCCGCACGCCTTCCGGCAACTCGCTCACGTAAAATAGAAACGCGCCGACATCGGCGGCCTGCCACTCCTCTTCGATCAAGATCTCGTGAGGCGCCGGCAGCGCCAAGGCCAGCACGCGCGTCCATTGGCCGCAGGACAGGCACTGCACCGAGGTCTGCGCGATGTAGTAGCTGGAGGATCGAATGTTGGCGTGGGGCACTTGCATGGCTATCCTTTGGTGAACGCGACTTTGAGCCACGCCGCGGACGATGCGGTTTTGAGATAGCCGCACAGGTCCGGCAGCTGCTCGAGCTCGGAGGCCATGACAGCCGGCTCAGTCACGTGATTGTGGGTGGTGCTGCGCGACCGGCGTCCGCCACGGGCAGCCAGGCCGCTTTCGCGGTCCCGGCCGCGCGATTCCTGCCGCCTCAGCACTTCGCGGTCGCCGATGAGGCGCGAGGCGAATAGCGAGGTGCCGCCGTTTTCGCTGCCCGAGCATCTCAAAATCAGGGTGTTGCTGCAGTTTTCCACAATCGTCTGCGCCTCGCCGTGACCATAGGTACTGGACACCTGCGCGATCGACTGGAACCCCAAGACGCAACAGCAGCCAAATTTTCGCAGCCGCGCCAGCGCGTCCTTGAGGCCGGCGATGGCGCCCAGGGCATCGAGCTCGTCGATGACGAACCACAGTCGCTGGTCGCCACGCGGTGACTGGCTCATGGCTTCGAAAATCGCGAGGTGCATCCAGGTCGCGATCAGTGAGCGCAGCGCCGCGATTTGGCCGGCGCGATACGGGATGAACAGCATGCCGGGAGAACCGCGAGCCTGAACCCACTCGCGCACCGAAAACAGCCTCCCCCGTTGGCGCTCGATGTACTCGAAAGCCGCGATCGCGGAGCCGGTGACGGAGCGGATGGACCCGAACATGCGGGCATTCTCGGGATCGAGAAAGGGCTGAGCCGGCGTACCGGCGACGATGGGCCGCAGCTCGTCCGCGGACGCGGCGGTCAGCAGACGCCACAACTCGCCGGGGTGGGCTGCCCCGGAAAAGCGGCAGCGGCGCAGGATGGCGGCGAGAAAGGTGCGCGCGTAGCCACGCCACTCGCGCGCCGACGCATCCTCGCTGTCCGGGATGAGCCCGCCCGCCAATTTTTCGACATCGAAGCTCTCTTGGATTTCCGCGAACAGATCCCATTTTGCCGATTGCGGCTCGAACGGGTTCAGCACGATGTCGCCGCGATATCGATCGTAAAAATGTTCGACATACCCTGCGTCGGGATCTGCAAACACGGCGCGATCGCCGCGCGCGATGGCACAACCCAGCAGTTCGCGAATGGCGGTGGACTTGCCTGTGCCGGTGGTGCCGATGAGCTTGAAATGCTTGGTCTCGTCCCCCCGGGGAATGGCGATGCCGGCCAGCGTGACCCATTCGGACGATGTTTCCCTAAAGCGCGCCGCGCAGCGCTGCATCGATCTGCCGTCGGACAACAACGCGCCGCGCCTGTGCTCATTCGAGTCCCGGCGCCGCCATCGTTCGCGCTGTCTCATGCAGGCCGCCGCCGCGAGAGTGAGCGCGGCGACCAGCACCACGGCGTTCGGTGTTTGCAGATGCGCGAGCACCGCGGACAGATTCATGTGCCTAGTAGCCCTCGATCACGAAGTAGTCCGCCTTCTCGCCGTAGCTCGGAGCCTTGCGGTCCACACGAACGCAGAGGCGCTTGGCTTCGCCGCATCGCCGCCAGTCGATGCGGCCGCCCTGCTGTTCGAGTCTCGCAACGCTCGCCGCCAGTTCCTCGCGCCGGGCGCGCAAGGTTGCGATGTCCGCGGGAGAAGGTAGCGCCCAGCGCGCCAGGGCAATCGGAATCCCGCTGCAGAGCATGGCGCCGGCGAGGCTCAGCACCGTGCCGCGCCAGGCTGCGCCGCTTCTCAGCTTCTGAAGAACCCGGGTTGCGCGGGTGGTTTCCGCGGTCAGCATCTGTAACTCATCGACCAAGGTGCGGCGGATTTCATCGCGCACGACGGCATCAAGGTCTGCGGTATGAGCTCGAAGTTTTTCGAGCTGGCCCTCGGCGAGCTTTTGATGGACCTGGGCGCTCTCCATGAGGAGCCCCAGTTTCATGGTCGTATCGTCCGCCACGGCGCGATCACTCATGATGGAAGTCCACCGAGCGCTGCTGCCGGGCGGCGCGCGGCTCGACCGAGGTCGATTTGAGATCATTCCATGCGCTCTGGGCGTCAAGACGAACCCGCTGCCAGGTCGGATCCGATGCATATTTCAGGTATCCGGACAGATCGGGAAGCTGCTCCACCTGCGAGGGGAGAACCGCCGCCTCCACCGCAAAGTGTTCGTTGCGCGAGACGGACTCCCACCTCTCGTTGGCGCGACGGCTCCTCGACTCCGTGGTTCGCAGTACCTCGCGATCGCCAATGAGCTGCGATGCGAACCGCGCCGTGCCGCCGCCCTCGCTCGCGGAACAACGGAGAATCAGAGTGTTGCCGCAGTTTTCGACAATCGTGTGGGCGTCGCCCTGCCCATAGGTACTGGAAACTTGCGCGATCGATTGGAATCCGAGGATGCAGCGCCCATTGAATTTTCGCAGCCGTGCCAGCGCATCCTTGAGACCATCGATCTGACCTAGTGCGTCCAATTCATCGACGACGAACCACAAGCCTTGCTTTTGCTCGCCCTGATTCATGGTTTCGAATATGGCGAGCCGCATCCAGCCGGAAATCGTGGAGCGCAGCGCCGCGATCTCCCCTGCCTTGTAAGGGATGAACAGGACGCCCGGCTGCTCGTCGCTGACCCAGTTGCGCACTGAGAAACTCGCGCCACTTTGTTGCGCCACATACTCGAGCGAGCCGACGGCGGAGCTCGTCACCGAGCGGATGGAGTCGAACATCCGACTGTTGTGCTCGTCCAGGAAGGGCTGCGCCGGCGTGCCGTGAAGCAGCCCGCGCAATTCGCCGGCGTCGGCAACCACCAACAGGCGATAGAGTTCGCCCACATCCGAAACACCACCTTCACGAGCTTGACGGGTCACCGCCGTAAGGAAGGTGCGGGCGTAGCCTCGCCAACTGCGATCCTGTCCGTCGTGGTCCGGGATCAGCGAACGCGCCAATTGCTCAACGTCATGTGTTTTGCGGATCTCCGCAAATGGATTCCATTTCACCGAGCGCTCGTCGAAAGGATTGAGGATGATGTCGCCGCGGTCCTGCCGATAGAACCGCCGCAGGTAGCCGCCGTCCGGGTCGGCGATGACGGCGCGATCGCCGCGGGCCAGTGCGCTATCCATGATCTCCCGGATAGCGGTGCTTTTTCCCGTGCCGGTGGTGCCGATCAATTTGAAATGTTTGGTTTCATCCAGCGCGGGGACCTCGAGGCCGGCCAGCGTGATGCCCGCGCTGTCGGGAGGCCTGCGGGATTGCGCCTTCGCCGGCGGAGTTTGCTCCGCGACCAGGGAACCGCGCTGATGCAGCCTATTGGGAGGGCCGCCCCGAGCGATCACTTTGCCGCCCGTGTAGCCGAGCACGGCGCTGATGCCGGTGGCGGCGACAACCTGCACGGATCCGTGAAAGCTCAAGGCCGCGGCGGCGACCGCCGCCACCGCCGTCAACGGCGCGGCCACCATCGGCGAAAACAGGTACTGTCCAAAGTTCGCGCGCGCCCGCGCCAGACCGGCGAGCATCGGTCCCTGCACGGCGGCATAGCCCATGAGAATGCCAGTCCAACCATGCAGGAGCCCGCTCATCGCCGCTTGCGCTCCGGGTCGTACCAGATCTCCTTGATGAATCGTTCGTGGCGCTCAACGCCGAACTGAATCACCACATCGACCAGCATGTATAACAGGCTTTTTATGTCGCTGCGTGCGAGCTCCCGGCCGCCTTGGTTCTGCTTCACCAGCAACACCAGCTGCTCAAAGGCCAGCTCCGCGCTGGTGGCGTGAACACTGGTGATGGACCCCGGATGTCCGGAATTGACGTTGCGCAGATAATCGAATGCCTCTTCGGCGCGCAATTCCGCCAATAAAATCCTGTCGGGTTTCATTCGCAGACACGATTCCAACAACTGCTTGGGCGTGACGCGCGCGACGCCCTGATCGTCCTTCGAATAAAAGAGACGCACGTGATTGGGGTGCCGATCGAGCACCAGTTCCTTGGCGTCCTCGATGGTCACCAGTCTTTCGTCGCTCGGGATTTCGCGGATCAGGGCCTTGGTCCAGGTGGTCTTGCCGGACCCGGTCGGACCCGACACCACGATGTTCTTGCGGCTGACCACCGCGAGACGCATGAATGCTTCGAATTCGCCCAAGCCCAGCAGTCGAAGCAGTTCGTGTTCGGTCTCATCGAGGCACTGCGCCGCCTGCTTCGCGCGCCGAAAAATGCCGCGGCCCGCCAACTCTTCGATGCTCCAAACCCTCTCGGCCGGCCGGCGAATGGCGATCGCCACGCATCCCGGCGTGGTCGCGGGCGGCAGGACGATCTGCACGCGCTCTCCGCCGGGCAACGACGCCGATAACAGGGGCGAGGTTGCATCGATGCGCTGTTGAGTGGAGTTGGCGATCAGCTTCGCCAGCCGGCCGCACCAGTCGAAGTCGGCAAAAGCCAGGTGCTCGCGCTGCCATCCCAAATGAGTTTCCAGAAATGCCTCGTGGGGACGATTTATGCACAGCTCCATCACATCTTCGCGGCTCAAAAGCGGCCGCAGCGCGTGCAGGGTGAGCGCGAGCGCCGAGGCTTCGGCGCCGCCGCTAGCGCTCAGGGGTGGATTTGAGCTCATACACAGACCTGAAATCCAGATCCCGCGCGACCAGCACCTGGATGCGGTCGCCCTGATGCTTGACCACCGTCGGGGCAATGTTGATGGTTCCCTTCAGCACGTCCGTCATGACATCTTGTGTCCCGGATGGATCGACGATCACGGTGCCGCCGTTGCCGCGGCTCGATTGAACCGCGGCCTGAACGCCTCCGTCGAGGATCGACACCAGCATGGCGGCGCCGAAGCGTTCCCAAAAATGCCGGTCCACGCTTCCCGGCAACCCGGACCGGCCCAGTTCGTCGGCGCCCGGTGATGCCAGCGGCACGATGACGCCGGTCGGTGTACGCGCTTCATCCCACAGTACGAACACCCTTGCTGAACCTTGCTGCACCTGACCGCGAGTCTCGCCGACCAGCTTCGTGCCGCGCTCCAACAGCACGACCTGTCCATCGACGCCGAAGGTATCGGTCGCCATCACGCAGGTGGTCATGCCGGGCAGCGTCGAATCGATGGCGGTTTCCAGAGTGCAATCGAGAAACGCGCCCTTGGGCAGCAGCAGTCTTTGTGTCGGCAGAACCTGCGCGCGGACGGCGGTGGTGACAGCCGGCCTCATGAGCCCGCTCAACTCACCGGGTTCCTTGAGATCCGGGCCGGGCGGAAACGGCGAAGTGGATGACGTTGGAGCGGATGCCGGTGTCGGCGAGCTCTGCGGCGAGAATACCGTTCCCGACAATTGCCGTTCGAGTTCGAGTTGCGCCGCAGTCTTCACGGGCGGCGCGCCATAAGCAGCATTGGTCGGTGCCGGTGCCAGCGGAATCTCGCGGAGCGTCATCGCCGACGGCGCGAACGCCGGCTGATCCTGCGGCGGCTGATCCTGCAGGGGCTGCGGCCGCACGGTCGCCGCCGGCGGCGGATCAATCTTTCCCAAGCTCGGCAGCGGCATCTCGCCCTGCGCACGTCTTGCCGACGCGGCCTGTACGCTTTGACGGGCTCGCGATTGGCGCGTCATGGCATTGGCGTAGTACCAGGTGAGCATGCCCAAGCCCAGCACACTCATGAGCGAGATCGCCAGAACATTGCTGACTCGCGATTGAACGGAGGGCGGCTGATGCAGGGTCGTGCCGTCACGCTCGCCGCGGACGGTCGAATCGGCCTCTTGCTCGTTCATGGCACGACTCCCTGCACACGCCGCTCGACCTCCGGCGCCACCGTGCCGGATTCCAGGCGTTTGCCGCCGCCGGCGAATCCGCGATTGACGACGCATCCGGTGAGCTTCCCGCGGCGCAGGATGAAGCGTTGTGCCACGCGATGAATGACCACATCGCCGGCATCCACGCTGAAGTTCAACAGCGACTCGCTGTCGTCCTCGTTGCGCACAAAGATCGCCGGCAGGTCCGCGTTCGCAGCGAAGGTGAACCGCGTGTGGACGCCGTCATCTGAAGCGGCGGCCGGCCGCAAGGTGTGCTCGCCGCAATACCAATAGTCGATGTTGCGGGTTCGATTGTTCGAGGCGCCCTCCAACTGCGTGTCGAGCCTCTTCGCCGCGGCCTCGTCGGCGAGTTTTGAGGCGGATGGCACATAGGTGAACCGCAAGGCGTAGATGAGATCATCCGCGCCGGGCCGCTGTGATGAAGCGCTGTAGTCGAATTGGTAGTGCCGGCGATTGGTCAGCACCGTGAGGTTGGTCGCCACCTTGGCCGCCTTGGGCTTGAGGAACAGATGATTCTCCTGGCCGACGAATGCCAGCCCTTCCAAATCGCCGGAGCCTAAGCCGACGAAGGTTTCACCGGGCTCGAACTCCAGGTCGATCTGATAGCCGACGAAGCCGCGCAATCGATAGACTTCGTTGCCGTCGTAGGCGGCCGTTCGAATTCGGGCATCAACCGGGCCTTTCGCGGGAGCGGTTTCCGCCCAAGCGGCGGCTTGCCACACCGTTATCGCAAGGCCAAACGCCCAGATACTCAGCATTGGACATCGCATGCGTGCGCTCATCGTGTCTCCCTTGCCGATGCCGACTCCTTCGCCATGGCTTCGCCCACCACCTCAGGTTCCGGGCGGAAATCCAAAATCTTGAAGCCCAAGGGATTCCAGCGGCGGGTCTTCGGATCCTTGGCCGCTTCGCCGTAGGCGTATTGAATGGTGGCCACCCAATGGGTGAAGGATTCTTCGGCACCCGCTCCCTGCCGCGCCGCTTTCAAATACCGCACTTGGGCGAGATCGGTCAGGCCGCTGGCGCGGGTAAAAAAGCTCACCGAGTTGACCTGCACGCGAACGGTGCTGCCGTCCTTGTGCAAATTCAAGGGCGAGTTCGGGTTGGTCGCCGTCCACAGCGCGTACCAAGCCTGATTGCGCTGCGCCGAATGGAAGGCGCCGCATTCCTCATAGTCGCTTTCGGCGGTGGCAAAATTGAAGCGCTCGCATACGCTCACGTAGTGCGTGAGAAAGTAGCGCGTAACCGCCTCTTCCGGCGTCGCAGGGCCGGTGAATACCGGCACGACATCCACGATGCCGGTGCTGCCGTCGACCCGCACCAAGTAGGGGATCACTTGCTTTAGCGGCATGAGCAGCGCGAGGGCCAGCGCACTGGCGATGGCGCACAGCCAGCCTGCGGCCGCCACCCACCATGCGGCGCGCGCGCTGCGTCGGGATTGCGCGGCACGGTCGGCGTCCCAGGACTCGGCCTCGGCAAAGTAGGCTTCGAGGGCCGGCGCTCCCGTCACGGCAGCCTCTTTGCGGCAGGCGCATTGATCGGCTCGAGATGCTTGTCGCAGCGAACGGCGGGTGTCGAGCAGGCGCTCAAAAGAAGCAGCAAACAAATCATGACACGCATAAACCCATCCTTGATGAGTAAGTACATTTCCTATCGCCGCCAATTTCGCCAACTTTGCCCAAGCGCTTTTGGAGATTCCACGACGGCGACGCGTATAACCTCGCCGGTGCCGCCGGCGACCTCAACCAGGGTGTCCCTCACCGGAGGACCGGCTTTGTTCCTTGCGCGATCGGCCTGGTTTTTTCGAAATGACGTCCATCCCGAGGAGATGCTGCGGCTGACGACACCGAGCGAGCTGAGCGATGCGCCGCCGGCCAAGCCGGATGCGATGGGCATGACCTGGCGCAGAACAAGAAACACCAAAAACGCGACCAGCATCATGTTCAAGGCATCCACTGTCAGAATGGCGGTGCCCCGTGCCGCGGTCTGGGCCGCGTACGACTGCACGATTTTCAGCAGCAGCGCTGCGACCATTACGGTGAGGATGGTGATGAGGGCGTAGTTGGCCAGCTGGGCAATCCAAGCCGTGAAGAATCGCCGGGTGGCATCGAAGAACAGGAGCGCGATAAAAAGAGGCCCCAGCGCCAGCAGTACGGCGAGCGCGATGCTCGACAAGGCGATCAGGAACATCGCATAGACGCACAGCGCGCCGATGAGACACCACACCACGGCGCCTGCCAGGTAGAAGCCGAAGTCGCCGGACAGCAAGCCGCCTTTTTGCCAGAGGTTCCCGGCCACGGTGCCGCCGCTGTCCCAAATGGCATCGATGGTTCCCACCGGATCGCTTGCCCCTACCACCGCCGCTGCGAGCTGCGCCGGCGCGGTGTAAAAGGTATCGACGATCACCGTGTTATAGAGCCAGAGCCGCAAACCCACGCCGAGGATCAAGGCGATCAGTGCCACGCGCTTCAGGCCTGCCTCGAACGGTTCGGTGATCTTTCCCGTCAGATGCAAGTAGCCCCAGGCCATGACATAGATGGTGGCCAGCGTGACGACGGCCGGCTCGAGGGCAGCGGCCAATCGCGACGTGTTGTCGCCGATGTAGGCCGCGAGCTGCCCATTCAGCCATGACCAAAATGTGGCGAAGAATCCCATGTGAGGTCAGGGAACCGGCTGAAAACGGCCGTTGAAACTGCCGTGGCCATCAATGACCTGTTCGCGCGCCTGTTGCCGCAGAGCGGCCTGCTGCCCTTGTGCGGATTGATTGAGAATCTGCACCTTGAGCTGCTCGTTTTGCAGCATGCCGAGCTCCGCGCTGATTCTCGCCTGCAGGTCCAGTATTCCCTTCTGATCGGCGGCGCCTGATATTGCAGCGATGAGGCTTTGAATCGATGCGAAGCGGTCGCTCGCGCTCGACAGGGCCTGATGCGACAAGGCCTGCTGCATGGCACTCCACTGCCGTTCACTCTGGATGAGCTGCTGCCCGCCGGCCGGCAAGTTCGCCAATTTCTGGGGTGAGAGAACTGCATTGGTGCTCATCACGCTTTGCACGTCCGTCGACAGAGCGGAGAATCCGCCGGTGCCTTGAAGCACCCTGCTCACCTGAGCCCAGTTCGACGGCAGGTAGTTGCGTACTATTCCGTTCAACAGCTGCTCCATACCCCGGCCCCCGGTCATGGTTTGCAGCGCCTGCTCAGCCTGCAGCAGCTGAGCTTTCGCCGTGGCCAGCTGCTGAGCCGTGGTCTGTACTTCTTGAATCAATTGCACGATGGCGGGCGCATCGACCACCGCCCACTGTGCGTGAGCCGTGGGTACTTCCAGCATCGAGATGGCCAGGAATGCGATCGGCAGACAAAGCTTGGGATTACGCATGACTTGCTCCCTTCAATGTTGTGCGGCGAGGAACTGCGGCAGCCAAGCTTTGGGATCGGCGCCGGTGGATGAAATGATTTGCTGCATGCGCTGAATCTGCTGCGTGCGGCCTGAGATCACCGCCAATTCGCCGTCGAAGCCCTTCAAATCCAACTGACACACCACACTGTGATGCGCCTGCTTGACCAGAAACATGCGTGATCCGGGTTCCAGTTGATCCTTGATCAACTTATATTCGCGTTCCGTGAGACCGAAGCCTTGGGTGTATTCGTCGCGATCGGCATCCGAATTGGGGAAAAATACCTTGGTCGGCGTCTGCTCCACGAGCGTGCGGCTGATGGGACTGTCCAGCACATCGCTCGGGCTTTGAGTGGCCAGGCACATGACGGCATTCAGCTTGCGCCAGGTTTTCGGCCCGTCTTTTGCGAAGTTCTCGAAGGCGCGATCGCTGAGCAGCCGCCAGAACTCGTCCATCCAGCACACCAACCGGCGGCCGTCGAGAAGCTGGCGTACCAGATGGAACAGATACAGCGTGATGGGCGCGCGTGTGAGCGCATGATCGAGAAATTCGGTCACGTCGAATCCGATCAGCGCGCGGCGCGCCAATCGGGACACCACGGTGTCGCGCGGGTTGTCGAATACCCAGGCGTAGTCGCCGCGATGCGAATGGCACCAGCGGGCAAGCCGTGCGTGCAGCCCTTCAGGATCGGTGGGATCGAGAAATTCCACGAGCCGCGACAGCCGTCGCGCGGCCGGCTCCAAGGCCAAGGTACCGCGCAATGCCTGATCCAAGTCGGCACTCTCGCGCACTGCACTCGCATCCCGGTGGGAGGAGCGCTGCTCCTCCCTGCTCAGCTCGCGCAACCACGTTTTCATGAATTCCACGTTGCCGGGAGTGGCCGGGAGCTGCAGGGGATTGAAGCCGGTCGGGCTTCCATTCTTCAATGGCATATAGTCGCCGCCGAGCGCGCGCACCAAGATCTCCAGGCCGCAGTCCTTGTCGAAGATCACCTGAGTGGCGCCCTGGCGGGCAAGCATGGCGACCAGGAAACCAATGAAGACCGTCTTCCCGGAGCCGGTGGGTCCGCAGATCAGCGTGTGACCCGTATCCTTGCGGCTGCCGCCATCGGGATCGGACGGATCGCTCGCATGCAAGGAGAAGTAATATGGCGAGCGGGCACTGGTGACAAAGAGGCTCAAGGCCTCGCCCCAATGATTACCGTGCGCCCGTCCTAGCGGATGGTTATGAAACGGCGACATCGCCGCGAAATTGCGCGACGTAATCGGCGCCTTGCGCGGCCTCAAAGGAAAGTTGCCCGGCAGCTGCGCCCAAAAGGCGGCCTCCATCGCCAGGTCTTCCCGGGCGACCCGCAAGCCGGTGTCCGCCAGATAGCTGCGAGCCAGCGCGATCGCATCGTTGAGAGGCTTGAGCCGGGCGGGAGCCGACTCGGCATCGGTGTCTGCGATGTCGGCGAGCACTTGCAGCGAGAAATGATGATCGCCCATCACGAACTCATTGCTGGTCAGCGCATCGAGAGCTTCCTTGAGTTCCGCGGCTTGCGATACCGCGAAATCGCCTGCGTTGGCCATGCGGTTGAATTGACGCTGCAGCAAGGACTGACCGGTGGACTTGGTCAGAAATGAAAAGGACTGCGTCGCGACGAATGCAAACGGCGCGGACAAGAGCCGGTTGTACATGCCCACAACACTCGGCGTGGGATATTCCTTGATCCCCAGGATCGCACCGACGCGGGTGCCCGCAGGCGACCGGTATTCGATCGACTCGGTGCCAAACAACACCCGGGAGGTGGCCAGCGCGGCGTTCAACGGTCCCGCGGGCAGCGGTATGCACTGTTCCTCGGCGTTGACCAGCAGGCCCAGGTATTCGAGCAACGATGAACACCAACGGTTCGCGGTTTGATAAACACCCAACAGTTCAGGTTCGTATCGCGCCAGCGATGCTTTCAAGATCTGCGCGAGTTTTTCGCACGCATCGAGCGCGTCGGCCAATATGAGTGTCGACCGGGGCTGCACTCCCGCCAACAACTTCGACACGAGTCCGCCCGCGATGCCGGCGGTCGGACGATGCACCACGGCGAGGTAGACTTCGTTCATCATCAGCGTCTCGTTCGCCAGGCGATGACGGTATTTCTCATGCAACCCGTCGGCGAAGAAGCTCTCGGAGGACCCGCGCGCCCCCGCACCGACGGTGATTCCGGCTCGGCGCCGGATCACATGAGTCCACAAAGCCACGTTCGGGCCGGCGATGTTGCGCCACAAGACGTTCAGTCGCTCGTGCCAGTTGTTGAGCTCATCGTCGTCGTTGCATTCGAAGCTCGCGCCGCCGAGGCGAAACGCCTGGACATAGTCGCCAAGAACGGTCCTGATGATCGACGGCGCCACATGGGCGGCGTAGGGAAGCCGATCGGCGGCGGAGATTTCGCGGCGTAGAGCGGCCGCGCGCTTCAGTGTCCGCACGATGCAACCTCCCTGCTCTGCATCGCCCTCAGCACTCCGACAACGTTGGCGACGGGTGTAATTGTGAAGCCTTTCATGAGTATTGACTGCCGTACTGCGCGGTGCGAGAAATTTCGTCCGTCGCGTGACAGGCAGTCTGGGAGAAGCCCCGCAGAAATTGAATCCGACTAACTGCCGGGTTCGCGCAAAAAGGAAAGTCGATGCCGATTCGCATGCGCAAGGGATGCTTGGTCTCGGCCGGAGTGCGGCAGCTCTCAAGTCCTTTCGACCAGGACCTTACCCCCGGGAAACGCCTAGATTTCGGCCATTTACCGATTTCGCGCACGTGCAAGCCGTGTGCAATCTCCAGTTATCACGCAATTTCGGCCCAAGCGTGCGCGGTCGTTGCATATGCGCGAATAGCAAGCAAAAACCCGATTGCGCAAGAAGCCCAAGTCGAGTGCATTGCATAGCCGGCTATATGCCGATGAGAGACTGCTATGTGCCCAATGCGGACCTCGGCCAACGTCGGTTATGGGGAAGCAGAACGGTGTCGCGCCATTACCGAGCTGACTTCACGAGCAACAAATTCCGCGCAGGCAAGGTATGGGTCGCCGGTGTTTAATACTTCGCCCTGAAGCTGCACAATGTCACCGGCCGGAACCGAGCAGCGAGATTGCAGACTTCCCATTCGTTATGGGCGCTCCCAGCCACATTCGGAACCGCTCAGTGAATAGGGCCATTTGGTCTCGATGTAATAGTGGCCGTCGGCGCGAGAGATCCGCGTTCTAGCCACCGCTGCACTTGAAGCACTTCGTTCTTGCGTGCCTCCTCATTGGGCGGTTCAGGCAGATAAATATCAGGCTGTACACCCGCGACGTCCACCGGCAGAACCGGAAGGCGATTGGAACGAGAGGTAGCGTAGAGTAGAACCCGTTCGCCCGAGGGCAGTACGTGCGGGCGTACATTTGAATAGTCCAGCGAGCCGTGGCTGTGGCGGCCCACCAGCTTTACGCTAAAGCTTTGCCGCACTGTAAGCAGGAACTCCTCGCAGGAGCTGCCACAGCGGCCGTCCACCAGCACCGCCACGCGACCCGGGCGATGAGGCTCGAGCTTCTCAACGCGTACATAATGAATAGCGGGATCATCCTCTTGCTGAGCATAGCTGCCCGGCGCAACAGCCCGCATACGCATCATCGCTTCGGCCGAATACTTCTCACATTCTTTGTCGCCGGGCTCATAGAAGCTACAAACCAGCTCCTGTCCCACAATGTTGGCCGGCGTCGCCAACCATGCAGCCCCCACATTCTCCCTTTCGTCAGGCATCAGCCAGGGAAGAAGCGGGTAATAGGTGCTGTCATTGCCACCGTCGTTGTCACGTACGTCGATGATCCAATTTGTGCGGGCGACGAGTGCCTTCCGGTGCTGTGCAATCAGATGGATCAGCGGCTCGCGGAACTCGCCAGCAAATGTCGGTATGGTCAGCAAGGCCGTGGTGTCAGACAGCAGGCGGATTGTGGGAACAAGCGATGCCTCGACCTTTCCAGGGGCGTCCGCCAATGTATTCGCACGCGGCACATCAGCAACTGCCAAATGGCCTTTGCGCCACGCCTTGAGGTAGGCATTCAATGTCTTGTTACATGCCTCGACATCTTGGGCTTTAGCAGCATCTTCTCGCGCCTTCGCAAGGGCCGTTTCAAAGTGAGCTTGGCCCCATTGCGCGAGCTCGTCCTTCGCACCCGTATCGTTTTCCAAAAGGAAGCCCGGAATGGCCTCCAGGTCCGTTGCGCATTGCTCAGAGATGGTCGCTGCCTTCGCGCAAGTGACCAGAACGCACAATACCGCAGCCGCCTGGACATGAGACAGCAGCCACCGGATTCTGACTGGCTGAGTAGGAAAGCCGGACATGTTTGACTCCAAAGATGGCGAAGCAATCTGTGTATCTACGTGACCGGCGAACCACCGCCAATGGGCGACGAGTGCGCGAGTGACGAGCCCGACAAGGTAGCCATGTCATTGCTCTCTCGTCGCAATGCGAAGAACACCGTTGCGCGTCAAAAGTTGCGTCGTAGCAGCCACCGGGCCGAGACGCACCATGATTTCCGCCTGGTAGCCGCGGAAGATGCGAGGCTATCCCTTGCCCTGACCTCAGTCGTCGTCTCTGGCGTGCAACTTGAACTCTTCGAGCGCCCGCTCAATGATGATCCGATCCGCCACGTCTTTGTCACGCTTGGTTTTCTTAGTGAGGAGCAAGCCTTCGAGAGTGATCGTTCTTACCGGAATGCCATCGAGCTCGATCGTCTCGGCATATTGGCTTAGCGTGTCGTAAGTCTGCCCGTTTGCGTTGAGCATGAGATCTACCACGAAGGCATCTGCAACACGGATGTCTTCGCCTTCTTCGAACCAACTTGGCTCAATGTCTTGTCTCATCGTCGCGATTCCCGATGCCATCCCTATGGCAAATGATAAGGCCCGCCGGAGAAATTTGCTCAACCGTTGCTGATCCGGGCCGTCGACTTCTTGCGAAAACGCAAACTATGCCTCGGCAAAGCGCCGCGATTACAGCAGGCTCAGCAGCTTCGTGGTGCCCTCCCCCGGACAACGCCTTCTGCCATGGCGTCCGTAAAATTAGGGTGGACTCATGGCGCAAGCTTCCGATCGCGCCGCCCGCGGCGATTCGGCAGATCCAGGCCCAGAGGGCTGTAGCTGCTCGCCTTCCAGACGCGCAGGTTGGCGAACACCGCAGGTAAACGGGTCCGCCCCCACAGCAGCACGAGATCGAAGAAACGCGCGTCGCGCGCGCACAAGAGCATGCACACGCCATGAATGGGCGCGCACAGAAGCAGCGTGAGCAGATTCTTGGTCAGCAGGAAGGCCTCCATGGTAAAAACCATGTTGAACAGCAGCGCCGAGTACGTGACGCCCCATCGCATCGGCGGCCGCGTCGCGCCGACAAACAAAGGGTCGGCCGTCAAACCTGGATTACGATCGCTCACGCCGCTCCCCTACACGCCGAACATGCCGCGAACCCACGTGACGATTTGAGGCGCGCCAAAGCCGATGGCGATCCCCAGAATTGCGCCGATGCACCACCCCCAGGACATCCGGTTTGCCATTGCCATGCCGCCCAGCACCATGACCAGAATGATGGCGACCGGCGTCAACCAGGCGAGAATGTTGGTCTGCAGAGAGCTCGCACCCGTCAGAAATGGCGAGGCCTGCGCGAAGGCCATGTCCGGCACACAGATCGCCAGGGTGACCAGCAGGTGAGCCGCCGCGATGCGTAGCAAGAGGGAGCGAAGTGGCAGGGAGTGATGCATGGCGGAGTTCCTTTCCCGGTTCAAGTCAAGAGCCGCTCAACGCGGTCAGATTTCCGTTTCCAGCGCTCCCATTTCACTCTCGGCCCGCCGCGCCGCCAGCTGCTCGCGCTTGGCCTTGCCCGGGGCGCCAAAGCGGAAGCTCTGCACCACGAAGGAATGGTCGTACTGCTTCTCGCCCTCTTTGTCGGTCCAAATATTGGAGCGCACCTGGGCCTGAAGAATGAGCTGATCGCCCTTGCGCGCGTGTCTGGCAATCGTTTCCCCGAGACTCTCGAAGGCCACGAACCAGAGGCTGGTAACCGCTTCTCGAGGATTGCCGTCTGCATCCTTGCCTGCGTAGTCGTTGCCCACCAGGCAAATGCGCGCGTACGTCGCATCGCCTTTGACGGCGAGCTCAGGATCCTTGGCAAGATTGCCCACGGCGGTAAGGGTGAAGCTGTTCATGTCTACTCCTTGAAGTGTTGTGTGACGCGACGCTGCATGTGCGTCGCGTGGAACAGTCTCTTAGGAGTGGATGGAAACTAGAACCCGATTAAATGGCGCCTTTATCTAGATAGAAGCAAGTTCGATGTGCCAGAATCCGGTGGACGTCAGAAAAATATCGCCACCTCGAGGGAACCATCATGAATCCGAACGCCGGGCTTTCCGTGAAAACATCGCGCGCCGCTTCGGCGGCAGTGGCTTTGATCCTCGGTCTTGCAAGCGTCGCGCAGGCTCAAGAGAGCGGCGCATCGAGGCACTACGTGCTTCCTGCAACACCGGAGAACGTGCAATGGGGATGGTACGACATCAACGAAAAGCCGAAACTGACGATAAAGTCCGGGGATAACGTGTCCATCGAGACCCTTTCACATTCACTCGGGCAGATCAAACCCGGCGTCGGTATGGATGAAATCGTCAAGCTGCGGAAAGGCAATCCCGGCGGCGGTCCGCACTCGATCACCGGCCCCATCTATGTCGAGGGGGCAGAACCTGGGGACACGCTGGAAATCCACATTCTGAAAATCGTCCCCAAGGCGGATGCCTTCAATTTCAACATACCGGGCAAGGACTTTCCCACGGTGGGGCAGCTGGCGTCGGAATTCCCGGAAGGATTCGTGCGCTATTACAAACTCGACCTGGCGAAAATGCAGACTCAGTTCAAACCGGGCATCGTCATCGATTTGAAGCCCTTTCCGGGAACGTTTGCGGTCGGCGTCGATCCCAATGAACCGGACGCCAAGGCCGGACCGCCGATCAAGGATGCGAAGGGCCGCACCAGCACCCTGCGGCCGTGGAAAAACGGCTCCAACATGGATGTGAACGAATTGCAGGCCGGCTCGATTTTGTACATGCCCGTGTTTCAAAAAGGCGGCCTGATTTGGACCGGCGACTCTCATTGCCGTCAAGGCAACGGCGAGGTGAACCTGACGGCATTGGAATGCTCGTACAAGGAAATCGAGATCAAGCCCATTGTCCGCAAGGACTTGAAAACCGAATGGCCCTGGGCGGAAACGAAGTCCGACTGGGTGTTCATGGGCTTTGACGAGGATCTGAATCAGGCGATGAAGATCGCCGTCGATCAGACCGTGAACTGGCTCGCGAGGCAAACCATCGTGCCGATGAGCCGCGAGGAAGCCTACGCCCTCACCTCGATCGTGGGTGATTGCCGGGTGTCGCAGGTTGTCGATATACGCAAAGGCGTGCACTGCCTGATTCCAAAATCGGTGTTCGTGAACTACAAGCCGGGAGCGCGCTAGGAACCTGTCTGAGCACTGGCTCCCGGCATCGGCGCCATTGCCGCCATTGCCGCTTGACGAACATCGTTGGTAACGTTAGAAAGTAAGGGACTGGACGCCAACAGAAGACGCAGGAAGCAAGCATGCTCAGGATGAGTCAGCTTACCAAAACATACCGCACAGACCACGTTGAAACGCGTGCGTTGCTCGATTTTTCTCTCGAGGTGAGGGCGGGTGAATTCGTTGCCGTGACGGGACCCTCCGGCTCGGGTAAGACCACATTTCTGAATGTTGCCGGACTGCTGGAGAGCTTCGATTCCGGGAGCTACGAGTTGGATGGGCGCGACGTGACCGGCCTGAGTGACGATGATCGCTCGTTGCTGCGCAACGCAAAGATCGGCTTCATTTTCCAAAGCTTCAATCTGCTCCCGGATTTGAACGTCTACGACAATATCGACGTCCCCTTGCGTTATCGGCGCATGAAGTCTTCGGAGCGCCGCGAGCGGATCGGCGCAGTTCTGAATCTTGTCGGACTGGCCGGCCGCCGGCGGCACATTCCCTCGCAACTTTCCGGCGGTCAGCAACAGCGGGCAGCCATTGCACGGGCGTTGGTCGGCGAACCGGCTTTTCTGCTCGCGGACGAACCGACCGGCAACTTGGATTCCACCATGGCGGGTGAGGTCATGGCGCTGCTCGAGCAGGTCAACGCCGCCGGCACCACCATCGTGCTGGTGACGCACGATCCGCAGCTCTCGCGCCGGGCAAGCCGCAATGTACACATCGTCGACGGCCGGATCGTTTCCGCATGATCGGTTATCACCTTCGACTCGCACTCGAGAGCCTCAGGCGCACGCCGGGACTCACGCTTCTGATGCTGTGCGCGATCGCGGTCGGCATTTCGACCTGTATCGTAACCCTCACCGTGTATGAAGGGACGTCCACCGATCCGATTCGCTGGAAGAGCGGCCGGCTTTACGCCGTCACCATTGATTCGTGGGATCCAAACGAGGCAGCCAATCCGAAACGGCCGAATCTGCCGCCGACGCAGCTCGCCTACAAGGATGTCAAGTACCTGCTGACCTCGGATGTTCCGACACGCAAAGCCGCCATGTTTCGCACTCAAGACATCATTTCCGGCGGAGGTGCCGCGGATGCGCAACCCGTGCCGATCACGACGCGGGTGACCAGCGCAGATTTCTTCCCGATGTTCGATGTGCCGTTTCTGTACGGCACCGGATGGTCGGCTCAGTTGGACCAGGGCGCCGAACCGGTGATCGTGATCAGCCGCGAGCTGAATGAGAAGCTTTTCGGCGGCATCAACAGCGTGGGACGGACTCTGCGCTGGAACAACCGCGATTTTCGCATCAATGGGGTCCTGAACACTTGGTTTCCGCTGCCGAAGTTCTACGATTTGAACCGCGGCGCCTTTGACGCGCTGGAGGACGCCTACGTACCCTTCGGCTGGGCTGAGGCGCTCGGGCGATTTCCGAACGGCGGGCGCGTCGCTTGCTGGCGGAACGATCCCATCGGTTCATTCCAACAGTTCCTGCAATCGGACTGCGTGTGGTTGCAAATGTGGGTGCAGCTCAACGACGCCGCTTCACGCCGGCGCATGCAGGCCTATCTTGACGCGTATTGGGCCGATCAGCACCAGTCCGGACGCTTCGGCAGGCCCAGGAATAACCGCCTCACCGACGTGAGGCAATGGCTGATCGATCAGGAAGTCGTCGACAACGACAACCGCATGCTGGTGGGCGTGGCATTCGCGTTCCTGGCGATCTGCTTGTTGAACACGGTCGGTATGTTGCTCGCGAAATTCTTGAAATCGGCGCCTGGTGTCGGGATTCGGCGCGCGCTCGGTGCCACGCGTGGGCAAATTTTTTGGCAATACCTCTGCGAAGCGGCGCTGCTGGGGGCTGCCGGAGCAGCGCTCGGTCTTCTGCTCGGGGCGCTGGGGCTCCAAGGCGTGCATGCTCTGTACGCCAGGGGCTCAATCGGGCCCGGCGGCTACCAAGAGCTCACCCATGTTCGCTGGGCAAGCGTGCTTTGGGCGCTGATGCTGGCGCTGGTGGCGACGCTGGGCGCGGGGTTCTACCCGGCATGGCGGCTGGCGCGCTTGCCGCCGGCATCCTATTTGAAGAGCGACCAATGATGGACCTGAACTTGGGCCCCATTTTCTCCTCGTTCATGCGCAACCGCACCGGCGCATTGCTCGTCGTCTTTCAGGTGGCCATTGCGCTGGCCGTCTTGGCCAATTCGGCCTGGATCGTGCGTCAGCGCGTTGAGACTTTGAACAAACCCACCGGCCTCGATGAGGCCGACATCTTTGTCGTGTCGACGGCTGCGTTCAACGAACATTTCAAGTACGAGGCCTCGGTGCAGGAGGATCTGGCCTACCTGCGCACCCTCCCCGGGGTGGTGGCCGCTGCCCCGACCGATGCCGCTCCCTTCAGTCAAACGGGATTCTCCACAGATGTTTGGACGAATCCGACCCAGACCGGCGCTCCGCAGGAGCTCAATGCGTTTTCCATGGATGAACAGGGCCTGCAGGCACTCGGTGGGCATCTGCGCGCGGGCCGGCAGTTTCGCGCCGACGAAATCAAGCCCCCCTTGGCGCAGCGCAGCAGCGATTTCGTGCCCGAAGTCCTGATCACTCAGGCCGCCGCGGATGTGCTTTATCCGGGGAAGAATGCGCTCGGCAACACCGTGTTCGATTCCGCAGGTCAACCGGCCGCCATCGTGGGCATCATCGACAATCTCATGGGTTCGTTGCCGCGTGGGCTGCGCACCGCCTACCAGGTTGCGCTATTCCCCCGCCTGCCTGAGGCACGAAGTCTGATCTACCTGGTTCGGACCGAGCCGGGTCGGCGCGATCAACTTCTCGCAGCCGCCGAGGCTCATCTGGCGCATTCCAATCCGGATCGCGTCATCAAGTATGCACGCCCGTTGGAGCAATTCCGACGGAGGCTGCAGCTGGCCGACAGCAACATGGAGATATTTCTGACCACGGCGGCCGCCCTCGTGCTCATCACCACTTGTTTGGGCATTTCCGGCCTGGTCATGTTCAACGTCAACACCCGTACCCGACAGATCGGCACCCGCCGAGCCCTCGGTGCTCGCCGCCGCGACATCTTGCGGTATTTCATGGTCGAGAACGGGTTGCTGACCACCGCGGGGCTGCTGCTAGGCTGCGTATTGGCGTTTGGCGTAGGCGCTTGGCTGACCCGTCAATACGGCGTACCGAAGCTGAATCCGTTTTACCTGCTGGGCAGCGTGCCCATTCTGGGGGTAGTGGGACAACTGGCGGCGTGGATTCCGGCGCGCCGGGCGACGTTGGTGCCGCCGTCCGTGGCCACGCGTGCGCAATGAGCCGATGAGCGCAAAAAGGCCGTGCCCTCGAATGTTCGAAGGCACGGGCCTCGGTCGTCGCTCGTCAATCGCTCCAGGAGTACCCGTGAACGGCTGCAGCCGGTTTCTCCGCGGTCGGAGTTTTCGGCCGAAAGTCACTCCAGGTGTAACCTTTGGTGGCCAGAGCCCCTCTTTCCGACGGCGGTGCCTTCGGTTGAAAGTCGCTCCAGGTGTAGCCCTTGGTGGCCAGGGCCGGCCTTGCCTCAGGGGGAGCCTTCGGCTGAAAGTCACTCCAGGTGTACCCGGCGCTTGCGGTGTAAGCCGCGCCCATCAAACACAATGCCAATCCGATCCTTCGAATTTTCATGTCCATTTCCCCTTCTTCTTGGTATCACGCGCACGCCGCACGTGTACCCGCATTATTACGCGGGGAGATCTGCTGAGGTCAAGCGGAGTTTCGCAGCCGGGGCGCCCCGAGGGGGTAGTAGACGCCTAGTCTTTTAGTCTTCGCTCAGCTGCACCACCATTTTGCCGGTGTTGACGCCCGTGAACAGTCCGATCAGGGCGGTCGGCGCCTGCTCGATGCCGTGCAGAATCGTCGTGCGATATTTCAGGCGGCCCTGCCGGATCCAGCCTTTCATGTCTTTGAGGAATTGGGCGCGCTTCGATTCGAATTCGTAGAAAACGAAGCCTCGCATGGTCACGCGGTTGTAAATCATGTTCGAAAGCGTGGTCACAGGTTCTGATACGGCACCAAAATTATTGTAGGCCGAAATCATGCCGCACACCGCGATGCGCCCCAGGGGATTCATACGCGGCAGCGCAGCATTCAAATGCTCGCCGCCGACATTCTCGAAGTACACATCGATGCCTTTGGGCGCTGCCGCCTTGAGCGATGCGCGAAGTTCACCCTGCTTGTAATTGATGGCAGCATCCAGCCCGAGTTCGTCCTTCAGCCAACGGCATTTCTCGTCCGAGCCCGCGCTGCCGATCACGTAACAGCCCTTGATCTTGGCGATCTGCGCCGCCACGCTGCCGACCGCTCCCGCGGCGGCGGACACGAAGACTTGCTCGCCGTCGTTGAGTGCGCCGATCACCAGCAGCCCGCCGTAGGCGGTGAGTCCCGTCAACCCCAGGACGCTCATATAGGCGACGAGCGGCATGCCGTCCGCGTCCAGTTTGGAAAGACCTTTCCCGTCGGAAACAAAGTACTGGCGGAAGCCGTTCATCGACTCCACGTAATCCCCTTCCCGGAAGGCGGCATGGCGCGAATGGAGCACTCGACCGATGGCCCCGCCCATCATGGCTTCGTTGAGCGCCGTCGGACCGGCGAGTCGGGGCCGCATGGCCGGGTCGACCGACATATAGATGTTTTCCACCAGCAATTGGCCGTCGGCCGGATCCGCAACGTCGGTCTCCACGATCCGAAACTGTTCCGTCTTGGGGATTCCCTGCGGACGTTCGACGAGATGTACTTCTGTGTTTCGCATGTGGATGTCCTTCAGCTCGAGGCGAGCGGCTTGATCAGCGCGTGTTTCCATTGACCCGATTTGAAGCGCCAGATGAGCAAAGTTCCCTTCAGCATGTAATCGCCGATGATCGAGCTGTACACCCAGACCACCGGCAGATGAAAGAAAGCGAATGTCGCTGCCAGGGCGCAGCGCATCCCAATCAATCCGAGAAACGACGTCATGAGCGGGAACCGCGTATCGCCGGCTCCGCGCAGCGAGCCGCCGATGGCCATATCGACGCCCAACAACGGCAGCATAGCACCCATGATGTAGACAAATTCCGTGGTGCGCAGCACCGCGACTTCATCCGATCCGAGGAAGAATCGGGCGAGCGCCGCCGCGTTGAACACGGTGAGGAAGCCGATGAGGGACATGGCGGCGACCGCCATGCTGCAGGCGCGCCATCCGCTGCGGGCAGCTCCCTCCACATCGCCCGCCCCCAAATGCTGGCCAACCAGCGTGGCGCCGGCGATCGAAAATCCGCTGCCGACCACCATCGCTGCGTTCAGCATGTTGACCCCGACGTTGTACGCGGCGAAGGCCTCGGTACCGTAGTAGTGGCCGATCAACGACATGAATAGAAAGAAACCAAACTGCAGCACGAGCTGCTCGAGCGCAACCGGGTAGCCGATATGCAGCAATCGCTGGTAGCGCGCCCTTCGGAAGAGATCGCCGGGATGAAACTTGATCGTCAATTTCTGCCGCATCCAGAGAGACACCAGCACCGCGCCGCAAAGGGTAAAGGACAAGCCGGAAGCGAATGGCGCGCCGGCCGGGCCCATGCGCGGGGCGCCGAATTTTCCGAGGATGAAGGCATAGAGCAGAGGCAGGTTCACCAGGTTTACCGCCAAGCCGAACAGCAGCGGGGTCCAGGCGTTGCCGGCGGCGCGCAGCGCGCTCGAAAGAATGATGTCGATGGCAAATCCGATGATGAATGCCGCGAGCCAGAATATATTGCGCGAAGCCAGCTGCGCCGCATGCTCGTCCAAACCGAAAACGCCTGCAATCTGGTGGGAGAATGCCATGCCGAATATCATCAAGACCAGGCCCACCAGGCCGCCGAGCATGAGCGACGCGGAGGTCATGCGGCCGGCCTCTTCTTGCTGGCCCGCCCCCCAGGAGCGCGCAACGAGCGCGGTGGTACCGACCCCGATCGCCATCAACAGGGCCTGCAATGCAAAAAACACGCGCTGACCGGCGCCCACCGCGGCCACGGAGGGGGCCCCCATGCCGCCCACGAATTTGGTCTGGACCATCGCGACCATCGAGAACATGAGATTGGACATGATCGAAGGCGCGGCCAATTGCCAAATGCTCAGGCGCTTGTATGGCGCCGGCGGAGCCTCGGGATGCATCAAATCTTCAAGGCGGCGGGCTTCTTGATCCAGACGGTGAGCACGGCAAAGTAGACGACGCCGATCACAATCCAGGCCAAGCCCAAGATCTTTGCCGCGCGATCCATTTCGTACAGCACATAGACGATGATGAGCAACCCGATGAGCGGACAGAGCAGATGGCGCAGCCAATCGCCGCTGCGCCCGCGGATGAAATAGTGGTTGATGACGGACAGATGCAGCAGGACGAAGCCGGTGAGCGCGCCGAAATTCACGACGCGCGCCAGATCATCGATGTGCTCGGCAAACAGCAAGCCCGCCGCCAGTGAGATGCCCGCCACCGCCATCGTGCTCACATAGGGCGTCTTGAAGCGAGGATGCACTCTGGCCAGAATCGCCGGCAGCTTGCCGTCCCGGGCCATGGCGAAGAGGATGCGCGACACGGCTGCCTGGGCGGCCATGGCATTCGCGATTGCGGTCGCAATGACGACCGCAATGATGGTGATCAGCCGAAGCCACGCGCCGCCCGCGAGCTCGGTGATTTCGTAGAACGCGGTCTCCGCGGACGAAAAATGCATGCCGGCGCTCAAGTCGGTGGCGATCCAGGTCTGCAGCATGAACAGCGCGCCCACCAGCACCAGGGACAGCACGGTGGCCCGGCCCACCGCGCCTTTGCCGCTGCGGCTTTCCTCGGCCAGCGTGGAGATGCCGTCGAAGCCGAGAAATGACAGCACGGCAATCGAAGTCGCACCGGCCACCGTGGCAAAGGAGAACACGTGCGGATCGTAGATGGGTTTTAGCGTGAGGGAGCCTGCACCGCGACCTGCGTGCAGCGCGAGCAAACCCAGAACCACGAACAGCGCAAGAACCAGCAATTCCATGACCAGTAGGTAGCGGTTCACGCGCGCCGTGAACTGGATGCCGATGAGGTTCGCCGCCGCATTGAAGGCGATGAACACCACCAGCCAAATCCAATCAGGAACCATGGGCAGTATGGGCCGTAGCGCGACGGCGCTGAGCAGGTACAGCAGCGAAGGTATCAGGATGTAGTCTAGAAGAATGAGCCAGCCGGAAAAGAAGCCCGCGACTTCGTGCAGGCCGCGCTGCGCGTAGGTGTACACCGAACCGGCGAGTGGAAATGCGCGGGACATGGAGGCGTAGCTCAAAGCCGTGAAGAACATGCCGACGAGACCCACCAAGTACGCCAGCGGCACCATGCCCTTGGCGTCGGCGTACACGAAGCCGAACACCGAATAAGGTGCAATCGGCACCATGAAAATCATTCCGTAGATGACCAGATCCTTGGTCGTGAGCGCTCGGTGCAATTGTTCTTTGTATCCGAATTCTTCGATCGACAAGCGCGAGCTCCTTTTTGGCAGGCAGTTTATCTCAAGAACGCCGCCCGGCGGGTCATGATTCGACTCAGCGCAAGGCGCGAAGATTCCGTACAATCGCACCAACGAGCCCAAGCCGATGACCTCAACCGCCCAACGACATACCATCCACCATCGGCACCATGGCTGGGACCACAGTCTTGCGCCCGCGGCGCGAATATCCCCCGGAGAATCTCTGGAATTCGACATCGTGGACGCCTCCGGCGGACAACTTGGGCAAGCCTCGACGGTGGCAGATGTCGGGCGCATGGATTTCGGCAAGATCAATCCGGTGACGGGGCCTGTGTATATCGATGGCGCCGAACCCGGCGACATCCTGAAGGTGACGCTGCTGGCATTCGAGCCGTCAGGCTGGGGTTGGACCGCCAACATTCCGGGCTTTGGCTTGTTGGCCGAGGATTTCAAGGAACCGGCGCTGCATCTATGGCGGTACGACGCAAAGACCTTGGATCCGGCGTTGTTCGGCCGCTGGGGCAAGGTGCCGCTGAAACCCTTTACCGGCACCATCGGCGTCGCCCTCGCGGAGCCCGGATTGCACAGCATCGTTCCGCCCCGGCGCGTGGGAGGCAACATGGATGTCAGGGACTTGAGCCGTGGGACCGAATTGTTTCTCCCCGTGGAAGTGCCCGGCGCCCTGTTCTCGGTGGGCGACACCCATGCGGCACAAGGCGACGGCGAGGTGTGCGGCACGGCCATCGAAAGCCCCATGCGCGTGGCGCTCAAATTCGACCTGCTCAAGCAAACGCCGCTCAGCTTTCCCCGCTTCAGAACCTCAGGACCCGTCACCCGACATCTGGATGCCAAGGGGTACGAGGTCGCCACCGGAATCGGACCGGACCTCATGCAGGCGGCGCGCGCCTCTGTCCGCTCCATGGTCGAGCACCTCTGCCGCCAGCACGGCATGCCCGCCATCGATGCCTATCTGCTGTGCAGCGTCTGCGGCGATCTGCGCATCAGCGAAATCGTCGACGTGCCCAACTGGACGGTGTCGTTTTATTTTCCGCGCATCGTGTTCGAGTGAGCGGGGCCCGATCCGCTCAGCGCTGAACTTCTTCCATGACGGCCTGACCGGAAACCCGCACCCGAATCAGCGCCCAACTCAGTCCCAGCGTCAGCATGCAGGCGATGAAGATCAGCGCGATCCAGATCATCGCCGAGTGGCTGGCGCTATTGAGCCAGCCCCAACTGCTGATGAGCCAGATCAAGGCCGCGAAGAATGCGAGACCCAAGGAGACGCCCAAGGTACCCAACGATCGCCAGGTCGCATGAACAAAAAAGATCCATACGGCGAGCAGGATGAGCCCCAGGACGGCCTGGAGGGGCTGCACCTGAGGAAAATTCGTGGCGACCCATCCCAGGAAGGAGAATCCGCTCGGGTTGTAGGTGGCGAGCACCAACGCCAACGACGCGAGGAATCGTCCAGCCAATCCAGCCATGGTCAGCCTGCCCATGGGCTCATGGTACGCGGATCAGATCGGAACGGCCAACGCGAGAACATTCCCGGCGGCTACAATCGCTTCCTATGACTGCCACCATGATCTCGGCCGGCGACATTCGCTCGGCTTACGCGGCGATCGCGCCGCACATACGGCGCACGCCGATCATCGAAGTCGACGGATCGGACTTCGGTATTTTAGGCGGGCGGCTCGTGCTGAAACTCGAATCCCTGCAGCATGCCGGTTCGTTCAAGGCGCGCGGGGCCTTCACCAGCCTGCTGACGCGAAAGATACCGGAGGCCGGCGTCGTTGCAGCCTCCGGAGGAAACCACGGCGCAGCCGTGGCCTTCGCGGCCATGAAACTGAAGGTACCGGCCAAGATATTCGTCCCCGGCATCGCCTCGCCGGCGAAGATCCGGCAGATCCGCGAGTACGGCGCGGAGTTGGCGATCACCGGCGAACGCTATGCCGATGCGCTGGCCGCAAGCGAAGCCTGGGTCGCCGAGTCCGGCGCCATGCCGATCCACGCCTTCGATCAGCGCGAGACCATGCTGGGTCAGGGTACGGTGGGCTTGGAATTCGAGGAACAGGCGGCGGGGCTCACGACGCTGCTGGTCGCGGTGGGCGGCGGTGGGCTCATTGCCGGGATCGCGGCCTGGTACGGCGGCAGGATCAAGATCGTCGCCGTGGAACCCACACAGGCGCCGACGCTCACGCGCGCGCTCGAGGCGGGCCGCCCCGTCGATGCGGAAGCCGGCGGTATCGCGGCGGAATCCCTGGCGCCGCGCCGCGTCGGAGAATTGGTATTCCCCGTCATTCAACGGCATATCCGGAACACGGTCTTGGTTTCGGACGATGCGATACTGGAGGCGCAACGAAGTCTCTGGACCCGGCTGCGGGTGGTGGCGGAACCGGGCGGAGCCGCGGCCCTCGCCGCACTGACCTCCGGCCGGTACGTGCCGACATCGGACGAGCGCGTGGGAGTGTTGATTTGCGGCGGCAACACGGCCGCTGTCGATTTCAAGCCCCAAGGAACCTCGGCCGTGTCTGCGTAAGACCGGTCTTGTATAAATCAGTTCTGTATTGAACCCGGGGTTGTATGAATCGGTCACTGTACCGAGCCCGGGCTTGTATTGAGGCCGTCTGGTCGTAGAATCGGACCACCACCCCGCGGAGTCACCATGCCCACCACGTTCGTTCTCAACGGTCAGACTGCCACCTTGGACGCCGACCCCGCCATGCCCTTGCTTTGGGCGCTGCGCGAAGTCGCCGGTCTGCACGGAACCAAGTTCGGCTGCGGCATGGCGATGTGCGGCGCCTGTACGGTTCATTTGGATGGGCAGGCGGTTCGCTCCTGCGTCATGCCGCTGTCGGCGGTCGCCGGCCGCGAAATCACCACCATCGAAGGCTTGAAGAGCAGGCAAGCAAAAGCCGTGCAGGCGGCCTGGGTCGAACTCCAAGTGCCGCAGTGCGGCTACTGCCAATCCGGGCAGGTGATGTCCGCGACGGCGCTCCTGGAAAAGAATGCCGCGCCGACCGATGCGGACATCGATGGCGCCATGAGCGGCAACATTTGCCGCTGCGCCACGTACCTGCGCATCCGCGCCGCGATTCATTCGGCCGCGCAATCCATCAAGGCGTAAATCATGACCAGCCAAACCATTCGCTCGCCGCTGCCGACGCGCCGCGATTTCCTCAAAACCGCGGGTACGGCCTCGGTGGTGGCGCTCACCATTGGATTCGAATGGGCTGCGACAGCCCGCCGTGCCCTGGCATCGGCGCCCGCGGTCGGCGCGACCTTCACGCCCAACGCGTTCCTGCGCATCGGATCGGATAACAGCGTGACGGTGATCTCCAAGCATTTGGAAATGGGCCAGGGGTCGTACACCGGCATCGCGACGATCGTGGCCGAAGAACTCGATGCCGATTGGTCGAAGGTGACCGTGGAAAGCGCGCCGGCCGATGCGAAGCGCTACGCCAATCTTGTCTTCGGCACGATTCAAGGTACCGGCGGCAGCTCGGCCATGGCCAACTCCTGGGGGCAGCTGCGCGACGCGGGCGCAAAAGCTCGCGCGATGCTGCTCTCGGCGGCCGCGAAAGACTGGCATGTTCCGGTCGCGGAACTCACCACGGAGAAAGGGGTGGTGCACCACGCCGCGAGCGGTCGCCAGGCGGCCTACGGCTCGCTGGTGAAGACCGCCATAACCCTCCCGGTGCCCGACACCGTGACGCTCAAGGACCCGAAGGACTTCAAACTGATCGGCGGCCGTCCGCCGCGAGTGGATGCGGCGGCAAAGAGCGACGGTACGGCGCAATTCACGTTGGACTTCGTGCTGCCGGGCATGCTGGTCGCCCTGCTCAAGCGCCCGCCGCTGTTCGGCGCAACCGTAAAATCCTACGATGCGAGTGCGGCCGGCGCGGTGCCGGGCGTGGTCAAGGTGGTCCAGGTGCCGGGCGGCGTTGCCGTGGTGGCGAAAAGTTTTTGGGCTGCCAAACAGGGGCGCGATGCGCTCACCATCGAGTGGGATGATTCGAAGGCCGAGAAGCGCAGCTCCGCGGCATTGATGGAGGAATACCGGCGCCTCGCCGATCAGCCCGCGCTATCCGCGCGCAAAGAAGGCGACGCGAAGAAAGCGATCGGCGATGCCGTCCACAGAGTGTCCGCGAGCTACGAGTTCCCCTACCTGGCTCACGCGCCGATGGAACCGCTCGATGCCGTGGTCAAGCTCGACGCGACCAGCTGCGAGATCTGGGCGGGAGATCAATTCCAGACCATCGATCAAGCGAATGCCGCGCACACGGCAGGTTTGGATCCGAAGCAGGTCAGCATTCATACCTTGTATGCCGGCGGCAGCTTCGGCCGCCGCGCCAATACGATTTCGGATTACATCGTGGAAGCCGTATCGATCGCCAAGGCCTACGGCGCCGACGGCACGCCGATCAAACTGCAGTGGACGCGCGAGGATGACATCCATGGCGGCCTGTATCGCCCGATGTACTTCCACAAGCTCGAAGCGGGTCTGGATGCACAGGGCGCGCTCACCGGTTGGCATCACGTCATCGTGGGCCAGTCGATCATGGCCGATACGATTTTTGCCGCAGGCATCAAGAACGGCATCGATGCCACCTCGGTGGAAGGCGCCGCGAATATTGCCTATGCCATCCCCAATATCGCGGTGGACCTGTCCACGACCAAGACCGGCGTACCGGTGCTGTGGTGGCGCGTGGTAGGCAGCTCGCACACGACCTTTGCCGTCGAAGCGTTCATCGATGAGGCGGCGCATGCCGCCGGCGTGGATGGATTCACCTTCAGGCGCAAGCTGCTGGAGCACGAACCGCGCATGAAAGCGGTGCTGGAACTCGCCGCCGAGAAGGCGGGCTGGAACAGCGGACCGATGCCGGCAGGCCGCGGGCGCGGCATTGCGGTGGCCGAAGCGTTCAAGACTTTTGTCGCCCAGGTTGCCGAGGTGACCGTCGACAAGGATGGCAACGTCAAAGTCGATCGCGTGGTGTGCGCGGTGGACTGCGGAACGCCCATCAATCCGGACATCATCACCGCGCAGATGGAAGGCGGCATCGGGTTCGGTCTCGGCGCGGTGCTGCACAGCGCGATTACACTGAAGGATGGCCGTGTCGAGCAGGATAACTTCAACAACTATCGGGTGCTGCGGATGAATGAGATGCCCAAGGTCGAAGTGCACATCGTGCCCTCGACCGCACCGCCGACCGGCGTGGGCGAGCCCGGCGTGGCACCGATCGGTCCGGCTGTCGCCAATGCCATTTTTGCGGCCACCGGCAAGCGCATCCACATGCTTCCGTTTCCGAAAACAGGTGCCGTATGAAAGCGCATCCCATTCTCTGGACTGTCGCGGCAATTGTCGGCTTGGGCGTGATCATCAGCGCGTATATCGTGCTGGGCCCGCAGCCCACCGGCTTTGCGGGCAGCAAGACGGTTTCACTTGGCGCGTACCACGACCAGGATCCCACGGGCGCCCCCGCCGAACTCAAGTCGGCGAGCCTGGTTGAGCGAGGAGAATACTTGACGCGCGCGGCGGATTGCGCAGTGTGCCATACGGCGAAGGACGGTACTCCGTTCGCCGGCGGTCTGGCCTTTGTCCTGCCTTTCGGGACGATTTACTCGACCAATATCACTCCGGATGCGGAAACCGGGATCGGCGCCTACACCGATGCGGATTTCCTGGACGCCGTGCACAAGGGCATCGGCCGCGGCAACACCAAGCTCTATCCGGCGATGCCGTACCCCAGTTATACGTATATGTCCGACGCTGATGCGCTCGCCATCAAAGCCTACTTGTTCACTCTCAAGCCCGTGCACGCACCCAGCCTGAAAAATACCTTGGCATTTCCATTCAACCAACGCGGCCTCATGAGCGTCTGGTCGGTTCTTTTCAACCAGAACAAGCGTTTTGAACCCCATCCCGACCACAGCGCCGAGTGGAATCGCGGCGCGTACCTTGCCGAGGCCATGGGTCACTGCGGCGAGTGTCACACGCCGCGCAATCTGTTCTTCGCGTTGAACAACCGGCAAAAGTTCGCCGGTGCCGTTCAGGCCGGCTGGCGCGCCTACAACATCACGGCCGATCGTTCGAGCGGCGTCGGTGCATGGAGCGATGCGGACCTGACCCATTACCTGTCAATGGGTCATGCCGACGGACGCGGCACCGCTTCCGGACCCATGGGCGAAGCGGTCGATGAGAGCTTGAGCCATTTGAAGCCCAGCGACATCGCGGCCATGGTGACCTACTTGCGTACGGTGCCGGGTGTCGTGACATCCGACCTGCCGGAACCCAGATCCACGCCCGCCGCGGCCGCGCAAGTTGCCGACACCGACGCCAACGCACATGGCAAGGAAGTATACGAGGGTGCTTGCGCGGGCTGTCATGGTTGGACCGGTGTGAGTCCGGTGATTCCCTTCGCGACGCTGACCGGCACGCGTTCAGTCAACGATCCGTCGGCCAACAACGTGGCGCAAATCATCATTGGGGGCGGGCATCGCCATTTACCGGTGGACGCGAACAATATGCCCGCTTTCGGTTCGACATATTCGGACGACGAGATTGCCGCCGTGGCCAATTACGTTACCGCCCGCTATGGCGTCAAGGGTTCGGAGCTCACAGCAGCGCGCGTTGCGAAAATGCGTGCCGAGGACTGACGCAGCGTCATTCTACAATATAAACGGAGTCCTTCTATATAAGCAGAGTCTGCCCGGTTAAAATAGGCAGAACGGTTAAATTCGATACTTGCAATCAATCGAGTGACCCTCACGTCCAGCGCTTAGGTGCCGTGAGATTTGTTGAAGGGTAGGATTGAATGAGTCTCGATGTTGTCTTGATGATCGTCGTCCTCGGCGGAATCGGATTGTCCGCCGCCTATGTGCGAGCGGAATACCTTCGTTGGCGCGACCTCGGCGCCGCCGAACGCCGACGCGAGACGGTGTTTCGGAAACTACATGCGGCAAGATTGTTCGCGCAGCGAGACAAGGCCTTGCTCCCCCGGGTATTGAAGCTTCAAGAATTCAGCGAAGCGGAAGCCGCGAATCCAGACCACGTCTCGCCTGTCGCGGATCGCCGTAAGAGACGGCGCGTATGAAAATGGAGATTTGCGTCACCGAACACGGGATATAATCCTGTCAGATTTAGGCATCTGAAGCCCGGAGACAAAGGAATGTCCAGCCAATCACCACTCAAGGAAAAACCTCTCCGCCTGGCCGGGGAGTCTCTCGATAGAGAGATAGACAAGTGGGTGAACGAGAAGGCTCTCGGCACGCTCCTTGTGGCGGCCTGCCTCTGTATGGCTGCCTACATGGAATGGTACGGCTTCTTGACTCATGCGCCTCGGCGCCCGGTCCTATTCACCTTTGTCGCTGCAGCCGCGGCCATCTTTTCGGGCTGGCGCATTTGGAGCATCCGTGGCCGTGTCCGGCAATTGCGATTGGGCCGCGATGGCGAGCGTGTGGTCGGGCAGTTCCTGGAGCGTTTGCACGCAGGCGGCGGGCAGGTGTACCACGACATTCCGGGCGAAGGGTTCAATCTCGACCATGTCGTGATTTCGCCGCATGGAATTTACGCCATCGAGACCAAGACGTTCAGCAAGCCTTGGCCGACAGCCACCATCCTCGTCAATGGCGATACTCTCACCATCGCCGGGCGCGTGCCGGATCGCAATCCCATTGAACAAGTCACTGCGGCCGCCCGATGGCTCGAGAACAAGCTAAAAGAGTCCACAGGCAAGCGATTCGCGGTGCGCGGTGTCGTGGTATTCCCCGGCTGGTTTGTCGCGCAGCGAAGCCCGAGAGGGAATGTATGGGTACTGGAGCCGAAAATGCTGCCGGGATTCATCGAGCAGGAGCCGGCGTCCATCGTGCCGGCTGACGTGGCGCTCGCGGCATTTCATTTGTCGCGGTTTGTGAGGAGCGAGGCGGAGAAGGCGGATCGCTGATTCACGCAAAAACGCTTCGCCGCAACCAATAAAATAGCTGCCCTCGGTAACCCCTTGCGGCCTTACGGTCCGATACAGCCAGACGGGCTGCTGGCATTTTCTTTGTCGCTATCCTTGAATGAACACGCTGGCCACGCAGGCGACGCCATTGTATGCGGCGTGCATGACGAAAGAGGGTCGAAGGGATCGATAACGAATGGCAAACGCCGATGAGGCCAATCCTAGTGTCATTCGAACTCCGAACGCCATTGCGCCGATGACTCCGAGCTTGAAACCATTGTCGTGCAGCAGCGCAAATATCACGCTCAAAATCAAGGCCGCCGCCCATACGTTGATTTTCAGCCTGAGCCAGTCGAGTAGAAGACCGCGAAAAAGCAGCTCTTCGGCCAAAGGCCCGATGATGGCAACCAAAGCAATCGCGAAGGACAGTTGACTTACGTTTTGAGGCAAGATGCCGGGCGATGGCAGCGGCACCACGTCGATTCCCAACCAGCGCAGTAAACTGCCCACGGCGGCCAGCAGTACGATCAATCCAATACCGGTGGCGGCGGCGGCCAGAAGTACCTTGGGCCGAGCTCCAGAGAAGCGCGCTCGTAAGCTATCCCAGCCTCGGGCTTCCGCAAGCCACCCATAGCCGATGAGCCAGGAGCCGTAAAGCGCGGTCCCGGTTACGATCCCCGCTACGAATTTTGAGTGGGTCAAGGATCGCGCCACCGCAACAAAAATAATGCCAAGAACCGCGCCGACGATGAGGCCGCCTACAACCAAGAGCGCGATGTCTCGCAGACGGATTTCAGGCATCAAAACGAACTCAAGGTTCGTCTTTTTGTCGCTCGTGAATTGAGGCGCCGGCTCGCTGACGTTCACTCCCCGTTGACGCCGAGGGTGCGCGACAGAAAGCTCACGGTGGCTTCATCGGCGCGCACCCAGGATGCATGGCGCAGAAAGCCGTGAACCTCATTGGGAAGCACCAGCTCCTCGACGGGAAGATTCCGCTCCTCCAGCCGGCGCGCGAGGTCGACGGTCTGCTGAAAGCGCACGTTGCGGTCATCATCGCCCTGGATCAACAGCACCGGCGACTTCCACCCGTCGAGCTGGGAGTCCGGCGATGAATTCCAGGCAATCTCCATGGCCTTGTCGCGATCACCCTTTTCGTAGCGAGTCCCCGGCTTACCGGCCAGCTCATCCATGAGACGTGACCAATCGTGCACGCCGTGCAAATCGACTCCGGCCTTGAAGAGATCCGAGTTGCGCGCGAGCGCCAGCGCGGTGAGGTATCCGCCATACGAGCCGCCCCAGATGCCGATGCGCTCGGCATCCACATCCGGCAAGGATTGAAGGAAGCGCGCACCGGCCACGACGTCTTGATACTCGGCTGCGCCCGCGTAGCCGGCATGCTCGGGATGATGGAACTCGCGGCCGTAGCCAATGCCCAGCCGATAGTTCACCGAGAGCACGGCGAAGCCGTGCGCCGCCAGGTATTGATTCACCGCGTAGCCGTTGCTGTAGTAGTCCATGTAGCTCCAGCCGAGCAGCATCTGCCGCGGCGGCCCGCCGTGCACAAAAATCACGCCGGCCTTTCGCCCGTGGAATTGCGCACCGCTGGTGTCGAACAACTGACCGTGAATCGGCGTGCCATCGGCCGCCCGGAATATGACCTGTTTCGGCACGACGAGGCTCGCCGCCGGAAACTCCGGGTTGGTCTCCGTCACCAGTGATTGGCGGTGCGCCCCATCAAGACCCATGATTCCGACCGTCGGCGGCGCCTGTGGGCCGGCGGCGATAAAGGCCACGCGATCGGCGGAGGCGGCGACCGGGGTCCATTCCAGCGTCTGCCCCGAGGTCAGCGCGGTCGATCCCGCGTGATCGACAGGCACGCGAAAAAGATGACGGCGATCATCATCGCCGGTGGTGGTGCCGGTATTGGCATCGTAAATCATGAATCGACGGTCGCGGCTCTCGGCCACATGCTCCACCATGTAGGCACCGGGCGTCAGCAACAAGGGCGCCCCGCCCGAGGCCGCTACTGAATACAAATGCGGCCAGTCGTCCAGATACGCCATGAAAACGATGCGATCGCCGGCCGCCCAGTGCAAATTGGCCTGACCCGCGACATCGGGGAAGGAACCGGCGAGCGTGTTCGGGCTCTTCCAAACAGCGTGCCCCGCGCCGTCGGCTGCGGAGGCCGTCCAGATCGACCAGGGATGGGGAACCCGGGTGAGTACCGGCCGAGGTGCACCGCCCTCGCCCGCGCGCCGCGCGAACGCGACTCGGGTGCCGTCGGGCGACCACACCGGCGCTGAGTCCTTGCTGGTGGAAGGCGCAAGATAGATGAGCGGTGTGGTCTTCGATGTAAAAATTCCGATGAAAGTGTGATCCCCTCGATCGGACACGAAGGCCAGTCGAGATCCATCCGGTGACCAGACCAGATCGCTGTTCTTGCCCCGGTCGAAGAACAGACGTTCAGGCTTGCCGCCGTCGAGGGACGCGGCCCAGACGTGACCATCCTTCGTGTATGCGAGCTGTCCGCGCGCGGAAATGACGGGCTCATCGCCGTCATCAATTTTGATTGGCGGTCCCCCATTGAGTCCCAGGGACCAGATCGCGGTGGTCGGCTGCTCAGGAGAGGAACTCGGATCCGGCGAGAGATTTCCCTCTGCGGGCCAGTTGGCATCATGGTCGCCGCCGAGCACGAAAACCAGCCGCGTTCCATCCGGTGAGAATGTCAGCTGGGTAATCTCCTGACCATCATCATCCTTGAACTGTGTGGCCTTGGCCGGCGCAAAGCCCGGGCCGCGTGCCACCCAAACATTGCGCACGCCATCGAGGTTGCACACCCAGGCGATTGCATCGCCGCGTTCCGCCGCCGCCAGTTCCATGGTGAATGGGTAGTGCAGCACCTGCGCCATGGAGAATGCGGAGCGCGGACTCGCCTGGCCGGATGAGAACGCGAGAATGAACATCACCAGCGTGCATGCCGGAATTCGAAGCTTGACCATAGGTGCTGTTTTCCGCGATTTTGAGTATGGACAGCGAATACTAGCCGCAAGCGAAGCCGGCGACATGAATTTTGTCGTGCCGTCAAATCAGCGGTTGGGATCGGGAGCCTAGCGGCCGATAGCCGGGTTGTTCTTCGTGCCTGGTACCGATGATTGGGCTGCGCGCCGGCGCCGGGCGACCAACTCATCCGTGATTTCGATGACGGCGTGTCTTCCGGTCGCGCCCACGTCTTTGCGCGCTTCCACTCGCTGATCGGCAAATCGTTCCCGTTCCGCAAGACTTACGCGCTTGATGGTCGGCTTGTCCCAATAAGCACCCAGGTAACTGGCCACTGCGACCGCCCCGATCTCCTCGCGGAAAAATCCCAACCGCAACGCATGCACGACGCGGCCCTGATCGCTCCCAGCCACGGAATACAAGCGGTACTCGCTGAAGATGTCCAAGTTCGGTACTGCGTCCGGATCGAACGCGCGATCCGCCAGTGCGAGTTCAATGACGAACCAGCGTGACGCTTCGTTGTCTTCGAGTTCCGACGCCGTCAACGCCCGCATCGTCTGAGTGGACTCCAAACTGTCCAAGGGCTCGTCCAGTTCCTTGACCTCTCGAGCGGCGGGCGCCGGCGCAGTTGCCACAACGACGTGCTGCAGTGAAGTGAGCCTCGCCGCCAAGGGCCTGAAGGCCGGCGAACGCAATGGAGTGCCCGCCTTTCGCGCAGGCGCGACTGACTGCCTGAGCGGAGCTGCCGGTTTATCCGGCGCCTTGATGGATGGCGCCGCCGTCCGGGCGGGGGGCTGCTGCCTCATCGCGGGCGACGTCAGTACGGGCGGCGTCAGTGCGGGCGGCGTCAATGCGAACGGCGTCAATACAGGCGGCACTTTGGATTTGACGGTGACCTCCTCGGTCAGAACGGGAGCGGCCATCGCAACAGGTACAGGTGCAACGGCAGGCGCCGGGGCGGCCTTTGGCGCGGGTGGCGCAACCGTCGGCGCAGCAGCCGCCGGTGCGATGGCCGAGGCGGCGGGCTTGGACGCCACTGCCGGTGCGGCGGCCTTCGGCGCGATGGCCGGAGCGGCGGGCTTGGGTGCAACTGCCAATCCGGCAGCCGCCGGTACGATGGCCGGGGCGGCGGGCTTGGGTGCAACTGCCAATCCGGCAGCCGCCGGTACGATGGCCGGGGCGGCGGGCTTGGGTGCAACTGCCAATCCGGCAGCCGCCGGTGCGATGGCCGGGGCGGCGGGCTTGGCTGCAACTGCCAGTCCGGCAGTCGCCGGTGCGATGGCCGGGGCGGCGGGCTTGGCTGCAACTGCCGGTCCGGCAGCCGCCGGTGCGATGGCTGGGGCGGCGGGCTTGGGTGCAACGGCCGGTCCGGCAGCCGCCGGTGCGATGGCCGGGGCGGCGGGCTTGGGTGCAACTGCCGGTGCGGCAGTCTTCGGCGCGATGGCCGGGGCGGCGGGCTTCGGCGCAGCTGCCGGTGCAGCCGTGGGTGCACTCGGTGCCGTGCGCAGCGGCGGAACGACCAGCGCGGGCGTGGGCCACGCAATGTCGATGGAAATTTCGAGCGGTTTGTCCGTCACAGGCATTTCAGCGGGCGCTTGCGCGGTGGGCGGGCGCGTCTCGGCCTTCGCCGCCATGGTCGCAATGACGCGCAAGTCCGCAGCGCCGGCGGTGGCCGTCAAAGCGCCGGGGTAGGTGTCGCGCACGTCAACCAGAACGGCGTCGGCTTCGTCTTCGCTCACAAAGGGACCGAGGCGCAGGCGATAACGAGTCCTGCCGTCCTCCGTCACTTGAATTTGGTAAACGTGCGCTTCGCTGCATCCAGCAAAGGATTTTGTGGGAATGCTGATCGGTGCCGTGGAGGCGCTGAGGTTGATGACGAAGGGACCCTCACCACCCAGGCGCGGCGCTTCTTGGACAGGCTGGAACAGATCCTCGATGCTGAGATGCCAGATTTCACCGGCCATTGGCGCATTTATCGGCGTAGCCATAAATCCTTTTCCAAGAACGGTACCGCTGTTCAAGATATTGACGAAGCGACCGGAATGAAAGCGTGACCGACGTCTCTGGGCTGCGACAGGCGCGAGGCTTATGTCAAGACCGGCCCCGGCAACCGGCCGTTTCAACGGCGCAATTCGCGCGCGGGCGATTTATTGACGAAATGATGAGCATTAAGTAAACCATGCCCACGCGGCGGAGCCTACAATTGGCTGGGCCAGTTGCGCCGGAGGCCACGATGCTTGCTCAGGATCGCATCACCAAAATGCTCCGCCTCGTCCTGGTATTCGCCTCAATCTTTGCCGTGGGCGCGATCGGCTTTTCTCTGCCAAGCTTCGGGTCACGTCTGACACTGTCGCTGATGCCGAGCGGCGTCGCATTCGCGGCATCCTTCCGATGGGGCCGGCGTATGTGGCCGGCGGTTTTTCTCGCGGGCATGGCGATTGACTTGTGGAATCACCAGCCCTTGTGGGCGTCCCTGGGCGTCGGCATCGGCCTTGCCGGCGGCGCATGGCTGTCGGCATGGCTCTTGGAGCGCCTCGGGTTCGACTCGAACTTTTCGCATGCGAGGGATGTGCCGCTCTTCATCCTGGCCGCGGCTGCAGGGATGCTGCTGGCGCCGACTTTCGGTTTGCTCGGATTTTATTTTTCCGGCGCGAAGGAATTCGCGACGGATCCGAGTCACTGGGTGCGCTGGTGGGGGAATTCCACGTCGGGCGCGCTGCTTCTGGGGCCTCTTCTCGTGGCCTACCGGCGCAGCAGCTTTGACCGTTTCCTGAAGCATTGGGCCGAAGGTGCGGTCTGGCTGCTTGGCCTCATCTTCTGCTGTACCGCGATTTTGCTGTCGTCGGGCATCCTCGGCCGGCCGCTCATCGTGGTTTACGCCAACATCCTGATCGTCATCGGCACCATTCGATTCGGCCTGGTACCGGCGGCGGGCGCGTCGATCGCCATCTCGGTCATGACGGCGATCAGCGCGGCCTTCGGCATCGGTGCATTCGCCCAAGTCAACCAGCTGCAGGGCTTGGTCACGATCTGGTCCTTCATTGCCTCGCTGTCGGGCTTGAGCCTCATCATCACGGCGCTGCTGGGGGAGCGCGACTCGGCCGGCCTCGAGGTCTTGCGCGCCGAACAGCGCTACGCACAGATCTTCAACGGCAGCCCGCAGCCGCTGTGGGTACATGCCCGCGACAGTTTGAGATTTCTTTTGGTCAACGACGCCGCCGTGCGGCAGTACGGGTGGACCCGAGAGGAACTGCTGTCGCGCACCGTGGATGTGTTGTCTCCGGAGGCGAAGCGATCCGCGTTGCCGCGGGCCCGGGATGAGACCGCCATGGCGGAGCCGTCGCCTGAGCCCTTCGAGACCCAGCACGTCACCAAGGATGGACGCGTGCTCGAGGTCGAGGTGTGGACACAGTCGATCGACTGCGGCGGACAGCCGGGCGAACTGGTGTTCGCGATCGACGTCACGGAACGGCGGGCATTCGGGCAAGCGCTGATGGAGGCGATCGGCGGCGAGCAACGGCGCATCGCCCAAGAGATGCACGACGGCCTCGGGCAGGAGCTGACCGGTCTCGCACTCTCGGTACGCGCGCTGGCGAATCGCGCGCAGAGGGAGCGCGACGCGATTTCCTCCGATCTCGATCAGCTCGCCTTGCTGGCGACCAGCTGTATACAGGATGCGCACCGTATCGTGCAGGGCCTTTCACCCTTGACCAACGCGGACGGCAACCTCGATGCGGCGCTCGACCTGCTTGCGCGGCGCAGCTCGTTGAGCGGCACCCGGGTACAATTTCGCAGCCGCTATGAGACGCCGCCGCTGGTCGACCTCAAAGTCCGCAATCACCTGTATCGAATCGCCCAAGAGGCACTGCAAAACTCGTTGAAACATTCCGGCGCGCGCAGCATCGACATCGAGCTGAGTTCCCGCGCCGGCGGCCTCGTTCTGTCGGTCATCGATGATGGTCTTGGTCCTGCCGCGGACGCCGATACCCGATCGGGTTTGGGGATGCGCACCATGCGCTTTCGCGCCAGTGCGATCGGTGCCGCCCTTTCCATCACGCGCGGCCCGAATGGCGGCAACTCGGTGGTGTGCGATGTGCCGATAAAATTGAGCTGGGCCGAAACGGCGTAGTCTTCAGCCGCTGCGCCGCCGGACCGCGCTAAGTGAATTCGGTCAGTTCCCAGCGAAACCCGGGTTCGTCGTAAGGCGTATCCACGGAGGAATCCTCGATATAGTAGGTACCGGTGCTCTCACGGGCGACCCAGCGCCCCACTTCGGGTGCAAACCAGATCGTTTCCTTGCGTTGAGAAGTCTCTCGCGAGAAGTCCGCGGACTTGAAACTGATGACGTTGGTGAATCGCAACGCCCTGAAATTTCCGGCCGCCACGCTGATGGTCTGCCATTCGTGTGCTGCCATGGTCTGATCCCAGGGCAACCCGTCCTCATTGCTGGGTGTCTTGTACTTGGTGTTGAAATGGGTCTTCCAACCGGGTGTCAACTGAGCGGGCCAAAGCGGTATTGGCGCCTCATAAACCTGGACCTGGCTCCAATGCGGATCCACCAAAACCTGGCCCCACGGCGCCTGGATCTCGCTCGGCAAGGGACCCTCGGGCAGTTCGCGGCGCGGGATGTACTTGCGCAGCCAAGCGGTGCCCCACTTCTCGGTCTTGCCGTTCTTCGAGGCCTCACTGCGCGAATCGATATCGATGGTGCGGCCAACTGCGGCCACGCGATCGATCTGATCGTCAACGATGGTGTGGGTAAAGATGTCGCGCTTTGAGTAGCGCCACGACTGCCCCACGGCCGGCGCACGGACGGCCGGCGAACCGGCGGTCGGACCCGAGCCGTCTCCCTTCGCAATGTCCGGGCGACGCATCGTGCATCCGACCGACAGAGCCGCAGATGAGAGCAAAAAGTATCTTCGAGTCAGGGCCATAGTTCACTCCCGATGGGAATCGCCGAAGCGATGCGGGTCACCGTTCAATACGAGATATACGCAACCAAGACATTGCGGCGAGGCGTTGGTTCGCTTCCTCCGATGCGAAGCCGGGGGCGCTCGCCCCCGGCCTCGTTGTGCGAAGTCTTGGCCGACTCTCGCCTCACGGCTCAGAACGTATAGTGCAGCCCGGTCGAGAAGCCGATCTCATGGCATCCGCCCCAAGTCGTAGGTCCGGCGCTGCTGTAGTCGATGAACGCCTGGGTCGTACCGTCATGACAATCCGTCGTCACGCCACGGCCGCCGGCGCCCAAGTCATAGTGCGCGTTGCCGTGATTGACCGTATCCGCCGCGTCGATGTACCAGTACAGGTTCTTGTCGAAACGGTGTTTCCACGCCGCCGTGTACATGTTCGCGTAGTCCGCGAGGCTGTTGGGATTGTAGTTGTGCTGGCCGCCCGGATCGCCCGGCGTGCGACCGGCGTGCGCCCACCCGATGCTGAAGTTGTCCTTGGGCGTAAAGTCCTGCGTCGCCGCAAACCATAGGCCGTTTCTCTGCCGCTCGTTCTGCCACTCCAGATCGGCCGGAACATTGCGATGCAGTTCTTCATAGATACCGCTCAGGGCCAATCCGAAGCTGAACGTGTATTGCACGCCGACCTTGAAGGCGGTCTCGTTCACGACGTCGTCGTTGAGGCCGGGGGATCCGGCAACCGCGGCTCCCGGGTATTCCGCGGCGAAGGTGTTGTAGTCGGCGCAGTCAATCAACGCCGATGTCGTCGTGCAAACACTCGAGAGCACGGCGCCCGAAGCAGGATCGGTGATGTTTGTGACGTTATAGAGCGTCCCGTAGAAAGGGTTGTTGGAGCCGATGCCGTCGCTTCCGCGATTCACGCCCTGGTGAATTTCGTAGGCCGCCGTCACGTAGATCGGTCCGGTCTCGAATTTCAGGTCGACGCTCCAGGCGTTGTTGAAGGCGCCGTCAGCGCAAGCCAGCGGCAGATTGCCGCTGCCCGGTACGTTGCCGCCGGCGCAATCGGGCGAGCCGGAGGATTGGGCATCGTTGTAGGGCGTGCGGTTTTGACCCGGCGAAAACAGCGCATCGAAGCTGAACACACCGCCGAACTTGGGTGATTCGTACCACATCGAATGGTCGAGCCGCGTTCCGAATTCGACGCGGTTGTCGCCGCCGGAATTGCCCATGATGACCGCGTAGTCGCCCAGCATTCCGGAGAAGGGGTTCATGCGATCGGTGGATCGCTTGTACGGCGTGTAGGTGGTGCCGAACTTCAACTTACCCCACTCATTTCCGGAGATACCGACGAAGGAGTCGCCATAGCCGAGGCCCGCCTTGGTGACGTTGGATTGCGCCGTATAGCTGGTGCTTGCCCCGGGGGCGGCTGTGATGGCCGGCTGCGCCTCGATCTGGTAAATGAAATCGACGGTGGTGCCGGGGATCGCGTGCGAGCCGCGGTAACCGAGGACCGACTTGTTGGTCGACAGATCCGCCTGCCAACCTACACGACCCACCGGACCGACCTTTTGGCCGCCCTGGACAAATCCCAAGGCAGGGTTCGCTGGATCGACATACGAAAAGTGATAAGCACCCAGCTCACTCTCACCCTTGGTCACGTAGTCCGTGGATACGTCCAACGTGCCATAAAATCCTTTGACAAACTTTTCAAACGCCGGCTCGGGGGGCGCTTGCTTCGCGGTCGCCGGACCCACGACGGGCGGCGGAGCGGCCGGCGGAACGGCCACGACTGCAGGCGGGGCCGGTTGTTGTTGTTTGGACATTGCATCGATTTGCTTCTGCAAGGCATCCATGCGCTGCATCATTTGCCGCATCTGTTCCTTGAGCGCTTTGTTCTCCTGCGCATCGTCGGCCAAGGCGCTGCCCTGGACGAGAAAGTTAGCGGCACATGCTGTCAGCGCCATCAGCATAGGCCTCGCCAGTCTTAGATTAACCATCTTTTGTTCCTCATAAAGGTCGTATGTTCTAATCGATTTAGGAGTTCAATCTCACCTGATGAGCTGCGGATACATTGCACGAGAGTGTCAACCGCGACCTTAGGAAGCTGGCGCAACTGTGAAGAAGATCGAGAAAATGCAAAGGCACTTTGACATATGCCATTTCGCTACCCCCCATTTGCCGGACGCCAGTTCTCAAGAGTCGGAGTGCCACACCGCTTCATGTTGTTTCGTGGTATACCATATATGATTATCTTTGCGAAACAAAGTCTCTTTTTCGCAACAAAGGGTGGCCCGCGCTCCAAAATGACGCCCGCTGCAAGGACAATCAGGGCGTGCGGATACCGCCGACGCTAGGAATTGGAAGAGGCCGCACCTTGGGCCGATGTGGGGAAATCGCGGCGGCTCTTGGCGAAGTGCTTCACGCGCATGGGTTTGAGCACGAACAGCGCCATCAGCGCCGCGATGATGTTGAAGGTCACACCGATGGTGAACACCGTGCTCCAGCCGTGATTCTTCGCAATGATCGCGGAAAACGGCACCAGCAATGAGCCCGCGCCCTTGGCCGTGTACAGCATGCCGGCGTTGGAGGCGGCGTACTTCGAACCAAACGTGTCGCCTTGGGTGGCGGGAAATAGGCTGAAAATCTCACCATACACGCCAAAATACAGCGCCGTCACCAGCACAAACAACACCGGGCTCGACGCGCCCGATCGGCTCAACGTGTACAGCGCCACCGCGCCGATGGAGAAGGCCAACGCCATCGTGTACTCACGGCCGATTTGATCGGACAGCCAGCCGAAGAAAGGCCGCCCCACCCCGTCGAAAATGCGATTGAGGAACAAGGCAAAGCCCAACGCCGGCATCACCATGCCGAAGAGCTCTACCGGAATCTTGCTGATCTTCATATCCTCGGCAATCGGCGCCATGGAGGCCGCCATGGTCAAGCCGCCTGAGGCAATCAGCACGAACATGATGTACAGCACGTAGAACACCGGGCTGCGCAACACTTCAGTGGGCGTGTACCCATGCGCGGTCTGGGTGGGTTTCACCACCGCATTGGCCAATTGCGGCGGCGGCACCAGCAGCAGCCAGGCCATGACGAAGACGATGCCGCCTTGGATGAGGCCAAAGCTCAAGAACGCGTGCTCGTAGCCGGAGGACTCGATCATGGTCCTGATCGGCCCGATGGTCAGGGCCGCACCGGCGCCAAATCCAGAGGCGGTAATGCCCGCGGCCAAACCGCGCCGGCCCGGGAACCACTTCAGTGCATTGCCGACACAGGTGCCGTACACACACCCGGTACCAATGCCCCCCAGCGCCGCGCCGAAATACAGCATCGGCAGGGAACTCGCCATCGAGTTCAGCACCCACGCCGACGCCACCAAAATGCCGCCCGTGAGCACCACCCAGCGTGGACCGAATCGATCCACCATGTACCCCTCGACCGGTATCAGCCAGGTCTCGAGCAATACGAACAGACTGAACGCGACCTGAATCGAGGCACGCCCCCAGTGATACTTCGCATCGATCGGGTTGACGAACAGCGTCCAGCCGTACTGCAAATTCGCCACCGCCGCCATGCATATGACGCCGATGATCAGTTGCACCCAGGGATTGGCAAACGGTGATTTAGCGACTGCGACTTCGTTCATTATAGTTCTCCGTAATAAAGCGGCGCGCGGGGTACTCTGCTATGCAAAGTTATGTGAAGTCAAGGGGAACCGGCTTGGCTCGAGGCCACCAAGGCATCCGATCCGAGGGGGCGCACGCGGACGTAGCGCTGCGCCAAGGCCGGCAAGACGAATAGATTGAGCAGGGTGGAGGAGAACAAACCACCGAGCACGGTGATGGCCATGGGACCCTCGATCTCTTGTCCGGGCTGATGGATGCCGAATGCGAGCGGAGCCAGTCCCAACGCCGTCACGGCCGCCGTCATCAAAATCGGCACGAAGCGTTCATTGGCACCGCGTATCACCAAGGCGACATCCCACGTGGCGCCCTCGACCTCAACCAGATGTTCGTAGTGCGCCAGCTGCAAGATGGCATTGCGTGCACTGATGCCGAACACGGTGACCAGCCCAACGACGGCTCCCAGCGATATGCCGATGCCGGTGGCGGCAATGGCCATGACACCGCCGATCAAACTGAATGGCAGATTCGCCAAGACCAGCCAGCTGTTCGCCCGCCAATGAAATGAAACGAACAAGATGAGCACGATCAGGCCGAGCGCCAGCCCCGAATACAGCACCAATTCGTTCCGGGTCTGCAATTCCGCCTCGGCGGCGCCGGTAAATTCGACGAACACACCCGCGGGCAGCACCACGGAGCCGGCGATGGCGCGCTGCGCCTGCCCTACGACATCTTGAAGCGAACCTTTCCCGACGTTGAACGTCACGCTGATGCGCCGCTGTCCGCCATCGTGTTCGATGCTGTATCGATCTTGAGTCACGGAAAGGCGCGCGATTTGCGACAGCGGCACCGGCCCCGACGGGCTCGCAATCATCAGCTTCGCCAGCTGCGAGGGCTGATGGCGCACTTTGTCGGGCAGCAACAGCACCACATCGACCGTGCGGGTTGCCTGAAAAGTCTGCCCCACCACGGCCCCCGCATAAGCCGCCTCGACGGTGTCGAGGACGTCCTGGACCTTGAGCCCGGTCGCCGCCATCGCCTGCGGCACCAGCTCGATGGCGATCTCCGGCGTGCCGCTTTGCCGTTTGAACTGCAGATCGACGACACCGGGAATTTTCCCGAGCACGCCGACTATCTTGTCGCCGGCGGCATCGAGCGCGTCCAAGTCATCGCCGATCACTTTGACCGCCACCTGTGCCGTCTCGCCGCTCAAGCTTTCGCTGATGCGATCACCGAGAAAGGTGACCACTTCGCTTTGCAAGCCGGGGTAGTCCGCCAAAATCTTGCGCAATTCCTCCTGCGCGGCGCGCTGATCGATCTTGGCATCCGCTTTCAATTCCACATGGAATTCGCTGCGGTGCGGCCCCCAGGTGTCCTCGCCCAGCTCCGCCCGACCGACCTGTTGTTCGATACTTTCTACATAGGGCAGCGCCAACACTTCGGCGCTGATCCGCTTGCCCATGTCGAGCATCGCGTCAAGGGAGGTTCCCGTTGCGGCGCTCGAAACCTGCATGACGAAATGCCCTTCCAGAAAGTCGGGCATGAACGTACCGCCCAGAAACGGCAGTGCCGCCAGTGCCGCAATCACCAGCCCGATGAGGACGGCGGCGATGAGGCGAAAGTGGTTCGCCACGCCGTGAACCGCGGAACTCTGCCAGGCCTTGAGGCGCACCAGCCACCTCGCTTCCGGGCGCGCATCATGCCGCCGCAGCAACAGCGCGCACAGCGCCGGGGTCACGGTCATGGCCACCAAGAGCGAGGCGACAACCGCGAAGATGAACGCCAATGCCAGGGGACCGACGAAGCGGCCCTGGACACTGGAGGTGAACAGTTCCGGCAGAAACACCGCCACCACCACGGCAGTCGCGTAAATGACCGGACCGCGCACCTCGACAGAGGCGTCGCGCAACACCTCGAGCCTGGGTTTGGGTTCGGGGAGACGGCCGTTTTCCCGCAAGCGCCGCAGGATGTTTTCAATGCCGATGATGGCATCATCCACCAGCACGCCCAAAGCCACCGCAAATCCGCCGAGCGTCATGGTATTGAGCGTCAGGCCCAGGCGATTCAGCACGGCGATGGCGGCGAGCAAGGACAGCGGGATGGCCGTAAAGGCGATCAACGCCGCACGCACGTCGCGCAGAAACAAATAGAGAACCGCCAGGATGAGAATCGCCGCGATCGCCAGCGAGTCTTTGAGATCGCCCAACGCCCGTTCAATGAAATTCGCGGGCCGATGCAGTCGCGAATACAGGGTAATGCCCTGCGCCTTCAAGGCCGGCTCCAGATCATCGAGGACCTTCTCGACGGCCAAGGTCGCGGTCAGCGTATTGGCACCGTACTGGCTCGCCAGAGACATCATCACACCCGGCTTGCCCATGACCAGCGCGTCGCCGAACTTGAGCGCCGGCGCCATTTTCACTTCCGCGAGGTCGCGCAGCAAAATGGGAGTGCCGTTGCGCTCGGTCACCACCGCCTGGTTGAGCGCATCGATATCCGGCTGCGGTGTCGGGGACTTGAGGAGCACCCGCTGCGCGGGCAGATCGATGAAGCCCGCGCCGCGCATGGGCAACGCCGCGTGTGCCGCATCCGATATTTGCGACAGTGAGATTCCGAAGCTCGCCAGTTTGGGCGTGTCGGGCTGTATCTGTATTTGCCGGACATCGCCGCCGAAAACGAGAACGTGGGCGACGCCGGGCACGGCCAACAGGCGCGGCCTGATGATCCAATTGGCGGTATCGCGCAGCGTGTAGGCATCAACTTGGTCGGACAGCAGGCCGATTTTCAGCAAGTCCATGGTGCTCGAGACCAGCGGCGAGAGCTTCGGCGTACCCACACCGGCAGGCAAGCTGCTGCCGAGTTCGGACAGCCGCTCCGAGATGCCCTGTCTGGCCACATGAACATCCACGCCGTCGGCAAAGGTAATGGTCACCACCGAGAGCCCTGGGATCGATTCGGAACGCAGCGTGGCAAGCCCCGATGCCCCATTGACGGCATTCTCGACCTGTTTGGTGACCAGCTGCTCAACCTGTTGGGGTGCAAATCCAGGCGCTTCGGTTTGAATATCGACCTGCGAGGGAACGAATTCGGGAAATACATCCAGTGAAGCACGCATGGCGCCCCAGGTTCCGAGAATCAGCGCGAAAATGCTCAAGGCGGTCACGGCGCCAAAGTGGCGCACGCAAAGGCTGACGAGGGCGCGCATCATGACTAGTCGGCATCCGCGCCGGAATTTGATTCCTGCGCGAGAAGCTGTGCCGTCCCTTTGACGACCACCTTGTCGCCCACCTTGATGCCCTCCGTGACGAAGTAGCCGCTCTCGAACGGTCTGCCGGTGTCTATTTCCGTCTTGACGAAGGTGCCCGGCTTGGTCTGCACGTAACACCAGTACTTGTTGTCGCTGATGACCGTGGCTTCCGCCGGAATCAGCGCACCGGACTGGGTGGAACCGGTCGGTGCCCACACGATGATTCTTTCGCCTTCACCCGCTTCGCCGGCGCGCAACAGCGCAAAGAAACTGCGCCCGGGAACGGCCGCATCGGCCGGTGCGGGCCAGACTGAGGTCAGCTTCCATCCCTTGCCGCTCGCCGCCGTGCCGATGCGCGACGCACGCAGCGTTTTCGGAGCGCCCGGAGGCAAGGTGCCGAGCGGGAAGGTCGCTCGAATCAGTTGCGTGGAGCCGTTGGCCAGCGCCTGCAACAGCGCATGATTGCCTCCCTGGCCCCACGGCGGCTGTTGTCCGTAGGCGGCGGACAACCGCTGTCTCGCCAGCGTCAAAGCCGCACTATCAACGGCCGCCTGACGTGTGTTGGTTTCCTCGACGTCCGCCGACATTGCGCCCGCGGTGCCGGTCAAACGCCGGGTCCTCTCCAGCGCTGAACGGCTTTGCTTCTCGGTCGCTTCCGCCGTGGCGAGTTCCGCAACAGCCTGCGCAATCGCCTCGTGCGGAATTACGGTGCCATATCCGGCGCTTTCCTGCGCGTAGTCGACGGCCTTGGCCTCCTCGGTCTCAAGACCAATTTTCTCGACCTGCTCGGGCGTCAGACTGAGCCCATCGCCAGGCGCAGCTTTCGCGTCGGGCGCAGCTTTCGCGTCCGGTGACTTTTTTTCGTCGGGTGCCGCCGATTTTGCGTCGCGTGCCGATTTCGGTTCCGGCGCGGGCGTAGGCGAATCGGTCGGCGCGGCTTTGTGGCAGGCGGCCGTCGCGAGCAGCGCAAAACACGCGGCAGCAACGGCAACCGCTCGCAGCGGCATTTTCGTGTTCATTGAGAATCCTTGATCGCAGACTTGGGGGCCGGCGCCTGCCAGCCTCCGCCGAGTGCCTTGCAAAGTGCGACGACCGCCTGGAAGCGGGCGAGCTTGTACTGACTGTATTGGTCGCGCGCCGCGTACAGCGTGCGTTGCGCCTCGAGCACGGAGAGGAAATCGCCGGAACCTGCCTTGTACCGCAGCGTGGCGCCTTCGAATGCGCGTTCACTCTCGGCCACGCTCTGTTCCTGCGGTGCGCGTGCGTCGTCCAGATGATGCAGCGCCGATAGCGCATTTTCGACATCCACCAGGGCGGAGAGAATCGCCGCGCTGTACGCGGCCACCAATTCATCTTCCCTGGCCTGAGCCTCGGCGCGCACCGCTCGAAGCCGGCCGCGGTCGAAGATGTTTTGGGTAATCGCGGCGCCGAGATTCAACGTCGGCCCCGTTCCGCTCAAGCTGATGACGGCGGCGTTCAATGCCGGATTTTGCACACCGCCGGCGGCGGTCAGCGTCAGCGATGGATACAACGCGGCGTGGGCCGCCAGCAGGTCGGCGTTCGCCGCCTGCAGGTTGGCCTCCGCCATGAACAAATCCGGCCGGCGCCGCAGCAGCTCCGAGGGCAGCCCGGCACCGACCACGGGCTCGACCAGCGAGTCGAGTGACCGGGCTTCAACCGAGAACTGCTCCGGCGCGTGGCCCAGGAGAACCGCCAGGGCCGCCAATGCTTCGGCTTCCTGTTGGCGAAGTTCCGGTAGAACTAAACCGGCCGTTGCCAGCACCGCCTTCTGGGTGGAGAGTTCGACCGGATTCGCCATCCCGACGTCGAAGCGCGCCTGGATGACCTCGAGCAGTTTCCGGGCGGCGTCCCAATTTGCGGTCGCCACACTCAAGCGATTGCGCAGCGCCAGTACTTGAAAATATCCGTCGGCGACACCGGCGAGGGTGGTGAGCGCGAGCGTATCGCGGTCGGCTTTGGAAGCGTCCGCGAGCAAACTCGCCGAGCGCGCGGTCGCACGATTCTTGCCCCAAAAATCAATTTCATAGCTGGCCGACAACAGCGCCGCCCAATCGGTCTCGTGCGCGGTGCCGTTCACCGAATGCCCGGCCAGGTAGTTGCCATTTCCGCCGGCATCGACGCTCGGCAGAATCGCGGCGCCCGCCTGCCGTGCCCGCGCGTCAGCCTGGGTGACCCGGGCTCGCGCCATCGTCAGGTCAAGATTACCGCGCGCCGCTTGGTCGATGAGCGCCTGCAGCTCAGGACTGCCGAAGCCTTTGTACCAGTCCTGACTCGGCCAGGCCGCATCGCCTGCGGCGGAACGCGCCTCGAATGCCGGGGGCAGGACGGGGGCCTTCGGCTGGGCTTCATGCAGCGCACAGCCGGCGCAGCATATGACGGCTGCGGCACTGCCGAGGCGAACGATGCGCGGGATCATGACGGAAACCCTATCACGGCACCCGGCGCGCAGGCTCTTTACAAATCCGAAAGGAACGGGAACGGACGGGCTACAGTGCCGTGAGGATCACGCCGCCGGCGATGAGCATGGAGCCCAATCCGATCTTCCAGGTCAGCTTTTCTCCAAGCAGAAGGACTGCGAATAAAACCACCAGGACCACGCTGAATTTATCGATGGGAGCCACCCGCGAGGCCGGCGCCATTTGCAGCGCGCGAAAATAGCAAAGCCACGACAGGCCTGTCGCCACGCCCGACAAGACCAGGAACACCAGCCCCTTCGAGGACACCGCGCCTGGTGCCTGCCATTCTTGACGCGCCGAGACCAGCAGCGCACTCACCGCCAGGATGACCAGTGTTCTATAAAAGGTGGCGAGATCGGAATTGATCTCGGAGACGCCTATTTTGCCGAAAATGGCCGTAAGCGCCGCGAAGAATGCCGATCCGAGCGCGAAGACTCGCCAGTCAAGATTCATGCCGCCGACTATGCACGCAGCGCATCGAAGGTGGCAACCAGTAGGCGCCTGCCTGGGAGTGGAGATTTTTCAAGGGCCGTGAGGCATAGTACTGCCCTTTGCCGTACAGAGCCTGAACCGGAGGGTCTTTCATGCTGTCGACACGCGCTGCCTTGGGCCTCTGCATCAAGTTGAGTTTGGGGTTGGGACTGGTCATTGCGCCGCTCGCCCAAGGCGCGACGGACGGTGCGAAATGGGAAGTCCTGCAACGCTGGAAATTGGGCGGCGAGGGAGGCTGGGACTACCTCACCGCCGACCCTGCCAAGGACCGTCTATTCATCAGCCGCGGAACGCGCGTCGATGTGATCAGCACCGAATCCGGCAAACTCTTGGGTTCCATACCCGACACCCAGGGCGTGCACGGCATTGCGATGGCCAAAGCCTTGAATCGCGGCTACACCAGCAATGGGCGTGGAAATTCCGTGACGGTCTTTGACCTTGACACCCTCAAGGTCATACAAGAAGTCAAGATTCCCGGCGGCAATCCGGATGCGATTTTGTATGAGCCCACCGGCAAGCATGTGTTCACATTCAACGGCGCGAGCAAGAACGTCACCGTGCTCGACGCATCGAGCTTGGCCGTAGTCGCCACGATCCCGGTACCCGACAAACCTGAATTCGCGGCTACCGATGGGCACGGGCAGGTTTTCGTGAATATCGAGAGCGACCCGGGGCAGATGGTCGTGATCGACGCTGGAAAGCTGGCCGTCAAGAACACCTGGCCGCTGCCCGGCTGCAACGGTCCGAGCGGCCTGGCCCTCGATGGCGCCCACCACCGCTTGTTTTCCGTTTGCGATGGAAAGGTCATGGCCGTCACCGATGCGGTGAGCGGCAAGCAGGTGGCGCTGGTGCCCATCGGCGAGCATCCGGATGCGGCGGCTTACGACGAGAAGCGCGCCACGGCGTATAGCTCGAACGGCGAGGGTACCCTGTCGGTGGTCCATCAAGACACGGCGGACCATTACTCGGTGACCGACACCGTGCCCACGCAACGCGGCGCACGCACCATGGCCCTCGATGACAAGACGGGGAAGATTTACCTGGTCACGTCCGATTTCGGACCCGCGCCGGCGCCCACCGCGGCGCAACCTCATCCGCGACCCACGATGATCCCGGATTCATTCGTGGTATTGGTCGTCGGCAAACGTTGAGCACAGCGCGGCGCGTCTGAGGGTACGACGATGCCGCGCCGCCATCGCGCGCAGGGTGAGCAGCGCGAGCACCCCGTACGCCAGGTAATCGCGCAGGTTTTCCGGCGGCTGTGCAATGGAGGGGTGCAGCATGGCGCGGATGATCAGATCCGCGCCGAACACGAGGTACAGCAACAGATACACCGCGCGGGATAGCTGCCGGCAGGAAGAGTCGATATTCGCTTCCTGCATGAGATCCGGGGCGCGGGTGCGCTGCTGGAATTGCGCAACCACCATGATCCAAAGCAGCAGGCCGAAAACGGCGTGCATATTGATCCAAGGTTCAGAGATCCGGCTGGGCCACGAATCACGCACCAGTCCGACAATGCCGACCGCGCCGACAACGCCGGCCGTGCCGACGACAAAGGCGGCACCCCAGCGCGGGTGCGCGCGACGCCTCAACTCGATGAATTTAACCGCGGCCACCACTTGCTCACCGCCTGCCACCGCCCGGGGAACTTTGCAGTACAAAGTATCATTTAGTTCATGCGGCCCGCAACCATCGCAGCGCACCAAGGGTTGTTTGGCAATCCCTCGTACACCGGGTAGAGTCGACACATGACCGAACTGCGCCAGGCGCTCGACGACATCAATGCGATTCGCACCCAGGTGGCGCGCGGGACTCAGTTTCGCGGCTACGGGCCCTTGTCCATCGCCTCGAGCGGGGTGCTCGCGCTGCTGGTCGCCGCGGCCGAGAGCCATTGGCTGGCCGATTCTTCCACCAACTTGAAATCGTTTCTCGCGATCTGGATATCGACCGCCGCCGTCGCACTGTTCCTCTCGACCATCGAAACGGTCGTGCGCGTCCGGCGCGTGCATTCAGGATTGGCGATGGAAATGATTCAAGCCGCGGCCGAGCAGTTCCTGCCCTGTATCGTGGTGGGGATGCTGCTGACGGTGGTGTTGATGCGGGTTGCGCCGCAGGACGCGTGGATGCTGCCGGGTTTGTGGGAAGTCATTTTCAGCCTGGGTGTCTTCGCCTCATGCCGTTTTCTGCCCCGCCAAATGTTCGGGGTCGGCGCCTGGTACCTTGGCGCGGGCCTGGTGTGCCTGCTCCTTGCCTCCGGCCATCATGCGCTCTCGCCCTGGGCGATGGGCATCCCCTTCGGCGTGGGTCAGTTGCTCATCGCCGCCGTTCTACGCTATGGATTCGAGGAAGCCGTTGAAGAAAGCTAGCGCCAAATCGCAGAATCCTTCGCCCTTTGCCTATGACGGGCTCAGCCGCATCATCCATGAGCGCGCCCGCCTGGGTGTGTTGACTTGCCTGGTCACGCACCCGAAAGGCCTGCCCTTTCCGCAGATGAAAAAGCTCTGCGCGCTGACCGACGGCAACTTGAACCGCCACTTGCAGGTGCTCCAAGAGGCCCAGCTGGTGAGCCTTGCCAAAGGTCCGGACCGGGAGCGCCCGCAGACGATCTATCGAATCACCGCCCTGGGACGCAAGCGTTATCTGGAATACCTTTCAGTTCTGGAGCAGGTCATCCTCGACGGCGCGCCGGCCGCGAAGACATTGCTCGAAAAAAGCTCCTAGCAGGCAGCGGCTCGACGCCGGCATCCACGTACGCGCGGCCGCATACAGAAGTTCATGATGTCGGCTATTCAACTGCCCTCGACCCTGCGGCGCCGCCTCGACGCAGCCCTTCATTCGCTCTTGTATGGTTTGTCGGAGGATCAGAGCGACTTCGATCGGCCCCTCAGGGAGGAAGCGCTGATTTCAGCGCACTCCGTGTCGTGGCGGGTGTTCAAGAATCCGGTCGCGCTTTTCGTCGGCGGAACCGCCGCAGTCATTCTTGAATTGGCGGACCCTTCCGTGTGCGCCGGTATCTGGGAGTATTCTTCGTTCCGCAAAAATCCCTTGGGCCGCCTGCAGCGCACGGGGTTGGCGGCCATGATTACCGTGTACAGCGCGCGCAGCATCGCCGAACCCATGATCGCGCGGATTGTGCGCATGCATGCGGGTATCCAGGGCAGGACGCCCGCGGGAGCGAGCTATTCGGCCAGCGATCCGCGGCTGCTCACCTGGGTCCATGCCACCGCCGCCTTCGGCTTTGGAGCGGCCTATAGCCGGTACGTCCGCCCGCTGGGTGAGGGTGAGCTCAATCGCCTGTACGTGGAGGGAATTCCCGTCTCGCAGCTGTATGGCGCAACGGATCCGCCGAACTCAGTGGCCGCCATGCGCAGCCTGTTCGAATCAGCCGCAGTGCACATCGCTCCTTCTCCCGTCATCTTCGAATTCTTGAGGATCATGCGCGAAACCATGGCCTTTCCCCGCCCGCTCCATTGGATGCAGCCGATCTTGGTACGCGCAGCGGTGGAACTGATTCCCGACTGGATTCGCGCCCGCCTGGGGCTGTCGGCCGGCTACGGGCTCAATCCATACGAACGGTGGCTGACGAAATTGATCGGCGCTTCCTCAGACCGAATCGTGCTGCCCGCAAGCCCCGCCGTTCAATCATGCCTTCGCCTTGGGCTGCCGATGACTTACCTGTACGGCTGAGGTATTCCCCGTGGCCGCAATTGCTGCGGCTTTTTCCGGCCCTATGCGCGGTAGCGTACAGATTTGGCCGCGCTGACCGGCTAAGGTTCCTGAACCCTAGGTTTCAGAGTACGACAGCTCTCTTCCGAATCAAGCGGCCGACCGATACAACCCTTCACATCGGACCGGCTGGGAAGTATCTGTCGTACTCCTTTACACCGCAGTCTTGGGTGGCAGCAGCCGGTCGTACTCTTTCTTGACGACTGCGTAACATTCGCAGGTGCGCGTCTCGAGCCCTGCGCGATCCAGCACCGTGATGTGCCCGCGCGCGTATCTGATCAGCCCCGCGTGCTGCAGCTTCAGCGCCCCCTCACTGACGCCTTCGCGACGCACCCCCAGCATGTTGGCGATCAGTTCCTGCGTCATCACCAGCTCGTAGCCCCGCAACCGGTCCAGGCTCAGCAGCAGCCATCGGCATAGCTGCTGATCCAGGGAATGGTGACGGTTACAAACCGCGGTCTGCGCCATCTGCGTGATGAGAGCCTGGGTATAGCGCAGCAGCAGGTGCAGTACGGGGCCGCCCCGATTGAATTCTTGTTCCAAAAAGCCCGCATCGAGCCGAAGACTTCGGCCGGCGCTTTGAACCACGGCGCGGCTGGGCGTGGATTTGCCGCCCATGAACCGCGATACCCCGACGATGCCCTCGTTGCCGACGACGGCAATCTCCGCGGACGCGCCGTTTTCCATGACATAGAGCAGCGAGACGATGGCGGTGGTCGGAAAATAGACATGACCCAACGTCGCGCCCGACTCATACACCACCTCGGAAAGGGGCATCTCGACCGATTCGAGGTGCAAGGACCAATGTTCCCTGACGGGGGCAGGGAGCGCGGACAGCAATAAGTTCTCTTCAAGAGCACGAGAATCGATGATAGGCGCCTCCTTGGCCAAGCCGCGTAGATCAGTTACCTCATTACTGTCTATTGAGTAACGGAAACCATTATGTGCGATAGCGTACAAATGGCCAATGGTCGGCGGAAAATTCAGGTTTTCGCCTAGGAGTCCCCTCCTAATCTTTCAGCGGATGGCCCTTGGGCAATTTGTGGGCATACCAGGTCGCCAGCCGATGCCGGACCGTCTTCTCGCTCACTTGATCCTCGGGCATGGGCGCAATCACCTTGTCGTGCACCAGCAGGCGATACACATACAAGGCCTTGTCGCTGGCGGAGTCGGTGGCCTCGAACTCAACCGCCTTACGGCCCTCGGCATATTCGACGCCGGCCAGCAATGCTGCTTTGAACAATTCCGATTCGTGCTTGAGCTTTTTCACCGGCGGACCGGCATGAGGCGAATATGATCTTCGGCGTCGCGCTCGACGGCGGCGCGGCCGAACCTCAAAGGTACATAGGAGCCTTCCGCCCACATCGGGAACAAATCCCGATAGTGCGCGCTCATGGGGTCGTCCGATTGGCCGGGCGTGTTCATGACCACCGAATTATCCCACGCACCCACGTCCATCACCATGCGCACCGAGGCACCCGCGGTCACGGAGAAGTCCGATGAACGGTAGGCTTGGGCGCGCGGCGTGGAAGAGGAGCCCGGAGTCTCGAGCGGTCCGACCGACATCTGGGCGCGCAGCTGAGGATTGGCCAGGACGGCGATGGCCGGCTCGAACGTCGCGTGGTGCAGCCGGCCCCACGCCCACGAGGCCATGGTCGGTCCCATGAGTTGTTTCAACTCCGCGAGCGCTGCGCTCAAACTGTCCAGCAGGATGGCATCGCGCGCCGCCGTAGGATCCGCCCCCAATGCGCCGTCGGGATGTTCGAGATAGCCGATCACAGCCTCCAGGTGCGCGTCCCCGATGAGTTTGCGCGCAGCCTCCGGGACGGCTCTGGCCACTGTCGCTTTGCCGAGGTACTTCGTCGCCCACACCTCGTAAATTGCGGCGGCCGGGCTGGATGTGCTCTCCTCATGGTCCCAGGCCTCGAGCAGCGCGAGCGCCTGCGCAACATCGGGGTCCTGCGAATTCAAGGATGCCAGCAACGCGACCGCGCGGCGCGACTGGGTGCTCACCGCGTCGGTCTGGATCGCCATCGAATCGGCCAGCGTCATTTTCGGGTTGGCACGCAGCAGCTCATTGATGCGATCGATGCGTGATCGATCGGTCCATTCGAAGGCGATCCGGTTCTGCTCATTGGGGTACCCGGCGGGCAGGTTCATCTCGTTCGCGGTCCCGAAGAACCCCTCGACGGGGTTGAACCGCCAGGGCAACACGTCCTTGCCGTGGAAGCCGGCCCATTCGTAACGGCCGTCTCCCGGTACCGGCATGAGGCCGTCCCAATTCTTGCGTACCGGGACGCGGCCCGCGGCGGCCCAGCCGATATTGCCTGAGACATCCGCATAAACGATATTCAGCGGCGGTGCACCCCACGCGTTGCCGGCTGCCTTGAACTCATCCCAACTTTTGGCCATGAGCAGGCGCGAGGATCCGAAATAGCCGGAAAGTCCGGGCTCGTTCCACACCGTGCGCATCGCAAAGGCGCGCTGCTTCGCCGCGTCCACCGCCAACACCGGGCCGTGGCGGGTGAAGCGCAGTTCGACCTCGCGCGCGGCACCTCCCTTCACCTCGATCGACTCGCGCACGAGTTTCATTTTTTCCCAGCCGGATTTATAGCGATAGCTTTCCGGATCGCCTTTTTTCAGGGCGTAGACGTACAGGTCTTCTTGGTCGATCGCGAATATCGTGATGCCGAAGGCAATGTCCTCGTTGTGTCCGATGGAAATGCCCGGCAGTGCCGGTTCGCCCGCGCCGATGATATCGAGGCCCGGGGCATTCAAACCGACCACGTAGCGCAGCGAGGGTACGCCAAGCTGGCGGTGAGGATCGTTGGCGAGAATGGGCCGGCCCGTCGCCGTACGCGAGGGCGCAATCACCCAATTGTTCGAGCCCTCCATGGACTGAGCATCGATCGCCATCGCCAACTGCCGCTCGGGCGCGAGTTCGGCGTGCCGCTCGGGCGCGCGTTCGGCGTGCCGCTCAGGTGGGGCCGGCGCGCTAAAATCCACCGCCTTGGTGGCCAACAGATAATCCTTCAGCACATCGGCGGGCACATCGCAGGGATCGAGGCCGGCAGGGATCACCATGGGGTGGCCCACGGGTTCGATCTTTCGGCGCAACCGGTCCGCCTTCAGACCGGCCGCGCAGACGACGCGGGCGCGCGCGACCTCGGAGGTGATGTTCGACACCAGCGCATGGCTGCGAATGCGCACGACATCATCCGCCTTCCAGGTATCGGGCAGACTGCCGGTCAGTTTGAATTCGAACGGCAGCGGTTTCGCGGCGCTGCGCACCTCCGCGACGTAGGCATTCACGCCGTCGACGAAGGCGGCGACCCATTCCTTCGAATTGGGCGCGTACGCGTTCCACTCCTGATCCATGTCGCCGCGATAGAGAAACAGCCGGGCGGCGCGATCCTGCTCGATGTACGCCGGGCCCAAGGATTTCGACAACAAGCCCAAGCCGCGTTTTCGCCACAGATCGATCTGCCACAGCCGATCGCGCGCCGCGTTGTAACCCTGCAGGAAAAAGGCGTCGTGGATGCTGGCGGCGAAGATATGCGCGATGCCCCAGTGATCGATCAAAATGTCGGCGGGAGCGCCGAGGCCATCGACCTTCCAAGTCTGCTCGCGCACCGCCGTGGACTCGGCGGCAACCGCGGCCTGGGCCTGGGCTTGGGCCGGCGCCGGCTTCGGCGAGGCCACATCGAGCATCAACGTCATCAGTGCGAAAGCCATCCCACGATACTGCATTCGATCTCCCGTTTGTTCACGCACGGCCTCAAGGTCCGTTGCTCGACGAAATCCCATGCTCGACAAACCCAAAAGGTTGGCCTCGCGTGCCGCGCTTGTCAAAGGTCACGGTCCTGAAGCAGCGCCCGCTCAGGGCTGCAAATGCATGAGCGGGATGCGCGCGGTGCGCTTGATGGTGGCCAACACCACGCTCGATTGCATGTCGCGGACATTGGGCACGCGGATCAGTTTCTTCAGAACCACGTTGCTGAGCGCATCCAGGTCCTTGCCATAGACCTCGAGAATGAAGTCGTAATTTCCGGTCATGGCGAAGCACTTCGTGACCTCGTCCATGAGTTGTATCTCGCGCTCGAATCGCGCCACCGTTTCATCGGTGTGCTCCGTCAATTTCACCTGCACGATCGCCAGCACCGCCAGTCCCACACGCGCGGGATTGAGCACGGCGGTATAGCCTTCGATGGCGCCCTCGGATTCCAGCGCTTTGATCCGGCGCGCGCACGGTGTGGGAGACAGCCCAATGGATTCGGCGAGGTCTACCACGGACAAGCGGCCGTCGCGTTGCAGTGCGTCAAGTATTTTGGCGTCGTAGCGATCAAACTTCATGTTTCCGTTACTCGATGACCATTTATTAGAGATTATCACCAATAATTCAGGGGTATTGTGGTGTTTTTGGCGATTCCCGTCGCGTGCGCTGGATTAGTCTTTGACTCCTCAGGCCAATGAGGGATCGCGATGGTTGCAAGCCTCCTCCAGATGCAGCAGGCCCCGACGGCGGGTGCCATTGATTGGCGCGCCGTTCTGCGCCACGTGGCGATTTCGCGCGCCCTCGATGATCTCGAAGAATTTACCCTGCTGCGCGATCGCAAGGTCCTGTATCAGTTTTCAGCGCGTGGCCACGATCTCACCCAGGTGCTGCTGAGCACCCAACTGACCGGAACCCAGGACGGCATCGGCGCCTACTATCGATCGCGGCCGCTGTTGCTCGGCTTGGGACTCCCGCTGGAAGAGGCTCTTGGGTCGACCATGATGCGCGCCGGCGGCATGAGCGATGGACGTGACATCGGCGTGGTCTTCAACATGCCGCGCAAAACCGGCCCGTGCGTCCTGCCGGTATGCGGCGGCGTGGGTGCGCAATACACGCCGGCGGTCGGATGGGCTCAGGCCCTTCGCTACCGCCTCGCACAGCTTGGCGATCAGACCTGCAAGAACAGCATTGCCGTGGCGCATGGCGGGGAGGCATCGACGGCGACCAATGGGTTCTGGGCCGCGCTCAACATCGTCACCACCGAACGGCTGCCGTTTTTGTTCTTTATTGAGGATAACGGCTACGGCATTTCGGTCAGTTCCCGCCATCAGACCCCGGGGGGCAACATCGCGCGGAATCTCGAGAGCTTTCGGGGACTGCGGGTTCTCGACGGCGATGGATCGGACCCTGCCGCCGCCGCCGCCCTCATCCAGAGCGCCGTCGCGGGCGTGCGCTGCGGAGACGGCCCGGCGCTGATCAGGCTCACCGTACCGCGCCTGTCGGGCCACTCCGGACAGGACACTCAGACTTACAAGAGCGAGAGCGAAATTGCAGCGGAAAACGCCCGGGATCCGCTCACCAAGCTGCGCGAGCAGTTGGTGCCGCACACCATTTCCGCGGCCGACTGGGATGCGGAAATGGCCGAGGGCCATGCCGCCGTTGCCCGTGCACTGGCCGCGGTCGAGCGGCGCGCCGCGCCCGATGCTTCACGCATTCAACGCTACGTGTTTTCCGAGATTGGGTCAGACGGCTCGATCGATCTGCAGCAGCAGGGCGGCATCCGTGGCGCGGGGGTGGTGCCCGCGCCGGGCACTGAACGGCCCAACCCCGAGGGTCCGCGCATCAATCTGGTTACGGCGGTGCGTCGCACGCTGGAACATGAGCTGGCCACGAACCCTCGGATGCTGGTGTTCGGCGAAGACGTCGGCCGCAAAGGCGGCGTGCATGCCGCAACCCTGGGGTTGCAGGAAAAATTCGGTGCGGACCGGGTGTTCGACACCAGCCTTTCCGAAGAGGGCATCATCGGCCGCGCGGTCGGCATGGCGGCCTCCGGTCTCATGCCGGTGCCGGAAATTCAATTCCGCAAGTATGCCGATCCTGCCGCCGAACAACTCAACGACTGCGGGACGATGCGTTGGCGCACGGTCAATCGGTTCGCAGCCCCGATGGTGGTGCGCATTCCGGGCGGATTTTTCAAGTGCGGAGACCCCTGGCACAGCCAATCCAACGAAGTGCAGTGGCTGCACGGCCTCGGCTGGCGTTTGGCGATGCCGTCCAATGCCCAGGACGCGGTGGGATTGCTCCGAAGCGCCTTGCGCGGCAACGACCCGACGATATTCTTCGAACATCGATCACTGCTCGACTCCGCTTCAGCGCGGCGTCCCTATCCGGGCGACGAGTTTGTCGTGCCGTTCGGCAAAGCCAGCCTGCTGCGCGAGGGCACCATGCTGACGGTGGTGACCTGGGGCGCCATGGTGGAACGCTGCGAGCAGGCCATCGATGCCAGCGGCAAATCGGCCGACCTGCTGGACCTGCGCACCCTGTCCCCCTGGGACCGCGAGGCCACGCTGGCGTCGGTGCGCAAGACGCGCCGCTGCCTCATCGTGCACGAAGATACGATGACCGCCGGCTTCGGCGCGGAAATCGCGGCGGTTCTGGCCAAGGAGACTTTCTTCGATCTGGACGCGCCGATCGAGCGGCTCGCCATGCCGGATGTCCCGAGCCCGCATCATCCGGCGCTGCTCGACGCCGTGCTGCCCAGCGTCGAGACCATCACTCGATCCATTGTCACCCTGTCCGAAATTTGAGCATGAGCCGCATTGAGGACGTGTTGGTCCCGCCGAACCAGGAAGGCACGCGCGCCACGATCTTGCGCTGGTGCAAAGCCGTCGGCGACAGTGTCGCCAAGGATGAGCCCCTGGTGGAACTCGAGACCGACAAGGTCACCGTGGAAATCCCCGCGCCGGCCGGCGGCACATTGATCGAAATCCTCAAGCCCGTGAATGCCGAGGTCAGCCCGGACGAGGTCCTCGCACGATTGAGACTGGCGGACGACGCAACGGCGGACGCCGCGATGGCAGACACTGCGATGGCGGACACTGCGATGGCGCACACCGCGGTCGGCGCGATGGCTGCGCCGGCTCGTGCCGCGGGCAGCGCTCAAGAACGTTTGAGCCCCTCGGTTCGGCGTTTGCTGCGTGAACATTCGTTGGCGCCCGGGGAAGTCAATGGCACGGGCCGGGACGGCAGGGTCACCGCCGAAGACATCGCACGGCATGTGTCCCAAGCGCGGCCGCCGGGCGCGCGCCCCGGGCAACCGGCGATTGCCGGCGCGCCGGCGTCTGCCAGGACGGCGACCACGGCGTCGACCACGGTCCCGCACTCGGCCATTCGACGGCGCGTGGCAGAACACATGGTGCGCAGTCTCGCCGACGCTCCGCACGTCACCACCCTCTTCGAAGCAGACCTTACACACGTACTCCGGCATCGCGCCTTGCACGGGCCGGAGTTTGAATCTCGAGGCACGCGATTGACACTGACGGTGTACTTCATTGCGGCCTGCGTGCGTGCTTTGCGCGCCCACCCCGAAGTCAACGCCACGTTCAACCAAGACGCCATGGAGCTGCATGGGGACGTAAACATCGGCGTGGGCACGGCTCTGGGAAATAAGGGATTGATCGTGCCGGTCATTCACCGCGCCCAAACATTGAGCCTGTTCGATATCGCCCAGCGCCTCAACCAGCTGGTCGAAGGCGCGCGTGCGGGGACGCTCGCGCCGCAGGATGTGCGCGGCGGCACCTTCACGATCTCGAATCACGGCGTCGGCGGCAGCCTGCTCGCGGCGCCGATCGTCATCAATCAGCCGCAGGTGGCGATCCTCGGTGTCGGCAAAGTGGAACGCCGCGTCTGCGTGATCGAAGCCGGCGGCAGCGAATCCATCGCGGTGCGCTCCATGTGCTATCTGACCCTGACGATCGATCACCGCGCCCTCGATGCATTCCAGGCCAACGCCTTCTTAAAGTTGGTGGTCGAGACCCTGGAGCAGTGGCCGCAGACCGCCGAAGCGCCGCATGACTGAAGGGTCGGCCGGCGGCAACGGTCCCGTCAGCTTGGCCGCAACCCGCGACAGGTGGACTTCCGAGGGCTCGAACACGCGGGCGTAAATGTCGCGGCACAGTGCCGCGGCCTGCACGCCGGGCCAGTCGTCCCGCAGCAGCTGCGCCGGCAGAAGCGGATCGCGTAGATGCAGGCGCCGATACTCGTGGATCAGCAGCGTGCGCACCAGAAAGGAGTCCTTGGGATCGGTCGCGCGGCGGCTTTCGAGCTCGGCGTGCACACGACGGAAACGCTTGACGAAGCGCTGATACCGCAGCCCCAGATCGTCCAGATCCCATCCGAGCTGAACGAGGCGCTGCGGCGCGTCGTCCTCAGCGAGCGTTGCATCGAACGCAATCACTTTGGACAGCAATCCAGCGGACCCGCGCTGCGAGCGCAATGCTCGCGAATCAAATTCCGGGTGCGCAAAGACGGTGGCGGAGATCTCGCCGAATCCGCGCCAGACCAGTTCTTCGCGAATCGCACGCCGCTGCGCTGCGCGCATCGGCGCTACGACGACCAATGTCCACCGGCCTGACCATTGTGTGTCGGGTTCGCTGTAAATGCGCTTCGTCGCCTCGGCGAAGCGTTCGCGCCCATTCTTCGAGAGGTGGTACTCGCTGAGCTTGCCCGCCCGCCGTCCCTCGAGCCAGCCCTGCTGCGCCAGCCGGGCGGTTGCGGTGCGCACCAGGCGCTCATTCAGCCCAAACGGGGCAGCCAATTCGATCAAGCTACCCAGCGCGACGGCGCCGCCGCGCGGCATGATGGAATCCCCAAACAGCGTCACGATCAGCGAACCGCCGCGCAAGGGGCGCTGCCGGCGAAATCCGGCAACGAGTTCGGCTGCTGGGTTGAAGGCGTTTTCGGCCATGGCGCACCGCTCGAGAGGGTTCGGCTGTTATGACACAAAAAGTATTGCATTTCCATATTTTTTGTATCAGTATGTGGATTGCTGGTTGACTTTCCAGAGGCTTGAAGTATGTACACACAAGGCTTGGATGCGAAAACAGCGGATGGCGCGGCGGCGGCGCCGGCGCCGGTCGAGGAGATGGCCCTCGAACAGCGCTTCCTCGCCCGCGTCGATGCCGAGGAGAAAATCGAGCCCAAGGATTGGATGCCGGCGCGCTATCGCAATACCTTGATCAGACAAATCTCCCAGCACGCTCATTCGGAAATCGTCGGCATGCTGCCGGAAGGAAACTGGATCACACGCGCACCCACCCTGAAGCGCAAAGCGATATTGATCGCCAAGGTGCAGGACGAAGGGGGACACGGCGCGTACCTGTACAGCGCCGCCGAGACCCTGGGCGTGAGCCGCGACCAACTCGTCGAGCAGCTTTTGTCCGGCAAGGCCAAGTACTCGAGCATCTTCAACTATCCCACCCCGACGTGGGCTGACGTGGGCGCCATCGGTTGGCTGGTTGACGGCGCCGCGATCATGAATCAGATCCCGTTGTGCCGCTGTTCGTACGGCCCGTACGCGCGCGCCATGGTGCGCGTGTGCCGCGAGGAAAGCTTCCATCAACGCCAAGGCTATGACCTGATGCTGCACTTGGCGCAAGGCACGCCCGACCAGAAGCGCATGGCCCAGGAGGCGCTGAATCGCTGGTGGTGGCCGGCGCTCATGATGTTCGGCCCTTCGGATGCCAATTCGACGCACACGGGCGACTCGCAGCGCTGGAAAATCAAGCGATTTTCGAACGATGAACTGCGGCAGAAGTTCGTCGATTTCACCGTGCCGCAGTCGAAGTTCCTGGGTCTTACGATTCCCGACCCCCTGCTGCGCTGGGACGAATCCCGGCAGCAATACGAGTTTGGGCCGATCGATTGGAGCGAGTTCGATCAAGTGTTGAAGGGCAACGGTCCCTGCAATGCGGAACGCCTGGCCGCGCGCCGCAACGCGCATGCCGCCGGCGCCTGGGTTCGCGAGGCCGCGAGCGCCCATGCGGCGAAGCGCCGCCTGTCCGCCGCCGGTGTTGCGGCTTAATCGCGAGGTCTCCCATGGAAGACAAACGTCAATGGCCGCTGTTCGAAGTGTTCATCCGCGCGCGCGGCGGGCTCGACCACAAACACGTGGGCAGTTTGCACGCGGCCGATCCTGCCATGGCCCTGGATCACGCGCGCGATCTGTACACGCGGCGCCAGGAGGGCGTCAGCATCTGGGTGGTGCCCTCCAAGGCCATCATCGCTTCCGATCCGGCGGAGACCGATTCCTTGTTCGAACCGGCCCGGGACAAGATCTACCGTCACCCCACGTTTTATGAGATCCCCGTTGAGGTCAAGACGCTGTGAACGCCGGCGCGACTGAAGTCGACGCGCAGGCGCTGTTTCGCTACGTGCTGCGCCTCGGCGACTTGAGCTTGGTTCTCGGGCAGCGCCTCGGCGAATGGGTGGGCCATTCCCCGGCACTCGAGGAGGATTTGGGCCTGGCAAACATCGCCCTGGACCTGATCGGCCAGGCGCGCTTGTTGCTGACCTATGCCGGCGAGGTCGAAGGCCGCGGCCGGGACGAAGATCAGCTGGCTTACCTGCGCGAACAGGGCGCGTATTTCAACGCGATATTGGCCGAGCAGCCCAACGGCGATTTCGGACAAACCATGGTTCGCCAGGTTCTGATCGACGCGTTTCAGCTCGAGCTCTACGAGCGCATGACGGGCTCCGCCGATGCACGCCTGGCGGCGATCGCCGCCAAGTCCGTCAAAGAGGTGCGTTACCACCTGCGCTACAGCAGCGGCTGGCTGGTGCGGCTCGGCGACGGCACCCCGGAGAGCCACGATCGAGTTCAGCGTGCGCTCGAATTGCTTTGGCCGTACACCGTGGAATTGTTTGCCGAGGACGATTTGGATCGCGCGATGGCCGACGCCGGAATTGCGCCGCGGCTCTCCGAGGTGCACGCCGCCTGGGCCGGCCGCATCGAGTCGATACTGGCCGAATCGACGCTGAAGCGCCCAGCCGATCGCCCGCATGCCTGGCATGGCAAGCGCGGCCAGCACAGCGAACACTTGGGCTACATACTCGCCGAGATGCAGTACCTGCAGCGCGCCTATCCGGATGCCCGCTGGTGAGCAGCGTGCTCGCCGCAGCGGAGGAGAGGGTTGCGCTGGCCTGGAGCGTTCTTGACGGCGTCGAGGATCCTGAGATTCCCGCCGTGAGCATCGTGGATCTGGGCCTCATTCGCTTTGTCAGAGCGCAGCCGGACGGAAATCTGGAAGTTGGCCTTTCTCCGACCTATGTCGGTTGCCCCGCCACCGAGGTCATTTGGCGTTCCGTGAAGGAGGCGCTGGCGCAAGCCGATGTCGGCGGCTTCGAAGTGACCAACGTACTGTCGCCCGCATGGAGCAGCGACTGGATCAGCGCAGAGGGCCGTCGCAAGCTTCTTGCCTACGGCATCGTGCCTCCCGAGCGCACCGTGTCGAACATGCGCGACATGCTGCACGCGGATCGTCCGGTGGCCTGTCCCCGCTGCCATTCCGTCAACACGGAAAGGTTGAGCGAGTTCGGCTCGACGCCCTGCAAGGCGCTGCACCGATGCCGCGCCTGTCTCGAACCGTTCGAATATTTCAAATGTATCTGACATGGCCGCCTTGAATTTCCATGCGTTGAAAGTCACTTCCGTCGAGCGCGTGGCGCAGGACGCCGCCTGCGTGACCGTGGCCGTTCCCCTGGCGCTGCGCGATGCGTTCGCGCATCACGCCGGCCAGTACGTCACCGTGCGTCGCGTGATCGACGGACGCGATGAACTGCGCACGTATTCCATCGTCACCGCCCCGGGCGGCGGCGAACTCAAGCTGGGCATCCGCATCCAGACCGGCGGGCGGGTGTCGGGCGATATTGCCGCCCATGTGCATCCCGGCGACCTGCTCGATGTGGGCACGCCGATGGGGCGCTTTCGCACCGCCATCGATCCTGAGCGTAGGTTCCGTTATGTGGCCTTTGCGGCCGGCAGCGGCATCACGCCGGTGCTTTCGCTGGCCACGGACATCCTGGCACGCGAGCCGCACAGCCGATTCACGCTGATCTACGGCAACCGCAGCATTGCCACCACGATGTTTCTCGAGGAAACCCTGGCTCTGAAAAATCGCTACCTGGAGCGGGTGTCATTGCATTTCGTGATGAGCCGCGAGCCGCAGCAGACCGAGATGCTCAACGGCCGAATCGACGGCGTCAAGGTGATGGATCTTGCCCGGCAGATCGTCGAGATCGGCGCCGCCGATGAGTACCTGATCTGCGGTCCCGGCACGATGGTGGATGAGGTGCGAAACGCCCTCAAAACACTCAATGCCGGCGCCGTCATCCGCTTCGAGCGCTTCGCGACGGCCAATTCGCGTCCCGTGGAAATGCTGAGAAAATCCGGCGATGTCCCGGCCGCAGCGCAAGAACTGTTGGCCACGATCTCCGTCACGATGGACGGCCGGCGCCGCAGTTTCCCCATGGCGCCCGGCGATTCATCGGTGCTGCATGCCGCGGAACGGGCGGGATTGGATCTGCCCTTCTCGTGCCGCTCGGGCATCTGCGCAACCTGCCGGGCGCGCATCACCGAGGGAGCCGCCGTGATGACGCACAACATTGCCTTGGAGCCCTGGGAGATCGACTCTGGTTTTGTTCTGTGCTGCCAAGCGAGGCCTACGACGCCCACGCTCGAAATCACTTACGACCAGAAATAGCGGCGAACACGTCCGGAGAACGACATGTCATACGAGACCATTCTGTTTGAAGTGGACGGCGGCATCGCCCGTCTCACGCTCAATCGGCCCGACAAGCTGAACAGCTTCAATACGCAAATGCACCGCGAGGTTCGCCAGGCGCTGTCGGGCGAGCCCATACGCTCGGCGCGCGTGCTGGTGTTGACCGGCGCCGGTCGCGGCTTTTGCGCAGGCCAGGACCTGAGCGATCGTGCCGTGGCACCGGGCGCGGCGGGTGTCGACCTCGGCGAGTCGCTTGAGATTCGTTACAATCCCCTGGTGCTGACGCTGCACAACCTGCCGATGCCCGTCATTGCCGCGGTCAACGGCGTGGCCGCGGGCGCCGGCGCCAACATCGCGCTGGCATGCGACATCGTGGTGGCCGCGCGCTCGGCCAGTTTCGTGCAGGCATTCTCCAAGCTGGGACTGATCCCGGATTCGGGCGGAACATGGATCTTGCCGCGCCTGGTCGGCAGCGCACGCGCCATGGGACTTGCGCTGCTCGGCAACAAGTTGCCGGCAGAACAGGCGGCCGCCTGGGGCATGATCTGGCAGTGCGTCGAGGATGCGGAGTTGGCCGGCGCGGTCGATGCGCTGGCGCGCCAATTCGCCGTTGCGCCCACGCGCGGCCTGGCGGCGACCAAGGATGCGCTGCGCCGCAGCTGGCAGCGCTCGTTTTCCGAGCAACTCGATGTGGAACGCGACCTGCAGCGTGAGCTCGGGCGCTCGAGCGACTACACCGAAGGGGTTGCGGCCTTTTCGGAGAAGCGCACGCCCCACTTCACCGGCCGCTGACGTGGTGCAAGAGATCACGCCGGACGCGAGTGACGCGTTGCAGCTCGCGCAAACCTCGGTTCAGTCGCTGTTCCACACCGATCGCGCATCGCAGGGCCTGGGGCTGGAAATCATCGACGTCGCGCCGGGACGCGTGCGCATCGTCATGACCGTGCGGCCGGACATGGTCAATGGCCACGGCATGTGCCACGGCGGCATCATCTTTGCGTTCGCCGACAGCGCTTTTGCATTTGCCTGCAATTCCCACGGCGAGGCGATGGTCGCGGCCGGCGCCAGTATCGAATTTCTTGCGCCTACCCCGAGCGGTGAACGTGTGACGGCCACTGCCACGGAGGTCGTGCGCAGCGCGCGCGGCGGCATCTATGATGTGTGCGTGACCAAGGCTTCCGGCGAGACGGTTGCGCATTTTCGCGGACGTTGTTCGCGCCTGCGTGTTTCCACACCCCAAAGGAACATCCAATGAATTTGCAGAGCTATGTGCGCGGCCATTGGAACAACGGCGGCGGCCGCAGCGTCGCGATGCGTGACGCGACCACGGGGGAAGAGATCGCCACGGCTTCATCGGCCGGGATCGATTTCGCCGCGGTCCTGGCCCACGCCCGCGAGACCGGCGGCCCGGCGCTTCGGGAATTGACCTTTCACCAGCGCGCGGCGCTGCTGAGGACGCTTGCCAAGCGGCTTGCGGAAATCAAAGAGGAGTTCTACGCCCTCTCCTATCGCACCGGCGCGACCAAGAATGACGCGCTGATCGATATCGATGGGGGCATCGGCACGGTATTCGCCTTTGCCGGCAAGGGCGCGCGCGAACTGCCGAACGCTCATGTCTATATCGACGGCGACGTCGAAGGACTGTCCAAGGGCGGCAGCTTCGTCGGCCAGCACCTCTACGTCTCACGCGAGGGAGCCGCAGTCCACATCAACGCCTTTAACTTTCCGGTGTGGGGCATGCTGGAGAAACTGGCGCCGGCGATCCTGGCGGGCGTACCGGCCATCGTCAAACCGGCAACGGCAACGGCCTATCTGACCGAGCTCGTGGTCCGGCGCATCATCGAGTCGCAGATCCTGCCGGAGGGCGCCCTGCAACTGGTGTGCGGCAGCCTGGGGGATTTATTCGACCACTTGAATTGCCAGGACACAGTGTCTTTTACGGGCTCCGCGCATACCGCCGCGCGGTTGCGCATTCATCCCGCCATCATTCGACATGCGGTTCCCTTCATCGCGGAAACCGATTCGCTGAACTCCAGCATACTGGCGCTCGACGCGGTGCCCGGTACGCCGGAGTTCGACCTGTTCGTCAAAGAGGTCGTGCGCGAGATGACCGTCAAGGCGGGACAGAAGTGTACCGCCATCCGCAAGGCGCTGGTGCCCAAGGCCGTGGCAGGCGATGTGGTGGCCGCCCTGCACGCCGCGCTATCCAAGATCGTGGTCGGTGATCCGCGCGCCGAGGGCGTTCGGATGGGACCGCTGGTCAGCCAGGAACAGCGAGCCGATGTACTGGCGCGCCTCGCCGAGCTGCGGCGCGAGGCCGAGCTCGTGGCAGGGGACTTGAGTGATTTTGACCTTAAGGACGCCGACCGCGAGCGCGGCGCCTTCGTGCCGCCGCTTCTCCTGCTTTGCAATGACTCCAACGCTGCGCGCGCCATTCACGAAGTGGAAGCTTTCGGACCTGTGGCAACGGTTATGCCGTATGCCGACACGGCGGAGGCGATTGCACTGGCACGGCGCAGTGGAGGAAGTCTGGCCGCGTCGGTGTTTTCGGCCGATGATTCTCTGGCAGGACGGATCGTCCTGGGGTTGGCGCCCTATCATGGCCGCATTTTGGTCGTGAACCGCACCTGCGCGAAGGAATCCACGGGCCATGGTTCGCCGCTCGCGCCGCTGATTCACGGCGGCCCCGGGCGCGCCGGCGGCGGAGAAGAAATGGGCGGTATCCGCGGCGTGCTGCACTACATGCAGCGCACCGCGATCCAGGGCTCGCCCGACACCATCACGGCGATCAGTGGACGTTGGGTGCGGGGCAGCCGGTTGCTGGATCCCGGCCGTCACCCGTTCCGCATTCCCTTCCATGAACTCAAGTTGGGGGACACGCTGAAATCCAAGGATCGGGAAGTCACCGTCGCCGACATCGAACAGTTCGCCGCGCTGACGGGCGATAATTTCTACGCGCACATGAACGAGACGGAAGCGGCACGCAATCCCTTGTTCGGCGGTCGGGTCGCGCATGGATATTTTCTGATCTCGGCGGCGGCCGGACTGTTCGTCGATCCGGACTATGGCCCCGTGCTCGGCAACTATGGCCTCGATGAGCTGCGCTTCGTCAAACCGGTCAAGCCCGGCGATAGGATCAAGGTGCGGCTGACGTGTGCGGCCAAGAGCCTGCGGGCCGACAAAGGCTGGGGCGAAGTGGCATGGGATACGGAAATCACCAACCAGAACGAAGAGACGGTCGCGTCTTATCAGGTGCTCACCATGGTCAGCATTCATGCCGTTCCCGACTCGATAGGAAAAAATTGATGCCGATCGATACCGCGCGCTACGGCCAAGACTTCGCCAGTCTCCGGTTTCTCGCCCCCGAGGAAGGGATACTGGAACTGATCATGTCCAACGAAGGCCGCTTGAACGCCGCCACGGAGGCCATGCACCGCGATCTTGCCCAGGTTTGGCGCAGCATCGACCTGGATGATGCGGTACGCGTAGTGCTCGTCCGCGGTGAGGGCGCCACCTTTTCCTCCGGCGGCGACTTCAGAATGATCGAGCGCATGATCGAGGACGAGGCCACATTGATCCGGGTGTGGAAGGAAGCCGGCGATCTGGTCTACAACCTCATCAATTGTTCCAAGCCCGTGGTATCGGCGATCCGCGGCAGCGCGGTGGGCGCGGGGCTCGCCATTGGGCTGCTCGCCGATGTATCGGTGGCCGCGAACGATGCAAAAATCCTCGATGGGCATACGAAGCTCGGTGTCGCCGCCGGCGACCATGCCGTCATCATCTGGCCGCTGCTGTGCGGCCTGGCCAAGGCGCGATACCACTTGCTGACCAACAAGCCCTTGTCGGGCGCGGAAGCCGAGCGCATCGGACTGGTCGCGGTCGCCGTGCCGGATGCGGAAGTGATCGGCACCGCGTTCGACATCGCACGCACTTTACGGTCAGGCAGCGCCACCGCCATGCGCTGGACCAAGCACGCTCTGAATAACTGGCTGCGCCTGGCCGGTCCGAGCTTCGATACCTCGCTGGCGCTGGAATTCCTGGGCTTCCGATTGGCCGACGTTCGCGAAGGATTGGCGGCCGCGCGCGAGAAGCGCCGGCCCAATTTCGAACCCACCCGGGGCGAGTGACCCCGCGGCAGCATCGATGAGGGACATGCAGGAATTGGCGGCGGCAGATCCGATTTTCGGTGCGACCCGCGCGCACATCGAGTCCTTGCAGCTCGAGCGCCTGCGCTCGACCCTGCATCACGTCTACGCCAACAACCCGATCTATCGGCGCAAATTCGATGCCGCGGGCGTCCATCCCGATGACTTGCACACGCTGGAGTGCTTGGCCCGATTTCCCTTCACGACCAAGGCCGATCTCAGAGATTCCTATCCCTTTGGCTTGTTCTGCGTGCCCATGACCCAAGTGGCACGCGTTCACGCCTCCTCCGGCACGACCGGCAAGCCGACGGTGGTCGGCTACACCAAGAACGACCTGGCCGTGTGGAGCGCTCTGGTGGCGCGTTCGATCCGGGCGGCGGGCGGCCGCGCCGGCATGAAAGTCCACATTGCCTACGGGTACGGCCTTTTCACCGGCGGCTTGGGCGCGCACTACGGCGCTGAAGCGGCGGGCTGCACCGTGATCCCGATGTCGGGGGGGCAGACTGAAAAGCAGGTTCAGTTGATCTGCGATTTTGCACCCGAGATCATCATGGTAACGCCCAGCTACATGCTCGCCATCCTCGATGAGTTCAGGCGCCAGGGACTCGACCCCCGAGCCACGTCGCTGCGCATCGGCATCTTCGGCGCCGAACCGTGGGGCGAAGGCATGCGCGCGGAAATCGAAAGCGCGTTTGGTATCGACGCCTGCGACATCTACGGACTGTCCGAAGTGATGGGACCGGGCGTCGCGCAGGAATTCGCGCAGAGCAAGGAGGGAGCGACCATTTGGGAAGATCATTTCATTCCCGAAATCGTCGACCCGCTCACGGGAAACCCAATGCCCGACGGCGAGGAAGGCGAATTGGTGTTCACCTCGCTCGCGAAGGAAGCCATGCCGGTGATCCGCTATCGAACGCGGGACTTGACGCGCCTGCTCCCGGGCCGCAGCACCGCGATGCGGCGGATGGCCAAGATCAGCGGCCGTTCCGACGACATGCTCATCGTGCGCGGCGTGAATGTGTTTCCATCGCAGATCGAGGAGCTGATTCTGCGCTGCTCAGGTCTTGCGCCGCATTACGAAATCGAATTGACCCGGCCGAATCGCCTCGATGAGATTCAAATTCTGGTCGAGACGCGCGCCGATCTTGAGCCTGAGGCGCAACCGGCCCAGGCGCTGCTTCTGGCGGCCAAACTGAAGGAGCATGTCGGCATCTCGGCGCAAGTCCGCATCGTTCCGAGCGGCTCGCTGGCGCGCTCCGCGGGCAAGGCGAAGCGCGTCCGAGATCGCCGTTAGTACACGGCACGGCTCACCAGAAGAGGCGCGTAGCGATGATAGACACGAACACTGTCAGTCTGTTGGCCAGATACAATTCTTGGGCCGATGATTTGCTCTTTGCGGCAATAGCGAAACTGCCTGAGGGGACGGCATACCAAGAAACGAAGACGCTATTCAAGTCGATGGTCGGAACGCTAAATCACAACTACCAAGTCGATTTGATATGGCAGGCGCATCTGTCCGGGAACGGGAGTGCCGGTGACCATGCCCCTCAACATTAGACCCATTGAGCGAGCCGATTACGCCGGATGGCGGCGGCTCTGGGATGGTTACAACCGTTTCTACGGGCGCCAGGGTCCGAGCGCCCTAGCAGAGAGCATTTCGGAGGCAACCTGGGAACGATTCTTTTCCCGCGAGGAAGCGGTGCATGCTCTCGTCGCTGAGCAAGATGGCCTCCTGATTGGAATCGCGCAGTTTCTTTTCCACCGAAGTACGACGCGGCTAACCGATGTTTGCTACCTGCAGGATTTGTTCACCGCCGAAGAAGCGCGGGGTCGTGGCGTCGGCCGTCGGCTAATCCATGCGGTATACGAAGCTGCGCGGGCGGCCGGCAGCAGTCGTGTCTACTGGCAGACGAAAGCGACCAACGCACCCGGACGCGCGCTATACGACAAGGTTGCCGAACACCATGGATTCATTGTCTATACACATGAACTTTAGTTGCACGGCGCCATAGTCCAGCTTGCTGGATAGCTGAGGTTGGGAGGACCGCTTTGGGTCACAGAGGCGGTGCCCTCCTCAACGGTCAGTGGCGACCGGCGGCATTGCGGCATCAGAACGGGTCACACGACCTCGGTCGCATGGCCTAGGAAGGCCATCGCACGAACTACGTCAGTTATAATTTCATTTGCACACGAGCCATCTAGCTCTTTGAGGCTTCTACTCTCACGGTAGATTGCGATTCTCAGAGGCTTCACATACAACTCGGTGTCTATCCTCTTGATGTCACCAGCCCTTATGTACTCCAATCCATCAGCCGGGTGAAAAATAATTGTAAAGCCCTTTGTGCTGCTCGCATGATTGGGCCCAATTCTCGAAAATTCTTGGTCCAACGCATCGATGTTCGTCGGTTCGATATCGTGCCTTACCCGCTGTGCATTCTTCTCGGGATTGTATTCATCCTCAGATGGGTGGATGGCTCGTACGTTTCATTGGTAGAGCCAAGGCTTATAGGCAATCTCGATGTTGTATCCGTCCGGGTCGCTGATGTTTGCCGCGAAATAGTCGGCACGCCATTCGGGCCGAAGGCTCGGTTCCTTGTTTGAGGTCGCTCCCGCGTCTATCGCCGCCTTGTAGCTGGCCCTGACAGCGTCCGCGCTCTTGGCGGTGAATGCGACGTAAAGGTTTTTGGCGACTTCGCCATTCTTCAGCCAGAAACCCGGCTCGCCATTGATGGCGAAACCGCGCATGGGAGGTTGATCGAACTTGTAGGGCATGTCGATGCCAAGCGGCTCAAGCACCTTCTTGTAAAATTCGGCCGACCGTTTCAGGTCAGAGACGGGGAGATAAATGTGGTCAATCATGGCCTTCCTCTTTTCGTTTGACTGTGACAGCCCCGAACAGGGCTCTGCCAAATCCTGATCCCGGGCAAGGGTCGAGGCTGCAAGGATCGATAGCGTTCCGCTGAGAATCCAAGCTGATTTTTTATTCACTGCCATTGGAATTCCGATATCGGTGAGATCAAAGGCAAGTTGGTTTGCCGAGGTCAGCGCACCTTTACTTGTTGCCGCCGTTCGCGAAGATGATTTCTCCCGTGAGCCAGCCCGCATCGTCCGAGGCAAGAAATACGGCCACCCGAGCAATGTCCTCGGGTTGGCCCAAGCGGCCGAGCGGCGTACTCGCAATGATCTGCTTCTTAAACTCCGTTCCCATGACGCCCGCCGCGTGCGCACCCTCCGTTTCGGTTCCACCGGGACTGAGCGCGTTAACGCGGATTTTTCTGGGGCCGAACTCTTTTGAGAGCACGCGCGTCAAGCCATTGACAGCGCTCTTTGACGCGACGTAGATCGAAAGGGCCGGGTAGGCGGTGGCACTGGTCGTCGATCCGATGTTGATGATGCTGCCGCCTTCCGCCCCGAAGGCGGGCAAAGCAGCTTCGATCATGAGGAACGTGCCCAGCACATTCGTGTTGAACTGACGGTGAAATTCCTGTTCGCTGAACTGCTCGAAGGGCGCAAACGAGAAGACGCCTGCGTTGTTCACGAGCACATCCAGGCGGCCGAAGGCTTTTTTGGCCTCCGTGACGACTCGTTGAGCGTCGGACCTCTGCGCCACGTCGCCTTGCACGGCGATGGCTCGCCCGCCTTTGCCGGCGATCTCGCGCACCACCCGCTCCGCGGCTGCTTGATCGCGCGCGTAAGTCACGATCACCGCCGCGCCTTCCGCTCCGAAAGATTTTGCAATAGCCGCTCCGATTCCTTTCGAAGCGCCAGTCACTATCGCAACCTTATTGTCGAGCCGTCTCATGATGCATCACCTCGCTTGTCGGTGATGCAAATCTATCAATTCCACCAAGCGTGGATTAGACGTTGGTTTTGGATAGTATCGATTCCTTTGGGGAATGAATCAGTCGTCCGTTTCGGCTTGGTGCGGCAGCTTCTCCGCCACGGCGCGGCAGTCGTAAGGCGCATCTCTCGCGATGCAAAAATCCGGCCACTTCGTTGCACGCCAAATCGCGACGAGGCCCAGCTTCGCCGCCAGCGCCATGAAGCGTGGATCGGCGCGGAATTTCGCGGCGACGGGTCGGAAGAAACACGACGGGTTGGCGACATACGGTGCGTTTCGCAAATGCGTTCGCATCTCGCCGATGCTGGCATAGGCATCGTCGATCCGGCCGATCACCATGAAATTGCATGCCGCGTCGAACGCATTGTCCGGGCCGACATAAAACGCCTTGATCGTGGCTGCCGCGGCCTCGACCGTGGCTTGCGAAGAATGCGCCCTTGCATCCGATTCGAGTCGGAGCAGGTGCAGCCGCGCCGGACTTTGACCCGTCGTGAGTGCGGGATCGTCGAGCGGCGCGGCGGCCTTTACCGGGTCGGAATAGAGCGCCGCCAGGTTCACCGCGAAATCCTTGAGACTGTCGTTGTCGGGCCATGTCTTCAATGCGGGGGCCAGCATCGCCTGCGCTTCGTCGACACGGTCGAGGTCCGCGAGCACCTCGATGACCTGCAGCGTCTTGGGCCAGAATTGTGGCCCCGAATTTGCCGCGCGTATTGCATAGTCGAGCGCCTCGCTGGTGTGGCCGACGTTGAGGAGACTGGAGGCGTAGAAATAGTTTCCAATTGGATCGTTGGGGCTGAGTGTCAGCGCCTGGGCCAGATCGGCCTGCGCCGCCGACCAATCACCGATCTGCGTCTTGGTCATGCCGCGTGCCACCCAGGCGGCCGAGTTGCGTGGATCAATCGCGAGCGCGCGTGCCGCGGCATCGAGCGCTTCCTTACGTGCGGCAGGCGCGTCGTCGTCACTCTCCCCGACGATGAAGCCGTTCCATTCGGCAAGCGTGCCCCAGCCCTGGGCGAAATCGGGGGCCAGCGCGGTGACGTCACGCAGGAGCTTGCGGGTATGAAGATCGTCGCTGCTCGGCAGCGCTTCGCAAGCCTGAAGATAGACTTTGAGCGCATCGAGGCTGACAATCGAGCGGTCTTGCGCAGTCTCGTCGAGCGCGCAGACGAACACCGCGCCCATGCGCACCTCGGCCTCGTGATGCATGGCGTCGGTCTCGGCGGCCGGCCGCGTCAGGCTGGTCGACCAGATTATCGCGCCGTCCACCACCGAGTTCAGCGTCAGCGTCGCGTGCAAGTTCCGCGCCTCGCCGCGGACGCTGCCGTTCAACGTGAAATCGGAGGCGTTCGCGGCGGGAGCCCCTGCGGCACTCCCGTCGAGCACCCGCAGCTTCGAGCCGCCGGACGTGACGATTTGCGCGAGATCGGCGGCAAAACCCTGCGAGAATGACGCCGCCGCCTGGTCACCGGGTAGCGTATCGAACCTAGCGACGCGGATGCTCGGCGCTCCGGCGTGCTGGACCTTCGACCGATACACAAAAAGTCCAGCCAGCAACGCGCCGATGGCAAATGCTGTGACGATCAGCCTCCTTCGACCCAGCCAGTCGGGTAGGCGAGCGCGTCGGTCGCGTAACCGCGGCGACTCGGTCGCGGGTCCCTGCGTGTCCAGCCATTCGATCAGCTTGCACCACGCCTGATCGTTCGGCGACCCGCGCCAGTGGGACAAGTCGACGGCCTGTTTCAGCATGAATGCCAAAGGGACGGTGCACGGTTCTATCAGGACCGGCACGAGCTTGGAATGGTTTTGCGCGTAGTGCGCTTCGCTGCGAACCCAGTCGGACACGACTGACCGCGGCGACCACAGGACAATGACGCTCGCCGCCGCGGCAATCTCTTGCTCGATCGTCGCATCCCATGCCTGCCGCGGAGTCAGGCCTTCGTCCCACCACACGGTCCGGCCGCTCTTGCGGAGCGCGGCGACGATCAGGGTAGCCCGGGCGCGATCCTCTCGCTTGTAGCTAAGAAAGATATCCGTCATGCCGATGTCCGAGTCGCATTGCCTTGGGTCAACCCGGCAGGCCAATTGATGAGTTGGTCGTCACCCATCCTTTGCACGAATCCATTCCAGTGAACACCGTGAGCTCCAACGAGATTCTTCATGAAATCCTCGAATTCTTCGGGCGCACAGGGTGTTACCCGATTCTTGAACGTAGCGTACACTGGACCGCGAATTGGCGCAGTCATCCAACTCGATCCATACAAAGTCTGCGTGATCGGGTTTTCCGCGGGCGGACACTTGGTGGCCGTGGTCAGTACGCATTTCGCGCAGAGGACATATGCGCCGGCGGATGCCGCCGACAAGCTCAGTTGCCGCCCCGACTTCGCCATTGCCCTCAACCCCCGGCCGAGCAAGTTACCGATCGCGCAGTGGCCGCGGTTGGTAGAAGCTTGGTTGAGGACAATTGGAATGCTCGCAAAATGACCACCCTCGAGCTGTACTTGGCCTTCGGGCGTTCACCGACGGCCAGAGGCGGAAGTTCCAGTGCTCAGGTAAGCTTGCGGAAAGCGGGGTTGATTCATGCCGGCTGAGATACGGATTCGGCGAGCTGAGAAAGATGACGCGCTGGAACTTTCGGTCCTCGCCGAGAGAACCTTCCGCACTGCATTCGCAGAGTCGAACACCGCCGCGAACATGCAGCTGCATTGCGCGACCACATACGGCTACGCTTTGCAACTCGCGGAGATTCTTGAGTCGGGCCGCGAGACGTGGGTCGCCGAAGCCGACGCCGGATTGCTCGCGTACGTTCAGCTGCAATTCGATGCAACATCGCCAACGATTTCAGGAGAGCGACCGGTCGAGATCCTGAGGTTTTACGTAGATGCTTCGCACCATGGAACCGGATTGGCCCACCAACTGATGGCGCACGTTGTTGCTCGAGCTCAGGCGGCCGGATCCACGGTGCTATGGCTGGGAGTGTGGGAACGAAATCCAAGGGCCTTGGCCTTTTATAAAAAATGGGGATTTGACGTTGTGTCGGAACATATTTTCACAGTCGGCAACGATCCTCAACGTGACTTGATCATGCGTCGCGACGTGCAATGGAGCCACGTTGCGACAAAAGACGAGGCGCCGCAAAATAGCTGGTGAATCACTTACGAGGAGAACGCCGCCGATGACGATCCATTTCAACACACCTTCCGTATACAAACGGATTGGCACGAAACGTACAATTCCGGCGGAGTGGCGCGTCTTCGCCGTCGCGCTGGTTGCTGCAACTCTGGGCCTGCATAGCGGGTCGTCGCAAGCGACTGAGCCGCCTGGGCCGCCTGCGATGGCGCCGATGGCAGCACCCCCAGCGGGCGCGTACAAACTCGATAAGTCCCACGCCAGCTTGGTGCTGCGTGCCAGTCACATGGGCTTTTCCACCTACACGACGCGCTTTAGCCGTTTCGACGTGGACTTGACCTTCGACCCTCGTAATTTAGCCGCCTCCAAGGTGGTGACGACCATCGACGCTTCATCATTCGAGATGGACGCCGCGCCGCAGATGTGTCTCGACATCATGAGGGGGCCGCAGATGCTCGACACCGCGAAGTTTCCACAGATCGTCTTCAAGTCTGAAGCGATCCGGATGACGGGGGCGAAGTCGATGGAGATATCCGGCACTCTCACGCTGCATGGCGTCACGCGGCCGACTGTGCTCGTGGCGACTTATAACGGCGGCTATGCCGGCATGCCGAACATGGATCCGCAGGCGCGCGTAGGATTTTCCGCCCGCGGTTCGTTCAAGCGCTCAGATTTTGGCATCGCCTATGGCGTGCCTGCGCCGGGTACGACAATGGGCGTTGGTGACTTGATCGATTTCTCAATCGAAGCGGAGTTCACCGGACCGCCGCTGGCAACGCCGGCCGCACCGACGCATTGAGGGGATTGCGCCACAATGAACTGTCCGTGGCATGTCGCCTGGACATTCTGCTAGCTGTCACGCTTCGTCGTCCAGGGCGGTAGCACAGCGCTTCAGCAGCTCACAAAGAAGTCTGGCTTCTTCTGCCGACAGCATGGAGAGCATTTTTCGCTCCACCACATCAGCCGCTTTCGCGCCCTCTGCAACGGCCTTCTGGCCCGCCTTCGTCAGCTCGGTCATGATGACCCGGCCATGCCCCGGATGCGGGCTGCGCACGATCAGGCCTCCGCGTTCCAGATTGACGAGGATGGCTTGCATGGTCTGCGGCGTCACGAACGCCGCGCGAGCCAACTCGGCATTCGAGATTCGCGGGTTGCCGGCGACGGCGAGCAACACGGCGTTCTGCGGCGCGGTAATGCCGAGCCGCTGGAGTTCGGCATCCAGGCGTTGCCGCAAACGATGTTGCGTGATCTTCAGGTTGTAGCCAACCCAGTCGGCTCCGCTGCGAGGCACCGCTTTCGCCGTTGACATGTCAGGGCCCTTACATTAATATCAGGTCACTTATATTATTCGACAGGAGCTCGAATGACAACGCCAGTCGGCCCCGACTTCATTGCCTTGCAAGTGCGCAGCCTCGCCGCATCCAGTAAGTTCTACATGGAGGTCTTCGGTTTCGAAGCCGCGGCGCAGAGTCCGCCTGGCGCGGTCGTTCTCAAGACCGCGCCGATCCCGCTGGCGTTGCGAGAGCCTCTCCGTCCGCTTCCCGAAGCGGGCCCGCTCGGTGTGGGCATGGTGCTCTGGATCGCGTGCGACGACGCTAATGCGCTGCACAACCTGATCGTCAAGCGGGGGGGCGCCATCCTCAGCCCGCTTGCCGACGGCCCCTTCGGTCGCTTCTTCGTTGCCGTTGATCCCGATGGATACGCGATCACCTTTCATACGGCGCGAAGCTGACCACAGTGCGCGCCTTCCAACCAGATTGAGCGGGCGCTTGCTGCTCACGTTGGTCAGGGAAGGCGCATCCACCGCGGAAGATCTGATGCCGTTGCGGCGTAGTTCATCACTGCGCCGATTTCGGCGGTATCGAATAGGTACCCACCGCGTGCGCCACCATCGCCTCGCTGCGATCCGAATACAGGGCGACTTCACCCACCACCAAGACTCGGCCCACCTTCATCAGCGTGCATACGCCGACGATGGGATGGCGTGCCGAGGGCTTGCGCAGAAAATTGATGGTCAAGCTGGTGGTCACGGCCAGCGGCACGAGGCCGATGGTGCCGAGAATGGCCACATAGAGCGCGACGTCGGCCACCGCCATCAGCAGCGGTCCTGACACGGTATTGCCGGGCCGCAACTGCGCCGGTCCGATGGGATGCGAAATGGTGGCCGATCGGTCCCCCACTTCCTCCACGACGCATTGGTTTTGCGGAAATTCACGCGCCAGGAACTCTACGATTTCCGATTTGCTGGGCATGTCGGTCCTTTTGCTGTGCAGGCGACAAATTAACTTATCCCGGCCGTGCCGTGTCGGCAAGCAGTTCTCTCCGGCTCGCCGTTCGCCTCATCGCAGCCTTCAAGCATCGCGGTCGATCCCACCGGCAAGTTTGCCTATGTGGCCAATTCAGTGACCAACACCGTGTCCGCTTTCGCGATCGCGCCGACCAGCGGCGCCCTGACACCGATCAGCGGCTCGCCATTTCCAGCCGGACTGCAGCCGGCGGCAATCGCCATCAGCGACTGACATGAAGATATCCGGCTATTTGAACTGCGGATGATTGAGCACCGCTTCATGCCAGGTGGCATCGTCGAGTGCACTGCCGAAGGGCGCCTGCGCGTCGCTGCGGCGCCATTTGGCCAACCACTCCTGCCCCAACAAATCGTGGGCGTGCGGAGCCGCCGCCGCCCGCGGCGATAAGCCTATGGTGGTCTCCGCCTTGGGGCCGGTCGCGCGGCCCTTGGCCACGTAAAAACCGGCGGCCAGCATGGCCGCGCGCACGCTCGTGGAATAGGTGTAGGTAAACAGTTCCGCCGGCTTCTGTGCACAGGCCTCGGCCAGCTCGCGAAACGCCGGCAGTGTCCACAGTGCGCTGTCGGTCCGGAACGAAAATGGATCGAAGAAAATGATATCGGGTGGCGGCGCGTCGAATTTCCTGGCGCAAAAGTCACCGCGCAACAGGCGCCAGTCGATCGAGGCGCTGCCGTTGGTCCAGCGATCCTCCGACAACACCGACCGCGGCGCCGCGTGACGCAGGTGTTTGAACCAGCCCGGATGATCCAGTGCCAGCTTGAGCGAATCCAGGTCATTTTCGAAACTGATGAGCACGAGACGCCGCGTTGCGGCTGATGCATCCAAGCCTTCGGCCGCCAGCACGGCGGCCATGGCATTGGCCGCTGCGCCCAATCCCACATCCCACACGACCAGCGGTTCATCCTCAGGCGCGAGCAGACGCTCAACCAGCCGCGACTGCTCCAAATACAGCGAGCGCGATTCTTGCTCAGGATCGCTGCCCGGATGCATCACCTCGCCCGAGTTCATGTCGCGAATGTGCCCCACGCCGTCCTTGACGATGACTTCGTATCGGCCTCGCTTGCGCCTGGCCGCGCGCGCCGCGGCTTTCGTCACATGGGTGGCCCGCTTGCCGTAGCTGTCGCGCGCGTCGAGCACGTCGCGCTGCGCGTGATAAAACGGCAGCCACGTGCCCGACAGGATGTGCGCGCGCATCGTGCGCATCAATTGCATGTAGAAATGAATGTTGTGAAGGCTGAGCAGCTGCCAGCCCGCGGTCTCGTGCACGCGCTGCAGATGGAACAAATACGCAATGGAATGCGTCTTGCACGTGTAGCAATCGCAGTTGGGATCGATCGGGCCCTCCATGCCGCGGTAGGCGGCGCGCCGCAGATCGCGCCTTCCGAGACTGGTGAACGCCACCCCCTGCTTGGCCAGCGAGGTCGGCAGAATGCAGTCGAACATATCGACACCGCGGTGAACGGCTTCGAGCAAATCGCGGGTCGTTCCCACGCCCATGAGATATCGCGGGCTGTCGCGCGGCAACCATTCGGTCACGGTGGCCGTGCAGTCTTCGCGCTCGGCGCTGCTCTCGCCCACCGCAAGGCCGCCGATGGCGTATCCGTCGAAGGGCATTTGCGCGATGGTTTGCGCGCTTTCGATGCGAAGATCGGCGTAGCTCGCGCCTTGCACGATGCCGAACAGCGCCTGCGGCGAGTCGCCGCGGGCCGCCAGGCTGCGCTGCGCCCAGCGGTGCGTCACCTGCATCGCGTCGCGGGCGATACTGTGCTCGACCGTCGAGGGAACGCATTGATCGAGCACCATCATGATATCGGCGCCGATGGCCTTCTGCGCCTCGATGCTGCTCTCAGGGCTCAGGCGAATGAGGGTGTTGTCGACATAACTGGTGAATTCCGCGTGTTCCTCGCGCAGCGTCCGGCTGCCCGGGAGCGAAAATATTTGATATCCCCCGGAATCGGTCAATACCGATCGCGGCCAGTTCATGAAGCCGTGGATGCCGCCGAATTTCCGGAAGATCTCGAGTCCCGGCCTCAATAACAGGTGATAGGTATTGGCCAGCAGGACCTGGGCGCCGCAGGCCAGCAAGTCGTCGCGGCGCTGCGAGCGCACGGCGGCATGCGTTCCCACGGGCATGAAAGTGGGTGTGAGCACTTCGTTGTGCCGCGTCGTGAAACGCGCGGCGCGGGCACTCGAGCCTTCGGCGGTGGCTTCGAGCGTGAAATGCAGCCGCCTTGTGGCGGCATGGGTCATTTTACCGCGAGCCTGGCGGTGGCAACGGCGGTTCTCACATGATCGAATTCAGGCCGCGTGGACTGCGCGCCGTCATTCGTCAGCTTGAGCAGCGTCGCGAAATAGCGTTGCGCCAGCGCCTGATCCCCGGCCGCCTCCGCCGCCCGGCCGGCGTTGAACAAGCCATTGAACCGGTTGGGACTCAAGGTGAGCGCCTTTTGATATTCAACCAACGCTTCTTTCGGCCGCCCAAGTTCGAGCAGCATGTCGGCCAGCATTTCGCGGGCGGGAATATCGACCTCGCCCTGGCCCACCTTGTCCTGCAAGTCCGCGCTTTGCTGCATTTGTCGGACGGCATCGGCCGAGTTGCCCTCGGCGTAGGCGCTCCACGCCAGCATTTCGCCGTGCTCGATGCGCGCGCCGGTGGAGTCGGCCATGTAGGCGTGGCGTCCCTTTTTGATGCTATCGATCAGCGCGTCATAGTCACGCAGACTATCTCGAACTTTCTGCGGCTGATGCAAATGCCCCGCGGCCACGGCGCGCGCCCAAAAGGTGAGAACTTGACTCTCCGGCGGAGCCCCTGCAACCGGCGAGACCGCCGCGGCCGCGTTCCAGTCGCGCACTTCCAAGTCGTAGAAAATCGGCAGCTTGGTCCGGTAGTAGGGAAACATGCCCGTCATGTAGTGGTCGCCCATGTCCGACATGGACTCGAAGTGAGCCATCGCGGCCGCCGAATCGTCCAGGATTTTTTTTGCCTTGGCATCCTGCCCGCTCTGCAGGTAGGCGTAGAGCAGGAAGTCGTCCGAATGGAGTTGATCCATGGCGCCGCTCTGCTTTCGCGCCTCGGCGGCATGCGATGCCGCCACCGAGCCGACATTGGCGTCGATATCGGCCTGCCACATTCCGAGCCGGGCAAAGATATGGCCGGGCATATGGACCGCGTGGGGCGCGGACGCGGCAATTTCCCCGTAGTGCTGCGCGGCGGCAAGCCCCTGCGCCGCGAGCGAGGGCGTGTCGCAGGCATGAATGATGTAATGCACGACGCCGGGATGATCAGGATATTTCGCGAACAACGGACTGAGCACCGCCATGGCCTTTTGATTCTGCGCGAGGCTGGCATCATCGGGCGCCTGCGCCGCCAGCAACGAGAGCGCATAGAAGGCGCCCGCATCGGTATCGAGGGGGTTGTCCGCGTAGAGCTTGGCCATCGCCGCGGCGTAGCCCTCGACGCGGGATCGATAGTCGCGCTGATCGGGTTGATAGAATCCGCCCAACGCATCGACGTACCCGCGCTCACGCGAGGTCTTTGCCGGGTGCGCCTGTGCCGCCTGCATCTCGCGCCAGCCGTGCGCGACCGTCGCTGCATCGGGCCGATCCCAGATTTGGTGGAACAAGCTCATCGCGACGCCCCAATGCGCCATGGCGCAGTCCGGGTCCGCCGTCGCAATTTCCTCAAACTGCCGCTGCGCTTCCTGGTACCAAAAATCATGCAGCAACGCGACGCCGCGGGTGAAGCGCGCCTGGACCGCCGGTGCACAGGAAACGGAGAATGACACGGTGCCCAGACGCTCGGCGGGGGCGGCAGCGCCCGGAGCTGTGGCAGCTGAACTCCGGGCGGAGGCCGCAGCGGTCTGGCTTGCTGCAACCCCTCCCGCGAGGCCGAACGGCAAGCCGACGAGAGAAATCAACAGCACGCGGTAAATTTTCATAGCCGTGGATTGTAAGACAGGACTTGGCGCCCGGGGAAATATGTGGTGTGAAGCCGGGTGCTGCAACGCGCGGCGGCGACTCGGTTAGAATCACCGCGACCAACCATCTATCCCACGAGTTCGTTTGCTGCGACACATTAATTTCTCACGAGCCGTGTCCGCTCAAGGTACTGAATGCCTCTTTTTCCACGCATCGATTCTCGATCAGTCATTTTTGCCGGCGCTTATCTTGCGCTCTGGGCCGCTGCGAACGCCTATCTCGGCTTCACCGGGGCTGACTGGATGTTCCCCGCCTTCTCGCTGGCGGCGTTCGGCGCCGCGCTGCCTACATTAAGCATCGTATTGACCCGCAACGCCGCGCCGCCGCCCGTTGTGGTCCCGCGGCCGGCGGTGGAGCTCACGGCGCTGCTTGGCTTTCTGGCGCTGTACGCGGTGCTCTTTCTCGGATGGGGAATGAGCGCGACGCACGCGATCGTGCCGGCGGGCCGGGGGCGCGAATTGCTGGTGCTCGGGGTCAAGCTCATCGTGCACGTCGCTGCACCGGCAATCTTGCTGACATCGCTTGGTGCACCGCTGGCTCCGTTATTCGACAGCGGTATCCGGCGTCCGGGTTTCTGGCCGCCTTTGCTCGTGCTGGGGGCCATCATTCTGGCGCTGATGTGCGTGGTCTCGCCGGCACTGAGCGAGATTGCAGCGCTGCACGCCTCCCGCGCCACGCTGGCGTGGGCGGCACCGGCAACTTTCGTCTGGCTCGCGCTCGAGGCCGGCCTTTGCGAGGAATTCCTGTTTCGCGCGGTATTGCAAACCCGGCTCGCCGCGGTGCTCAGGAATGAAACAGGCGCCGTCGTCGCCGGCGCGCTGCTCTTCGCACTGGCGCACGCACCGGGGCTCTATCTGCGCGGGCATCCCGGTGTCGACGGATATTCCACCGATCCCGTTCAGGTGATTGCCTTTACCGTGGCGGTCCTCTCACCGGTCGCGATTCTTTTCGGCACGCTATGGGCGCGCACGCGCAGCCTGCTGCTGATCGTGCTGCTGCACGCGGCCGTCGATGTGCTGCCCAATCTGGCGGATTTCATTCACACCTGGACGCCATGAAACAATCGATCGGGTTGACGGCGCTCGTGGTACGCGACTACGACGAAGCCCTGGAATTCTTTGTCGGGAAGTTGGGCTTCAATTTGATCGAGGACACCTACATCGCCGGGCAGGACAAACGCTGGGTGGTGGTCGCACCTCCCGGATCATGCGAAGCGTCTCTGCTCCTGGCGCGGGCCGCAGATCCGGAGCAGGCCTCGAGAATAGGAAATCAAACCGGCGGCCGCGTCTTTCTGTTTCTGTACACCGACGATTTTTGGCGCGACTATCACGCCTATCAGTCGCAGGGCATTGTCTTCGTGCGGGATCCAAAAGAGGAGAGCTACGGCATGGTGGCTGTATTCAAAGACCTCTACGGCAATCAGTGGGACTTATTGCAGCCCAGGCACCTGCCGTGATGCGTCGGTGCGCGCCGCTGCTGCTTCTGTTGGTCTTCGGCGCCATGCTCGCGGCCCAACCGTCCACGCCGGCCTTGGAACTCGTGGTATTGGGCTCAGGCGGCCCCGGTGCCGCCGGCCGGGCGGCGTCGAGCTACTTGGTGTTGATCGACGGCGTTGCGCGAATACTGGTCGATGCCGGTCCCGGTTCATTTGCCCGCCTGGGTGAGGCGCAAATTTCCTTGGGAGACACCGACACTGTGTTGCTCACCCATCTGCACATCGATCACGCGGGAGAGTTGCCCGGCTTGTTCAAAGCACGCGCCGTCTCGGCTTCAGGTCCCATCGTATTCGACGTTTGGGGTCCCTCAGGCTCGCCCGGGCGCGATCAGGACGCCTACTTCCCCAGCACCAGTCGGTTGATGCAGTTGTTGTTCGGAGCGAAAGGCGCTTATGCGTACCTGCGCGAATTTTCCTCGCCCATGACCATTCACGCGCACGACATTCCCGCACCGATCGAGAGGACGCGCACGGCCGCAGTGCCTCAGCCCGTCATCAAACGAGGCGACGTCTCGATCACGGCGATCGCCGGACATCATGGCGACGCGCCGTCGGTGATTTATCGCGTTGAATACCGGGGCAGGAGCGTGACCTTCTCCGGAGACATCGATGCGCAAGGCCTGCCTGCCCTGCGCCGCATCGCCCAGGGGACCGACTTGCTGATATTCAACAGCGTGGTGCTCGACCCGCCCGGCTCGCCCGCCATTCTCTACACCCTGCACACGCCTCCGCATGCCATTGGCGAACTCGCCAAGGCCGCCGGTGTGCGCGGCCTGCTGCTGAGTCATATTTCCCCGGCCATTGATGCAAACCGCGATGCCGTCCTGGCATCCATCCATCAGAGCTACGCTGGGCCGGTGACCATCGCCAAGGATGGACAGCGGCTGCAGCCCTAGCGTCCCGAGCGGTCCCGATCGCGGATCACCTGCCCGGTCGTCCCGTCGAGCAGGAGGGGCGAGAGGTTTGAGTGCCGGTCAAAATCGAACATGCCCTCGATGGAGCCGGCGATCTTGTCGAAGGAGGTTTGGCCCGTCATCGGCGCCGGCCGCGTCGCATCGTCAATGCGCATTCCACCCAACCAATTGTCCTCGATGAAGCGCAGAATCGAGCTCGTGTCGGTCACGGCGTGATCGACGTAGTTACGTTTCGCGAACGGCGAAATGACCAGCATCGGCATGCGCATACCATAGCCGCAGCGATCATTGAAGGCAGCCGTCGGCAGGCTCACTTGCGCGCCCCCGCAAATCGAATCGAATAGCGGGTCATTCGACTGGTTCAGGATCGGACCCATGACGTGGTCGTACCAGCCGTCGCTGTCGTCGTAGGTGATGACGATCGCCATCTCGCGCCATTCCGGCAGCTGTTGGAGCCGATTGATGGTATCGACCAGGAAGCTTTGCTCGCTCAACGGATCGGAGGTCTGAGGATGGCCGTTATCGGGCTCCGGCGCCTTGAGGAAGCTTACCGCCGGCAGATTTCCTGCTTGCGCTGCCTTCCAGAAGGTCGTGAGGCTGTATTGATGGTTGGCGGGATCCAGCTTGCCGCTGCTGGGATCTACGCTGTGCCCCACGGCCTGCGCCGAAAGGGGCAATGCGTGATTGGGGTTGGCGGTCGACATGTAGTATTGAAACGGAACGTGGTGGTCGTCATAAGCCGGATCGCATTGCGGCGTTCCCGTCGGCCCGGGTACCAGGTCGAAGTTGCCGTAGAACCAGCCCCAGGTGATGTCGCGCCGGGCGGGACGCGCGGCATTGAAGCCGTTGATGAGGTCACCGACATTGGGCCCCGTCATGGTAACCGAAGCCGCGGGCTGACCCTTGACCGGCGCGGCGCGACAGCTATCGGGACCGGCATCGAGATTTGCGATTACCGAGCCGTTGCGAACGACGAAGGTCGAGGCTCCGGTCTTCATGAGATTGACGACGTTGCTCTGATGGGTCTGGCCGGCGATCAGATTGAAATGCCCCATGGCGGTGACGCCGAACTCGGTGTCGTAGAAATTGTCGCTCATGGCGAAGTGCTGGGCGTAGTTCCAGAGCGCCGTCACGGTATTGCCGTCGTAGTACCCCATGACGACGCCGGTCGGGCAAGCGGTGGCGTTACCTGCGGCGGCCGTCGCCGGAGAACTGGTCGCTTCGGGGAACTTGTCCATGAGACCGTGATCGAAGGCCAGCTGCTCGGCGCCGTAGCCGTTATTGTTGTCGCAGTTCAACAGGGCTTGGCTGCGATCGAGACGGAAAGGCTTGGTCGAGTTGGGATTGTTGGCGATGAGCTCCGGCGAGAGGCCGTTGATGGTCGGCGTGTCGTCGGCGGCGCGAAACTCGGGTTCGCCCGGCGGATTGAGGGCCTTAGGGTAGGTCGCGAAATAGTGGTCGAAGGAGTTGTTCTCCTGAAAGATCACGACCAGATGCTTGATCGGCGTCGCCGTCGCCACATCGCCGCCATCGCGTCCCGTGGCCGCGCCAGAGAGCGCCAAGCTCAGTGCCAAGGCCGCGCCCGAAAGGTGCGCCGCGCCGCCAGAATTCGACATGTGTCCCCCTTGAGATTATTGCGTGACGGGGGCTTCACCCCGTATGCGGCGGACACGCTATCGCGGCTTTATTGCATCATGATGACTACGGGCCCCGTGGCCGCAGGGCCGCCCTGCACCGCGCCGCGTGGGCTCAGGCCTTGCGCGAGAAGGCCAGGCAGACCGTCCTCGAGCGCACGGCGCCCCGCACCGCGCTGCCGCGCAGGTGCGGCACGCGCCAGAAAACCCGATGTTCGCGGCGAACCAGGTGGCCACGGACGTGATGCAAGCGGGGTGAATGGCGGCCGCTGGGCTCGCCGCCAGGTTCTGACGTGGACACCGCATCAAGGGCGGCATTCACCTCGATGTGATCGAGCAGAGGCGCACGCCCATGGGCCAGGCGTTTGCGATTGATGGCCGCACGCGACACGGCCAGCGAACGCGTGGCGTCTTTCGCACTCAGCAACAGAAGGAATGCGATGATAAAGGGTGCGTCCCAGGCGATCGATTTGATCGACTCAACGATCAAGCGGCGCTTGAACTGCGCATCTTTGGCCGCGTCCCGATAGTAGCCGGCCCATAGATCGTCGAAGCGAAACCTGACGTGGCCCAGAAGCCCCGCCATTCCAGAATTGCCCCCGTGAGTGGCGTCGAGGAAACCGCCCGAAAGAGAATCCTGCCCGACCGCGGCGTCGGCGAACTGGCCTTGCAGATCGAAGTGGGTTTCAAGCGGCGAGAGCGTCAAGTCGGCACTTTCATCCCCGGCTGCATCGGCCCAAAAAGTGCGCGCCAACGCGGTCAGTCCATCGGCCGAGGCTTGCAGCAGGACGCCCACCTTGCGCCCCTTCGCCGCAGAATCGAACTCAGCGGCTGATTGCGTCTCATGGATCACGCGCTTGTGGACTTCATCATTCCATTCCAGCCACATCTGAGGCGCCGGCATGTGCAACAGATCCAAGCAACCAACCAGGCGCGCCCCGTCCGCAAAAGCCAATTCGGCGCAGGCGCGCGTCAAGTCATCACCGAGCACGAAGCGCAAGGGACATCCCGCCACCTCCGCAGCGAAACGGCTGGGGCCGAGGGTCTCAGGCCGCTTTGACGGCAGGGCAGCCGACGGTGAGGCCGGCGCCGGGCAATGGGCAACGCTATCCAGTAAACGCATCGGCGCGGCACCCTCGCAGTCACTGTGGCCAGCCCGATAAGACGCCGAAATCGCTGTTTAGTTTGAGGGTCTTTCGACGGACTCGTCCCACGGATCGACGAGTTCGTCCCTATGGGTTGTGACAACGGCAGGGCTGCGCGAAGCACGCGACCGCCTGTCGGTTGTGACGCTACAGCGCCACTCGCTTCAAGCGCGGCGAGAGCAGATGCAAAACCATCAGCGCCGTCGCGTAGACGGTACCCGCGACGATGAATATCGGCGTGTAGCTGCCCATGCTGTCGAGCACCCAGCCGGCGTACTTCGCCATCAGCATTCCGCCGATCGCGCCTGCCGTGCCGCCGATGCCCACCACCGAGGCAACCGCCTGCCGGGGAAACACATCGGAAGGAAAGGTATATAGGGTGGCCGAAAAAGCCTGATGTCCTGCGGTGGCAATGCCGACGAGGGCAACCGCCAGCCAGAGGCTGTCGGCGTGCACGGCAAACATCACCGGCACCACCAGTATCGAGGCCAGCAGCATGGTCAGCTTTCGCGCGCGGTTCACGGTGTACCCCGCCCGCACCAAGCGCGAGGACAGCCAGCCGCCGGAAATGCTGCCGGCATCCGACATCAGGTATACCAGGACCAGCGGCGGCCCGAAGTGCTCCAGATCCAGGTGATAGCGCTTGGCGAAGAAATCAGGCAGCCAGAACAAGAACATCCACCAAATCGGATCGATCAAGAAGCGCGCCAGCGCATAGGCCCATGTCTCCGGTATCTTCAGAAGTGTCTGCCAGGCTATGGTCGTCACGCCTTGCAACGGGTCGGGTTCCCGGCGCAAATCGCCGCGGATGAAAGCCAGCTCATCGGCGCTCAGCTTGGGATGCTCCTGTGGCCTGCGATATTCCTTCAGCCAAAGGACCAGCCACACGATACTGAAAGAGCCGGTGACGATGAAGGCCGCACGCCATCCCCATCGGTAGGCGATGAAAGGCACGATCAGCGGCGTGATGATGGCGCCGACGTTCGAGCCGGCGACAAAGATGCCCGTCGCCAGCGCCCGTTCCTGTTGCGGAAACCATTCGGCAATCGCCTTCAAGGCCGCCGGAAAATTTCCCGATTCGCCCAAGCCGAGCGCGAATCGAACTGCGATGAAACCGCCCACCGAACCGACGAAGGCGTGAGCGATGTGCGCGGCGGTCCACAGCACGACGACGGCTGCATAGCCCAGCCGGGCACCGATGCGGTCGATCAGGCGGCCGAAGCCGAAATAACCCAGCGCGTACGCGGCTTGAAACCAAAACACGACATCGCCGAAGGAGGTTTCGGTCCAGCCGAACTCGAGCTGCAATGTCGGCTTGAGCACCCCGAGGATTTGACGATCCACATAGTTGATGGAGGTCGCGGCGAACAGCAGCGCGCAGATCACCCAGCGATAGCGGCCCACTGCTAGGACGCAGCAAGCGGCGCGATCGAGAGCGCCGATACCAGCGCCTTGCCGCGGCGCGGCCGAAATGCGAGGAGCAGTACCCCGTGATCGACCTCGACATCGAAAGCGCGGTCCACCCCTTTGAGCGGCACGCCCGCCGCCCGAAGAATATCGAACTCATGCAGCTTGACGAGGCCGTTGGCCGTCACATCGAACAGCCGTTCGCCGGCGGCTGTGGCGGCGGGCTCTGCAAATCTGAGCAACACTCGATAACGGCCGTTCGGGAGCGGCACCCGGTAGGTAAACTCTCCTTCGCGGAAGCTATCATAGAGCCGCGCATCATCGGCCAGCACCGCGCGCCCCGGCGGCGGCGCGTCGGGCGGATTGACGCCGCGACCTGTGCCGCCAATGAAGTACATGTCCGAACCAAAACGCTGTGCGCCCTTCGACACATAGCCTGAGATATCGCCGGCCTTGATGTTCACGACACGCTCAGAATGAAGCAGTGACCAGCTCAGCGAGTCCGTGATGGGTGAACCGTCCACTTGCGCGGCGACGGACAGCACATTTTCACCCTGACTCAGGCGCACCGCAGGCCAGATGCATATTCCGTTCGCGCAAGGCGCGGTTCCAATCTCATGGCCATTCAACGTAAGCTGGGCCTGTGCGGCGTTGCTGTACGCCTTGATGTCGGTCACCGCGTAGGCCCGATCGACATAGCGCCGTCCCACCAAGTGCAGCGTGGGTTGCGGGTTCCACCGGGCGCGATAGAAGAAATACGCGTCCTTGAGCGTTTGCCGGTCATAGCTGACCAAACCCTTTTCATTGATGTCGGTCAGATCCCCTTCCTTGCGATAGTCGCTGGCGAAGTCGAACAAATTCCAGATGAAGACGCCCCACAGATAGCCGCGCGGCTCGAGCGCCGCCCACGATTTCTCGTGATACAGATTTTGGTATTCCTCGGGATGCGGCCTGCCATGGGGGTTGATGGGACCGCCCTCGGCATCGTCGCTGTGCTGGGTAAGCGCCGCACCCGCACCGTATTCAGAGACGGCGATGGGCAACCCCGCGTGCCGCGCGTGCGCATCGTCCAGCATCGCGCCAAAATCGGAGAATTGACCGGTGTACCAGCCGAAATATCGGTTGTACCCCACGGTGTCGGCAATCCCGACGATCGGCTCGCGGGCTGCGGCGCCCGCTTCGGCGCCCCCTTCGCCGCCGGCATGCGGCGCAATGCCGGCCTCGCAGCAATCGGCCAGCGCGGTGGCGCGGGAGGGATCTTCGCGCTTGGCGAGCGCGTTCAGTGATCGGAGCAGCGCCGAGGGCCGGCTGGGCCCTTTGATCTGCGTCGCGGTCAGGTCGATTTCATTGGCGAGCGACCACACCACGATCGAGGGATGATTGTAATTCTGGCGTATCAGCTCGGTGAGCTGTTGCTGCGCGTTGGACGTCAGCGCCGCGTTGGCTGCCGATCCGTCGAAGGACACTTTGTTGACCAGCGGAATCTCGGCCCACGCGACGATACCGAGCGCGTCGGCCAGTTCGTAAGAACATTCATCGTGCTGATAGTGCGCCAGACGTACCGCATTGGCACCCAAGTTGCGCAGCAGATCGAAGTCTTGGTGCTGGTCGGCACAGGAGACGGCCCACCCCTTCACGGGCCGGTCCTGGTGCATGGACACGCCTTTCAGAAACAGATGCTGGCCGTTCAGAAAGAGGCCGTGGTCGGCGTCGAACTTGACGGTGCGAAAGCCCAGCGGCTGACTGACGCGATCCAAAACCGTTCCCGTCGGCGAACGGATGGTCATGACCGACCGGTATAGGTAGGGACTTCGGATGCCTTGCCAGAGCCGCGGATGCTCGACGCGCAGCTGTACTTGCTGCGCGGCAGAGCCGGCGACCGCGTCAGTCTGCAAAGATTTTGAGGCAACCGTGCCTCCGGCCGCATCTTCGATGGCAAACTCGATCGCCACGCGCCGCGGCTTCTTCAGATCATTCGCCACCCTGCCCCAGAGCTGCACGGTCGCGGCCCCGGCATCGAGGTCGAGCACCCGCGCGTACAAGCCCGGCCCGCCGAAATCCAGCAGATCCACGTGCACGGGGCGCGTGACGATCAGGGACACGTTTCGATAGATGCCGCCAAACATGAAAAAATCCCCGGACAGGGGGATGACATCCTGGGTGGTCGCACCGGGTTGCGGCCGGCTGTTATCGGCCTTGATCACCAGAACATTGTCGGCTGAAGGGTGGATGGACGCGGTCGCATCGAAGCGAAATCGCGAAAAGGCCCCCGCGTGCCTGCCCAGATACTGTCCGTTCAGCCAAACTTCCGCGACCGTGGCCACCGCATCGAACTGTACGAAATAGCGGCTGTCGGCGGCGCTCTGCGGCGGGTTGAAGTGAAGCCGATACCAGCCCACTCCCTGGACGTCGTTGGACAGGGCGGAGCGCTCGGTGCCCTCGTTGCCGATGCGGTTCCAGGTGTGCGGCACGTCGACCAGGGCCCAGGCGGCATCATCGAATGCCGGCGCCTCGACGCCGTGCAATCCCGCCCCCTGCATGAAATGCCAACCCTCGGCCAATGGCACCATGAGGCGCGTGTCGTGCGCGCAGGCGAGTGTCGCCATCCCCATCGAGAGAGTCGCGAACAGTGCATGACGCGGCGATCGATGATCCACAGGTTGCCTCTTGGTCCGCCTACCAGTTGGTCATCGTGCCGTCCTCGAGCCGATTCACCGGCAAATAGGCGCGTTGATAGGGAAAACGGGCGGCGAGTTCCTCGTCGATATCGACGCCCAAACCCGGCGCATCGCCCGGGTGCAGGGAACCTGAGGAGAAGTGGTATGCATGCGGAAACACCGCATCGGTGTCGGGGGTGTGGCGCATGTACTCCTGGATGCCGAAGTTCGGCACCGACAGGTCGAAATGCAGCGCCGCGGCCATGCAGACCGGCGACAGATCCGTGGCGCCATGACAGCCGGTCTTGACATGATAGAGATCCGCGAACGCCGCCACGCGCCGCAGGTGACTGACGCCTCCGGCATGCACCACGGTGGCACGGATGTAGTCGATGAGCTGTTCCTCGATGAGCTGCTTGCAATCCCAGATGCTGTTGAAGACCTCGCCGACCGCCAACGGCGTGGTGGTGTGTTGGCGTATCAAGCGGAACGAGGCCTGATTGTCCGCCGCCACGGTGTCTTCCAGCCAGAATAACTTGTACGGCTCCAGGTCCTTCCCCAAGCGTGCCGCTTCGACCGGCGTCAAGCGGTGATGGCTGTCGTGCAGCAGGTCGATATCCCACCCCAGCTCTGCGCGCGCCGCTTCGAACAGCGCCGGGACAGCCGCCAGGTACTTCGAGGTGGACCAGACATTCTCGGCCGGCAGCCCGCCGTTGGCCGGTTCATAAAACATCTTGTCGCGCGACACGCCGTAGGTCGAGCTCAAGCCGGGAACCCCGGACTGCAGGCGGACCGCGGTATAGCCCATTTCCTGATAGCGCCGCGCCTCGGCGATGGTTTCCGCGACGCTCTCGCCGTTGGCATGCCCGTATACGCGCACCCCGCTTCGGCAGGCGCCGCCCAACAATTGGTACAGCGGCAGACCGGCGACCTTCGCCTTGATATCCCACAGCGCCGTATCCACGGCGCCGATCGCGCTCATGGTGACCGGCCCGCGCCGCCAGTAGGCTCCGCGGTACAGGAACTGCCAAATATCCTCGATCTGGTGGGCATCGCGGCCGATCAAACAGGGAATGACGTGATCGGCCAGGTAGCTGGCCACCGCCAACTCCCGGCCGTTCAAGGTCGCGTCCCCGATCCCGACGACGCCGGCGGCCGTTTCCAGCTTCAGGGTCACGAAATTGCGCCCCGGGCAGGTGACGATCACTCGCGCCGCGGTAATCGGCAGGGTCTTCACTTTATGCATGTTGCGCCAGCTCATCACGTTATTGGTAAGGCCTCTTTAACGCGTCGTCCACCATCTAGTCAAGCACAGCGCACGGCGCCGTGCACGGATTTGTTGGGATATTGCCCGGAAATCGCATGCCGGACCCCCGAACGCCCCCCCGGGCGGCCGGCTGCCACTGCCGACACTGGGCAGATGACTTCTGCAGTAGTTGATAAAGTGGCCTGGCCAGTATAGTTTATCACCACTAGAACCGCCGCGGGCTCCTTGGAGGGCCCAGGGCTACATTCGGGGAGTGACAACCAATGACATCGACAAAGCGTCTATTCGTTTGCGCGCTGGGCTCTTTCGCCCTGTTCCTCGACGCGTCGCTTGCGGCATTCGCCGAGGACGTCCCACCGCTCGCGGAAATCGTCGTCACCGCGGAAAAGCGCTCCGAGAACCTGCAAAGCGTCCCGATTTCGGTTGATGTGGTCAACGGCGAGACGCTGACCAAAGCCAACGTGTCGGCCTTTTCGGATCTGGCGAAGTTCACGCCTTCGATGACGATGACCGCCGGCGATCAACCGGCCAACAGCGCGATCGTGATCCGCGGGGTCGGCACGTTCGCGTTCAGCGTGGCCGCCGAGCCCAGCGTGTTGGTGGTGATCGACGATGTGGCGGTGGGTTATCAGGCCCAGGCCTTTACCGATCTGGTGGACATCGACCGCGTGGAAGTGCTGAACGGCCCGCAGAGCACGCTGTTCGGCAAGTCCGCATCGGCCGGCCTGGTCAACGTCACGACCAGGGCGCCAACCGACACCTTCACGTACTTCGGCGACGTCAAGGCCACCAGCGATCACGAGCAGCGCGCTTCCTTGAGCGTGTCAGGTCCGCTCTCGGACACCCTGTCTTTCCGCCTCAGCGGCTCATTCCGCTACTGGGGCGGCAACCTCAACAACCTCACCAGCGGAGATCGCATCGACGACGATCGAACCGGCGGCGTGCGGGGCAAGCTGCAATGGCGGCCGAACGACGATCTTAACGCGACGTTCACCGTGCATTTCAACGAAGACCGCGCCGAGTGTTGCGGCGTGGCGCTGGTCAAGCTCGGCCCGGGCGCCCTGCTGTTCGGGATTCCGGCACTGACGCCGGCGGCGGCGATCCCGGGGATCAATCCCGGGCCCAACAACGATTCGGTCCGGGTCAACCAGCCGCCGCTCGCCTATGCCGAAGACGTCGGCTTCACCTCGCACGTCAGCTACAACTTCGGCGACGTGACCTTGCTGTCCATCACCGGCATCGATCAATACCACCTGCACGATCTCACCGATTTCGACACCACGGACGCCAGCACGCTCCAATACTACACGCCATTCACGAACACCAACCCGGCAGGTTCCAGCCCGCCCTCGACGCCCACGCAATTGACCGGCGGCCTGCTGCAGGGCGGCCGCTTCAGCGTCAAGACCTTCAGTCAGGAATTCAGGCTTTCCTCGAACGGCCTGCATGATTTCAACTACGTGGCCGGCGCCTATTTCTCCGATGAAGATCTCATCCGCGTGTTCGGCCGCGGCTTTGTCGGCAATACCAAGGCCATCGCCAACTGGCGCGGCGAGACCCAATACGACAATTACGCGGTGTTCGGCCAGACCACATGGACCTTTGCGCCGCGCACCTCGCTCATCACGGGTTTGCGGTTCAATCGTGAGGAGAGCAGCTACACCTATGACGACTACTACCGTGTCATCCATTTCCCGGCGTTCGGCGAGCCGACGCAGAACATCGACAGCGTGGTCACCGGCAAATTGGGACTGCAATTCCAGGCGACGCAGGACATCATGGCCTTTGCGTTTGCCGCCCGCGGATACAAAGGCGTCGCCTATGATCTGGTCACGGGCCTGAGCGCGGCCGAGGCGGCCAGCTTTCCGGTCAAGCCAGAGCATTCAACCGACTACGAAGCGGGCGTGCGCACCGAGTGGTTCGATCGGCGCCTGTTGGTCAATGCGACGATTTACGACACGGAGTACAAGGACTTTCAGGTACAAACCATCGTTCCCAACATTCTGAACTCATTCATCCTGACCAATATCCCGAAGGTGCGCACGCGCGGCTTCGAACTGCAATCCGTGGCGCAGATCACCGCTGAGCTGCACGCGGCCTTGGGCTATGCGTATACCGATGCGCACGCGGTGGACTATCCGGTCGGTCAGTGCTACAGCGGTGAGACCTCGCCTGCGACGTGCACGGCCAACCCGGCGTTTCAAAATCTCAACGGCGCGACGCTGCCGAACGCACCGAAGAACAAGGCGAGCATCGCCCTGGACTACAAGCGCAACATCCCCGGGATTCCGGTGGACGCCGATTTCACGGTGAACTCGGTTTGGCAGAGCGCCGAAAATTTTGCCATCGTCCGCGATCCGGGCACGATTCAGCCTTCCTACGGCATCACCAACATGAACCTGCAGTTCACGCCCCAGGCATTCTCCAACTTGAGTTTCTCGGTGTTCTGCAACAACGTGTTCGACAAGCACTATGCCGACAACATCAGCAATGTGCGCAGCAATTGGACGTTTCCGAACCCGGCGCCGGTCGGCACCGCATATGCGCAGGAACTGCCCCGCGATTATTTCCGGTTCTTCGGCATCAGGGTGGCCTTCGCGAGCAAGTGATGACGCTGCGGCTCAGACGGCAAGACGGCGGGTATATTCGTGGCGCTTCTTCACCGCTTTGGTACGCGCGCCCTCGATGGCATCCGTTTCGGTCGCGGCCAACAGGCCCTCGATGACCCGCGCCAGATGCTCGCGCATCGCTTTGCGCGCGCCCTTCGGATCGTGTTTGCGCAGCGCCGCCAGGATGCGTCGATGCTCCCCGATCCGCGGCTGTACGCCGACGCGCCGGGCGCGCTCCAGCATGTAGCTGCACAGCGGGGACTTCTGGCGCATGTCCCACAGATTCTCCACCACCGCGGTAATCGCGGTGTTGCGGGTGGCGCGCGCAATGGCCACGTGAAAACTGCGGTCGGCGATTTCGCCCTTTTGCTTGCGCGCATTTTCATCGACCATGTCGGCAATGATGTCTTCCATCCGCTCCAATTCTTCGTCGGTAATGGTGGTGGCCGCGAGCGCGGCCGCCTCGCCTTCGAACAGGCGCCGCGCCTCCGTCAGCTCGAATGCACCGATATCCAAATCGCCCGCCCCAATCTGGGCCGGGGGATGATCCGTCACATAGATGCCCGATCCGTGCCTCGACTCGGCGAGACCGCGGATTTCGAGCGCTATCATGGCCTCGCGAATCGTGGGCCGGCTGACCTTGAAGGCGACGGCAAGATCCCGTTCCGATGGCAGTCGCTCGCCGGGCTTATAGGTTCCGCCGACGATCGACGCCATGATGGTGCCGGCGACCTGTTGATAGAGCTTGCGGGTATCGGGCGTTGCGGCCATGAGAGTTCGAATCTTGACCGCTTCCATTGCGGATGGCAATGTTGCCTGACCACTTTACGGACCGGGAATGAGCCGACCCCTTCATCTTGATCCCGAGAGGTTTTTTCCCGCGGAGCCCGCCACGCGCGGGATTGCCGTCAGACTCTTCTCCGTGGTCGAACGTCTGCCCATCTTGAGCCCGCACGGCCATACGGACCCGGCTTGGTTTGCGCTCAATGCGCCGTTCGAGGATGCGGTCAGCCTGCTGCTGTGGCCCGACCACTACTTGCTGCGAATGTTGATGAGCGTGGGCGTCAGCCTCGAGAGGCTCGGCGTTCGGCCGGGTGATGGGAGTCCCGCGGAAGAGGATCGGCGCGTGATTTGGCGCCGCTTCGCCGAACAATTTCACCTCTTTCGCGCAACGCCGTCGCGGCTCTGGCTGGAGCATGTGTTCGGCAACCTGTTCGATCTGAAGGTGCGGCTCGAACCTGACACCGCCGATCTGTATTTCGACACCATCAACGCGGCGTTGCTGACCCCGCCCTTCAAGCCGCGCGCGCTCTACGATGCCTTCGGCATCGAAGTGCTCGCCACGACCGAAGGCGCCCTCGATTCGCTGCACCATCACCGTGCCATCGGCGCCTCGGGCTGGAGCGGCCGGGTCATCACGACGTTTCGTCCCGACGATGTCACCGACCCGGAGCGCGCGGATTTCGCGGCGAATGTGCGCTTGCTCGGGGAGTTGACCGGGGAGGATTGCTCCGATTGGCGCGGCTACCTGGCGGCGCTGAAGCGGCGCCGGGCCTTTTTCCGCGAGCACGGTGCGACGGCGACCGATCATGGCCACCCCACTGCCGCGACGGCGAATCTATCTGAAGGTGAGGCCGGGCAATTATTCGCGCGGGTGCTCGAGGGGGGTGCGAGTCCCGCGGACGCCGAACGGTTCCGCGCCCAGATGTTGACTGAAATGGCGCGCATGTCGTGCGATGACGGCATGGTCATGCAGCTGCACGCGGGCGCGTGGCGCAACCATAACGGCGCGCTGCTGCGGCGTTTCGGCCGCGACAAGGGCGGCGACTTTCCCACGCAGACGAACTTCACCGCGGCGCTCAAACCGCTGTTGGACCTGTTTGGCGGGCGGCGCGATTTCACGCTGATTCTTTTTACGCTCGATGAGAGCACCTACTCACGAGAGTTGGCGCCGCTCGCGGGACATTATCCCTGCCTGCGTCTCGGGCCGGCATGGTGGTTCCATGATGCGCCGGACGCCATGCTGCGTTACCGGCGCAGCACCACCGAGACGGCGGGGTTTTACAATACCGTGGGATTCAATGACGACACGCGCGCATTTCTCTCGATTCCGGCGCGCCACGACCTGGCCAGGCGGATCGATTGCGCCTATCTCGCCGAATTGGTCGCGACGCGGCGATTGGACGAGGATGAGGCCGCCGAGGTCGCCCTCGATCTGGCCTATCGGTTGCCGAAAGCGGCGTATCGCCTGTGACGCCGCGGCTGAATCTGCAGGCGCTGTCGCGGCTCCCGGCAGGCGTGGGGCGTCCGGACTATGACTTTCTGAGCTTGAGCATCGGCATCGTCCATCTGGGGCTCGGCGCCTTTCACCGCGCACATCAAGCGGTCTATACCGAGAATGCGTTGCGCAGCAGCGGCGGGGATTGGGGCATTCTCGGCGCATCATTGCGGCACGCGGACGTCCCGACGGCATTGGCCGCTCAACAACACCTGTATACGGTGGAAACCCTCGGGAGCCCGGTGAGCCATCACATCGTCGCCGCCATCCGGTCGGCATTGACCGCGACGGCCCAGCGCGCGCAATTGCTGAGTGCCTTGAGCTCGGCTCGAACCCACATCGTCATGCTCACGGTGACGGAAAAGGGCTACTGTCTGGGAATGAATGGCGAGCTGGATGTTGCGAACGCCGAGATCCTCCACGATCTCGAGCATCCTATGGAACCGTCATCGGCCATCGGGTGGCTCGCGGCCGGCCTCGAGGAGCGGTATCGGTCCCATCGCCGTCCGGTGACCCTCATCAGCTGCGATAATCTGCAGGCGAACGGCGCCAAGCTGCGCGCTGCGCTGACCGTGTTTGTCGGGCGAAGCAGGCCGGAAATGCTGCCCTGGCTCGAGGACAATGTCGCATGCCCTCAAACCGTCGTGGATTGCATCGTTCCGGCCGCCACCGATGCCAGCCGGGCGCGCGTCAAACAGGCCTTGGGCGTCGAAGACCTCGCTTGCGTTCAGCGCGAGTCTTACGGCCAGTGGGTCATCGAGAATCACTTTGCCGGACCGCGGCCGGCATGGGAACGAAGCGGCGTGCAGCTGGTCGCCGACGTGGCCCACCACGCCCGGCTCAAACTGCATGTACTCAATACCTGTCACAGCGCCTTGGCCTACCTCGGGCTGCCCCGCGGTTACCGCTTCGTGCGCGAGGCCATGGCCGATGCCGAACTCGCCCGGTTCCTGGAGGCGCTGGTGAGCGCTGAGATCACCCCCGCGCTCGCGCCCATCGCGGTGCAGGAATACTGGCGCACGGTGCGCCCGCGATTTGCCAATCCGCAGATCGATCATCGGCTGTCGCAGATTGCCCAGGATGGCGCGCAGAAACTCGCCGAGCGGGTATTTCCGCTCATGACGGCGAACGCGGCTCAGGGCGCGCCGGTGCTTGGGCTGGCACGCATCGTGCGCGGCTGGCTCCTCACCCTGCCCGATCCGGATGCGGCACTCGACGATCCGGCGCTGTTTCCGCCGGCGATTCGAACGAACCTCAAGTTGAGGGCGGCCATTTCCGCGGCAATCCCATGAGCCGCGTCGTCTGCATCGGCGAGTGCATGGTGGAACTGCGCGCGGTCGGCGAGGATACCTTTGCGCGATCTTTCGCGGGAGATGTCTACAACACGGCGGTGTACCTGAAGCGGTCACTGCCCACGGCGCAGGTGCAGCTGATGACCGCGACCGGCGATGATGCCCTGAGCCAGGCCATGCGCCGCACGTGGAGGGCGCAGGGAATCGAGGATGATCTGGCGTTTTCCGTGCACGGGGGTTCGCCCGGACTTTATCTGATCGAGACCGATGCGCGCGGCGAGAGGAGCTTTCAGTACTGGCGCAAGGAGTCCGCGGCGCGACGCTGGCTGGCGCTGATCGAGGAGCGCGGCGATTCGCTGTTGTGGGGCGCGGATGTCATCTATATTTCGGGCATCGCGCTCGCCATCCTGACCCCTGAGGAGCGTATCGCCGCCATCGAGCTGTTGCGGCGCCTACGCACGCACGTGGGACGCATTGCATTTGATCCGAATGTAAGGCTTCGACTGTGGGAGTCGCCTCGAGCGGCCATCGAGACGATCGCCGCGGCCTTCTCGACCTGCGATATCGCTCTGCCGAGCACCGAAGACCTGAGCTGGTTTCTGGGTGTCGAGGAGCCCATGCAACAACTGACCCTGCTCACGCAAATGGGTGTGCCGGAGATTGCGCTGACACTGGGAGCGGGCGGCTGCGTCATCGTCGATGGCGAACGGCGCACGCGATTGCCGGGCCTGCGCGCCGAACGGGTGGTTGACACTTCGGGAGCCGGAGATTCTTTTAACGGTGTTTATTTGGCGAGCCGCCTGCAAGGCGGCTCGCCGGAGCAGGCTGCGGAATCGGCGCTTCGCGTCGCGTCGCGCGTGGTCACGCACGCCGGAGCCATCGTACCGGCTGCGGTATCGCACCCGGTGAACCCACTCAAGACAGAGGTGAAGCCTTGAACATTCGAGAAATCATGGGAATGGCCGCGGTGATTCCGGTCCTCACCTTGAGCGATCTGACCCATGCCGTGCCGCTGGCCGGCGCGCTGGTTGCGGGCGGATTGCGGGTATTGGAAATCACCCTGCGCACACCGGTTGCAATCGGCTGCCTCGAGGCGATCCGCAAAGCCGTGCCCGAAGCCATCGTGGGAGTCGGCACGCTGACCCGAGCGGTCGATTTTGCGGCCGCCGATCGGGCGGGCGCTCAATTTGGCGTGACGCCGGGATTGACGCCCGAACTGGCTGCCGCATCCCGGGGCGCGCGTTTCCCGGTGTTGCCGGGGGTCATGACCCCGACCGAAGTGATCGCGGCGCGCCTCGCAGGCTTTCAGATATTGAAACTCTTCCCGGCGCAGCCGGCGGGCGGTGTCGAGATGTTGCGTGCCCTCGCGGGGCCATTTCCCGACATCCTGTTCTGCCCCACCGGCGGCATCACCCGCGCCGCCGCACCGGACTACCTGGCACTGCCCAACGTGGTTTCCATCGGCGGCTCGTGGGTGGCGCCCCGGGCGATGATCGAGGCCAAGGACTGGCAAGGCATCGAGGCCCTGGCCCGGGATGCCGCTGCATTGAAGCGGGTTTAGTGGCTTACCGCTAGATGCCAATCATCTTGACCAGGACGCCGGCGCCGACCGCCCCCAGTAACGGGCCGATGATGGGCACGAAGGCATAGCCGAAATCGGAGCTGCCTTTCTGGGGGATGGGAAGGATGGCGTGCATGAGACGGGGACCTAGATCGCGCGCCGGATTGATGGCATAGCCGGTGGGGCCGCCGAGCGACAACCCGATGCCCCACACCAGAAAGCCGACCAGGAAGGGACCCAATCCCGGGCTCAAGCCGACACCCGTACCGTACTTCGACGAGATCGAGGCGGCGACCAGCACCAGCACAAACGCACCGATCACTTCCGTGAGGATGTTCGCCAGCGGTGCTCTGATCGCCGGAATGGTGGAAAAACAGGCGAGCTTATCCAGAGGATCCGGTGTTTTCTCCCAATGCGAAAGGTAGCAGAGCCAGACCAGCGCGGCACCCAGCATGGCTCCCAGCATTTGGGCCGGCACGTAGACGGGGAGCCGGCTCCAATCGCCGGTCGACACCGCGACACCCACCGTCACGGCCGGGTTCAAGTGACCGTCGCTGCCGATCGCGAGTGCGGTAAATACGCCCGCCATCACGGCAAAGCACCAGCCGGTGGTAATGACCATCCACCCGGATTTTTCTCCCTTGGTCTGGCGCAACACCACATTCGCGACGACGCCGTTGCCGAGCAAAATCATGATCATCGTGCCGAGAAACTCGCCGAGAAATGCGGAATGCATCTTGCCCCCACTTGGCGTTGTAATTATTGTCGAAGACGGCGGCGCGAGTCGGCGCGAGATCCAGAGCTAATCCAGCCAGTCCAGCGAGCGTGCGACGGCCTTCTGCCAGGATGCATAAAGCGCGCTGCGGCGCGGCTGCGGCATCTGCGGTTTCCAGCGCCTGTCCACTGCCCAATTGCTGACCAGATCCTCACGGTTGCGCCAATATCCTACGGCAAGACCGGCAGCGTAGGCCGCGCCCAAGGCGGTGGTCTCGGTGATCTTTGGCCGTACGACCGGAACGTCGAGAATGTCCGCCTGAAACTGCATCAGCAGCTCATTGCCCACCATTCCGCCATCGACGCGCAACTCCGGAATGCGTATCGATGAATCCTTCTCCATCGCGCCGAGCACTTCCCGTGTCTGATACGCGGTGGCCTCCAGCACCGCACGTCCGATATGAGCGCGGGTGACATAGCGCGTGAGGCCCATGATGGTGCCGCGCGCTCTTTCATTCCAATGCGGGGCATACAGACCCGAGAATGCGGGCACGAAGTACACCCCGCCGTTGTCTTCAACTTCACCGGCCAGCCGTTCGACCTCCGCGCTGCTGCCGATCAACCCCAGGTTATCGCGCAGCCATTGCACCAATGCGCCGGTCACGGCAATAGAACCTTCCAGTGCGTAGCAGGCTTTTTCCTGCCCGATTTGGTAGGCGACGGTCGTGATCAACCCGGCGGTCGAGGCGATGGGCTGCTCGCCCGTGTTCATGAGAAGGAAGCATCCGGTGCCGTAGGTGTTCTTCACTTCACCGGGGCGAAAGCAGGCTTGGCCGACCAGGGCGGCCTGCTGATCGCCGAGAATCCCCGCGATCGAGACGCCCGCCAGCACCGGCGTCTTGGCCTCCCCGTAGACTTCACTGGAGGCCACGATGCGCGGCAGCAGCGCGCGCGGAATCAGCAGCTCCTCGAGCAGCCCAGCGTCCCAATCGAGGGTTGCGAGATTCATCAATTGCGTGCGGCTGGCATTCGTGACGTCGGTCAAGTGCAGTCCGCCGTCGCTGCCGCCCGTCAGATTCCACAACAGCCAGGTATCGATGTTGCCGAACAGGAGGTCGCCCGACTGCGCTCTGGCACGGGCGCCCGGTACGTTATTCAAAAGCCACTGCAACTTCAGAGCGCTGAAGTAACTGGCCAGAGGCAACCCGGTTTTGGCGCGAAACCGATCGGGTCCACCCTCCTTCGCATAATGCGCCACCAGCTGATCGACCCGCGTGTCCTGCCAGACCAGGGCATTGTGCAATGGCTTGCCGCTGCGCCGGTCCCAGAGGATGGTGGTCTCGCGTTGATTGGTGATGCCGACGGCGGCAAGATCGCCCGCTCCCAACCCGGCGCGCGCCAGGGCGGCGCCGGCGACTTCTTGCGTGTTCTGCCAGATTTCCATCGGATCGTGTTCGACCCAGCCGGGCTTGGGGAATACCTGGGCGTGTTCCTTTTGCGCCACGGTGATGATGTTGCCGCCACGGTCGAACACGATGAATCGCGTGCTCGTCGTTCCTTGATCGATCGCCCCGATGTATCGAGCCATGGATATCCCCGCCGTTTTTATTATTGTTTAACCCGCGTCCGCGTACAGTTTTACCAGGTCGGTGAGAAAATCTCTGCCGACATAAACGGAGCGCACGCTGCGGTGCTCGTTCAGCCCATGAACGCCGTTGCCGTCGGGGTCGCCCCAGCCGCCGGGGGCACCATAGACCGGAATGCCGATGGCCTCGAGAAAAATACCATCGGTGGCACCCGTCGACATGGAGGGGACCAGCGGTACGCCGGGAAAATATTTCGCGACCAGTGCTTCGGCCGGCCCGATGATCTTCGGGTCCAGGGGCGGCGGCACCGCGATGGGTCGAATGGGCGGCACCGGAGTGACCTTGACGTCCGTGTCGCCGATCGCCGCGATGAGCGCGGCTTGCGTGCCCTCCACCGTCTCACCGGGGAAGATGCGGCAATTGACATTCGCCGCCGCCCGTTGCGGCAAGGCATTGTTGGCGTGCCCGCCTTCCAGCAAGGTCGCCACACAGGTGGTGCGCAGCATGCTGTGATAGCTGCGGTCTTTTGAAACGCTCGCCTCCGCGGCCTTGTCGGCGGGATTTTGCGACAGCGCCACCATGGCACGACCGAGGTCATCGCCGCGCGACGCGCCGGCACGGGCTAAGAACGCCCGCGTGGTGTCGGTCAGTTTCGCCGGAAACTCGTGATCGCGAATCTTGGTCAAGGCATCGGCGAGTTCGTAAATGGCGTTGTCGCGGATCGGTATGGAGCTGTGGCCGCCGGCATTCACGGTTTCCAGCCGGTAGTTCTGCGACGCCTTCTCGCCCACCTGGATCGACTGCACGACCAGTTTGCCATGGCCGTCGGTGCGGCCGCCGCCGCCTTCGTTCAGCGCAAAGGCCGCCGCGATGAGTTCGGGTTTGTTCTTCGCGAGCCATTGCGCGCCGTTGAAGGCGTAGGTGGTCTCCTCGCCGCAGGTCAAGGCCAGCTTGATGGTGCGCTTTGGGCGATAGCCACCCTTCTTGAAGCGCATCAGCATATCGACCCAGGTGGCGTCCATGGCCTTCATGTCCGCGGTACCGCGGCCGTAGAAATAGCCGTTTTCCTCGATCAGGGTGAAGGGATCGCGGGTCCAATCCTCGCGCTTTGCCTCGACCACATCGAGATGACCGAGCAGCAACATGGGCTTCGCCGCGGCTGTCTTTCCGGGAAGGATCGCGACCAAACCGCCGTCCTTAGGGTGATCAGGAACGGAAAATAATGTCAGATCCTGATCGGTGAAGCCCGCCCCCTTAAGATGCGCGGCCAGCCGCTCGGCCGCCAGCGTGCAGCTGCCCGCCGACAGCGTCGTATTGGTCTCGACCAGTTCCTGATAGAGAGCCCGAAACGCGACTTGATCGGGACGCAGCGGCGTCATGGGTGCTTCCTGGGCGAAGGCTCCCCAGGACAGCGTCATTACACACAAGGCGCCGAAGACCTGCTTGTACATCATGAACCCCTCGGGCAACGGCCGGAAAGCCGGCCCGCCATTTTGCGCCAATTACGATTCAAATCCCGCAATTTCCGCGGAGGCCATCCACAGGCGTTCGGCCGCCGCATCGTCCTGGGCGGCCGCGGTCGGCGTTGCCGGCCGGCATTGGTAGAAATACTCGCCGCTGCGCCCACCCACCTCGGGTGAGGAGGCCAGATAAACAATGGTGTCGGCGCCTTTTTCCGGCGGGATCGCGAAAATCTTGGCGATGCGTACCACCCGCGACAACCAGCCGCCGCTGCCGTCGCCGAAGCGCGTGGCCACGAACCCGGGATGCAGGCAGTTCGCCGTGACGCCTTTGCCGCTCCAACGCCGAGCAAGTTCGCGCGTAAACAAGATGTTGCAAAGCTTGGATCGGCCGTACGCCTTGATGGGCGAATAGCCTCTCGTGGCTTGAAGATCGTCGAAATCCAGGGTGTAGCCCTTGTGGGCGGCTGATGCCGTGCTGACCACCCTTGCCGGCGAGCCGGCGAACAGAGGCTCACGCAATCCCAGCGTGAGCACGAAGTAGGCCATGTGATTCGTCGCGAATGTCTGTTCCAGATTGTCCGCGGTGACCTGGCGCGTGCCGAACAAGGCACCGGCGTTGTTGATGAGCACATCGATGCGCGGCTCGGCCGCCGCAATCTGCGCGGCAACGCGTTTCGCTTCCGAGAGGCGCGATAGATCGGCGTAGTAAATGGAATGCGCGACGCCGGCACCGCCGTCGGCCAATCGAGCCAGGCTTTCCTGCCCGCGCGCCGCGTCGCGCGCGATGAGCACAATCCGTGCGCCCATGGCGGCGAGCCGGCGAGCAGCGACTGCGCCAATGCCTGAAGTCGCGCCCGTCATCACAACGACCTTGTCCTTCATACCCGCTCCCTGCTTAAGAAAAACCGCACTGTAGCAGTGAGCGCCGGCCTTCGGAAATCCGGCAGGCGCTCACCCGGAGACTGACGGAGCGCGGCGCATGGCCACTTAACTATAAGCGCCGCTGCTGCTGCGACGCTTCGATGAGCGCCGCCAGACGACGCTCCCGCGTCTCCGGACGTTTGGCGCTGACGATTCGCCAAATGACGAGCCGCCGGTATCCGTGCGGCTGCGCCTCGAAGAACTTCCATGCCGCTTTGGCTTTTCGAAAGCGCCTCTCTTCGCTCGGCTCGAGCGTCGCGGCCTTCTCCTGCTCGTAGGAGTAAATTTTCGTTTTCTTTTCGCGGCGATGCGAATACGCCTTCAGACCCGCCTCGCTCATCCGTCCCGCACGAGTGAGGACACGTACCCGCTCGACATTGATCGCACTCCAAGTCGACTGCGGCTTTCTCGGTGTGAATCGGATCTGATAGGAGTGTTCGTCGATGCGCTTGCGCACCCCGTCGATCCAGCCGAAGCAAAGCGCGGCATCGACGGATTCCGGCCAGCTCATGCTGGCGCGTCCGGTCCCACGCTTGTAGTAGCCGACAATGAGTTCCGGTGCGGCGGCACCGTGCTTTTCCAGCCAGGCCGCGAACTCATCGGCGGTTTCGAAGAACGTCGCCATACCCCCGCTCCTTCGTCTACCCGGCATTTTAAGGCACGAGTCCCCACCCCATTTGGATGGTAACCAAGCGGGACGAATGAATGGTACCGGCGGGCACCCTCACCAACCGATACCGTAGTCCTCGCCGTGGTTGCTCGAGCCGCCCCACATCGTTCCGTGCACGCTGTCGAGTTCGATCGCGTTGATCGGACCGGAACTTCGCTCTTCGAAGTCGAGTTTGTAGCCCATGCGAACGAGTTCCTGGCGCACCCAGGTCGGCGTCGCGGTGTTCACCGTGAGGCGGCCGGGTATGGATTCGTGGGCTCCGAATGAGTCGCGCATCTGGTAGCTGGTGATGTTGGCGGCCTCAGTGGCTTCCTGCGGGGTCATTCCGAACTCGACCACATTGAGGAAGAACTGCAACAGGTTTTGATCCTGGGTGTCGCCGCCCTGTACGGAAAATACCAGAAATGGCTTGCCGTCCTTTAGCGCCAGAGTCGGCGTGAGCGTCGCACGCGGACGCCTGCCGGGCTCCAGCACATTGAACGGATTCTCGGACGCGTCGAGCACGAAACTCTGCATGCGCTGGCTCAAGCCGACGCCGGTGTGGCCCGCAATCACGGCAGGAGTCCAGCCGCCGCTGGGGGTTACCGACACCGCCCAACCCTTTTCATCGGTGGCTTCGACACTGGTGGTCCCCAGCCGGAACGTGCGGTCGTACTCGACGAGCGCCGTCGGGCTCCACTGCGATGCGGCTGCGGGGGATGTGGTGGGCATCTTGCTGTGCCACTTCTGCAGAATGGCCGTGAAGGGATTCTTGCCGCCCTGGTACGGATACGGATCACCGGGGCGGATGTCCGGGTCATTGTGGTCGGATTGGATCAGCTTCGTGCGCTCCCGCGCATAGTCCTTCGATAGCAATCCGCGAATCGGGGACTCGGGCGGGAAATAGGGGTCGCCGTAATAGAAGTCGCGATCGGCGTAGGCCAGGTTCATGGCCTGATACAGGGTGTGGATGTAGCGGGCGCTGTCGTAGCCCATGGCTTTTAGGTCGAAGTTCTCAAGAATGTTCAGCGCCTGGAGCATCACCGGGCTTTGAACCCAGGTGGTCAGCTTATAAACCTCGATGCCCTTGTAGTTCGTATGCACGGGCTCTTCGATATGGACTTTCCACTTGGCCAGATCCTCCAGGGTGAACAGGCCGCCTTGCTCGCGGGTACCGCGCACCAGCTCCTGCGCGATATCGCCCTTGTAGAAGCGGTCGTACGCGGCGTATATCGCGGCCTTGCGGTCCTTGCCGGCTGCACGGGCTTTGTGCTCGGCTTCCACCAGTTTGCGCAAGGTCGCAGCGAGTTCCGGTTGGTGGAAGATCTCGCCGGGCTGCGGACCCTCGCGCGCCTCGCCGGGGTGGATGAGGATGGTGCGCTTGGAGTAGGGCCATTGGGCGATCTTGTCCTTGTAGTGCTCGATGGTGTTGGACAGTTCCGCCTCCATCGGATAGCCGTCGGCCATCTGGATGGCGGGGGCCAGCACCTCGGCAAGACTCATGGTGCCGTACTCTGCGAGCATGGTCATGAGCCCGCCCGGCGTTCCCGGGGTCACGGCGGCGAGCGGGCCGAACTCGGGCGGATAGTTCATGCCTTTCTTGTGAAAGAATTCCGGTGTCGCACCGGTGGGTGCGACGCCGAGTGCGTTGATGCCGATGACCTTGCCCGTATTCGGGTTGTAGATCAGCGCCTGGGTCTCGCCGCCCCAGGAGAGCGTGTCCCACATGGTGGAGGTCGCGGCAATCATGGCGCATGCGGCGTCCACCGCGTTGCCGCCTTTCTGAAAGATCATTGCGCCGGCCGTCGCCGCCAGCGGCTTGCCGGTGACCGCCATCCAGTGCTGGGCGTGGAGCGCAGGCTTTTGAGTGCGTGCGTGAGCGGCTTGCATTGAGCCGACCATGATCGCGGCGGTGCATAGAAGCGTTGTCAGCCGATTAACCGGGGAGGCCATTCTCATTTGTCAGTCCCTCGAGAGCCATTTGTTGTAAGCCAAGGATACGGCAGAGCTGCACATCGCGCACACGTGTGAATGGCCCGGCCGGGACCGAAATCCCGCAGGCGAGCCGGAGTCGCCGCGCCCACCCTTCGGAAGGATGTTGCCCTTCTGCTATGCTGATTGCACACTCTTCCGGGGAGCCCACATGAAAAGAGTAAGCGTGGTCCGCGCCGCATTTTTCACGGTCCTGCTCATCGGCGCTGCGCCCGTGATTGCAAAGGATGCCCCGCCCAAGGACATCTGGGATCGGGTCGAACACCACAATGCCGATTCGAGCGGCGTCAAAATACACTACGTCGCTTTGGGCAAGGGTCCGCTCATCGTCATGATCCACGGCTTTCCGGACTTCTGGTACACGTGGCGCAGGCAAATGGACGCGTTGAGCGCTCACTATCGCGTGGTCGCGGTGGATCAGCGCGGCTACGACCTGTCGGATCGGCCCGCCGGCATCGAGCAATACGCCATGCCGCTGCTGGTCAATGACATCGGCGCGGTCATCAAGGCCGAAGGCCGCACCAACGCCGTCATCGTCGGCCACGACTGGGGCGGTGCGGTGGCCTGGACGTTGGCCATGACGCACCCTGAATGGATTCAGGCGCTGATCATTTTGAACCTGCCTCATCCCAGCGGCATCCAACGTGAGATCAAGAACAATCCGGAGCAGCGCAAGAACAGCGAGTACGCGTTCAACTTTCAGAAACCGGGCGCCGAAAAGAATCTCACCGCCGAGAAACTGGCAGGGTGGGTGAAGGATGACGCCGCCCGCGCGCACTATATCGAGGCCTTCAATCGCTCGGATTTTCAGGCGATGCTCAACTACTATCGCGCCAACTACCCGCGTCCCGACCAGGAACCGGCCGCCTCGCCGCCCCCGCCCCTACCCAAGGTCACCGTTTCCGTACTCGAGTTTCACGGGCTCGCCGATCAGGCCCTGCTGCCCGGTGCGCTCAGCGGCACCTGGGATCTGGTGGAGAAGGATTTCACGCTGGTGACCATCCCAGGAGCGGGCCACTTCGTGCAACAAGACGCATCCGACCTCGTGACCGCCACGATGACGGATTGGCTCGCGAGGCGCATTCACTGAGCCGGATCCTGCAGGCATCGACGGTATCGCGGCAACCCACCGTATGCGTCCGATGTTTGCGGCTCGATCTCTCAGCGAATGGTCGGCGCATACGCCGTCCGCGTTCTTTTTCGAGGCGATCGGCGTAATTTCGAGAACTCGGAAAATTCCCACGAGCTCATAGCGAGTATCACTGTGCAGCTGTCCCGCTCGTCAAGCGGCAGGCGAACATCCTGGCGGACCAGCTGTTCGAATTCCGCCGCCACTCGCCGGATCGACGACTGCAACCGCAGCACCGAGACAGGCGACAGCGTTCCGCCTACGAACCGAAATTCATCGCCGGGTGCGTCGAACGGTATGCTGAAAAAATCGGGCAACACGCGTTGAATGAAGAAATTGTGCACAGGCCCGTCCTTGCGCCAGCTGAAATTGCGCGCGGTCAACTTCCGTATCCGGGTCGGCGGGCGAAAGTCGGTGATCCGCAAGCCATCCATCTTGAGCAGGATGTTCACGAGTTCATTTTCGGTGATGCTGAACGTCCGCGTGATGTCGGCGAATTTCCATTCATTCACCACCAGATATGTCACCAGCAGTAGTTTTGGGCTTGCGACCAACGCGAGTTCCTGTGCCTCGCTCAATTCCGTAAGCTTGGAATCGGTGTCTGGTGTCAGCAGATCGGTGACCTCAGATCCCAGTATCGCGCAGATCTTATCCAGCCGAGCCAGCGAGAAGTTTCCCTTGGAAAGATCGCGCTTGATCGTCGGCTCGCTAACCCCAATCATTTTCGCAAGTTCGCGATACGATAAGCCCTGAGAGCGCAGTTTGGCTTTGATTCCACGGACGAGGATCTTAGTCGCACTCATACTTGTTCCTACGAGAAGTATAACAGGATGATACCGTCTATATCGCAGGGCCGCAGAGCGGGATCTTCATTTGCGCTCGTCATGGATAAGCAGCAGACTCGCACCCGCGCTTCGGCGTCTTAAGGAGGAGTTCACTCGGTGAAAGAAATACCCCTGCAGATCCTGGGAACGGGCGAATGTAGCCCCTCCATTCGGGTCGATTCAGAAGAATTCGACGCGAGATTCAACAAGGCAGCGGGATGGACTTTCGGCCGAACCGGCATTAGATGCCGGGCTTATGCGGGCGAGGGCGAAGGCGTGGTGAACATGGGCGCAGCGGCTGCCCAAGACGCACTATCGAACGCCGGGTTATCGGCGAGAGACCTCGATTTAATCGTTGCGGTAGGCAGTGTTCCTGCGCAATCGATTCCGTGTACGGCTGCCTTACTGCAGCGTCAACTGGGAATACCCGCGGAGGGCAGCGCCGCATTTGATGTGAACGCGACCTGCCTCGGATTTCTTGCGGCCTTGGATTTGATCGCCCAGGGCTTGGCCACTCAGCGCTATCGGACGGTGTTGATTGTCGCCAGCGAACGCCCTTCGATCGGCTTGAGGCATACCGATCATTCTACTTCTGCCCTATTCGGGGATGGTGCAGGGGCTGTGGTAATCGGGGCGGGTCACGGGGGCACCAGCGCATTGCTTGCGTCGCACTTTCAAACATTCAGCGATGGCGCAGAGTTTTGCCAGGTCCGGGCCGGCGGATCGGACCTGCATCCGCATATGGACCAAGCCGCGCACCTAAACGGGAGTTACTTTGAAATGAACGGCCGGCGGATTTTCCGGCTGGCGGCAGAACAGATGCCGATGTTTCTGAGCGCATTGCTCGCCCGGGCCCAACTCGAGGCAGCGGATATCGATGTATGGGTGCCGCACCAGGCAAGCGGGCATGGCGTCGAACACATGCGTCAACTTCTGGGTCTCTCCGCAGAGAAATTCGTTTCAACGCTGGAGACCCGCGGCAATCAGGTTGCCGCGTCGTTGCCGGTTGCGCTACATCAGGGCATCCGGTCGGGACAGATCCGCCCTGGCAGTCTCGTAGGATTGGTCGGAACCGGCGCCGGGCTATCCCTGGCCGGCGCGCTGCTGCGGTATTGAGCATGCACCAGCCGCGCCTCGAGTTGCAGCTACTCAAGGTGGGTAGCTGCATGCATCTTGAATGTCTGGCGATGCGGGGCGGCGCCTTGCGGCCAATCGTGTTTCCCGCACTATCCGGGCTGATGATTCATCCCAGCGTCGGACCCATTCTCTTCGATACGGGATACTCACAACATTTCCACTCGGCTACTCAGCCGTTCCCGGAGCGCATATACCGATGGACCACGCCCATGCGTTTGCCATCGAATCAGACGCTGCAGCGGCAGTTGGCCCGCTTCGACGTTGCGCTGGAAGATGTTGCGCTTTGTATCGTGTCGCACTTTCATGGCGATCATGTTGCCGGCTTACGTGATTTGCCGAACGCCAAGATCCTGGCGATGCAGTCGGGATATGAGAGTCTGAAGCAGCGGGGCCGATGGCGTGCTCTGTTGGGCGGCAACCTCCCTGCATTGCTTCCCGCGGATCTGTCCAGCCGGCTTCAGTTTGCCGAGTCGACGCCGGCGGTCATGTTGCCGTCACCGTGGGGCGAATTAGGTCATGGTTTCGACTTGCTGGGCGACCAAAGTATTCTAGGAATTCCTCTGCCGGGACACGCTCCCGGCCAGTTGGGATTATTGATCCGCGATGCTGCCGATCGCCGGGTATTGCTTGCCGCCGATGCCAGTTGGTCGATGCGGGCGGTGGTCGGATTGAAAATGCCGTCATTGCTCGCCCGGCCGGTCATTCACAATTGGCAGGTCTACCGATCGACGCTCGAGGTACTGCATAGAGCCAGCGTTGCGCATCCGGAGATTTCGATATTGCCCTCGCATTGCAATGTCAGCCTTGCCGGTTATCAGCCGGGCTGGGCTGAGCAATGATCCGCCGCGCCGTCGATCTGTTCACTTTCGTGACGGCGTTTTGCCGGCACCGATGGGGCTATAGGTTCAAGAACCGGCAAGCGCTGCTCGACCACCAGCAGCGCCAAGTTGCGCGGGCACGCCGCCGGCGATGGGACAAGTTCAAGTATTACGCAGCACGCCGTGCCTGCGCGTGGGATGAGATTCCGGTGGTCGGAAAAGAGGAAACATTGGATTCTTTTGCGGAATTCAATCGGTACGGCATTTCACTGCAAGCCGCTCGTGCACATGCGTTCGAGGCAGAAAGAAGCCGGGACTTCCGGCCCACTCTTCCCGGCTACATTTCGGTGGGATCTTCCAGCGGTACATCGGGCTCGCCTAGCTTCTTCCTGGTCAGTCAGCGAGAGCGGATGCTGTGGGCCGGCGCCATGTTGGGCCGCATGCTTTCGTCGAGTTGCCTGCGGCGAATGCTCAACCCATTCGGGCGACCGTTGCGGATTGCGTTCTTTCTCCGCGCCAACAACAACCTTTACACGGCCCTTCACAGTACTCGAATCCAGTTTGTGTTTTTTGACCTGGCGGCGTCGCTGGAGAGCCATCGGGTGGCGCTGTCGAATTTCAAGCCGGACATCCTCGTAGCACCCGCATCGGTCTTGGGGTATTTGGCCGAGTGGCAACACAACGGCCGCATTGGCATCAGTCCTCAACAAGTGATCAGCGTGGCGGAACGACTCGAGGACGACGACGCGCTCGCCGTCGCGGCGGCGTGGGGAATGCTGCCTCAACAGATCTACCAGTGCACCGAAGGCTTTCTCGGCCACACCTGTGCTTTCGGTTCGCTGCATCTCAACGAAGAGTGGGTGTTGTTCGAGCCGCAATGGCAGGACGGTGAGAAGTGCCGATTCACCGCGGTGATCACGGATTTACAACGACGCTCGCAATCATTTATTCGCCATCGGATGGACGATGTACTGCAAATCAATCCCACCCCGTGTGCTTGCGGCCGAGTCACACTGCGCCTGGAGTCGATTGAGGGAAGGCAAGACGAAGTCTTATGGCTTCCGGCGGTCGACTCGGACTCACTCAAGCCCATATTTCCCGATCAAGTGCGCCGCGCCCTGATGCTGGCGCTTTCCAGCTGCGGCGATTATCGGCTCGAGCAACGCGGTCCGCGGCTCGCGCTGTCGGTACGCAACTCGGCCTCGAAAGCCGGTGATCTGAGTTTGATGGAGTCTGCACTGCGCACGCTTTGCGAAGTGCTGGCGGTGCGTATGCCTGCGGTCGACCACATCGACTGGACGGAGCCGTCGGGAGTCGAGAAGCGCCGGCGAATCCGCTGTCTGTCACCGCCCTATGTGCGGGAGCCGGCATGAGAATTCTCGTCACCGGCGCCTCGGGCTTTGTCGGGGGATCGTTCATGCGCCGATTCGCCGAGCGCAAAGACATGAGACTGTTCGGCATCGGGCGGCGACAGACCGACCTTGCCAACTATGCGCGGGTCGATCTCGCCGAGGACTTCGACGTGCCCTTCTCGCCGGATGTAGTGATTCACTTGGCGGCACGCGCCTCGCCTTGGGGAACCAAAGCTGACTATTTTCGGCAGAATGTCCTGGCGACTCGAAATATTGTGCGTTTCTGCGAACGACATTCACGGCCGAGACTCATCTACGTATCCTCCAGCTCGGTGTTCTATCGGCACGAGCACCAATTGAACATTTCCGAATCGAGCGCAATCGGTCCAACCTTCATCAATGAATACGCCGCAACCAAGTATCGAGGCGAGAAAGAGGTCGAACGGTATGCGGGCAAGTCGCTCATCCTGCGGCCGCGTGCGGTTTTTGGGCCGGGCGATACGGTGATATTTCCGCGCATACTTCGCGCGGCACGCGAAGGTAAATTTCCGCTGTTCAAGAATGCCGGTCCGCCCGTTCTCGGCGATCTGATCTTTATCGATACCCTGTGCGACTACCTCTTTGCCGCGGCGAAGGAGCCGCGCTTGGAGGGCGCCTATAACTTGACCAATAACCAGCCGGTCGTCATCCAGGACTTCCTGCTCGACGCATTCTCCCAGCTCGGACTTCCCCCGCCTGAGCGGCGCGTGTCCGTGGGTATGGCGATGTTCTTGGGAACCATGACGGAGTGCCTGTACCGGGTCTTGCGACTCGCCGGAGAACCGCCGATAACGCGCTACGGCGTGTCCACGTTCGCTTATTCAAAGACATTCGACGTCACCCGGATGTTGCGCGATCTCGGGCCGCCTTCGGTGAGTCTCGACGAGGGCACACGCCGGTTCATCGCGTGGCAAGGCATGCAGACGTGATCGCGCTCGCTGTTTATGGAATTGTTTTGGGCGCCAAGGCGGCACTAACTTGGCGATATATTTCCCGGTATCCAAAGCCGCGCGTGGACATCGAATCCCAGCCCGCGACGATCTGCCAAGCCATCCTGAGCGGTGATTCGGATCTCGAGGACGCGTTGCTCAGCACTTTGGTGGCGTTACCGCGAGCCCGCTTCGTCTGGCTCATTGATGCAGATGATGCCGAAGCGGCGCGCATCACGGCCCGCTTACGCCAATTGCACGTGGAGCGCGAGATCATCGTGCAATCGCTGCCGGCGCCCGCCGACGGTATGAATCCAAAACTGTTCAAACTCGAGGCCGCGCGCCGTTGGGTGCAGAACGGCACATTTGTCGTTCTCGACGACGATACTCGACTGAAACCGGAAAGCCTCGCGGCGCTTTTGCAGGCGCTCGAGCGATGCGAGCTGGCGACCGGGTTGCCGTTCTATCGAGACAGTCCCCACCTGTACGGAAAGCTGCTGGGGCAATTCGTGAACAACAACTCCGCGCTGACCTATTTGCCGTTGGCGGACTTTGTGCCGCCGGTATCCATCAATGGCATGTGTTACGCGCTGAAGTTGAGCACGCTCTCGCAGATCCGGGGCTTTGAGCCGATTTTGAGACACCTCACGGACGATCTCGCGATTGCGGACCGAGTCAGATCCCATGGTGGGAAGATCGTACAGACGCCATATCCCCAGGAGGTTGCGACCACGATCGACTGCTTTTCCCGATACATCGCGCAGATGCATCGATGGTACGTGTTCGCATTGCTGCTGATGCGACGACAGGGCCCGGCGATGAATGCGCTCATTCTAGCGCTATACGGCGTGCAGCCTCTCCTGCTCGCGGTCGCGATGACGGAGGCTTTCCTCTTTCCCTCGGTCGGCCAAACCATCGCAGTCTTCGGCGTACTTCTCTTCCGTGCGGGAATACTGGCTGCGTTGCAGTGGCGTTTTTCGGGAATGATACGGCATCGCCCGTTTTTATCGATATTGTCTGAACTGGTTCAATCCCTGCACCTCGGGCACGCGCTGCTGGTGAAGACGATTCGCTGGCGTTCGCGACATTACCGGGTGTACGACAACGATCGATTCACTTCAGTATGAGCGAACCCCTCGGGCTGCAAGTGGCGCTATTGACCGGGCAAAGCGATTCTCGTGGTTGGGCGCTCAGTCCGTTGCAGGCAAGATTTCTTAGCGCAGTCGTACCGCCAGAATGCACGCGCGTCGAAATCAATTTTCCCTATTGGTCGCGTTCACCGGCTTACAGGGCTACGTCCCTGGTATCGGCGAGCATCAGCAATGGGTGGATGTATTTTAGGTCTCGCTCACCAGCATTTCGCGAAACTCGTCGCGCGAGCGTAGCGGAACTCATCGGTCGACGAGCAAAGACCATATTCCTCGCGGGAAGCTGCGGCCTGGAATTGTTCAACAATCTGCAGCTGCCAACGGAGCTGATGCGCAAGGTGGGCATCTTTGCCTACGGGCCGGTCGCCCGTCGACGGCCGTCCTGCGATCACCTGCTGGTGGGGAGTTCGCGAGATCGTCTGTCGCGCCATTACTTTCCGGCCCCCGATCGCGTCGTGGAATGCGGCCATTTGGACTACCTCGCTGAACCTGCGGTGCAAGCGTTCTGCAAAGGCTTCATCGAGCGAGTTGTCAACGCGGCTGCGCGGGAAGAAGCTTCCGCGTGACGCGTGCCCGCATCGATCTGCTATCGCCGCCGTTCGCCGGTCACCTCCATCCCATCCTGGGTATGGCACAGGCCCTGGGATCCGATTATGACGTTCGCGTGATTACGACGCCGGCGGCAGTGAAACGTGTAACAACAGCCGGCTTCGAGGCTCTGCCCATGTTGTCGGGATGGGAGGAGCGGCTCGATGCGATCGTGAACACGCCAACTGCCACCGGCAGTAATCCTTGGCGGCTATTCAATCAGCTGTCGAAGGCGCTGAAAATTCACCAGCAGGTCCGCTCGGAGCTCGAGAGCCTTTACTGTTCGTCGCGGCCGGAATTGTTGATCGCAGACTTTACTTTGATTGCCGTCGGGCCGGTCGCGACAGCGCTTGGGATTCCTTGGTGGACCAGTCTTCCTTCTCCCTGCGTGCTCGACGGCGGCGGTGGACCCCCCTGTTATCTGGGCGGCCTGCGTCCGATCGACGGTTGGTTGGGCAAGATGCGAGATCGGCTCGGCTGGACGATGATTCGTGGTTTCAAACACCTGGCGGCGCGGGCATTTCGCGAAGAGTTGCGGCGTATCGGTCTCACGTCAGTTTACCGGGCAGACGGTTCGGAAACCGTGTACTCAGAGCAGGCGATTCTCGCTCTAGGCTGGCCGGAACTGGAGTTTCGTACCCAGTGGCCGGATCCCGTCTGTTTTATTCCACCGTTTCTGTATTCGCCGCCGGTAAAGTGCGAGCCTCCCCGCTTTGCCGAAGGCAAGAAACATGTGTTGGTGACTCTGGGAACACATCTCCGTTGGGCTAAAGATCGGGTGGCGTCGGAAATTGAAGAACTGGCAACGCTGACTCCGGATGTTGAATTTCACTTTTCGGATGGCGATCCCTTGGGCGAAATACGCAAAGATCTTGGCAATTTTCAACGCCTGTCATATATAGACTACCGGCTGATCGGCCGCTATGACCTTGTCGTCCATCATGCCGGCGCCGGCGTGATGGCTCATTGCCTGACGCAGGGGCGCCCTGCTGTCGTTTATCCGATTGATTTTGATCAGTTTGACAACGCTGTGCGTCTCGAACGCGCGGGGCTCGCAGTGCGCGTACGGCGACTCGAGGATTTTCGGCGCGCGATTGAAGGCGCGCTTGCGGACACGGAGATGCGAGAGCGATGTGAGGATTTTGCGCGTTCCCACGACCGTGATGAATCGGCAACCATGCTGCGCACGAAGGTGTTCGCGCGTAAATGAGCAGAGTACTTGCGGCATGAGGCCGGTCATGTATGCCAAATATGCCACGAATTGCGCGCTGGAGAAATGCAGGCGCGATGTGTAAAGATCCCTCCATGAAGACAAACGGTGCTGCGACGGAAACTTCTGTGTTGCTGTTCGACGTGGGCGGCGTGCTGGTTGAGCTCAGCGGTGTGGAAACCATGCTCGGCTGGCTCGGCGGCGGCATCACCACGGATGAGCTCTGGCGGATGTGGCTGCAATCGAAATCGGTACGAGACTTCGAGACGGGACGTGTGGCGGCCGACGAATTCGCGGCCGGCATGATCGAGGAATTCCGTCTGCCGGTTGGGAGGCAGCAGTTTTTGACATCGTTCACCGGTTGGCCGACGGGGCTCTTCCCCGGCACCTTGGAGATGCTGTCACGCATACCGGGCTCTTATCGGCGCGCGCTGCTTTCGAATAGCAACGTATTGCATTGGACGCGCGTGGTCGATGACCTGCAACTTGGGGCCGTGTTCGACCACCATTTCGCGTCGCATTTGACCGGTCGCATCAAGCCTGACGCCGATGCGTTCGAGCACGTGGTGACGACGCTCGACTGCAGGCCTGAACAGGTGCTTTTTCTCGATGACAACACGCTGAACATCGACGCCGCCAAGCATTTTGGCATGCAGGCGGTGCGCGTCCGTGGAATTGGCGAGACGAAGCGCGTGCTCATTGATCGTGGAGTCATCGATTCTTGAGTGGGCCGAAACGACAGGAGCGACAGAAATGTTCATCGGTCACTACGGAGTTTCATTTGCGGCAAAGCCTTTCGGGAGGGGCGTTCCGCTTTGGGTATGGTTCATTGCGGTGCAATGGATGGACATCATCTGGTCGGTCCTCGTGTTTTTCGGCATCGAGAAATTGCGCATCGTTCCGGACTTCACGCAAGCCAACGCATTGGACCTCTACTACATGCCTTACACGCACGGCTTGCCTGGATCGATTGCGCTTTCGGTCGCTTTAGGTGCGGTGGTCGCGATCTTCTTCCCAGGGCAGCGCGCAAAGACCCTGCTTCTCGTGGCGGCTGCCTCCTTCTCGCATTGGATCCTCGATCTCATCGTGCATGTGCCTGATTTGCCGCTCTACGCGAACTCGAACAAAGTCGGTCTCGGTCTGTGGCGGCACGTCATGGCGAGTTTCCCGCTCGAACTGATCTTGCTCGTCCTGGGCGCGTGGCTATACGCGCGAAGGGCCACGTTCACGGGCCCCCGGGGTCGATATGCGTTTGGGGGCTTCGTGATTTTCTTGGCAGTCATCCAGTGGTACGCGAATTTCGGCCCACCGCCGTCCTCGACGAATGCCATGGCCGCAACCGCCCTCGCAATGTATATCGGTCTGGCGCTGTTGGCCGGGTGGGTTGAGCGGATGGCGACGGTACGCCTCCTCCCTCAGCCGTCTGCCGCCTGAGACCCGGCGAAACAAGTCCCGATCAGCCCGCACGCGGCGGCGAGAGATAACCGCAATCCGGGACGCGAACCACCGAATTGACTGCCGATCTGCGTTTTCGCCACCTTCACTCAGGCGATATTGACCGCCGCTTTCCTCGGAGTTCGAGGATCTTCGCGAGGCTGCGATCACCGCGGGACCCCGCCGTGTGAGATTTGACACCGCGACTTGAGCGTGTCCGCCTACAGACAGCCGAGGCGCCATGCAACACCATGCCTCACGCGTCACCGAACATGCGTGAGGTTCATGATGGATACATCGCAGCAAGCCGCTATGGATACGTTCAAGCAAGTCGCCAGTTCGGCTGACGATTATGTTCGCGACAATCCGTGGATTGCCATCGGCGTGATTGCCGGAGTGGCCGCATCTTTGGGGTTCTTGGCCGGCTATATGGCCGCGCCCCGGAAATCATTGATGGGTATGTTGCGCCGCTAATTGAGAGGCCGCGGCGTTCGTTGAGCGGGGTTCAAGGAACTACAAAAGGATGATCCCATGGATATGGTACTGATCTTGATACTCTTGCTGCTGCTCTTCGGCGGCGGCGGCGGCTTGTACTGGGGAATGGGCGCCGGATGGGGCATCGGGCCCATCGGGCTCATCGTTGCCGTGCTGGTGGTTGCGTATTTGTTGAACGGTCGCCGTCGACGCCTCTGATCAGCAGCATTCGAGGGCCGGGTATTCGAGGGCCGGGCATTCCCAGCCCGTCACGACAGAGAGGCCAGGCCAAACACGCCAAACGATTGGCGCGGATCGGTCCACATCTCATCGATGTACCATCCGGCGCTTTCGACGAGTGCCGACACGAAAGGTATGGTGTATTTGCGCGATGTCTCGGTATGAATCGACTCGCCCGCGTCGAAATCAAAGCGTTGACCGGCAACGGCCACGGTCTGATTTTCCAGGCTCACCAAATGCATTTCCACCGCGGAGCTGCCCCTGTTCCAGCGGGCTTCGTGAGCGAAACGTTCCAATCTGAAGTCCCCATCGAGCTCGCGATTGATGCGCGCGAGAAGGTTCAGGTTGAATGCGGCCGTCACGCCTTGCCCGTCGTTGTAGGCGGCAATCAGGGTGCGAACATCCCGCGTGAGGTCCGCTCCGATCACCGCGGTTCCCCTGGCGCCCACGTGCCGATGCACGCGCCGAAGAAACGATGTCGTCTCGGCGTGATCCAGATTGCCGATGGTCGATCCCGGGAAGAAGGCTGAGCGCCGTTTCAGCGGGATGCCGGCGGGAATTTCAAAGTCCTCGGTGAAATCCGCGACGATGGGCCAGATCCCGATGGCCGGAAAGCGATGCCGAAGAGAGATCACGGCCTGATCGAGAAAATCGCCGGAAATATCCACCGGTACATACAGACGCGGCGCTTCCAGCGCGGCGATCAATATTTCAGTCTTGAGCCCCGCCCCGGCACCATATTCGATCAGTACCGCGCCCTTGCCGACGAATCCGGCAATTTCGCCCGCATTCAACCGCAAAATGCCCGTCTCCACCCGCGTGGGGTAGTATTCCTCCAGCTGCGTGATCTGTCCGAAGAGTTCCGATCCCCGTTCGTCGTACAGCCAACGGCAGGGCAGGGTTTTGCGGCGCATGGACAGTCCGGCGAGAACATCCTGGCGGAATAATTCCGGCTGCGACAGCCGGTAGTCTGCCGCAGCGAGCATCATGCATCCTCCGCCAAGCGCAGCCCGGAGAATTGCCACCGCGCATGCGGAGCAAAGAAATTCCTGTAGGTCGCCCGCACATGATCTTGCGGCGTCACACAGGAGCCGCCGCGCAACACGAATTGCCCGGACATGAACTTGCCGTTGTACTCGCCCAAGGCGCCCTCCATCGGGCGGAAGCGTGGATAGGGCATGAAGGCGCTGCGGGTCCACTCCCAACAATCACCAAACATTTGCCGCAATTCGCCGGTGGCCGCGGGCGCCGGCTTGGGCCGCAGGCGCCCGGAATCGAGCAGGTTGCCGTTCACCGGCAGCATCTGCGCGGCAACTTCCCATTCGGCCTCCGTCGGCAGACGGCGCTTTGCCCAGGTGGCAAAGGCATCCGCCTCGAAGTAGCTCACATGGGTAACCGGCGCGTCGACATCGAGGGGCTGCGCGCCTCGCAGGGTCATGGTCCAAAATTCCTCGTCGCGCGCTTCCCAATACAGCGGCGCCGTCCACCCCTCATCGCGCACCCTGCCCCAGCCGTCGGACAGCCAGAGCAAAGGGTTGCGATACCCGCCGTCGGAGATGAATTCGGCCCACTCTCCGTTGGTGACCAACCGGTCCGCCAGCCGAAAGGGGTCGAGCTGTACGGCATGCCGCGGTCCTTCGCTGTCGAAAGCAAATCCCGCTCCGTCGTGTCCGACATCAAACAGTCCGCCGGGAAAACTCTGGTAGGTCGGCTTGGCTCTCGACGTGAACTCAACCGGCAAGGGGACGGAGTCCTTATACGCGGGACGCAGTGGATTCTGCGCAAACAAATGCAAGATATCGGTCAACAGCAGTTCCTGGTGCTGCTGTTCGTGGTGACAGCCCAATTCGATGACGCCGAGGATGTCTTCCGGCGGCTCTCGCTTCAGCAGTTCGGCCATCGCCCCATCCACGTGCTCGCGAAACTTTAGAACTTCCTCGAGCGCCGGACGCGTGAGCAGGCCGCGCAGCGCCCGCGGCTGGCGCGCCCCGACCGATTCATAATAGGAATTGAAGAGAAAGTTATACCGCTCGTCGAAAACCCGGTAATCCGGAACATTCGGCGCGAGCACCATCGCCTCGAAGAACCAGCTGGTGTGCGCCAGGTGCCACTTGGCGGGACTTGCGTCCGGCATCGACTGCACGGTGGCATCCGCGTCCGACAAAGGAAGCGCCAACGCGGCCGTGGCCGCACGCACATCGCCATACCGGCGAGACAGCGCCGCCGGCGCATCGTTTGGCTGCCCCGGGGACTTGGGATTCAGGCTTACCATGGAAATCTCGGATTTGTAGGCGACACGAACCTCAATCCTAATGGGTGGCAATGCCTCATGGGGGCTTAAGTGAGAATACTTCCGTTCACCTCTCCCGGTTTTCCGTGTAGGCGATCTCCGACGAGATCGGCGTAACTATCGAAATTGGCTGAAGAAGTTGCGGGCGGAGCGCCCTCTTCCCGCTTGCCCAAGCCCGCCGGCGGCGGGCCGGTGGCCTACACGCTCGTCGAAGAACGCATTGTTTCAGTGCGCGGGTGTGAACAGGAGGTCCCGATAGTCGTAGCTGAAATCGGCCAGCGGCGATACCGGCTTCAGCGTGACCCGCTCGACCTTGCCGTCAGCGTCGAGACCGAAGCTGACGTACGCAGGTTCGATGGTCTTGTCGTCGAAGCGGGTGATGAAGGTATCGTACTGCCAATGCTCGAGCGCGCCACCCATGCGCGGCGTCGATTTGAAATCGATCGTGAGCGTGCCCTTGGATTGCCCGATCTCGATATTGCCGTACCACGGGTCCGAGTACGTGCCGACGTAGTGCCCGAGGGCCAGTGATGGCCCGACCTTGGCGGGCTTGGCGGCCGCCGTCTGATACGCCTCGAGCGCCTCGTGCACGCGTTCGGTCTTTTGCGCGCGGATTTTCTCCGGCCAGGTATCGGCGGGCAAGCCGAGATAGTGATCCAGCAATTCGTACATCAGTCCGATGATGATCTCGCCGTCTTCGCTGTTGATCTCGATTGAAAATCCCACGTTCTTGTCGGGGATGAGCACCACGGCCGTCTGGAATCCGAATACCGCGCCGGCGTGCCAGATTATTTTCGAGCCTCGATAGTCTCTGACATCCCAGCCGAGCGCGTAGGTGTTGAACATCGGCTGCGTCGGCGCCATCGGTCCGGAGCGCGGCGCGACGGGCTGCAGCACCACCGGCGTCCACATCTGATCGTGCGCGGCTTCGCTGAACAACCTGCCGCCATTGCCCGGAAGCGCGCCGCCGTCGAGCTGAATCATGAGCCAGCGCGCCATATCGTTGGCGCTGACGGCCAGGCCGCCTGCGGGCGAGGCATTGCTGCCCAGATTGTCGCGCTCATTGAGAACCGACTGATCGCCGACGCCGCGCAGTCCGCCGTTCATGCGCGCATGCGGCTGAGCCCGATCGGCATTGGCAAAGTGCGTCTCATTGTCCGTCGTGGAATGCAGCATGCCGGCGGCTTTCAGCACATGATCGGCGGTAAATTTCTCCCATGTCTCGCCGGTGACCGATTCGATCAGCTGACCCGCCACCATGTAGAGAATGTTGTCGTAGGCATATGCGCTGCGAAAGCTCGTGGCCGGTTTGATGTAGCGCAGCCGCCGCACCGATTCGGCCCGGCTCAAGTTGGTACGCGGCACGAACAACAGATCGCCCGCGCCCAACCCCAAGCCGCTGCGATGTACGAGCAGATCGCGGATGGTCATCTCGCGCGTCACCCAGGGGTCGTACATTTGAAAGCCGGGCAAACGATCGATCACCTTGTCGTCCCAATGAATTTTGCCCTCATCGACGAGAATGCCGAGCGCCGCGACGGTGAAGGCCTTGCCGGTCGAGCCGGTGGGGAAGATCGTGTCGGCATCGACCGGATCGGGCGCGCCCAGGCGCTTGATGCCGAATCCTTTGGCCAGCGTCACGGCATCGTTTTCGACGATGGCGATCGCCATGCCGGGCACGCCGATATCCTTGCGCAAGCTTTCAACGCGGGCTTCAAAGCCGGCGGGCGGCGCCGCGAGCGCCGCGGCGGTGCAGAGAATCATCAAAGGTGCGAGGACTAGGGTCTTCATGCCAGCTCCGGTTGAATTGCGCTCGCGACGGGTTCGTCGTTGGTTCCAGACGGGGTCGTCGTCGGTTCTACTTTTCGAGACAGGCATCGACGAGCCGCTCGAAGGCCGCGCCGGCGACCATGGGATCCGCCACGGGCAGGCCCCACTGTGCGCTCTGCTCGGCCAGCAAGCGAACCGCATCGGCTGAACTGAGTCTCGAGGTGTTCAGGCTGATGCCGGCGCAGCGGATCGCCGCGTTGGTGCGGCGGCCGAGGCGCAAATTCATGTCGATGGTTTCGGCGATGTCCGGCAGCGGAAAGCCCTGGCCGAGCAGATATTTTCGGTCGGGGTCGTGGCAGACGACGATGACATCGGGTTGACTGCCGTGCAGCAGGCCCAGAGAAACCCCGGCATAGGCCGGATGAAACAAGGAACCCTGACCTTCAATGACATCCCAGTGCTGGGCGGGTGCATTCGGACTGAGCAGTTCGGCCGCGCCGGCTTCGAAGTCCGAGACCACGGCATCCATGGGAATGCCGCCGCCCGCGATGAGGATGCCGGTCTGCCCGGTGGCGCGAAAATCGGCATCGAGACCGCGTTGTCTGAAAGCGCGCGCCAGGGCAAGGGCGGTGTATTTCTTCCCGATGGCGCAATCCGTGCCGACGGTGAGCAGGCGTTTGCCCGATCGCTTGACGCCGGAGGCAATCGGAATATTTCGCGGCGGCGTTCGCACATCGATCAGTCTGCGGCCATGGTGTTCCGCCGCCGCTTTCAATTGCGGCACATCGCCGAGCTTGGCGTGCATGCCGCTGATGATGTCGAGTCCCGATTCCAGCGCATCCACGAGCGCGGGCAGCCAACTCTCGCCGATCACGCCGCCCGGGTTGGCAACGCCGATCACCAGCGCTCGGGCGCCGCGCGCCCGGGCTTCCTTGGGCGTCAACCGCGGCAGGCCGGTGGTGATCGTTCCGCCGCCGCCGCAGGACCATTCGCCCAGGCAGCGCTCTGTCGCCCAATCGCGCAGGCCAAACGCGGTTTTGGCGTAGCCCTTCTCCGTGGTGTCACCCAGGAACAAAAGATACGGTTGAGGCAGATCCATCACCTCGGACATTCGGGCCTCCGCGTGCAGTTCGCGTTTCGTATTCATTCCCGCCGCCACGTTCAGAACTTCGCGGACAGTGTGAGGCCGACGGTCCGCGGCTGTATGACGCCTATTTCGCCCATCAGACCCGGCGCACCGCTGCTCTGATAGCTGGTGATACCGCGCGAGTCAGCCAGATTTTTGCCGTACAGCGTAATGCGGTAATGATCATTGTCGAGGCCCAAGCGAACCGCGTAGGTATGGTAGCTCGGCAAGCTTACCTGGTCGGTTGCGTCCACGGCACTGCCGAAGTCGGTTCTCCTCGTGCCGACATAGCTCCAGGTGCCCCCGGCAAAGGCTTTGTAATTCGCGAATGCGGCCCAGTCGTATTCACCATCCAGCGAGGTGCTCCACTTCGGCGCGTAGGGGAGCGGATCGCCGGTATTGCCGTGCGCGGCCGGTGCGGGCGAGGTCAAATTCGCGTCGGTGTAGGCGCCGACCCAGCTCAATGTCAGGCCATGCACCGGCACATATCCAAAGGTCCACTCGAGGCCCTGGCTGCGTGCCTTGCCCCCGTTGCCATTGACGGTGAAGCCGTCCACGAGCTCGAGGAGTTGAATGTTGGTCCAATCCACGTGGAATGCCGCGACGTCAATGGATAACAAACCATCGAGCACCGTCGATTTGATCCCGAGTTCGACGTTGGTGGTCTTGTCCGAACCGTACTCGAGCGGCACGCCGGCCGGCAGGCCGGGCGGCAACACGTTGGGACCGCCCGGTCGGAAGCCGGACGCCAGTCGTGCATACACCATGGTATCCGCGTCCACATGCCAACGCGGCGCCACCGAGTAGGTGAAGATGTGGCCTTTCGACGGCGTCGAGAATTCGGTGGGTGTTGGACCTGCGAGGGGTCCGGAGACCGTCTCGGTACCGGTCTGCTCATTGGTCGACCAGCGCCCGCCGGCTTGGATATCGAATTGCGAGTTGAAATGATAGGTCAGATTGCCGAAGCCGGCCGATTCCTTGTAGATGGACGCCACTGTCGCCAACTCCAGGTTACCCAGAGAAGCGCCGCCGGGATTCGCGAAACCATTCAGGTGCTGATCCAAGAGTCCGGTTTCTCGCGTGAAATACCCGCCGACCTGCCATTCCAGCCGATCGGAGGGCGCCGATGACAGGCGCAGCTCCTGGGTGAACTTCCGCAGGTCTGCCGCGTTGTCGAGCAGGATGCCGGAGCCGAGAGCCTCGCCATATGTCACCGGCATGGGCGGTTGGAGGAGGACGTTGGTGGCATCCCTGACGGTATCCGAATTCAAAACTCCGTAGCTCGTGGTCGATAGAATGCTGAACGGCCCGGCATTCCAATTGATGGTCGCGTTGTAATTCTCGTACTTGAAACTGCTCGGCTCGTCGATGAGTCGTTCCTGGGAAAGGTCGCCATGCGCGGGCTGCAAGGTAACCGGATCGATGTCGACGCTGTTCGATCCGTTGTATTTTGATTGCTGCGATGAGGCGGTCAACCGGATGGTCAGATCATCCGTGGGCGCGGCCAGCAGGGAAGCGCGCCCACCGTACTTGTGGCCCTCGTTCAGATCGCTCTGGCCGGTCGACGGATCCTTGAGATATCCCGCCACATCCTGATCGAAGCCGCTGATGCGGAAAGCAAGCTTGTCGCCCAGCGGCAAGTTCAGCACCGCCCGCACGTCCCCGCCCTGCCCGCCATGATCCACACTCTCGCCCGTCGTTTCGACCGCACCCGAAAAGCTGCCGAGAACGGGTGCCGTGGTAACGAATTTCAAGAGGCCGCCTTCGCTATTGGCGCCGTACAGGGTGCCCTGAGGTCCGCGCAGCACCTCGATGCGCTGCAGATCCCAGGTATCGAAGTCGCCACTGAGGACCGATCCGTTGAGCAAGGCGTTGCTGGATCCGAACGGCGATTCGTCCAAATAAACAGCCACCGTCGAGCCGTCGCCGCCGGCATTCTGGCCGCGCAAGGTCAGGCGGGTGAGGCCGCTGTCTCCACTGACGAGCGACAGGCCCGGCACCAAGACTGCGTAGTCGCTGAAACTTCGATCCTGTAATTTATCGAGCGCCCCGCCACCCAGTGCGGTGATGCTCATGGGCACATCCTTGAGCGCCTCCTCCTTCTTTTCCGCGGTGACCACGATGGTCGTCAGCGAGTCGCTGTCGGACGACTGATCGGCTGCGAGCGCCGCGCTTGGCTGCACCAGCAAAGGACCGGCCGCGCCGAGCGCCGTGAGAATCGCCAGTTTGAGCGTCGTATTCATGATTAATCCCCTGTCTTTTTTATGTGCATCCGTCCCAAGCCCCCAGGCGGATCCCCGGAGCACGGCTTCGATGTTGGCAACTCCAATGTCGCAATGGAGACAGACTAATCCTGTATAGAGAATTGTCAACGATGTTCTCCAAACAGGCGTATGGAGCCCCCAAAGACAATCTTTTGGCCGCGCCTTCCCCCGCCAGGCGGATTCAAGACCCGATGAAGCGGTATAGTCCTTACGATTAACGATTGACCTGCCGCAACCCATAGGTATGCTGCCCTGACCTCATGGACATGAAAACGCGTCACCCCACATTGGGCAGCCTGCTGCGCTCGCTGCGTGCAAGAAACGGATGGACGCTGAAAGAGATGAGCGAGCACACGGACATTCCCGTCTCGACGCTGTCGAAGGTCGAACACGATCGACTCACCCTGACCTACGACAAATTGGTGCAGCTCAGCCAACGGCTCAACATCCGCATCTCGGAACTGTTTGCCGATCCGGCCGATAGCGTCGAACCGGCCGTGACCGCCCGCCGCAGCATCGGCGTGATCGAAGATGCCGTGCGCGTGAACACCAAGAACTACGACTACTACTATCTCTGCCCGGAGTTGCGCAAGAAGCGGATGATCCCGATATTGACGCGCATCCGCGCCAAGAGTGCGCAAGAGTTCGGCGAACTGGTGCGCCATTCGGGCGAGGAATACATCTATGTCCTCAAGGGCGGCATCAATGTCCTGACCGAATTCTATGATCCGGTCAGTCTCGGGGTGGGCGAATCGATCTACCTCGACAGCAACATGGGCCACGCGTACGTCACGGCGGAAGGCTGCGAAGAGGCCACGGTGCTCGGCATGTGCTCGAGCACGGACGAGAGTCTGCTGGACTCCCTCATGTCGCTGCACGGCGAGGTGAACCCTTCGACGCCGCCAAAATCGGCTGAGCCGCCCCGGCCGCACGCCAAAGCGGCCAAAATTCGCAAGCGTTCAACTTGAGCCGGATAGCGGACCCGATGTTTTCCGCCTGGGCTCGTCGAGCCTAAGCAAGCGTCTTTTTTTATACGCCCATGATCGCAACCGGCGTATGAAGAATTCTCTATACTGCGGGCCAAAATGCCTGATCTACCTCGCTCCTGGGTGTCGATAAGTTCCGACGATCTGACCGTCGAGATCGATCCTCTCGGGGCGCAGTTGTCGTCGCTGAGATATCGCACGGCGTTCGATCTTCTGTGGAATGGGGATGCGGCGGTGTGGGCGGGCCGTGCGCCGCTCCTGTTCCCCATCGTGGGCGCACTGGCCGGCGGGACCTATCGATTGGGCTCGCAAAGCTATCCGCTCTCCAGGCATGGCTTCGCACGCGGCAAGCTGTTTGCCGTGGAAAGCGCCGGCGGCGCTTCCGCGGCATTCAAATTGGCCGCCGACGAGGCGAGCTTGCGAATTTACCCGTTTGAATTTGAGTTGGATGTCCGCTACGAGATCACGGGCGCGACGCTGTCCGTGACCACTTCGATTGGCAATCGGGGCCATGCGCCGATGCCCGCGAGCTTCGGCTACCACCCGGGATTTCGGTGGCCGCTGCCCTTCGGTCAAGCGCGTTCCACGCATTTTATCGAGTTCGAATCCGACGAGACCGCACCGGCGAGACGCATCGACTCCGCCGGACTCTTGACCCCGGAACGCCATCCGACGCCGATCACGGGCCGGCGGCTGGAACTCGCCGACTCGCTGTTCGTGCAAGATGTGCTGATCTTCGATCAAATCAAGAGCCGCTCCGTGCTCTACGGCAGCGAGGGCGGGCCGCGCATCAGAGTCAGCTTCCCCGACGCGCCCTGTCTTGGCGTCTGGACGAAACCGGGCGCACCCTTCATTTGCATCGAACCGTGGCATGGCATGGCCGACCCGGAAGGTTTTTCGGGCGATTTCACGGACAAACCGGGCGTTTTCATCCTTCAGGCCGGCGAGTCCCTGTCCGCGAACATGGACATAACGCTGACGGAGTCCTGAGGCGCTGAGCGGCGGCGTTGCCGTTCGCGACCCCGCAGCCCCGCCTGCGCCTCAAGTCGGCCCATTTGCCGCAAACCCCTTTGGGCCGGCGCGCCGGCTCTTACAGTGTCTCCACGGTCTGAAACTCAAACGGAGATGCTCATGAAAACCCTCACCAACCTCGCCACCCTGTCCCTCTCCTTCATACTGGGATTGATGCCCTTTGCGGTCATCGCAATGAATGATTTCGTCGCCACCAAGGTCTAAGTGCTCACCGCAAACGCCCTGAAATTCCGGCCATGCGCCGGGAATGGAAGGGCGATAGACTTGGCCCCGGGACAACCTGTGGAATCGAATGAACACCCAGCCGCAAATTGAGCGCGAGCGATTTTCGCCTTTTTTCGACGAGACCCAGGACACGGTGATTGATTTTTTGCGGCGCCGGCTGCCCATGGTGCTGGCGATCAACACCGTCATTGCCCTGCTCATCGCTTTGCTGCTGCGTTCGTGGGACGCAGTCATTCCGAATCTCGTCGTCTCCTACTGCATCGGCCTCACGATACTCGGGCTGATCGCCTCGGTGCGCTGCACCGTGATGCAGCGGTTTCGCGGCAGTTTCGGCCTGCGCTTCGTCATCTACTTCGTGCTGGTCGCGGCCGGCGCCATCGGCGGCGAACTGCTGTCGCAGATCTTTTTGCACCAGCCGGCGAACTTCTTGAAGGACCGTTACACCTGGTTGGTGGCGATCGGTTTCTCGCTGGCGGCAGGCAGCATGGCACTGTTCATCAACTTCAGCTGGGTTCAGCTGGCGCAAAGCAAACGCGATGTGGAACGCGCCGAACGCGCCGCCATTGAAGCGCAGCTGCGGGCCTTGCAGGCGCAGATCGAGCCGCATTTCCTGTTCAACACCCTGGCGAATCTCGATGCGCTGATCGCGGTGGATGCGGCAGAGGCGCGCAACCTGCTCGCCAATCTGATTCGCTATCTACGGGCGGCGCTCACGCATGCGCGCAGTGAGGCAGCCACCCTGCAGACTGAGGTCGAGTTATTGAAGGCATACCTGGGCATCATGGCGCTGCGCCTGCCCAACCGCCTGACCACTGAATTCGATTGCGATCCGGACTGCCTGCGGCTGAAGTTTCCCGCGATGCTGCTGCAGCCGCTGGTGGAGAACGCCATCACGCACGGCATCGAGCCGGCTTGCTCCGGCGGCAACATCCGCGTCAGCGTGCACTGCGCCGGCGACATCTTGAAGCTGTCGGTTGACGACACCGGCGTCGGCCTCGGCAACGCGAATACTTCCGGCACCTGCGCGGGCCTGCAAAACATACGCGACCGCCTGCAGTCGTTGTTCGGCGGCTCGGCGCGATTGATTGTCGAGCCCGGCGCGTCGCGGGGAACTCATGCCGCGATCGAGGTACCGCTGAATTTGCTCTCCAGACCGGCCGGATGAGCACGCCCTACAGCTACATCATTGCTGAGGATGAGCCGCTGCTGGCTCGGGCACTTGCGAAGCAGCTGGCGGAGCATTGGCCGTCGGCCCGATGCGCCGCGATTGCCGCCAATGGGGCCGAGGCGCTGAAGCTGGCCGATGAGTTCCGCCCCGACGTGGCGTTCCTCGATGTGCGCATGCCGCAACTCGACGGGCTCGAAGCGGCCCGGCAATTGTGCCTGAAGGAGCAGCCGCCGCTCATCGTATTCGTGACCGCCTACGATGCCTACGCGCTCGATGCCTTCGAGACCGCCGCGATCGACTATCTGCTCAAGCCGGTCGAGGTTGCGCGCCTGACCAAATGCATCGAGCGCCTGTCGAGCCAGCTGGGCCGCGAAACGCAGGATGCCTCGGCCGGCGAGATGGCGAGCCGGATTGCCGCCCTTCTGGGCGACAGCCCGAGCCGCAAGGAGAAGCTGCGCTTCGTGCGCGCGGGCGCGGGCACCACCGTCAAGCTCATTCCGGTGAGCGAAGTGCTTTGGTTCGAGGCCGAAGACAAATACATCACGGTGGCCACCTGCCAGGGCGACAGCATCATTCGTATGCCCTTGAGGGAGCTGCTGGAGCAGCTCGACGATACGATTTTCTGGCAAGTACACCGTGGCACCGTGGTCAACTCGCAGCACATCTCGCTCGCGAAGCGAGATGAGCTGGGACATTTGAGCCTGACGCTCAAAGGCCGCAAGGAAGAAATCGCCGTCAGCCGCCAGTTTGCGCACCTGTTCAAGCAGATGTAACAACCCGCAGACTATACTCGCGCGGCGAGGCTCTCGGGGGTGTGCTCATGTTTTCGAATCGGTCGCTGTTTCAGCGCGTGATGCGGTCATGCGTCATGGCGTCATGCGTCATGGCGTTGTGCGTCGCTCGATCCTTAGCGGCGGCCGCGGCCGAGGACTCGCTGAAAATGAATCAAATCCAGGTCATCGGCACGCATAACAGCTATCACGCAGGCCTCGCTCCCAGTGAGGCGAAGCTCATGCTGGAAAGGAATCCGAAGGTCTACCAAGCGCTCGAGTACCGGCACCGCCCGCTCGATCAGCAGCTCACCGCGGGCGTGCGGCAGATCGAATTGGACATCTTTGCCGACAGCGACGGCGGACACTATGCGCATCCGAACGGATCGGACGCCGTCGCCGCGGCGAATCTGCCCCAGGACCCGCCGTTCGATCCCGAAGGCCTGATGAACAAGCCCGGCTTCAAGGTGATGCATGTACAGGACTTCGATTACCGCAGCGTTTGTCAGCCGTTGATCGCCTGCCTGAAGATCGTTCGCGCATGGTCGCAGTCGCATCCGAAGCATATCCCGATCTTCATTCTGCTCGAGACGAAGCAAGAAGAACTGCCGCCGCAGTACCACGCGACCATTCCTGAAAAATTCACCCCGGTGACCTTCGATGCTCTCGATGCGGAAATCCGCTCGGTGTTCGGGTCGAATGAAATGATCACGCCGGATCAAGTGCGCGGCAAGCACGCGACGCTCGAGGATGCCGTCTTACACAGCGGTTGGCCGGCATTGGCGGCCGCGCGCGGCAAGGTGGTCTTCCTCATGGATCAGCGGCCGGTCGGCCCGGTCTATCTCGAGGGACATCCCGCGCTGCGCAATCGAATCATCTTTACCAACGCCGAGCCGGGTCAGCCGGACTGTGCCTTTACCGAAGAGAATGACGGGACGGCGGAAACGATTGCGGCGCTGGTTCGCAAGGGTTACCTGGTCCGCACCCGCACCGACTCGGACACCAAGGAGGCGCGCACCAACGACACGGCCCGCCGCGAGATTGCGTTGGCCAGCGGCGCGCAGCTCCTGAGCACCGACTACCCGGCATCCGAACCTTCGCCCTGGACGCCGTACTCGGTCAGCCTGCCGGGCGGTGCCGTCGCCCGATGCAATCCGGTCGATGCGCCATCGTCCTGTTCCAATCGGATCATCGCACCTTAGCGATCGTGAGAGGACAGGCGCCTCTGATTGCAGCGTTTTGGGATCGCCGGATACGGGCGTATATAATGAGGGTCAAGACCCGTCATTGATCAAGGCCGCATCGCGGCCACAGGAGTCAACATGTCTGGACCGACGATGCGTGCAATTCTGGCCGGCGGCTGTTTCTGGGGCGTGCAGGATTTGGTGCGCCGCTATCCCGGCGTCGTTTCCACACGGGTCGGGTATTCGGGCGGCGATGTGCGCAACGCCACGTACCGCAATCACGGCACCCACGCCGAAGCGATCGAAATCATCTTCAACCCGAATGTGCTCAGCTATCGCCAGCTGCTCGAATTTTTCTTCCAGATTCATGATCCGACCACGCTGAACCGTCAGGGAAATGATCGGGGTTTGAGCTATCGCTCCGCCATTTTTTATACGAGCGAAGAGCAAAGGCGCGTCGCGGAGGACACGATTGGGGACGTCGAGGCATCCGGTCTATGGCCCGGAAAGGTCGTGACGGAGGTCGCGCCGGCGGGCGATTTCTGGGAAGCGGAGCCTGAACATCAGGACTACTTGGAGCGGTATCCGGACGGATACACCTGCCATTTCATCCGCCCCGAGTGGAAACTCCCGGTTCGGCCCGCGGCCCGGCAAGCGTAAGGCGGTCAGGCGCCGTTTCTCGGCGTAAGCGATTGTATTAAAAGCATAATTATCCGGGATCTGCGCGGTTCCGGCAGGCCTCGAGGAGGCGACGGGCCGCAGCCGTGCTTCACGGATACCGACACTTTTTTCGGCCGATTTCGCTTGAACGCCTTAGATTTTGACCCTAGCCTAGGGTATAAACCGTAGGCAATCGACGGTCTTACGCGCGCTTTTTCAATAAAATCAGAAGCAACCGCTTCACTTTTGGCTACGGGATGGAGACATCATGGCTACCCAGGCTCGCTCGATCGCCTCACTGACAATCTCCTTCGGACTTGTCGCGATTCCCGTGAAGCTCTACTCCGCGACGGTGTCCTCCGAGAGAATCTCGTTTAATTTGCTGCGCCAGAAGGACGGCTCGCGCGTGAAGCAGCAATACGTCGCCGTCAATGACGGAAAACTCGTCGAGCGCTCCGAAATGGTCAAAGGCTATGAATTTGCCAAGGACCAATACGTGATGTTCAGCGCCGAGGAATTGAAGTCGCTCGAGGACACCACCAGTCATGCCATCGATATCGGCCAGTTCGTGCCGCTGGAGTCGGTGGACCCGCTGTATTTTGACGGCACGTATTACCTGGCTCCCGACAAGGGAGGTGCAAAGCCTTATACGCTGCTCGCGACCGCACTGCGCAAGTCGCGCCAATGTGCGGTGGGACGATGGATCTCGCGCGGCAAGGAACACATCGTCGTCATCAGACCGATCGAGGATGGACTGGCGCTGCACCAATTGCATTTCAAGGCGGAGGTTCGCGATCTGAAGGAATTGGGCATCGAGGCCGCGCCGGTATCCGAACCGGAATTGAAGCTGGCCAATCAGCTCATCGAGCACTTGGCGGCCAAGCGCTTCGACCCCAATGAATACGCCGACGAGCACCGCGCACGCGTGCAGGCCGCCATTCAGAAAAAAGTCGAGGGCAAGGAAGTGTCCATCGCGGAAGGCCCGGTCGCCGCCGCCGGCGGCAATGTGATCGACCTGATGGCCGCGCTGCGTGCCAGCATCGATGCGCGCGGGGCGAAGGCGACCGACTTGAAGGAGCGCAAGCAGCCCAAGCGCGCGGCGGCGCAGGGGTCTGCCCGCAAAACCGCCCGCCGATGAGATGCATGCCTACGACACCAAAGATCTGGAGCGCCTGTTTGGATTGCCGGCCTCGGCTGTCCGCGCCCTAGCCCGCGCGGGCAACATTCATCCGGTCAGGCGTGCCGGCCGACTGCACTATTCGTTTCACGACCTCGTGGTGCTGCGCACGGCGAGCGCGCTGCGTGCCGCGAAAATCTCGCCGCAGCGAATCAACAAAACACTGCAGGAACTGCGTTCGGCGCTGCCCGCCGATTCAACGCTCAATCAGGTATCGCTGACCGCGCTCGGCAATCGAATCGCGATCCGCGAGGGAACAACCCTGCGCGAGTCCGATTCGGGTCAGTACGCACTGGCCCTCGAGATCGTCGAAGAACAGGGGCGTCTGCATGTCATCACGCGGCAAGACGCGCCGGCCGCCCCCGGGACATCCGCCGAGGAGCTGTACGCGAAGGGACTCACGCTCGAGGACACGGATCCGCAGGCAGCGCGCAGCCTATACGAGTCGGCTCTGAAAGCCGACCCGAATCACTTGGAGGCGCGCATCAACTTGGGCCGGCTCTTGCACATGGACGGCCGCCTGGCCGAAGCCGAACAGGTCTACCGATTCGGCGGACAGGCCGAACCGTTTCTGGTATTCAATCTCGCCGTGCTGCTCGAAGATCTGGGCCGCGAGCCGGAGGCGATCATCGCCTACCGCGAAGCGCTGGCGCTCGATCCGCAGTTTGCCGACGCCCACTTCAATCTTGCCCGCCTCTACGAGCGGGCGCGCGACCCCAAAGCGTCCCTGCGCCACCTGCTCGCCTACCGGCGCATGATGGATCAGGGTGCGTGATGGCGAAGCGCGCGCTGAACCTCTATCGAACCAAGCGCGATTTCTCGAAAACCGCCGAACCCTCCGGCGAAAAACGCGTGGCACGTTCCCCGCGATTGCGCTTCGTCGTGCAGAAGCATGCCGCGCGGCAGCTGCACTACGATTTGCGCTTGGAATGGGACGGTGTGTTCAAGTCCTGGGCGGTGGCGCGCGGTCCCTCGATCGATCCGGCCGACAAGCGTCTCGCGGTGGAAGTCGAAGATCATCCGCTGGACTACGGCGATTTCGAAGGAACCATCCCCAAAGGTGAATATGGCGGCGGCAGTGTGATGTTGTGGGACCGCGGCTATTGGACGCCGGAAGGCACCAAGCCCACGCAAGAGGCCTTCGAGAGCGGCGATCTGAAGTTCACACTGGAAGGCAGCAAACTGCACGGCAGTTGGGTGCTGGTGCGCATGCGCGGCGACCGTTTCGGCGGCAAGAGAACCCATTGGTTGTTGATCAAGCACCGCGACGGGAGTTCCCAGCCGGGCGGCACCGATGCGTTGCTGAACGAGGACCGTTCGGTGGCCTCGGGCAGAACCATGCAGCAGATCGCCGACGGCGCCGGCAGGCGGCCCAAGCCGTTCATGCTGGTCACCTCAAAACCGGGGCCGGCGAATGCCGTATGGATCGGCAAGAGCGCCGATGACGGCGCAGATACGCGCGCGCCGGACGCGTCCGTGGCACCGAGTTCTGCGCAAGACGGCAAAGCTGCGAAGGCCGCAGGACCTGCGAGCGCCGGACCTTCGCGCGTGAAGCCCGTGATGGCGAACGCCATGCCGACGTTCATTGAGCCGCAACTTGCCAAGCTGGTTGAGCGGCCGCCGGACCAGTCCGGCTGGGCTCACGAAGTCAAATTCGACGGCTATCGAGCGCAGCTGCGCATCGAAAAGGGCAAAGTCGTCATCCGCACCCGCAAGGGTCTGGACTGGACCGGGCGATTTGCCGCCATTGCGAAAGAGGCCGGCGCCCTGCGCGACGGCATCATCGACGGCGAAATCGTCGCACTGGATGATCGTCAGCTGCCGAACTTCGGCGCGCTGCAGGCCGCGCTGTCGGATGAAAACACCGACGCCCTCATCTGCTATGTGTTTGATCTGTTATTCGACGCCAAAGAGGATCTGCGCACGCTGCCCTTGAGCGAACGCAAGTCGCGGCTCGAATCGTACCTGGACAAACCGCGCGCGAACGGCCGCATCCGCTACGTGTCGCATCTGGTATCGAACGCAGAAGCCGTGCTGGCGTCCGCCTGCAAGATCGGGCTCGAGGGCATCATCTCGAAAAAGCTCGGCGCCCCCTACCGCTCCGGCCGCGCCGACAGCTGGGTCAAAGCCAAGTGCCGCGCGGGGCAGGAAGTCATTCTGGGCGGCTGGACCACCGCGGAGGGCACCGTGCGATCACTGCTGGCGGGCGTGAACCGCGAAGGGCGGCTCGACTATGTGGGGCGCATCGGCACCGGCTATGGGCGTGAGGTCGTGAAAACGCTGCTGCCCAAACTGCAAAAGCTGACCCGCGAGAAAAGTCCGTTCACCGGCGAGAATGCACCGCCGAAGGAAAGCAATGTCCGTTGGTTGAAGCCCGAGTTGATCGCGGAGATCGAGTTCGAGGGCTGGACCGACTCCGGCATGATTCGCCAAGCGGCCTTCAAAGGCTTGCGCGAGGACAAGGATCCGGCCGATGTCGTGACCGAAATACCGACCGCGGAGCCCACAGCCGCCGAGGAGCGGACCGTGCGAAAAGTATCCGTGACAGCGCCACCGAAGCGCGCACGCGCCGCGCCGAAACAATCCAGGTCCGCGGCCAAACCTGCACCCGCAGCCGGCGGCTCCTCGGTATTCGGCGTGTCGATATCAAAGCCCGACAAGGCGCTCTGGCCTGATGCCGGGGACGGCAAGCCGGTCACCAAGCTCGACCTCGCCCACTACTACGAGCAGGTCGGCGAGTGGATGCTGCCGCACTTGGCGGGCAGGCCCTGTTCGCTGGTGCGGGCGCCCGACGGCATCGCCGGTCAGAATTTCTTTCAGCGCCACGCCATGGCGGGGATGTCGGAATCGTTCGACCTCGTCAAGGTGCGGGGCGATAAAGCCGCGTATGTGCAGATCGACCGCATCGAAGCGCTGGCCGCGGTCGCGCAGATTGGGGCTTTGGAACTGCATCCGTGGAATTGCGCGCCGAACGATCCGGAAGTCGCCGGCCGTCTGGTTTTCGACCTGGATCCGGCGCCGGATGTGAAATTCGATGCCGTCATCGCCGCCGCCGCTGAGATCCGTGCTCGACTGGAGAAAATCGGGCTGATCGGTTTCTGCAAGACCACGGGCGGCAAGGGGCTGCACGTGGTCACGCCGTTGACGGAGGGTAAAAAAGCGATGGCCTGGCCGATCGCCAAGGATTTCGCGCACCTCATTTGCGCGCAGATGGCGCAGGACAGCCCCACCCGATATCTCGACAACATGTCCAAAGCCAAGCGTTCCGGCCGGATTTTCTTGGACTATCTGCGCAACGATCGAACCGCGACGGCGGTGGCGGTGCTCTCGCCGCGAGCGCGGGAAGGCGCACCGGTATCGATGCCGGTGGAATGGCGCGAAGTGAAAAAGGGCCTGGATCCTAAGTCCTTTACCGTCAGGACGGCGCCGCAGCGGCTGAGCCAGCTCAAACCGTGGAAGAACTACGCCGATGCTGCGCGGCCGCTTGCCGATGCCGTCAAGCGGGCCACGCGCGGCTAGAAAGCCTGAGCCGTTGCCGCCGCTGTCGCCGTTTCATTTAAAATGACCACCGCCGACCTTCAATCCGTGCCCATCGACGTCGGCGCGGCCACACGCGTCTCCGGGATCTTGAGCTGCCCGCCGGGGTCCAAAGCCTGTTATGTCGTGGCTCATGGTGCGGGCGCCGGCATGCTGCATCCTTTCATGGTGAGCTTGGCGGCCGATCTTGCGGCAATTCATATCGCGACGTTGCGCTATCAATTTCCCTACATGGAAAAGGGTGGCCGACGACCGGATCCGCCGGCCGTCTGTCACGCCACGGTCCGCGCCGCCGTTGCCGCGGCTCACGAGTTGGTGCCGGCACTGCCGTTGATAGCGGGCGGCAAGTCCTTCGGCGGGCGCATGACCTCGCAGGCCCAGGCGGCCGATCCCCTCCCTCATGTGCGCGGCCTGGTTTTCTTGGGATTTCCTCTGCACCCGCCCAAGGAACCCTCGGATGCGCGCGGCGCGCATCTCGCCAAAGTGCATATTCCGATGCTCTTTCTTCAGGGCGCGCGCGATGAATTTGCGCAACGTGCATGGCTCGACCCGCTCATCACCCGGCTGGGAAACCTGGCCACCTTGTGCGTGTCGCCCGACGCCGACCATTCCTTCCACGTGCCCGCGCGAAGCGCATTTACCGACAATCAAATCCGTGCCGACCTGCTCAACGTGCTCGCGGGCTGGCTCGACGCGGTAGCCGGCGCGTGACCTTGCTGGCCGAACTGGTCCGCGCATCGCAGCGTGTTGGCGCCACTGCGGCACGTACGGCCAAGGTGCGCGAGCTGTCCTCGCTGCTGCGATCCTTGGCGCCCGAAGAAATCGATGCCGGCGTGCATTACCTGTCGGGCGAAATCCCACAGGGAAAAATCGGCATCGGGTATTCCGCGGTGCGGGCAACCGCATCGAGCGCCGCCGCGGACGCGGAAACGCTGTCGATTGCCGATGTCGATCAACACTTCACGCACCTCGCTGCGATGCGCGGTGCCGGATCAGCCACGCGGCGCACCGAAGTGCTCAGAGAATTGTTCTCGCGCGCATCCGCTCCCGAACAGCAGTTCTTGCTGCGCCTCATGCTGGGCGAGCTGCGCCAGGGCGCGTTGGCCGGCGTCATGATCGACGCCATCGCCGCGGCGGCCGAATTGCCCGTCTCCGAGGTTCGCCGTGCGGCCATGTATGCCAAGAGCTTGGGCGTTCTCGCGCAGGCAGCCCTGCGCGAAGGATCGGGCGCCCTGGCGAAATTTCAGCTCGAGCTGTTCTCGCCGGTGACGCCCATGCTGGCGCAAACCGCCGCCGACGTCGCCGAGGCCCTGGAGGAAATTCACGGCGAGGCGGCGTTCGAGTGGAAAATGGATGGCGCGCGGATTCAAGTCCACAAGCTGGGCGATGAGGTGCGCATTTATACCCGCAGCTTGAACGAGATGTCCGCCGCGATACCGGAAATCGTCGAGATGGCGCGCACGTTTTCGGCACATGCGCTGGTGCTCGACGGCGAGGCGATCGCCTTCGATGCACGAGGGAGGCCGCACCCCTTTCAAGTGACGATGAAGCGTTTTGGCCGCAAGCTCAACGTGGCGGCATCGCGCATCGCGCTGCCCATCCAGGCATTTTTTTTCGACTGCCTCAGGGTGGACGACGAGACCATCGCAGGCCGCTCTACCGCCGAGCGCTTCAAGGCCCTCGCCGGGGCCGTCCCGGCGCCGCTGTTGGTTCCGCGGCTCATCACCTCCTCCGAACCTGAGGCACGCGCCTTCTACGAGGCCGCCATCGCGGCAGGCCACGAAGGCGTCATGGCCAAGGCGTTGAGTGCTCCTTACGAGGCGGGCAATCGCGGCGCAAGCTGGCTCAAGATCAAACGTGTCCATACGCTCGATCTGGTGGTGCTCGCCGCCGAGTGGGGCTACGGCCGGCGCACTGGCAAGCTGTCCAACCTGCACCTTGGCGCGCTCGATTCAAAGACCGGCGAATACGTCATGCTGGGCAAGACGTTCAAGGGCCTGACCGACGCCACGCTGGACTGGCAAACCCGGCAGTTCCTGGCCCGTGAGGTGAGGCGGGACGCAGGAACGGTGTACGTCCAGCCGGAGCTGGTCGTGGAAATTGCCTTCAGCGACCTACAGGCCAGCATCCGCTATCCAGGCGGCCTGGCGCTGCGGCTCGCGCGGGTGAAGCGCTACCGGGACGACAAGCGCGTCGAAGAAGCCGATACCATGGATGCCGTGCGCAAGATCTATGCGGCGCAGGCCGGCGCGGTGTGAGCATTGAAACACGTAGGCAGGCCCCTACGCCGCTTCGCGGACGATATCCACATACTCATCGCCCATTCTGTGGTCTTGTGCTAATCCGACTTAAGATTCCGGAGGAACCGCACATGATGGCTTACAAATCCACCGCCGGCATTTTAATGCTGATGGCAGCCGTAGGAGTCACAGGATGCAACGGCCGCGATCGAGACCATGATCGAAATCACGTCGACGAGCATCGCGACCAGCAGCGAGATGCGCGGCCTTGTGACCGCGACCACGACCCTCATTGCGACGACAGGCCTCGTTAAAAAAGTGCATCAACTCCCGCCGGTCCAAAAGAGATGCAAACGGATTCTCGAGCCGCACCCCTGTGGGTGCGAAAGATTCCGTATTTCGCGTCACATCCGTTAAACCACGACGTGTCGACCCTTATGGCCGGCGCGTGCTTGCGCCTCTGCTCAGGCCACGGGCCCGCCGATCTGCTCCGCCAAAAAAGTGTAGTTCATCGTGCTTCCCGCAGGCACTGTCTGCAAGGCATCCCAGACGCGCGTCTGAAGATCCGTGCCGCGAATGTCGACGGGCAACTCCAATGCCTGCTCGGGGCGCTCAATCAGGTCCACGACTTTCGCGACCAGTCCGGCATCGTCGTTCTCGATGATCTCGATTACGGCGTTCGGAAACTGATTTTGCAGATCGCTCATCAGCATCTCAGGGTCTTCCCCCACCATGATGGAGCGGATCCAGTGCTCGGATACCGCAATAATGACGAAGCCCAAGGAACAGGGCGCAATGGCAAAGCCAATGGTCGCCGCCGCCCGGATGAGCGGGATGAGCACCTGGCCCTTTGGGCTCTCCTCACGTTGTACATTTGATGTGTGTGTATGCATGTCCTCTCCTCGAGTACCGCGCCTGCGCGGTTCAGTTCTGGTTGAATCGTTCGCCGACCATCTCTTCGCTCTTCTGCCACAGCGCTCGTGCGCGTTGCGGATCAAGGGCGTAGGGCTGCACCCCCGCGCGTATGCCGGGCGCAGAAGCGATCTCGGCCACGTGACAGTCTTCGCAATAGTGAGCGCCAATCGCCTCGGCATCGGCGACACAGGCGGCCCACACAGAGGTCGCCGCGCCTTGCGGAATGCTCTTATAGCGGAAGGGCGCTGCACCTTGGGGCTGACGAGCATTGATCTCCGCAATCAATTTCTCCAACGCCGCGGGCGTCAAGTGCCGGCTGAGCTCGGTTCGGATGCCCCCCGGGTGCACCGCCGTCGCCCGCACCCCGCGCGCCTGGTGCCGCCGATCGAACTCGACGGCAAACAGCACATTGGCGGTCTTGGAGCGACCGTAGGCAATGAACTCCTCGTAGGGCGTGTGCTCGAAATTCGGATCTTCGAGATTGACATCCGCATATCGGTGCCCGGCGGAAGACAAGTTCACCAGCCGCGAGCCGGCCTTCAGCAGCGAAGCGATGCGGTTGACGAGGACGAAGTGTCCCAGGTGATTGGTGCCGAACTGCGTCTCAAAGCCATCGATCGTCTTGCCCTTGGGGCAGGCCATGACACCGGCGTTCGCAATGATCAGGTCGAAAGGCTTCTTCGCGGCAAGCAACCCATCGGCGCAGCGGCGCACGCTGTCGAGCGATGCCAGATCGAGCTGGACCAAATCAAGAGAACCGCCGCTCGCGGCTTGCGCGCGGACCTGTTCCGTCGCTGCCTGCGCTTTGGATAGATCGCGCGCGGCTCCGACGACTTGCGCCCCGTGCGCGGCCAGTGCGCGCGCGGTCTCGACCCCGAGGCCCGCGGAGACACCGGTGACGAGCACACGCTTTCCGGTCAAATTGATGCTTTGCAACACCTCGTCCGTCGTTGAGGTGGCTCCAAAAATATTGCTCATGGTCAAATCCTCGCTGTTTTCCACGACGCCCTACCGCTTCACCGGGTAAGAGTGGTCTAATTGCAAGTGGAGGGTACCTCCGCTTAATATACGGAGGCACCCTCCGTTTGGCAAGTACTATTTGAGGAGCAGATCGACAATCGTGAAGAGAAAACCAACTGCCGCGGCGCGCAAACCCCGCGCTGACAGTGCCCGGAACCGACAATCGTTGATCGATGCCGCCAAGGCAGGCTTTTCGGGCGTCGGACTGGATGTGAGCCTGGAAGAAATCGCGCGCCGCGCCGGCGTCGGCATCGGCACACTGTATCGGCATTTCCCGACCCGGGAGGCGGTGGTAGAGGCGGTTTATCGACGTGAAGTCGAGCAGCTGGCCGAAGCGGTGCCGCAGCTGCTTCAGGCCTCACCCGCGGGCGAGGCATTGCATAAGTGGATGCACCTGTTCGTCGACTACATAGCCACCAAACGCATCATCGCGCCATCGCTGGCGGCCGCGGCTACTCGCACGTCCGCTCTGCATACAACTTCCGTGGAACTGATCACGAGCGCGATCTCCACCCTCGTGAAGCGCGCGATCGCCAGCGGCGATGTGCGCAAGGATATCGATCCGTCCGACCTGCTGCGCGCGCTGGTCGGAGTCAGCTACAGCAATCCCGACGTGCGCTGGGAAGCGAGCGCCCGTCGACTCATCGACATTCTGATGGATGGGCTGCGGCGTAACAGTCGATGATGGACGCAACTGGCCGAGCTGCCCGGCCGCGAAGCTTCATTTCGCGGATACCGCCGGGGCCGCAAACCAGCGCTGAAACCAGCCAACGGTGCGCTTACGAAAATCCGCGCGATCCGCCGCCTTGCGCAGTTGATGGCCTTCCCCCGGATACACGTGAAACTCGACCGGCACGCCCAGTGCCTCGAGCGCCGTGTAGAACTCTTCGCTCTGCGGCATCGGGCATTCGAGATCGCGCTCGCCCACCGTGATCAGTGTCGGCGTGCTGACGCCGCGCATGTGCATGATCGGCGAGGCCTTGAGATACGGCGTGGGATCATCGTAGACGGATCCGCCAAAATTCACCTGATCCGATCCCGCCTGCGGCGCCTCGCCTTCGAGGGACAGCCAGTCCGATACACCCGCATGCGAGATGGCAGCGCGAAACCGATGCGTCTGCGTAACGCTCCACATCGCCATGTAGCCCCCATAAGAGCCGCCCATGATCCCCAGCCGGGTATCATCGATCGGCGCCGCGCGCTCCGCGGCATCCACCCCGGTGAGTACGTCGCGCCAATCGCCGCCGCCCAGATCCTGGATGCTGGCGGCGGCGAAAGCCTCGCCTTGACCGAAACTGCCCCGGTAATTCGGTTCGAAGACGTCCCATCCCGCTTCCAACAACATGCGCGCTTGACTCAAAGCGGGCAGGAACTTGTTGGTGGACGCCGCTTCGGGCCCGCCGTGCACCAACACCACCATCGGCCGTTTCACGCCGGGTTCGCCGCCCGCCGGCTGCAACAGCCAACCCTGGATATCGAATCCTTCATTGCGCCAGGTCACCGAATGCGCGCTGAATGACGCTGCGCCGATCGCCGCATTCTCGTGCGTGATCGCATGCCAATGACCCAGCGGTCCCGCCACGATCTCCGGCGGCGCCCCGAAGCTCGAGCTCACGGCAGCGACCCCATGCGGCCCGCAGGAAAGTCCGTTCCCCATTCCGCCGGTGAGCGACGCCTGTCCCGACCAGGCGGGCTTCGCCGCGGCCGTATCGAGTCTTGCGATCGCTACCGAATCGCCCGCCAGCATCATCCCGGTGAGTCCCTCCCCGCAGCTCCAATCCAGCGCCGTCACGGTTGCATGCGAACCCGCGGTCAAGTTGTTCGGCTGCGCCCCCGGCTGATCGAGACGCAGCACATAGGCATCACCGCCCGTGGAGCCAAAATCGCTCATCCAACCGCCGATGAAAGCCACACTTTTTCCATCGGGCGACACCGCCGGCTCGGCCAGCTGTTCGCGCGGTCCCGGCGCAAACACCACGCGAGCTCGGGACTGCTCGAACGCGTACAACCTGGCCACCCACCACTGGCTGTCGCCGTCCCCGGGTGCCGCAGTTCCCACGAAACCGCCGTCAGGCAGGAAATCGAATTCATAGACATAGAGATCCGCGGGCGAGACGAATTTGAGCGCCGCGCCGTCGACCTCCGCGATCCGCTGTTCATCGGCTTCGCTGCCGATGTCGCCCACCAAGGGCGCGCCCGCCTCCGCGCGGCCCACCAGCTTGTGCGCCTGCGCGGTCGCCAGCACGGCCAGCCGGTTGCCCGGCCCGTAACGCAATCGATCCAAGGTTCCATTGAAACTGAGCACCCGGCGCACCGCGCCGCCCTTGGCGTCCGTCGTGTCGATCTCCGCGACTCCCTCCTGGGGTCGCGACACGAGGAAGGCGAGCTGGCCGTTCGTACTCCAGGCAGGCGAATCCACCTTGCAGTTGGGTCCGGCGGTGCACGGCAGCGGCACGGCGACCGCCCCGCCGACGAGATCCCGAATCATGAGCGCAGCGGGCGCATCGCTGTCGCTGCCGTCATCCGACGTCTCGATCGACGCGATGTGGTGGCCATCCGGTGCAATGGCCACTCTCTTGAAATCATGGAGCCCCGGCACGGCAAGCGCCGGCAGGGGAACGGCAATCAACACGGCAAGTAGAAAATGTGAGCGCATCAGGGATCCTAGCATGCGGCGGAAGCGAGGTTCCACGACCATCGATTGGGTCTTTCAGTACAGAAGCACCGACTCGCGCTCGCCGCGCCAGAGGGCCTCGTCGCGAGCCGTCAGCGCCTCCAGATCGGCCGGCGTCGCCGCCGGATCGTCCACCCAACGACGCAGCACGTCGCTGCCGTTGATCACGTCGATCGCGGGCCTGCCCTTCTCATACTCGTAGGCGAAGTCGCGCCAAATCTCGTAATCCGGCCGAAGCCTGCGGAGCGCCTTGAACGCGAGCGCGAACAATCGCCAAGGCCTGAAGGCTTCGTGGTCATAGTACGCGGCGTCTTCCACATGCACCTGCACGCCTGCGCAGAGCTTGCCTACGTGCTTATGAAACGTAGGCTCGAACCAGCAGGGCCGGACCCGACAGCCGCTCATCCATGGCGTTGCAAGCGATTCCATCTCTGCCAGCAATGCCGGCACGTCCAGATCCGGCGCGCCTAACAACTCCAGCGGCCTGGTGGTCCCACGACCTTCCGACAAGGTGGTGGCTTCGAGCATCACCGAGCCGGGATAGCAGCGCGCCATCCAGAGATTGGGAGCGTTCGGACTCGGGTTGACCCACGTCCGTCCGCCCAGCGGCCAGCCATATCCCGGCGCCGAGTTCGGCTCCCAACCCTCCATCGGCACGACGCGGAAGTCGACGTCGAGATTGAGAGTCCCGACGAACCATCGCGCAAGCTCCCCGAGTGTCAGACCGTGCCGCATCGGCATCGCCCCGGCGCCGACGAAGCTTTCGCAACCCGCCTTGAGCATCAGCCCTTCCACGGGCCGGCCCACAGGATTCGGACGATCGAGAACCCACACGGCTTTGTGCTCCTTCGCAGCCGCTTCGAGCACGTAACGCAGTGTGGTGATAAACGTGTAGATCCGGCACCCGACGTCCTGTAGATCGACGAGCAGAACGTCAAAGGTATCCATCATTTCAGGTGTCGGCCGGCGTACTTCACCGTAAAGGCTGAAGACCGGGATCCCGTGGACGGGGTCGGTGTAGTCCTGCGACTCGACCATGTTGTCCTGTTTGTCCCCGCGCAGCCCGTGCTGAGGGCCGAACGCCGCGCTCAAGGTGACGTCGTCGAGCGCCGCCAGCGCATCGAGGGAATGGACGAGGTTGCGTGTTACGGAAGCGGGGTGCGCCAACAGCGCCACGCGCCGTCCCTCGAGCGGCTTGCGCAGTTCGGGCTCTTCGAGCAGTCGGTCGATGCCAAATTTCACGTGCGGTCAAGCTCCAATGAAAATCCGTTCGGGTGGTGGAAATCGGGTTTGCCGGGCGGGTGCCGCAACCCCCAGTACGAGAGCCTACCATTGTCGTCTTCGATGACCGCGGCCAGAGCGATCCGCAGGTGGCGAACACCGCGCAAATCAACCAGATGCCCCAAACGCACGGCCGACTCGAGCACGAGCCCTTCGTCGTCTCGGCACAGGGAAATTTTCGGGCCGCTGCCAATCTCGGCGCGCGTCATTCCCTCGCGGTAAGCACTGAACCGGTAGATGGCCCAGTCGAGCGACGGCGAGAAATTGAATTCATGGTAGCCGGGCGCATCTCCGCCCGCGACGAATGCCTCGAAACAGGTGTGCTCCCATAGGGCATCGGCCCGTCCGCCGGCGCCGGACAGGGGTATGCGCACGCGGGACATGTCCGCCGCCAGTGAATACCGGAACACGAGAATGTCCGGCTCCTCCGCTCGCAGTTGCGCTGCGAGGCTGCGCACAGTGTCGTTCGGGGTCGAAGGGTGGGCAGTCAACACAGCCGGTCTCATTTCAATGGACGCCATGCCGCCATTGTATTCGAGCGCTTCATTTCCTCGCTCCAAATCGCGCCAGCATGAGCGAAAGGTCTTCCTGACTGATGTAGAAGTGCTCGCACACCCGCCCCCACAACATGATCGTCGGGACATTCCGGTCCCCGCGTTCCTTTTGCGTCTCATGCAAAACGTATAAGACGATGCGCTCCTCGCGAGTCAATCCATCGCGAACATCCGCTATCTTGTCGATGCTCAGGGGAGAAGCTCCGGCCAGACCATCAGCTGATGATCTTCACGGAAGTCGCGCTCTGTGCACGAGAAAGGCTGCCAGTCCCACCAGCACCAGCGCGAATATCCAATAAGCATTCTTTCTGAGCCATCCCATAGGCCTACAGCGTACATCCAAATCCAGATCAGATCATTGGATTCCCATTGGCGAAGCGGCGGGCTTCGTCATCACCGACACCGCCAACGATCTACGCAAAGGCTTGCGCGACGAACCCAACGTCGTGAAGGGCTATTTCATGGTTCGCCCGGCAAAAACCTGGGTGAGAGTCGAAGCCGGCCCGGAGAGCGGCGTCTACCAGACTCAACTGGTCCGTTAGCGAAAGCTACAGGCTTCTTTTCATTTCCTTGGCAACCCAAGGGCCCGTCCCGCGTCTATAGTCTGTGGAATGGACCCATGCCAAGGGAAATGATATGCCCGAGCCCATCCTCACAATCCCCGTCACCTGCCCCCGCTGCGCCTTGGAGTCTCTCGCGGAAATGCCAATCGCCTTGATCGCCAACGCCCTGCTCATCGGCAAAGCCATCCGCCTCTACAGCAGGTGCCACGACCACTATTGGACTGCAACCTTTGCCGAGCGCGAACAACTGCGAAAATCCCTCGCCGCGCTCAAGATGGGGCCGCATCCCCACCAAGGCGAGCCGCACGCAAAACAACTCTGCGCCGCCCGCTGAGAAGTCGTCTACTTCTTCGTCGCCCGCACTCAATTCTCACCCGGAAGGTGCCGAGACGCGGTTCCAAATCAGCCGCCCTATCGGGAAGTGAACGACGACGATGGCGTGCCCATTACCGCAGCCACTCATGCACCGGCCGCAGCGGCCCAAAGTGGATGATCGCCCAGAAGACCCCAATGATCAGCACCCATACCCCTAAATGCAGCACGATACGCCGCCGGTGCGCAACGCTCGATGGATTGGCCTCATTGCCAGCGACCGTCCTGCGCCCGAAAATCTCCGTCACTACGGAGATCAAGTCGAGCAAGCCAAAAATCAAAAGAGCCACGATAGTGATGACGCTCATAATTGCCACTCCAGAGTCTCAATGCCCTCCATCGGATCCCGCCGACTCTCCCCCACCAGAAAGACTCCAGCAAGGGCGCTTCACACAGAACGACGCGCTGTTCGTAGCCCACCCTGTGCGTAGATTAAGGACAGGGGCCTGGGCTCCGGTTCAACTCTAGCTCGCCTCACGGACTTACAATGCCTCAGAGCGCATTCGCGCCGAGCGCGCGAGCCGGTAACCAGCATGCCATTCGAATGGCTCGTTGGCCGTCTCGCTCAAACTCCGATGAAATTGGAACGAATCCTACCGAATTGTAAAAGCGCACTGCGTATGGCGTCGCATTTAGCTCAACGGTGTTCACCTCCGGGAATTTGGCCTCGATATATGCTCGAGCCGACTCCCATAGTGATTGACCGATTCCCAAGCGTAACCATCGCGGGCGCACGAAGAGGAGCCCCAGCAAGCTCGGGCTTGGCATAAGAATGACGCCCGCAATTCCATCGTCGGAAAACGCGCCCGCGGCAAAAGTCATCGTGCTCAACTTGCTCCGCAGAGACGCGGGTGCCGTGGTTTCGAGAAATGTGCTTCGAGCATCGGGGTGCCAGTCGGCCGCCGCCAGCGCCAAGAAACTCTCTTGAATAACCGCCGAGGCTTGCGCAGCATGCGCATCGGTAAGAGGACGGATTTCGTATTTCATTTACGAGCGCTGCGGCTGAACGCCGCCCGGCAGCACAGGTGTGATGGCCGTGATGCTTCGCGGCCGGCTCGCGAACTCGAACAGCGCGTCGATGTCCCGAAATTCGGCAATGTCCTTCAATATGGTGCGCGTCGGAAACATCAGCAGCAATTGCCCGCTGGCATACGCTGCGAGCGCTTCGGCCGCGGTATGCCAGACAAGCCCGGACATTTCATTGCCCGCCAGAAAGGCGTTCTGGCGTGGCGGTGCACGCGACAGAAAAAATCGCGTGTCGAAGCGCAGCGCGCCGGGCGGCGTGATCCAGTGGCTGAAGAAGGCGAGCTGATCCACCGCCAGGCGCCAGCCGTGCGCCTGGCAGAGCGCGGCCAGGCTCAACCGGCCTTCGGATAATTGCAGTCGTGCGTCGCGCAAATGCGCTTCATCCCACGTGCTCAAGTCAACCAGTTCGCCGCGCGAGTCGTAAGCCAGCAGCAGGCCGGATTCCTCGAACGCCTCGCGGACCGCGGCCACATAAAACTTGAGGCCATTTGACGGCAGCTGCAGCCGCTCGCCGGCGGCTTGGTCATCGAGGCCCTCGCATAGATCGCGAAGCTCGGCGCTTTCGTCCTGAGGATCGAGCGCGCCGCCGGCGAAGACGTAGGCATTGGGCATGAAGCGCGCATGCGCGCCGCGTTTCAACAGCAATATTTCAGGCTGAGAACCGCGCGCGCGCACCAGGATGGTGGTTGCGGCCGGCCTGGGGGTCACTTCCCGCTCGGTCATTCACCGTCTCGATGCGGGTGCTGCGCCCTTGAGTGCGCCGCCAAACAGGGCGAACAGGCGTTCCCAATGCCGCTCTGCCGCCGGCTTGTTGTACGCGGGGCGCTGGGGGAACGCGAACCCGTGGGCGGTGCCCGGATAAATTTCGACTTCCGCATTGGCGCGGAGACTCTCAACTTCGGCCACCAGTTTGTCGATGATCTCCTGCGGTGCGTACTGATCGGTCTCGGCGCAGCCGAAATACAGCCGGGCGTCCGTGTGCCCCAGGGCGAGGTGTGGACTGTCCGGCTTGTCCGTCACCAGCGCCACCCCGTACATCGAGGCTGCCGCGCGAATCCGATCCTTGTGGCGTACCGCCGCATTGACGGCGTATTGGCCGCTCATGCAGTAGCCGACGCAGCCCATGGCGTTCGTCGATGCCGCGGGGTCCGTCTCGGCAAAGGCGAGCAACGAATCAACGTCCTGCATCACCATCGGGATGTTGATGGTGCCCATGAGCTGCAGCGCTTTCTGGCGCGTGGCGATGTTCGCCTCACCCACGAACGGACCCAGATCTTCGACGTCGGAGCGGTAATAAAGATTCGGCAGCAGCACGTAGTAGCCCACCGTGGCCAGGCGACGCGCCATATCCCGCAGTTCTTCCCGAATGCCCGGCGCGTCCATGAAAAATATGACCGCCGGGTGGGGACTTAGGCGTTCGGGATGACAAATGAACGTGTTCATCCGGCCGTCTCGAGTTCTGATTTCAACTTGCCGTTCGATCATGCTTTACTCCAATTACTCCTGCGCACCGGCGCCGACCGCAACCCACGCCAGATCCGCACTCGATACCGAGTCCACTTTGAAATTCTTCGCCGCCGCCGCCATGCGCGTCAGCGCCTGGGCGAGCGGCATCGGCGGTTGCGTATCGCCCTTCTTCGCTTTGTGAAAACGTACCGGATTGATGCGCGCCACCACGTAGTTGCGCAGGTATGGCGACTTGAAGCCGCGCGCCTGCAGCGATTCGATGATTTTCTTCGCGCGCGAGTCGATCTCCAGCAACCGCGATGCGTAGCCCTCTCGTTCGCGCAAGCTCGCGGCCAACGTGCGGTCGCTGAACCGGTCGACTTTCTTCAGGAAGGCGCTGTATGCGCCGCCGGCAAAGCGCGACGATTTCTCGTACACCACGCCCAGCGTCAATAGCTCGGCGGACTCGAACTCCGCACGGTACTGCGCTTCCTTCGAGGTGCTGTGCCGTTTTGCCAGGCTGCGCGCCATGCGGATCACCTCGAGGCTGCGATCGCGCAGGTTGTGCGCCTTTTCGGTGTTCAGGGCGAGAATGCGATATGCCAAGGTCTCATCCGGCGAGATCAGTGCCGTGATCTGTTTCAGACCCAGGACTTTCCCCGCGGCCAGCCGATGACGTCCGTTCGGCGTCCACAGCCGCCCATCTTCCCCGCGCACGACGATCAGCGGATCGAGAAACGCCGCGGTTTCGTCGATCTTCTGCGCCAGGCGCTTGGCATGCGTGGGCGACAGGTCGCGCTGGAAGGGCGTCGGTTGAACTGCGCTCAGGGGCAATGATGCCAGCACCAGCGGCCGACCGCCCAAGGGATCGCGATAGGCGCCGAGGGTTGCGCCGCCGGCGCTGCGAACCAGCGCAACGACCTGCGCGATCTCGGGGCTATCCATGGCGATGGCGACTTGGGCGGCCTCCAGTCCTCGTGCATGGGCGCCGGGCGCCAGCCTGCCCCGGGTTCGCTTCGCGGCCTTAGGTTTACGCTGACCAATGGATTTCGATCCGGTGGATTTCGATCCGGTGGATTTCGATCCGGTGGATTTCGATCCGGTCGATTTGGATCCGGCGGATCTCGATCCGGCGGTTTTTGATTTAGCCTTTGCGGTTGCCATGCGGAAGCTTACCGGTATCGGTCCTGAGTAACGGGCCCGTGATCGACTTGAGTGATGAGACAGGCGCTGCGATTGCCGGTCACATAAATCCAAAGCCAGCTCAATGCCACAGACAGCCGATTGCGCAGTCCGATCAGAAAGTAGATGTGCGCCATCCCCCAGACCCACCAGGCGATCCACCCTCGAAGCTTGCACCAGCCGAAGTCGATGACCGCGGAACGCTTGCCGATGGTCGCAAGATCACCGGCGTGCCGGTAGCGAAAGGCTCGGGGCTGCGAATCTCCCGCGAGCCGGCGCTTGATCGTACGCGCGACATGAGTGCCTTGCTGCTTGGCGGCGGGCGCGATGCCGGGCGCTGTTTTTCCGTGCCCAACATCGACCGAGGCGGTGTCGCCGATGACGAAAATATTCGCATGTCCCGGAACGCTCAAGTCGGCAGCGACCCTGACGCGCCCGGCAGCGTCTGCCGGCGCCCCGAGCCAGGCCGCCGCCGCCGATGCGCGCACACCGGCGGCCCAGAGAATGACATCGGCCGCCACCGTTCGGCCCCCGACCACGACACCGGCGGCATGACAGTCGGTCACTGCGGAGCCGAGCTGCACTTCCACGCCCAAGCGCTCCAAGGCCCGGTGCGCGTAAGCGGACAGATCGGGCGCAAAGCCCGGCAATATGCGCGGGCCCGCCTCGATCAACAGCACACGCGCCTTGCGCGTATCGATCCGGCGAAACTCTCCGGCGAGATTTTGATACACCAATTCAACGATGGCGCCGGCGAGTTCCACACCGGTCGGACCGCCGCCGATGATGACGAAGGTGAGCAAGGCCGCGCGCCGCGCAGGGTCAGGCTCGCGTTCGGCCCGCTCCAACGAGAGCAACACTCGGCGGCGAATCGAGGTGGCGTCCTCCAGGGTCTTGAGCCCGGGCGCGAACGCCTCCCATTCGTCATGCCCGAAATAGGCATGACGAACGCCCGTCGCGAGAATCAGAGTATCAAAAGAAACCGCGGCCCCGTCTTCCAGCATGACGTTGCGGCCTGGCGCATCGACGCCGCTAACCACTCCCAGCCAGGTCGTGACTTCCTGGCGTTTGCGGACCAGAAACCGGATCGGCCAGGCAATCTCCGAGGTCGCCAATGCAGCGGTGCCGACTTGATAGAGCAGCGGCTGAAATAGATGATGATTGCGCTGATCGATGAGGGTGATGCGAACCGCAGCGCCGGCCAGTTCCTGAACGGCGGCCAGCCCGCCGAAGCCGGCCCCGACGATGACGACATGGTGCTTCAAATTCATCCGTCGCGTCCTGATTCGCTCCGAGCCCGGCTGCAACGCAGCTTAGCGCAAACCTCTGAGCGGAATCCAACCCCTCAAGTACATGGCAAATCCGGATCCCCTTTATACTGCCGGCGCTGCAAGCGCGCCTCGCAGGTGCGCGCAGAACGAGGTAGCGCCATGTCCGTATCTGTAACGACCACCGATCGAATTGCCATCATCCGCATGCAGCGTCCCGAACGGCGCAACGCCGTGGATGCCGCCACGGCCAAATCTCTGGCCGACGCGTTTCGCGCCTTCGATGCCGATCAAGGGCTCGACGTGGCGGTATTCGCGGGAGCCGATGATGTTTTTTGCGCCGGTGCGGATCTGAAGGCCATCGCGTCGGGTGCGCGCGTGGAGATATCCGCCGTGGGCGATTCGCCCATGGGACCACCCCGGCTGCGCCTGTCGAAGCCGGTCATCGCAGCCATCGAAGGTCCGGCGGTGGCCGGAGGCTTGGAGCTCGCCCTCTGGGCGGATATCCGGATCGCCGGCGCGAGCGCGATCTTCGGCGTATTCAACCGCCGTTTCGGCATTCCACTGGTGGATCTGGGCACGATTCGTCTGCCGCGCATCATTGGTCATGGACGGGCGATGGATCTCATCCTGACGGGCCGGTCCGTCGATGCGGCCGAAGCGCTTTCCATGGGACTGATCAACCGATGCGTGCCCGACGGGGAAGCACTGCCGGCCGCGATCGCCCTCGCGCAGAAGCTTTCGAGCTTTCCCCAGACCGCGATGCGTCAGGATCGGCTTTCCGCCATCGAGCAGTGGGGACTGAACGAAGAGGATGCCATCGCCAACGAAATTTCCCATGGTCTCGTCACGATTGCCTCCGGCGAGACGGCGTTCGGCGCGAAAAATTTCGGCAGCGGCGCCGGGAGGCACGGCAAAGCCGTCGGATCCTGAAGTGACGCTTCGATCAAACGATCCGCAAAGCGCGTCTCTGAGCAGTGAAGCAGCTTTGGCAAGCACCCTCACGGGTGGTTGTTTCGATCAGGCTCGCGGCTACCGTCTATACCGGCGGCGGTGATTTGAGGCTCATATCTTGGTGTCGAGTTCCAATGTCTCCAATACGCGCTGAGTATCCATGAGCGTTCCGATTATTCTTCTGATCGGTAGTGGTGCCAGCCGCAGGAGGGTCGGCGTCATACGAATGCCCTCCAATATCGCGCGCTGCGGCTCTTTGAACACGTCGACGATCTCTATCTCATGGCGCCCGGACAGATGCGTTTTGCACAACGCATGTAGATTCGCGATGGCCTGAGAGGAGTTCATCGTGTCGTCGGCGACGTACAAACGAAACTTGTAGATTGAGCGTCGGGTCATTCGGCGTTCACTTATGCTTCTTCGGCGCGTCACCGCCGCGCAACTCACGCATGCGCACACTGCCCGATGAACGAGAAATCCGCGGCCGACACAGAAAGGTTAGGCTTATCGACGATCATCGTATGTACGCTTGCCCACAGAGGTGCTCACTTCAGCCGGCACGCTACGCGGCGCACCATCACCCTACATCCGTCCGCGCGCCTCTGGCTGTGCAGTCGGAGAATCGCCGCGTATTGATCGCACCGCCGCATCGTCAAAAAGGCGTCCCGCAGGTTGCGCGCCGGAACGATTTCCACCCTGTCGGCAAGGGCAGCACGGATGACGCTGATCAAATCTTCATCGTCTTCCACATACAACAGATAGGAAGCGTCCAAGAATAGAGTCGCTCATCTCATACCGTCCTGGTGCGATGCCGCAATGGGTGCTTTGAGCTGCAAAGGTTCAGGGTACGCTCCCCTTGGCGGACCTGACGGTCTGAATGATCTTGGATGAGGACCTCGTCGGCCCCAATGGAATCCGCTTGGTGCCTTCCGGCACTGAAGTGACAGACACGTTGACGATTCGGCTGACCAGTATCGCCGGCGGTGTCGGCGTCGCCGAACCGTTGCGAGTGCGAGCCGCGATATGAGATTTGTCGTTTCCACCGGGCGTTTCCTGCCGTCCCGAGTTGTGACGCCGCGCCGCGTTTCCCGCACGCATCAGCGCAGACTGAATTCTCGAGACCATCACTCATGGTTTTGCTCGTTTGCATTTTTTGCAATTTTTGGGAGTCGGGAGGATTACAAACCGCAAGACAACAAGAGTCGATCGCCTGGTTTATCTGCCGGTGCTTGGGGCACTGATCGTTGTGTGGATCACCATCGCCGCTTTCACTCTGACCGAACGCAATATCGTCATTGAGCGAGTTCAGACGCAACTCGGTCTTACGGCTTCTACCTTGGCCGACTTCAACGAATTGGCCCGGCAAACGGCCTCAACGGTGAACTCGAATGGCAGCGACAGCCGCAGCGCCGCCATCTGGCGCGCATTGCTGCAATATCCCACAGCTAGCATTTGGGTCGATGAAGCCGGAGTGGTCACGGCCGGACAGGCGCCGACAGGCGACCTTGCGTCATACCTGGTAATCGAGGACGCGCGGGAGGGATTCACGGTTCATGCTGCCCTGCCCCGCTCAGACGCGCTGGCAGAATGGCGACGCTCGGCGTGGCTCCGCGCGGGTGCCTCATTTGCCATCACTCTGGGCTTTCTCATCCTGTCGCGGTTTTTGGTGGGCGCAATGCAACAGCGCTCGAATGCCGATCGGGAAGTCGAAGCAGCCCAAGAGCGAGTCAGTCAGTTGGCCTCTTATAAGACGCAACTCGAACTGACCGTAACGGCACGCACTGCCGAGTTGAATGGCGCCAACAGCCATCTAGAGACTGAGTTGGTTGAGCGCAAGGCGGCGGAAGCCGCCTTGCGTGAACACGACGCGCTGCTCAATGTCGTGACGAACAGCGCCGCGCAACTTCTGGGCGCGCAACACGAAGACGCCATTCAATCGGTATTGGAACTCGTCGGCCGGACGATCGCCGTGAGCCGGGTGCAGTTCTGCGAAATACTGACGGATGAGACCGGGCATCTGCGGTCCACGATTCTGCAGGAATGGTGTGCGCCCGGCACCGCGCCGGCGATCGATGACGCGACGCTGCAGCGCCTGGATCTGCCGGCATTCCTGCAGATTCCGGTGATGATCGACGAGAAGATGTGGGGAAGCCTGAACTTCATCGACTCCGCCGATGCCCAGCGAAAGTGGAGCTGGGCTGAGTCCGACACTCTCAAGACCTTGGCCGGCCTCGTCGGCGTGGCCGTGGCGCGCGCGCGCTATGTGAAGGAACTGGCGGACGCCAATATGATCGTCCAGAACAGTCCGACGATCCTATATCGCCTGAAAGGCGAACCGCCTTTTCCGCTCATCTACGTTTCGCACAATATCAACAAGTTCGGGCACGATCCGCAGTCCCTGCTCGGATCCCGATGGATTGAGACGATCGTCGATTCGGCGGACGAGGCAAAGGTCACCGCCGCCATGGCGCGGGTGCTCGACAAGCACTCCCAAGCTTCATCCATCGAATTTCGTCTGCGAACCGGTGATGGATCGCATCGATGGGTTGAAAATCGCTACACCCCGGTTCGCGACGAGGACGGGCGCCTGCTCGAGGTGGAAGGCATCATCATCGACATCACCGAGCGCAAGGCGGCCGAGGACAAGATCGCCGCGCTGGCGCGCACGGACGGGCTCACCGGACTTGCGAACCGGACGACCTTTGTCGAACGCCTTCGCCAGACCTTCTCCAGCACCGGGCGCGGCGCCACTCCGTTCGCGATTTTGTACATCGACCTGGATCACTTCAAGGATGTGAATGATACGTTGGGCCATCCGGTGGGAGATCAACTGCTGCTCGAAGTGGCCAATCGTCTGCGGCATATCGCGCGCGAAAATGATCTCATCGCCCGACTGGGCGGCGATGAGTTTGCGATTTTGCAAATGGACGTGAACGAGCCGGCCAACGCCGGCGCACTGGCCGCCAAGATCCAGAAAAGCCTCGCCCAGCCCTACTTGCTCGGCGCCTCCCAAGTGACCATTGTGACGGCCAGCATCGGCATTTGCCCCTTCAGCCCGGGCAGCGTCGGGCCCGATGCCATGCTGGCACAAGCCGATCTGGCGCTGTACCGGTCCAAAAACGCCGGTCGCAATCAATATCATTTTCATACCGACGATCTTGACCATGAGGTTCGCGAGCGCGTCACCATCGCCGAAGAGCTGAGATCTGCCATCGACAAGGGTGAGTTGGAGCTGTTCTACCAGCCTCAGGTGGAGATTGTCTCCGGCCACATTGTGGGGATGGAGGCGCTGCTTCGCTGGAATCACCCCCGGCGCGGCCTGCTCAGAGCGGCAGACTTCATTCCGCAGGCCGAGAAAGCCCGATTGACACCGGCGCTGGGCCACTGGGTGCTCGATCAGTGCTGCCGGCAAATGAGGCTATGGCGCGATGCCGGTGTGGCTCCGCCGGTCATTGCCATCAACCTTTCTCTGACACAGATCAAGGACAGCCGCGAGCTGGTGCGTGACGTCGACGTCACCACTGCGCGTCATGGTATCGAACCGGGCTGCCTGGAATTCGATGTAACGGAAGCGACCCTGGCGCAGGCGACGCTCACACACAACGACTGCCTGAAACAGCTGCGCCAGCTCGGCGCGCAAATCGCCATCGATGATTTCGGCACGGAGTATTCCTCATTCGAATATCTGCGTGCCTACGATGTCAGCCACTTGAAAATAGCCCAATCCTTCATCAACAGTGCCGATGCGTTCCCGGAACGCGCAAGCATGATCCGCGCCATCATCAGAATTGCGCGTGAACTCAACATAGGCGTGATTGCGGAGGGCGTGGAAACGGAAGAGCAGCGTGCACTGTTGGCGTCTACCGGATCCACCACGCACGCGCAGGGATACTTTTTCAGCGAAGCGGTGGCCGCCGCCCGCGCCGATCAACTGCTGCGGGACGGCGCCGTGAAACCCATGCATCCGGTGGATGAGGGTCTGCCCGACCATCCGAGTTTGGCAGGATACGGGAAATGAACGCTCATACATCATCGGCGGCGCGACGCGGCGTGCAGTTGATCATGCTGTGCTGCGCCGCTCTCGCATTCGGCAACGCTTACGCGCAATTCACATTGAGCGACGTGGAGATCGCGGGCCGTGCCCTGGGTTTTCTCGACAAACCCCTGCAAGGCCAGGTGACCGCGGCGATTGTTTATTCGCCGGCGAATCCGCAATCCGCGCGCGAAGCCGAGGCGCTCAAGGACATGCTGGGCGACGGGCTGAAAATCGGCAACATCACGCTAAGACCCGTGCTCGTGGCGGCGGCGGACGTGCAACACTCCACGGCGGCTCTGTTTCTGCTGACGGACGGCGTAGACGATCTGGCGCTCGTTGCCGATGCGGCGCGCGCCAAAAAAATTCCCTGCATCACGACGGACCTCGCAAAAGTCAAGAGCGGCCATTGCGCCATTGGGGTTCGCTCGCAACCCAAGATAGAGATTCTGGTCAACCGCGATGCTGCAACCCGCAGCCAGCTGAGCTTCTCCGCGGTCTTTCGCATGATGATCACGGAGATATAGACCATGAAGTGCCTCAATTGCCGGGGGCGACGCACATCCATCGCCGGCGTGCAAAACATCTCCGCCCTGCTCGGCGCCCTCCTGCTGCTGCAAGGCAGTCAGGTTTTCTCCCAGACCGTCGACTACGGCGCGCTGGAGCAGTTGTTTGCGGAGGCCGTCACCACCAGTGCGACGGGCTCGCCCCAGCGCTCCAGCAAGGTCCCTGCCAACATGGAGATCATCACTGCGGAAGACATTCGCCGTTCCGGTGCGCGCGACATTCCCGGAATACTGCGCCACATTGCCGACGTCGACCTGCTGCAGTGGGGCACCGACGATTCGGACGTGAGCGTGCGCGGTTATAACCAAGCCTATTCGCAACGCCTGCTGGTTTTGATCAACGGCCGCCAGGTGTATGCGGGCTACTACAGCTTCACGCCTTGGAGCACGTTGCCGGTCGAGCTTGGGTCCATTCGGCAGATCGAAGTCGTGAAGGGACCGAGCAACGCGCTGTTCGGTCTCAATGCCGTCGATGGCGTCATCAACATCATCACCTATAACCCGTTGTACGACGATGCGGACATGGCGGTCGTCGCAGCCGGCACGCAGGGGCTCAAGCAAGAATCCGCAATCGCCACTTTTAAGCTGGATGATCGCGCGGCCGCGCGCATTTCTGCCGGGAATCGTTCGGACAACGATTTCTCGACGGCCATCCCGGCGACCATGGGAACACGCCCAGGATTCGACAACGATCGCACTGCCTTCGATTTCGATGGCGTGATCCGCGCGACCGACACGGTGCAACTGCGATTCGAGGCGAGTCACGTGAATGCCGGGCAGTTCGAGATGAACCCGGGCAGCGTGGTCGATTTTTCGACGTTCATCGCCAATTCCGCAAGGGCGCAGCTGCTGGCAGATACGCATCTTGGCCTGTGGGAAGCCAGCGCCTATGCAAACCAGATGGAGCAGCGCGCACTTCCGGGGGTCCTTGGTACGCCGCTCGATTTCGATAATCGGCTGGCTGTCGCCAAAATTCAAGACGTATTCAAGATCGGTGCCGACAATGCGTTTCGCGCCGCGGTCGAATATAGAAGCGATGCCGTCGACACCAGCTCGATCACGGGCGCCACGATCTCCGATGACGTGCTTTCTGCCAGCGGTATGTGGGACTGGAGCATCACTCACTCCGTCTCACTGACGAGCGCTGCGCGCATCGATCGGCTGATGCTTGGGCGCAGCGGTTCCATTCCAACCGGATATCCCTTCACGAACAATGATTGGAACCAGGTCTCCGACGAAGTCAGCTACAACCTGGGCCTCGTCTGGCAGCTGGACAGTCTGGACGTCTTGCGCGCCATGGTGGGCCGCGGAGTACTGATACCCAATCTGGTGGAACTGGGCGCCCTCGTGGTGCAAAGCCCTTTTCTGAATCTGACCGGCGTGCCGTCGCTGAATCCGACTGATGTCAAGAACTATGAATTGGACTGGGACCGCCAGATTGCTCAATTGCACGCCCAGTTTCGCGGATCCGTTTTCTATCAGGAGACCGCCAACGTTTTCGATGTGTCGGGCGCGTTGATCGCGACATCCGGCGCGCCCTACGCCACACCGGCCAATATCGGCAGCTCTTACGCACATGGTTTCACGGCCGGACTGAAGGGAAGCGTCCACGATTGGCGTTGGGGATTGAACTACCGCTTCGAAGAAATCGGCGATCGATTCCTGCCATTCGCGCAGAACGGCGCGCAATTCGTCGACTACCAGCACACCACGCCCAGGCACCTGATCAACCTCAATGTCGGTTGGGCGCCGCACAACTGGGAAATCGATGCCTATGCACGCTACCAGTCCGCCAGAGAAGGACTGCTGCCTGTCGCGAGCGCTGCCGGCACGGCGCTGGTACCGCTGTCGGCGTATATCGCCATTGATGGGCGAGTGGCATACCGATTGAACAAGGAGTGGACGTTTGCCGCAAGCGGACAAGATATCGCCCATGCGCGGCAGCGCCAGACCGCAGGCGCCGAGGTCGAGCGGCAGTTGATGGGCTCGGTGACGTTCAATTTCTGAGCCGCCATCGTGACGCAACCAAACCGGTCGGAACATATCGTCCAGGAACGGTCCTCGGACACCTCGCCGAGCGCTCGCTCACCGTTTGCGATCATTTGGATGTTTGCCGCGATCGTGCTCTGCCTGCTCGTGCTGGCCGATTTCAGCTTTGGGGTGCTCTCGTCGGTGCGAGCGTACGTCGGCGGCGAGAGTCGGTGGTCGAAAGCCCAGAAAGACGCCGTCTTCCACCTGCAAAGGTACGCCGTCACCCACGCCCCGGACGATTTGCGGCGATTTCGCGAAAACATCATCGTGCCCTTGGGAGATCATGCGGCGCGAATCGAGATGAACAAACCTCACCCCGATATTCAGAAGGTGCGTCAAGGGTTCATCCGCGGCGGCAATCATATCGATGACATCGACGGCATGTTTGATCTATACCGTCGGTTTGCCCGGGTCAGTTTTATGCAGCGGGCAATTCAAGCCTGGGAGGCGGCCGATCGTTACTTGATCCAACTCGACGAGGCCGGAAGCTCATTGCAGCGTGAGGTCGAGTCTCCATCGCCGAGCGCACCGGAGATTCTGGCCACGTTGGCTGAAGTGTCCTCGATCAACGAGAAACTCACCCCCATCGAAAACCAATTCGTCGAGGCCCTGGGCGAGGCATCACGTGCGGCCTACCAATTGCTCCAGGCGATCTTGTTTGCCGCCACCCCGGGGCTGTTGATTCTGGGAACCGTGTTGTCGCTGCGCATACTTCAGCAAAGAAAACGCGAGGATGACCGCGTCCATCACATCGCCTTCCATGATGAGCTTAGCGGTCTCCCGAATCGATTGATGTTGATCGAGCGCTTGGATCAAGCTCTCAGCCGTCACCGCCGGGCAGAGATGACATTGGCGATTCTGTACATGAACCTGGACCGCTTCAAGGTCATCAACGACTCGCTGGGCCACGAGGCCGGGGATGCCCTTCTGTGCCTGGTTGCGGATCGCTTGCGCGCCCAGTTGCGGGAAGGCGACAGCCTGGCGCGGGTGGGAGGTGATGAGTTCGTCGTTCTGATCGAAAACTACGGCAATTCGATTGCTGTCTCCGCCTGCGCTCAGCGCGTCGTCGAACAATTGAGCGCGCCCTATCTGCTCGATAAAAAGGATTGTCACGTCACGGTGAGCATCGGCATCAGCACATTCCCCGCCGACGGGAGCGATTCGCAATCCCTCCTCAAGGCTGCCGATGTGGCGATGTATCGGGCGAAGGAAACGGGGCGAAACAACTATCAGTATTACCTGCCCTCGATGAACATCCACACCTTGGAGCGACTGGAACTGGAGTCGGATCTGCGCCGCGCGTTGGAACGCGGTGAATTCCTTCTTCACTATCAGCCAAAGGTGGAAGTCGCCAGCGGTTTGATCACCGGGGTCGAGGCGCTATTGCGCTGGAAGCATCCGCTCCGAGGCCTCGTCCCGCCGCTGGACTTCATCCCCCTGGCGGAAGAGACCGGTTTGATCGTACCCATCGGCGAATGGGTGCTCGCAACAGCGTGCGCCCGCAACAAGGCCTGGCAGGGTCGCGGATTGCCGAAGCTGAGCGTCGCCGTCAACCTGTCGGCGCGTCAATTTGCGGATACCATGCTCCTGGCGAATTTGACGCGAATCATTCACGACAGCGGACTCGATCCCTCGCTTCTGGAGCTGGAAATTACCGAAAGCGCGGTCATGTCGAACGCGGAATGCGCCGTGAGCGTGCTCGAAAAGTTGAAATCGACCGGCGTTCAAATCGCCATCGATGACTTCGGGACGGGCTATTCATCGCTTGCTTATCTGAAGCGCTTCCCGATCGACATTCTCAAAATCGATCGCTCATTCATCCGGGATATCCCTGCCGACTCCGGCGATATGAAAATTACCCGTGCCATCATTGCCATGGCGCACGGCTTGAGGCTCAAGGTGGTGGCGGAAGGCGTGGAAACCGCGGAGCAGCTGAAGTTTCTCGGGAGCCAATCCTGCGATGCGGTCCAAGGGTATTTCTTGTACCGGCCGCTCCGGGAAGAGGAATTGGCGGACGTTCTCAAACGCAACCGGCAAGGCTGCGCGGTAGCCGGCGCGATCCCCGCCTGATCCAGGCATGCGCCATCTTTGGCGGCTGGCGGCACGGCAAAGCCGGCAAATCCTGAAATGACGCCCAGCCTCGAGGCGGCGGACCCTATGCTTTGAGCGCGGCAGCGCTCAAATACCTGGCCTCAAAGACTGCACAGGTTACGGGGTGCCCGAACCAGTAGCCCTGGATTTCATCGCAGTTGAGCAGGCGCAGCAGACGCGACTGCTCCTCCGTTTCCACCCCCTCCGCGACGACGTTCAGCTTCATCGAGTGCGCGAGATTGATGATGGTCTGGACCAGCGCAAGCCCCTCCGGACCGCTGCCCATGTCGATGACAAACGAGCGATCGATTTTCAGGGTGTGGACGGGAAGCCTGGCCAAATAACTCAGCGATGAAAACCCCGTGCCAAAATCGTCGATGGAAATTCTCACACCCAACGCCCGGATGGCGCGCAGGCTGCCGATGCTCGCACGGACATCCTCCATGATCAGGCTCTCGGTGATTTCAAGCTCCAGCCCGGCTGCCGCGAGCGGGTCATCCGCGAGTGCCTGGCGGATCTCGCCCACGAATCCGCGATTGCGTAGCTGCATCGGCGAAACATTGACTGCAATGCACACTGCTTGCAGACCGCCGGCCTGCCAGCGGCGATACGTCTCGACCGCTTCATTGAGCGCCCATCGACCGACATCGTGCATCAATCCGGTTTCCTCGAGGATGGGAATGATTCGGTTTGGCGTGATCAGTCCGGTCAGGGGATCATTCCACCGCAGCAGCGCTTCGGCGCCCGTGACTCTCCCGCTGAGGAGGTTCATCTTGGGCTGGTAGTACAGCACGAACTCCTTGCGTTCCAGCGCCTGCCTGAGCTGGTTTTCAAGGGTGAATCTGCCTGCGACCGACACGGTCATATTCTGGGAGTAAGAGAGGTACTTCTCACCGCTGAGTTTCGCTTTCTTGAGCGCCGATTCTGCATTCTTGAACAAAGTATCGGCGTCGGCGCCGTCATCCGGACACACCGCCACGCCTACCTTCGCGGCGATTCGAAATACACCCTCGTTGAGCAGAAATGGATGCGACAGAAATGCCTGCATCGCTTTCCTGAGAAAGCGCATCACAGCTCGCACATGCCTGATTTCCGGCAGAACGACGCCAAAATGGTCGGCGTCCACGCGCGCCAGCAGATTGGCATCGCCCACTGCCTGAGTGAGCCAGGCGGCAACTTGCTTCAGGAGCAGATCGCCAGCGGGCCGCCCGAGACTGTCATTGATATTCTTGAAGCGCTCCAAATCAACCAACAGCAAGGCCAGCTTCCGTCCGCTGCTCGCGGCGCCGCGGATATATTGAGCCGTGCGTTCCAGAAACAGCGCCCGGTTTGCCAGCCCGGTGAGCACATCGTAGTAAGCCAGGTAGTCCAGCCGCTCCTGCTTCTCGATGTGGTCGATCGCGAAGGCAATGTCGCCGGTAAGCTCGGTCAAGAGCTTCATCTCGCCTTCGTGAAAAAATTCCATTTCGTGGGCATACAACGCCACGACGCCCACCGCCACGCCGCCGATGATCAGCGGCAACACCGCCATTGATCTGATGTCCGCGGCGAAATGCTGCTCGCGATACAGGATGTGGGTGTCCAAGTCCAAATTGTTGGCAACGAACGGCCTGCCCTCTCTGACCGCCCGCGCGGTCAGGGTGTTCCCCATCGGCGACCCCTCTTCCAGGGTAAATCGTTCGCGAATTTCCTCCAGGAACTCCTCGAGCGCGCCGACCGATGCGACGGGAACCATTTTGTGCAGCGCCTGGTCGACCAAGCCGATCCAAATCATCCGGAAACCGCCCTCGTCCGTGGCGATACGGCAGGCCTCGCTGAACAGTTCACCGCGATCGCGCACGCGTACGATGAGGGTATTGATCCCGCTCAACATGGCGTGCACTCGATTGAGGTGGATGATGCGGGTTTCAGCCTCCTTCCGATCGGTCACGTCGCGGACCATGGTCACGATGGTCCAGGTGTCGCCGGTCCGCTGAGCATGCCGTCTCAGCTCGATCCATGCCATCGAGCGATCGCTGCGCGGTCGCAATATCTCCATCGGTCTTGCATCGACACCGCTTTCGATCAACCGGTCGTAGGTCTCTGCGAGCTCCTTTGACGAGGTATCCAGCAGCTCCTCGGGTGGCGAGGCCAGGAGCCACTCCCGCGTCTGGCCTTGCAGGCGGCACGCGGCCTCATTCACGTGGATATAACGCATGCTGGCTCGGTCGACCAAGAATATCGCGTCGGCGGTGGCATCCATCGCAACGGCAAAGCGTTGCAGTGCGGCTTCGCCGCGTTTTTGATCCGTGATATCCACGTGCATGATGACCGCACCCCGCAGGCTGTCGGCGGCCAATGGCGTGGTGGTCAGCAGAAACCAGCGCCGCTCGGCGGGCAGAGCGCAGCGATATTCCATGGAAAAGCTGTGCTGCTCGCCGGCCAGTACGGACCGGATGCCCGTCGCGGCGCGATGGGCGTCGGTTGAATCCGGCCCGCGCTGCATGTCGCACATCTGCAAATAATTCTTTCCCACCCCGTAGGAAGGGCCATGCAGCGGGTTGCCGGCCGTCGATCTTTCCCAGATCTCATTGACCGACAGGACCTGCCCCTCCACGTCCAGTACGGCGATGTATGCCGGAAGCGCGTTCAAGATCGCCGCCTGCTTGGCCGCCTCGGTGCTGCGTAACTGGTTCTGCGCCCGCTGCAGCAGGAACGAGCGTCCGTCGCGATCGGAGACCGTGTCTATTTCGCCCGCCGTCAACTCCTCCAACCGGAGGTCTGCCGCGCGAAGCGCCTTGATGACCACCGAAATTTCATCGGCATCGTCTCCCGGCGGTGGCGGATCGATACTCATGCAGCGTCGGCGTCGAGTCCCAGGGTTTGCATCACGCGGGCGACATCCGCCAGCGTGCCGACGATTCTTCTGACGGGCCCCGGCGCCAGTTTGAGCAAAGTCGGTGTCATGCGGATTCCTTCCGCCAGCGCCCGCTTCGGGTCCTTGAACACATCGATGACTTCGATTTCATGACGGCCGGCCAGATGCGCCTTGCATAGCGCATTCAAATTGCTCGCCGCTTGGGCAGAATTCAGCGTATCGGCGGCCACGAATAAGCGAAATTTGTACATAGGGCGTTGGCTCATCTGACGTTCACTTGCGCCTCGGTGCGTCCCCGCCGCGCAGTTCGCGCATCCGTACGCTGCCGCGCAAAGTGACCGCCTTGCGGCTCGCGGTGGTGCTGGCGAGCAGCGTTTTTTCCACCTGCTTCGCCACCAGCTCTGTTTGAACGGCTTTGAGCTGTACCTGAAGTTCGGCTTGCTGGGCATCGAGCGTAACGAGTTTGAGCTTTCCGGCGACCTCGGCGACTTCTTTCGCAACCCGCTCGGCGCTTTCCTTCTCCCAGCGCATGGTGCCCATCAACACTTCGCCGCCGGCGGTGAAAATATCGGCCAGCGTCACACCGGTATTGCTCAGGATCAGTTCACGCACTTGATTCGAATGGGCGGTGCCGCGCGATTTGATGATGGACATGCCGCGGTTGCGCTCCCCGGCCTGAACCAGATAGTTCAGATGAATCCAAGTATCGGCCAGCGTCGAAATGTGCAGCGAGGAGTCCCCCACCGCCTGGCCCTCGATTTCATTGAGCAAGCTGGTACACACCAGCGTGATTCGATCCGACTTCGACCAATCGATCAGCCGTTCCGCCACGCCATGGGCCCGAACTTCGCTGCCGGAGTTCGAGATTGCCGACACCGGATCGATCACCAGGCATCGAGCCCGGTGCGCCACCGCGAGCGCCTTGATACGCACCAGGCATGCCTCTGCACTGCCGGTGATGGTGCGCGCCGAGACCACGCGCAGCAGCCCGCTATTGACGAAGCGCTCCAGCTTGATTCCCACCGAGGTCAAATTCCTGATGACCTCGCTGCCGTCCGAGTCGAAACTCACCATCATCGTACGCTCGCCGCGGCGGCAAGCAGCTTCGGCGAAGGCCCCGCTCAGCGTGGTCTTGGCCGTTCCCGGAACGCCCGTGATCAGCACCGTCGCGGCGCGGTAGTAGCCGCCGCCCAACATGGTATCGAGCCGCTTGACGCCGCTGCTGACGCGCTCCTGCGTTACCTTGGCGTCCAGCTGGCCCAAGATTCGCGAGATCGCCACATTGAACCCGCTGTCGCCGATCACGAACGGCGATTCGTTTTCATCGAAGCTCGAACCGCGGTATTTCTGCACGCGCAGGTTGCGCTGCGATACACCGAGCACGACGCTGTGGGAGAGAATCAGCGAGCAGTCCACCATGAACTGCATGAATCCGTAGGGCTGCGGCGAGGTAAACGTAGGTTCGCCCGCGCCCGATTTGAGGGTGAAGATGCAGGTCAGTTCGCGCGCCATGAGCCAGTCATGGAGCCGGTAGACTTCGCGCCGACGGGCCGCAAGGTCGGGGAGCAGCGCCAACATCATGTCCAGCGCATCGAAGACGATTCGGCGCGCCTTGATCTGCTTCGCCTGAAGTGCCAGGCCGGCCAGCATTCCGCACAGATCGAAGTCTCCCGACTGCATGAGATCGGGCTTGGGTTGGGCATCGATGAACAGCAGCTTGCTTCGCCGCAGTTGAGGAAGCCGCCATCCAAAGCTTTCCGCATTGGCTGCGATGCGTCGTGATTCTTCCTCGAAGGCGACGAATATCCCCGGTTCGCCGAAGTCCCTGGCGCCATTGACCAGGAATTGCAGCCCGAAGATGGTTTTACCGCAGCCCGGACCACCCGCGACCAACGTCGTGCGTCCCCGCGGCAGGCCGCCGCCGGTGATCTCGTCGAAACCAAGGATCCCGCTGGGCGACTTTCTTGACGCCGTCACCGGTGATGAGCGCTCGAGTTTCATACAGTTCCTTTCCCTGGGAGAAGCCGCAAGAATCCATGGCAAGTCCAGTCAGAAACCGCGGATAGTTCGCCGGATGTTGCCAGCGTAGGCCTATGGGCGAAAACCGTATGTGCGGCAGGCCACATTGCGGCGACCAGACCCGCCGCCGCTTCTGCTACATTCCTGTGAATGAATGACTCGTCCGTAGCGCAGGACCCCCGCCGCGAGCTGCAAACCATGCTCGCTTCACGCCTGGCGCTCATCGTGGTGGAGTCCCGGGAGGAGTCGCGGGTGTTGGCGCTGGTCCGGGAAGTGAGCCTCAAGGTGCGCCAGGGCCGTGGTTGGGGCGTGTTTCAATGGACGGTCACCGAGGGTCTGCAACGCGTCGACATCGATCTCGGCGGTGCGCAGCGGACTCTCGCCGATCCTGAACAACTCTTGAAGCATCTGCGGGCGACGCCCATGCCGGGAATCTACGTCCTGCTCGACTTCCACCCCTACCTGAAGGACCCGGTGAATGTGCGGCTGCTGAAGGACATTGCCCAGGGCTATGACCGCGTGGCGCGCACGGTCGTCTTGATGAGTTATGAGGTGACGCTGCCTGAGGAGCTGGAGCATCTGGCGGCCCGTCTGCATCTTGCGCTGCCGACGCCCAATGAACGGCTGATGATCGTCACGCGCATCGCGAAGGAGTGGACGGCCGCGAATCCGGCCAAGCCGCTGCATCTGGATTCTGAGGTGCTGGAGAAGCTGGTCGACAACCTCAACGGTCTCACCTCATCGGACGCCGAGCGCCTGGTGCGCCATGCGATTTTCGACCATGGCGCGCTCACGATGTCCGACATTCCGGAAGTGCTGGCCGCCAAGTACGAGCTTCTGAATCGCGGCGGCACGCTGTCGTATGAGCCCGCAACGGCCAAGTCCACCGATCTTGGCGGCATGCGCCATCTTCGGCAGTGGCTGACGAGCCGCAGGCCGGCGTTCGACGGCACCGCGCCGGAGCTGGATCCGCCCAAGGGTGTACTGCTGCTGGGCGTCCAGGGGTGCGGCAAGAGTCTGGCGGCGCGCGCCGCGGCAGGGATTTTTGGCGTGCCGCTGGTGCGCTTGGATTTCGGCGCCCTTTACACCAAGTGGCAGGGCGAGGCCGAAAAGAACCTGCGCGAGTCGCTGCACTCCGCCGAGGGGCTCGCTCCGTGCGTGCTATGGGTGGACGAGATCGAAAAGGCGCTCGCGGAGGGTGAAGGGGACAGCGGCGTGTCGCGCCGGGTTCTCGGAACCTTTTTGACGTGGCTTGCCGAGCATCGCGCGCGCATCTTCGTCGTTGCCACGGCGAATGACATCACGGCATTGCCGCCGGAATTGATCCGCAAGGGCCGTTTCGACGAGATATTCTTCGTTGACCTGCCCGACCGAAATGCGCGCGCGGAAATCATCGCCATCCACGCGCGCAGGCGCGGACTCGCCTTGACGCCGCCCGAGCTGGCCGCTCTCGCCGCTCGCTGCGAGGCCTTTTCGGGCGCGGAAATCGAGCAGGCCATCGTCGCCGCGTTGTACAGCGCACATTCAGCTCACCAACCCGTGAGCGCCGCCTTGGTGGCGCACGAAATGCAGACCACGCGCCCGCTCGCCGTGGTCATGGCGGAGAAAGTGGCTGCCCTGCGCGCCTGGGCGGGCGGACGGACGGTTTCGGCCGACTGACTGCTGCGCCGCGGGGTCGGCACCCAAGCGTGCGCGCTGCGCCCATATGGGTGACAATGCGCGACTCATTAGAAGGGTCTGGGGGGAGCTTTTGAGTCACGCTGCCATCATCGGCTGGGGCAAATGCCTGCCGCCGTCCATTTTGACCAATCAGGACCTGGCGACCTTCCTGCCCACGGACGATGAGTGGATCACCACCCGCACCGGCATGAAGG
>Ga0210393_10000022_pt1 | contig 227880 bp, 203 predicted proteins | sample IncBWC27OmetaG_FD_160068 | JGI IMG/M metagenome (GOLD analysis project Ga0210393, IMG submission 160068) | Forest soil microbial communities from Barre Woods Harvard Forest LTER site, Petersham, Massachusetts, United States - Inc-BW-C-27-O ... | reverse complement strand
GCACGCATCGCGAAATGACGGTCACTCGTTGCAGTTCCTTCTGACTCAACGTGAATGTCTCCTGTCTCATGGGGTGACATTTTCACGTTGCCGTTAAGGGGTGACAGAATTATGGAGCTAAGACAGTTGATGGCGCTCGCTGTGTCCTCTGACCGCCCGGTGTGTTATTCTCTCCCATTCGCGTCAGTGCATTTACAATCCACAGAGGAACTGAACTATGAAGAACTTATACAATGGCAGGCCTATTCCGTCCGATGGACAGCCCATTCAATACGTCGGCGGCAAATTTAGCATTCCCGATCGGCCCATCGTTCCATTCATCGAGGGTGATGGCACCGGGCGAGACATCTGGAAGGCGTCGCAGCGCGTGTTTGACGCCGCCGTCGAAATTGTCTACGGCGGGAAGCGGAAAATCGCCTGGTTTGAGGTTTTCGCCGGGGAAAAGGCCTTCAACGAATTCAAGCAATGGCTGCCGGATGAGACCGTCGAAGCCGTGCGCGACTTCCGAATTTCGATCAAGGGGCCGCTGACGACTCCCGTGGGCGGCGGCATTCGTTCGCTGAACGTGGCGCTGCGCCAGATTCTCGACCTGTATGCCTGCGTGCGGCCCGTGCGCTACTTCCAGGGCGTGTCTTCTCCCGTGAAACACCCCGAGCGAATGGATGTAATCGTTTTCCGCGAAAATACCGAAGATGTCTATATCGGGATCGAGTGGCGGTCCGGGACGCCCGAGGTGAAGAAACTGCTCGAATTTCTGAACAAGGACATGCTCGGCGGCGGGCCGAAGCAGATTCGCGCCGACTCCGCGATAGCGATCAAGCCGATTTCGCCGTTTGGCACGAAGCGCCTGATGCGCCGCGCGATTCAGTACGCGCTCGAAAACAAGAAGCGCGTCGTGACGATCATGCACAAGGGCAACATTCAGAAATTCACTGAAGGGGCGTTTCGCGACTGGGGCTACGAACTGGCCGCCGAAGAATTTCGCGCGCAGACCGTGACAGAGCGCGAGACCTGGATTCTCGGCAATCGCGACAAGGATCCGAACATTACCACCGAACAGAACGCGGCGCTCGTGGAACCTGGCCTCGACCAGGCCACCGAGGCATTCAAGAAATCCGTGTGCGATGAAGTGAAATCGGTGCTCGACAAGATTTACGCGTCGCACGGGCAAGGCAAGTGGAAGCAGAAGCTCCTGATCAACGACCGCATCGCCGACTCGATTTTCCAGCAGGTGATCACCCGCGCCGACGAATATCAGGTCATCGCGGCGCCCAATCTGAACGGCGATTACATTTCGGATGCTTGCGCCGCTCAAGTTGGCGGCCTGGGCATGGCGCCAGGCGCAAACATCGGCGACGGCTACGGCTGCTTCGAAGCCACGCACGGCACCGCACCGAAATACGCCGACAAGGACGTGATCAATCCGAGTTCGGTGATGCTCTCCGGCGTGATGATGTTCGAGTTCATGGGCTGGAATGAAGTGGGAAAGCTCATCGAAACGGGTATCGAGCGTACCGTAGGCCAGAAGCGCGTCACCTATGACCTCGAGCGGCTGATGGAGGGCGCGACCAAGCTGAGCACATCGCAATTTGCCAGCGCCATTATCGAAAACATGCAGTCGCTCTCGGTTGCGAAGTAAGTCTCGAACGACAGCGGCGGCAGCAACTCTGCCGCCCGAATTCATTTTCATCTTCACCCATACAGGAGAACGCATTCATGCGTAAAAAAGTAACAGTGGTGGGCGGCGGCTTTGTGGGCTCGACGACGGCGCAGCGCATCGTCGATCTCGAGCTGGCCGATGTTGTGCTGACCGATATTCTCGATGGCCCGCCGGCGGGCAAAGCCCTCGACATGATCGAATCCACGCCGATCACGGGATCGGACGCGCGCGCCACGGGTGTGTGCACCGCCTCCGGCGATTACAAGGAGACGGCCAACAGCGACGTGGTTGTTGTGACGGCCGGATTCCCACGCAAGCCGGGCATGAGCCGCGACGACCTTCTGAAAGCGAACTACGACGTGATCAAGGCTGTGGTCGATCAAATCGTGAAGTATTCGCCGAATGCGATTTTGATCATGGTCACGAATCCCCTCGACGCCATGGTGCAGGCCGCGTTCAAAATCAGCGGATTTTCAAAGAATCGCGTGATGGGCATGGCCGGCGTTCTCGATTCCGCGCGCATGAGCGCCTTCGTGGCCATGGAGCTGGGCGTCTCGGTCGAAAACGTGACCTCGTTCGTCCTGGGCGGGCACGGAGACGACATGGTGCCGCTGCCGCGCTACTCGACCGTCGCGGGCATTCCCCTTCCCGACCTGCTGCCTGCGGACCGCATCGCGGCCATCGTGGATCGCACGCGCAAGGGCGGCGCGGAAATCGTCAATCTGCTGAAGACCGGCTCGGCCTATTACGCACCTTCCGCCGCCGTGGTCGAAATGGTTGAAGCGATCCTGAAGGACAAGAAGAAAATTCTTCCGTGCGCGGCTTATCTCGAAGGCGAGTACGGCATTCGGGGATTGTACGTCGGCGTTCCAGTGAAGCTCGGCGCGCGCGGTGTGGAACAAATTATCGAGATCAAGCTGACCGCGGAGGAGAAAGCCGCGCTGGACAAGTCGGCGGCTTCAGTGCGCGAACTCGTGACGATACTGGGAGTGGCTTGAGATCCTCGGAAGGCAGACTTAGCCGTAAAACTTCAGGCTAGGCCAGGCTTGCTGCAGCGACATCCTCGGCTTCCTGCATATATAAACCGGCAGATTGTTCTCATCGGGAATCGCATAGCCATTCTCAATCGTCGCCGCCAGCTGAATGTCTTCAAACAACGGCTTCAACTCATCCATCGGCATCCCAACGGCGATGACTAACTCACCGGTGTATTCCTGCGGTCCCCACAAGTAGTAATTGTTGTGCCCGCTGATCGCGCGCGGCAACCCCTCCGACGGCCCAAAGTAGTCGATCGCGCCGGCCTGCCCGTAATTCTTAGCTAGAATTGCGACGCGCGCTTGGTCCTCCGGCGACAGCGAATGAAACACTCCCGAGACCACTTGCGCCTGGTGGCGCCAGCCGATCATGTCCGCGTACATTTGTGGCAACTTCCCGCTGGATCCCTTTTCCACTTTCACGCGATCCACGTCCCAGAATTTTGCATACGCCGCCGCTGCCTTCACCGGCAGGATGGGCAAAGCGAGCGGCGCGGCCACAATTCCCCCGACGATGAGCGGCACAAGGACCGCCCGCTTGAGCCAAGTCCTTCTGACCGCATCGCCGATGCAAGTCTCAATAGCCACAGCCCCGGCGGCGAAGAGCATGGGATAAATCGGCGCCAGATAGTAAATGCGCCCGCGCAGAATCAGGAATTCCGCCAAGAGGAAGATATAAGTCCAACCGAGAAACCGGTACGCCTCTCCCTGCCAGCTGCGCAGGAAAAACCATAGTCCTGCGACGCAAATCGGCGCGCCGAGTGGATGCACCAGGAACGCCTGCTGAGCGATGAACTGCAGCCAGGTCACAGGTTCATTTTTGGCGTGATCGACGTTCCGGAGGATTTCAATCGTCGGAAAATGGTTGTTGATCTCCCACAGAAGGTTCGGCAGAAAAATCAGGAAAGAGATGAGCGCTCCGAGCCAGATCCAGCCGGATCGAAGCAGCTCCCGCCGGCGCGACGCGACCAACGACAGGAAAAACGCCAGACCAAGGAACAGCGTGGAATGCTTGTTGAGGATTCCAATTCCAGCCACAAGCCCAAACCACAGCCACAGCCGCTCGTTCCCAGTGCGAACGATCGTGAGCGCGATCGCGACGCATCCCATCCAAAACAGAGGCTCAAACGCGTTCATGGACATGAAATTGTCCATGGTCAGGTAAATCGGGCAGAGCAGCACCGCAGTGCCCGCGAGGATCTGCGCGTAGCGCCGCCCGCCAAGCTCTCGAACGATCCACGCCGTCAGCAGGATTTTCGCGCCGGAGGACAAGGCAGGAAGAAAGCGAATCGAGCGCAGCGAATCCCCAAACAGCATGCGCGAGACTCGAGCGATCACGGCGATCAGCGGCGCCTGGTCCACATATCCCCAGGCCAGATGCTGGCCGCAGGCCGCATAGTACAGCTCGTCGCGAAAATAGCCGTAGCGCCCGTTCCACAAGAAATGGACGAAGCAGGCCACTGCAGCGAACGATAACGCCACAACTTCATCGCGATCGAGCCATCCCGCGCGTTCCAGGCTAACCGCGCGCGGCGATTCGAGCGCGGTCTCAACGGGCTGGATGGCTACATCCGGCTTTCCGATTGGAAAGGAATCCATGTTTTGAGCTTGCTCCGCTCAAACGAGCGATTGGACCGTGCAGATGAACGGCCAGTGATGCGGCGCGGACGCTGTTTCACCCCTGGATTGGCCGCACCGGAAGCGAGTGCTTATTGCTTTGCCGGAGCCGGCGCCGCCGCTGCGGGTACGATCGTCGCGCTGCTGATCGAGTCCAGTTTTGGGAAATACTTCTCCAGATACGCGCGCCCGCGATTGCCGACGAGCGACTGATTCGGTCCGTGACCCTGCGGCGCGCCTTCTCCGTAGCTGCTGTAAAGCTTATCGACCGTATCCATGCCATCCGTGACCACGCCGAAGGGCATGAATCCTTGCCCCGTGTGGTCCAATGAGGAGTTGTTCCCGTAGTTGATAAACACCTGCGTGCTGCGCGAGTTCGGCAAGGACGTCTGCGCAAAGGTTATGTAACCTCGCTTGTTACTCTGCACGACGGGATCATCTTTGATATTCGCGTGCTCCCAAGCCGCATTGACTTCCGGGTACGCGCTCAGCCCAAACTGGGCCATGAATCCCGAGAGCACGCGGAAGAACGCCGCGCCGTCGTAGTAATGATGCTGGACGAGGTTATAGAAACGGTCGGCGCCGTTCGGCGCCCACGCCCGCGTCACCTTGATCGTGAAGGCTCCCGCGGTCGTCTCGAACTTGACCGAGAATTCCTCGGGCGCCTTCGCCTTCAACGATGCGGGTTGCAGCAGCGCCGGATCGAAAGACGGCTTCGAGGTTGGCGCCGCCGATGGCGTCTGCGCCCAGGCGCCACCAGAGAAGATAGAAGCGACGCAAGCCAAAACGGCAATTCTTGCAGAGCAACTCATCGTGGAATTCTCCTCTTTTAAAATCAGCGGCGCATATTATGCCGCGATTCCCCTGATCTGCCTAGGATTTCTCTTGGCTCGGCTCTTTACTGGTTCGATCCGCCCCAACCATGACCCGGAGGGTATTTTCGCCGAGAATCTTGCGGATATCCGCGTCGCGATACCCCCGGCGGACGAGCCCCTCCGTGATCCACGGCAGCCTGGAGATGTCTTCCATTCCCTGCGGCATGAACGCCCCGTCAAAATCCGAGCCGATCCCGACGTGGTCTGCGCCGGCCACGCGAACTCCGTGATCGATGTGTTCCACGATTTTCTCCCAGCTCACGCCCGGCAGCTGTCCCGCGCGGATCGATTCGTCGTTCCAGCGCTGGCCTTCCATCAGAATGCGCGCCTCGTTCTCGCCGTGTTTTCGCACCGCTTCCTGCTGGCGCGCGGTGGTTTCCGAACCCAGCGCTCTGTAGGCGTCGGCGTACTCCTGGCTCAGAAAAGAATTGTGAAAGGCGATATGAATGACGCCGCCGCGAGCCGCGAGCCTTTTGATCATCGCATCGTCGAGGTTTCTGGGAGCGTCGCACAGCGCGCGGCAGCAGGAATGCGAGGCTATCACCGGCGCGCGCGAGGTCTCCAGGACATCGTCAAACGTCGCATCGGAAACGTGGGAGACGTCGACGAGCATTCCCAGGAGATTCATTTCGCGGATCACTTCCCTGCCGAATTCAGTCAGGCCGTTGTGCTTGGGTGCGGCATTCGACGAATCAGCCCATTCTGTCGCTGCGTTGTGCGTCAGCGTCATGTAACGCACGCCGCGCGCATGAAATTCGCGGAGCACGTCGAGGTTGGAGTTGATGGCATGGCCGCCTTCGAGCCCAAGCAATACCGCGACCTTGCCGGCGGCTCGAGCCGACTCGACTTCTGCCCTCGAAGCACAGAGCGCCAACTCGTCGGCGTGATGCTCGACCTGAGCGAGGACCGCATCGAGCAAATCCCGCGCGCGCTTCGTAGCCGCCGCGCCCGTGATTCCCACCGGCACCCAGAGCGCGAAGAAAACCGCTCCGACGCCCCCTTCGCGCAGACGGGGAATATCGACGCAGCCTTCAACGTCGCGCTTCGCCAAATCAAATCGATCGAAAAGAATCCGTTGGGCCGTATCCGTGTGGGTATCGATGACCAGGCTTGAAAAGTGAATCTCGCGCGCCCGGGAGGAAATTGCTTCAGCGCGCATAGGCGTGGCATTCCATTACTGCCGCATCGATCTCACCGCGTATTCTCCGTGCCCTCTGTGTCCTCTGTGGTGAAAGCTTTCTTGCTGGAGGAGCTGACCCAAAACCCGCGTTCTCCGATCACTCGTGGCGGCGATGCAACGTGGCGTGGATCAGGTCGCTGTTCATCTGCCCGATAAACTCGATCGGAATTTTCTTGGGGCACACCGCCTCGCACTCGCCATGATTCGTGCAGCTCCCGAATTGTTCCTCGGACATCGCGGCCACCATATCCAGCGTGCGCTGATAACGCTGCGGCTGGCCTTGCGGCAGCGAATTGAGGTGCGTAATCTTCGCCGCGGTAAAGAGCATCGCCGCGGCATTGGGGCAGGCAGCGACGCAGGCGCCGCAACCAATGCACGCAGCGGCATCCATCGCGCGGTCCGCGGATTCCTTGGGGACAAGGATCGCTCTCGCGTCCGGCGCAACGCCCGTCGGCGCTGTGATGAATCCGCCGGCCTGAATAATCCGGTCAAACGCCGAGCGATCGACGGCCAGATCGCGCAGCACGGGAAACGCCTTCGCGCGCCAGGGCTCCAGCGTCAGCGAGTCGCCATTCTTGAAAAAGCGCATCGACAGCTGGCACACCGTGGTGCCGCGATGCCCACCATGCGCGACGCCGTTGATCAGGAATCCGCACATGCCGCAAATCCCCTCGCGGCAATCGTGATCGAACGCCACCGGGGCTTCGCCCTGGGCCTGAATCTTTTCGTTGAGCAGGTCCAGCATCTCGAGAAAGGACATGTCGGGCGTAACGCCCTCCACCTGATAGGTGATAAACTTTCCGGCCGATTTCGCGTCGAGCTGCCGCCAGACCTTGAGTGTGAGATTCATGGCTTACTTGTAGCTCCTCTGAGTCAGGTGGATATGCTCGAACGCCAGCGGCTCCTTGTGCAGCTCCCACTGGTCGCCCTCGCCCTTCCATTCCCACGCCGAGACGAACGCGAAACGGTCGTCGTCGCGCTTGGCCTCGCCGTCGGGCGTCTGGCTCTCGACGCGGAAATGGCCGCCGCAGCTCTCTTCCCGTTCGAGCGCGTCGAGGCACATCAATTCGCCCAGCTCCAGAAAATCCGCCACGCGGCCCGCCTTTTCGAGCGATTGGTTGAGCTCCTCGCCCGTGCCAATGATTCGCAGGTTGTTCCAAAATTCCTCGCGCAGCTGCGGAACTCTTTGGAGGTTGCCGCGCAGACCTTCGGCCGAGCGCGCCATGCCGCAGTTGTCCCAGATCAGCTTGCCGAGTTCCTTGTGGAAAGAATCCACCGTTCGTTTGCCCTGAATCGCGAGCAGCCTGGCGACCCGCTGTTTGACCTCTTCTACGAGGGCGCAAAATGCCGGATGCGAAGCGTCCAGTTTCTCCAGCGAAGTGGAGGCGATGTAGTTCGGAATCGTGTATGGAAGAATGAAGTATCCGTCCGCGAGACCCTGCATCAGCGCGCTCGCGCCAAGGCGATTCGCCCCGTGATCGGAAAAATTCGCTTCGCCGGCCACAAAAAGCCCGGGAATCGTGGACATCAACTGGTAGTCGACCCACAGCCCGCCCATGGTGTAGTGCACCGCCGGATAAATCCGCATCGGGACTTTGTAGGCGTTTTCTCCGGTGATCTCCTCGTACATGTCGAAGAGGTTTCCGTACTTCTCGCGGACCACGGATTCGCCCATGCGGCGGATCGCGTCCGCGAAATCGAGATACACGCCCTGGCCGCCGGGGCCGACGCCGCGCCCTTCGTCACAAACTTCCTTCGCGTTGCGCGAAGCCACGTCGCGCGGCACGAGGTTGCCGAAGCTGGGATAGCGCCGCTCTAAGTAGTAATCGCGCTCGTCTTCCGGAATTTGCGTCGGGGGCCGCGTGTCACCCTTTTTCTTGGGCACCCACACCCGGCCGTCGTTTCGGAGCGATTCCGACATGAGCGTCAGCTTGGACTGATTTTCATTGCTCACCGGGATGCACGTCGGGTGAATCTGCGTGAAGCAGGGATTTCCAAACAGCGCGCCCCGCCGATGTGCGCGCCAGATCGCGGTGGTGTTGCAGCCCTTCGCGTTGGTCGAGAGGTAAAAGACGTTGCCGTAGCCGCCCGTCGCGAGCACAACTACGTCGGCGGCGTAGCTTTCGATTGCCCCGGTCAGCAGGTCGCGCGTGACCACGCCGCGCGCCTTGCCGTTCACAACGACGAGGTCCAGCATTTCGCTGCGTGAGTGCATCTTCACAGCGCCGGTGGCGATTTGTTCTTCGAGCGCCTGATACGCGCCCAGAAGCAGCTGCTGCCCCGTCTGGCCGCGCGCATAAAACGTGCGCGAAACCTGCACGCCGCCGAACGATCGCGTATCGAGCAAGCCGCCGTATTCGCGCGCAAACGGCACGCCCTGCGCCACACACTGATCGATGATGTTGACGCTGATCTGCGCCAGGCGATAGACGTTCGCCTCGCGCGAGCGAAAGTCGCCGCCCTTCACCGTGTCATAGAAAAGCCGGTGGATGCTGTCGCCGTCATTCCGGTAATTTTTCGCGGCGTTGATCCCGCCTTGCGCGGCGATCGAGTGCGCGCGGCGCGGGCTGTCCTGAAAGCAGAAGCAGTGCACGTTGTAGCCCTGCTGGCCCAGCGAAGCCGCCGCCGACGCGCCGGCAAGCCCGGAACCGACGATGATTACGGTGTGCTTGCGCCGGTTAGCCGGGTTCACCAGCTTCATCTCAAAGCGGCACTTTTCCCACTTCCCTTCAATCGGACCGGACGGAATCTTGGAATCGAGCATCTTTTTCCCCTCAGCGCAGCCAGCCGGCGAGCACCGAAATCGGCACGGAGATGAAACCCGCGAAAATAATAAGAGCAATAATTCTGGAAGTGGCTTTCAGGCTCTTCGTGTTGCCTTGCGTCACCCAGCCCAGCGTTTGCAGCGCGCTCCAGATCCCGTGGTCGAGGTGGAGGCACAAGGCGCCCATCGCAATGATGTAAAACACGGCGATCGGCACATTTTGAAAACCGGCAACGACGTTCTGATACACGGCCAGGTGTTCGAACTGGCCCGGCTCAAATCCCACCATGCCGCCGGTGAAGTGGAACAAGTGAAACACGACGAAGACGGCAAGCAGCAATCCGCCCCAGCGCATCGTCAGCGCGCCCCACGACGTCTCCACGTTCTTCCGGGATTCGTATCCGACCGGCCTCGCCTGCCAGTTCATGCGCGTCAGCTGCACCGCCGCGGTGATGTGCAGGATCACGCTAACGAAAAGCACGCTCCGAACAATCCACAGCAGCTGGCCATAGCCAAATTCCGGCCAGCCCACCTCGCGCAAGAACCGCGAGTAGGCGTTGATCTCCTCGGGGCCCGAGAAGATTTTCAAATTGCCGATCATGTGACCGATCACGAAGAGAACGAGCACAGCCCCCGTGACCGCCATGACCGCTTTCTTGCCGACCACGCTGTTCCAAAGCGCCAGCAAGCGATTTGGCGCCGTTTTTGTCGCCGCGAGTTCACTCATTGCGCTGCTCCAGAATCCATTTCGGTGTCATCCCCCGTAACTCTCCCGCTCGAACCCCACCCGGCACACATCGCGCGGACCGGCACACCCTGTTCCGCTATTTTTTTGGAACACATCACCGCACTCTATGGCAATTTCTTATTCTTCAGGTATGGAAATGTCCGCGGAAAAATTTGGCGTAATTGTCGAGAATCCACTTCTGTCGCAGGCATCCCGGCTCCGATGACCTTGAAGGTTCAGTATAGGTAATCCGCCAAGGTTTTTCAATGGGTGACACCGGCCAAGAATAGAAAATCTCCCCGCCGCTCACTTCGATATAATCGAGGTGCCCCTAGAACTGGAGAGCCTTCATGCCGGAACAGCAGGTCGCGGATCTGGAATCGCTCGTTGCCACGATGGAAGGACGCGCTACTGCGCCCGAGGCCGGCGCCCTGGCCGAAGTGGCGGAAGCGCTCGCCAAGCAGTTCGGCGTGGATGCGGACGAAGTCGCCGTCCTAAAAGTCGTACCCAAGTTCAAGGCCCTGAAGTTTGTGCTTCCCTTGAAGCTTTCGCCCGTGGGCACGATTCCGGTCACGAGCACTACGGCGCTCGCCGCCAAGACCGCGCGCGAACGCAAGCCCGAGCTCGTCAACAATTTCAGCACCGCGCGCCACGCGAACGTCTTTGAAGCTGTGCCATTAGGTCGCGATCCCAGCGAATTGATCCAGAAAATCATGAGCGCGCCGATTCTCGACGGAACGCGCGTCCTCGGCGTGATTCAGATTTGCAGGAAAGCCAGTTCCGCCCACGCCGCCGGCCCCGATTTCACGCAAAAGGATTTGAAGACGCTGGCAGCCCTGTCCCCAACGCTGCAGCGCTTCCTGAATGTCTGTAAGTTTGAGTGAGGCTTTTGGGGGCGGCTCAGGATTCAGCTATTTGACATTCGAAGACTGAGAATTACCCCCTCTTGGACTCTAAAAACAACGCCACTGTCATCCCGAGCAAAGCGAGGGATCTGCTTTGGGTTTAGACGCTGCGAAAAGCAGATCCCTCGCTCAGCTCGGGATGACAACTACTTTCCCGCCCCGAACCGGCCGAATCATTACAAATCGTTCACAATCGCTCCGGCGTCACGGGAAAGTAATTGACACGACTAGGCGTTCTTGCTACTTTTCCGCACGCCTTACAAGTTCTCGCAAACTTTGCACTTATCGAGGAGGCTCCGCACTCCGGAACCCTCATGGCGTTCGTCGCGAAAAAGATCTTCCTGACAAAAGGCGTGGGTAAGCACCGGGAGCGGCTCTCGAGTTTTGAGCTGGCATTGCGCAGCGCGGGCATTGCCGCGTGCAACATCGTGCGCGTCTCCTCGATTTTTCCGCCCAACTGCAAACTCATCTCGCGCGCCGAGGGCCTGAAGCACATCAAGCCGGGCCAGGTGGCCTTCACCGTAATCAGCGAAAATTCCACGCGCGAAGCACACCGCCTGATCGCCGCCGGAATCGGCCTCGCCCTTCCCGCGGACAAATCGATGTACGGCTACCTCTCCGAACATCACTCCTTCGGCGAAACCGAGGAAGTCGCCGGCGAATACACCGAAGAGCTCGCCGCCGAAATGCTGGCGACGACGCTCAACGTCGAATTCGATCCGGATTTGTCCTGGGACGAAAAAAAAGAAGTCTACCGCATCTCCAACAAGATCGTCCGCACCATGAACATCACCCAATCCGCCGTCGGCGACAAGCGCGGGTTGTGGACCACGGTCCTGGCTGCCGCCATCATGATTGGCGAAGACGACTGATCTATTTCTCTGCCAACAGGGCTCACGGAGTTTTCCAATCACTTGCCGGGCGGTGCAGATTGATCACGCCTTGTAGTACGTGCGTCTTTTCCTTGCCTGCCTTAAACATTTCGTGCATATAGTTCAGATAGTCGCAATATTTCCCAAGGTGGCTACAATATTTTTCTGGTGAAGGTAGAAACTGGGGATTGCGGATTAGTCCGATACAGCTCATGAACGCAGAAAAGGAGGCATGAGCCCCGTCGTTTAGCATGTCCGCCGGCTTGAATGTTCCTTGGGTCAAGCCCGGCTGCTCCGTCTGCAAGAGGCCCCTACCAAGAAACACCGCCCCGTTAACGCTCTCGTAAAGTTTCGCCAAACTGTTTGGCGTATCTCCGGACAATAGGTGGTGAAGCTCTCGTTCGGACGCCACAAATAGAGCATAGAGTGTTTTTATGTAGAGCTCCTCGGGCTGGCGCAGTCTCGTGTACCAGGCGAAAATCTTCTTCTCGATCAAGTCGCGGCAAATAGACTCCCGGAGTTCAGCCATCGCAGTGAGAGACCACAGCGCCATTGCCGCGGGAGGTCCGAAAGCGTGTATCAGCCCCTTCACAATTGGGTCATCGGCGTGGGGCCTCGGGGTCCTGCACCCGATGACCGGACAGTGGGGGTTAGGTCTTTTCTTCCCCATATATTTTGATTTGAATGATAAACCGGCAGCGAGTAGTTTCCAATTGCTCCCTAGATTTAGGACTCGCGCTTATCCCCCAACGGCGGAATCGAAATTTCAAAGAAGAAGATGCTATGATGCGTTCGTGGCGGAAAAATTCACGGTTGGGTTAATCCAGATGAGTTGCTCCCTCGATCCGAGGGACAATCTCGTCAAGGCGGAGACGCATATCCGCGAGGCGGCTTCGCGCGGGGCGCAGATCATCTGCCTGCAAGAGCTATTTCGCTCCCAGTATTTTTGCCGCGAGGAAAATGCCGACCTGTTTGAGCTGGCCGAACCGATCCCAGGTCCGTCCACCGAAATACTCGGCAAGCTGGCGCGCAGCCTGGACGTCGTGATTATTGGATCGCTTTTCGAGCGGCGCGCCGCCGGGATCTATCACAACACGGCCGTCATTTTGGACGCGGACGGATCGCTCCTCGGGAAATACCGCAAGATGCATATTCCCGACGATCCGCTCTACTACGAAAAATTCTATTTCACTCCGGGCGATCTCGGCTTCCCCAATTTCGATACGAAATTCGGGCGCGTCGGCGTGCTCGTCTGCTGGGACCAGTGGTATCCCGAAGGCGCGCGCCTCGCCAGCCTCGGCGGCGCGAACATTCTCTTCTACCCCACGGCGATCGGCTGGCATCCTTCGGAAAAGCAAGAGTTCGGCGCCGTGCAGCTGGACGCCTGGCGCACGATTCAGCGCTCGCACGCCATCGCCAACGGCGTGTTCGTCGCCGCGATCAATCGCGTCGGCTTCGAGGGCCCTCTCGACAGCGGCCTCGAATTCTGGGGCCACTCCTTCGTCTCCGATCCGTTCGGCCGCGTCCTCGCCGAAGGCTCCGCCGACAAGGAAGAAGTCCTCATCGTCGAATGCGACCCGAAGCGCGTCGAGGAGACACGCCGCAACTGGCCCTTCCTCCGCGACCGCCGCATCGACGCCTACTCCCCAATCCTCGAGCGATGGCACGAGTGAAGCCCAGATTCCCAAGGTCGCCTAGCCGCCACCGTGGCTGGCACCCTTCGATGCTCAGGGTAAACCCTTCGTTCCTCAGGGTAAACGAGTGAAGCGCATTGCCGCTGCTTCATCCGCACCCTTCGCGCTCGGCTTCTGGATGCCCGCCGAATGGGAACCCCACACGGCCACCTGGCTCGCCTGGCCCCATGAAAAAACCGACTGGCCGGGAAAATTCGCGCCGATCCCCTGGGTCTACGCGGACATCGCGCGCCACCTTTCGCAAGTCGAGCGCGTCCGCATTCTGGTCGAAAATGCCGCCATGGAGCGCGACGCGCGACGCATGCTGAAATCCGCCGGCGCGAATCTCTCCGCTGTAGATTTCTTCCGCGTACCCACCAACCGCGGATGGATTCGCGATTTCGGCCCGATCTTCGTGCACAACGGAAAGGGCGCGTTCGCCGCGACGAACTGGCACTTCAATGCATGGGCCAAATACAACGACTGGAAAAAGGACGACGCGGCAAACGAAAAGCTCGCCCGTAAATTGAAATGGAACATGTGGTCGCCCGTCTATCGCGGGCGGCGCGTCGTACTCGAAGGCGGAAGCATCGACGTCAACGGACTCGGGACCATGCTCACCACCGAGGAATGCCTGCTGAGCCCGGTCCAGGCACGCAATCCAGGCGCAACGCGGGACGAACTGGCCGCCATCTTTCGCGACTACCTTGGGATCACAAATCTGCTTTGGTTAAAAAACGGGATCGCGGGCGACGACACGCACGGCCACGTGGACGATCTCGCCCGCTTCGTCAATCCCACGACCGTTGTGACGGTGGTCGAGGATGATCCGTCAGAAGCAAATTTTCACCCCTTGCAGGAAAACCTGGCGCTGCTGCGCGAGATGAAAGACCAGGAGGGGCGCCAGCTCCGCGTGGAAACATTGCCGATGCCCAACCCGGTCTACTTCGACGGGCAACGCCTGCCAGCCAGCTACGCCAACTTCTACATCGCGAACGGGCTAGTGCTCGTGCCAACATTCAACGACCCCCACGACGCAATCGCCATCACGAAGCTCGCCAAACTGTTTCCCGGCCGCAAAGTGATCGGAATTGCCTGCCTCGACCTCGTCCTCGGGCTCGGTACGCTGCACTGCATGACGCAGCAGGAACCCGCCTCTCAATCGATGGGTTAGAAAAAGCGATTGGAAATCACAGCGCGGCGAGGGAACAACCAAACGTAGCTTCAGTGGCTAAAGCCCGTTGATTGCAAGGCCTTACGGCCGGGCTGAAGCCCGGCCCTCCAAACCCGCTCCGGTCAATTGTCGCGGTCGAGGATGAAATCGGGGACGGTGCGAAGCGCGCGGCCGAAATCGGAAGTTCCGTTGCCGTTGAGGCACGCCTTCGCGCGCGCGGCGAAGTCGAGGGCTGCGGCGCGAGTGCGCTCGAGCGCGCCTGATTCAAATACGAGCGCGGTGATCTGCTCCGGGCGCACGCTCTCAAATCCTTTTTCTTCGAGCACCGTGCGCACGAGACGCTTCCCCGCCGCGCCGTCGCTTTCGAGCGCGTAGATCAACGGCAGCGTGACCTTGCCCTCTTTCAAGTCGCTCAGCACGGGCTTGCCCAGCTTTTCCGGCGACGCCGTAAAATCGAGCAAGTCGTCGACGAGTTGAAACGCCAGCCCCGCATAGCGCCCGTAGTCGGCCATGGCCTGCTCGCCGGCGTCTCCCAGATTGCCTAGAACGGCGCCCAGCCGAGCGCAACCCGCGAACAGGCAGGCCGTCTTCCGCTCGGCCAGCTCCACGGCATCCTGCTCGGTCAAATCCATGCGGCCCAGCTTCGCAAGCTGCAGAAGCTCGCCCTCGACCATGTTCTGCGTCAGTTCGATCAGGACATCGAGTATCTTGAAGTTCCGTTCGGCAAGCGCCATCTGAAACGACTGCATGTAGAGCCAATCGCCCGCCAGCACGCTGCGATGATTGCCCCAACGGGAATTGGCCGAGGGACGCCCCCGGCGCGTGTTCGCCCCGTCGATCACGTCATCATGAATCAGCGTGGCGCTGTGAATCAGCTCGACGACGGCGCCCAAGCGAATCGCACTGTCTCCGCGGTAGCCGGCATAGCCCGCGGACAGCAGCAGCAACGCCGGACGCAATCGCTTGCCCCCGCCCGCCAACAGGTACCGCGAAATTTCCGCGACCGGCTCGATCGCCGAATCATTCTGGAGCGCGATCTCCTGCTCGACCTTGACCAGGTCGTCGCGAACCAGATCGAAGATTTCCTTCGCCGTCAGGAGAGAGATGGCGTTCCTCCAGGGGTTCCCCCGCCGCGATGGGCGGAATGATCGAGGCCAAAAAATCGCCAGAAATTTCCCGACGTCACTTCGGCTACCTCGGTCGCTGGCAAGTCTCTCACATTCCCGATGGTCCGCGCCACTTCCGCGACGTAGGCCGGCTCGTTTCGCCGCCCGCGATGCGGCGGGGGCGCGAGGAACGGCGAGTCGGTCTCGATCAGGAGGCGGTTCAGCGGAATCTCGCGCGCAACGTCGCGCAAATTCTGTGCCTTCGGAAACGTTACATTCCCCGCGAACGAGATCATAAACCCCAGGTCCATGCCCCTTCGCGCTTCTTCCTCCGTCCCGCTGAAGCAATGAAAAATTCCGCCCAGGCCGGAACTTCTCCAGTCCTGTTCGAGAATCTCCACGCAATCCGGCCAGGCTTCGCGGCAATGAATGATCACGGGTTTCTTCGTGGCGCGCGCGAGATCGAGCTGGCGGCGGAACACGCTAGCCTGTACCTCGCGCGGCGAATGGTCGTAGTGATAGTCGAGGCCGATCTCGCCCCAGGCGATCAGGCGGGGGCGACGCGCCAGCTGCTCAAGTTCGGCGTAGTGCGCATCGGTGGCGTGCCGGGCTTCGTGCGGATGAATCCCGGCTGCCGCGTAAATCCAGTCGTGTTTTTCGGCAAACGGCACGGCAGCGCCTAATTTCTCAATTTCAGGCCCGTTTCCAATCGCCAGAATCGTTTGAACGCCGGCCGCACGGGCCCGCTCGAGCATCGCGTCGCGGTCCGCGTCAAAATCCGAAACATCCACATGTGCATGCGAATCGGTGAGGTTCATCACGTAGGACAGGCTTTCAGCCTGTCGGGCTTGTGTCACGTCAGCACAGACTGTCGCTCGCCTGTTTTCTGCTCTGCGTCGAGCGCGCTCTCACCCCTGTGACAGGCTAAAGCCCGTCCTACTTCAGCCGGGCGCCCACGGGTACTTCTTCCAGGAACCCTGCCAGCACGGGAGACCCATCGGGCAGCGACGCTGCGACGATCATGCCATTCGATTCCACGCCGCGCAGTTTGCGCGGCTGCAGATTCGTCACCACCACCACCTTGCGCCCGACGAGGTCTTCGGGCTTATACGCCAGTGCCAACCCGGCGACGATCTGCCGCACCTCATCGCCGATGTCGACTTGCAGCTGCAGCAACTTGTCCGCGCCCGGGACGCGCCCGGCGGTCTTGACCTGCCCCACGCGCATCTCGACTTTCGCGAAATCCTCGATTCCAATTTTCGCGTTCGCCGCCGCTGCGGGCGCTGCCGCCGCGCTCGGACCCGCCGCAGTTCCCGCCGCGGGCGCAGCCGCAGGAGTTTCCGCCGGTTTATTCTGTTCTTGCTCCATCGCTTCGATCCTCGCAATCGTTTCGGATTTTTCAACACGCGGGAAAATTCCCTCGGGCTTCCCGATTTTCGTGCCCGGCTTGAGCTGTCCCCAGGCGAGAAGGTCGAGCTGCACTTCAGCCAGAGGCTGCATCAGCCCAAGCTGACTCCAGATTTTTTGTGTCGCTCGCGGGAGCACCGGATGCGCCAACGCCGCGACGAGGCGCAGACTCTCAGCCGCCATGTAGAGAACGGTTCCGAGGCGCGCCCGATCTTCCGGCTTTTCCGCGAGCGCCCACGGCTTTTCGACTGTGATGAACTTGTCGACCCTGGCCACTTGCTCCCAAATCGCTTCGAGCGCGAGCGAGAAACTGTTCCGGTCATACAACTTCATAATGCGCGCTAGCGATTCGCTCGCAAAATCGGGAACACTCGTTTCGCCGTCCGGGTTCGCATCCGGCGTCGGCTTGGGAATTTCGCCGCCGAAGTATCGCTCGATCATCGTGAGCGTGCGGCTGGCCAGATTCCCGAGCCCGTTCGCCAGGTCGCTGTTATAGCGCGTGACCAGCGCGTCGTAGGAAAAGCTGCCGTCCTGCCCGAAGACGATCTCACGCAGCAGGTAGTAGCGCAGAGGCTCGATGCCCATCACACCGACGATCGGCCGCGGCCTCACCACGTTGCCGCGCGATTTGCTCATCTTCTCCGCATCAAAAAGCAGCCAGCCGTGCGCCCAGATTTGCTTCGGCAACGGCAAATCCGCAGCCATCAAGAACGCCGGCCAGTACACGGCGTGAAATCGGATGATCTCCTTCCCAACCAGGTGCAAATCCGCCGGCCACAACCCTCGCTGCTCGAAATCAGGGCCGCCCACGGCGCTGAGATAACCGATGAGCGCGTCAAACCACACATAAAACACATGCGGCGCTTCGCCCGGCACGGGAATGCCCCAGCGGATCGTCGTCCGGGTGATCGAGAGATTTCTCAGACCGCCGTTCACAAAGCTCAGCACTTCGTTCCGGCGAGTCTCCGGCTGGATGAAATCCGGATTGGCCTCGTAGAATTCGAGCAGCCTCTTCTGAAATTCAGACAGTTTGAAAAAGTAGTTTTCTTCGGTGACGGTTTCGGTGGGGCGCCCGCAATCGGGGCACGGGTCGCCGGGCCCCGCGTCCACCACGTAGGCATTGTCATGCACGCAGTATTGCCCGGTGTAATGGCCCTTCTCGATGAAGCCGTTTTCGCGGCAGCGCTTGAAAAGCCACTGAACGGTGCGGTGATGCCGCTCATCCGTCGTGCGGATGAATTCGTCGCCCGGAATTTCCAGGTCGTCCCAGAGCCGCCGCCACTGCGCCGCGATCTCCGTTGAAAATTCCTGCGGCGATTTCCCCGCCTTCTGCGCCGAGCGCTCGACGTTCACGCCGTGTTCGTCCGCGCCCGTGGTCATGAAGACGTCGAATCCCCGCATGCGCTTGTACCGCCGGATCACGTCCGCGACGATCGTCGAGTACGTGTGGCCGATGTGCGGCATGCCGTTCGTGTAGTAGAGCGGCGTCGTCAGATAGTATTTCGGCTTGGCTCGGGGAGTACTCATTCGCCCTTTCCGTGCGGCGGTCGCAGATCCGCGCTCGCGGACCTCCCACCCTCAAAATGTCTGGGTGAACCCTTACGATGGCAGGCTGCCGTTGAAGGGCAGCAAGCTCCGCGCGGGAATTCGAATTTCGATAGTAAGCGGGCCAGTGGGTGGTGTCAATTCGCAACGGGATCGGGGGCAGCGGGTGCGTCGCGGACTGCACAGGCTCGTGTTCGACTGATTCAGGTCCGAAACGAATCCCAAAAACAAGAGGCGCCCTTTGCAGGGCGCCTCTCCAAATCAATCCGGCCACTCAGCGCTTGATGTGTCTCCGATCAATCCTGCGCCGCCGGAGGCGGAGGAGGCGGCTGCTTGCCTGGACCACCGTGGCCTCTCTTGCCGAATCCGCCGGCTGCCTGCGTGAAAGAAGGATCAGGCATGAAGAGAGACGCCGCCGGAGACTGCCCGATGTTGGACAGCTGGTAGGTGGTCGTCCCAAAGCGGGGATCGCTGTGCGTGTCCTGGAGCAGAACGTCCAACGCCGAGGAATACCAGCGTTCCGAGGTGATCACAATCGGCGACTGGTTTCCAACCGCTCCCGCTGGAATCGTTCGCGTCACCTTCCGGTCATCGACAGGGTAGACGGTTTTCGTGACAGGATCGGTGTAGGATCCGTTCGGATTGTCCGTTACCGTCTCGGTTGACGAATCGGCACTGCCCTTCCCGCCATTTTTCGCACGCGGAGCGCGCTCTCCAATCGCGGACTCCCGGTACGTCCTCTTCGTCACGCTCACGAAATACTCGGTCGCCTGCGCCAAATTCCGAATGTAGGCGAACTCACGGGGCGTACCTGACGCTGCCCAAGGGCCGATCGATGTGAACTTCACGTCGCGATAAGTGCTGCCGTCGGCGCCCCGGGCGAATGTGCCCGTGCTCGCGTTCGAAATCATGTTGCCGGGTAAAGTCTCGGTGTGCGTGATCGTGATGGTCGCGAGGATCGGCTTGCCTGTCACGACCTTCCCGCCGAAACCTCCCATCAGGCCGCCAAACTCAAACATCCCGCCCATCGGACCGCCAAAACCGCCCGGAGGCGGAGGAGGATCCTGGGCGCCCACAACCAGCGCAGCGCCAACAATCAAAGCCGCTCCAAGCGCCACCCCAAAAATCACCCTTCCCACGAACTTATCTCTCACGTAACTCCTCTCTTCTCCTCCAACCTGGATCAAAAAGGCTCCGACGCCCTTGTAGTAACTCAGTTAGTGAATCAGTTTCACGCCTCGCGGCCATCCGTCCTCGCCAACCAGAACGTCCGCCGAAATCAATTCTTCCCCCGGCGTCTCCGCCAGGGGATATCCCAGCTGCGCCAGCGAAGCTCGCGTCAACTGAACTCGCACGATCATGCCCGGATCGTCAGCCGTTACGGCGCCGGCAAAAGGCACCGGAACAAAATCGGACGCTGCGTAGGCTTGGCTCTCCGCCGCGCGAGCACGCTCCACCGGAACGCTCGGGGCCGCGCTATCCGGTTTCCGAACCGGCGAAACGCGCGCATCGACCGGAAAGTTCGGCTGAGAGACCGGCTCCTCTTTCTGGACCGGCGTCGGCTGCTGCTTCGAGCCGCTCGCGGTGATCCACAAAAACGCCAGCAGCACAACCGCCGCGGCTCCCACGCCCGCCCACTCGAATGTGCGCCGCCAGGAAACTCTTTGGTGATGCTCGCGAAACGCGGCGAGCAACACCGCCTCGACCCGCGCAGGCGCATGCTCCTCCGCGACGCTCTCGCCCGCCATTTGCGAAGCTTCGGCGAGCGCCACGGCCTCTGCCAGACGCTGCGAGCAGCCATCGCAGTGAGCGGCATGCTCGAGAACCGCCTCGCGCTCGTTCACATCGAGCAGGTCCATGCGCACAAAATCGTGCACCACTTCCGCGAATTCCCTGCACGTCATTTGCGTCACGTCTTGCCTCCGGAGCGCAGCGGCCGCGCCCCCAATCCCAAACGCGCAGGGCGAAGCTTGTCCAGCAGCATCGAGCGCGCTCGATTCAGCCTCGATCGCACCGTTCCCACGGGACAGTCCAGCAACGCCGCCGCTTCGGTGTAACTTTTTCCCTGCAGATCGCACAGCGTCACGGGCTTGCGATAGTGGTCCGGCAGCGTCAGGATCGCTTCGCGCAGTAATTTCACAATTTGCTCCTGCTCCAAATCCTCGAGAATCGTCTCGGCTTGCCCAGCCTTCGGCGCCGAGTGGCCGTTGCCATTCACTCGATACGCATCGTCCGCCGAAAGCGTGCGTCCAAAATCGTCAGACAACGGCGCGTACCGCCCTTCCTTCTCCTGCAGCTTGCGCAAATGGTTTCGCGCAATACCAAAAAGGAATGCGGCCGGGGCGCCCCTCTTTTCGTCGTAGTTCCTGGCGTACCGGATCAGCGTCAAGAACGTCTCCTGAACCACATCCGCCGCCGATTGAGGGTTTCCGCACATATGCACAGCGTACCGGTACAGCCCACCTTGATGGCGCCGGTAGAACTCCAAAAACGCGTCCTCATCTCCCGCCGAGAGACGCCTCAAGAGCTCCACATCCCGTGTTTCGACTGACTCCGCCATCTACTCCCGGTTGGACGTCTCTCCCGCGCTTACAACATGAATTGCCGTTCCCGGCAGGAGGAGTTCCACTTTCTTGGCTCGCTGGCCATGCTGCTTGCGGATTGCAACCACACGTCTTAGTACATCACCCCGGCAATTTCAACGTTCTAGAAATCTTTCGCCGGGGGGCGTCTAACTGGAAACGGTTCCGGGCTGCTGCTAGGATGCCTCCGTACGACAAATCGTTTTCAGCAAACGGGCGTCGCGCTCATTCATCTGGGGGAGGTTATCGTCCATGCGTCAATCATTTTTGCGCTTCATTCCGGCAGCGCTTCTGGCTGCCCCGCTCGCGGCCGGCCTGATTTTCCTCGCCGGCGTGCACGCTCAAAATTCCAATAGCGCGCCGCAAACGCTGCGCGGGCAAGGCTCGTTCAATGACTGGACCAATGAGCGCCCCGGCAACCACCATCTCATCAAGCCTTCCGATTTGCCCAAGCCCTATGCCACCGATTCCGCCCCCAATCAATCGAAAGTGGTGCCCCGCCCGGCAAATGCGTGGCCCCAGGTTCCGGCCGGATTCAAGATCGACCAAGCGTTGACGGGGCTCGATGGGCCGCGCACGATTGTCACTGCGCCGAACGGCGACCTCTTCGTGGCGGAAAGCAATCCGGGCCGGGTTCGCGTGCTTCGCGGATTTGGCGCCGACGGCAAGGTTGTAACCAACGAAGTGTTCGCGTCCGACCTGACGATGCCCTACGGCATCGCGTTTTGCCCGCCCGGCCCGAACCCGCAGTACATCTACATCGGCAACACGAACTCCATTGTGCGATTTCCCTATAAGAATGGTGACTTGAAGGCTAGCGGGCCGGCTCAGGTGGTCGTCGCCAGCATCCCCGGCGGATCGAAATACGGCGGCGGCCACTGGACGCGCAGCCTGGTGTTTTCGAACGACGGCAAGAAGCTGTACGTCGGCGTTGGTTCGAAAGCAAACGTTGGCGATGACGACTCGGAAAAGAACCGCGCCGATGTGCTGGAGTTCAACCCGGACGGCAGCGACATGCGCATCTATGCAAACGGCGTTCGAAATGCCTCGGGCTTGACGATGAACCCGCAGACCGGACAGCTTTGGGTCGCGGTGAATGAACGCGACGCGCTGGGCGACGACCTCGTGCCGGATTACGTCACGCACATTCAGCAAGGCGGATTTTACGGCTGGCCGTGGTATTACACAGGGCCAAACCAGGACCCGCGGTTTGCCGGCAAGCACCCCGAGCTGAAAGAGAAGGTCATTGTCGCGGACGTCTTGTTGCAATCGCACTCCGCTCCGCTGACGCTCGCTTTTTACGAAGGCAAGCAATTCCCCGCTGACTATCGCGGCGACCTCTTCGTCACGTCGCACGGCTCGTGGAACCGCGCGCATCGCACCGGCTACAAAGTCATTCGCGTTTTCACCCCGAACGGAAAAGCCACGGGCGAATACGAGGATTTCGTCACCGGATTCGTGGTGGATGACGCGAATGTGTGGGGCCGCCCGGTAGGCGTAACCGTCGCCGACGACGGCGCGCTGGTCTTCACCGACGATGCATCAAACAGCGTCTGGCGCGTAACCTACACCGGAAAGTCCACGGGCAACTGAGCGCGCCCGGGCGAGAAACCAAAAGCGTTCACCACAGAGAACACAGAGGACCACAGAGGAAACCCACGACTTTTTCTTTGCACGCTCGTGCGCACACGCCAATTCTTACGTTGGTGTTTCGGAGGGCCGGGCTTCAGCCCGGCCATAACGTCTCTCAATAGCTGGGCTTCAGCCCCTGAAGCTGCGCCCGGTTGATGCGCTGCAGATTCCCGCCCCGCACATTCCGCTTTTCACCCCCGCCCCGCGTTCCCTATAATCGCTGTTCCACTTCGCAGATGGGAGCCACTTGGTACACGTTCTCGTAGCCCGAATCCGCGCCGCACTCGCCGCGCATATCCGTCAGCACTATCAGCAGGACGTGCCCATCGTCACCGACAAACCCCCTCGCATCGAGATGGGCGAGGTCGCGACTCCCGTCTGCTTTGAGCTGGCCAAGCGCCTGAAGCGCGCGCCGCGCCAGATCGCCCAAGAAATTGCCGCCAAGCTTCCTCCCATCGAAGGCGTCGACCGCCTGGAAATCGCCGGCGCCGGCTACGTGAACTTCTACTTTTCCCGCGCCGCATTCCTCGCCGTGTCCCTGAAAGAAGCGGGCGCGCCACCGGCAGCCGCTCCCGCCAACGCGCCGAAATGCATCGTCGAGCACACCAATATCAATCCAAACAAGGCCGCGCACATCGGGCATTTGCGGAATGCCGCGCTGGGCGACACGTTCGTGCGCCTGCTGCGCCGCGCGGGCCAGCGCGTCGAAGTGCAGAATTACATCGACAACACCGGCGTGCAGGTCGCCGACGTCGTGATCGGATTTCTGCGCATCGCGAAGAAGTCGCCCGCCGAAGTCCGCGCCCTGGCCGCGCAGCCGAAATTCGATTATTACTGCTGGGACTTATACGCCAGCGTGGCCCACTTTTTCGATGAGGACAAAACGCGCGCCGCCGCCCTGCGCGGCGAAACGCTGAAGTCAATCGAAGAGGGCGCGGGCGACGCCGCAGAAATGGCCGGCATCGTGGCCCCGGCAATCGTGCGCTGCCATCTGAACACGATGGAGCGCCTCGGCATCGAGTACGACTTGCTCCCCCGCGAGAGCGAAATTCTGCACTTGAAATTCTGGGAAGCCGCGTTCGAGCAGCTGAAACAGCGCAACGCGATCCACCTGGCCGCCTCCGGAAAAAACGCGGGCTGCTGGGTGATGCGGCTGAATGACGCTGCGGATGCCGCCGACGCGACAGGCGAGGACGACGACGCGAAAATCATCGTGCGCTCGAACGGCACGGTGACATACGTCGGCAAGGACATCGCCTACCAGCTCTGGAAATTCGGACTGCTTGGAAAAGATTTTCGCTACGAGAAATTCCACACCTATCCCGCGGGCCACACGCTGTGGTCCAGCACGTCGGCCGCGGGCGACGCTGCAGCACCCGCCTTTGGCCGCGCCACGATCGTCTACAACGTGATCGACGCACGCCAGGCGTATCTGCAAAACGTCGTGGTCGCAGGCCTGCGCGCCCTCGGCTACGAAGACCAGGCCAACCGCTCGGTTCATTTTTCCTACGAAATCGTCGCGCTCACGCCGCGCTGCGCCGCGGAACTCGGCTACACGCTCAGCGAGGAAGAAGCCAGGAAGCCCTACGTCGAAGTCAGCGGCCGCAAAGGCCTCGGCGTCAAAGCCGACGACCTGCTCGACCGGCTCGAAGCCGCCGCCCGCGCCGAAGTCGACGAGCGCCACCCGGACACGCCCGACGTCGAGCGCGCCGCCATCGCCCACGCCATCGCCATCGGCGCGCTGCGCTATTTCCTCCTGAAATTCACGCGCACCGCCACGATCGCCTTCGATTTCAAGGATGCATTGAGCTTCGAGGGAGAAACCGGGCCTTACTGCCAGTACGCCGTCGTCCGCGTGCGAAACATCTTCCGCAAGCTGCGCGACGAGCAACCTGGCTTCGACGTGTCGGCGTTGGAGGAAGTAGATGCAAGCGCCGCAGCGGAATTATTCGCTAGCGCCGACGGCAACGCCTTCTGGGAACTCGCGTTCCTCGCGGCATCCCTCGACACGCAAATCGACGCCGCAGTCGGCGCGCAAGAGCCCGCCTTCGTCGCCAAATACGCCTTCCAACTCGCCCAGGCCTTCAATCTTTTCTATCACCACCACCACATCCTCACGGAAAGCAACCCAGCGAAGAAGAAGTTCCTCTTGCAACTAAGCCGCCTCGTCGAAGTACAACTGGTCGGCGCGCTGGAGTTGCTGGGAATCGAATCTCCCGAAAAGATGTAGTAAGTGGAACGATTAGTCAGGCATGACCGCACTGAACCAGGGCAGCCCGAACGCGCCCCGGTGAACTACCACGCGAACCGGTTGTCCCGTTCGCACCATCGAGAACATTGCGCCGTTTACTTCAAGTCTCTCGTCGCCACGGCCGAGACGCCACGAAGGCGCCACGGTGAGGCTGTAGCTTGGACCTCCCCGGCTCCGGCTGACTGACTTCCGAATCACTGAGGTCTTGGCCTCCACTGGCGAGCTCTTGTCTAGTGCTCCGTTCAAGAACAGCAAGGCGGCAAACATAACGAGCGCGATAGCCCCTCCTGCCCACATTTTTACAACGAGCGGAGCATGTTCAGCCAACCGTTTGCGGGCGCCCAAGGAGACGGTAAGGAGCGGAATGAAAAACAAGATGAGGGCAAGACCCATCACCGGGTTCATGTCAACCGGCGTATAAAGATGACCTGCCAAGATGGTTGCGAGAAGACCACCAAGTGCCACCATCATTGTCGACGCACCGGATGCCCTATAGATCGATCTCGCGCTTCGTCGTAGACGAATCTTGCGCGTCCGCGCCGCAGGCGGGACAATGCCCGCCATCGAAAGCCTGTCCGCACTTGCTGCAACGACGCATGGGGAACCTCGCAGGACGCTTACTCTTCCTATAGATTACGGTCGCTATAAAGGAAGGCAATAGTACAGAGAGAGTGTGTGGTCGAAGAGATAAGCGTCGGTGGCTCGGACCCTGGCAAGTCCGGCAGCATTGACGGATCGCGATGTTTTAGAGTAGTTGACATCGTCCAGTAATGTGGTGGACGATAGTGCATATGGCCCCGACGAAGCCTGACCCCGCCCTCAAATCCAATGTGGCGGCGTTTCGCCGCTTCAACCGCGCCTACACCCGCCTCATCGGCGTGCTCGACGAAGAGTGGCTCAAAGGCGGCTACAGCCTGGCCGAGGCTCGCGTGCTCTACGAGCTTGCCACCCGCCGCACCGCTACCGCAAAGGAAATCGCGGCCGCCCTCGGCATGGACCCGGCCTACCTGAGCCGGATTCTCCGGCGGCTCGAGAGCGATTCCCTGCTGAAGCGCGCAGCCTCGAAAACCGACAGACGTTCGGCCCATTTGACGCTCACGCGAAAAGGCAAATCTAAGTTCGAGAAGCTCAACGCGCTTTCCGAAGACCAAGCCACGGGCATCCTGAACGCGCTGCCGCCCGCCGGCCAGTCCGACCTCGTCCGAGCCATCGGCGCAATCGAGCGCCTGCTAATGCCAGACGCTCAGGAAAAGGCGAGGATCGTCTTGCGTCCGCATCGGTCCGGCGACATGGGCTGGGTGGTGTATCGCGAAGCCGCGCTGTACGCCCAGGAGTACGGATTCAACGAGGAATTCGAGGCGCTCGCGGCGCGCATCCTCGCCGATTTCCTCACCGACTTCGACCCGAGACGCGAGCGTTGCTGGATCGCGGAAGTAAACGGCCAAAACGTGGGCCACATCTTCCTGGTCAAGCACCCCGCCGAGCCTTCCACCGCAAAGCTGCGCCTCTTGCTCGTCGAGCCAAGCGCGAGAGGATTGCGAGTCGGCTCCGTCCTTGTGGAAGAATGCGTGAGCTTCGCGAGGTCGGTCGGCTACAAAAAAATCACGCTCTGGACGCAGAGCATCCTCGCCGCCGCCCGCCACGTTTACCAGAAAGCGGGATTCCGCTTGGTCGAAGAGAAGGCCAACTTCCAGTTCGGCAAGGATCTGCGGTCCCAAACATGGGAACTGGACTTGACGGAGAGCCGCGCCGACGTCGCGACCGTCACTTAAGCGAGCCGCACGTCGAACAGAACGAGCCAATACTGAAGCGATTGCAGCGCGAAGCCGCAGAGGATAAGCCCGACGCCGAAGACCCCGAGCCAGCGCTCGGGAAGATTGTCAGCATAGTATTCGATGAAGGGATTGATGGTCGTTCCCACGCCGGTGACGATGCCCGTCACGAGTCCCACTCGAATGGCGAAAACCCAATTCACGCGATGCACAAGCGCGCCGCAGGCGAGCGCCAGCGCGAAATAGCCGAAGGTCCGAGCGACGGTTCCCCAAAGCTGCGCGCGCGTCAAGCGCGGTCGGCGAGACGCCTCATAGTCCATGCTGGGCCGGACGCCGCGAGAATAGCCAAGCACCTGGCTAATGGAGATGACCACGGCGAACGCGGTCGCAAATTCGTAGCCGACGATCCTGTACAGCCCGACTCCAAAACCGATCCCACGAATCACCGAGAAGAACGCTTCCCACGCCAGCGAGTAATGCTTGAACCCGCGAGCCACGCGATTCAGCTCGATAGCGGCCGTAGCGCCAATCGTGCCGCCGGCAACCAGCCCGAAGAACGGACCAAGCCCCAGACCGTAGCCGACACCGAAAACAATCGCGTAGGTCACGATCCGAGTCAGTAAGCGCAGCGGCCCGTGCCGCCCACCCAAGAGGTCATAAGCAAGATAAAGGCTGCCCACAACATCCAGGCAGCTCCCCGCAATGCTGATCGCCGCAAGTGTGTGGTGGTCCATCGGATGATTGTGGCACAGCCACTCGTTTAGCCCGAGCCTCTATGAGGGCTGCCTGTGTGATTTTGTAGACGCAGAGAAGCCAGCGTCTCACCTACGATTGCAAAACCCACACAGCGAGCCCTTCGTAAGGGCTCTCAGGGTAAAGAGTCGCTGTGCCACTCAAAACTCGCCCGATAAAAAAGCGTGCGCGCCAGACTCATAGAATGGCGCGGCTATTGCGGCTCCTTGCCGCTGGCGGGCATACCGATGATCTTGTTGTACTCCGCAAATTCCGACGGGGAACAAATCATCTCCCGGACGTCGAAATCGGGAGGCTCCAGCTTGAATCGCAGTTTGTCGAGGGCCACCCAGGGCTTCGTGTACATCTTCGGATCGTTGATGGTCACGCTCAGCTCGAGGTGATCGCGGTCCGCGCGGTGGAAACGCTCCTCGACGATGAGATCGGCGCTATGCGGGCGGCCGGCCCGATCGACCCAAGTCCTTTCATCGATACCCGAGGTTTGCACCACGAAGGTGTAGTCATCGACCCATTTTCCGATCGAATATCCGTACCATCTAGGTTCGGGATCTTTTGGAAGATCCCGGCCATCGGTCCACACCGCCCGCCACAGCTTGCCGAACTGGTACAGAATGACCACCTTGAGGGGCGTCTGAAAAATCTGCGTCGTTCGCAGTTCGTAAAGATCTTCGCGAGGCATTCCTTGCGGATCGCAGTAGACGACCGGGTCGTTGGTGTCCCCGGGAAGGACGCTTCGAGTTCCATTGCTGGGCTTGTGGGTATTGAGCGTCTCCAAACCCAAAGGGGTGTATGGAACCTGGTGCTCCGGCTTGCCGTCTTCGGGCATGGCTCGCGGGCCCAAGGGCTGAATGCCATCGTTGCCCGGGTCCCACGTCCCTGAAATATCATGGCGAGGGGCGGGAGCCGCCTTCTCATCTTTTGCGGCTGACTGGTCCGTCGCGGAGGTTTGCGAGTTCGCAGGAAAGGAAAACATGACCGCCGCAACGATCGCCATTGCCGCAGCCACGGAGACAGAGAGCTTTGTCATTCCCGGGTTCCTCCTTCTGTTTGACTCCGCGCGGATGGAAATCAAGGATTTGAGTCAGTCGATCTGAAAACGACGCGGCCACTGAGGACCTGCCCGTCGGCGAGCACGACCTTCAGGATGCGTCCGACCGGCGCGCCGTTCTTGACTGGATTGAAACTGGCAGTGACCTCGTCGCCGGGTTTGAAGGATTGCTTGCTCCAGCCCAGGTTGACCATATCCGACGGATTGCTGGCCTCGATCGACCAGTGCACGACGTTGCCTTTGTCGTCTTTCGCGTCCAGCCTTAGAAAGCAGTGGGGATTGGCCCAAAACCATTCGGTGACGGTCGCCTTCACGGTGATCGTTTTCGACGTGTCGTACGCGGCGTTGCCGTGATGTGCCGCGAGTGGTACTGAAACCAGAGAGAGTCCGAGGAAAATTGCTATCAGCTTATTTTTCACAGTAACCCTCCAACACGCAAACCGGACGGCACACTCCCTGCCCGGACTCCGGGCGAACCTCCGACCAGACACTCTGATCGGAGCACCATGATCGCGCATGATACGCCCCTCCCGCGCTTGACACAACGCGTTGCGCTCGCTAGAGACGGCTTCACGTCGTCCTGCCAGGATCCATCCGCACTCAGACCCAAGCCGACCGCTGACAGGCGCCCTCGCCACACGCTCTCCCGACCGGCCAATCCTCTGGGCCTTCACCGTGTCACGATCCGGAAGGTTTCAGAGCACCGGTTAAGGATCGGCCCCATCGAAGCGATCGACGGCACACCTGTCGTCGACATCAAACCCATACTTTGCGGCGTTGCAGATTCGTGGAGTGGTCAATTTTGCGTCGAAACTGCAACAACATTCATACGCCCGGTTCGAACACCTATAGCACGTTGGCCACCGATTGAAATCCACCCTCAAACGTCATTCCCCCACACCAGCTAAAGCTGGAAAGGCTCGATCGACAATGCCTCGATGTCTCGCACGAAGGAACGCCGGCCGTGGCTGGGAAGGGTTTTCCATATCCTCCCACACTTCGGTATAGAGGTCAGGATTGTCTTTGGGATTCAGTCGCGCCCGGAACTGTTCCCAGCAATCCTCCCTCACGAGGAGGTAGTCGGTCTCGCCGATCCATTTTGCCGTCTCCCCCCACGCACAAAGGGCCGGCGAATAGTAGACGAGCTCCTCAGGTGTCACTCGGACGGCGACGCGCCAAATCTCTGCGCGATTCCAGTTCGGTTCAGGATCGAAGTGAAAGGCGTCACGACGAAGCCGATAGCTGTAAAAGAAATCCAGCCCCCGATGTGCAATCAACATGGGTATATCCTCACGACCGAGAACCGAAACTACTTTCTCAAATTCGGGGTAGTCGCTCCCCGCAAGCAGCCCCAGGTAGCCTGTTAGGCGAATCGGAACTGTGGCGATGGCCGCGACCAAAAGAATGCCAAGACATGAAACGGTTCCGGGCATGGTTGCCCACACAAACAGCTTTCGGTCTTCCCTCATGGTGTTCAACACCTGGATCACTAACGGCAGCGCGAGAAAAACAAATATTCCAGCCAGTCTTCCACCTAAACCGAAAAGACTGGCGTCATGAGTCGGAAACAACGGAAGGGCGAGAGTAGCGAGAAGCAAATACCTCCATCGCCGGGAGCCATCCGGGAGACAACTAGGGAGTAGCAGAAGCAGGATGGCCCAAAGGAAGAGCACGACGACTTTCAGGTCGTAGGGAACTCCCACCGCCATGGCAAAGCCGAAAAGTGTCGGTGGACCAGGGGCGATTGATGAAAACCGTTGCGCGCTCCCCGGCCACCTTGCTGCTCCGCCGACGAGAAGCGCCGCAATCAGAATTGCTCCAGCGACCCAAGTCCTAATGGAGATTGGGCGTGCTGCTTGTTCGGGCGCGGCCGTCGGACCCAGGGCAATGGTGATAGCGAAGAGCAACCCCACCATGGCAGCTGCAGGGTGTACAAACGCGCAGGCGAGGAGCAACCCCGCCAACCAAATCAGCCGCCCTTTGAAGGCGCTGGTCAGCAGCCAAAACCAGATCGGAATGAACGCAAGACCCAAACTGAGTTGTGGGAACTCTACCGTGTGGAAGAAAATGACGACGCTGGCCAGAATCCATAGCAAGGCCGCAAGCGGCTGCGCCTTCGCCCTGAGGCGCAGGACAATCATAAGTAGACCCAGGTTATAGACGGCGTAAATCGCGGCTAACGCAAGCCGGAAAGACGTTTCAATCGAAAAACCGAGTCTGGAAACACCTGCAATCACGAAGCACAACACCGCTCCATCAGGTACCTTGAGATGTTCGGAATCGAGCAGAGATTGGGTTTGCAAGGCGTAGTACTACGCGTCGGCGCCAGGCAAGTAGGTGAAGCGATGGAGGTAATAACTGAAGTATCCGACCACAACCAACAACACAACGACTGCGCCAGCCGACCTCATGTCTCGGCTAATTGGACCCTCCGCAACTGCCAACGTCGTCCGAAGGCAGCATCGCGTCGGCAAGGATTGGCGATCTCAGTGTCCAAGGATTCAAACCGCCCAAACGATTCACCAGACTAGCAACGAGCGCCTTCTCCCCAGTTCCCTGCGCCAGCCGTTCGTAGCCGGGGCCATAGATCGTAACAACTTGGTTGCTAACGCCCTTAGACTCCCGATAAACCCGCGAGAGAATCAGTGAGGCGAGTTGCGTTTGCTCGGCCAGAGACAAGTCGTGAAACCTCGCAATCGTGAGATCGCTTTGAAAAATGGACGGGGGTACCCGACGAGTCGCTTGGGAATAATCGGAGGATACGATCGTATCCGTGTATCGCTGACCGAAAATTCGGATCTCCGATCCCCGGGACTCCCAGTTCCCTTCCAAGACCTGATCGTTGTTCTTAGTCTGCCGTTCCTCGTAGGTGACGTCGTTGTTGTAGATGACAAAGCTACCGTCCCGGCGCAATCGCAGACTTCTTTGGAATTCCGATTCCGGATCAGCATCACCCTGCGCGGCTGCACACACTACGGACGACAGAGATTGATCGACGATCTCCGAAATCGCCGCATTCACGTCCGGGGCCACGCCTTTAACCTGAGGAATCAGAACTTGGCCGTGCGAGTCCACGAATCGAAGCTCCGAAAGGAGCACGTCCGGGTACTTTGCCCCAGGGGTTACGTCATCGATCGTCAGTTTCACTGACGAAGTACTCTTCATCGGCTGAGCAAAGGTCACTTGCTGGCTACCCATTCTGCTGACACCCAGGACGAAGTTGTTCGATACGTCGCCCGCCGTTGCCGTCATCTTCGCGACTCGACCGTTCGCTTTAAAGTGCTCCTCGGAACGCTGGTAACCGTTCCAAACGACTATTCCCGATAGGTCTTGCGGCTGGTCAAACTTGATTTCGATCCATTCCCCCTTTCCGCTAGTGGCTTGCCCATTGGTCGACCACGCGAAGTCGTACCTTGAATCAAACAAGTTCGCCGGTTGGTAGGCCACTTTCGGTTCCAATACCGAACTAGCCGTCACCGAAGCCGGAACCAAGACAGGCAAGATCAAACTGATGGGGCTTCCCTTTTCGAAGAATCTTACAGCGAAGACGCGAAAATTCCTTCTGCCACCCAGCAGAACGCTAAGCCGCAGGAATACGGATTTGACGTGGCCGCCGGGGACAGTGTATCGCGCAACGTATTCATCGCCGGAGATCGGCCGTGTCGTAGCGGGGGCCGCGACCAGCGCACCGTTTACGGATACGTTGAAGTTCCTCGTCGCATCCTTTGCGTTGGTTGTGAATTCAACCACGTCCGCGTCGATCGTCGATTCCAACTGGACATAAATTCCTTCGTTCGCACCCGAATCCAGCGATCCGGGCGACCACCAGCCTGTGCAATCAGTCTTGAGCAGGCAAATTGCCGTGGCCGCTCCAGGTGACGAGCTCGTCGCGGCTGCGGCAATTACCTTGGCCGAACTCGCCGCGCGACACGCCGGAACCAGCAACAAGCCGACGGCCGCGAGTACACATGACGTGCGCATCAAAACCTCCTTAGTCCGCGAAAGGTATTTCCGACACTACCGCGGGCGCTCAGACACCGCATCTCCGATTGAGTCGCGATGGCGCGCGCAGCCCGCTTCGCCGCACGTGAAACAGCTCCCGATCAGGGTTCGCGCCGGCACCCGGACCTGATTTCCAGCAATCTCGACGAGGTTCGATCGGTGGAACCGAGGGGTCTTGCCTCGCAGCCTGACGATGAGTGAATCCTCGCTGATGTAACACTCGAACAGAACGGGTATCGCGCCTCGAAACCTGAGGTCCACGTAGTTCCAAAACAAAGTCGCATCCCTGCGTGCGTCGTAGGGCACGTCGGCGGGCAACGCGGTATGGTAATGCCTCTCGATCAGATCAAAGTTAAGGCCTGAGGCCAATTCGAATAGCGAACCCGAGAGCTGGCACAGGCCCCCACCGATCGTTGGTATCACACAACCCTCACGGACCTCGCGGCCGATCGAGAATCCTCGCGATCGCCACGGAGGCCCAACCTGGCGCCAAAAGCTGAACGTTTGGCCCGGCGCGAGCACCCGACCATGAATTTGGCGGCACGCCAGCCGCAGATTTTCAATTTTCCCTACGAAGAGAGGCTGCTCACGGGGGTCATATCCAGTGTAGAGAGGGGTCTTCGACTCCGCCAGGACAAACGGGAAATCCGCAGCGGCGCCCTCGGCCAGCCACGGGAGTCTGAAGATTGCATCATGCAAAGCGCGCCGCACCTGCAACAGCTTGGCCCTCACGGCGAATGAGACCAGGGCAAACCAACTTGGATGGCGAACCTTGAAGCGTTGCGCTTCCATTGCCGTTGCACCTTCACTCGACAATCTTGTAGTGCGCCTTCACTTGTTCTTTCGGCAGGGCATCGTAGTGCCACCACTCGATCGGCAATTGAATGAATCCCGCCTTCAACATGACGTTTCTCAGGATCGAACGATGTTCCAGTTGCTCGGTACTCAACTTGCCTTCTTCTTTGTTTTCCCGCTCTTGATCCGGGCGCGAGAGCGCAGTGAAATCGTCGAATGGCGTCCCCATATCAAGTTCGCGGCCAGTCTCGTCTTCGAGCGATAAATCAATGGCGAACCCGAAATTATGCAGCGAGCCGGTTCTCGGATCGGCCACGTAGGGCTGTCGCGCTGTACCTTTCACGGCCGCGTAGAGCATCTCTTGAAGTGATCGGGGGCGTAGGCAATCAAAAATCAGGAACTTCCATCCCGGCCGTTCCTGCTCGAGCGCCCGTGCCGCCTGGCGGAACTTGCCCGCTGCGATTTCGTGGAGCAGGCATTGATGAAAATCGCCATAGATGTTCTTCCCGAGGAAATTGTTCTCTGACGCGTATCGAAGACTCACGTGCACATTGGGAATGGTCGGGATGTCAATATAGTCTTTGTTGTCGAGGAGGCGGTTCAAGTCATCCGGAGCGGATTTCAAGGCGCCGGCAGCCAACAGGCCTGCGAGGGCAATCGCACCCGCGACGAGGACCTTCACGAGGTTCTCCGATGGCTGCACAGAACAGTCAAACCCGATGTCTCAGTAGGAAATCCAGACCAACTCAATTCTAATACTGCAGTAGCACTGGACTATTACTGTTTAGGTTTGATGTGCCCTTTCGTACTCCACCCGGTGCATATTGAAAAATTCCGAAGACAGATGATTTTCAAAATGAATCGAGAGACGTTGGTCTTATCCGTGGCGTGACCGGCCGCTTGACGCGTGGATTGGTGACAGTGGCCGAAGCTACTTTCCGGGAGAGCCGTTCGACCCAAACTTCATCGCCAAATCCACCAGCGTGCGCACCCCCACGCCCGTCGCGCCTTTCGCGTTCCACGGCTTCACGTCGTCCTGCCACGCTGTCCCCGCGATGTCGAGATGGATCCACGGTGTGTCGCCGGTAAATTCCTTGATGAACATGGCTGCGTTGATGGCGCCGCCGCCTTTTCCGCTGCCGACGTTTTGGATGTCGGCGATGCCGCTCTTGATGTTTTCACGGTAGTCGTCGTCGACGGGCAGGGGCCACATTTTTTCGCCGGCCACTTTCGAGCTGGCGAGAATCTGGTCGGTGAACGCCTGGTCGGAACCGAACACTCCGATATTTACATTCCCGAGCGCGACGACCACCGCGCCGGTGAGCGTGGCGGCGTCGATGAGGTGCGTGCAGCCGAGCTGCTTGGCGTAGGCGATGCCGTCGGCGAGGATCAGACGGCCCTCGGCGTCCGTGTTGATCACCTCGATCGATTTTCCGGCCATGGAGATTTGGACGTCGCCGGGCTTTTGCGCGCGGCCTCCGGGCATGTTTTCGGTGGAGGGCACGACGGCGATCACTTTGCACGACGGCTTCAGCACGGCGAGGGCGCGCATCGTGCCGATCATGGCCGCGCCGCCGCACATGTCGTATTTCATCTTCTCCATGTCGTTCGAGGGCTTGATGGAGATTCCGCCGGTGTCAAACGTGATGGCTTTTCCGACGAGGCCGAGGACCGGCGCGCCCGGCGCCAATTTTTCCGGCGTGTAGGTGATGACGATCAGGCGCGGAGGCTCGGCGCTTCCCTGCGCGACCGAGAGCAGCGCGCCCATTTTCAGGTCCGCGATTTTCTTCTCGTCGAGCACTTCCACGGCGAGGCCCGCTTCGCGCGCCATGGCCGCGGCGCGGTCGGCCAGCATGCGCGGCGTGAGCCGGTTGGAGGGTTCATTGCCCAGCTCGCGCGCGAAATTCTGCGATTCGCCGATGATGCGCCCACGCACCAATCCAAGGTCGGCGTCCGCGCGCACGGACTCTTCCCATCCCGCCAGCGCCGCCGAAATAATTTCGTTCCCCGGTTTCTTGTCCGTCTTGTATTTGTCCGAATCGAAATTCGCGAGGATCATGCCCTCGACGATGGCCTGCGCGGCGACGGCGGAGCGATCGCTCTCCCGCGCAAGGAACGCCACGCTTTTCACCTGGCGCGATTTCAGGTGGCGCACCGCAGCCGCCGCGAGCCGACGCAACTCGGCCGTGCCAAATTTGTCTTTCTTCCCCGCACCGATGACCAGCAAGCGCTGAGCGGCCAGCCCTTGCGGGTAGTACAGCAGCGTCGTTTCGAGCGCCTTCCCGGTCAGCTCGCCGGCCACCGCCAGTTTGGCCAGGGCGCCACCGGAAGCTTCGTCGAGGGCGCCCAGCGCGCCTCCATTCGGCTTCTCCCCCTCGAAGATATAGGTGACGAGAGCATCCGCCTCAATTTTGGCCACCGGCCGGGTATCCACGCGAAGTTCCATAAGTTCCCTTCCATGAATGAAATGGCGCAGCCAAGCGAAAGCCTGCGCGAAATATTAAACGGTCCGCAATCTGTGCGTAACCTAATTCCGGTCCAGTTGCTTGTTGTCCTCAGGCAACAGTTTCATAACGCGGTCGATAATCTTACTTGAGCTACCGGTCAAATCTCCTGTGACCTATCCGGTCAACCGCTTTGGTGACCTAAGCGGTCAACGATGACGAAACTCACGCATAGCTTCGCCCACTTCCTTCTTGGCCTCTTTGTCGCGCTCGGTTTGCCGGCGATCCCATTTCTTCTTGCCCTGGGCGAGCGCCAATTCGCACTTGGCGATGCCTTCGCGAAAATAAATTCGCAGGGGCACGAGCGTAAGGCCCTTTTGGTCCGTCTTACGGGACAGCTTGTCGATCTCCTCCTTGTGGAGGAGCAATTTCCGGGTTCGGAGCGGGCCATGATTGTACGGCCCCCCGGGCAAATATTCGCCAATATGGAGATTAATGAGCCAAACCTCGCCGCCGCGGATGATCGCGTAGGAATCGCGCAGGTTGGCTTTGCTCTCGCGCAAAGATTTAACCTCAGTGCCAAGCAACACCATTCCCGCTTCCAGCCTCTCAAGAAGGGTGTAATTGTATGAGGCGGCGCGGTTTTGGGCCACCACCAGTTCCTCTGGTTTTTTCTGATTTTTGGGCGGCTTGGGCACGGAGAGCTATCTTAGCTTCGCCATGTAACAACAAGCAAGTTAGCGCCTTGTTCGAGTATTGTGCGGGTGCTAGACTGACGCGATGAAAGTCCATCGAGTGGAGTGCGGATGAACGTCCGGAATTTTTACTTAGTCGGCCTGATCGCCGCGCTCGTAGGCCTGTCAGGATGCCCCAAAGGCGGCCATGACACCAGTGCCGGCGCCAAAGCCGAGGCCCTGAAGGACTACGACACCGCCCTCGACTATTACAACAAGGCGCTCCAGACCAATCCAAACAACACGGAATATAAGCTCAAGGCGGCCCGCGCGCGGTTTGAGGCGGCCCAATGGCACGTCGATCAAGGCCACCGGCTGCGCGATCAGGGCAATCTCGAGCTGGCCCTGGCGGAATTTCGCAAGGCGCAAATGATCGATCCCTCTATCTCGGTGGCCCAGCAGGAAGTAAAGAACACGATGGACGCGATTGCCGTCAAGCAAGGCGGCGCCGAAGCCCAGCCGGCGACACAGAACCCCGAAGAGCCGAAGCTCATGGCCGGACCTCCCCAGGTCCAGCCGCTTTCGCGCGCGCCGATCAACATGAAGGCCACCAATGACTCCAAAGCCGTCTTTGAAGCGATCGGCAAGCTGGCCGGCCTCACCGTGATCTTCGACCCTGACTTTACTTCGCGGCGCATTTCCGTCGACCTGACCAACGTGACGCTCGAGCAGGCCCTGAACATATCGTCGCTCGAGAGCAAGGCGTTTTGGCGTCCCGTGACCGCGAATATCATTTTCGTGGTGCCGGACCAGCCGCAGAAGCGCAAGGACTACGAAGAAGAGATCGTCAAGACGTTTTACCTGCGCAACACCGTCCTGCCGCAGGAACTTACTGAGATTGTAACCAGCATCCGCCAGCTCCTCGACCTGCGCCGCGTGCAGCAGATCAACGCGCAGAATGCGATCGTGATCCGCGACACGCCCGACCGGATTTTGCTGGCAGGGAAAATCATCGATGATATTGACAAAGCCAGGCCGGAAGTGGTCATTCAGGTGGCGGTGATGGAAGCGCGGCGTGACCGCATGCGCAACGTCGGGATTACACCGCCGACCAGCATCACAGCGTCGTTCGCGAATCCAGCAACAACATCGTCTTCCAGTTCCAGTTCGACGTCGAACGCCGCTGCCGCCACGATCAGCCAGTTGGAGCACACTCCCGGTATTCTCAGCTCGGGATACAGCATCACCATGCCGGGCGCCTCCGCATCGTTCCTGATGACGGACTCGTCAACGCAAATTCTCGATGATCCTGAAATTCGCGTGGTTGACGGACAAACGGCCAAGCTCAAAATCGGTGACCGGATTCCGGTTGCGACTGGAAGCTTTCAGGCCGGCATCGGCGTAGGATCGACGGGCACTGGTGCCGGAGTCGTGAATCCCCTGGTCAACACGCAGTTTCAATACCTCGATGTGGGCGTGAACGTCGACGTGACGCCGCGCATCCATCCGGACCGCGAAATCAGCATGAAAGTGCACGTCGAGGTTTCGTCGCAGACCAACACTGTGAATATTGGCGGAATCAATCAGCCGGTTATCAGCCAGCGTAGTATCGAACATGATATTCGCCTCAAAGACGGCGAAGTGAACGTCCTTGGAGGGTTGATCGAGCAGACCGATTCCAACGCTATCAACGGCATTCCAGGCCTGGCCAAAATTCCGATTTTCAGGAATCTTTTCTCCGGTGACACGGTTGACCACGAAAGAGATGAAATCCTGATCGTCCTAATCCCGCACATCGTGCGTCTGCCTTCGATCACGGCCGAAAATCTGCGCAGCATCGCCTCGGGAACCGACACGAACGCGGAAGTTCGGCTGGCGGAAGCGGTGAATCTGCCCGAAGCGGAGAGGCCGCAAGCTGCCGCTCCGGCTCCACCGCCGGCCCCGCCTGCTGCCCCGGCTCCAGCGATTTCCCCGACTGCGGCGACTCCGCCGCAGGCCGCGCAAAACGCCGCCGTGCGCTTCGAGCCCGCCACCGTGACGATCAAACCGGGCGAGACGACGACGATCGGCGTAACCGTGCAGAATATGCAGGACCTTTATTCGATCCCGATGCTCCTGCAATACAACCCCGCGATCATTTCGGTCGAGGATGTGCGGCAGGGCGGATTCCTCTCGGGCGGAACGCAGCAGGTCGCCATTGTGGAGCGAGTGGATAAGGAGCGCGGCCAAGCCATCATTTCAGCCACACGCATGCCGAATACGCCCGGCGTGAGTGGATCGGGCACCATCGTCGGAATCGTGGTGAAGGGCCTCGCACCGGGAAGCTCGCAGCTTTCCATCGTGCAGGTAAACGCAAAAGATTCGCAGCAGCGGCCGATCCAGATGGTCACCGGAGAGGCCACGGTTCAGGTTCGGTAAGGAGAAGTTGGACTATATGATCCGCGAAACATCATCGCCGTGGAATTGGACTCGCCGCAAAAGCGACGCAGGACTGACCCTGCTCGAGCTGATTTTCACGATTGGAATTTTGCTGATCCTATCGACGGCCGCGATTCCCGTGTTTCGAATGACCGTGCAACACCGCAAGGAAGCCGAGCTTCGCTACGAGCTGCGCGAGATGCGCAACGCGATCGACCGCTACAAGGACGACGCTGACAAAAATCTGATCCGCACCGAAGTCGGCAGCGAAAACTACCCCCCGGACCTGCAGACGCTGGTGGACGGGGTGACCATCAGCGGCGGGAATGGGGGCATCGGCGTGAGCGCCGCGTCGGTGGCTTCGGCAAGCCAGCTGAGCCCGTCCCAGAGCCTTTCCGCGGCCGGCGGGGCCATGTCCGACATGCCGAGCAAGGTGCGCTATCTGCGAAAAGTCCCGGTCGACCCGATGACCGGCAAGGCGGACTGGGGCATGCGCTCGGTGCAGGACGATCCGGATTCGACGAGCTGGGGCGGGCACAACGTGTTTGACGTTTACACGCAGTCGACTGGGACGGCGACCGACGGAACGAAATATTCGGACTGGTAGACACGCGTGAAACCCCATTCCCTCACCCACTTCCGTCTTTCGAATTTGTCCGGGAACGTCAACGCGATGCGGCGGCGCGGTCGCACGTCCGGCTTCTCGCTGCTCGAGTTGCTGGTCGTCATCACAATTATTTTGATCCTGATGGGAATTGCGGTGGCGCGCTACGAAAGGTCGGTGATCCGATCGCGGGAAGCCGCCTTGAAGCAGGATCTTTTCGTCATGCGCAATGCGATCCAGCAATACACGCTGGACAAGGAAGCCGGGCCGACTTCGCTCGACGATTTGGTCAGCTCGAAATATCTGGGGGCGGTCCCAAACGATCCCATCACCCGCGCCAAGGATTGGCACACGGATTCCGACCCGGTTCTGCTCGATCCGCAGCAAACTTCCCCCGGCATCACAGACGTTCATTCGAACTCGCCCGACATCTCACCGTTTGAGGGCACCGCTTACAATACCTGGTAGCCTGACACCGCGGATGCCCGCCGGAAGGCGGACGCCACAACTGCTTGCCGTCACCTACAGGGAGTTCCAATTCGGCAGGGGTCTTCTCTCGCATAGCGCTTCGGCGGCCCAGCGGCCTAGGTATACCGATTGGGCTACGCCGTGGCCGCTGAAAGCGCCGAGCACCACGGCATGTGAGCTCCGTGGATGCCGCGCGAAGACGGGCGTCCATCCCTCTGCAATCAGGATGGGTCCGCCCCAGCGATAGGCAAATCGCGCCTCCTCGAGCACGGGGTGCAGGGCGCGTACGCGCGTCTCGAGGCGGGCGAGGAGTCGCGCCACTTCTCCTTCCTCGATATTTTGCGCCGCCAGCTCGCGCCAATTCTCGAGGTGAACCAGCCCTGCGCCGAATAGCGCGCCCCCGGCGGGCAGCATCCTTCCCCACAAATAAGGAAAGTCGATTGTGTAAAACGGTCGCCCGGAAGCGAGGCCGAGACTCTCGATTTGCCGCTCGTCGAGGGGCTCGGTGGCGACCGCAAGCGTGAATTTGCTCTGTCCCTGAGCGGCCAGGCCGCTCAGTTCGAGAGACATCGCATTGGTGGCGAAGAGAACTTTGCGCGCGCGCAGCTCTCCTCCGGAATAGCGCAAGCAAACGCAATCGCCGAATTCGGCGTCCTCAACCCTGACATTCTCAAAGATCTTCGCGCCGCCGCGCTCCGCCACGCGCGCCAGCCCGCTCAGCATTTTGCCTGCATCCACCGTCCCGCCGGGCACCTGCTTCATCGCTCGAAGCGTTCCGGAATCCGACCACGCGATGGGCGAGTCGGGCAGACCGCCGCTGCGGCCAATCTCGTAGACTCCGGGCAGCGCGAGATCGCAGTCGATTTCGAGTTCTTTGAGAATGGAGGTGAAGCCGGTAAGGACGTCGCCCAGACCGGGCAGGTCGCCGGCGGCGGTCTCGGCCAGCGCCAGGCCTCCGGTGCGGCCGCTCGATCCCGCTCCAATCGTTCCCGATTCGAGCAACACCACGCCTTTCTCCGGCGCAAAACGCCGCAGCCATGCCGCCGCGGAAAGACCGGAAAAGCCTCCGCCGACCACGGCGAACTCGGTCTCGCCAGGCATTGGCGACGGCGCAGGCTGAAAATCGACCTTCCAGGGAGAGTCGCCCCAGCGCGGATTGGAGAGGGTTCGAGTCATTCGCGTGCTCATGACAATCTTAGGATACTGCGGACTGAAAGCCACGTTACTGCAGATGTCTCGCTAGGAATGTGGAAGCGGAAAATCCGCGTCGGATCGGCCGAGCCTCATTCGCCCAGGCCGATCGCCAGCCCGGTGAACCGCCGCTGAAAGCCGTCGAATTGCCCCACGGCGTACGGCAGCAGGATGCCGGTGTTATTGAAAGCATCGTGCGGATTCTGACGATTGGTGACGTCGATCGAGTAGACGCCAAGCCTGATCTTGCGGATTTTTCCCTTCGGGTGCTCCTTAAACGGAATTCGCAGCGGAAAATCGCGGTAGATTTTCACGTCGAGAGAGAAGTAGGTCGGGAAACGGAAACTGTTGGGTACGCCCACGTAGTTCTGAAGCACGTCGACGTCCGAATATGGAAAACCGGAATGCATGTCGGCGACGGGGCTGAACACCAAACTCCAAAACGGCAAGTGGACGAAACCCCAGACCAGCAACCGATTCGGGATATCGGACGGCTGGACCCCGTACACGTTCGGCCGGATCACGGGGATCTGGAACGGGATAAAAGTATCCGAGAGCGTGTTGAGGTCGCCGCGCGCGCGGCTCCACGAATAGGACATGTTGACTTCGGCGACTTCACTCGGGCTGTAGCGCGCCGTGATTTCCGCCTGGCGGTAGTGAGCCGATCCGGTGTTCTCCAGCGCCAGCAATCCGTTCGATCCACTGGTCGGGATGATCGGATTTACGAGAAAGAGGTCGTCGGTATGGGTCTCGTAGTAGCCGACGCGAAGCGTGATGTTCTTCCGGATCGCCGTCTCGCTCTCGATGTTCCACGTAAATGTCCGGGGACTGTCGCCTGGGTCCTGCGGATTCACGGGATTCGCGAGCGATCCCCCGAGAAGATAGACGTTTTGCAGCGTGTAACTCTGCCCGCCGAGGAGTGAAACGCTCCGCGTCTGGTTGTCCGCGAAATCCTGCGCGAGCAATGGAACGTGGCTATAGATCAGCCCCGCTCCGCCACGCACAACGGTTCTCCCGAACGAATAGGCGATGCCGATTCGCGGCGCCAGCGCGGCGTCCAGTCCAATGGTCTGCGTGCTCAGGCGCGCGCCGAGCGTCACCGACAGGCTCTTCGTTACGGTCCAGTGGTCTTCAATGTATTCGGAAAATTCCGTATCGGCACCCTGCAGCTTTCCCGCGCCCAGGAAGTTGATCGTTTCTTCAGGGGGAGAGGTCTGCACGCACTGATTGTCCTGGAGCTGGACGAGGGTGCAATTCTGCGGGAAAAGCTCGACCGGCCTGGAAACGCTGTTTCCCGTGAATCTCCGGTAGAGAAAATCAAATCCAAAACGAATTTCATGATGGCCGAGCCACGATTTGCTTGGGAGCTGCAGCGACGGAATCGCTTCCGCCTGATTCGCATTGTGCTCGGACGTGTCGAAATAGTCTCCGCCCCAACCGACGGGGCTGATGGTCATATTTTGCGCGCCCTGCCCGTGGGCGTCGGTGAAGAAATTCGTGTAACGGAAAACCGTGGTCAGCACCATTCCGGAAGCGAACTGGTAGTTGTCGGTAACTCCGAGCGATCCTCCGCGACGCCGAAAATCGACCGACGCGTACTGCGGAATGAACGAATCGATGTTCGCGTACAGGTTCGTGGACTGAAACACGTTCACGTTGAAATTTATCAAGTGCTTCGGCGACAGGATCCACTGCACATTCGTGAACGAGTCGAAGGCGAAGACGAACGTTTCATTCTCAGGCCACTTCAGCCCGCGGACGGGATCTCTCCGCCATTCGTAGCTCACGTCCTGGGAGAAGTTGAGCTTGTCCTTCACGAGCGGCCCGCCCACTTCCAATCGGGGAGTGATGTTGGCGATGCCCACGAGGTGATCGTTCTTGCCGCGAAAAGAGGGAATGAAATCGATGAATTTATAATTCCAGAGCGGAGACGGCGGCCTGATATCGATGCGCGTGAGGCCCGCGGAGAATCCTCCATAGGCCACGCTGTCGGGCGTGTTGAACACCTGGATGGACTGGATGGCATCCACCGGAATAGGAATCGCGAAGCTGCCGGCAACCGGATCGACGTTCTCCGCCGAATCCACCAGCAGCATGCCCTGGCTCTCCGACTGCCCGTTGAAATTCAGCCTGCTATCCTGCGTCTTGATGACGCTGGGGCTGACCGAAAGCGCCTCGGTGAACTTGCCGGTCTTCAGCGGCAAAGTTGCAAGCTGCTGCTCGGTTACGTTCGCGGTCGGGCTGACGCTTTCGGTCGCAATTTCGGTGGCTTCGCCTCTGACCTCGACGTTCTCTTCGACGAGGTTCAATTGCAAGGCAGCGTCCTGCACGGCCGCCTGCCCCGCGGTGAGCGTCACCGTCGCGGACCACGGTTTGAATCCCTCGACGGCCACGGTCAGCGTGTAAGTTCCCGCCGCCAGGCGATCGAATTCAAAACGGCCTTCGGTATCGGACACTTCTTCCTGCGAAGTTGTGGCGGGAGCGGGACCGGTCAGCTTCACGGAAATCGCGGCGAGATTGTTGCTCACGCCCTGGGACGAAGCCACGCTCACCCGTCCGGAGATTGTCGAAGTTGTGGTCTGGGGACTCGGGCTGGAGACCCGGGAGTGCGCGGCGGTGGGAACCGGGCGGATCACGGCCAGGATGGCGAGCGCCACCATAGCGCTCCATCTCGACCGCCTGGGGCCGTTGCGGTGTCGCCGCAACAGCGATAGCTGTAATTCCAAGACTACGATCCCCCGTTCAATTGATCGATGGACTTTGCGCGATGCTCTCACACCAGGGACCAGGCACTGGCTTCATGCCTGGCATCCCCGATTGGCCGCATGAATCAGACTGGGAGAGAATGATCTGACGCAAACAGCGGACTCCCTATCTTCGCTCGCTTGGAGTCCTGTCCCAAACGCAAGGTTGTATCGATTTTCGCAAACGATAACCCGAAAGAACAGCGGTTTGGGCCTGTCGGATGCCGCGCGGTTTCGTTGACACCCCGCGCACGGCTTGGTATGTTTCCACCTCAATTTAAACGCATTGGATGCGCGAAATATTTCGCGGACTCCTGTTTTTACCCGACACTTTCCGCACTTCCAATTCAAAATAGAAGGGCCAGGCAAGGCCGCTTCAAAGGGGAAGGACCGAAATGAAAATCGATATTTTCTGCCACATCGTTCCGCAAAACTACTACGACCGCATGATGAAGTTGCCGGAGTTGGGCACCACAATCAAGAAGCGCACCGCGAACATACCGGCCATGGTGAACCTCGACGCCCGCTTTCGGATCATGGATCGCTTCGGCGATTATTGCCAGGTGGTGAGCATGGCGGCGCCGCCGATCGAAGCCATGGGGGACGCGAAGCTCGCTCCAGAGCTGGCGCAGATTGCCAATGACGGCATGGCAGAGCTCGTCGTCAAGCATCCGGACCGCTTTCCCGGATTCGTCGGGGCGCTGCCGATGAACAATCCGGCGGCGGCGGTCGAGGAGATCGATCGCGCCGTGTTGAAATTGGGCGCTGTGGGGTTTCAGATCTATTCTAACGTGAATGGGCGGCCGCTCGATGATCCCGACTTTCTGCCGATTTTTGAGAAAATCGCGGAACGCAATGTGCCGCTCTGGCTTCACCCCAGCCGGTCCTCCGCTTTTGCCGACTACGCCACCGAGAAAAAATCCAAATTTGAATTGTGGTGGGTTTTCGGCTGGCCGTACGAAACTTCGGTGGCGATGGCGCGCATTTTGTTCGCCGGGTACTTTGACAAATTCCCGGAGCTCAAGATCATTTCGCATCACCTCGGCGCGATGATTCCCTACTTCTCCGGCCGCACCGGGCCGGGCCTCGATCAACTGGGCGCTCGCACCGAGGAAGAAGATCTGGCGATGGTGGGCCGGAAGCTCCGCAAGCGCCCGCAGGAATATTTCAAGATGTTTTATGCGGATACCGCAACGTTCGGATCGCTTCCCGCGCTGCGCTGCGGCCTCGATTTCTTCGGCGCCGACCAGGTGATGTTCGCGTCGGACACGCCCTTCGATCCGGAAAAAGGCCCGGGCTACATTCGCGAGACGATTAAATGCGTCGAGGGCGTCGAGATGTCCGCCGCTGATCGCTACAAAATCTACGAAGGTAACGCGCGGAAATTGATGCGTCTGAAGCTGGCGTAGTAGCGTTTTTCCGCCGGAGTAAGGACGACCTCGGGTGCCGCACCCTTGCGGTTTTTGCAAGGGTGCGGGTTCTCCAAACCGAAGGCAAGGGCTTTGGCAGCTCTTGGATCAGGGATCTGAGTCCTTAGCTCACACCTATTCTGAAATCAGGTCCTGCCGCGGCTCTGGCAGCCGGAAACTGGCGACGAAACCGGCGGCGTAGGCCAGGAACCCCACGATTCCGGCGGCGTATCCGAGTTGGCGCGTGGCCGTGCCGCCCGGCATGTAGGTGACAAGACTCGTCGTGATCAGCGCGGCTGACGTGCCCAGCATCCGTCCTCCCACATTCGCCGCGAAGCTTTCACCCGTGCCGCGCAGGTGCGTCGGATAGAGCGTCGGCAAATAATTCCCCCAAAAACTGAATTGCGCGACCGAAACCGTGCCCAGCACGAAGATTCCCCACGCCGGCATCGAAGCATCTCGCATGGCCGGCAACAGAACTACAACCGGAATCAAGATCAATCCCGGAATCTGAAAAATGTGGAGCAGGCGCCTGCGGCTCAGAACAAAAACGGCGAGAATGGCCATGAAGATTCGCCCGAACAGGCTGCCCACCTCCTGCACACCCTGCAACGCGCTCACGATTTTCTGTTGGTCGCCATGCGCCAGGATTCTCACTTCGGGTGCGCCGGGAATAATCCTCGCGAAATGCTGCAGCATCCCGAAAGAAGCGGCATAGGCGCAGGCCATCATGAAGCAGCTCAGCAAGGCCGTCTTGCGAAATTCCGGACGGAATAGCTCCAGGATGCTGGGGCGCTGGAGCGTGCCCTCTTCCCTTTTCTGTTTCCAGATGGGTGATTCGGGAAGGAACGGGCGAACCACGAGAAGCGGAACGGCAGGAAGGATTCCAAACAAAATCGTGTAGCGCCAAGCCTCGTGCCCGCCATGAATCGCGGGAAGCAGCCTCCCGAACGACAAGCTCAGGTAGCTCGCCGCGCTCATCAGGATTCCGCCCGTCGAGGCAAAAATCTGCGTCGAGCCGAGGATCGTCTCTCTCTGAGTTCTCTCCGGAAACAACTCGGCAAGCCATGCAGTCGCCGCCACGAATTCCACGGACACACCCACGAATGTAATGCAGCGGTAGATCAACAACTGAGCCGCCGAAGAGCAGTACCCGGTGGCGAGTGCGGAAAAGCAGAAGAGCAGGATGCTCCAGAACAGCACGCGGCGGCGGCCGAAGAGGTCAATCAGGTAGCCGCCGAGCAGGCCGAAGATTCCGCCAGCGATCGCGGGGACGTAGAACATCACGCCGATCCAGTGATTGAACTCCGCGCTTCCCGGCTTCGCCGGGAGAAATTCGGTCAGCGCAGGCTGGATGGTGAGCGTCAGGACCAGAAGTTCGTAGGTGTCAAAGGCAAATCCGATGCATGCCACGGCGCAGATGATCCAATCGATTGGGGTGAGACGCCGGGATTTGGTCTGGGCCGCGGGCAAGGTCGCCTTCTTTGGACGATTCCAGCCGAATCAGAAACCAAAAATTGACTGCGTTCGAAAAATCGAATGGCCGCGGGAACGTACCAGACATTTCCGTTGACTGTCAAACTCGCCTGACAGCGTTTTCACCCGCCGTCGTATACAATCTTTTCAGCGGGTTAAAGCAACCAGCGAGCCCGACCTGTGCTCCTAGATATTGCGGGTTCGCGGACCGATGCTCGGCGGCAACGAAACTCGCTGCGGCTCGTGCGCGTCGACTATATGAGATTTCTCGCGGCGGCGCGAAGCCGTTTCGCCGCCGAGATCGCAGCGGGCACGAACGAATCCTGCGGAGAACGACTTATGGCATCGAATTTTCTCTCTTGGCCGGCAAAGCATCTGAGTTGTGCTACTGCTGTTTTTGTTTTCTGCCTGGCGGCGGTTGTCGCGCCGCCTCGAACGGTAGCGCAGGGCGGTCCGGTCGCCGACGACGCGAAGAGCGCTTCCCTCCCTCCGCCGACCGTGCCGATCGAGGAAATCATCCAGAAATTCGCGGCGAAAGAGGCGGAGTTCAAGGCCGAGCGCGAAAACTTCACGTACAAGCAGACGTTCCGCGTTCAGACCCTCGATGAAGACAACCGCGTGGACGGCGAGTACCTGATGAAGAGCGATATCGATTTCAATCCGGACGGCAAGAGGACGGAAGTCGTGACCTACGCGCCGCAGCCAACGCTCGAACGCATCAGCCTGAGCGAAGAGGATCTCAGCGATCTCGAGCATCTCTATCCGTTCGTCCTGACGACGACGGAGCTATCCAACTACGACATCAAGTATGTGGATCATCGGCCTCTGGACGATCTCACGACGTTCGTGTTCGACGTCACGCCGAAATCGATTGGGAAGAATCAGAGACTTTTTGAGGGCCGCATCTGGGTGGATGACAAGGACCTACAGATCGTCAAAACATACGGTAAGCCTGTTGGCTACGCGAAGAAGAAGAGCGGCATGAACCAGGCGTTTCCCCATTTCGAAACGTTTCGCGAAAATATTGAAGGCAAGTACTGGTTCCCCACCTACACGCGGGCCGATGAAATGCTGCATTTTGGCCCGGGCAGCGACGTGCACATCCGCGTCATGGCCAAGTATGAAGACTACAAGCGCTACGGCGTGACGACAAAAATTACTCCGATGGGGCAGGCGCCGGCAGCGCCAACAGCACCGAACCAGAAAAAATAGTCTCCAATGCACGGGGCTTACGCGTAGCGGAAAAGCGCCTTGAATCCGTAATCCATGTGCTGCTGAATGTGGCAGTGAAACAGCGTCAGCCCCGGCTGGTCTGCGACCATATCCATCGTCGCGCGACCGTAACCCGGAACGATCACGGTGTCCTTCAGCACTCCCGCCGTCGTCTTGCCGTTGATCTCGACGATCTCAAACAGGTGGCGATGCATGTGTAGCGGATGATCGTCCTCGCTGCGATTGCGAAACACCAGCCGGTAGCGCCCGCCTTGCTTTAAAACAAATTCCTGATCGTGCGGATATTCCTTGCCGTTCACGGTCCAGCTGTTGAAGATGCCCGCGCCGCTCGGAATTTTCTGGAAAATCATGTCGATGGTGGCGTCGGGCGCCGGCTGGGTTCCCGCTCGTCCGAAAATGGTGTAGTCCCACGGCGCTTTCGACGGTGGCGCCCACTGCGGCTGCTTGTGCTGGTTCGCGTACTCGACCACCACGCCCATCCCGCTGTTTCTTGCGTCGTCCGTCGTCGTGCCCAGTATCCACACGCCGGGCTGGTTCATCTCGACGATGGTGTCTACGCGCTCGCCCGGGCCGATGTCGATCGCATCCACGGATTGCGGCGTGGGCACGGGATTGCCGTCCAGCGCCACAACTTGAAACTTGTGGCCGGGCAGCGCGATGCGCCGGTTCATGCTGGCGCTCGCGTTCAGCAAATGAACCAGCACGCGATGGCCCGGCTGCACGCGAATCGGCTCGCCCGCGCCCATCGCTTTATCGTTGATGGAGAACATCTGGTAGCCGACTTCGAGACCCGACGGCGTTGTGTCCAGAACCTTGGGGCGCTCGGGTTGCGGACCGGCATTGGTCTGCTCGTCGTCATCGTCCTCTTCGGGATTGAAAAACGGCTCCCACTCCCGCAGCGCCAGAAAAACTTCCTGATCGAAATTGCCCGGGTTGTTCGCGCCCTCGATCATCAGGAATCCGAACTGGCCCGTGTAGGCGCCGCGGTGCAGGTCGGCTCCGGCCATCGTATGCGTGTGGTACCAGCGCGTACCGGCAGGGCGCGGCGTGAATTGGTAGCGGATGCGCCCACGCGGAGGGACCATCGGCGTGTTTTCTTCCTCGACGCCGTCAACCTCCGCAGGCAAAAACAGGCCGTGCCAGTGCACCAGCTCGGGCACGTCCGTTTCATTAATCACGTCGACGGTGACCGCCTTCCCTTCCTTCATTCGCAGAACCGGGCCGGGCGACGTGCCGTTATAGCCGATGGTACTGATAATTCGCGCGGGAGTGAGCTCGACGGTGACTGGGGCAATTCGCAGCGTGAAATCGGCTTTCGAAGCATCGGCTTGGGTCGCCGACGCCTGCGTGCCCGCCATCCCGGGCTGGGATTGTGAGAGGAGCAGATTCGCGGCGCCCAGTTCGACGGCAGCCAGCCCACCAAACTTCAAGAGTTCCCTGCGGTCCAAAAATCCCCTCCCGCTCGATTCCATCGCGCTGAAGCGGCGAACGGCGTTGCGCTACGCTCCGCCGAGAAATCCTCTCACGGCCAGAGTGGCTGTTCAAGAGCGCCGCGTATGCCGCAATTCTAGAGCTGGCCTGGAATCATCAGAAAAGTACCTGTCCCGGCGTACCAGACGCCCCTAGAACTACCCATCTATTGGCCCGCGCGGTTTCTCTTGCCAATATGACTTGTCGGGTTGCCGGAGGACAGCTTCCCGAAGGAAGCCTGAGGGAACACTCATGAGCCGCATTTTTGAAGAGTTGCAGTCAGCGCGCGAGTCCCGGTCAAAGAACGGGACCAAAGCCTCGGAATCGCTTGGCCAAATGGAACTTCCGGAGCGGCGCGTCGCCCCCCGGAAGGGACTCGACCTGAATCTGGCGGTGTACGGCCGGTCCTCTTCTGACGCCGTCTTCTACGAGCAAGCCAAAGCCATCAGCGGCAATGCGAACGGCGGTGTGTTCCTCTTTTCGATTCCCGTCGCGGAAGGCCAGGATTTGCTGCTCATCAATATGGTGACTTCCGACGAACAAATCTGCAAAGTCGTGGACGTGCGGATCGTGGACATCCAGTCCAGCGAAGTTTCCGTCAGCTTCCCTGAGCCGAATGGAAATTTCTGGATTCCGTTCAAGAGGCCGCGCAAAGGCTAGCAAGCTCCTCCAAAGACCACCTAACTGTCATCCCGAGCAAAGCGAGGGATCTGCTGTTTCGCGCTCTGGGCAGCCAGCCTCCCGTAAACCACCTATCAACTCCGTTTGCGTTTCTCCGTCCGCCCCTTCGATTGTTCCTTCATGGCATAGAGCGACTTATCCGCAAATTCCAGCAACTGCTGCACCGTCACGCCGCATTTCGGGAACGTAGCCACGCCGATGCTCATGCTGAGCGGAGGGTGTTCCTCGTCCGCCAGCAGGCAGTTCCGCACGCGCTCGACGACCTGCTCGGCCGCAAAGTGGTTCGTCTCCGGAAGCACGAGCGCGAATTCGTCCCCGCCATAGCGGGCCGCCGTATCGATTGACCGGCAATTCAGCTTCAGAATCGTGGCCACGCGGCATAGCGCGCGGCTGCCAATGACGTGCCCATACTGGTCGTTGATCTTCTTTAGGCCGTCAAGGTCCATCAGCAAAAGAGAAAAGGACCGGTTGGTTCGTCCCGAGCGCTCGAGCTCGCTCTGGAGAATATCGACGAGGTGCCGGTAATTCGCCAGGCCCGTCAGGCTGTCGCTGATCGCGAGCGTCCGCACCCGGCGAAAGAGGCGCGCGTTGTCCAGCAGCGTGGCCCCCAGGAGCACAATGTAGCTAATCGCGTTCACGAGCTCCGCGACTCCCGCCGAGGCGTCCAGCAGGCGCGCCGATTGCGACGCGATCAAGTGACTGACCACGTTCAGCCCCGCGACCCAAACCAGCGCCGTATCGAACGCAAAGCCGTCGCTCTCCCGAACGCTGTTCAGCGAAACGGCGGCGACGAGAAAGATGACTGCGGGGAGCAACTCCCAGACTCGCGGAGTCGGGCTGTGCGGATCGATGACCGGAGCGATCGGAAAAATCAGGAACGTCGCCGTGACGAGGAACGTGGCGCTGACCACGATTGAAGATAGCGCAATCACATTTTTCCTGGGATCGCGCGGCCAGGGCAGCCACCGGTTGATCACGCAGGCGACCAGCAGCAGAATCCCGAGAAGCATCTGTCCGACCATCCACGAGACTGGAACGTGCACATGCTGGGACGGTTTCAGGAAATGATCGTAGAACTCAAAAATCGCGCCCAGGTGAATCATGCCGGTGACGCCGAACGTGAGTCCGAGCAGCAGCGTGACGCGATTCCCTGTGCCGTAGTAGCGCACCAAGACGCTGGCCGCGATCGTAAAACTCAGCAAAGCTGAAATGATTTCCGCGCTGGACCATGCCAGCGGATTCAGAACGATATTGAGTTGCCGCAGAAAGTGCCCCAGCACCACGCCGCTGGTGCACCCCACCAGGGCCAGCCACCAGGGGCGGCCGACTTGCCGTAGCCTTCTGACTCTATCGAACACGGTCATATGTACTTAGATGCTCCCAAAGGCATTGTGAGTTACGCCTGTGTGCGAAACGTTATGCCCTTTGGGACAGAATCAGGCCAGCCGGGTATTGCCTGTACTATTTTTCGTAACGTTTTTGTGAATGAAGAAATTGGCGGGATACGATCACTCACTTCCTGCTGCGGAGAGCTGAAGGGCTACATCCCGCGCGGCAACGATCGTGTTCACGTGGATTCGAACCGTGTCCGCCACCCGCCGCGCGTAGCCGCCTGCAAGGGTGCTCGCCACCGGGATTCCGGCGCGGCGCGCGTATTCGAACACCAGCCGGTCGCGCTTCTGCAATCCCTCGATCGTCAGCGCGAGTCCGCCCAGCTGATCTTCGCGATATGGATCGGCGCCGCCCACGTAGAAAATCAGGTCCGGCTTCATTTTTTTCAGCGCACGCACCAGGCCCTCTTCGAGGGCGTCGAGATACTCGTCGTCCCGCACGCCATCCGCGAGGCCGATGTCCTCGTGGGAAGGGGGCTTCGGCTCCGGGTAGTTATTCTCCTGGTGGATGGAGAGCGTGTACACGCTCGGATCGCTGGCAAAAATGGCGGCCGTTCCGTTGCCGTGGTGCACGTCCGTATCCACCGTCATCGCTGTGCGAATCTTGCCTTCCGCCTGCAGGGTTCGGATCGCGACGGCAACGTCGTGGATCATGCAGAAGCCCTCGCCGTGGCCGGGATAGGCGTGATGAAAACCCCCGCTCAGGTTCGCGGCGAAGCCGTCTTCGAGCGCCTTGCGCCCGGCCAGCGTCGATCCCCCTGCAGCGAGCCAGAAGCCTTCGCGGCTCGTCTCCGTCATCGGAATCTCCAGCTTCATGCGCTCGCTCAGCGTGAGCGAATCCGTTCGCAACTTGCGCACATAGTCCGGGGTGTGCACTCGCAGGATGTCCTCGTCGGGCGCCGGCTCCGGCTGCAGGAAATCGCCGGCGTCCGCGATTCCTTCGGCAAGCAGCGCGTCATGAATCAATCTGAATTTCTGCGAAGGAAAAACGTGCGGCCCGAGGTCCAAATCGTACTGTGGGTGGTAAATGACCTTGAATGGGAGCATAGAAACAGTCGGAGGCGGCCGGAGCCCAGCGCGGCCCGCATCTTCTGTAAATACCAGAACGTCTCAGGAATTGCTCCATGAATTTTGAGGTACACTCGATTTCGCGGGGCGCGGATGCTGCACACAAAACATCCACGATCCCCGAGTCGAGGAGAACGCGATGCATATCTTCCAGCTGTATATTCCACAGTCGGTGATCGCCTGGGTGGTGATCGGCCTCCTCGCCGGCTGGATCGCGGGAAAGGTTTCCCGGGGACGCGGGTTCGGCTGCATCGCCAACATCCTTCTCGGCCTCGTGGGCGCGGTCCTCGGCGGCTGGATTTTCACCAAGCTCGGAATTCAGCAATACGGCTTCATCTACAGCCTCGCCGCAGCCACAGTCGGCGCGGTAATTCTCGTAGCCTTCGCGCGCCTCTTTTCCGGCGGCGGAGGCAAGGAATAGACCGAAGCCAAGAGAGGCATTCAGCCGGCGAGCGAATCGACGTCGAAGAAACATTTTGGATTTCATCCGTCTTGGCATTCACGGTCTTGTTACCATTGTGGTGATCCGCGGTCCGTTATCTAGTCAGTGCTTTTTCATCCTATTTGTGCTCGTCGTGTCCCCACAGTCGTACTACGCCGTTCCTCAATCGAGCGCTGCTGGTAGCACCGCCCAAGAGGCTTTTCTCCATAGGCTGTCCGATGCCGCGATCGAAAGAACCCATCACGCCGTGCGATACGATCCTTCCTACGCTCGCATCCCATACCCGGGCGGAGATGTTCCTGCGGGCACCGGGGTGTGCACCGACGAAATCATTCGGTCCTATCGCGTTTTAGGAGTCGATCTGCAAAAGGAAGTCCATGAGGACATGGCTCAGAATTTCTCGGCGTATCCCCGGAACTGGCGCTGGCTCCTCGCGCGGACCGACACGAATATCGATCATCGCCGGGTTCCCAACCTGATGGTTTTCTTCAGCCGCAAGGGTCGAGCCTTGCCGATCACGAACAATCCAAAAGACTACGCTCCCGGAGACATTGTCTCGTGGGACCTGGGCGGAAATGTCCCTCACATCGGTATCGTGGTAGACCAGAGATCGCGTCAATCGGAAAGATTCATGATCGTTCACAACAACGGACAGGGACCGAAAATGGAGGACGTGCTCTTCAATTGGAAGATAACCGGACATTACGAGTATTTCGGCCCGAAGCCTTGAGTCGCGGAAATTCGCCATCACAACTGCCGATCGGAATTCCTCGTTCCCGCTGTGGTACGATGTTTGGTTCCACACTTAAGGACGTGAGCCACTTTGGATAAACCTTCTCTCTTAGCAATTCCCCTAGGCGGACTGGGCGAATTTGGCATGAATATGCTCGTCCTCCGCTCGGGCGACGACATGATCCTGATCGACGCAGGGATGATGTTTCCCGAGGCGGAACTGCTCGGCGTCGACATCGTCATTCCCGACATCACCTATCTCAAGCAGAACCGCCAATATTTGCGCGCGATCCTGCTGACGCACGGCCACGAAGACCACATCGGCGCGCTGCCGTACATCCTGCGCGACCTGCAAGTGCCGATCTACGGCACACGCTTCACGCTCGCGCTCGTGCGCAAGCGGCTCGAAGAGCACGGTCTGCTCGACAAAACCGATCAGCGCGAAGTGATCCCCGGGCGGAAACTCGAAGTCGGCGTCTTCGAGGTGGAATTCATCAGCGTCACGCACAGCACGATCGACTGCGTCGCGCTGGCCATTCGCACGCCGGTTGGAGTTGTGATTCACACCGGCGATTTCAAGATCGACCCGACGCCGACGGACGGCCAACCGTTCGATCTTCACGCCTTCGCGCGCTACGGCGCCGAGGGTGTTCTCGCGCTTTTCAGCGACAGCACCAACGTCGAGCGCCCCGGCTATACGCCTTCCGAAAGAACCGTCCGCCCGCGCATCGAGGAGTTGACCCGAGCGGCCACGCGCAAGGTGATCGTCTCGTGCTTCGCATCATCGATCCCGCGCATCCAGCAGGTGGTGGACATCGCCGTCGCCGCCGGCCGCAAAATCGCGTTCATCGGCCGCAGCATGGTGGACAACGTCGAAATCGCTCACGGCATGAATCGCCTGCGCATTCCCGACGGACAGGTGGTGCGCTCGCAGGACATCAACGCCTTCCCGGCGGAAAAGCTCCTGGTCCTCGTCAGCGGCAGCCAGGCCGAGCCGATGTCTTCACTCTCGCGCGTGGCTGTCGATAACCATCGGCTGCTCACGCTGGACGAGCGCGACACGGTGATCCTCTCCGCGCGCATCATTCCCGGAAATGAAAAAGCGATTTTCCGCATGCTGGATCACATGTTCCGCAAGCGCGCGCTCGTCTACTACGACAACGACGGCGGCACGATTCACGTCTCCGGCCACGCCTGCCAGGAAGAGCAAAAGATGCTCCTGAACCTGGTGCGCCCGCGCTACTTCATTCCGATTCACGGCGAATACCGGCAGCTCTTCCGCCACTCCGCGCTCGCCCACACGGTCGGCGCGGTCTCCGAGGAGATCATGCTGATCGAAGACGGCCAGGTGATCGAATTCACCGACGACCGCGCCTATCGCCGCGAACCGGTCACCGCCGGGCGCATCTGCGTCGATTCCGGCTCGCTCGAAGAGATCGAGGAAATCGTGATCCGCGATCGAAAACATCTCTCCGAGGACGGCGTGGTGGTGCCGATCATCGCCATCAACAAGCACACCGGCCAGATCGAATCGCAGCCTGAAATTGTCACCCGCGGTTTTCTTCCGTCGGACAACGGCCTGGAGCTCCTGAACGGGGCGCGCGAAGTGGTGCTGCGCACCGTCGAGCAATCCAACGACGAGGAAAAAACCGACTGGAGCGTCATCAAGGAAAAGATCCGCGTGGACTTGCGGCGCTATTTGAAGAAGCAGACTTCCAAACGGCCCCTGGTTCTTCCCGTCATTCTCGAAGTGTAAGAGGGCGGCGTGCCTCTCTCCGAGTTGATTCTTCGCCCGTACCGGCCTGCTGATTTTGAGTCCGTGGTCGCCATCGACGAGGCCTGCTTCCCGAAAGCCATCGCCTACGGGCGGCGCGAGATGAAGGGCTATCTACAAGGGGAGGGCGCTCACTCCATCGTCGCCGAAGTTTCGGGGGCGGTCGCCGGCTTCATTATCACGGAACGCTCCGGCGATCTCGCGCACGTCATTACGCTCGATGTGCTCCCCCAGTTTCGCCGCCAATCGGTCGGCTCCCGGCTTCTCCAGAGCGCCGAACAGGAAGCCGTCTCCCGCGGTTGCACCGCGATATATCTTGAAACGGCAACATCCAATAAAGCCGCGATTGCTTTGTGGGTGAAGCATGGCTATGGTCGGATGGATACCGTAAAAAATTATTACGGGTACGGCCAGCACGCGTTTGAAATGCTGAAACGAATCGGACTGAAATCCCAGGTGAAGGCCCTTCCATGAATCTACTGCATGTGGTGATCCTCGCGATCGTGCAAGGCCTGGCCGAACTGCTTCCCGTTTCGAGCTCGGCGCACGTCGTCGTGTCCGAAAAATTGATGGGTCTCGACCCAGCAGCCCCCGAAATGACGCTACTCCTCGTCATGCTGCACACGGGCACGATGTTCGCGGTCATCGTGTTTTTCTGGAGGCAATGGGCGCGCACGTATTTTCAGAGCGCGGGAGCGTTCTGGCGGATTTTCATTTTGCTGTTTGTCGCAACGATTTTTACAGGTGTGATCGGCGAGGGCCTCATCAAGGCCATCGAGAAATTCGCGTTCCCCGGAGTGGAGCACGCGGAAGTGGAGCAACTCTTCGGGCGGCTTGACCTGATCGCGCCCGCGCTGGCCGCCGTCGGCATTCTGATCCTGTTCGCCGGCGTTTATGAGAAGCGCCATCCTTTTACGGGTTCACGTGAAACCGGCGGGCTGGGATTGATGCAAGGCTCGTTGATTGGCATCGTGCAGGGGCTTTGCCTTCCCTTCCGCGGCTTCTCGCGGTCCGGCGCGACTATTTCGACGGGCCTGCTGGCTGGTGTTGAGAAGTCCCGTGCTGAAGCGTTCAGCTTCGCTCTCGCCGTGCTGCTCACTCCGGCTGCCGACGGGCGCGAGCTGCTTCGCCTGATGAAAGCGCGGCACCTCGGCGCGGGGTTGAATCTTGCCTCGGCAATGATGCCGAGCCTGCTGGGCATGGTGTGCGCCTTCGTCGCAGGGCTCGTGGCGCTCAAATGGCTCAGCCGGTGGCTGGAGAGCGACCGCTGGTATTTGTTCGGAATCTATTGCCTGGCGGCGTCAGTCGCGGTCTTCGTGTTGCACCACCTGGGATATTAGGGACCCGCGAAAAGGAACTTGGAGGGCCGGGCTTCAGCCCGGCCGCAACACCCTGCCGTAAGTGGGCTTCAGCCCCTGAAGCTACTTTTCGGCGCGGCCTCGCAACGGTGTGGCGGAACCTCTTCCGTCGATCGAATCAAGTCTCAACCCGAAAACGCTCCTGACGAAATTCGTACAGGCGATGTGGGATATCGTAGTGCATGAACTCGCGCAGGTATGTGAATCCCAGATTCTCAAGGATCTTCACCGAAGCGCGATTCTGCGGCAGTACGAAGGCCATGATTTTCGCGCGGTTCAGTGGGCCGAACCCGTACTCCAAGATCGCCCGCGCGGCTTCTTTCCCATATCTGTGGCCCCAATGTTTGAGGCACAGGCGATAGCCTAATTCGACCTCGCTCTTCCCTTCGAGCTCGAACGGTTCCATCCCGCACGTGCCAACGAACTCTCCCGTGGCCTTCAGAAAAACAGGAAACTTCCCCAGCCTTTGCCGATCGAACAGATCGATTCGCTCCTGGATTTTCTCCCGCGCTTCTTCCGGCGAGCGGACGAGAAATCGCCCCGGCGGCGAGAAGCAGTTGTAGCCCACGTCAGTGGACAAGAGCATGTAGCTCGCCACGTCGGTTTCGAGCCAATTCCGTAACGTGAGCCGCTCGGTTTCCAAGGTCAACATCGGCAGGATTCGATTAAGCGGTCGCCTTCGACTCCGGCGCGGGAGGAGTCTTGATCAACTTGCCCGCTACGAGCGCCAGGAGACCGATCATCACGCCCGAAACTACACCGATCAAGAGCCCGACGATCAGCATCATGGCCCGGGGGTGTGAGGCGAGCGGCCCTTGTTGCATCGCTGCCGCCCCCTGCGCATGCGCCGCAACGTACCGATCGAAGAGAAGCACGTGCGCGGCGATGATCCAGAAGGAGTTCACGATTCCCAGAAGCAAGCCGTGCAGAAAATTCTTGCCGCCGCTGCACTTCGCAATCACATACGCGCAATACAGGAAAATGACGAGCCAGAACGCCGGCTCGATCTTCGAGGGAATGACGAACACCGTGGCGATTCCCATCGCCAGCCCAAAGAGCGACAGCTGAAGAATTAACTTCCAATTCATAGCAGCAATCTCCTCTGGGGGGCTTGCGGCGGAGTCTACGCTACAGGCCGGGAAAAGTCATCCCGCCGGAGACACGGAGCGGCTGCCTTCGGAAGAACGTCTCAGCTACTTTCCGCCGTAGCCCTCGATGATAAATACGCGGCTCTTGGCAGAGCTGTGGCGGATCGGCTTGATGGCGTCGTATTCCGGCGAATCTTCCCAGGCCTGGGCCTTTTCGACGCTGTCAAATTGGATCACCACGAAGCGCTTCGGGGCATCGCCCTCAATCGAAGTGTTCTTGCCGCCGCGGATCACGTAACGGCCGCCGTACTGCGCAATCGTTCCCGGCGCTTTGTCGGCGTACTTCTGGAACGTGCCGGGATCGGTGACGTCGACTTCCGCGATAACGTAGCCCGGCAACATTTTCATTTGTCGCGCGTGAATGGCCGTTGCGCCCGCCACGCCCATCAACGCGCCGACGAGAACTCCCAGGATGATCTTGTGATTCGTTTTCATGGACAGTCTCCCCTTTTCATTTACCCAATCGTGCATGCGGGCCAACTCTATACACGCGCCCCGACAAACGTCAACCTTTTCGGGCCCGCGTGCGAAGCACTGCGCTTTCAGATGCGGTGCGATTTATTTTGGGGCGAAAAATATATAGTCGGCGGAATACGATGCCCGCGTTTCCTGGCCGGCATGCGCGGCGTCGCAGCCGGAGGCCGGCGCTTTGCCGCCCTTGGTGTTGATGCGCTGGATCGAGGTCGCGCGAGAGAGAACGCCATCTCCGCTACGGCTGATCACGGTGAGCAGCAGCCACGGAACCGAATCGGCCTCGGGAGACGGCGCGTTGGCCACCGCTTTGCCTGTCACAGCGCTGCCGTCGTTCGCCTGCCAGGAAGGCCCGGTGAAATGTTTGCCGAGCGGTTTCCCGCTCTGGTCGAAAAGCTGCGCGTCGGGTCCCTTCAGCATCCAGCCGGCTTGACCGCCGTCCGCCTTACAGACGTAAACCTGATCGCCCTTGCCGTGGACCTGCAACAGAAGCTGCTCGCCGCCAGGCGGCTGCAATTCCTTGGGCACGCTCTGCGCGCTTGCGGGGACTGGTACGAGACAAATGGAAGGGATTGCCAGGGCGAGCAGTGCAAGTAAGCCAATCGCGTTGCGCATATACTCTTCTCCCGAAAAAACCAACTGTCGCGTCAAAATTAATCCAGCGGCTCGATCTTGGCGATTTTGCCCTGGTGCACTTCCGCGACCCACACAGCCACGGGAGACGTCGAGTCATCGACGTCTATGTGCCGGATATTCGCGTTCACCGTCGGCAACATGTATTCAGTGAATTGCCCCGTCTTGAGGTCGAGACGATCCACGAGGTCCGCGCCCATTCCCGATGTCCACGCCTCGCCGTTCTTGTCCGCCTTGGCGGGATAAGGGCCCAGCCACGGAGTCGGCGCCGTCCACTCCACGAACTTTTCGGTTTTAGGGTCGAACATGCCAAGCTTGTTCGCATAGTACTCGCCGAACCAGACGCGATCCTGCGCATCCACCGAAATTCGACGCGGGCCGGAATTCAGCGTCGGCGTCTTGTACAGCTTCACTTCGCCGGTCTTCGGATCGATCTTGCCGATGTTCCCGCCGACGATGTCACAGATGTAGATGTTGGACTTGGAATCCGCGGCGAGCCCGTACGTGGAGTGCCCAGCAGGCGTGGCGTTATAGCTGAACTGAATGATCCCCGCGCTCTTTTCGTCCGGCTTATAGCCCGGATACATCGGAGAGGCCGTGACGCGGCCCGTCTCGGGATCGACGCGGAAAATCAGCAGGCTCTCGCCTCCGGGAAACCACGCCGTTCCATCCGGCGCAGCGGCCACTTGCGGCTGAATCGCGCGCGCATCGTTGTATTCCGGCGGGACGAGCCACGTCTGAAATTTCTCCGTGCGCGGATCGAATCGCGTGTATCCCCCCTGGCGGAAGCGCGGGATCCACAAATAGCCGTCCGGGCCGAATTCAATGGACAGCGTGCCCTCGGGAAAGCCCGGCTTGAGCGGCGGCATGCGCCACTCCTTGGTCTCGCCGGTTCGCGGATCGAGCCGGCCGATCAGCGGCTCGCGAAAATCGTTGTACCAGACCATTCCCTTGTCATCGAGGTCCGCGTCGTGCGGCAGGCGTCCCGGATCGGGCATGTCGTATTCGGTGATGATCACGCGCGTGGCTCTGCCGGTGGGACGAGGGTGCGTCTTGAGCGGATACTTCCATTCTTTCGTCGCGCTCAGGTTGATCGTGGTCAGATATTTTGCGAACGCCGGATCGGGCTGCACGGACACTTTGTACGGCAACTCAACCGGGTGATCTGGGACCGCCTGCTCGGAGTAGCCCCTCATCCGCGCAAAAGTCGTGAGCCAACCCTGCTCATCGTAGGTGCTCTGCGCGATTGGCATCAGCGAATGGCATGCCGCGCAGCGGTACAACTGGTTCTTCTGCGCCTCGGTTCCGGGAAAGCTCTCGAGCCATTCGGAGCTGGTGAGCTGCGGAACGAGGTCTTTCGTCTTGACCAGCTTCAAATCCGCGCGACCCGTTGCGCCGGCCGTCACGTCCGCAGACACTGGGCTCGCGAGATCGTATCCAACGGCCCGAATATCGATGTTGTACTTGCCGGGCGCGAGCCGATTCGCCGGAAAGGAATAGACTCCCTGACGATCGCTCACAACCGTAACGCTGATGGTCTTGCCTTCGCCCTTCGCTCGGACGAGTACGCCCTCCATCGGCCCTTCCGCGTCGGAAGTCACGCGGCCCGCAAGCGCAACCCCAGCGACTTTTTGCGCGGGACGGGCCGACACGTTTCGGACAGAAATCGTCGCGGCAATCGCACCTGCAAAACAAAGCACCACTACAAACCGTGACTTCGTCCGCATCCCTCACCCTCGACCGCGCAATTTTCGGTTCCGCCAGCAAATACTAATCGAACGCACCCAACAAATGTCGATGAATATTTGCAGGCGCCCCAGTTGGAGGGCTAGTGTCATTTCGTGGGAATGGGTTTACGACGGCGCTGGGTGCGCAGCGGATATTGGATTTGCGCCAGGGTCGCTGGATCAAACTGGAACTACCGGGGGCCGGGGGTACTGCCTTTGCCAATTCCCCGCGGATTTCCTGGAGTGATGTTGTAGCGCCCGCCCTCCGACGTCCCCGTTTCGCAGAGCAAGCGCTACAACGACCACCGAACGACCAACTACTTGCTGCCGGTAAGCAGTGGCACGGTATCCACGCCATCCGCTTTCGCCAGCATCTCGCGTTCCGCGCGCGTCGCGGGCTGATACACGAGCGACACACCGTTGTGCGGCAAGTTCAGCGCGCGCACGAAACGTTCGTTTCCGTACAGCACCACGACGAGTCCTGTCGTTCCGCCTTTGCTGTCCTGAGGAATCGGTACGGGCGTGAAGAACCTGATTTTCCCGTCCGCTGATTCAACAGTTGTGGTCTTCTCTGACTGCTCCACAATGATCCGATAGTTCCCCGCGTGGAGAACGGTTTTGCCCCAGTTGACTTCGTAAGGCAGCGTGAATCGGCCGGCGAAGCTCGGCTGCGCGTAGCCGGCCGCCGCCCAAAGCGAAGCCACCAGCACCGCGGCCGCCACGAGCCGGGCCTTGATCAGAGTCCGTACCGTTTCGATCCTCATAATCGCACCTCTCCTGTTTGGCGGCCGATGCGAATTGTTTGAGCCCTTTTTGGTTCGCATTCCGCCTTTATAAGAGAAAGCGCAATCGGGGGCGAATGTGGCTCAGGAATCCAAAATCTTTCGGCTGACGCCTCAGGATCGCGGCGAGACTGCCCCGGCCGAGCCGACCACGGTTCCGGGCGGCCAATATCCTTGCGAGCATAGTTGCCAAGTGATAGAGTTCTTTGCTCATAACCTCAGGGCCTGTATCGGGAGCTCCCAGATGCCTCCTGGTTCAACATCGGCCCCTCGAGTCACTGAGCTGCTCGTCCATTGGCGGCATGGTGATCAGGACGCACGGGAAGAGCTTATTCCCCTCATCTACGGTGAGTTGCGCCGCGTCGCCCGTAACTACCTGCGCCACGAACGCCCCGATCACACCCTCCAGAGCGGTGCCCTGGTTCACGAGGCGTATTTGCGCCTGCTGGGCGAAGATTCTCCCCAATGGAAAAATCGGGCGCACTTTTTCGGCGTCGCCGCTCAGGTGATGCGGCACATTCTTGTCGACCACGCCAGGAATCGCAGAGCCGCGAAGCGCGGCGGGGGCGCCCCGCGGCTCGCCCTCGATCCTCAAATGGCCCTTCCCCAGTACCGGGACTTGGATCTCTTGGCCCTGGACGACGCCCTCAACCGCCTCGCTGAACTCGATGCGCAACAAAGCCGATTGATCGAAATGCGGTTCTTTGGCGGGCTTTCGATCGTGGAAACGGCCGCCGCTCTGAATATTTCCGCGGCTACCGTCAAGCGCGAATGGGCGACGGCCAGAGCATGGCTGCAGCGAGAGATGAAATCGAAGGAAGCGGTCAAGTGACGCCGGAACAGTGGCAACAGATCAAGGGAATTCTTGGCGGGGCGCTCGAGCTGCAGCCGTCCGAACGCGAAGCCTACCTGGATCGGGAGTGCCCCGATCCACCCTTGCGGCGTGAAGTCGAGTCGCTAATCGCCGCCTGCGACGCCGGCGACAGTCACTTTCTGGAGCAACCTGAGTTCGAGCGCGAAGACCTCGAACCCGGGACCATGCTGGGTCCCTACGAGATCCTTTCGCACCTGGGCTCGGGCGGAATGGGCGAAGTCTACCGGGCCCGCGATACGAAACTGAAACGGGAGATTGCGCTAAAGCTGCTTCCTCGCGATTTCGCGCGCAATCCGGGCGCGCTCGTTCGCTTCGAGCGGGAAGCTCGCGTCCTGGCTTCGCTGAACCACCCGAACATCGTCACGGTTTACGAGATTGGTCAGGATGGCGGCGCCGTCTACATTGCGATGGAACTCGTGGAAGGAAAGACGCTGGATGAAATCCTGACCTCCGGCCCGATGCCGATACGCCAAATACTCGACGTCGCCGCTCAAGTTGCCGCAGGCTTGGCCGTCGCGCACAAGTCCCAAATCGTGCACCGCGATTTGAAGCCAAAAAACGTCATGGTTCGCCCGGACCGCCTCGTGAAGGTTTTGGACTTCGGATTGAGCAAACTCACCCAACTGACCATGCCGGAATCCGGACAAAATTCCGATTTCACCGTTCCGGGAATTCTGCTGGGCACAATCGACTATATGTCTCCGGAGCAAGCCAGCGGCAGGCCCGCCGAATTTCACTCCGACCAGTTTTCGCTGGGTTCCCTAGTCTATGAAATCACGACCGGACGCCGGCCGTTTCACCGGGCGACCAGCGCGGAAACTCTCGCGGCGATTATTGAAGACGAGCCCAAGCCACTGCGCGCTCTCAATCCTCTGGCGCCGTTCGCGCTGGAAACAGTCATTCGCCGCTGCATGTCCAAGGAACCCGAAAAACGCTACGAATCGACAGACGACCTCGCCAGTGAATTCCGCGACATTTTGGAATCAACTCCTGCCCGCACGACGCAGGCTGGTTCCGCAATCGGAAACCGCAAAGTTCGCGGCTTGCCCATGCGTCTGCAGCCAACGCTGGCCGCCGTCGCCCTCTTCACAGGCATGGGGCTTCTCGCGCCGCACCTGGCAGTGAGAATCCGAACCGGGCCGGAACCGATTTTAGTGCGCGCCAGCAGAGAACTTGTCGTACTCCCTTTCACCAACGTTGCGAATGACCCTCAAAACCAGAGTTTCTGCGACGGGCTGGTGGAAATCCTCACCAGCAAGCTCAGCCAATTGGAACAGTTCCAGCGGACGTTCAGCGTTGTCCCCTCGACGGACGTGCTTCGGGAAGGAATCGTGACCGTGCGGGAGGCGCGACAAACCTTCGGAGCCGATCTGGCCATCACCGGCAGCGTGCAACGCAACATGGACCGGATTCGGCTGACGATCAACCTGGTCGATCCGCGCACGCTGCAGCAGCTCAAATCGAAGAGCATCGATACCGAAGCGCAAGACGTCCTAACGCTCCAGGACGGGGTGGTGTTGGACGCTATCGAACTCCTGGATATCAAGCTGTCGAACCAGGCGAGGCAAACACTCTCTGTCGGAGGCACCACGACGCCGAGCGCGTACGATTTCTATACCCAGGGAAAAGGCTACCTGCAGCGCTACGAGGTCCCGCAGAACATTGACACGGCGATCTCGCTTTTTCGGCAGGCGCTTGAAAAAGACTCGCGCTATGCCCTGGCCGAGGCGGCGCTGGGCGAGGCGTATTGGCGGAAGTACGAGCAAACCAAGGACGCCAAATGGGCGGACGAGGCCAGGAAGCGCGCATCCGTCGCGATTCAGATGAACGACAAAATGTCGCCGGTTTACGTCACCCTGGGAATGGTCGATACGGGAACAGGCCGCTTCGACGAGGCCGTCCAAAACCTGCAGAAGGCTCTCCAGCTTGATCCGACTGATTCGGACGCCTACCGGGAACTTGCGAAAGCTTACGAACGGATGGGGAACGCGAAAGATGCGGAATCGACCTATGTGAACGCAGTTGCTGTGCGCCCGGGATATTGGGGCACACACAACGATTTCGGAGGCTTCTACTATCGCCAGGGCCGGTATGCCGAGGCCGAAAAAGAGTTCCAGCGCGTCGTCGACCTCACGCCCGACAATGCGCGAGGGTACAGCAATCTGGGCGTCATCGCGTACACCCAAAAGCACTACGAGGAAGCCGCAAAAATGTTTGAAAAATCGGCGGCCATCAAGCCAACCGACTCCGTCTATTCGAACCTGGGAACGCTGTACTTCGTGCTCGGTCAGTACGGCGACGCAGCCCGCTATGACGAGCAGGCCGTCCAGATGAACGCGCGAAACTCTTTGTGGTGGCACAATTTGGCCGCGGCGTACCAATTCTCCGGTCAGGCTCAGAAAGCTCAAATGGCTTTCAAACGGACCGCGGAACTGTGCGAGCGGGAACGGCGCGTCAATCCACGCAATCCCCGCACACTGGTCTTTCTGGCCGACGCCTACTCCAACTTGAATAGGGCGCAAGATGCACGCCAGCTTTTGCAGGAGGCCCTCGTGCTGGCCCCGGACAACGTCGACATGCTCCAGGCGTCCTCGATTTACGAACGGCTCGGAGACCGCAATCTCGCGTTGCAGTGGATCAACAAAGCGATCAAGGCGGGTTATCCGCGCGATCTGATCGAGAGAGAACCGACACTGGCGCAATTGCGGCTTGATCCGAGATTCCGAGAGATTATCGGGCCCTAGTTCTAGTTCACTTACGACTTCGACTTCTAAAGGAGGAACACAATGACTGATGGGACTGGAATAGCGCTTGTAAAGCCGGTACGCGAAGTAGCTCTTACCAAACCTCACGACGTTGGGGGGAGAGAACGTGTTTTTGTCGTCCCCGCAACCATACACCTTGGCGGACCACAACCGGCAAAGACGATCCGGTGGACCAACCACACCGGGGCCCCTGTCGAAATCTGGCTCGCCGCCGTCCAACATCTCCTCAAAGCTGCGCCGGGTGTGAATCTCGCGAAGCCGATTCCCGTGGCTACCGGCGACGATCTAGTAGTCGCTGTAAAAGACGGCGTTGAAGATTGCCAGTACTATTACCATGTGTTTTGTGAAAAGATCAGAAATTTCGCGGACGGAAACTCTCCGCCGGTTATGTCCTGTCCGTGAGATTTCATCATGGAACACGGCAAGTGCCTTAACGATTGGGTCGGATAGCAAGCCGATTCGAAGGCTGCATAGCATGACGCTGTCTTTCGCTCAGCTGGGGGCTGCCCCGCCCCCTGGCGGGCCTAACTCTCAAGCCCGCGGAATTACTTCCCGATTCCGATTCGGCTTCTTGACACGTATCCCTCAGCGCCACGCGATCCCGTATCTCGGTAACCGGCCCGTTACTTCCGCGTGACATCTCCTTGCACAGCCTCTCGCCTTTGCTATAGTCGTTGCGTTGCTCGCAATTTCCAGACGGCTTGCGCGCCAGCGCCCGCGCTTCCGTTCTGCGGCGGGCTCCTTCCCCACTTTCGAGGAGACTTGCGTGCGCGTTCTAACTCCAACTGAGAATCATCGTCTCAACGAACTGATCGGCTTTCTCGGCGTGATGATCGCCGTGCTCGTGGCTCTGGCGCTTATTTCCTACAGCCCGCACGATCCGTCGTTCAATGTGTCCGCCGAATCCTCCGAGGTCCATGCCGCCCGCAACTGGATCGGCCCCGCGGGCGCTTACGCCGCGGATCTGCTGTTTCAGGGATTCGGCTACGCGGCCTTGCTCTTGCCTGCCGCGATCGGCATTATCGGCTGGCGCTGGTTCCGCAGCGAAAACGTGGAATCGCAGCTCGTGAAAATCGTGGGCTACTCGCTGCTGGTGCTGATGGTGCCGGCGCTGCTTACGCTGTGGCACATCCCCGAGGTGCGCGGGGCGATTCCGCCCGGAGGCCTGCTGGGGCATCTCGTCTCCGCGGGCCTGCGCACCGGATTCAATACGGTGGGCGCGAACCTCGTTGCGGTGGCTATCTTTTTCGTCGGGCTTTTCCTGACGACCAAATTTTCGTTCATCGAAACGCATGAAACGCTGCGCGGCCCGCTCAGCAAACTGAACGTGATCGCGCCCATCAAGGAACGCATCGCCTTGTGGCGCGACGACCGCGAAGAAAAACGCATGCAGAAGCGCCTCGCCGAAATCAAGGCCCAGGGCCGCCCGGCGATTCCCGGGCAGACCGTTGCCGAAGTGAATGCCAGCGCGGTGACCGAAACCGAAGAAAACGAAGCCGAGGAAGCGGAACGCGAAGAACGCGAGCGCTCCCGCTCGATTATTTTCCGCAACATCGAGGAAAGGCGCCAGCCGTCCAAGTCGCCTTCACCGAAGATCGCCAAGGGCGCAACCAGCTTCCGCCTTCCCTCCCCCGATCTCCTGCGCCCCGCTCCGCGCAGCGAAAAAATCGAAGAGGACGAACTCAAGGAATGCGCGCGCGCCATCGAGCAAAAATGCCAGGAATTTGACGTCGGCGGCCGCGTGACCCAGATCAATCCCGGCCCGGTCGTCACCACCTATGAATTCAAGCCCGAAGCCGGCATCAAGTACAGCCGCATAACCGGCCTCGCGGACGATCTTTGCCTCGCGCTCAAAGCCGAATCGATTCTGATCGAGCGCATCCCCGGGAAATCGACGGTCGGCATCGAAGTGCCCAACGCGAACCGCCAGACCATCGCGCTGCGCGAGCAAATCGAGTCCGCCGAATTCGTTAATTCGCCGTCGAAGCTCACGCTCGCCCTCGGCAAGGACTTGATCGGCCGCAATCGCGTTTCCGACCTTTGCCAGATGCCGCACCTGCTCATCGCCGGCTCGACGGGCACGGGCAAGAGCGTTTTCCTCAACTCGCTGATCCTCTCCATGCTCTACAAGGGCACGCCGGACGAATTGAAAATGGTGATGATCGATCCGAAGCGCCTGGAGCTTGGTCTGTACGAAGACATCCCGCATCTCCTCGCGCCGGTCGTCACCGATCCCAAAGTCGCGTCCAACGTGCTGCGCAATGCCACGCGCGAAATGGAATCGCGCCTCAAGCTGCTCGCCGCCCGCGGCGTCCGCAACATCGATCAGTACAACCGCACGTTCCAGAAGGGCCAGTCGCTCTCGCTCTTCGATGACACCGACTCGCCCGAGCACAAGCCGCTGCCCTACATCGTCATCGTGATCGACGAGTTGGCGGACCTGATGATGGTGGACACGAGCAACGTCGAGGAATCGATCACCCGCCTCGCGCAGATGGCCCGCGCCGTGGGCATTCACCTGATCCTCGCCACGCAGCGCCCGTCCGTCGACGTCATCACCGGTTTGATCAAAGCCAACTTCCCCGCCCGCATTTCGTTCCGCGTGGCCAGCAAAGTCGATTCGCGCACCATTCTTGACGCGAACGGCGCGGAATCGCTCCTCGGCCGCGGCGACATGCTGTACCTGCCGGCAGGCTCGGCGCGCCTGAACCGCATGCACGGCCCCTACGTCACAGAAGACGAGATTTCCGCCGTCTGCGATCACTGGCGCGCACAAGCCAAAGCCGTCTACAACGAGCGCCTGCTCGAACCGCCCAAGGATGAAAACGCCGCCGGCCCCGAAGGCGACGCCTCAGGCGAAGACATCAACGACGATCTCTACCAGGAAGCCGTCCGCGTCGTCTGCGAAGCGGGCCGCGCCTCGACGTCCACGCTGCAACGCCGCCTGCGCATCGGCTACGGCCGCGCCGCCCGCCTGATCGACATCATGGAAAAAGACGGTATCGTCGGCCCGCCGGACGGCACCAAGCCGCGCGAAGTGCTGAAGGCCAAGGACTGGATCCGCGAAGTCGATCAGTCGTTGAGATAACGCCTCGAGACTGGAGCCCGCATGAAACTGACACCGTTCTTCGTCTCGGTAATCGCTTCGTTGGCGACGGCCGTACAACCAGCCGGAACCCCTGAGCAGAAAAACCAACGCATCTTTACGGCTCCGGATAGCGGAGCCGACGTCGCCGTTGTGCCCGTCAGCAAAGAGCGCGGACGTTCCGAATATGAGAGCAGAATCGTATTCAAGTCTAGCGATGCCAAGATTGATTGCAGCATTGACTATTCTTCGGAGGACAGCGAACACGGCTTCGGAGTTGTAAAAGCCGAATGGACGCCCGATTCGCAATATTTTGTGTTCAGTCTAACCAGTTCCGGTGGACACCAATCGTGGCATGCTCCCACTCAATTCTTGAGCCGAAAGGACGCAACGGTTCGCACGCTGGACGACTACTTTACTGCATCCGGAATATCCAACAGCGATTTCCGGATAGTTGCGCCCGATACAGTAAAAACGGAGGTGCAACGAGACAAGACGGTTCCCGTTTCTGTCAAACTTTCCTCCCTCCCACCACTCCGGTCTTGGAGGAAGTCGAAGCCATTCTCGATTGCGTGTGCGGGCGGCCGAGTGTTCAATCCTGATCAGCCCTAGTTCCTGACGCGCCAAAGCGTAGTCTCGCTGAGACCCGCTTGACCCTCATCCCCTCCCGGCGTACAGTTCCGCAATCCCATGCTCCTAACTGGAGGCCAGCTATGAAAAAGATTCTGGCGTGTGCGGCGCTCGTGGTCTTGTGGGCCGCGCCGGACGGCACGAAGCCGCACGAAGTGCTGAAGGCCAAGGACTGGATCCGCGAAGTCGATCAGTCGTTGAGATGAAATCTCGCGGCCAAAGGGCCGAGGCTAGAACGGCGACGACCGCCCCCTGGCTTCGGCCTCCGAAACCGACGAATCCCTGCCCTGCACGAGCGAATCTCCGATCATACGCTGTGAAGGTGGTTACCTCTCAAAGAACTCCTTGAGCGGTTCAGCTGGCACCGTTTCTCGGGAGCTAGCCGTTGTTTCTACTGAAGGTATTCGATGGAAGCCAACAACCGGCTCGCAAGCCACAGCCGACTGGCAGCATTGAACCATCAACGACCAGGGCAGTACCACTAGTATCGATCGGAAGGAATCCGTTCAGCTCGTGTTGTTCAACCGCAACGCTAGTAACCGATTGCGTACCTGCCGCACACGCGTTAATAGATTCGTTCGCCTCACATGATAACTTAGCAATATTATTTCAATCGAATGGGACCATAGCAAACCGGCTCTCGATTCGTTCGAGTTCCGAGGTCTAAGGGCGGAAGGTTCTCGGAGCCCGTGCAATCATTTTGCAGCATGAAAACGGTAAGACTTGCACTCTCCAATCGCCCACCGCCTACAAAGATACCCTACGATTCGAGGGCCAAGAGGGTGAAATTCGAAAGGGTGGAGGGGCAAATCCTGCCACGCTGCCGCATTGCGTTGTCGACCGGAGCGCTCATGGCAATGCTCCTATCGGCCTCCGCGGTCTCGGGACAACAACAGCAGTCTCCAGGGTGGGAGACGCAAGTCCGGATGTATGCCGAGGCCCACGAGTGGACTGCCGCACTGAAGACCGTGGATTCTCAGCTTGCGCTTACTCCGCAAGACATGGACATCCGGGCGTGGCGTGCACGGGTCCTGGCGTGGTCTGGAGATTTGGTCGGCGCTGAAAACGAGTATCTCGCAATCGTCAAGGTTGTTCCCGACGATCCGGATGACTGGATGGGATTAGGCAACGTCTATCTTCGGCAAGGCCGGACCGATGAAGCGCTACGAGCGCTCGATCGCGCTGTCGAACTTGACCCGAAGCGCTCCGACATACGTGAGGCCCACGGTCGAGCGTTGCGTGCGGCAGGAGAGCGCGCGGAAGCACGTCTCGAGTTCCAGCGGGCGCTGAGTCTGGACTCGTCCAGCTCAGAGGCCCGTGTAGGACTGGCATCTCTGCGCGGCGAACCCAAACACGAACTGCGGTTCGGCGAGGAAAACGACGCATTCAATTTCGCCCACGACAATCATGACGGAGGGGTGAGCCTGGTTTCAAACTGGACTCCGCATTGGACGACCAGCGTTTCAGGAGACTTCTTTGAGATATCTGGCGCGAACGCCGGGAAATTCGTTGGCAGCGTGACGGGCAGGTTGCCCGGCTGGGGAGCCGTGACCATCGGTGGTGCGGCGGCTCGCGACAATGCCGTTATTCCCAGGGCGGAAGCCTTTTTCGACCTCGATCGCGGCAAGAAGATCATGGAAACGGGCCCCCTGCGAGGGATTGAATTTGTATACGGACAGCACTGGTATTGGTACGCGGCATCGCGGATTCTAACCTTGAATGGCTCCTGCATTTTTTATTTGCCTAACAACTGGACTTGGTCTCTGGGAGTCACCGGTGCGAGAAGCGCCTTTTCCGGCACCGGACGGCAATGGCAGCCATCCGGGCTCAGCCGCCTCGGATTTCCGCTGGCGCATTGGCAGGACCGCGCGCTTTCTGGGAACATTCTCTTCGCACTAGGTACCGAAAATTTCGCGCAGGTGGACCAGATCGGCAGTTTCTCGTCCCACACGTACGGCGGCGGATTGCGCTTCCAATTCACCTGGAATCAGGGCTTGACCAGCTACTTCGCCTATCAAGAGCGCACGCAAGACAGAACCGATACGACATTCGGGTTCAGCTATGACGTCCATTTTTGAGCGACTCTGGAGGCTGGGCCCCTCGGCACTTCTGGTCAAGTCCATCGTGGCTGCAATCGCGGGCGACGGCTTGTTGCTTGCCTTCATTCTTATTCGCCGGACCTACCGCAAGCGGTACTTCGCTAAACGAGATGCCCGCGTGTTCGAATTCCGCCAAAAATGGGACGCACTGATTAGCGGAGAACTGCCCTTTGAGACCTGGCGTAATAAGCCTTTCGACCGGCGGATCGTGGAGACGATCGCATTGGATGCGCTGGAAGCAGCCAATCCGGAAGAGGCCGCGCGTTTGTTGAAATTCCTACGTACCAGCGGCCTTATCGAGAAGAGAATTTTCGAAGCACGCCACCATACAGGCTGGAGGCAGATGCGCGCGCTGGTCGCTCTGGGCCGGACTCGCGCGCCAGAAGGCATTACCGCGCTATCCGAAGGCTTACGCTCGCGCGACGTGGAGACGCGCCTCGCCGCTTTGCGCGGCCTCAGCCGTACCGCTGCTCCCCAAGCGGGAAAGGAGATACTGGATTGGGTCGCCGAGAATGGCTTACCGGTCGCTGCGCTTCCCCTGCAGAGTGCACTCATCCAATGTTGTGCTGAGCGTCCGCAGATGTTGCTTCCCTACCTACAGCACGCCGAGGGTCCGGTGCGCGAGGTGCTGGGCAGGGTGCTCGGCGAAATCGCGACCCCATCCCTGGGAACGGATCTGCTGCAATTCGTGGACGATGAAATCGCCGAACTGCGCGCTGCCGCAGCTCGCGCCCTGTCGCAAGTGGGGCCCGCCCTCGCTTTGGATGTCCTCAAGGAACTGGCTCACGATTCCATTTGGTTTGTGAGGCTGAGGGCGATCGTTAGCTTGGGAAGGCTTTTCGATCGGAGGGCCATTCCTATGCTGCTTGAAGGCCTTATGGATTCGAACCGTTTGGTCCGCTTGCGGGCCGCAGAAGGGCTCATTGAGTTCAAGGCCGAGATGGCGGCCATATTCGAACAAGTTGTCGCGACCGGTGACCAATACGGATTGCACGCCTACGTGACTGCTCTTGAGAACGCGGGTCTCCGCGTTAGTCTCGAACACGAAATCGAGGTCAGTACAGCGTTTGATAGCGCACATCAAGTGCTTCTTCGTGAAGTGCTCCAGGCCGGAAAATTCGGCGCATCGAAATCCGGGGTAGGTAATACGCCCGTGAACCTGGCATTGCCCCAATGATTCTGTTTCTAAACATTTCCAATCATATTTTGTTTTGGTACTACTTAGCCACTAATATCGCCTATCTCATTACGTTGATTGTTGCACTGAAGACCAGCGCCCTGCACCAGCGGAACCTGACGAGCCACAACTTGTCCTGGATACGGGAGACGCCTATGGCCCCGCCGATCACAATCATTGCCGCCGCTCACAATGAGGAAGCTTCCATACGCGTGGCTGTTCGCAATCTTCTGGAACTGGACTATCCGGAACTCGAGGTCATTGTAGTCAATGACGGGTCGAAGGATCGCACCCTCCACGAGTTATGCGACGAGTTTCAGTTGCGTCCGGTCCGCGCCGTGTACGTTCCAAAAGTGCCGAGCGCGGAGGTGCGCGGATTGTACCGGAGTGACGTGGATCCCAGGCTCTTGGTGGTCGATAAAGAACCAGGAGGCAGTAAGGCGGATGCCTCTAACGCTGGATTGAATGCCGCCACCTCTCCGTACGTATGCATAGTGGACGCCGACTCTATTCTCGAGCGCGATGCGCTGCTGCGCATCATGGTACCCATTCTGAGTGACCCTGTCCGCGTGGTCGCCGTCGGCGGCATCATTCGTGTGTTGAACGGATCGGAGATTTCCGGTGGGCATATACGCCGCATTCGCTTACCCCGCAAAAGCATCGAGGTGATTCAGGTGATCGAATATCTTCGCGCCTTTCTAATAGGGCGCGAAGCCTGGGCTCAAGGCAACATGCTGACAATTATCTCCGGCGCTTTCGGTCTGTTTCGCACCGATCTGGTCCGGGCCGTAGGAGGCTACCGGTCCCGCGCCATCGGCGAAGATTTTGATCTCGTGGCTCGCTTGCACCGGCACCTAATCGAGCAAAAAGCCGACTATCAAATCCGGTTTGTGCCCGATCCCATGTGTTGGACCGAAGTGCCTTCCGATCTGAAGTCCCTTGGCACCCAGCGCGCCCGCTGGCAAAAGGGCTTACTGGATGTCCTGTGGCCCAACCGCGACATGCTCTTTCGTCCTCGATATGGCAGAATCGGATGCATCGCGCTGCCGTACTTGTGGCTCTTCGAACTGTTCGCGCCGGTAATTGAAATCGTTGGCCTCGCCACCATTGTGCTGGCCGCTTCACTGGGTGTTTTGAGCCGCGAATTCTTCTTGCAATTTCTCCTGTTCGGATATGCCTTCGCGACGGTAATTTCCATTGGTTCCGTTCTACAGGAGGAATTGAACTACAAACGCTACAACGACTGGCAGGATGTTGGACGTCTAATTAGCTACTGTTTTCTTGAACATTTTCCGTACCGCCAAATGCATATGATCTGGCGCCTGCAAGGGCTATGGCAATACATGCGCGGGGATCACGTGTGGAAGTCTCCGAAGCGCAAGGGGCTACGATCCGCCAGCGCTTAGCAGAGGTCGTCAGTACCATCTTTGGAGAAAGGACTTACCGGAATCTGGCCCGCCACCGCTTGACCCTGATTCCCTCCCAGGCATACAGTCTCCGCAATCCTAACTGGAGGGTAGTGGTCATGAAAAAGGTTCTGCTGTGTGCGGCGCTTGTGGCCTTGTGGGCCGCGCCGGGTTTTGGCCAAACGACGGAAGAATTGAACAGCGACGGCAAGAACACCGACAACGTCCTCACGCAGAGCATGGGCTACTCGCGCAAGAGCTACAGCCCGCTCCACCAGATCAATAAATCGAACGTCGGCCGCCTGGTGCCCGTCTGGAACGCCAGCACCATGAACGAACTGGGCGAACTTGCCGCGCCGACGGTCTACAACGGCGTGATGTACGTCATCAACGGCAAGTGGAGCTTTGCGATCGACGTGGAAACGGGCCGGCAAATCTGGCGCACCGCGACCAAGATCGAACCCGCGAACAAGCACACCGCTTTCAATCGCGGCGCGGCGACCATTTACAACGGCAAGGTCTTTCGCGTGACGATTGACGACCACATCCTCGCGCTCGACATGAAGACCGGCAAGGAAATCTGGAACCAGAAATTCGCCAACACCGAAGAAGGCTACTACGCCACGGGCGGACCGATCGTGGCCAACGGCGTGCTCATTTCCGGCGTCTCCGGCGGAGAATCCACCACGCGCGGATTCCTGGACGGCTGGGATCCGGACACCGGGAAAAAACTGTGGCGCAGATACACGATTCCCGCGCCCGGCGAACCCGGCTCCGAGACCTGGCCCAAAAATACTGACGCGTGGAAGTACGGCGGCGGTCCCACCTGGCGATCCGGTTCCTACGATCCCGAACTGGACCTCGTCTACTGGGGCACCGGCAACGCCGAGCCTTACGATCCCAAGAAACGCGAGGGACTCGACAGCCTGTACACATCCAGCATGCTGGCCATCCGCCCGAAAACCGGCGAGATCGCCTGCTACTACCAATACACGCCCAACGACATCTACGACGTGGACGGCACCGACGAGCCGGTGCTCGTCGACATCACGATCAATGGGCAGCGCCGGAAGGTCATGATTCAGGCCAACAAGAACGGATTCATGTACGTCCTCGACCGCACCAACTGCAAACTGATCGCCGCGCATCCCTACGTCAAGGTCAACTGGGCCAGCGCCATCGATCTGGACACCGGCAGGCCGGTCTTGACCGACGTGCAGAAGCGCTTCACCGCGGGAGAGGAAGTCGAAATCTGGCCGTCGCGCGGCACCAATGCCGTGCCCGAGGCGTTCGATCCGAACACCGGGCTGATCTACGCGGACACGTGGAACATCCCACGTCTCCAAAAAATCGACCCCAACGCGGAGCCGGAAGAGTTGGGCGAGGCGACGACCGGGGTAGCAGCGCGTACACCGAACCTCAAGCCGGAAGACGTTCTCGGCCACTTCCTGGCGATCAACCCGCTGACGGGCGAAAAGAAATGGGAGATTCCGCTCACCGAGCTTCCTAGTTCCGCCGGCATGCTGGCCACGGCCGGCGGCCTCATTTTCACCGGCAAAATGTCCGGCGAGTTCCTAGCCCTCGACGAAGAAACCGGCAAGACGCTCTGGCAATTCAAGACCGGATCGAGCGTCAATTCCACAGCAATCACCTACACCCACAACGGCCGCCAGTACGTAACCATCGCATCCGGCCTCGGAGGCGCCCTGGCAACTCGCTACGGCGCAGCCAAAGTACCGGCCGGCGGCTCGATCTGGACGTTCGCGCTGTTTGCCGGGAAGCAATGAGAGCGGACTCTCGAAAGTAAAGCATTTTTGTCATTCTGAGCGAGGCGAAGAATCTCTCTTCGATTTAAGCCGAAAAATAAAGAGAGATTCTTCGGCGAAAAACGCGCCTCAGAATGACAAAAAGTGGTGTTTCCGAGGCCTGCCAACAACGGCATCCATCCCCTTGCGTCAAATCTCTCGCGCCCGTACAATCTTTCACTGCCCCGTGCCGGGGTAGCTCACCGGTAGAGCGCGGCCCTGAAAAGGCCGGCGTAGGGAGTTCAACTCTCCCCCCCGGCACCACTTTCCTGATTAGTTTGATCGGCTGGACTTTAGTGGGAGCGTAGTCGAAGACTCACGGCGCGAAATACGAAGATATAGCATCAACAGTCCCGCCATAAAAGCAAACCTGACTGTAAGCGCGAGCGCAACCATCGGCCATTCGAGGTTGCCGACCAACGCTTGCCAGTGCGCTAGCTTCCACGCCAGATCGATGCAATAGAGTATTAGTAAGACTAGAACCGCGTTCTTCCCTGTGAAAAGCTTCACGGATCAACCTCCCAACTGGAGATTGCTTCATTCTCGCACCAGTTTGGTTCAGCGGGGCAATTCAGCTAGGCGTACTCCCATCACTAGTAAACAGGATTTTTCGGGCGGCCGACCCTTTGGTACGGCTCAGATCAACCTGTGGCGGGACGGGTGGCCCGGCCTTTGATCTTGAATTTCGGGGTGCCCCGTCCTTCGCAGTTGGAAGGGCGGGGCCTTTGTCGAGGTGGTCGTGTGAATCCCGAATCAGAACCCCACGCTTGAAAAGCGTCGAGTGCTCGGCTCCCCAAGACCGAGTATCGCAACCCGGGCGTCGGCCTCCTGATTGCGCGATAGGCCCAACACAAATCTACTCTCCTCAAGGGGTCAAATCCGTGGCGGTCACTTTATGTGACTGAGTATCTCTTCGGGCACAGAAGGACACTCAGGCAGTGTCTGGCACTCAGTATATTTAATATCATAAGCACGAGTTTATACCCCATGAACAGATTGTGGCGGCCCAAGCAAGGAGACGTAGAACACCGGGAACTTCAACTAACCTTTTTCGCGTGCATAGCGATCTTCGTTCTGGCTGCGGGTTTGGCGGCGCTGATGTATCCAGCAGTCTTTGCAAGCCGCACGTTGTCACCAAACAGGACGCCCCAGGTCGCATTTTTTGGTTTCTGCGGGCTCTCCTGTTTGCTCGTAGCGTACATCATTGATCGCCAGCTGATGATTCAACGTCTTCGACGCCAGATGGTCGTTGATCGTAAGCAGGCCGCGGACGAATTGGGGCAGGCAAACGCCGACCTATTGGGATCAGTGCCAAATTTCAATACCTTCGAGGATCGCCTGTCGATGGAGTTTCGTCGCGCGGCGGCGACGCAAGGGGTTCTCTCCGTGTTCATCGTCGCGGTCAAATTGCGTCCGGCGTTGTCCCATTCAGATCTTGCCGTTTCTGCGCTCGGCGATGCCGCGAAGGCAGTTTCTCGGAAATTGCGTGACGGGGATTCGTGCTACGTCCTGAGTTTCGGATTCTTCGGGGCTATCCTACCGGGCGTCGACTCTTCAACCGCTTTACGAATTGCCAGCCGTTTCGCCGTAGCTTTATCTGATGCATCAGGCCCGAGCGAGCGTTTTGACTTCGAGATTTATTCGGTCAACTATCCGGAACATGCAAAAAGTTTGCACGATTTGCAGCAGCTAGTCTGCGGGTATCTGCCAGAAGACGACCCCGAGCCTACCGCCGCACCACCCGAAGCAAGCGTCGGCCTGCGATGACGACGAAGAAAAGAAGGCCAGCCAAGAACAACGCCGGCCTTCTCCGAGTGGTATGCCCACATCCTACTCGGAGATCCTTAAAGAACTCTGAATCGGGGTGAGTATTCAATTCGTGGCTCCGAGTGAGGTTCGAGGCTCGGCGTCCACCAATGATCGTATCCGTCTGCAAATAGCGGTGAAGAGGAAACCAAAACCCGGGCCGCCGGCCCAAATCAACCCGTGGCAGCCCGATTCGCCAAAGCGCGCACCGCGTCTGTTTCGGAGGCGGAAACCTCAAATACGTTTATCAGCCGGGTAACCCGCAGGAGTTCGTTGGATCTTGTGCTCAGGTTGCAGAGGCGCAGACTTGCTCCGCTGGATTTCGCGCTGTTATGGGCCATGACCAACACGTCCAGACCCGTGCTGTCAATCATCGTGATATTTTTCAAGTCCAGGACGAGTTTCCCCTTTCCCGCCGCGAGAACGCTCTCCAATTTCTCGCGAAGCGAGACGGCTTCCTCCCCGAACACAATGCGCCCTTCCAGCACCAGCACTAGGACCCCATCTACTTCGCGGCTCGTAATTTTCAGGGCCATGTTCGTTTTCCTTCCCTCGTCCGAAAATCATTGCTGAGATGACCAGGGCGGGCCTAGTTACACTTCCGTTCGGCGTTTGCCACGAATCCTCGGGTTGGGCGGAGTATACACCCCCATCGGCTACCTGCGCTGTTGACGATCTTTAATTTGAAGGAGTAACTTAGTCAGAGCATTACTTCGTATGATTGGAGGTGGGCCTTGCGAATCGATCGACATGCGATCTATTACGCCCTCGGATGTTCCGTCTTGTGTTTTTTGACGGTTGCGCCCTGTTTCGGCCAAGTTGCCAAGCAGTTTGTCAAAGTGGAGCCGAATCAGTGTTGGTTGGACGTTCAGGACGCGGTCCATCGGCGGGCGTATGGCGTGATCACGGACGAACGCCTCCACACTTTGACCATCGACCGGTTCGCTTCGATTGATGGAACCATTGCCATTGTCGTAGAGGTTCTGGCCGATCAGAATAAGAAGGGCGAACAGGGATGCTCGATCATCGTCGGAGAAATAGGTAACGAAGCGCCTCACGGCTCAAGTGGAAGAATCAATGCGGCCAATGGGAGCGGAAACATTCGGGCGGCAGCCTTCATCGCTACCCAGGTAAACGCGGCTCAAAAGCTTAGAGACAAGAAGGCCAAAAGTAATATCCCCTGAAAAAAAGCCACGCGCCCTGATTAGCCGCTTCGCGTTGAATTAATCGATCAATCCTAGTCGCTGAAGATCCCTATCCTGCCAGCCAGCACTTTCGATCATCGCCTTTAGCGTTCCAATTGGGAACGCGTCACCGGTGGCGTGATATGCCACAACTACCCTGCGACCATCCGTGTGTTTGTAGATGCGGTGACTACCTCGGGACCGCTGAAAGACGAAGCCATCAGTTTCGAGCGCGCGGATGAAGATTCGTGCAGTGACGCCGCGCGGAATCCTTGTCACACATTCACCGCGACCGCCGGTTCGGGGAGTTCGAGAGTGCCTTGCTCTACGGGAATCCTGTCACCTGCAGCTACCAAATCCTGCACGTAGAGTTCAACGGCTTCGCGGACGTTTGCGAGCGCCTCTCCGGATGTATGCCCCCATGTGTGGCAGCCTTTCAGCGCCGGGCACCACGCGTGCCACGCGGGGCGCCCATCTTCGAACTTGTCTTCTTCGACGGCAAGCGTAAATACGTAGGACTTCATTGGTCGCCTCTATATAACAGCCTAGCAAAAAAGGGCGCGTGTCACCTAGCTAGGCGAGCTTCCTGCGCGCTCTCTTCGGCGGCGCCGGAACTGCCTGCGGCCCCTGAGATGCCGGCCTTTGCGGTTCGGCCGCGACTTTTTGCGGTTGGCCTGACTGGTTCGCCGCCAGGCTCTTCTTGAGGGCTTCCATCAGATCGACGACCGGCGCGAGGTGCGGCTGCGCGACTTCGGTGACTTCCTTGCCCTTGAGCTTGGCATCGATCATCCCGCGGACGCTGTCCTGATACGTGTCGCGGTATTTCTGCGGTTCGAACGGGGCGGCGAGGCTCGAAATCAGCTGCTCGGCGAGCGCCTTTTCCTGAGACTTGATCTCGACGCGATTCGTGGGCAGCGCTTCCGCCGCGCGGATTTCGCTCGAATAGAACATGGTGTGCAGCGTCAGTCCCTGGGCGCCCGGCCGGATGATCACGATGTGCTCGCGCTGGTGCATGTAGAGCTTGGCGATCGCGGCGTAGCCGGATTCCTTCATCGCCGCCATCAGCAATTCGTACGCCTTCAGCCCGGCGTCTTCAGGGCTCAGGTAGTACGAAGCATCCAGGTACAAAGGATCGATCTCGTCGAGCTTCACGAATTCCAGGATCTCCGCGACCTTCGCGGAGGGCGGCTGGATCTTGTCCAGATCGTCCTCGCTGAAGAGGACGTACTGGTCCTTTTCGTACTCGTATCCCTTCACGATTTCCGAGCGCTCGACCTGGCGGTTGCAGACAGGGCAGAAGAGCGGCTGCTTCAGGCGCGAGTGGCACACGCTGTGGAGCTGGTTGAAGCTGATCCGGTCGCCGCGCGCGGCCGCGGACATCCGCACGGGTATCGAGATCAAACCGAATGTGAGATGACCCTTCCAGACTGTCGTAGCCACGGCGACCCCTCCAAGGCGTTCGAACGATTCCACAAGCTTAATCACACATTTCAGGAGAATCAAGGAAATCAATGCACCAGAGTGCAGCAGCGGCAATCGGGCGGATGGTGCCCTGGTCGTGCACGCTTGTGTAGCGCCCGCCTTCCAGGCGGGCACCGTGCCGCCAAGCACGGCCACCCGCAGGGCGCGTACTTTCAGGAGTGGCAGTCGGAGGGCCGGCTTCAGCCCGGCCGTTCCGAGCACTTCTCTGTTGGGCTTCAGCCCCTGAAGATTGAAACTTCAGGGGCTGAAGCCCAACAACACCAGGACGTTTTCGGACGGGCTGAAGCCCGTCCCTCCGAAAGCGTCAATCCAGAAGCGAAGATCACCATCAGGGCTTTCAGTCGAGCAATCCGAACGGCCGAGCTGAAGCGCAGCCCTCCGAAAGAGAAAATGCGCTTAGAATACGCCGATGCCAACGCTGGACGAATACCGCCGCAAGCGCCGCTTTGACCGTACGCCGGAGCCGCAGGGCGAGGAAGCCGGGTTTCCGAGTGAGAATGCATTCCTCGTTCAGAAGCACGCCGCACGGCGGCTGCACTACGATTTTCGTCTGGCGATCAACGGCACGCTGAAATCCTGGGCCGTGCCCAAAGGGCCTTCGCTCAATCCCGCGGACAAGCGCCTGGCCGTCATGACCGAAGACCATCCGCTCGACTACGCGAACTTCGAAGGCAAGATTTCCGAAGGAAACTACGGCGCCGGGACGGTGATGGTCTGGGATCGCGGACCATTCGCCCTGGAGGGCCACGGGAGCGCGCTGGAACAGATCGAGCGCGGCGAGATTAAGTTCAGCCTGAGCGGCGAGAAGTTGCGAGGGAGCTTCGCGCTCGTCAAACTGCGCAACAGCGAGAAGGGCAACGAGTGGCTGATGCTGAAGCACAAGGACCCGCTCGCCGACGCCGCGTGGAACGTCGACGAACACGACGGCTCCGTGCTCACCGGCCGCACACTGGAAGAAATTAAAGAAGAAGCGCCGCCGAAGCGTTCGCGGGCGCCGATCCAACCGAGCGAGCTTCACGGCGCGAAGAAGGGCCCCATGCCCGCTCGCTTGGAGCCGATGGTGCCGACGCTTGTCGAGAAGCCATTCTCGGACCCCGGCTGGCTCTTCGAGCTGAAATGGGACGGCGTGCGCGCCATGGCCTGGATCGAGAGCGGCGGAGCTGACGGCAAGTTGATGCTTCGCGCCCGCTCCGGCTCGGACATCACGGCGCGCTATCCGGAACTGGCGGCGCTTCCCGAATTCATCGGCGCGCGCCAGTCCATTCTGGACGGCGAGATCGCGGCGCTGGACGCGCGCGGCCGCGGCGATTTTGAAAAGCTGCAACAGCGCATGCACGTCCGCGCTCCATCGGAGAGCCTGATTTCCTCCGTGCCCGTCGTCTTGTACGTCTTCGACATTCTCTATTGCGACGGCTACGACCTGCGCGGGGCGCCGCTCGCTGAACGCAAGCAGCTTCTCCGGCTCCTGCTCCGCCCGTCGGATCGCTTTCGGTACTCCGCCCATCATTTGGAGCACGGGAAAGAGTTGTTCGATCTCGCCAAGCAAAACGAGCTGGAAGGAATCGTGGCCAAGCGCGCCGACAGCATCTACGCGAGTGGGCGAAGCACGAGCTGGCTGAAGCTGAAATCCACGAACATGGTTGACGCCGTAATCGGTGGTTGGACGGAATCGCCGAACACCGGCCTGCGCTTCGGTTCCCTGCTGCTGGGCCTGTATCAGGGAAAGAAGCTGCAATTCATCGGACATGTGGGGAGCGGCTTTGATCAGAAAATCCAGGGGGAGATTTCGGGCCAACTGAAAGAGCACGCGACCTCTGCGTGCCCGTTCAGTACATCGCCCAAAACGAACGAGAAACCATTCTGGGTTTCTCCCGCTCTCGTTGCGCGCGTCAAGTTCACCGGATGGACTCGCGAGCGCAGCCTGCGCAATCCGGTTTTCCTCGGGCTCCGCGAAGATGCGCGCGCCGAGGATTGCAAGTGGGAGAACGAGGTTGCATCTCCCTCTCCCGACGTGATCACCGCGGCGCCGGCTCCGGACGTAGTGGGCCGCGTGCTGAACACGAAAGCGCTGATCGAGGCGGAGCTGTTCAAGGGCCGCACGGAAAACATCACGGTGGAACTTGAGGGAAAACGCTTTCGCCTGAGCAATCTCAACAAGGTGTACTTCCCCGAGTCGGGCTACACGAAACGCGACCTTCTCGCCTACTACTATCGAATCGCCGATTTCGTCTTGCCGTTTCTCAAGGACCGCCCGCTCGTCCTGCGGCGCTACCCGGACGGCATCAAAGGTCAGGCCTTCTTTCAAAAGGATGTGCGCGAGGGGCTTCCGGAATGGTTCAAGACGGTGCCCATCGCTTCCGAAAGGCACGGCGGCGAGGAGATTCACTACGCCATCGCGAATGACAAGGCGTCGCTGCTGTTTCTCACCGGTCTCGGCTGCATCGACCACAACCCGTGGTCCAGCCGCGCCGAAGACCTCGAGCATCCGGACTATTTTTTCTTCGACCTCGACCCCTCGGACGGAACAGAGTTCAGCGTGGTGGTGAAGATTGCCCGCGCGCTGCGCGAAAAGCTAGACGAGCTGGAAGTGGAGAGCTTTCTGAAAACGTCGGGCGCGACGGGCATTCACATCTACGTCCCCATCGCCGAGGGCTACACGTACGAGCAGGTCAGGACGTTCGGCGAGATCGTCGCGCGCCTCGTCGGCCAGGAAAACCGGAACTTCATCACGAACGAGCGGTCCGTCGCGAAGCGGCCCGCGGGCCGCGTGCTGATCGACATCAGCCAAAACGCCTACGGCCGCCCGCTGGCGGCTCCGTACGTGGTACGCGCGTTTCCCAAGGCGCCCGTCTCGACGCCGCTGTCGCCGCGCGAGCTTCGACCCACGCTGAAGCCCGAAAGCCTCAATATCAAAACCGTCTTTGCACGCATCGAAAAGCAAGGCGACCTTTGGCGCGACTTCTGGGACCGCCGGCAACGCCTCGAGCGCGCCATCGAGCTTCTCAGCACGCACATGGCGACTCGAACGAAATCGTGACGAGTCTAGTTTTTGTCATTCTGAGCGAAGCGAAGAATCTCTCTTCGGCTTTAACACGCGAACGGAGAGATTCTTCGCTTCGCTCAGAATGACAAAATTGAAATAGTTGGCCCGTTCGCGGATTGTGATTAAATGACTATCCTTGGAGGCGTGCGATTCCTCAAACCGGGCAGCTTCGCGTGGGCACTTCCGGCTACTCCTACAAGCCGTGGAAGGGGAGCTTTTACCCGAAGGACCTTCCCGACCGCGAGATGCTCTCCTACTATGCGCGGCAGCTCCAAACCGTCGAAATCAATCACAGCTTTTATCGCATGCCGACGGAAAACCTGCTCCAGCAGTGGGCGCAGAGCGTTCCCGAAGGGTTCCGGTTCGCGCTGAAAGCCAACCAGCAGATCACGCACATTCTCCGGCTGCGCAATTGCGAGAGCATCCTCAAGCGCTTCCTGGAAGCGAGCAGCGTGCTCACCGAAGGAGACCACCTGGGCCCGATCCTCGTTCAGCTGCCTCCAACCTTCAAATTCGACAAGCAACTGCTCGAAGATTTCATGGGCCTTCGCCCGCCGGCATTTTCCTTTGCTTTTGAAGTGCGCCACGCCTCCTGGTACACGGAGGAAACCTACTCCGTCCTGCGGCAGCAAGGCGTTGCGCTCTGCCTCGCCGAGACCGACGAGCAAACGCCTCCGGAAATCCTCACCGCGCCCTTCACTTACTTGCGCCTGCGCCGCGAGGAGTACACGCCCGCGCAACTCGCGGATTGGAGAAAACGAATCGACAACTGGACAGCGCACGGCATCGATGTGTACGCCTACATCAAGCACGAAGACGCCGGAAAAGGCCCCGCCTACGCAAAGCAACTCCTCGGCCAGGCAGCACCGACAACCGAGGTCAACGCCGAGCATCCCACCCCGGCTCCCGAGGCGCGCAAGAAACGAGTGCCTTCCTCTAAAAAAGCTGCGCGCAAGTGATGCGGTTGAAAATCTGGCCTGCAAGACGCCAAGAGCTACATTCTGAGAAGAAGCCTTATCGAGCCTTGGCTCATCTGATGTCGCGCGCTAATGAATTGGGATTTCCGAGTCCTGAGAGAGTATGCGGTATTTGCTGGGCGGATTCCCGAATCTACGGATTTTCCCGCCGCCCGATGAAAGATGAGGAGACGTGACTATGACACCCGTTGCAACGAACCGGTCCGGTCGCAAACTGAATGTGCTGCTTTGGGTCCTGCAGGCTTTGCTCGCGATGCTTTTCATGTTCGCTGGCGTCATGAAGTTCATCATCCCAGTTGCAGAGATGACCAAGCAAATTGCGCTGCCAGGTTGGTTCCTGCATTTCATCGGAGGCGCCGAAATACTCGGCGCGATTGCGTTGATTCTGCCAGGGATTCTTCGCATTCGAACTGGCTTGACGCCATTGGCGGCAGCAGGGCTGGTAGTGATTATGATCGGCGCCACAGCGGTGAACTTGAAGACCGGGCAATCCGCAGCTGCGCTGATCACCGTGGTCCTTGGGCTGCTTCTGGTATTCGTGGCATATAACCGCCAGCGGATGGCGCGGCGCACTCAATTGTCGCAAGGCACGTCGCTCTAGTCTGCAAACGCTGGTTTGGGTTGGTAGTCGCTTCGAGCGCCGGAAAACACCGACCTTCGAAACCTGCGAGGCTAGGGCATCGGACAATTCCAATTCAAAGGCTGGACCACCCGCCCCTCAAGTTTTCAGGGAGTCAGAGTGGTTATCGGCGGGGGAACCTTCAAATCGAACACCATCACAAGAAGACACAGTGCAACGATGACCATCAATATGGCTGAGATCCAGAGAAAGACAAAAAGGACCTTGTATTCCGGTGCCGTATCGAGTCCTAATTTGTCCCGTATGTCGAACAACTCCTGCCGAACAACGTGCGTCTTTGACGCCCCGTAAATGAACAAAGTCGCGAAACCAACGCTCATCAGCACGGGAAAGCAGAGCGAATATTTCATCCACGGAATGTCGGGTTTCGAAAAGTAGTAGGAAACGAGAGCGCCCGTTGCAGCGTAGTAGAACACGTTGAACTTCAGTAGCAATTCCAAATATCCCTTGTACAACCCAACTTGCAGGTCGTATTGTTTCCAGAGAATGTCGGCTGATGGCACGGGGCGCGACGTGTTTGCTTTGATCGACATACTATCCTGCTATCGTCTCAATTTTACGGTTAAGGGAAGTAGTAATCCATATAAAAATCAGGCACTCCGGTTACGCTTCAGCGCGACGATCCTGTCATCGACAAAACTCCCGCCCGGCACGTTCCATCCTGCTAGTGGGAACTGATCGTTTGTCTGATCTAAGGCTGTGACGGCGCGTTGTTCCACAACCTGGCGTGTCGGAGCTCTTGAACAAGCACATCCAACAAGCGCAGTTCGTCGGCTCCTAGTCCAATCACCTGCTTCATCTCTTGCGGATAGCGAAGCTCGGTGAAGAACGGCTCGAAAATCGCGAGTCCCTCCTCAACTGTCATCGGTTCCCTGTGTACGATGTACCCCACGATTTCCAATTGCTGTGACAAATGGAAATGTGGATTTCGCGAGGCTAGTTTTCGGGCAAGCTCAATAAGTCCATGACCCCAAGCACAGTCGGCAGGTGCCAGACATATTCCCGGATCAAGCGACGCAACCTTCTTAGGATCAAATACAGTCATGCCGTGCGCGATAAGCGCTGACTTGAGGTACATCTCGAGGGCGTGATGTCCGAGAGTGGCTGCAGGGAAAAGAAGAAAGGCATCGCCGCTCTCAAAGAGAGTCTTGGCGGCGCTGTAGTTGATCGCCGCCCAATCCCTCCAAAGCGCGACGTCGCGGGCGTACTTGTCCAGCTTCATGTCGACCTGCCATTCGGAAAGTGTGCCCTGGCAAGGGCTCCGTTCATATCGAGGGCCACCCGCCCCTGTAGACTCGAAGGAGCTAAGGATTCATCTTTCCAACATATCTTGCTCAGCCAAGATTTGCTCCGCGGCAGTCTTCTGTCGCATGACACTCCACATGAATATTGACGTCAGAATAAAAGGAAACGAGTCTGGAATTGGATTTAGTTTCCAGCAATCGTCGATCGCAATTTTCAGGTCTCTCCAATTCTTCCGTAGGAACTGCTTTGTATTCGCCGACCTCTTAGAAGGTTTCAGAAGATCTGCTCTAAACAATTCGATCGGTGGTTCCTGAGATGTCCATGGCTGCTGATTCCATATTTCCGATAATTGCTCGAACACCTGGAACTCTGGTCTAGGCTCTGCCGCGAATTTCATAGGGGAGCAGCGAAGATGCGATTGTCGCCACCTCATGCCAGGCAATCCCGCCAAGGCATTCGCAAGATTTCTCGGGCTGATGGCGTATCGACCGCAAAGCAGATAGTCAAGCAACTCAGATCGATATATATAAGCCATCTGATTGAGCGATTCCTGATTCAAGGTGTCTCGCTCTCGTTCGAGGGTCTCAAGATCATTGTCTAGTTGATGCAGATGTTGCAAGCGGCTCGCACGTACACCCTGAATCATTTCTCTGTCTTCAGGATTGGCCGTTTTTAGGGCTTCCTCCGCTTGCAGACAGGATCGCTGTTGTTCATCACGTTGAGACTGAGTCTGGAGAATATTCGCATCCAATTTCCCGACTCGCCTTCTGTTCTTGAGTGCCTCAGAAGGGCGTGCGATGACAGTTGATTCGCGGTAGAAAAATGACGCTAGACCAGGGTTGTGAATCTTTTGCTTTACAGGCTCAAACACCTTCCGAATATCTTCCATCGTACTTTTTCCCCGTGCGCGTATGTCTAGCAGGTGCCACCCGATCTCAGCCCAGGACTCTTCTAGTAACGAAGCCCACGCATTGCGGGTGCCAAGGAGAAAGTTATCCTGAATGGTTGGCCGGCCTCGCTTTGGCTTCTCCGCTAGAGTGCTGGACGGAGAGAAACCTGGGACTTTGTCAAGCTTTCGACTGCGGCTCTTCTTCTGTGGCATTTCGCACTCGAAACGTTGTCAATAGCAAAATAGATCGCCTTAAGGAATTCTTCGCCAGGTAATTGAAGGCATATTCGGGATAGATCGCCAGGAAATGTTTCCCGGCCCCCTTCCTATTCGCCAGGTATTGTTTTCTACGAACAATTATCCGCCCGTCGCGATCTCCAAGAGATTATCAAAACAGGGTTTATCCTATGCACAGAATTTGAAGGTGTCGCGATTTGTTGCGTTGTGGAGGAGCAAGCGGTGCTCAAACTTAAGCTCTCACGACTTGTCAATATCCTGAATCAGACTACGCTGATATTTCCGCCACTAAAGAGACTCCTTTTCGAAGTGTTCTGGTTCCTCCTCGCGGTAGTAGAGATCGTGCGTTTCCTGAAAAGCCTGTTTTGATTGCCTTGCGGCCTTATCTCAAGCTGCTTCCGCCGCGCGATCAGCGTCCTATTTCTTGCAACCCCTTCAAAAACCACCGATTGACAACAGTTTCCGTCCGGCATACGATTCCTCACGGTCCTCGGAACACTCTGAGAACATTCAGTGTTCGCACATCCCAATCCTGGTTCGAGAGTGCCTTGGCTTAGCCGCCGAAGGAGATCAGCCGTGATGAACAAGAGAACGTCGATCCTCGTAATTCTGGCCGTTATGATCGTTGCGCTGCTGGCAATCGCGCGCACCGGCCGCACCGCGGGCAAGCCCGCCGCGGAAATCAAGATCGTCTCCGATGACATCGGCGGCGTGGTCACCAGCGCGAAGGGCCCGGAAGCGGGCGTGTGGGTGATCGCCGAGACAAAAGATCTGCCCACGGGCTATCGCAAAATCGTCGTTACCGACGATCAGGGCCGCTACGTGATCCCCGAACTGCCGAAAGCGAACTACGACGTGTGGGTGCGCGGCTACGGCCTGGTGGACTCCGCGAAAGTGAAAGCGATGCCCGGCAAGATGCTGAACCTTACCGCCGTGATCGCGCCCGACGAGCACGAGGCCGCGAAATATTATCCCGCGGCGTATTGGTATTCCCTGCTGCACATCCCGCCGAAGAGCGATTTCCCCGGCACGGGCGACAAGGGCAACGGTATCTCCGAGAAAATCACGGACCAGGGCCAGTGGATTGAGAACGTGAAAACCGACGGCTGCGAAGCCTGCCACCAGCTCGGCGACAAAGCCACGCGAGAAATCGAGCCGTCGCTCGGCGCGTTTGACACCACGCTCGCCGCGTGGGATCGCCGCATCAAGTCGGCGCAGGTCGGCCCGATGATGAACGCCGTTTCCGTGCGCGTCGGCCGCAACCGCCTGCTGACGGAATACGCCGACTGGACCGATCGCATCAAGGCCGGCGCGCTTCCGCCCGCTCCGCCGCGCCCGCAGGGCGCCGAGCGCAACGTCGTGATCACCGAGTGGGACTGGGCCGGACCGAAAGAATATTTCCACGATGAAATTTCCGTGGATCGCAGGAACGTGACTTCCAATCCCAACGGCCTCGTCTACGGCGTGCACGAAGACAGCTCCGACTTCATCACCGTGCTCGACCCAACGAAGAACACGTTCAAGCAAATCGCGATTCCCTACAAGCCGGGAACGCCGATGGCCGAGCCGGAAGAGCTTCTCGAACCCTCGCCCTACTGGGGCAACGAGCAAGCCGCCGTTTCGCACGCCACCGCGCACAGCTTGATGATGGATTCGCAGGGCCGCCTCTGGACGGCGGCCGCGACGCGCGACCGATCGAATCCCGCCTATTGCAAGAAGGGCTCGAGCGACCAATTCGCGATGTCCTTCCCGATTTCGAACAGTTCGCGCCAGACCAACGTGTACGATCCCAAGACGGGCAAGTGGGATCTGGTGGATCTGTGCACCAGCACGCAGCACCTCATGTTCGCGGAAGATGCGAACAACACGCTCTGGTTCAGCAATCCCGGCGGCGACAACGTCGGTTGGCTGAACACCAAGATGTATGACGAAACCCACGATGCCGAAAAATCGCAAGGCTGGACGCCATTCGTTCTGGACACGAACGGCAACGGCAAGCGCGACGAATACACTGAACCCGGCCAGCCGATGGATCCCACGAAAGACATGCGCATCAAGGTGGGCTTCTACGGCGTGAGTCCGAGCCCGGTCGACGGCTCGATCTGGGGCACAGTGCTCGGCTTCCCCGGCGCGCTCGTTCGCCTGAATCCCGGCTCAGATCCGGCCCACACGGCGCTCGCGGAAATTTACGAAGTGCCGTGGAACAATCCGAAGGCCGCCGTGCAAGGTTTTTCTCCGCGCGGAATGGACATTACACGCGACGGCGTGATCTGGACCGTTCTCTCCAGCGGACACTTCGCCAGCTTCGATCGCCGAAAGTGCAAGGGCCCGCTGAACGGCCCGACCGCCACCGGCCAGCACTGCCCCGAAGGCTGGACGCTCTATCGCACGCCCGGCCCGAGCTTCCAGGGCGTAACCGGCTACGGCAGCGCGGACACGAACTACTACAACTGGGTCGATCAATTTGACACGTCCGGCCTGGGCAAGGACACGCCGATCGCGACCGCCAACGGAACGGACGCTCTTGAAGCGCTCGATCCGAAAACCGGCAACTGGACCGTGATGCGCGTTCCCTACCCCATGGGCTTCTTCGCCAAGAGCCTGGACGGCCGCATCGACGATCCCAAGGCCGGCTGGAAGGGCCGCGGCCTCTGGTCCACCTACGCCACGCGCACGCCGTGGCACCTCGAAGGCGGCAAGGGCACAACCAGCAAAGCCGTGAAGTTCCAGATGCGGCCTGATCCGCTGGCGAACTAATTCGATCCAAAATACTTCGGCCCGGAGGATAGCATTCCTCCGGGCCGTTTCATTTTTGAAGAACTTGTGGAATTGAGAGCCGTCCCTGACTTCCTCTGCTTCCCTTACTTCTTCTCGACAAACATCGCCGGATAGTGTTTCCGCAGATTTTCGACTTTCGGATAGTCATTGATCACGATGTACATGTTTTCGGGATGCAGATCCATGTAGCCCTGGTGATACTCCTCGGCAGGATAGAACGCATCGAGCGGAACGATTTGAGTGACGATGGGCTGCCTGAAAACCTTGGCGGAGTCGATCTGCTTCACGTAGGCTTCGCCGATTCGCTTCTGGTCTTCCGTGGTGTAGAAAATCGCGGAGCGGTACTGCGTGCCTTGGTCGGGGCCTTGCCGGTTGAGCTGGGTCGGATCGTGCGCGACCGAGAAAAATACCTTCAGAATCTGCCCGAACGAAATTTGAGACGGATCGAAAATCACTTCGACCGACTCCGCGTGTCCGGTGCGGCCCGAGCAGACTTTTTCGTAGGTCGCGGTGTTCGCCGCTCCGCCGGAATAGCCGGACGTGGCGCGCAGCACGCCCTTCAGGCGCTCGAAGACCGCCTGGATTCCCCAGAAGCAGCCGCCCGCGACAACCGCCGTCTCGCGGCCCTTCGCTGCGGCCAGCGGATTGTCGACAGCCGGATCGGGAAGCGCGACAACTTCATTCGATGAATTACAGCTGGCTCCGCCAAGCGCCATGTCTTTGACCCTCTTGAACCTGATTTTACTACCGGGGAGGCGCTCTTGTCATTCTGAGCGAAGCGAAGAATCTCCCTGCGAATTAGGCGCCTGCACGGAGAGTTTCTTCGCTTCGCTCAGAATGACAAAATCGGGAGTTTGCCGGCTCACTCCGAAATCGGCTTCGTCCCTTGCGCCGGGGGCTGCGCGGGAGGCTGAGCCGGTCCGGGCTTGGCTCCGCTGGCCTCATCTTTGATGATTTGTTCCGCCAAGTCCACGCTCACCGGGCAACCGGTGTCGTTCACGCGGCACTGCGAAACGGTCAGGTTGCATCCGCAGGTGCAACCTTCTGAGTTCATCCGGCGCAGCGCGCGCTTCTTTTGATCGGCACTCAATCCCTTGAAGCTGACTCCGGGCAATTCCGTGGCGTTCGCGGCATTTTTCAAGAAGAGCTGCCCAGTATCCGCAAATGTTTCAACGCGCGAGTAGATGGGCATGCCGAGCAAGGCGCGAATCTCCTGATCGTAAGCGTCCTTTGGGTAGAGACCGCTGTGCTTGGTCACGACACGGCCTTCGGTGTTGATCAGAAACGTGGTGGGCAGCGCCGGCACTCCGCCGTAGGATCTGACGATCTCGCGCGTGGCCATGACGATGGGATAGCCCATGTTCTTTTCCAGAACAAACTTGATGACCTCGTCGGGCCCGTCATCGTCTTCGGAAATTCCGATGATCTCCAGCTTGTCGCCGTATTCCTGTTTCAGCTGGAGTAGCTCGGGAATTTCGTAGCGGCACGGCGGGCACCACGTGGCCCAGAAATTCACCATCACGACCTTGCCCGCCCAGCTATCCTTGGTCACCGGATTGCCGAAAATGTCCTTGGCATCGAGCGGCGGCGCCGGTTCGGGGTCCTTGACGAATCGAATGACCGGTTGATTGAAATCGAGCCGCTGCGCCGCGGGGCCAGCCGCCGACGAGCGCACGGCGGCGCGCGGCTCGCAGAACAAACCCAGCGCGGCCACGGCTGACAAAGCTAGAACGGGAATGGTCGGGCGAATCATGGCACTTCTACCATTATGAAGTGGTCGGGGAGTCAAAACAAGCGGGGATCGCGTATTGGCACGGGAATGGTAACGCGAGTCGAATCGCGGCTCACGCTCAGCCCGCAAGTGCCCGCAAAGCCGGCAGATCGCAGGCGCCGATTTAAGTATCGGGTTAAAGATGCCAGACTTCGGCGGACGCCAAGTTTATGTTCTCTCCAAAATCGATGGAAAAAAGAACCACGAAAAGTAGCTTAGCTGCGCTTTGCCCTGAGGCCTCGCAAACTGGTTGCCGTGTCTTTTTTCAGCCCATTCGACCTGTCGTGCAGCGGTCCGGTCTTATGTCTTCCGAATCGCTACGGCATCTTTTGTAAAGGAACAATTGTGATTTCGTCGCGGGTGAATTCGAATTGCAAGGTCCAAGTACTCAAGACGCCTTTCCCGCCGACCATCGGGGGCTTGAATTTCCAAAGCTGCGCAGCGGCCAAAGCCGCCCGCGCAAAGTATTTGCTTGGTCCGGAAGATTCGAGTTCGGCCTCCTCCACATTGCCGGACCGATCTACATCCACTTTGACGCGAACCCTTACCGTACCGCGGATAGTCTCCGTTGCGGACTGGAGGACTGCAGGCACGACCTGGTGGGCGACCTCGCCGTGGGTGGGCGCACCTGCTGACAGCCTCGCTACTGTGTTTGTTTCTACTTCATGAATCGTCTCCGGATGAACGAGAGCAGGCATTGGAGTAGGAGCTTTGGAAGGCCGCTCTTCCTCGGCAAGGCTCGCGCTGTGCTTGCCTGTTGGGTGTTCGTGCAGCAACGGGGCTACTTGACTTGGTGCGGCCGGAACAGACGGTTGTTCGCCTTGCGCGATTGGAACTTGCAGAGCCACTGTGCGGTGACGGAACAATCTCGGGCCTGCCAGAATTGCGGCTAGCAACAGCGCGAATCCGATCGTGATCGGTGCGGCGTATCCGTAGAGCCTCGCCGATGGCGCCGACTCCGGGGACATTCGTTGCGCTGCACTTGCCGAAGGGCGGGTTCGCGGCGACCGAGCACGGGCCGGGGACACCGGAGAGTTGCCCACCAGTTGGGCAACGATTTGGGCAACTGTCCATCGGCCTTCAGGGCGACGAAGCAAACAGTGTCGCGCTATTTCGAGGAACGGCTGCTGCAGTGACTGCGGGATCTGAGGGTCGAGATGCTTCGTCGTCGGCACCGGGGGAACACTCCGCGTCAGCGTTTCGACCAGAGTCATGCCAAGGGACCATACGTCACCTGCGGGTGAAATTGCTTGTGACGCCGGGACAACACCCAGGACAGATTCCGGTGGATCGTAGGCAGTCTGAGAGAGAGAGCCGAGACGTGATTCCCCCACGCGGCATAGACCTTCGCTTGATAACTTCAGCTGATCACCGCTTGCCATGATGTCCGCCGGTTGGATGTGACCGTGCGCGAAGCCTTTGCCGTGAAGATAGCCAAGGACGTCCAGGACGGCCTCAAGCATCGCCCGCGTTTCGGCAGACGTCAGCGCTCGACTAGAAAGAACCTGCGCAAGGTTCTCTTCTGCACATTCCATCACGACATAGACCAAGGAAATGCCGTCTAGTTCGGACCGCCCTAGTTCATAAAGAGAAATCAGGTTAGGGTGGGAGAGCTCCGCTGCCTCTCGCCAACGAGAGAGCTGGAGTTCGCCATCTTCCGCCCCTGCAGCGGTCAGTTTGATGGCGGCTTTTACAAGAATTTCGCCCTCAGGCCGCTCCGTGAGGAATACTGCGCTGTGTTCAGATCCACCTAAGTATTGACGCAGCGGGAATTTCCCGTTGACGATTTCGCCTTCTAATCGTTTCCATGTATCGGACATGATTTGGCCTTATCGGAAAGTATGCCGGGGAGTATTCGTTATTGTAACCACGCGCTGAGTCGGGCCTGTCAACCGAATACGGCCGGAGTGTCCATCAGGATACGACAGGAAGACCGCACGTACCGGCACGATTCCACTGTGCTGCTTACTTCCCCGTGACAATCTCCTGCGCATGCCCCGTGAACCGAATGATTTCCAGTCCGCTGGCGGCGCCATTCGCGCTGTAAATTTGATCCGTGATCGAAATTCGTTGTATCCACGGCCGGAGAAGAGTACTCTGCGCACAAAGTAGGCCCAACAGAAATTTCTGGTCAAGACGGTCCCCTCCTGCACCCATGCAGGACACACCCGGAGAGGAGGACAAGCTATGCCAGCCTCATATCAGATCGACAAAACGCGGCGATTGGTTATTAGTACTGCATCCGGCTTCCTGACGGCGGCCGACATATTGGCTCATCAGCGGAAGCTCCTGGTTGATCCCAGCTTCGACCCCGACTGTTCCCAGATCGTGGATTGCACCGCCGTTACGGGAATCGATCTCAGCCCCGACGACGTGCGCGAGGTGACGGCCGCGACGATCTTCTCGGCTCATTCCCGCCGCGCGGTACTCGTTGCCACAGACGAGCAGTCCGGCTTCGCCAGCATGTTCAAAATGATGCGTGAAGCACAGGGCGAATACGGAATCCGGGTGTTCCGCGACCGGGCTGAGGCGTTGCGCTGGACGATCCCCGAACAGCAGGCCTCGTCCAAAACCGCGTAGCAACGGTCCTGGGAGAACCGGGTTCGAATTCGCGCCGTCAGTGTGAGTAGGCGGTAGTATGAAACATGGACTGTCTAAAACACAGCGAAAAGGGCGCAGCGCGAATGAAGAGGGCTATTCTCCTTCCGAACTTGACCATAGAAACACGGCACTTCCGGCTGGCAATTCTTGGACCGATCTAGCCTAATTGCGAAATCAGATTTCGAGCCTGCAAGTTCCGAATAAACACTTGGGTTCATGCAGCCCGGTCGCAATGATAGTGCCATCCGCCGAGACGGTCGTGATAAGTCACGCGGTCCGGCGCTGTAGTAAGGAAGCCCGCCGTATCCCCGTTACTGGGTCGAATTCCAGCCCTTCCGCCATTCCAGTCTCAACCCGAACCTAGAACTTGCTCCAGCTAAATCCCCCGACAGATCTGTACTGTCCGGCCGTTACCGCAGTTGTTTGGAGAGCATTGTCATAGTGGAAAGGGGATTGGGAGGCATCGTCAAACGTGCCGGTGACGATGCTTCCGTACAGACCCACGGGAGCTCCAGGGGCATAGTAAGCTGCTTTCGGTGCGTAGACGACCCCGGCGTTCGGCATGCCTCCGACCCGGATCAGATCGGTCCCCGCGTAAACAATCTGGAAATTGGATGCGACCCCGCTGAATGGCGTTTTCGCGGCGCCGCAGGTAACTTTTCCGTATACATCCGGGTTGGCGGTGACGCCTCCGCTGCACGAGTTGAACCCGGCGAAGCCGGCACCCCAGAGCACGCTGGTGGACGGGGTATACCCGGATTCGCTGGGACAACCCGAAGCGCATTGTCCGGCGAGATTGAATACCACGGGCCCGGAATCGACGACGATCTGGCCGTCCCTCAAGAAATTCAGGCTGTTCACGTTGTAGGTTCCGGCGGTGACATGGACAACGTCGGCGGCGTCAACCTGCAGATTTCCGTATTGGCCGGGCGTGAGAGTATAGACATTCGCGGTCGTGGTCCTTCCGCCGTCGATGAGAGTGGTGGTGCCATTGGACGTGCAGCCCGCGACTGACGCGCACGACGTGCTCACGTTTTGCGTGGTCGTGGGAGGAAGCGGACTCGGGTAGCACGGCACGGCTTTGCATCCCCACGGTAGCGGCGCCAGCAATCCCGCGTTCAGAGTGCTGGCGCCTTGATCGAAGACGGCTTTCCCCGTACCGTTGGTGATTCCGTCCGGGCAAGCGCCGACATTTGTGTTCGGCGCGAAAATGGTCCCGTTAATCATGGCGTTTTTGCCGAGATTCACGTTGCCATTGGTGGCAACGTTTCCGCCTCCCGCCTGCACGTTTGTGCCGCCGTACACGCCGAGATTGGAATTGTAACTGTCGGTGTAATCCGATCCCCGAAAGTCGACGGCCTTGCAACCGGTGCTGGTTGCCTCAATACCGTAATTGAAGATGGGGGTGCTGCCGCGCTCGTATGTCGCCATCACTTGCACGGTAGCGTTTCGTATTCCCCCGACGCTTCCTTGCGAGGTGATCTGCCAGGTTTGTATGACGCCTCCGCCGCCCAGCCATGACACGCCGCCCGCCGGATTCATGCGCAGTAGCGTGGCGTAGGTTGAATAAGAAGCGTTCGGCTCGCCTGCAATCGGCTTGTTCAGCGCGCCCGCGTATGCGGCGACGACCGTTGCGTCAGGATAGTTGGAGTTGACTCCGTTCGTCGCCGAAAGCACTACCGGGCTGCCGTTGTATTGGACGGGATTTGTGGTCATGTCGTACGAGGTAAAATTTGTAGGGGCGGTGTAGTTCGGCGAAGAGAGCCAGTTCATGGTGGTTTGCAGCCCCGCCTCCGCGGCATAACGGGATTGTGTCGCCAGCCGGTAATTCAGGCTCGTCCAGGTCTGCGCCTGCGAGGTGAACATGACTGCGGCGGCGAGCAGACCAAGCATCACCGTCATGATCAGCGCCATGATCAGGGCGACGCCGCGTTCTTTCCGATTATGACGATCTCGATGTTTCATGACTGCACCACTCCTTGTTTCCTGCATTCCGCGTTTCCTGAAATGTTTAATACGCCAGAACATTCGCCGGGGTAGGCTGCAAACGAACCGTGATCCCAGCATTGGCCAGCTCCAAACCCGCCAGGATATTGCGCGGGGCCAGGTTGAAGAACGGTTTGTTCATTTGGGCGTAGACACCGGTTTGCGGGTCGGGCCGGGTGGCTTGCACGGTGACGGTGACGCCGACGTTGGTCACAAACGTGTAGCCCGCGGCGGTCGCGGTCGTGTATTGGTAGCAGGCGACGCCCACACCGCCAACGACGGAAGAAAGCAGGACCTGATCCGCGTTGATCGTACTCACGCCGGGCAGGATCGCAGTGACCGACCGCGTTAGAGTTCCGGGTGCGGCTGTTGTTCCGGGCGTGCACGTATAGCGCACATACACTAGCGAACCGTCGGCGTTGATGTCGCCAAAAATGTTCAGGACGTTCGCCGTGGAGCCGTCCGCGGTGCCGGGTGCCACGACGCCGTTAGGGAATACCCCCAACACATGGATCGGAACGCCCGTGGCATGAGGCTTGCCGAAAACCGCGTTCACCGTCGACGCGCCAACCGCGATCGCTGTCACCAATTCCTCGTTGGCCGTGCCCGCGTCCACCAGGAGTTGTTCGCCCGCGAACATCGAATCGGTGGAGGAGACGATGACGGTTTGGGCCGTGATGCTTGCGCTCACTGGCACGGTTAGTGTTGACGTCGGCAAATTCACGAGTCCGGCCTGTCCGATCTCCTGCTGCATCATCTCCTCGACGCCTCGCACGTTTTCGTACAGGTCGGACTTCTGTTCGGTCCGCGCATACGTTTGTTCCGCCGTGGAGACGGCCGAAAAGATCCCGCCCGCGATGATCATCAGGACCACCAGGCTCGTGAGCAATTCGAGCAGCGAGAATCCTCCGCAGTTTGCACGGCTACAGCGTGGATCAACGTTTTCCCGCGCAAATTCCGGTTGCTCGAAAAGCGGCACGCGGCGTGTTTCGCCCGACTCGCATGGGTCTCGTCGCCCAAGAAATTGTCCAGAATCCCAAAGCACGGAAGACACTTTGACCACCTTTCGCGAACGCTTACAGCCCGCTTGACTTGATGCTGACCAGCGTGGTGGAGGGAGCCAGGCCCTTGACGCCAGCCGCCTGCGTGGACGTGACGACTACGGTGATTGTTTTCAGGCTTGCCGTGGAATCGGTCGAAATGCTCCACGCGCGCGTGTAATAGGCGCCTGTGGAACCTGTCAGGAGGTTGCCGCTTGCGTCCAGATAATCGACGTAGCTCGCGGCTGCCGCGGCCGGGGGAATCGCCCCGACGGTGGCATTGACAGCCATGACTCCGCCCAGTCCGCTGCCTCCAGTGGCATTGGGAGGGAAGACCGTCGTATCGGTCGCGCCGTCGTTGAAATCCAGGCTGATCAGCGATTCGATCTTGTCCTGGGCGTATTCGGTGGCCCGGGTTGCGGTCGCACCCTGCTGTTCGGTCGTCTGAAAACCCAGCACCAACGCGGGAAGGATGCCCACTACCGCGGTAATCAGGATGGCAGCGGCCACCATGCTTTCAACCAGTGAAAAGCCCCGCTCAGATCGAGCAAGGGATTTCCAACGGGCTATGCCTCGCCGAATCCAATCTGCGCTCGTGACTCTTGGGGCCATTTTCGACGCTCCTCAACTCTAGCAGGCTGCGGAAAAGCTCAAAATCTTGTTTTTCCGAGTCACGCTGCGTGCCGGGGAATCTCTCTTTTCCTGGGCTTTAGGGCGCAGAGAGATTCCTCACCGCGTTTGGAATGACAAGGCATGTTCCGCATTCTCCTAGAATGCAACCCAACCCGATCCGGTATAGCTGTATATCGTGGGCTTTCCAGAAACAGTGACCGCAATCGCGGTGTACGAGTTCTGATTGTTGGTAAGATACACGGCGTCGGTCGCGACGATGTTGTCGCTGCTGTCAACAGGATACCCGCGCGAATCAATTTCAATGCAAGCGGTGTTGGACAAGTTCGCGCCGGCCGCTGCGCCTGCAACGCCCACCGTGCAAGCGAGGGGTTGAGCGGTTGAAGTTGTCGCAGTCGTCGGCCCGGTTGTAAGCGAACCGAATCCGAAAGAATCGCCTTGGGACAACGAATTCACGGGGCTGGTAGTCTGGGTACACGGACCGCTATCCCCATCTGTCTTCCAGCAGGCGCTGGACTTGTTCCATTCCTCCATGTGAAAGGTGTTGGCGTTCAGGTCCATGTAAACGCGCGCATGGGTAAAATCGGCGGCCGCGCGCATTCGCGCCAGATTAATCTCGGAAGCAAGTGCGCGCCCGTCTCCCACCATTCGCAAATTGCGCATGATAGAAGTCACTGAGGGCACCGAGATTGCCGCAACGATGCCGATAAGGAGTACGATAATCAGCAACTCCATTGCGGAAAAGCCTAATTCCCCGCAGCCGAGGTGGCGCTCCTCGTGGCTTGCAGGACACGAAAAATGGGTCCGTTCCGGTTTCCTGGAGTGCGCTACGAAGCTAACGGAACGGATATCCAGCTTGGCCTGAATCGAGGAAAAGTAACGGTTCACTCATCACCCCCTGCGTGATCGATTTCGGACGTTCCGGCTGATCTCAGTACTGTACTTCCCCTGAGCCGGACGCTTACTAATGAGCGTTCCCGATGCCATATCGGTTGTAGTGGCTAATGCAATGAAACAAAAGCTGATAAAGAGAGACCCGAGTCCATTTCAGAGGGCATCGCCGGGAGCCGATGTAACATACTTTCCCAAGATGAGGCGCCGAGTAACTCAACCCAAGATCCGACGCACAATAGGCCGGCTGTACCGATGGACTAGTACGAAGGTACGGGATTCGGTTCTCCACGGTGGTCTCAGTGTCAGGTGGCAATGAAGTGAAATGGCATTGTCTCCGTGCGCGTGAACCTTCGTGCCAAAACCCTACTTGGGCCAAGTTCCCCGCGACCTGACAAAAATACCGTAACAAATAGCTTGACATCCACAGTCGTACAGGAGTACTTCCGGGAACACGTACACACATTAGTCCACTGGGCCACGGCGAGGACCACGATGTCTATCGCTCGAAGCGACGTTGAGGCCATCCATAAGACGAAAGTCTACGAGAAGATAGCCCTGCAAATTCAGCGCCTGATTTGCGACGGCGCGCTGAAGCCGGGCGAGAAGCTTCCCCCGGAGCGCGAACTGGCGGGCATGTTTCATGTCAGCCGGGGTTCGCTGCGAGATGCTGTGCGCGCGTTGGAAGTCACGGGCTTTGTGGAAGCGCGCCATGGAGAGGGTACCGTGGTCCGCACTCCTTCCGCCGATTCCCTGCTGAACCCCCTGACTGCGGCATTTCTCCACCGGCGGGAATTCGTAGGCGAACTCCTCGAATTCCGCGCGATGATCGAGCCCGTGTTAGCCAGGCGGGCTGCCCGGCACGCTTCCCTCGAAGATCTGCAGCATCTCCAGAAGATCATTCAGCGCCAGCAGGAAAAGGTCGATCGTGGCGAGCTGGCCATCGAAGAGGACACTGAGTTCCACAATACCATCGCGCACGCAGCCAGAAACGAAGTGGTGCTGAACGTCCTGGACGTTTTCATGGATCTCTTGAAAGAGAGCCGCGAGCAGACCCTGCAAGTGGAAGGGCGGCTGCAGAAATCGCTCGAGGGTCACCGCCAGATTCTGCACGCCATCGAGCGGCGCGATCCTGTCGCCGCGGAAGCCGCCATGCGGCGGCACATCGAAAAAATTGAGGGCATCGTCTTGAACAAAATGTAACTCGAATGGAGGTAAAAAATATGGGTCGGCTCTTCGCCATTGAGATCATTTACCGGGGCATTTTCCAGAAAACCCTGGCCAAGAATATCAGCCGCGCGATCGTCCTCGCGGCGCATGAGGAGGGCAAGCCCGGCATCTCTTTCGGCCGATACGGCGACAGCCCTGAACGCAACGGCATTCCCGCCAAAAGCTTCGCGATCGTCGCCACGGACGACATGACGCTCGAGGAGGGAATGGCCAAGTACGAGCCGAAAGAAGTCGATATCACCATCGCCGTGGACGACACGCTGTGCAAGGGCGTCGAGTCCTGGGCGTGGTACGGTCTTCAGCCCGTGAACAAGCTGCTGAAGCCCGGCGGCACACTGATCGCCACCTCCCGCGAAGAGCCCAAAACGCTCATCGCCATGTCTCATCGTAAGGAATCTCCTTACCAACTCTCCATCGTGAAAGGCACGGTCAGTTTCTCCGGCCTGTGGGTTTACAAGGACGACCACACCGATGTGCGCATCCTGGGCGCGATTTCGCGGATCCTGCCGGAACTGTTCAGCCTGAAGTCCGTACAAAAAGTGATTCTCGATGAGTGGAAGGATCCGGTGAAAGCGCAGTCCGCGGCGAAGGCTCACGAACGAACCACCTCGATCACGGTAACGCCCGATCAGGGCAATCCCGAGGTTCCCTACAAATTCGATCTACCCAAATGGCATGAGATGGGCGACGGCATCGCCATTCCCAGCATTCCGGCCGGCCGCGGGATGGAAGATCCGGTCGCGCACACGCTGGGTGGATTCCAGCCGGACCGCAATCCCACGTTCAAGAAATACACGACTCGCACGATGCGGCCCGTGTTGAACTTCGACACCTGCATCAAGTGCACGCTCTGCTGGCTGCATTGCCCGGACTCCTGCTTCGACGTCACGCCCGAGAATTTGTACGACCCGAACATGCAGGCCTGCTGCGGATGCGGCGTGTGCGAAGCGGTATGTCCCGTAAAAGATTGCGTCACGATGGTGAACGAGGCGGAATTCAGCGATAACGCCAGCCAGTGGGAGATGTGGCGCAAAGACAAGCCGGGCTACGAAACGTGGCTCCAGGCAAAAATCGCAAATCGCGAAGACCGCTCGCACGGTTTCCGCTATCGCGGCCAATACGAGGAGCAAGTTCCCGAAATGCTGAACATCGCCCGCGGGGCCTGACGGTCCAGGGAGGAGAATTGCCATGGCGACAGCAACAGGAGTACAGCAGGAACGAAAAGCGGACGAAACTGCGCTTATTACAGGCAGCGAAGCCATCGCCGTAGCCTGCAAGCTGGCGGACGTGGACGTGGTCACGGCCTATCCCATCCGGCCGTACGACACCGTCATGCAATACGTAGCCAAGCTCGTGGCTAACGGCGATTTGGATTGCGAGTACATCGTCGCCGAAGGCGAGCACTCGCAATTTGAAATCGTGAAACACGCCTCCGCGTGCGGCGCGCGCGTGTTTTGCGGCAGCAGCGGCGTCGGGTGGATGTACGCGATGGAAGCGCTCACCGTGACGCCGGCGCTGCGCATTCCGATGGTCGCCATGGTCGGCAACCGGGCGCTCGACGATCCCGGCGCATTCGGCGTCGAACACAACGACGCGCTGGCCGTCCGCGATCTCGGGTGGCAACTGGTGTGGGTGGATAGCCCGCAGGAGGCGCTGGACACCGCCCTCATTGCCTACCGCGTTTCGGAGGATCGTCGCATTTTCCTGCCTTGTGCGATCAGTTGCGACGGCGCGTTCCTCACGCACTCGCAGGCGCTGGTCAAGATTCCCACGCAGGACAAAGTGGACGAATTCCTGCCGCGCTACAACCGCGCCGACCTGCTCCTCCATCCCGACAATCCCATCACCGTCGCCCCGCAAGGCAATGAAGACTGGGTGATGGAAATTCGCCGTCAAAACTTCGCGGCCATGGAACGCACCGTCGGCGTCATCCGCGAGGCCTACGCCGACTTCGAGCGGATTTTTGGCCGTTCTTACGGCAATCCGTTCTTTGAAGAATACATGACCGATGACGCGGACATCGTGCTGATGGGCATGGGCACGCTTTCGACGCCGGTCAGGGTCGCCATACGAAAGATGCGCCAGGAAGGCAAGAAGGTCGGCTTCGTGCGCATGCGCTGGTTCCGGCCTTTTGCCGCGGAGGAACTGGCGAAATCGCTCGGGCGATTCTCCGCCGTCGGAGTTATCGATCGCGATTACTCGTTCGGCTCGCCGTATCTTGGCGGCGTACTCGCCGGTGAAGTCCGCCACGCGCTCTATCCGTCGCCCGGACGCCGGCCGCCCGTGCTGGGCTTTATCTGCGGTTTGGGCGGACGCGAAGTCACCGTGCCGGATGTCGAGAAAATGGCGGATTCCGTTTACCAGGCGGCCGAGGGCAAGTCGGTGCCGCTCACGCAGTGGATTGGACTTCGGGAGTAGCGGGTGCGGGCTCTCCTGAAAGCCCGCCCAAACATTGAACTGACCAGATTCGCGTCACAAGAGAAAGGGTGGAAAAGAAATGGCGACGTATACGCAGCTTGATCCGACGCAGCAACTCGATCCCTTCAAGTCCCTCAAGAAGCTTCCCCTCGAGGAATACTTCACCTCCGGCCACCGCACGTGCCAGGGCTGCGAGTCGGCGCTGGTGATGAAGATGATGGCCAAGGCCGCGGGTCCGCGCACCATCGTCCTCGGGAGCACCGGGTGCATGTACGTGGCCAACACCACTTACTACAGCACGTCGTGGGTGCTTCCCTGGATGCACACGCAGCTCGGCAGTAGCGGGTCGGCCGCGCTGGGCGCATCGGCCGCTCTGAAGGCGCTGATGCGCAAAGGCAAGATGAAAAATGAGCCGATCAACGTGATCGCGTTCTGCGGCGATGGCGGCGGCGCGGATATGGGCATCGGGGCGATCTCCGCGACGCTCACGCATCCGGACTACAACTGCCTCATTCTGATGTACGACAACGAATCCTACGCCAACACGGACATCCAGCTTTCCGGCAGCACGCCGTGGGGTGCACACACCACGTTCAGCCCTCCGGGAAAAATGAAGCGCATCATGCACCGGCGCTGGAAGAAGAATATGGCGGGCATGATGGCGGCGGGCCATCCGGACTGCAAATACGTGGCGACGATTTGCATGTCGTATGGACTGGCGGGAATGAATTCCATTCGCAAGGCGCTGTCCATCGGCGGCCCCACGTTTATTCACTCGCTCGATCCTTGCCCAAAGGGCTGGGACTACGATCCCTTCCTCTCGCACGAGATGGGTGAACTCGCGGTAACGACCGGAGTTTGGCCAATGTACGAAGTCGAAAACGGCGTGCTGAAGCTCACCGGGAAAACGCAGCAAATCGCGAACAAGAAGATCCGCCGGCTACCCGTGCGGGACTATCTACTGAAGCAGGGACGCTTCGCGCACTTCACAAACGACGACATCGATTACTTCCAATCGAAGGTCGATGACATGTGGACCAAGTGGCTCGTGCCCGGAGTGATCCCGTTCAGCACCGACCTCGAAGCGGAGAGCGCGCCGGATTGACGATTGAATTGGCGCCTACCCTGCGGAACCGGGGCGGAAGAGCCAAACTCGACCGCCCATTCACCTTCTCCTCTCCTGATGAACGCACTTTCGAGGAGGCATCATGTCTGACCCGCGATTGTCCGACTCCCAACAACAATTGGGAGAAAAAATCCTGAACGCTTTGACGAATCTCGCGAAAATGCCGGTCACAGCGCACGAATGGAAATTCATGCCCGAGACCGACTCGTACGAGCTGGTCATCACGACGCCGTGGATCAAGGAAAAAGGTCCAGAGGCGGCAAGCTGGGCGCTGCTCGACGCGCTCGATGTGGCGCACATCAGCGAGTCAACGAGTTTCGTGAGGTTCGAAGCCCCCGGTTTGAAAACGGCGCAAGCCGGCGCTTAAGCCGCATTCCGAGGAGCTGCACGTCGTCGAGCGTATGCGCCGCGTCGGTCACGATACGCTTGTCGACGATTTCACGATCGAAGACCCGAAGGCCTACACGAAACCGTGGAAAGCCTCGCAAACCTTCAAGCCAAAGCCCGGCTGGGAAATCGACGAATACGTCTGGGACAACAACAAGTACGTCTACCACAATAAGTAACACGGCGAGTGTCACTCCGAGCTCTCGCGAGCGGCTCGTGTTTCTTGTAGTTTTGACTCGGCCGCGCAGTTTCCGTGGATGGCATGGAACAGGCTTCAAACTCGTGGAGAAGTTCGGGTACTCTATTGTGACACACTGACAAAGCCGATTTCTGAACCAACGTGGCGGTTTTTGAGGTCAACGAGGAAATTTCAGATGAACCGAATCGCTGTTTTCACACTGCTTGCCGTCTTGACTGTTTCATGCTCGATACCGGCTAAGGCTCAAGGTACCGGTGCCAGAGAATACGCGCACCGCTCCAAGAAGGCGAATAAGAAGGCAGCCAAGGAATATCGGAAAGCCCTGAAAAAATCCGCAAAGGAGCAGCGAAAGGCACTCAAAAAGGCGAACCGTCGCACTGGTCATCGGACTCCAGCAAGTGTTCATTCCTCCGAGTGAAATCCGTACGGCAGGCTCTTCGCAGGGAGTGAGCCTGAAGCGTCGCGCTGTGCTGCCTACTTCCCCGCCACAATCTCCCTCGCGTGACCCGTGAGCCGCATGATGTGCAGCCCGCTGCCGGCGCGGTCCGCGCTGTAAATTAGTCCGCGATCGTCGACCTCGACGTTGTTCGTCTCGATCACTTTCTGGCAATCGGGAGTGATCTTCGGATCGCCGGCGGGATGGCTGATGCCGTCCGAAGGGCAAAACGCCATCGTGAATTTATTCGGCGCGGGAATGAAGTAGGCGACTTCTTCCACAGCAAACGGATCGCGAATATCGAACACGCGCGTCCCCGCATTGAACCAGGAAAAAATGGCGATCTTCCCGTAGTACGGCGGATAAAACGATTCGGCGACCGCGTGGGCCCCGAAGCGGCCGCCCCGGCCGCAGTAATCCCCCGGCTTTTCCGGCACGCGGAATGTGGAGATCGGCCACGGCGTGCCCTCGTTGCTGATGTCCACCATGAACGCCAAGTGCGGCCCCGCGCGATCTCCGCTCGGCCCCGGCGAGCAATGATCGCCGCGCGCCGCTTCGGAGGGCACGACCAGCAGATCGCGCGTTTTCAGTTGCGTGTGCCCCTGAAATTCGGGAATCGGCTGCGCGAAAATCGGAAACGTGGTGTGCGCGCCCTGATCGGGAGACATCACAACGAAGCCGACCTGCGGCGCGAGCATCTCCTCGGTGGTGGGCTTCTTGGGATTCTCAAAGTCGGTGAGCAGCTTCTTGCGATCCAGAATCTGGATGACGCCGTTTGCACCCACCCCGTACGCCGCGTACACGCGGTTCTTCTCCACTCCCGCGGAAATCATGCCGTGAATCGGGATCCCTTCCACCACGCCTTCGTGCGAAGTCGCGCCGGGCTGCTGCCCGAGCAGGCCAAAGTCGCGAATATAAATGGGCTTGGCCGGATCGCTCAGGTCGTAAATCTTCATGTGCTGGCCCTTCCAGCCTTCGGCCGGCGCATTGGCCACCAGGTATGCGACGCCTGTGTCGCACTCCCACCAGCTCTTATGCGTGTGATCGAGCTGATCGACGATCGTCGTAAGGTGCTTTGGATGCGAGGGATCGGTCACGTCGTAAAGTTCCTGCGCCTTCGATCCGAGCGGCCGCAAGAGATACCACTTCCCGTGGACGCCGTGCGGCAAAACGTCCCCGCTGCACACCCGCACCATCTGCGCGCCCCCCGCCTCCTCGCCCGCTTCCGACGAGCCCGGAATATGGGCCAAGTACTTCGTCTTTGACGGGTCAGTCACGTCCACAATAGACGTTCCGTTCGACTCAACAACGCCCGTCAGCGAATTCATCGCGCTGCCGGTGTGATGGCCCACGTAGGCGATTTCGCGCCCGTTCTCGTTGATGATGATCGGCTGGTACGCCGAGCGGCCCTGCAGGTCGTTAAAGCCCTCGAGTTCCATGTTCCACTGCGACTGCTGATCGGCCGGGCTGGGCTTGGGCTCCTGGCTCGTGGGGCCTCCAGTCAAGGAAATCGTCGGAATAGCCGGCCCGTCCGGCGGAAGACTCTGCTGCGTCTGCGCCGCCAAAGGCAAAGCGCCGGCCAATGCAGCGATCACGACAAATTGCAAGCCCCTGAACACGCCCCTATGTTTCACGGTGTGATCTCCCTTTAAATTTCCGCGACCCCACCCACTCACGCTTTCGTCGCGAGCACCCAAATCGTGATGGACGCCTTGAACTTTGCGCAAACCATACGTCCCTCCTCAACTCGGCGTCAACCTCAATTGTGAGTGCAGCCGGAATCGCCCCCCTGTTTAAAGCCCAGTAATGAAGTATTCACCAAAGGTTAATGTCCCGCCCCCTCATTCCATGAGAATTTCTGCCCGGCACAATCCGCCCCCGTGTGCAATTTCCAGGAGGAAATCGACGTGAAGAAAGCACTTCTCGCACTAGCAGTCTCGATCGCCTTGGCCGGCAGCATCCAAACCGCCAAAGCGCAGGACGACAATTCCGATTTTTCCGGCTTCAAGCCAGGCACTCTCGTGCTCACCCGCAGCGTCTACGTTGGCACCCCGGACCTACTCGTGCCCGGCGTAACCGTGCTGCCCCCGGGCTGCGTAAATGAAACCGTGAACGTCCCGCTGATCGCCGGAGGCACGGTCGCGGTGGCGGTCGCCTGCAGCACTCCTACGAATGACGGGACCTTCCCCGACGTCTTCAACAACGCCGCGGCGGACGGTCATTTTGGCGTCACCTCTCCGATTTTCTTGGACAACCTGACGACGAGCGGCGAAAGAATCGGTACGCTTCCCATCCCCAGCGATCAGATCGTCACCAGCTTCAGTTCAAAGTCCGAACTCGCCCTCCATCTCTCGACCGACGGGAAGTCGGTCACATTTGTGGGCTATCGTGGCGGCCCGGGCTTCGTGACCGCGCCGAACATCTTCGACGTCTCGAACGGCAATACACCGGGCCTCATCGATCCGACGAACGCCGCGGTCGGCCAGTACTACCGCGCGGTTGGTGAAGTCGACGCCCACGGCCACCTGCAAATCACCGAGGGCAACGCCTACAGCGGAGACAACGGCCGCGGCGCGGTCAAGGGCGACAACGGCCTCTACTACCTGGTTGGCAACGACAACAGCGGAAACCTCTCAAAGAAACAGGTCACGACGACAGTCGTCGGCGAGTTGCTCGTCAATGACACCGGCGCGGAACTGCTCGTTCCCGGGCAGGCGCCGCCGGTCCCGCCGAACAACCTCAAGATCGGCGACTTCGAGATCACCCAGATCACCGACCCGTCCACGGGACAGCCCTACGCGGCGGACAAGGCCGGCAAGGATAACAACTACCGCGGCATCACGATCTTCGATCACACCCTGTACATCACCAAGGGCAGCGGCGGGAACGGCATCAACACCGTCTACCAGGTGGGCACGCAAGGCGTGCTACCGACTGGCGATCAAGCCACACTCGCCCAGGTGCCCATCACGATTCTCCCTGGCTTTCCCAGCACGCTCGCCAGCGGCGTCGATCCCGGCAACGGAGCTGCGACCCCTGTCTTGTATCCCTTCGGCGTCTGGTTCGCAAACTCGAAGACGCTTTACGTCTGTGATGAAGGGGACGGCGTGCTGGCGACGCCGGCCGTCAACGGCAATGTGGCCACCCCCTACGCTCAGGGGGAGGCCGGTTTGCAAAAGTGGATTCTGTCGCAGGGCGTCTGGAATCTGGCCTACGTCATCAACAACGGTCTCGACATCGGCTTTCCGTACAGCGTGGAGGACTACCCGACAGCCCTTAATCCCGCGACCGGCGGCTGCCGGAACCTCACGGGTGGTGTCAGCGAAGACGGTCTCGTGACTGTCTACGCCGTGACATCGACCATTAGCCCCAGCGGAGATCAGGGCGCTGACCCAAACTTACTCGTGAAGGTTACGGACCGGCTCAACGCCACGACCCCGAGCGGCGATGACGACGGCGGACTCGATCACTTCCGAACGATCCGCAAGGCGAAGTCCGGCGAAGTCTATCGCGGCGTGACGTGGGCTCCGCAGGACCGGGACGAATAGCAAACCACGACGAGACCCTGGAGCGGACGGTAGCGCACCCGTTCGTGAAAAAACAAATCCCGGGCCGATCTGCAAATCGGTCCGGGATTTTTCTTTGCGTCGATGCGCGGGGACGACGTTAGCCGCACTCGCGAGTCGACCACTCAATGCGTCATGTCGAAGAGGATGTAGTTGATCCCGATCCGGTAGGCCAGCGAAGTGTCCCGCTCGGGATAGTGAGGATCGTTGGACCATTCCCAGGCGTCGCCGACGTCGGAATTGTGGCAGATCGCCACCATGATGCGGCCATTGTCGTCGCGAATGGCCCGCCAGCGAGGCGTCCGCATGTCATAGGAGTAGGGCCAGCCGCCCCACAGAAAACGCGTGCCGGGAATCTGGAACCGATTGTCCAGGTCGTACATCACGTGGAAAATTTCATCGCCGTCTTTTAAATCCTCGATCTTTCGCCCGGGAAAAATCATTTCAAATCCGCGTATAAGCTCTTCCCATTCGTAGTTTCCGTGCGTGTCATCGGAAAAGAGAAATCCGCCGCGCAGCAGGTATTCCCGAAGGCGCGCCGCCTCGTCGGGCGTAAGGTCCCAGCCGTTGCCATGCTCCATATAGATCCATGGCCAGTTGAAGAGGTCGTCGGAATCGGCGTCGACCACCTGCTCGATTCCCCGGGCATGCAAGCGCGTGAGGCGCCGCACGCCCATCGTGAATTGCCGGTCCGCGCGCGGATAATCCGCTCTCCAAAGCCTGATCGCTCGGAAATCGTGGTAGTCATCGTTGGTGCGGAAATGATAGCGGGCGAAGGCCCATTCGGCCTTGTCTTGCGCATCGGGGGGAAGCGCGGGCGTTTCTTCGTCATCCTCGAACACCCGGCCCTGGTACGCGAGCGCACCGGCGCTCAGGCTGGACAAGAGGACCGCGGTCGCGATAACGGCGAAGAGCTTCATGCGGCGCCTGCCAACCATTGTGGCACGTTCGGCCCGTCCGTGCTTGCGCTTCGGCAATAAGGCCTAGGTTAGCGAAGGATCGCGCAGCGACGCGGGAGCCGGCGGCGCTTCACCGGGCAACACAGGAACGCGCTTGCGCCGGCGGACCCGTTGCTGAAAGCGATCCATGTAGAGGTAGACCACCGGCGTGGTGTAAAGCGTGAGGACCTGGCTCACCATCAATCCGCCGACGATGCTGATTCCGAGGGGCCGGCGCAGCTCCGCGCCCGTGCCGATCGCCAGCGCCAATGGCAAGCCTCCAAACAGCGCCGCCATCGTCGTCATCATGATCGGGCGAAAACGCAGGAGGCAGGCCTGATAGATGGACTCCTCCGGTGATTTCCCGGAACGCTCCGCTTCGAGCGCGAAGTCGATCATCATGATCGCGTTCTTCTTGACGATGCCGATGAGCAGCACGATGCCGATCAGCGCGATCACGCTTAAATCCAGATGAAACGCCAGCAGCGCGAGCAACGCGCCAACGCCGGCCGAAGGCAGCGTCGAGAGAATCGTCACCGGATGGATGTAGCTTTCGTACAGCATTCCGAGCACGATGTACACGGCCACAAGCGCGGCCAAGATCAGCCAAGGCTGGCTGGAGAGAGAAGACTGGAACGCCTGCGCGTTGCCCTGGAAGGTCGGATGAATGTCCGACGGCAGCCCCATGCGCAGCACGGCCGATTCGATCTCCGTCACGGCGTCGCCCAGCGCGACCCCTTCGCCCAGGTTGAACGAAATCGTGACTGCGGGAAACTGGCCCTGGTGGTTCACGGCGAGCGCGGTGTTTTGCGTCTCGTAGTGCGTGAACGCGCTCAGCGGAACCTGCGTTCCATTGGACGAGCGAACGTACAGGCCCTGAATCGCATCCGTGCTGTTCCGGAAGCCGGAATCCACTTCCTGCACCACGTGATATTGATTGAGCTGCGTGTAAATCGTGGAGACTTGGCGCTGCCCGAAGGCGTCGTAGAGCGTGTTGTCGATCGTGCTCGGCGAGACGCCCAATCGCGACGCCGTGTCGCGGTCGATCACCAGCGTCGCTTGCAGCCCCCGCGTCTGTTGATCGCTGGCAATGTCGCGCAGTTGCGGCAGCTGCTTCATCTTTGCTTCGACGCGCGGCGCCCATTCCTCCAGGTCGTTCAGGTTTTCGCTGGATAGCGTGTACTGGTACTGCGAACTGCTGATTCTTCCTCCCACGGTGATGTCTTGATAGGACCGCAAGAAGAGAGTCGCTCCTGGAACAACCGCCAGTTTCCTCCGCATGCGGGCAATCACTTGATCGACGTTGACGTTTCGCTCGGAGATCGGCTTTAGCTCAATCTGCATGCGCGCCGTATTCTCCGCTCCGCCGCCGGTATTCGCGCTGACGGCGCTTACGGCCGGGTCCTTCAGCACGATGTCGATGTATTGCTTCAATTTGTCCTGCATCACGGCGAAGGAAGTGTCCTGCGCTCCCACGATGTTTCCGGCCATCAAGCCGGTGTCCTGCTGCGGGAAAAAGCCCTTGGGAATCACGATGTACAAAAACACGCTGAGGCAGATCGTCGCGCCCGTCACCGCCAGCATGAACGGCTGATGCCGCAGAACCCACCGCAGCCCGGATGCGTAGACGTCCATCGACCACTGAAACACGCTCTCGCTCGCCCGATAGAATCTTCCGTGCCTCGCGCCCTTTTCCGATTTCAGAAATCGCGCGCACATCATGGGCGTGGTGGAAAGCGAAACACACAGGGACACCACGATCGCCACGCTCAGCGTGATGGCGAATTCGCGAAAGAGCCTCCCGATAATTCCGCCCATCAGCAGCAGCGGAATGAAAACGGCGATCAGCGAAATGCTCATCGACAGCACCGTGAATCCGATTTCGCGCGAGCCCTTCATCGCAGCGGCCAGCGGCGTTTCGCCTTCCTCCAGATAACGGGTGATGTTTTCGATCACCACGATCGCGTCGTCCACCACGAATCCGGTGCAAATCGCCAGCGCCATCAGGGACAGGTTGTCGAGGCTGTAGCCAAGCAAATACATCACGCCGAAGGTGCCAACGATGGACAGCGGCACGGCGATGCTGGGAATCATCGTGGCCCACGCGTTGCGCAAGAAGAGGAAGATCACCATCACTACGAGCGCGACGGTCAGCATCAGCGTGAATTCGATATCCTTCACCGACGCGCGAATCGTGGTCGTGCGGTCGAACGTGGGCAGCAATGTGACCGACGGCGGCACGGAGGCGCGCAATTCCGGCAGCAGCGCCTTGATGCGATCGACCGTCTCGATGATATTCGCGCCGGGTTGCCGGCCGATCCCGATCACCACGGCCGGTTCCCCGTTGGAAAATCCGGAGTTCCGGAGATCCTCGATCCCCTCGGTGACTTTGGCAATGTCGCTCAGCCGCACAGGCGCGCCGTTGTGGTACGTCACGATGAGCGGGGCGTATTGTTCTGGCTTCAGAAGTTGATCGGTGGCAAACAGCACCCAGCGGCTTCCTCCGTTCTCCAGATTTCCTTTTGGGCTGTTGGCATTGGCCGACTGCAGCGCGCTACGCACCGCTTCCAGGCTGATCCCGTAGTGGGCCAGCGCGTTGGGATTCACATCCACGCGGACGGCGGGCTTGGCACCGCCGTAGGTATTGACCTGGCCGACGCCGGTCACCTGGGAAATTTTTTGCGCCAGGATCGAATCCGACAAGTCGTAGAGGTGGCTTCTCGGAATCGTGTCCGAATACACGGCCAGATCCAGAATGTCCGTTTCCGACGGATTGATTTTTCGATACCAGGGGAGGCTCGGCAAATTGGGGGGGAGTTGCCCCGCCGCGGCGTTGATCGCCGCCTGCACGTCGCGCGACGCCGCGTTGATGTCTCGATCGAGATCGAATTGAAGCGTGATGCCCGTGTTGCCCAACTGGCTCGAGGAAGTCATCTGCGTGACTCCCGCGACGCGCCCGAATTGGCGCTCGAGCGGCGTGGCCAGCGAAGATGCCACGGTTTCCGGGCTCGCGCCCGGCAATTGCGCACGAACGTAGATCGTCGGGAAATCCACGTGCGGAAGCGCCGCCACGGGCAGCAGATAAAACGCGACACCGCCGGCGAGCAGGATGGCAATGCTCAGGAGAGAAGTCGCAACGGGTCGTCGTATGAACGGTGCGGAGATGTGCATTTTGGCCCGGAGTATTTCCCGCTGCTTCTCCCAAAGGGTTGAATTCTACAGTGTTAGAGGGGCGGAAGCCCCGCTTCGGTTTCAAGAATTCCGCGTTGCGAACTCCAATATCCTCTCAAGGATTGCGCGCGCCGGTTTGAAACTCGTCCGCATCGACAAGAGGCTAAACAGGCTGCGGAAAAACTCACATTTTGTCATTCCGAGGCCCGCCGGAGGCGGCCGAGGAATCTCTCTTTTCCTGCGTTTAGACCCAAGAGAGATTCCTCGCTTCGCTCGGAATGACAAAATAAATGCTTTTTCCGCGGCCTCTAAAGCCGCCCGTCAGGCGCGCCGATAGATTTTGTTGGAAGTGCAACGTGGTGTACATCCGCGCGTCTCAATTGTGGGGCATTATTTCCGTCCCCAATTCAATTTCTGGATGGAATGAATATACCCGCAACCGCGCAGGCGGATGTCAACGTCCTGTAGATGCGCCACTTACGAACGGCGACCCTTTGTACCGGGTCGGCCACCAAACATGAAACGTGCTACGCCGGGATTGTTTCTCGCGCCAAGCTTCCCTACACTTAGGGCGCTCGATTCCGGGGCATTCCACATGAGGGCTCGTACCGTTGCTGACTGACACCCTGCGCGAACAAAGCCGGCGAGGCTTGATGCACCCGATCCAGTACGATCTGGTTGTGATCGGCAGCGGGCCTGCCGGACAAAAGGGCGCGATCGCCGCCGCCAAGCTCGGTAAGCGCGTGGCCATGGTCGACCGCAATGACATGGTCGGTGGGGTCTGCATTCATGGCGGCACGGTTCCCAGCAAGACGCTCCGCGAAGCGATTCTCCATCTCACCGGATTCCGGCATCGGTCGTTCTACGGCTCGGACTACGTTGTCAAGGACCGCATCTCGATTCGCGATTTGGCCAATCGCGTTACCCAAGTCGTCGAGCGCGAAACCGGCGTGGTGCGCGACCAGTTGCGCCGCAACGGGATCGATCTGCTTTGCGGTACCGCGCAGTTCCTCGATGCCAGTACGATCGAGGTGCAAGGCGCGACGGAAGCGCATATGCTCCACGCCAGTCACGTTCTGATCGCCTGCGGCACTCGCCCGTCCCACCCCGAAGACATCCCTTTCGACGGCAAGAAAATCATCGCCAGCGACCAGTTTTTCTCCATGGACGAAATTCCGCGCGAACTCATCATCGTGGGTGGCGGCGTGATCGGCCTCGAATACGCTTCGATGCTGGTGGCCATGGGGGTTGAGGTCACGCTGATTGAGCAGCGCCCCAACTTGCTGGAATTCGTCGACACGGAGATCGTGGAAGCGCTGCGCTATCACATGCGCCGCCAGGGCGCCATCTTCCGCACCGGCGAAAAAGTCACTGGGATACAAATGGACGAGCGCGGCCGCGTCGTCGCGAATCTCGAAAGCGGCAAGCACATTCACGCCACCTGCCTGATGTACGCGGTCGGACGCCAGGCCAACACCGATCTTCTGAACCTCGGAGCAGCGGGCGTCGAAACCGGCGCCCGCGGCAAGCTCATCGTGAACGATCGCTTCCAAACCTCGGTCCCAAATATCTACGCCGCCGGCGACGTTATCGGCTTCCCTTCCCTCGCTTCCACGTCCATGGAACAGGGCCGCGTCGCCAGTTGCCACATCTTCGGCGCCCCCGCCGAAATGAGCACCGCGCTCCTCCCCTACGGCATCTACACCATCCCCGAAATTTCCATGGTCGGCCAGACCGAGACCACGCTAACCGAATCGCACATCCCATTTGAAGTTGGCATCTCGAAGTACGAAGAACTCGCCAAAGCCCAGATCGTCGGCGACCACACCGGCATGCTGAAAATTCTCTTCCACCCCGAGACGCGCAAAGTCCTCGGCGTCCACGTCATCGGCGAAAACGCCGCCGAGATCGTGCACATCGGCCAGGCCGTCCTCTCCTTCGGCGGCACGATGGACTATTTCCGCGACACGGTCTTTAACTATCCGACCTTCGCAGAAGCGTACAAAGTCGCTGGCCTGGATGGCTTAAACAAACTGTGAAATTGGTGGTGGGTGAGGGTGCTGCCCCCTCCCGGCACGCTAATCAGGCGTTTTCCGGGGTTTATTCATAAGACCCCGCTGCACGGCTGGTGCTACCCACCGTCAAGCAGAGTCGTATTATCGGGTCGATGCTAACGCTCATCATTTCTCTAAGATATTAAGATATTGATTCCCACTCGAGATTTCAAGTAGGAGGCTCCCTGCGAGCGATGTTTGACGCGCGGCTTCGCGCCCTGATAGTTTTGGACCCTATGTCCGGGCTTCACATTTCACAAAATAAGAACAGTGGACGGAGAGGATGAAGGTCCCCCCATCCTCGCGCGTCGCTTTTCAGGGCGAGCGCGGCGCCTTCAGCGAAGAAGCGGCGGTCAAGCTCCTCGGCGAGGACATCCAGCTCATCCCTCGGACCACATTCGAGGCGCTCTATTCGAGCATCCTCGACGGCGTCGCGGATTACATTCTCGCGCCGATAGAAAATAGCCTCGCGGGGTCCGTTCACCGTTCCTACGATCTGCTGATTTCGAGCGGCTTGCACATTCAGGCCGAAGTTGTCATCCCCATCGCCCACTACCTGATCGGCGTTCCGGGAGCGACGTTCGAGCGCATCACTCAGGTTTCCTCGCATCCCGTCGCGCTCGCCCAGTGCGAACGATTCTTTGCGAGCCATCCGGCCATCAAGCGCGTGGCGACCGACGACACAGCAGGAAGCGTGCGCGAAGTGATGGCCGCTGGCGACCCGACGAGAGCGGGCATCGCGAGCAAACGCGCGGCCAAGGTCTACGGCGCGCAGATCCTGCGCGAGCGCCTCGAAGATCATCCGGAAAATTATACTCGCTTCTTGCTGCTCGCGACCTCAGCCGAGATCGCTGAAAACGCAGACAAACTCTCGCTCGTCCTGCACCTCGCGCACAAGCCAGGATCGCTGTGCTCTGCCCTGGGCGCATTTGCAAAACGCAATCTGAATCTGCTGAAGATCGAGAGCCGCCCGATTCCCGGCACGCCTTGGAGCTACTGCTTTTACCTCGATCTGCAGGCATCGCTCAACGATGCCGATACGCGCGCCGCGCTCGCGGAAGTCGAGCGGTTCACGGATTCCGTGAAGGTGCTGGGCTGCTACCCGCAAACCAAGGGATGAGGGATCCGCGGAAGATGGGCGGGCAAAAAAACCAAAAGCACTTCAGTGGCTGAAGCCAATTTTAGCTTAACGCCTTACGGCCGGGCTGAAGCCCGGCCCTCCAAACTGACCAGACGAACCAGGAACCCGCGCGCAGCAACGAATTTGCAGCGGTAGCCGTGCAAAATACATCCGGGCCGGGAGCCACTCGAAAACTGCTCTCCCGGCCCGAATTGTTCTCGACCATGCGTGAATTTCTACTCACGAAGCAGCCCGGGCGTCAGTTATCCCCGAGCTCGTTCACGTAGTCCAGCAGTTGACCGGCTTGTTTCACGAGCGAGTCCGCGGTGCTCGCGGGCACGTTCGTGTTGTTAAATTCCGCGCCCTCCAGCAGTTCCAGCATCTGGCCCGCCAGCAGGTCGCGAACCGTTGTGACCCCGGACAGCTTGCCTTCGAGCTTCGAGTAAGTGGAGTCGCTCCCGGTTAGAGCCTTGGTCGAAATGCGCAGGCTCGTGCGGCCCAGCGAGGCGTTGGGTGCGTTGATCTGTTTGAACGCCTGAGCCAGCTCGACGAACTCTTCGCCGGCATCGCCGGTCAAGCTGCTCGGCAAGGCCCATGGCTCCAGAACTTCGGTCAGCGTGCGTCCTTCGTGCTGGTAGTCGTCCTGCAGACCCGCGAGCACCAGCATCGTCGGACGAATATCGGTGTGGTCCGACCAAATGTCGTTGTCCACGCCTTCATTTTTCACTCCCGGACCGACGATGCCCAGCCAGGTGTGCACGATTTCCGGCTGGATGCCGCCGTGGTTCCAAGAGTTCCCGGAGTTCTGGAACACGCACGCGGAATTGCAATTCGGCGCACCTGTCAGGAAGAAGTAGTCGGGGTCGCCAAAGAAGGTAAACGTAGCAGTCCGCGACGCATCACCGGTGATCATGTGAAGCAGCTTCAGCTCCACGGGGTCGGCCATTGCGACCATGAGTTTGTCCGTGGCTCCCGTTCGAGGGTTAACTGCCGTCAGGCCTGCGGCGGCCTTCTCGAATTGACGCGCCAGCGAGTCACCCGCCGAAGGCTGGCCATCCACATAAAATGACGGGGACATGTCAAAGGTGATGTCGAACCCGGTCGTAACTGGGGGAGTGGGTTCGGTGGCTAGCAGTCCGGTCATGTTTGTGGTGAATTCGCCGATCACGGTCTGGTTCCCCATCGTGTAGACGCACGGGACCTTCACGCCGTCACACCCTTGGTTGAAGGGTGCGCCACCGGCAAAGTGATCGTTTTCATCGGCGGTAATGACAAAGAGGGTGTTCTTCTGGGTGATCCCATCCTTTTCCAGGCGGGCAAAGAACTTCCCAAAGGCTTCGTCATAGGCCGCCAGTTGAGCCACGTAGCAGACATCACCCGGCCCCAGGCCGCCCTGCTCGGGATCGCTGACGCAGGCCGGCGGCACGATTTGGGCATTCCAATCGAAATCGTGGTTATCGTGGGCATCCGCAATGTAAGCATAGGTGACCGGGACACCGTGTTCCTGCATCGCCGCCACGTAGGAGAGTGTTTGCGCAGCGGTCGGGTCAAAGCCGGGGAAGCCCAAATTCGGCGGGTTGTCGGTGTCCTCAATTGGGTTGCCATCGAGATCGAGCATCGGCCCTGCGCCCGGGCTGATCACGGGCTTCACGAACAAGTGGCCGTACAGCGCCTTGAACCCGTTGTAGCCTCCGGGCTCGTCGGGTAGGAGGTCGGGCTCGCCGTGGTTCGCTTGGGAACAAACGTCGTTGCCCTTCGCACAGTGGATGGCGATGCCCTCGAAGTCCGCGACCGCTCCATCGAAGTTCGTATTCACCAAATTCTGGGCGAAAGCCAGCTCCGTGGGATCGTTGGCAAATACGGTGCTGATGTCGCCAAAAACGTTCTCAAGTTCAATGTTCGCCGTGGAAGCAGCGCCCACGTTGCAGCCTGCGCGCGTCCAGGAAACCCACGGCGCCGGAGCATTCTTCCCTTCTGGGGTGATCATATAGTAGCTCGGGTCGCCGGCATTCTGAATCTTGTCCGTCCAGTATTCGAACGAGGAGGTGAACCGTGGATTCGTGGGCGTCGAGAAGTAGTCAAAGTCGTTGGCAACCGGCTGGCCGTGACGGTCACCGTAGACGCCCGTAATCGACGTAATGATGTCATCTGCCGTGTGGGAGATCAGCGGGGTGTAGTGGTTGTTAAGCACCGTGCCATTCCCAGTAAGGAAGTTGTACAGGTTCGGCATCTGCTCGACGTCCGAGGGCACGTTTGGATTGTCGCGGCGGAAATGAACGTTGTCGAATTGGATGTAGATCACGTGTTTGATGGGGCCGCTGAGCTTGCAGCCATCCTGATCGCCTTCATCCGGCATCGGCACAGGCGCCTTGGCGGGAGACGGAGCTGCGTAAAGCCCGGGGGCGGCGGGGGCCAGCACCAGCGCAAGGACCGCGATCAAGGCGAGTGCGCGCCGCAGGGTGTCGCGAAGCGATTCCGAAAAGCGAGTGAACACACGAGTACGCGAGAACCTATTCTTTTTCACGAGCATCCTCCTGAAAAATCGTCCGATAACTTCAAGGCCCTTTTTTGTAATCCGTTTTGGGGATGCAAAGGTGAAAACGCGCTCAATTCTCGATGAATAACCTATGAAAAAGTGCTCCCGCCCGCCGCAGTCACACGCTCTCGCGATTCCTCCTCGTATCGGGAATTCACTGTAGGCACTGGCACAGAGCGGCCCGACCGGGCATAATGTGTCTGCTCCAACCAGAGCCGCCACACACCAGAAAAACTGAAACGACCGGATCGTCACAGGAGGATTTGTGCGGGTTTACTACGAGAAAGACGCGGATTTGAATTACATCAAGGACAAGAAAATTGCCGTCATCGGTTTCGGATCGCAGGGCCACGCCCACGCCATGAATCTGGCGGATTCAGGATGCGACGTAATCGTCGGATTGAAACCCACGAGCGCGTCCGTCGCCAAAGCGCAGAAGGCCGGGCTGCAAGTCATGTCCGTGCGCGAAGCTTCTGAGAAGGGCGATATCGTCATGATTCTGACGCCCGATGAGCTGACGCCGGGAATCTATGCCTCTGACGTGGCGCCCGCGATGCGCGCCGGGAAATACCTCGCCCTCGCGCATGGCTTCTCCATCCATTTCGGATTCATCAAGCCGCCGAAGGAAGTGAACGTCTTCATGGTCGCTCCCAAGGGCCCGGGGCACCTCGTGCGGCACCAGTTTTCGCAGGGCGCGGGAGTTCCGTGCCTGCTCGCGATTCACCAGGATCCCACCGGCGACACGAAGAAGATCGGGCTTGCCTATGCCATGGGCGTCGGCGGCGCCCGCGCGGGCGTGATTGAAACGAATTTCCGCGAAGAGACCGAAACGGACCTCTTCGGCGAGCAATCGGTGCTCTGCGGCGGCCTTACCGCGCTGATTCAGGCGGGATACGAAACGCTGGTCGAAGCGGGCTACGCCCCCGAGATGGCCTATTTCGAATGCTGCCACGAAATGAAGCTGATCGTGGACCTCGTCTACGAAGGCGGCATCTCCGAAATGCGCTACTCGATTTCGAATACGGCGGAGTACGGGGACCTGACGCGCGGCCCGATCGTGATCGACAAGGCCACGAAGGAGCGGATGAAAACGATTTTGGCCGACATTCAATCCGGCAAATTCGCCAAGGAGTGGATGAACGAAGCCGCCACCGGCCTGAAAAATTTCAAACAGCTCCGCGAAGCCGGCCAGAAGCACCCCATCGAAAAAGTCGGCGCCGAGCTGCGCTCTATGATGCCCTGGATGAAGAAGAACCGGGTAATCGCGGAAGGCGCGTAAGGGCAGCGTCCGTCAGGCGCAGCAATAATTCTCCGTGGCCCTCGCTTTTCTCTGTGCCCTCTGTGTTAAAGGGTTTGCGTCGTCAACAGGTCCAAAAACCTAACACAGAGCACACAGAGAAAACCGGAGGGCCACGGAGAATCTTGCGCCACCGACAGATGGCAATTTGTCTAGCGCGCACAGTCGCGAACAGGTTTTCACGAGTCACCAGTAACAAGTCACCAGTCACCGCCTTTCTCCGGAGGCCCCATGGATTCGCGTCTCAGGGAACGCAGCCGCATCATCGTCGACGGCCCATCGCGGGCCCCTGCGCGCGCGTATTTTTACGCCATCGGCCTTACCGACGCCGACCTCGCGAAACCCCTCGTTGGCATCGCCAATACCTGGATCGAAGCGATGCCCTGCAACTCGCACCTGCGCAAGCTCGCGGAAAAGGTGAAGGAAGGCGTGCGCGCCGCCGGCGGCACGCCGCTCGAATTCAACACCATCGCCATCAGCGACGGCGAAACCATGGGCACCGAGGGAATGAAGGCGTCGCTCGTCAGCCGCGAAGTCATTGCCGATTCGATCGAGCTCGTCGGCCAGGGCTACATGTTTGACGCGATGGTTTGCCTTTCCGGCTGTGACAAGACGATCCCGGCCACCGCCATGGGGCTCACGCGCGTGAATGTCCCGGGCCTTGTGCTCTACGGCGGCTCGATCCAGCCCGGAAGATTCCGCGGGCACGACGTAACGATTCAGGACGTGTTCGAAGCCGTCGGCGCGCACTCTGCAGGAAAAATGACCGACGCGGACCTGAAGGAAATCGAGAGTGTCGCATGCCCAGGAGCGGGCGCCTGCGGCGGCCAGTTCACCGCGAATACGATGGCGATGGCTCTGGAGTTCATCGGTCTAACGCCGATCGGCCTCGGCAACGTGCCCGCTACCGATCCACGCAAAGATGACGCCGCGTATCGCGCAGGCGTGCTGGCGATGGAGCTGCTGCGCAAGGGCATAACGCCACGGCAGATTCTTACGCGCCAGGCTTTTGAAAATGCGATTTCCGCGGTGGTTGCAACCGGCGGCTCGACGAATGCCGTTCTGCATTTGCTCGCAATGGCGAAGGAAGCGGAAGTCGATCTTCGCCTCGAAGATTTCGGCGATATCAGCGCCAAGACCCCGCTGCTCGCGGACATGAAGCCGTGGGGAAACTACACGGCAGTCGATCTGTATAACGCCGGGGGCACAGCGCTGCTCGCGAAGCGCTTGCTCGACGCCGGCCTGCTGCATCGTGGCCAGATGACCGCCAGCCTCAAGACGCTCGACGAAGAAGCGCTCGGTGCAAAGGAACGTCCGGGACAGGACGTCGTGCGCCCGCTTTCCAATCCGATCAAGGACACCGGCGGCTTGATGATCCTCAAGGGGAACCTCGCCCCCGAAGGATGCGTGCTGAAATTTTCAGGCCATGAAAAGCCGTTTTTCCGCGGACCCGCCCGCGTGTTCAACCGCGAAGAAGACGCTATGGACGCCGCAGTGAAGGGGCAAATCAAGAAAGGTGACGTGGTCGTCGTCCGCTACGAAGGCCCGCGCGGCGGACCCGGCATGCGCGAAATGCTTGGGCTGACGGCGGCGCTCGTAGGTCAGGGACTGGGCGAGGACGTCGCGCTGCTCACTGATGGCCGCTTCAGCGGCGCGACGCGCGGCCTCATGGCAGGTCATGCCGCACCCGAAGCCGCGCGCGGCGGACCCATTGCTGTCGTCGCGGAAGGCGACCAAATCGTTTTTGACCTCGCCAAGAAATCCTTGCATCTCGATTTGAGCGAAGATGAAATCAAGTCGCGCCTCGCAAAATGGAGAGCGCCGGCGCCGCGTTACAAAACCGGCGTCTTCGCGAAATACGCAGCCCTCGTAAGCTCCGCCAGCCTCGGCGCCATCACGCAGGTCGAGTAGCGCCTTCGATCCGTACTTTCGCGGCAATAAAGACTGGTTTGTAGGGCACGGCTTCAAGCGTGCCGAAAATCGATTGTCATCGAAACGGCTTCAGCCGCTGGCTGTTTGAAGTGGGCGTCGCCGCGAAGCCTGTGGGTTTTCTCCCAGCCATGCTATAACTGCGACAGACTAAAGTCCGCCCCACGTGCCATCCGAAAGGAGTCCCCGTGAAAAACGCGCGCCGACTTAAGAGCTCCATTCGCCTGAGCGCACTGATCACCACCACAACATTTCTGCTACTTGCAGCCGCGGCGGTCGCCACGGCCGACTCTCTCGTTCTGAAGGAGCAGGGCAGCTTCTTCGTCGGCGGCCGCTCGGTTTTCACGGATGCGCTCACCGGATCGACGACCGGATTTTTGGGCACGGGCATCAACACCGGAAACATCACCGTGGATCAGATGTACGTGCAATACCAGATTCCCGAGGGCGCCGATTCGCACGTGCCGGTGGTGATGGTGCACGGCTGCTGCCTCAGCTCGAAAAGCTACGAGACCACGCCCGACGGCCGCATGGGTTGGAACGAATATTTTCTGCGCAAACATCGCGCCGTGTATCTGCCCGACCAGGTTTCGCGCGCGCGCTCCGGCTTCGACCTGACGATCTACAACGAAATCAAACTGGGCAAGCGCCCCGCGAGCGACATGCCCGAACTTCGCACCGCGACGCACGAAATCGCCTGGCTGCTCTTCCGCTTCGGGCCCAGCATGGGCAAGGCGTTCGCGGACGAGCAGTTTCCAGTGGAAGCGTTCGAGGAATTCGGCAAGCAAGTGATCCCGGATCTCAACGCGCAACTGCCCACGCCAAATCCCACGTGGACGAACTTGTCCGGCCTCGCGATCAAGGTGAAGGGCGCGGTGCTGATGGGCCACTCCGAATCGGGCTTCTTCCCGGAGCAGGCAGCGCTTCTGAATTCCACGGACATCAAAGCCATGATCACGATTGAAACCGCGTGCCCCGCGCTCACATCTGAGCAGATTTCAAGCATCGCCAAGATTCCAACACTGGTGGTCTTCGGCGATCATCTCGGTGATGTGCCGTCCATGCCCAAAATGTGGCCGGAGCGTCTCCAAGGCTGCCAGAAATTCGTCGATCAGCTGAATGCCGCGGGCGGCGACGCGACCATGATGCACCTGCCGAAGTACGGCCAGTTCGGGAACAGCCACATGCTCATGCAGGACAAGAACAGCAACCAGGTGGCCGACCTGATCCTGAAATGGATCGACGAGCACGTGGAAAACAAAAGGCAAGCAAAATAGCGGGCGGGCCCGAGCACGCCCGGGAGGCTATTTGGAAAGGGGATTCACCATCGTCTTCTTGTATTCTTCGGCCTCGCTCGGCGCGCAGATCATTTCCAGGATATCAGTGTCCGCCGGCATGAGCTTGAGGCGCAGTTTGTCGCGAGCCAGCCACGGAGCAGCGTAGGTCTTCGGATCGTCGATTTTCACCGTCAGTTCCATCGTGTCGCGGTCCACTCGATGGTAGCGCTCCTCGACGCGCATCTCGGCGCTATGCGGATCGCCTGCGTTGTCGAGCCAGGTTCGCTCGTCCGTGCCCACCGTCTCGACGACGAACGTGTAGTTATCCTCCCACTTCCCCACCGAGTATCCGTACCAGCGCGGATCGGGATCCTTGGGCAGCGCGCGACCGTCCGTCCAGATGACGCGCCACACCTGCTGGTACTGGTATGTCATCAGCATGCGGCCCGGCGTTTGGACCGCCTGAAACGGACGCAACTCAAACAGGAGATTGCGCGGAAACCCCGCCGGGTCGCAACCATCCAGAGGATCGTTGACCTCGGTGATCGGCGCTTTTCTCGGTCCGTCGCCAGGCTTGTACACCTCATTTGCCAGGTTGGCTCCGAAATCCGTGAAAGGCGCGTGCGACTTTACTCCCCTTGGAGCGATTCCCTCCATAATGTCCTCCGGGCCCCAGATCCCGGAAATGTCCCTCCGAGGGGCAGGCGCGGCGGGCGCCGCCTTCACGGGCGCGGGTTTGGCCGCGGGACGTGACTGCGCCCAGGCGGCAAGCGAGGGCGCAAAAGTCAGCGGTGCTGCGAGCAACAAAGGAACAGTCAGCCTTCTCATTTCCGTCTCACCGCACTCCCGGATTCCAGCCCACGAGTGTTTGCCCGTTCGGCAGCTCCACTCTCAGCAGCTGCCCGATCGGCGCGCCATTTTTCGCGGGGCGAATCGTGACGGTAACTTGGTCTCCGGCGTTCAGCGTGCGCTTCGTCCAGCCGCGCCGCGTCATATCAATCGGGTTGCTGACTTCCGCGGCCCAGTGAACTACCTGGCCCTTGTCGTCGGTCGCATCGAACCGAAGGAAGCAGTGCGGATTCGCCCATAGCCACTCGGTGACCGTCGCTTTCATGACGAGTTGCTTGCTTTCGTCATACGCCGCAAATCCGTGGTGCGCCGCGAGCGGGGCGCGAAAAGCGGCGATTAATACCGCCGCAAAAAGAATGGCCACAATTTTGGATCTCACCGGCGCCTCCTTCTTTGTCATTCTGAGCGAAGCGAAGAATCTCTCTTCGATCGAAGTCCAACCCGCAGAGAGATTCTTCGGCGAAAAGCACGCCTCAGAATGACAAGAAAATCCTTTTCCGCGGCCTTTCAAGTTTCTTACGTCCACGCAATTCGATAGCTACGGGTTCCTCATCTTCCGTTCCTGCTCCTGGATCTGCTTCGCAAGCTCAGTGCGAAAGGCCTGCTCGCGTTCGGCCACGTAGCTCTGGTAGCCCTCGGGATCGATGAACGGATTCGGGCCGCCCTCTTTCATGCGCGCGTACTTGGCTTCCATCCCGTAGTAACCCCCGTGCGCCCCCAAAAACACGTCGCACGGCAGCGCCTTCAGAACCTGAAACATCGTTTGGTAGTCGTAGGCAATCTGCGGGTACAGCTCGTTGTTCACAAGCTTGTATCCGGCGTTCACGTTCGGACTGCCAACGATAACCACGTCGTACGATTTGCCATCTTCCTTCACCACGGTCGTCCAGGTCGTCGTGCCCTTCGTGTGGCCCGGGGTCAAGTGCGCCGTTAGTATGGTATCGCTCAGGCGGACTGTGTCGCCGTCGTGCAGCACGCGGTCCACTTTCGCCGGCTGGTAGCGCGACGTCAAAACCTCGCCGTATTGGAAATTGCCCTTGCCCCCGGCTTCAATTTCGGGAACGTCCGCGTCCATCACCATGTACTTAGCGCCCGTCAATTCCTTGACCGCAGCGCTCCCGGCGCAGTGATCCCAGTGGGCATGGCTGATGAGCAGAATCTTGATATCGCTGAAGCGAAAACCCAGCTTCTCGACGCTCTCGCGGATCATCGGCACGGATTTTTCGAGGTTGCTGTTGATGAGGATCGATCCTTGCGGTGTCACGATCAGGTACGAGGCGAGGCCCTGGCTCCCCACGTAATACAGGTTCCCGACGATCCGGAAGGGAGGAAACGGGTTGGTCCAGTCCGGCGCCTCTTGCGCCGCCGCGCCGCGGGCCATTGCGAGCAGCAGAACAAACGCCAGGAAGCGCGCCATCTTGGACATCGGATTCCCTTTCGCTTGGATTGGACCGCGCGATGCCGTAGTGTACTCCACAATCGTGCCGATCGCTCAAGGCGCCGACTGGCTGACTAACCGGCTACGGCCCGCCCCTTCTGCCATGGTCCCCGCCGGGTGCGTCCAGTAGCATCAGAGAATGGCTTCTTCCGCGACCCTCGCCAGTGAGCCCTCTGCGTCGGCGCAGCCTACCCATCGAAGCGCGTCCACTTTTCTCGTTCTGTTTCTTGTGGCCTGCGTTCCCTACGCCAATACCCTTTTCAATCAGTTTGTGTATGACGACGGCTTCCAGGTGGTTGGGAATCCCTACGCGCATTCCTTCAAATATCTTCGGCAAATATTCACGACCACGGTCTGGTCGTTTCAGGGGGCGCAGGGAGTCTCGAACTACTATCGCCCGATGATGACGCTGGGGTATTTGCTGACATACCAGATCGCGGGCCTCACGCCGATCACGTATCACCTTGTCAACGTGCTGCTGAACGGAATCGTCGTGTGGCTCGTCTTCGCGATTCTGCGAAGATTGAGCGGGGAGCGCGTAGCGCTCATCGCCGCCGGGCTCTTTGCGCTGCACCCGATTCACACCGAGCCGGTCGCGTGGATCGCTGCCGTCACCGATCTCGAACTCGCGGTCTTCTACCTGGCGACATTCCTTTTGTATTTGAAGCTCCCGGATGCCAGGAACAAATCGCTGGCGCGCGCCGCGATGTGCGGCTGCTTTATCCTGGCCCTGCTCTCCAAAGAGCAAGCGATGACGCTGCCTGTACTCGCGCTGCTCTTTGAGCATTTCTACCGTGACGATCGTTCCTCCACCACAAGTCGGGAAAAGCTCTCGCGCTACGGCCCGCTGTGGATTATCGCTGCGCTTTATTTGGCGATTCGCATCGTTACGATGCGCGGCTTGGCGAAAGTCGTGATGCGCCCGAATCTCTCCTGGTACTCTACCGGGCTTTCGGCCGTTGCGCTCCTGGGCAAATATTTGGGGAAACTCGTCTGGCCCGCGCGCCTTTCGCCGTACTACATCTTTGAAGCGAGCGCTCACCTCACGGGCGTGAGAGTTCTGGTCGGCTTTGCCGCCGTGATCCTCTGTTTGGTCTTGTTCACGGTGATGTGGAAGCGCACCCACTCTGTCTCGTTCGCTTTCATATGGATTTTCCTGCCGCTCGGCCCGGTCTTGAACGCGCGCTGGATGCCGTCGAGTGTTTTTGGCGACCGCTACTTGTACCTGCCGTCGCTGGGATTTTGCTGGCTCGTGGCCTGGGGCGCCGTGCGACTTTGGAGCAGCGGGAGCCTGTCCGGCACGCCGCGAGCCGTCGCGCGGGCCGTGCCGGCGGCGCTTGGCATTCTGGCGCTGGTGTATGGACTGCACACCGTCGCGCGAAATCGCGACTGGCGAAACAACGAAGCACTCTATCGGAAAGTCATCGAGACGGAAGGCGATGCCAGCCTAATTCGCGGCAACCTAGGTTCGGTCGCCTACGATCACGGCGATCTACAGCAGGCCGAGCACGATTGGCTTGACGCGCTGGCGAGCGGCCCGACCAACGTGCATGCGCTCGACAGCATGGCCATGCTCCGCCGCGGCCAAAATCGCTATGCCGAATCGCTGGCCTATTCGGCCAAGGCCCTGAAAGTTCGCCCAGTAGATACGTTCGTCCACGTCGATTTTGGAGTGACGCTCGCCGCGCTTGGCCGCGCCGCCGAAGCCGAAGACCAATTTCGCACCGCCGTCTCGCTCGCTCCCCTTTCCACAACCGCGCACAACACCTATGGAAAGTTTCTGCTGCTACAGGGTCGCATGGAGGAAGCAGGCGGCGAGTTCGAACGTTCCGCCGACGCGGATTTCAGTGCCGACGCCTACGATGGCCTCGGCGATATTGATCTGGGCATGCAGGACCTGCCGCGCGCCGAGAAAGCGTTTCGCGCAGCCCTCGCCGGCAATCCGTCGGACAGCCACGCTCACTACGGGCTTGGCCGCACCCTCGAATTTTCCGGACGTACGGCCGAAGCGCTGCTCGAATACGACCGAAGCCTTGCCTCCGATCCGACCGACGCCGCGGCCAAAGCCGCCGTCGATCGACTGCTCCCCGCCGCTTCGCCTCAGCCCCAGGCGCAGTGAACGCCGCTCGCCCGCAGGGCGCTTCTCGAATACAGTAGGTCCAGAAGATGCATGCTTTTTCTGTGCGAATGGAATTTGCCGCCGAAGGCGAGAGGCCCGATTCAGGGTTTGGGCGTGAGTGACAGAAACAATCCGGACGGCGCGTTGAAGATTCTCCGCGAGTTGTGCGACGAAGCGGTTCCCCGCGCACAGCGCTTGCAACTGCTGCATTCCATCCAGCCAAATCGTTTTGAATCGGTCGAACACGTGATTGTCTTCGAGTCGATCCGCGCCCTTCTTCCCCTTGGCCCGATTACCGCTGCCCATCTGGGCGTTCACCTCACCCGGCGCGGCTTCCCCGACACGGATGTCGAGAAATACTTCGAACCGCGATCGAAATCTGAAATTTGAAATCTCAAATTTCAGATTCAGATCCATGATTCGTCAGGTCGCACGCTTGGCGTAGCTTTTCTGTCCGGGGGCCCGGCAGCCGAAACACGTGACGGACTAGCTTGCGCCGCACTCGCGGCGAGATTACAGATTCAGCGCGCCATATTTTCGGGCAGCGAGCCCATGCGCACGTTGTGCGATGTCCACTTGCGGAACGGACGCGCTCGTCCAGCGGCCCGGAATTTTGCGGCGGCACGTTGGGCACGCGCCGTCGCTCAGCGCGATCTCGAGAACCTCGTGCCACGACCGGCGAATCAAAACCTTCCCGCAGCCGGGACAGAACGTGTGCGCCGCGCCGCTGTAGATATTCCCCTCGTAGACGTAGTGCAGGCCTGCGTCCAGCGCGATCTTTCGCGCGGCGTGCAGCGTTTCGGGCGGCGTTCTCGGCTTGTCGCGCAACTTGAAATCGGGATGAAACGCGGTGAAGTGCAGCGGCACGTCGGGACCCAGGTGCTCCAGGACCCAATCCGAGAGTCGCTGAAATTCGCTTGGATCGTCGTTGAGCGAAGGGATCACGAGATTCGTGATTTCAAACCAGACGTTCGTCTCGTTCTTGAGCCACTCGAGCGTGTCGAGCACGGGCTGCAAGTGCGTCAGCGTGATGCGGCCATAAAAACCCTCGGTGAACGCCTTCAGGTCCACGTTCGCGGCGTCGACGTGATCGTAGATGTCGTGAAACGCCTCGCGGGTAACGTAACCGTTCGTCACCATGACGGTGCGAATCCCCGCTTCGCGCGCGGCGTGGCAAATATCGATCACGTACTCGCCCCAGATGGTCGGCTCGTTATAGGTAAACGCGATCGATGGGCAATCGTACCGAATCGCCAGCGCCACGATGTCCTCAGGAGGAATGTGGGTCGACCGAACCTGATCGGCTTTCGACTTGGAGATGTCCCAGTTCTGGCAGAAGAAGCAGCCCATGTTGCATCCCGCCGTGCCCAGCGAAAAGACGCGCGTGCCCGGCAGAAAATGATTGAGCGGCTTCTTCTCGATGGGATCGATCTGCAGCGCGGCCGGAGAAGCGTAACCCAGGCTGTAGAGCTTTCCGCCCTGATTCACGCGAATGAAGCAAAAACCGCTTTGCCCTTCCCCGATATGGCAATGGCGCGGGCAGAGATAGCAATGCACGCGGCCATCGGGCAGTGGTTCCCACCAGCGACCCTCGTGGAGGGATTCCGTCTTCTGAAACAATTTGAGTTCATTCATGGCGACTAGCGGAAGGGGGAACCTTTCACCAACTCTGGGCTACTTCGGGAAGTATACCACTTTCGATCATCGGAGGAGTCAGTCGGAGCTTCCGTGTTGCGCTCGCCGGCGTTCCCGGACCCAGGCTACGAAATGCGAAAGCTGCTTGCGCTGGCGCCAGATGAGCCGGAAAAACTCGCCCGGCCCGAGCGCGTGCATGTCACCGCCGAAAAAAGTTTCGAGCCGCCAGCGAATATAGGGGCTGGCCCAGGGGTGCAGCCGGTAGCCCTTTGCCGTGATCCAGTAGTAGCGCACAGCGGTAAGCATCGCGCGGGCTAGTTCCATCCCTCGCGCTCGCGCAGCGAAGTGATGTGGGCGACGTGGTGCTGCCCATGCCAGGCGTAGTGGTGGATGAGGTTGTCCACGGTCATCGCGCCGTTCGCCGGGTGCATAAGGCGGCGGGAGAAATCAGCGGGCTGCAGCGCGCGCAGCAAAATGACCCAGCGCAGGTGCAGAAAATCGAGCAGCGCGAGCGAAACCTCCACGGGAGTTTCGCGCGCGTCCGGCAATTGCGCCCACAGCTGCTCTTCGTACGGCTTGATGGTCGGCTCGTTCTCGGTGAGCGCGAGTTTCAGCCGCACGTACGCGTTCATGTGGCTGTCCGGCACGTGATGCGCGAGCTGGCGCACGGTCCACCCACCGGAGCGGTACGGCGTATCGAGCTGGCCGCCTGTCAGGCCGCTCACCGCCTCGCGCAAACGTTTCGGCGCCGCCGCGATGCGTTCAATCGCATCGACGCGCTCGGCAGGTGTAAGCGCCGACCTTGCGACGTACTCGCCAATGGGGTAGCGCAGGTCCATGCTGTCCTTCTTGCCTGGTGACCGCGCTCTCAAGTATCTCGCGGCGGCGGTGCTTATGATCTGACATCCTATTGCGCGCACTAGTGTAGCGCAATCGGGGTCGCGGGTTGATTTCCGCTTAGCGCATTGACTACGATTCGCGGGGTTTCGGTTGTCTCAAGGCCCGGCGAGCTCCGGTGAAGTCGATTGTGACCTCGTGATAAAATTCACGCTGTGGAGTCCTAAATGGTCTCGCGCATGTTGATGACTGTCGGTCTGCTGGCCTGCACAGGTGTCGCCTGGGCAGACGCCCGATGGATCGAAGGTACCTATCGCAATCCTGCCGAGGGGTATTCGATCAGGATTCCTCGCGGTTTGAGAGGCATGACGGGTGACCAAGCTGGGCCCGAACGGGGCGTACGAATCTCATTGCCGTCGGGCGCTACCATCGTTACCTACGGCGAACCCAACAGTGCCGAGTATCAGAATCCGGAGGAGGGTGTGCGCCATGAGCTAGCTAACGAAAAGTGTGCTTCTCCTCAGAACGAGATCTCGCATGCCCACGTTGGTCGGCTCGATGGTGCAAAGGGAACTCTAATTTGCGGCGATCGCGTGATCGAGCTGATGCTCGCCTTCCGGCGGAAGGGCGGCGAGCCGATCTATTGGTTGCGGCTCGACACAGTCCGCGTCCATGAGTCTGAAGACGACGCGATCCTCGAGAGCATTGCCGCGAGTCTCAAGCTGATTCGGTGGGAATGAGACACGAGCTACGAGCTCTCGAACTAATGTCAGTCGATCGACCACTGCGCTAGCGACTTTGCCCTCCTCCGTCACTGTCTCGGGCAACCCGGTCAAAAATGTGCCAACTTGAATTTTGCGCCCCAGGGGAGTAGCTTGGGTTTCGCCTCGCCAATCCAGCGTAACCCTGCATCTGCTCGCAGAGAAGGAGAACTGAATATGGCAACAACCGTATCCGCGCCGTTGCTCGATCAGAATGTTTCAAAATTTATTTCCAAGACGCACAAGATTCTCATTAACGGCAAATGGGTGGAAGCCGCCTCCGGAAAGACTTTTCCCACGTATAACCCCGCCACCGGTGATGTCCTGTCCCGCATTGCGGAAGGAGACAAGCAAGACATCGATCGAGCCGTCAAGGCGGCCCGCGCCGCATTTGACAGCGGCCCGTGGTCAAAGCTCACGCCTTCCGAACGCGGGCGAATGATCTGGAAGATCGGAGATTTGATCGAGAAGCACCTGGAAGAATTCGCGCAACTCGAATCGCTCGATAACGGAAAGCCCCTCACGATTGCGCGCGTGGCGGATGTGCCGCTCGCTGCGGACATGTTTCGCTACATGGCCGGCTGGGCCACGAAGATTGAAGGAACCACCATCCCGATTTCATCGGGCGGCGGAACGACCCAATTCCTCGCCTACACGCTCCGCGAACCGATCGGCGTCGTGGGACAAATCATTCCGTGGAATTTCCCGCTGCTGATGGCGGCCTGGAAGCTCGGCCCGGCCCTCGCGGCGGGATGCACGGTTGTGTTGAAACCCGCGGAACAAACCCCGCTGACCGCGCTGCTGCTTGGCGAATTGATTCTGGAAGCCGGCATCCCCGACGGTGTTGTCAACATCGTCCCCGGCTACGGTGAGACGGCAGGCGCGGCGCTGGCGGCCCATCCGGACGTGGACAAGATCGCCTTCACCGGCTCCACGGAAGTTGGAAAGCTGATCGTGCAAGCCGCCACCGGCAATCTGAAGAAGGTTTCCCTCGAACTCGGAGGAAAATCGCCCAACATCATTTTGGAAGATGCCGAAATGGATTCCGCGGTTCCGGGAGCCGCCGCCGCCATTTTCTTCAATCACGGGCAATGCTGCTGCGCCGGTTCGCGGCTCTACGTCGATAGCAAACATTTCGACAAAGTCGTCGACGGCGTCGCGAAGTACGCAGCCGATATTCGCGTCGGACCGGGAATGGATCCTTCGAGCGACATGGGGCCGCTCGTTTCCGAAGAGCAACTGAATCGCGTGTGCGGCTATCTCGAATCGGGACTTTCGGAAGGTGCAAAGGCGGTCACCGGCGGGTCACGCGAGGGAAACAAAGGCTACTTCGTCAAGCCCACGGTGCTCGTCAACACCAACGAGAAAATGAAAGTGGTGCGGGAAGAAATTTTCGGTCCAGTGGTCACAGCCATTCCTTTCCGCAACGTCGAGGAAATTGCCGCGAAGGCCAACGATTCGGTCTACGGTCTGGCGGCAGGCGTTTGGACGAGCGACATCAAGAAAGCTCACCGAATCGCCGGTTTGCTCCGCGCCGGAACCGTCTGGATCAACTGCTACAACGTGTTTGACGCCGCGCTTCCCTTCGGCGGGTACAAACAGTCCGGCTGGGGCCGCGAAATGGGCCACGAAGTCCTCGAGGCCTACACCGAAACCAAGGCCGTTTGCACGCCGATTTCGTAGGGCCGCAAACCGATTGATCTCGAATCGAGTGAAATAACAAAGGGCCGAAGAATTTCTTCGGCCCCTTTGTCCGTTTGCAGCAGATCTTCTTCGGAGACGCCGTTTTAGGACGCCAGTGCACGCACCCAGATGCGGCTCGTCGCGGGCTTGCCGAGATGGATCGTACGATTGCCGACCACGAGCGTCATGGTCTCGTCATACTCGCGCTTGCGGATGCGGGCGCGCGCGCCGGGATGAAGCGCAAGTCCCGAGAGAAATTTTAGGAATTCCGGATCTTTCTCATACACGCAGAGAACCTCGACGGACTTGCCCGATTCCACGTCGGCAAGCGGCACGGCTCCGTGCTTGCGCCGCAATTTCACGAGGCCGCCCTGCAGGGGAACGCCGTGCGGGCAAAAGCCTTCCGGTCCGAAACGGGCGAGGAGCAGCTTCTCAACTTCGGGTGAGATGCCGTGCTCGAGGCGCTCGGCCTCGTCGTGAGCGCGCGTCCAATCGAGGCCAATCACTTCTGTGAGCAATTTTTCCGCGAGTTGGTGGCGCATGGCCAGGCGATCGGCGATGCTGCTGCCCTTGCGCGTGAGCGCGATGCGCCCGTCGCGGCCCACGGAGAGCAGACCGTCGCGCGCGAGGCGCTTCAGCGCGGCGGTCACGGCCGGCGGCGTGACGCCCAACTCTTCCGCGAGGCGCGCGCTGATCGGCTCGTGTTCCTCCTGCACCATCTCCCAGATGGCCTTGAGGTAGTCCTCACGCGACACGCTGGTTTTTTCTCGGGGCATGGACCTCTCAATCCTCTCGTTCGTGTAGCGCCCGCCTTGCAGGCGCGCATCCGGCGTACGCAGCGGTTCCGGTCCACACGGTGCGGTGTCGGCCTGACCGCGGTGCCAACCTGAAAGGTTGGCGCTACAACTACTCGGCGTCCGGCGAGTCTACCTTGTCGCGCAGGCGCCGCGCCAGATCCTCGACGCGCGTTTCGATCTCATCGCAAATCGCGCGATACACGGCCATGTTCATCCCGTAGGGATCGCCCACATCCCAGTCCTCAAACCGCGGCATCGGCGCGGTAAATACCGCAGCACCCGAGCGCCCCGTCATATTGATCACCATGTCCGCCGCGGAGAGATCTTCCGGCAGCAGCGGCTTCGAGGTCTGGCCGTCAAACGAAATGCCCCGCTCGTCCAGCACCATTCGCGTGGTGACGGGAATCTCTCCAAACGGAACGAGGCCGGCGCTCGACGGCTCGATCACATCCGACGCGCTGTGTCTCGCGATCGCCTCGGCCATCTGGCTGCGGCACGCGTTGCCAATACACAAAAAGAGGACCTTATTGCGCCGCGCCATGCTGTTCTCTTTTCCTTCCAGGCCAATCTACGGGCAATTCAGCATGGCATGAATTTCAATGAGGCTCAAGGACACGCCAGGCGGGTGGCGCAGGCTTCCAGCCTGTGGGTTTCTTGGGGCAGCAAACCGAATCGGCCGGCAAGCTGGAGCGTCCGAGCTAGGGCCTTGGCTGATCTTGAGCCGGATCGAGCTCGCTCGGTCCGAACCCCGCAGGCTGGAAGCCTGCGCCACTACCGTTCGCCATTCGCAGGAAATATTCATGCACAGTTGAATTCGAGGTGAGTTCAGGATGGAACGTAGCAATTAAGACGCGGCCTTGGCGGATCAGAACCGGCTTGCCGTCAAAGGTGGCCAGCACTTCAACATCCGGGCCGACGCGTTCGATGATCGGTGCGCGAATGAAGACCATTTCGATGGGCTCGGGAGAAATGGCCGTGGTTCCCTGCCGCACTTCGCTCGCGAGCTGGCGGCCGTAGGCGTTGCGGATCACGGCGATGTCGGCAAGCTTCAGCGAATCCTGCTCCGGGTTGCGGACTTCCTTTGCGAGCAAAATAGCTCCAGCGCACGTGCCGAAAATCGCTCTACCCCTCGCGGCATGCGCGGCCAAAGCCTTGTCCAAGCCCTCTTCGACAAGGAATTTCCACTGCGTCGTGCTCTCGCCACCGGGCAGAATGACGGCGTCGACACCATCGAGGTCGCGCGGCGTGCGCACAAACACGTAGTCCACGCCCATGCGCGCGAGTGTCGCGGCGTGCGCCTCAAAATCACCTTGAACGGCGAGTATTCCAACTCTCATTCGTCTTTCACTCTAAGACCCAATTCGCGAACACACCCAAATTTGTCATTCCGAGCGAAGCGAGGAATCTCTCTGTCGCTTCAATCGAAAGACAGAGAGATTCCTCGCTTCGCTCGGAATGACAAAATGGAAAATGAGCGCGAGTCGCGGTCAAAACGAGAAGGCCACCGCTATTCGTCTTTCTGATGCTATTCCCGTTTCGGACTCGATCCGCTACCATCCCCGCGTTTGCAGCAAATCCTTCTCTTCCATCTGGCGGATGTCGAGGCCCTTCATCGCTTCGCCCAGATCTTCCGAGGCTTCGAGGACAACCTTCGCATCTTGATAATGCGTCGTGGCCTTGACGATGGCCTTCGCGCGCTTTTCGGGATCGCTGGATTTGAAAATCCCGGAGCCGACGAAGACCGCTTCGGCGCCCAGATGGCGGACGAGCGCGGCGTCGGCAGGTGTCGCGATTCCGCCGGCGGAAAAATTGGGTACAGGTAATTTTCCGTGGGCTGCAACTTCGCGCACGAGGTCGATCGGCGCGGCAAGTTCCTTGGCCACGCGCATGAATTCGTCGCCGCGCAGCGTTGTGAGACGGCGAATCTCCGATACGATCGTGCGCATGTGGCGCACCGCTTCGACCACGTTCCCTGAGCCCGCCTCGCCCTTGGTGCGAATCATCGCGGCGCCTTCGGCGATGCGCCGCAGCGCCTCGCCCAGGTTTCGCGCGCCGCAAACGAACGGCACCTTGAAATCATGCTTCCAGACGTGATTTTCCTCGTCCGCGGGAGTGAGCACTTCGCTCTCATCGATGAAGTCCACCTCCAGCGCCTCGAGAATCGCTGCTTCAGCGAAGTGGCCGATGCGCACCTTGGCCATCACCGGAATGCTCACCGTGTTCATGATCTCGCGAATAATTTTCGGCGAGGCCATGCGCGCCACGCCGCCTTCCTTGCGGATGTCCGAGGGCACGCGCTCGAGTGCCATGACGGCACAGGCCCCGGCCTTTTCGGCGATCAACGCCTGTTCGGCGTTGGTCACGTCCATGATCACGCCGCCCTTGAGCATTTCGGCAAGGCCGACCTTCACACGCCACTGGTCGTTCCCGTAGTTTCCGTTGCTTCCCATCGTCGGTGTCATTTCAATTCTCCTCTGTCGAAATCCCGGCCGGCTTATCCCAAAGCCCGCGCGTGTTGCGTCATTCCTTGGTTTTCACGCCGGCCGCCCGGCCGGCATCCCATTTCTCTTGGTATTTTCCGCGGTCGATGATGACGAACCGCCCTTCGCCTCGCGCGAGCAGCTCTCCGGCTTCGTTACGAATTTCTCCTTCATGATACAACTGCCGCCCGTCGCGGCGCGTGACAAATCCCTCCACGACTATTTCCGAGTTGACCGGGATTGGCCGCTTGTACTCGACGCGCAACTCCGCCGTGACGGCGTGCGCGTCATAGAATCGGGACGCCTTGCCCATGGCCTCATCCAGCAATACGGCAATGATCCCGCCATGCAGGAATCCGGAGCCGCCCTGAAATTCTTCGCCGAGGCGAAACCGCCCGACGATTCTCTGCCGCGCGTCATCCTGCTCGAAGGCGAGCTTCATCCCGTGCGCATTCGCGCCGCCGCAACCGAAGCACGGATTATCGGGCTTGGGATCGAGCTTCAAGCTTCGCCTCGGATCCTGCGCACAATTCCCCGCGCATCACGGTAATTGCCTGGCCGGAAAGCAACACCCGGTCTCCCTCGCAACGCGTGCGAACGAAACCGCCGCGCGCGGATGCCTGGTACCCGACGAGGTCATCGTGACCCAGGCGATCTTTCCAGTATGGACCCAGACTGCAGTGCGCGGAACCGGTGACCGGATCTTCGTCGACGCCGGCTGCGGGAGCGAAGAATCGTGAAACAAAATCGTAACCCGCGCGAGAGGCGCGGCTCGTCACAATCAGCCCGCGCGCCTCTAGTCGGCCGATTTTCGTCACATCCGGGCGAAGGGTCCGCACAGCATCTTCGGTTTCCACCTCAACCAGATAGTCAAAACGTGTTTGCCCCACGTAGACGACCTTCAATCCGAGCGCCGCTTCGACTTCTTCGCCAGCGGGAATGGGGCGCGCCGGCGTTGCGGGAAAATTCATTTCAATCCATTCGCCTTGCTTTTTGGCAGTGAGTTCCCCCGACCTGGTTTGGAACCTCGCCGTTTCACCTGCACCGAGCTGCCCCTGCTCCCAAAGCACGTGTGCGCTGGCGAGCGTCGCGTGGCCGCACAGGTCAACTTCCATCAAGGGCGTAAACCATCGCAGATCGTAGCCCCGATTTCGCGGCGTGAGAAACGCGGTCTCCGACAAGTTCATCTCGCGGGCAATGAGTTGCATCCAGCACGCGTCGCGCGGCTCGGGAAGCAAACACACTGCCGCGGGATTGCCGGTGAATGGCCGGTAAGCGAAAGCATCAACTTGAGTAATGACTTGACCCATCGTTTTTTCTCTCGATCGCTGAAAGACAGTCTCGCCGGCTCGACCGTGTGCCCGCCTGAAGGCGGGTGCTACACGTACGGCTACACCAGCGCGACGCGCGGAACTTCGGCGCGACGCGAGCCGCGCTGGCGCTTGCGCATTTCGCCGCGCAGCACGTCGCTGAGTATGGCGATGCCGCGGGCGATCTCGCGCTCGTTCACGCCGGCAAACCCAAGGCGCAGCGCGTTCGGCTGCGGATTCTGCAAATAAAAATACCGGCCGGGAGAAAATTCCACGCCGCGCTCGCGCGCGTGAATCAGCAATTCGTTCGAATCGAATCCCGGAGGCAGCTCCAGCCAAACGCACATGCCGCCCTCCGGGCGCGTCCATTTTGTTCCGGGAGGCATGTGACGCGTCAGCGCCTGTTCCAGCGCGGCCAGGCGCCCGCTGTAGGCCTTGCGGGTACGTTCCAGGTGACGGTTGAGCTTCCCGCGGCGCATATATTCGGCGAGGATCGCTTGCGAGAGTTGTCCCGTGTGCAGATCGGTCGCCTGCTTCACGCGGCGCAGGCGGTCAACGACATTCGAAGGCGCGACCATCCATCCCACGCGCATTCCCGGAAAAGCAATTTTTGAGAAACTGTCCACCTGGATGACCACGTTCGAACTGTCGAGCTGCTTGAGCGACGGCACTTGCCCGCCGCGGGCGCGCAGCCGCGCGTAGATGTGGTCCTCCACGATCGGCACTTGAAACCGCGTGGCGATTTCGAGCAGACGGCGGCGCTCCGCGACCGGCAGAGTCGCCCCCGTCGGATTGTGAAAATCCGGCGTGAGCACGATCATCTTGACGCGGTTCTGCATGAGAACGGCTTCGATCGCCGCAACGTCAACGCCTGGGGTCATCCCCGGGCCGGACTCCGTTTTGACCGGCATACCCAGGATGCGCGCTCGGCCGCCGGAGAATATGGCCAGCGCGCCTGGATACGTCGGATTTTCGATCAGCACCGTCTCGCCGGGGCGCACGAACGCTTTGCAAAGGAGGTCGAACGCTTGCTGGCACCCGCCCGTGATCAGAAGATTCTCTTCGCCGACTTCGTAGCCCTCCGAGCGCAAGAGCTGGACCAGCGCGCCCTTGAGCGCCGGGTAGCCGTCCGAGGGACCGAACTGAAGAATCTCAGGGCCTTCGCGCTTCCAAACGGCGTTCGTGCAGTTGCGCAGTTCCTCGACCGGGAAAAATTCCGTCGCCGGCCGCGCCATCACAAACGAGATCGAGCCGCGCGGAACGGCGCGCGTCATGCGGCTCAGAAGTTCCTCGCCGCGATCATCGGCAAAGAGGGATTCCCAGCGGAGATGCCCGTCCACTCCCATGGGGTGAACCGCGGGCGTGATCCGCTTCGGCGCGCCCTCGCCGGAGATATACGTTCCTCTTCCCACGTGGCCGCTGATCAGGCCTTCGGATTCGAGTTCGGCGTAGGCGTTGGCCACGGTGGTGCGGTGAACGCCAAGTTGCGTGGCCAGTTCGCGGCTGGGCGGAATGCGGTCGCCCTGGCGCAAATCGCCGCCGTGGACCAGCGCGCGGATTTGATCGCGCAGCTGGATATAGAGCGGTACGTGGCTCTCGTGTTGCAAATGAAGAGGTATCATTGGCTGATCCAATGCGGCCAATCTATAGTATCTTTTCCGGGAGTAAAGAGCCAATTTGTCTTTCTCTGAGATTGCCTTTTAGCGGCCAGAGAGCGGCAGGAAACGTTTGTAGGGCAGGGCTTCAGCCGTGCCGGCATCGCAACGAATTACGAGGCTTTAGCCTCTGGCCGTTAGGGCGCGACTTACAGCCACTCCCCGGGCCGCACCAAGAGTGCCAGCGGCTAAAGCCGGTCTATCCCTCGCCTTCTACGGCCGGGCTTGAAGCCCGGCCCTACAAACCAAATTCCGTGCTTTATGCTGGATGAGCCAAGGTAAACTACCGGACCCTAAGTGAACCCATCAGGAGAAAGTTGGATGGCGAATATGAAACCACTCGAAGGCAAGACCGCAATTGTAACCGGGGCGAGCCGTGGGATTGGCCGCGCCATCGCGCTGCGGCTGGCGCAGGATGGGGCGACGATGGTGCTCGCTTCCAGAACCGATGCCGAATTGACGAAGGTAGCCTCGGAAATCCGCTCGTCCGGCGGTCAGGCAACGTGCGTTCCGGGAGATCTTCGCAACGTGGAAGCCCCGGCGTCACTCGTGAAGGCCGCAGTCGCGGCTCACGGCTCCATCGACATCGTGGTGAACAACGCCGGGGCGACCAAGCGCGGCGATTTTTTTGAATTGACGGAGGCGGACTGGGCCGACGGCTTCGCGCTGAAATTTCTGTGCATGGTGCGGCTGACGCGCGCGGCCTGGCCGCACCTCAAAGCGCGTGGCGGCTCCGCGCTCAACATCATCGGCGCCGGTGGACGCACTCCCTTCGCGGAATTCACGATCGGCGGCTCGGTGAACGGCGCTTGCCTGTCGTTCACCAAAGCAGTCGCGGCCATCGGCATTCGCGACGGCGTGCAGGTGAACGCGATCAATCCGGGGCGAATCAAGACGGAGAGGTTTCGGTACCTGATGGCCGAGGAAGCCGCACGGCACGGCGGAAACATGGAAGCCGCATCCCGGGAGCTCGTTCGCAAGATGAATATCGTGCGATTGGGCGAACCCGAGGACGTGGCTAACCTGGCCGCGTACATGGTCTCGCCGCAGTCGCGCTTTTTACAGGGCGCGATGGTCGACCTGGACGGCGGAGAGACGAAGACAATCTAGCCGCGCTCGTCAGGACTTGAAAAGTCCGAGATACACCCAGATGCCGGCGGAAGCGAGGAGCGTCACGCCGGTAATCGTCGCCACCACGGTGATAGCTCGCGCGAGACGATTCATTCTGCGGATCAGCGCGGGCTGGTCGCCTGCCATCATCGCCTCTTCCCTTTTGTTCAGGTAGATTTCTTCGTCCTCACGGCTGTCCAATGCGTTTCCGTAAACGATCAGAGTTACGAGAACCGCCGACACCACGCCGGAAAAGATCAACAAGTAATGGAGCGCGCTCGATAGACTGTTCATGACATCCTCCCTCGACTTCCGTTCACCCATTAATGATCTCCCTATGGCCGATTTGCCTCGGTGTATCGCATCACTTGGCGATGTGACGAGGGTCACACGCGCTCAGGCGGCTATCGAAAGCCATCCGGCGCGCAAGGCTGCTACAGATTGTTCGGAGGCGGTCCATTCGACCACCCGCATGGTAAGCTTCTCGTTCGGTAAGCGACCGATGAACCGGCTTGGCATAGCTTCAGTGGCAGCGGCCCTCCTACTGTTCCCTTGCGGAACAATCCGGGCTCAGTCGTCCGGCCAGGCAGCGGCAAAGAAGCGAACGATCGACGATTTGAAAGAAATCGCCTACGCCGGAGATCTGGCTGCGCAGATCGAGCTCGGAGTGATGTACCTGCGGGGCGACGGCGTTGCCCGCGATGACGCGGAAGCCGCGAAATGGCTGCGCAAAGCCGCGGATCAGGACAATCCCATCGCCGAGCGATACCTCGCGGAGATGTATTTCAAGGGCCGCGGCGTCACCGCCGACAATGAGCAAGCCGCGCGGTTGCTGCAAATGGCGGCTCAGCAGGGCGACGCCGAGAGCGAGCACAACCTCGCCGTTCTCTACACCCAAGGCCTGGGCGTGGCGCGAAATGTGAAGGAAGCGGCGAAGTGGATGGCCCGAGCCGCGGCGCAGAATCTGCCCGCGGCGCAGCAAGGCCTGGGAGCGCTGTACGAAAATGGCGACGGCGTGCCTACGGATCCCGTCGAAGCGGGGAACTGGTATCGAAAAGCCGTGAACCAGAATTACGTGCCTGCGATGAACAGCCTCGCGCTGCTGCTGGCCACTTCCGATGACAAGCACGTCAAGAATCCGCAAGAGGCCGTGGCGCTCGCGACGAAAGCGGTCGCAGCTTCCAATAACCCCGACTATCTGGACACGCTCGCCGCCGCGTATTTTGCAAATGGAGACACCGACAAAGCGGTGGAAACAGAACAGAAGGCGCTGGCCCGGAAACCAGAAAACGAGGACTACCAGAAGGCGATGCAGAAGTACCTAGGCGCCGCACACGGTAGCCGCTGAGAAATGCCCGAAGAACAGTTCAACGCCCAGATTGAAGTGCCGGCTCGCGAGAAAGCTGATCGCGGAGTCTTCGAGACGCGCGGCTATGCCCTTGAAGAAGCAGCAATCGCGGACCTCGAATCTGTCCAGGAAAGCAGCCCGGCGGGCGAGTGGCTGCGCGCCGGCAATCGCACGCTCGCCGCGGTGCGCTCGCTGCTGTTTGGCGCAATCTCCGCCTGCTTGCTGCTCTCGGTAGCTTTTTACAACGGATATCCCACCGTCTATCCCGATACCGGCGGCTATCTCTACACCGGCGCTTTCGGCATTCCGCTGTTTCCCTTCCGCTCGCCCGGATACGGCGTCTTCGCCGTGCTCACAAGTTGGCGCGTGAGTTCTTGGTTTACGGTTGTGGCCCAAGCCATCCTCGTGGTCGTCGTGCTCTACGAGTCGTGCAAATACCTGATCGGCGGCGATTCCCGATTTCGAGACCACTGCCTGCTGGGTATCGCTGCTTTCCTCGCGGCGTTTTCCAGTTTGTCCTGGGAAACGTCGCTTCTGATGCCCGATGTTTTCGCGGGCGTGGTGTTTCTTTCGCTGTTCTTGCTGGCTTTCAACGCGCGGATGAATTGGGTCGATCGAATCGGCCTGGCCGCGATTTCGGCGGTAGGTGTGGGCGGCCACGTCTCGCTTCTGCCCATCGCCTCGCTTTTTGTTGCGGCACTCTTCATCGCCCGAGGGCGAGGTTGGGCTCCGCGAGACGCTCTCCCCACGAAATCGGTCTTGCCGTGGCTCGTCGTCCCGCTCCTTGCGGCCGGAATCTGGAACGCGAACCTCAACCGCGAGTTGGGCCTCGGTTTCAAGCTTTCTCCATCGGGGAACGACTTTCTGCTGGGGCGGCTGTTGAACGATGGCCTCGCGGCGGATTACCTCCTTAAGAATTGTCCGTCGAGGCCGTTTGTCGCTTGCCGGTACGTCAACAATCTGCCGAAGACGCCGGAGCAATTTCTTTTCTGGCATCCGATGCTGCGGGAAATGGATGCAAGCGGAAATGAGGCAAAGGAAATTGTGCACGGAACGTTGGCGGCGTACCCGCTGCGCTTCGTGTGGAACAGCGCCAAGCATACTCTGCGCCAGTTCGTGCAATTCAAGACCGGCGACGAAGTGCGCGACCTGGCCTTGCATGCGCCTAACTCGAACGGCCTCGTGATCGCGATGGTTTTCCCGCGCGACATCGGCGCGTACGCGGGTTCCAAGCTAATTCAGGGCGGCCTGATCAGGCTGACCAAGATCGTCGCGCGCGTTGATACAGGAGTGTTCTGGCTGAGCGCGCTTGGGTGCGGAATCGTCGCGTTCTCACGCCGCGACGTGAAGTGGAACTCGTTCTTCTATTCCGCGCTCATATTTCTCTTCCTCAATGCAGCCGTGTGCGCATCCCTGGCGGGAGTCTACGACCGCTACCAGGCCCGTGTCGCTTGGCTCGTGCCGCTGTGCCTTGCGATGTTTGTCTGCCGCCGTTTGGCGGACGGGCAGACCGACTAGAGTTGGTTGCGAAGAAAGTCCATTTTTGTCATTCCGAGCGAAGCGAGGAATCTCTCTGTTCTGACGTCAAACCGAGAGCGATTCCTCGCTTCGCTCGGAATGACAAAAAATGCGCTGTTTTCTCGCAGTTTTTCAGGCTACGCGGGGATCTTCAATAATTTCTGCGCGGTAGTCGCCAGCATCGCTTCGCGATCCGAATCCGTCAGCCAGGGCGCCTCGAACACTCGCTCAATCGGGTCGGTTTCCCACGCGAAGGGATAATCGCTGCCGATACAAAGTTGGTTCACACCGCAGACGGCGATGAGATGCCGCAGGCCTTCGGGATTGAACACCATCGCGTCAAAATAGATTTGCCGCAGGTATTCGCTGGGGCGCTTCTGAAGCTTTTTCGTGCAGCGGCCCGCGATCGTCAGGCAGCCCTGGTCCATGCGGCCGTCGTAGGACGGCAAGTAGCCGCCGCCGTGAGCCGCGCAGAGCTTCAGGTCGGGAAACCGGTCCAGCGTACCTTCAAAAATCAGATGCGAGAGAAAAATCGTGGTTTCGAGCGGATTGCCGATCACGTTGTCGAGCCCGCCGTTCCCTTTCACCCGCGCGTTGACGCCCGTCGCCACCGCGCTGTCCTGGGGATGCATGAAGACGAACGCCTGCAGCTCCTCCGCCTTGGCCCAGAAGGGATCGAATTTCGGCGAGGAAAGTTCTTCGCCCTCGACGCTTCCGCCGATCGCCGCGCCGCGCATTCCCAGGTGCTTTATCGCATCTTCCATCTGCTGGGCGGCCAGCTCAGGAAATTGCAGGGACACGGAAGCGAGCGCCACGAAGCGGTCCGGGTGAACCGCGCACAGCGACGCCAGCTTTTCGTTTTGCAAGTCAATCAATTTGCGCGCGAGGTCGCGCTCGGCGGAATACCAGAAGGCGTTGATGCTGACGACCTGAACGTCGACGCCCATTTCGTCCATCGTCTGCAGGCGCTCGGGGCCCAGCGAATGCGGATTCGTGCCGGGACGCGTGGCGCCGCCGGGCGCGTATTTCTCAAGCGGCGTTCCCTTTGTGACTTCGACGGCTTCCGGCAACGCGATGTGGCTGTGGACGTCAATCGTCTTGACGCGCCGCCCGCCGATGAAGACTTCGCGACGCTTGGGTGCGACGGCCGTCTGCGTGGCTGCGCTAAGCGAGCCACTTGCGCCCCGTCCGAGAAGAAACATGCCCGCGGAGGCGCCGGCTACGCTCTTAAGGAATTGCCTGCGATTGCGCATTGGATTGCCCTTTCCCGGCCACTAGCACAGATGACGACCCACACAGTATCTCTGGATCGGTGAACTACGATTGGTTTACTGCTGGGCGGGAAGATAGTCCGGGAGGTTTGCGAATGCAAGGCAAGTTGCGCGAGCACTTATGACCGAACCCTCTCTACAGCTCGGTCTGTGATCCAAGGCGAACGCCTGCGACGACCGATGAGCCTACAAAGGCACACAGCCAAGAGTGGCTGTGCTACTCACCCCTACTTGCTCGATGTGCTTTGCCCGAGCTTGCGCAGGCGGTCTTGCAGCTTGCGGCGCAGGACGGCGGGCGTATTCGGGTTGAAGGCGACGAGGTACCACAGCGGCTGGCTGCGGTCTTTTGCGAGCCAGCCGAGCGTCGTGGGATCGGCGTTCGGATGGCGCGCGACGTTTTCGCGGATCGCGGCGTAGGGATGCTTCGCCAAACGAGAGAGCGTCTTCGAGGTAACCTTGGGATGCTCGCTGATCAGGCGCAACAAGTAATAATCGGTCTCGGGCGCTTCGCGCTCGAGCTTGTCCAGCATTTCTGATTTCGAATCCGCGTTCAAAACCAGGCCGACTTTTTCGTCCCAAGAAGAATTGATGTGATTCAGTTCGCGCGTGCGCTCATGGATCAGTTCTTCCAGAATGCGGCGCTCCTGGTTGAGACGCACCTGCGGCACGGCGGTGGTCTCGAGGGAATCCAGAACGCGCAGGAGGTGCTGTCGCTCCCCGAACACGATTTGCGTGGTCCTCGGGGTAGACCCCTTGGACGGCGTCTGCACCAGATCAGAGCGTCTCATCGCTACCTCACTCAGTAAGATCGAGTTCGCTTGCCAGATTTGCCAGCTCATCGTCTTGGATGTAAAGGTTCCTGGAGTCGAGGGTTGCACCCGCCTCGATCTGCCGTTTGAGCCATCGCCCGGTTACGTCGATTTTCTGCTCGCGGGACAAACAGCTCCGCCCGCGCTCGAATCGTGCCAGACTCGAACCGGAAATCCCTACCACGGTTTCTTCTTTTCCTTGCGGCGGGCTGCAAGTACAGCCCGCACCCGTGATGCGAAAGAAGAAAAGTTCTGGCCGATCCCCCTGCGCTAAAAACCCTGCACGGACAAACTGGACCTCGAGACGGTTGCCGTCAGGCCCCACAACCTCGAACCGCTCGTAGGCAGGCTCGTGAGTCATCTTGGATTATCGGTCCGGTTATCTGGAGTGTAAAGTTGCCGCCGCTGTAGAAGTTCCAAACGCGCAACAGGAATTGCGGCGCAGGCGGCGTGCCACACAGCAGGGACGTTGGGTTGGCGCGGACGTGTAGCGCCAACCTTCAGATTGGCAGGGGTTCCGCCCGGGAGGCTCCGCCTGAAATTGGGCTGCCAGCGCGTGCGAAGATGCCCGCCTGAAAGGCGGGCGCTACAACTGCTCGGTGAATTTGCCATTCCCGCGCGAACCGCGTAGCTTGGAAATAGAATTCTGAATCGGCCATTATACCCGCGGGGGGCGACATGTCGGCTTTTGATGATCACAAGGACGAACTCTTACACTACGAACAAATGCTGGGCGCGCACCGCGGGCGCCTGGCCGTCACGCTAGACCGCGTGACGAACGCGATGGTACTCGTCGGCCAACACGGCGTCTATTGCCATAGCCAGCGCGATCCCTCCAAGCCCACCATGGACATTCAAATCATCACCGACGAGCTGCGCAAAGCCAAGGAACTCATCCAAAGCGTGATGGAAGATCTGCGCGTCGAACGGGAAAATCGCCTGCGGGCAAATTGACGGTGCGCACACTTCTTGTGGCACGGGACGACTAAAGTACGCCAGATTTCGATAATAGTTATCAGGAGTTGGCCCGGTTCCCTGCCAGCGTGCCATGCGGACAGAGCGTAGGCCTCATTGTTGGGGAGCCAAACCGGTACGATTTCGACGCAGCTTAAACTTTCTCCAAGCTCTGACGACAATCCACATCACAGGCACGATCAAGACAAGCCATGGAACAATGGCTACAATTGTTGTGATAAGAGAGGAAGTGCTATCAGCCAAAACGGACCCTGATTCACGCAACGCATCCCAAATCTGAGCAAAGCCACCGCTACTAGCGCTGGGACTTTCCACACGGAACGACATTTCGACAGCTATTTTCTCTGTCTCATTCGCCAATATTTTCCGTTGAGCCGTCTCGCTGTCTAATTCCGATTGAGTGTCAGTTAGCTGCTTCTGGATTTCTACGAGGTCCTGGACTGTAGCAGACGTCTTCGCAAGCATCGCCCTTAGGTTATCTCTGAATGTGGTGAGATTCTTGATCTTGGCGTCGGTGTCTACGACATCGGAAGTTTTGTCTTCACGCTCTGTCGTATGTTGCCCGATTTTGCCCAGCTTCTGGACAGCAGCCAACAGTTTGCTCAGGTCTTCCGGGGCGACGCGCACGGACAGGCCGGCTGATGGGGCGGAATAGCCGGTCCGCGTTGTAATACTCGAATAAACGACTTCGCATTGAATTGTTCCGCAGAAGGCGATTACCGACTCCCACGATTTTTGGAGTTCAGACTCAGGTGTGACAATTTCAAGCTTATCTCGCTCTGCAACGAAGCGTGGCGATGCCGTGACAACTTCAGCCAACATCGGCATTACTCTGCTCGCGGGCACACTCGGACTTAGTTTTTTGGCACATCCCGGCAACATCAGTGCGAGAGCCACGAGAACTAAGTTAAGCGATTTCCGGTTCATGGCATTACCCCACCGATAAAGCCGCCATCATAACAATTGGCACGGCTAAACACACTCGCATCGTCAACTCACCCTGCCTTAGACACCATTGGGACTGAGGTTGTGCCAGCCAGAAAGGTTATCTAGATTGCACCCGATAAACGATTATTGGCAACTGGGAATCTGCTAAAAGCCAGTTTCCGAGAAGCCGACTTACCTGGAGTCAGTCCCGGTCGTGACAAAACATCACTGATCCATGCATCAGCGGCGCCAGGATTGTGCGCGGAGGTAATCCGGTTTAGATTACCGCCCGTCGTCGAATCTTAGGCCCGCTAGGCCTTGCCCTCGGAGATTCAGTAAGCACGGATGTCCCAAGTTAGCCCATTTGGCGCTATCCGATGGCCGGGTGTTCCCAGGAACAAATCGAAGACGGGAGGAGATGCAAGATGCGAAATCGCTTCATGAGCTTCATCGTGGTCCTGGTGGCAGTTTTCATGACGACGTGGCGGCCGGCCCTCGCGCAGACTCCGGCGACGATTGCGCCGATGCATATTCATCACGTTCACCTGAATTCGGTGGACCCCAAGGCTGCGGCGGACTACTACTTGAAGCCGTTTCCGGCGTCGACCACGAGGACGACCTTCAACGGCTACGAGGCGGTCAAGACAGGCAACGTCTATTTGCTTTTCACGAAGGTCGACGCACCGCCTCAGACGGAGTTGACCGGACCTCAAACGTCGGTGTGGCATTTTGGCTGGAATACGCCGGACTCGCGCAAATACAACGAAGAGTTCCACGCGAAGGGCCTGAAAATCGCTCAGATGTGGGACGCCGCCGACGGCAAGCTCGTCGACATGTCCAGCGATACGCTGCCGGGACTGCCGACGCAAGAGCAGATCCTCGAAATGCGAGCCAAGGGCGTGCAGCCGACCCGCGAGGGGGGCTTCGGCTATCTCCGGGGTCCCGACGACGCAATGATCGAGAACGCTCAAAGCGGCCAGGTCGAGCGCTTCAACCACATACACATGTATCACGAGCACCCGCTGTGCGCGATCCGGTGGTATGTCACCCACCTCGGCGCGACCGACCCGCGAGGCAGCGGCGGCGCCCCTGCCGCAATGACCGGGGAGTGCAAACAGCTGTACGCTCCGCCGACCTGGCCGTCGTTTGCCAAGTTTCCCGGCTTTGTTCGCGAGCCGTCCGGGAGCGTCCTCTTCGACGACATCAACATTTTGATCCGGCCGTGGCCTGGCGGCGGGCTGGTTGGCACGCGCGGGCATCTAGTCGATCATTGGGCCCTCAGCGTCGCGGACCTGACCCAGACTGTGGCGCGCATGAAAAGCGAAGGGATCAAGTTCATCGAGGAGATCCACCCGTGGGGCAACACGCGCGCGGCCATGATCGAGGGACCCGATCGCGTCGCGATTGAGATCGTCGAAGTGAAGTGAGCGGGTGTGACCATCCATTTGACGTAGGCAAGGGGCTTGACCGCGCTTAGCGGTCACAATCAAGCGAGTATCTTGAGGAGGGAGTTATGCGAAAGAAGATCCTGCAAGCCCTGGCGATGCTTCTTGCGGCGTGCCCTGTAGTCGCTTTGGCTCAAGCGCCAAAGGATGGTGTCTACATCAGCGACGAAGATATCAAGGCCGTGTTGAAACATGCGGCCGATACGAAGCGTGCGATTCCCGACAACACGATCAGGGTGATCGATATGGATAAATACCAACTCGGTGTGGCCGTCATTCACCGCGGAGCGATGGGAGGCGGCGGTGGCGCCAATGCCGGCGCAGCCGCGGCGAACCCCTCGCCGGCATGCGGCGAGCAACGCCCCGGTGCGACGGGTCCCACCGGCATCTTCCACGATGATACGGCCGAGAGTTACGTCGTGATATCGGGCAGCGCGACGCTGATCACCGGGGGCGCCATCGTCAACGGCAGGCGTTCTCCGCCAGACGGCGAAGTGACGACGATTCTGAACGGCCCTTCCTGCGGCGGCACGATGGTGGGATACACGAGCCGCGAAGTAAAGACCGGCGACATTATCGTCATCCCGGAAGGCGTTCCCCATGGATTTTCGGCCATCCCCGATCAAATCACGTACCTGAGCATACGGCCGGATCTGAAAAAGGTCCTCCAGCACGGGTATGTGAATCCGGCGCTCAACAAGTAAGGCCAGGTCGGCGGCAAGCAGAATGCCGCGCGGCCGTGAGTGGCACTAGAATTGTGCTGAACTGGTTTGAAGAGTTGAAGTGCAGCGTGCCGGTCGGAAGGAAGTGAATCCGCCAGGATCAGTCCGAACCATGTCGCGCCGTTCGACCAATGATCGCGGGCCTTCCGAAGATTGGTGCCGGAGAGAGGGAGTCGAACCCACACGGCCTTGCGACCAACGGATTTTGAGTTCACAAAGTCCGTTGGCAGCGGACACTTGCACACCGGCCCCACCTTAGTATGTCCGAAAGGCGGACGATCGTGGCAGACGAACTGTGATTTCTGAATCGCTCAGCTCAGAGTGAGCACCACCTACCGAAGAGAGGGATAGTTTGTCCGGTTGCTGCCAATATAGTATAAACAACCATATGGCTGAATACCTGCCCTTCGCTGGCAAGAACGCGATTGTTGAAATGGCCGTGGGCATCCAATTCCAATCGCAATTCGATTCGAGGATCGGCGCGGCCGTCGAGGTGATCAAGAGTGATTTCGCAAAAGATTTTCCCAAGTTTGAACCATTGCAGCAATTTACTTTGAACATCGGAGCGCCGTTCCCATTCCCCGCTGCTCCCTCTTCCCCGGGCTTCGCTGGATTTATTCTGACGAGAGTTAAGCCTGATAGTTCACCGGCGCGCATTCTCAGAGCAATGGGGAATACCGTCTCTATTCATTTTATGGAATACGACTCTTGGCAGCAGACCAAATCAAAAGCGATAGATTATTTCGATAGATGCTTCAGGCTGATGGGTGTGATGGCAGAGAATCCCGTCGTAGCGGTCTTTATGCGTTATATAGATCGCTTTACTTTTGATGGAGATCTTCAAGCTGCGAGTGCTGGGTTATTGTTTCGAGAAAACCCTACATTTTTGCCCTCGGTGATTTTTAATAGTGGTAATCTATGGCATTCTAATTCTGGCTGGTATGAGGTACTAATCGGTGAAATGAAGGCCTTAAATAATCTGAGTGTTATGGGCGTGCTACAACCTACACCCAGCATTACTGTGGACCACACGAACGTTTATTCTTTGCCGAAACCATGCAATTCATCTGTCGAACTCTTTGACGGGGCGCAAAACCAGCATTCCGTTATCGCGATTCTAGACAGACAACATCTCGCCAACACGATCATTCTTAAGAATCTGTTAAACCAAACAATGTTAGACACCATTGGTCTAAAGGGATGAACACCAAAACCTATTTCGACTCTTGGTCCTCCTTTCTAAATACAGGTTCTGCAATTGTAAGAGCCTATGTCCCAGAAAGAGCCCATTTCATCATGACTGCGGATCAGGTTATCTCGGTCCTGCCGTGTTCAATCCCTTCTGCAGAAAGCACACCCACGAAAGATTTGTTTGATCGCCTGAGAGATTTGAAGGGAAGGTACTCCGAGATATGGATTCCCAACACCGTTGCCCCGAAAGAAGCGGCGTTTCAAGATGCAAAGAGTTTTGTTCTTACCTTACCTTTAACGCAGATCATCAAGCCTTCTATTCATATTGCAGGAGATGGCGAAGTGAATTTCGAATGGAAAGGGCAAGACTTTCATATTGACCTGGGTTTCTACGGCGACCAGACTTTTTCCTATTACGCTACGAAGAGTGGACAGAAGCCACTTCTTGGCGATGATATTCCCATCAAGAACGGGATTCCGAAAGAACTAATAGATTTTGCGTTGGCCACCTGAGACATCGGCGTGCTCCTGGGACCACATCGCAGTGAATCGAAATCTGCCGCTACGCAATATTCTCCCGGCTTAGTGCAATCCGATGAGGTCGTATTGCGTACAGTTCTAGACCCAGATCACTTAGACGAGGGCGGACACTTGAAATCGGCGGCTATCTCCCTCGAAGATATTCAGTTTCGCGGGTGGTCGGTCGATAGGAAGAAATTCACTAGCCTTAGGCAAGTGAAACTGTTCCATCGAGATTGGAAGAGGCGAAGGCCGCAGATAGACCGATTTTATGTATTGCCAGTTCGTGCAAGCGTAATTCGCTTCAATCCCGAGAGCAGGCACCAAGATTTTGTCGTAACCGATGCGGCCCTGTGTTGGAAACCCTGTCACGCGATGATCTTTGCAGCAAAGGCAGGCGAACCTTCGTCGAAGTCGAGATTGAGGCAATTGCGTAACGAGCTTCTCGAAAAACTTCCGCCGTACGTCGAACCCGGTCAGGTCTTTGGCTCGCGAGAAAAATTCGGTTATTTTTGGGGAATGCTCATCCAGGGCGTAGTTTTTCTCGCGAGTTTGCGTCGGTTTCGAAGCTGGCGAACTTTGGTTTTTTGGGGTCGGCGGGTGCGCCAGCCCTTAAGGTAGGTGTGAATTTTCGGGCGGGTGGCCTGACCTTTGACTTTCCGGTGGCCGAGCCCTCGTGATTTTTCGAGGGTCGTAGTTTGAATTCTCGTCTGCGCGCTTTCAGTCGATGGGATTGACTAAAATTACTCTGGCGCGAGATGCCGAGCAAGCTTCTTGAGGATCGCGACCATGTCTTGCGTTCTCCCTTTGAGACTGGCGCGGAGGGCGCAGTGATTAAAGCGTTGTGCCTAATTCAGGAATGTTGGTGCCGGAGGAGGGAGTCGAACCCACACGGCCTTGCGACCAACGGATTTTGAGTCCGCCGCGTCTGCCATTCCGCCACTCCGGCGTTGCGACTGCGAATGGAGCCAATCGAGGGCCTAGTTTAGCACAGTGGACCGACGGCCTGAATGCGGAACCGGGCGGCAACAAACACCCCAGATCGTGCGGATCGAGAAGACATACGAGAAAAACACGGCGGCATCAACAACGGAAGAAGTGGCAGGGTTAGGTAGAGGCGGACCGGAGACAACTTCCCTACACTGCACGTGAGCCCTAGTTTTTCGCCGATCCAGATGGCCTACGACGCCATTCGAGACGGCTCGGCTTGCACTTCTTCTTCTGCCTGCTGCTTGATATCGGAAAGCAGGTTGTTGATCAGGTAGGACGTGACCGGCTGCTTGAAGATTTGCGCCGACCACGATCCGCGGCTGGAGATTTCCTTCCAGTCCGCGTTTTCGAGTTGCTCGACGGTCCAGCGGACCGGCTTCTTGCCCTTGCTCTCCACTTTCAGGCGGCAGTGGTTGGAAAGGCCCATGACGAAGCAGGAGACCGCTTCCTCCAGGCTGCTGAAATCCTTCTGCCAGCCTCCGTACGATACGGCGTAGTGGCCCTCCCAGATTTGTTCGATCATCACGGGGAAGCCTTCGGGGCTTGTCGGGGGAACAAGCACCGAATCGTCGCGCCGCTCGAATTTCACCTGGGGATACCTCTTGAGCAGTTCCACAACTTCATTGAGCACACCCAACTCCCGCGCTGCAGGCTGAGAGGCTCTCAGGACGGGGGAAAAGCCGCAGCACTCAGAATCCTGAGATATCGATGCGAAAATAGCGTTGTGCCGGGCGCGCGGCCAGCGGTTCCTAGGGCCTTTCTGTTGTGTGTGATATTGATAAGCACGACACAATTTTCGCGCGCGTTGCATGCAGCGGCTGCGGACGATGATCGCGGATGGGGGCGAAGGCGACGCTAGGGTGAGCGAACAGGCCATTCCGAACTGGCGGCTGGGCTTCTGGAGCCTGATCGTCACGCAGTTTCAGGGCGCATTCAACGACAACGCGCTGAAATTCCTCGTGATTTATCTCATCGTCGAAGGAAACTTTTCGGCGCATCAGCGGGACCTGTTCGTGCCGCTTATCGGCGGACTTTTTGCCTTTCCGTATATCCTGTTTTCGCTCGCGGGCGGATTCCTGGCCGATCGCTACAGCAAACGGACGGTGACCATCGGCACGAAACTTTTCGAGATTGGCGTGATGCTTTTCGCGCTCGCGTCGCTCACGCTGGCTAATTTCCCCATGGAGGCAACCGCCGTTTTCCTGATCAGCACGCAGGGGGCGCTGTTCGGGCCGTCGAAATACGGCCTTCTGCCCGAGCTTCTGCCGGACCGGGAGCTCTCCTGGGGAAACGGCGTGATCGAGCTGGGGACTTTCCTGGCCGCGATCACGGCGACGATGGCCGCGGGCTTTCTCGCGGATGCGTTTCGCGGCCGGCAATTCTGGTCCGGCGCGATTCTCTTGGGCTTTACTCTTTTCGGGTTAGTCACGAGCCTTGGCGTTTCGCGCGTGCCGGCCGCGGACCCGTTGCGCAAATTCCGCGTGAATCCGTTTTCCGATTTGGACGATCAGCTCAGGATTATCGCGAGGGACGCGCTGCTGAGATGGTCGGTCATTGGCAATACGTATCTTTGGTTTCTCGCGGCCCTGCTGCAATTCGTAATCGTCTTCTATGGGCGCGACGCGCTGCACCTCAGCGACACCGAGATCAGCTATTTGCAGGCCGCGGTGGGAATCGGCATCGGCACAGGGAGTCTCGCGGCAGGCTATCTTTCACGTGGCCGGATCGAACGCCGCCTGGTTCCTGTCGGCGCGCTGGGAATGACGCTCTTCGGTTTCCTGGTTTCGAGGAACGGTCTTGGCCTCTGGCCCGTGCGGATCGACCTGTGCCTGCTGGGAATTTTCGGAGGATTCTACGCCGTGCCGCTCAACGCGCTCATCCAGCACCGGCCGGCGCCGGAGCACAAGGGCGGCGTGATCGCCGCCGCGAATATGCTCTCGTTTGTCGGCGTATTCCTCGCCGCGGGGGTTTATTTTGAATTGTCCACGAGGATGCAGCTGCGGCCCGGCCAGATTTTTCTCGCGGGAGCGCTCATGACACTCGCGGCGACGGTCTACGCGTTCCTTCTACCGCCGGAATCGCCGGCACATTCACCCAGCACGGAACTGGAAACGTGAGCCTTTCTCCGGGTTTCTCTGCGCGCTCTGTGTCCTCTGTGTTGAAAGCCTTTGCCTTTCCGCGCCGAAAGAAATGCTTCACCACAGAGGGCACAGAGAACACAGAGAAAGCGAAATTCCTGTGAGCCGTTCTAGAAGATCGAAAACTTCACGTGCAGGAATTTTTTGGGGTCCTTCCGGAAATCGCCGACGAGCAGGCGCATGTCTCCCGCCAGTCCAGTGAAGTTGTCGTAGAATTTCGGGTCGCCGAAAAATTTGCCGATCGTGGCTTCGTTGGAATTGAGTTTCGCGGAGGCGGCGGCCAGATTTTCGCCGGTCTGCTTGTACGACATAAACAGCGAATCATCCGTGGCTAGCTTGCCCAGCGTTCCCTTCCCTGCGCGCACGTCCGCGAAGAGCGCGTTGCTGTTGTCGATGAGCCGCTTCGCGCTTTCGTGAATGCTCGTGTCGTAGACGAGCTTGCCGAGCGTGCCCTGCTGGTTCTGCACGGCCTCCAGCACGCTGTCGACGCGGCCCGCGACGGAATTCACGCGGTTATACATCTCGTCCTGCGTGACCAGTTTTCCGAGCGTCCCTTTGCCGGCCTGCACGTCGGCCATCATGTGATCGAGATTTTCCAGTGTGGAGTTCAGGTGATTGTACGCGGTCGGATCGACCATGAATTTCCCCAGCGAGCCGCGGCCGTTGCGTACGTCGGTGATCACGGCGCTGGCTTGTTTCGTGATCGCGCTGAGGTTGTCCATCAGGTCGGCGCTGCGCTCGACGACTTCCTTCAGCGCCTTTTCCTCGCGGCCTGGGATTTCGTCGTTGTTCTGGAGAACACGGCCTACGTATCCGCGGTCGATATCGACGTAGCGATTGCCAAGCAGTCCTTCGGTAATGAGTCCGGCGGAGGAATCCGCGCGAATGTAATCCTGGAACGACTTCTGGATGCGCATGTCGACTTCAATGTTGCGGTCTTTGGAGGAAACCTCGCCCGGCTTTCCAACGGCAATCTGAATGCGCTCCACATTGCCGACCTCGACGCCGTCGATGCGAACCGGCGCACCGATGGTCAGGCCGTCTACCTCCGGAAGAAAGGCGCGCAGCCCGTATTTGGGCCCGAGGCCCTGGCCGCCCGTGACGTAGAAAATCACCACGGCCAGCAAAACGGCGCCCGCCAGGACAAAGAGTCCCACTCGAAGCTCAGTCCACGTCAGCTGTTTTCCTTGCGCCATCGTTCTTCCTCCTCGACGAGTCCAACCGCAGCACGTACCACGTTACAACAAAAAGCCGCGTAAATATGCGTCGCGCGTCTCGGCCAGTTGCGGCGGGTTTCCCTCGAAATAAACCTTGCCGGAGCGCACCACGACTAAATTCGTTTGGGCCGCCGCGGTCCGGGCACTGCCGTTCTGGCCGAGGGGCACGACGCGCCCCGATTGGCCGTCGAACCGATAATTCGCCAGGCCGAAGGCGTCCTGCACGCGATGCGTGGCGAGGACGGACGTTACGCCCTGCGTGTCCCGCAAGCGCAGGATGAGCGTGATGATCGTCTGTGAAGTGACTGGATCGAGCCCCGCGGTGGGAGAATCGTAGAGAACCACTTGCGGCCGCGTGACCAGGGCGCGCGCGATCGAGACGCGACGGCGCATCCCGCCCGAAAGCTCGGAGGGCAGTTTCTCCAGCGTGTCTTCCATCTCAACGAATCGCAAGGATTCGCGGACGCGCGGCTCGATCTCCTCTTCGGCCAAGTGTTCCTCGCGCAGGCAGTACGCCACGTTGTCAGCGACGTTGAGGGAGTCAAACAGCGCGCCTTCCTGAAACACGAATCCGACCTTTCGGCGGAAGGCCAGCAGCTCCTTCTCGGTCATCTGCCCGAGGTCGTGGCCCAGCATGTTGACAGCGCCAGAATCGGGCTGAATCAGGCCCGCGGCCAATTTCAAGATAGTTGTTTTTCCCGAGCCGCTTTCGCCGATCAGGACTTTGGTTTCGCCGGTGGCGACAAGGAAGGAGAGGCCGTCCAGCACGTTCGGTCCGCCGAAACCGATGCTGACGTTTTCGAGTTGGAGAACAGGTTCGCTGGCTGCGCTCGCGCTCATTCGGAGATGATGCGTCCACGCCGTCTCGGAACCGGCGGCACAATCACTCGTTCGATTATAGATGGAAACTCGCGGCGCGCGAGAGGATAACGAAGAAAACTAGAAAACGTGGCCCGAGAGGTAAAGCATCAGCTTCGTGAGAAAGAAGTTGGAAACCAAAATGAAGACGGACGCGGTGACTACTGCCTGGGTCGTGGCCCGCCCGACGCCCTGCGTGCCGCCCTTCACCGTCAGCCCCTGATAGGTTCCCACCGTCGCGATGATGAATCCAAACACGATCGGCTTCGAGAGGCCCTGCATCAAGTCGGAAAATTCGAGTATGTCAATCGCGCGGGTCCAGAACGCAACGGCGCCCAATCGAAGCGTAAAGAAGGAAACGAGGTATCCGCCGATCAGTCCGAGGAAATCCGCCATCGCCGTCAGGAGCGGCAGCATCAGGACCGTCGCCACCACGCGCGGCGTGACCAGCTTGCGGATCGGATCGGTGCCCATGGCGCGCATGGCGTCCACCTGCTCGGTCACGACCATCGATCCGAGTTCGGAGGCCATGCCGGACGAATTCCGCCCAGCCACCAGCAGTCCGGCGATGGACGGCCCGAGCTCGCGCACGAGCGCGAGCGAGACAACGTCGGCAGTAAGCGCCGTTTGCCCAAATCTTTCAAATTGCGCCGCCGTTTGCAGCACCATGACGGCGCCGATGAAAAATCCGGTCAGCAAAACGATCGGGAGCGAACCCACGCCGATGACGTCCATCTGATTGAGAATGTCGGAAACGTAGTACGGGGGGCTGAAAAGACTTGCGATCGACCGCCCGCACAAGAGGGCGTATTCCTGCAAGTGCAGGACCCAACGCTTGGCTCCTTCGGAAAGGACCCCGGTAAACGAAATCTCGTTGGGCTGGATCAGTTTGGGGTCGGTGGTGGCCATCGATCGCCGTCGGGTATCCCTCGAGCGCCGGTAAGTCCCGACCAGCGTACTGGTCGCCGCCAAGGACGTCAAGCACACCAAGTAGGACAGGCTTGCAGCCTGTCGCATTTTGTCCTTGCAAGGTCGAAACCCGACAGGCTGCAAGCCTGTCCTACTGCGCTTTACGCGCCCCGCCGTGTCCGCTAGAATGTCGTGCCTTCCATGTTTAGATTTGTTACTGCGGGAGAATCGCACGGTCAGGCGCTGATCGCGTGGGTCAGCGGCGCGCCTGCGGGTGTGCCGATTGACTTCGATTTCGTGCAGCGCGAGTTGCATCGCCGGCAATTGGGCTATGGGCGCGGCGGGCGGCAGAAAATTGAGAAGGATCGCGTCGAGTTTCTCTCCGGCGTGCGCCACGGGCAAACGATTGGAGCACCCATCGCCCTGCGGATTGAGAATCGCGATTGGGCCAATTGGGAAAAAGCTCTCTCTGTCGAAAAGTTGCCGGATTCAGAGAGCGCGCTCAGGAAGCTGACCGCGCCTCGCCCCGGCCACGCGGATCTCGCGGGCGCGATGAAGTTCGATCTGCATGATGCGCGATACGTGCTGGAGCGCGCGTCGGCGCGCGAGACTGCGGCGCGCGTGGCGGCAGGCTCGATCGCCAAGTTAGTTCTGCGTCAGTTTCAGTGCGAGGTTCTGAGCCACGTGGTCTCGGTCGGCAAAGCGCGGCTTGCGCGCGCTGCGAGCTGGAGCGAGATTCAGGCGGTCTGCGAAAATCTGGATTCTCCGTTGCGCTGCGTCGATGCGGAGACCGAAGCGCAAATGAAAGCCGAAGTCGACACCGTGCACCGCGCCGGCAACACCGTCGGCGGCATTTTTGAAGTGGTGGCGCACAACGTGGTGACAGGGCTCGGTTCGCACGCGCAGTGGGATGAAAAGCTCGACGGGCGTCTGGCCCAGGCGGTGATGTCCGTCCAGGCGGTGAAGGCGGTGGAGATTGGCGCGGGCGTGACGGCGGCGGGTTCGTACGGCGCCGACGTGATGGACGAGATCGGCTACGATGCCGCGGCGAAGCGCTTCACGCGCGCCACGAATCGCGCTGGCGGCCTGGAAGGCGGCATCACCAACGGCGAAGACGTGATCGTGCGCGGATACCTGAAGCCGATCTCTACGCTCCGCACGCCGCTCGGCACGGTGGACATGGTGACCAAGCAGCCCATCTCCGCCGCGTACGAGCGCTCCGACGTGTGCGTGGTTCCGGCCGGGGGCGTCGCCGGCGAAGCTATGGTTTCCTTCGTGCTCGCCCAGGCCATGATCGAAAAATTCGGCGGCGATTCACTGCGGGAGATGCGCCGCAATTTCGACGGGTATGCGCGGCAATTGCGGGAGTTCTAGTCTACAGATGAACACAGATAAACACAGATTAGAGAAATCTGAGAGCGTGGTCCGCTCCGTGCTGAAACCGTTGACAGAAACGCCCGATTCACAATTTACGTCCACACCCGATTTGGTTTTTATCTGTGTAAATCTGTGTTCATCTGTGAATTCAATCTCTCAGGTGGCGCGCTGAGATGATTTATCCGATCACCAAGTATGGGGCGGCGGTGCTGGAGACGCCGACGAAGACCGTCGAAAAATTTGACGAGGAATTCGCCAAGCTTTGCGAGGACATGTTTGAGTCCATGTATGCTGCGCAGGGCGTGGGGCTGGCTGCGACGCAGATCGGCCGCTCCATCCGCCTGGCCGTGGTCGACGTGAGCGTGGGGAAAAATCCGGAGGCGAAGCTGGTGCTGGCCAATCCCGAGATCATCCATACCGAGGGCGACCAGCGCGAGGAGGAGGGCTGCCTCTCGCTGCCTAGTTTTCGAGGGAATGTGCTTCGCCCCGCGTACGTGACCGTGCGCGCGCAGAACCTAGCGGGAGAAGTCTACGAAATGCGCGGCGAAGGACTCCTCGCTCGCGCCTTCTGCCACGAGATCGATCACCTGAATGGCGTGCTCTTCCTCCAGCACCTCAGCATGCTCAAAAGAGACTTGATCAAGCGCCGGATCCGCAAATTGCGGAAGACCGGCGACTGGTGATTTCCCATCGCTGCGATGGCTGCATTGCGCATCGTGTTCTGTGGCACGCCGGAATTCGCGGCTCCCTCCCTCCGGCGGCTCGCCGCGAGCTCTGAATTCTCCGTCGAAGCTGTGATCACGCAGCCCGATCGCCCGCGCGGGCGCGGCGGTAACGTCACCGCGTCACCGGTTAAGGACGCTGCGCTCGCCTTGGGCCTGCACGTCTATCAACCCGAAACCATCAAGTCCGAATCCGCGCAGGACTTTTTGAAGCGTGTCGCGCCCGATGCCGTCGTGATCATTGCCTACGGCCAGATCGTTCCCGCGCGCCTCTTGACGATTCCCCGCCTCGGCTGGATCAATTTGCACGCGTCGCTGCTGCCCGCGTATCGCGGCGCCGCTCCCATCCACTGGGCCATCGCCAATGGCGAGACCCTCACCGGACTGACCACGATGCAAATCGATGCGGGAATGGACACGGGGCCAACGCTATTGCGCCGCGAAGTGGAGATCGGGCCCGACGAAACTACGCCGGAGCTCGCCGAGCGAATGAGCGCGATGGGCGCGGAGTTGATCGCCGAGTCGCTGGTGCGTTTCGATCGAGGAGAACTTTCGCCGGCGCCACAAGAAGGAAAAAATGCGACGTACGCGCCCATTCTCAAGAAGGAGGATGGGCGAATCGATTGGTCGCGCCCCGCGCAGCAAATCTACAATCGCATGCGCGGCTTCACGCCCTGGCCCGGCGCGTACACGACGTTCCGCGGTCAAGCGTGCCACCTCTGGGGCCGTCCAGAATCTCCTGGAGCGGCGGGAGCCGAGGCGACGACCGGACAAATCATTCAAGTCGGAAAAGAAATTCGAGTGCTGTGCGGGGAGTCAACGATGCTGCGCTTAGAATCGGTGCAAGTCGAAGGACGCAGGAAAGTTGCCGCCCAGGAATTCGCAAACGGTGCGCGCATCGCGCCGGGCGACCGCTTCGCGTGATGGTTTTGTGTGGCGCCGGCGTCTCGCCGGCGTCTCCTTGGCGAGTAGCTTGGGACACCCCACCGGCGAGACGCCGGCGCCACGTATGAAAATCTCCATAGCACGGACTATTGCCTTCGATGTTTTGGCGCGCGTTGCCAAGCAGGATGCGTATGCGGATGAGGCACTGCGCTCGGAACTTAGCGATCCAGTGAAGACTGAGGACGCCGGGCTGACGACTGAACTGGTCTTTGGCGTGTTGCGATGGCAGAGGCTTCTCGATTTCCTGATCGATCACCGTTTGAAAAAATCGACCACGATCGCGGATCTCGAAGTGCGGATTGCATTGCGATTGGGGGTATACCAAATCCTCTTTCTCGACCGCGTGCCAGCACGCGCCGCAGTCAATGAATCTGTGGAGCTGGTCAAGCGCGCGCGAAAGCGGTCGGCGGCGGCCCTGGTCAACGCCGTCCTGCGAAAGATGGCCGAGGAATCTCTCCGTGGAAAATCGGCTCCAGAGTTTGTCACGCGCCTGTTGCCTGCTGACGTTGCACTCGCCGATCGCCTGGGGATTTCGTATTCGCATCCGACGTGGATCGTCGAACGCTGGCTGCGAATCTTCGGAGAGCAGCGTACGCGCGATTTGCTCGCGGCCAACAATCGCGCCCCTGCGGTTTCGGGCTACTTATTCGAAACGCAGCGGCGCGAAGAGGCGGCACTGTCTCTTCAAAAGGCCGGATGCAGCGTTCGGCCCGGGCGGCTGCTGCGCGACGCGTGGACGTTCGAAGGCGGAAATCCGGGAGCGAGCGGAGCGGTGCGGCAGGGTTGGGTGTCGATCCAGGATGAGGCTTCGCAGGCCGTGGCGGACCTTCTGGCGGTCGATCGGGGCAATGTTGTACTCGACCTGTGCGCGGCGCCCGGCGGCAAGACCTTGCGCCTCGCGCGCGCGGCGGGGCCTGAAGGGCGCGTCATCGCCGCCGATCTTCACGAGCATCGCGTGCGGGCCATGCGGGAACGATTCGAACTTTGCGACGCGCGAAATATCGAGACGATCGTCGTCGACGGCACGCAGCCGCTTCCGTTCGAACGCCCGTTCGATCGCATTCTGGTGGACGTTCCCTGCTCCGGCACAGGCACGCTGGCTCGTCATCCGGAGATTCGGTGGAAGCTGCGCGAGGAAGATCTTCGCGATTTGCAGGGGCGGCAATCGGGGCTGCTTCGCAATGCTCTGGAGCATCTCGCGCCTGGAGGGCGAGTCGTGTATTCCACTTGCTCGCTGGAGCCGGAGGAAAACGAGTCGGTGGTTCGCGAAGTGCTCGGCGCGGTTGGAGACTCGTTCCGACTCGCCGATGCGCGGGCTTGCGTCGAGAGTTTTCTGCAGCCCGTGGTCCCGGTTGACAGCGTGCTTTGCGCGGACGGATTTTTCAGGACGTTTCCTCCCCGGCATGGGACGGACGGTTTCTTTGCCGCAGTGATCGAGCGAGAAAAGCCAAAGCCTTAACACAGAGGACGCGGAGAACTTGCCGCCTCCTTACCTCCTTGCCTCTGCGTCCTCAGTGCTCTCTGTGGTGAAACGCTTTTGGGCCGAGTGCTGGAAGCCGCCCATCGTGCATGCTAAATTTGACGTGGAGAATCGATGAGTCTTCGCGAGCGGATCGAATGGGTATTTCGCGTTGGGCTGCTGGTGTTCATACTGGCAGCGGCGGCGTTCCTCAGCGCGGTCACGGCGATGCGCTTTGCGGTTCAAGGCCGCGAAGTGGCCATGCCGGATCTGATCGGTAAAAGTTCCGCCGACGCAAAGGCGATTCTTGAAGGACGCGGCCTGCAGCTCAAGGTGGTCGATCGCGTCTACGGCAATATTCCGGCGAACGCCGTCGCGCGGCAAAGTCCTCCGGCCGGCGAGCGCATGAAGGTGGGACAGAACGCGCACGTCGTTCTGAGCCTCGGTTCGCAAAATGTGCTCACGCCGTCGCTCATCGGAGAAAGCCTTCGCGTCGCGCGCATTCAACTGCTGCAAGTAGGTCTGCAGCTCGGCGAAGTCAGCACGTATTCGACGCCAGCCGCGCTGGCCGACTCGATTTTGCAGCAGTCGCCGCTTCCGGGAACGCGCGCCGCCAGCCCTCGCGTCGATTTGCTCGTGGCGCAGGGAGAAACGCCTGCCACCTACGTCATGCCGTGGGTCGTGGGGCTGTCATTGCCCGATGCCGACCGCCTGCTTACATCGTCTGGACTCAAGCTCGCCAAGACCACCTACGTCCCCACACCACAGTGGCCCAAGGGCGCGGTCACCGAACAGACTCCCGACCCAGGCTCCAAAATCACCAGCGACTCCGACGTCCAAATGGTTGTGGCGCAGTAACAAATCGGGGCGCTTAACAGACCTCGGAATCGCCCTTCAGAGGGCGTATAATGGGTGGAATGGAAGTTACCATCAAAGTTCCTGACCGGTTGGCAGTCGAAGCGCGCGCGCACGGCGTGTCGGTCGAGGTTTATGTGCAGGAAATCGTGGCGCGGCAGGCGGTTGAAAGCACTAGCGAACAGCGCATTCAATCTGCTAGCACGGCCATTGACCGGATCATTGAGTTGCGCAAGGGGAACAAGCTCGCTGGTCTTCGAACGAAGGACCTCATTCATGAGGGCCGCAAATACTGATGGCCGTTTTCGTCGTAGATGCTTCGGCCGCCTTGGCTTGGTGCTTTGAGGACGAAGCCAGCAGTTGGAGCGATAGGCTTCTGGAGCGTTTGCGTCAAGGCGATCAAATCGTAGCGCACTGGCCCACCGAAATCTCAAACGGTCTCCTGGTTGCTTCCCGTAGGAAACGCATTAAGGCAGGCCAGCCGGCCCTCTTTTGGGACGAGCTTGCACGCTTGCCGGTCGAGGTGGAAGCGGCCCTCAGCGCCCCTCAAGCGAAAATCGTGTGGCTCTCGCCGAAAAGCACGGCCTCACGGTGTACGACGCTGCGTACCTGGAGTTAGCACAGCGCCGCCAACTGTCTCTCGGAACTCTGGACGCGGACTTGCGCACGGCGGCGCAGGCCGAGGGCGTGGTGGTGCTTTAGGACCACCACTTAGTTCGCAGCATCATCGTTGCGCCCGCTGTGAATCTGCTAAGATGGCGGCGGAGAATTCGTGAATTATCCCGTGGAAATCGCTCCATCGATCCTTGCTGCGGATTTCGCTTGCCTCGGCGACGGCATTCGCGCAGCCGAACGCGGCGGCGCGGCGATGCTGCACGTCGACGTGATGGACGGCCATTTCGTCCCGAATATATCCATCGGCGTTCCCGTCGTGGCTTCCCTGCGCAAGGCAACCCGCCTACCCCTGGACGTGCATCTCATGATCGAGAATCCCGAGTTGTACATCCAGCCTTTTGCCGAAGCCGGAGCCGACATGATTTCGGTGCATCAGGAAGCCACGCCGCATCTGGACCGGGCGCTCGCGATGATTCGCGAGCACGGATGCCAGCCCGGCGCCGTGATCAATCCGGCCACGCCGGTTTCCGCGCTTTCGGAGGTTTTCGGAAAGCTCGATCACGTGCTGGTGATGTCCGTGAATCCCGGCTTCGGCGGGCAGAAGTTTATTCCCGGGGCGCTTGGAAAAATTCGGGAGCTAAAACGAATTCGCGAGGGCTATAATCATTCCTTCCGGATCGAAGTGGATGGGGGGGTTGGTCCGGAAAACGTTGCCGATCTGGTGCGCGCCGGCGCCGAAATTCTGGTAGCGGGGACTTCCATCTTCCATACCCCCGATGCTGCCGAAGCGGTGCGCGCGATGAAGCAGGCCGCCGAGACAGCGCTGGCGCAAAAAGTTTAGGGCGTCGAAGCGGGGATCCAGGCCCCGCGAGCGCCAAATCAAGGAATCCGCATTGAAAAACTACCGAATCGTGTGGTGTGTGGCGCTGGCGGCAACCTTGTTGAACGGGTGCCTCGGCACGAAGCAGGCAAAGGGACCGACGCCTGGAACGTCCGCCGAGCCGGATAAGGTCCTCTACGACAAATCCGTCAACGACATGAAGCACAGCCGCTACGGTGTCGGCCGCCTGGGAATGCAAACGCTGATCAACACCTACCCGGACAGCGAATACCTGGCCAAGGCAAAGCTCGCGATTGCGGATTCGTATTACAAGGAAAGCGGGACCGCGGGCCTGAAGCAGGCCGTCGTCGAGTATAAGGACTTCATCACTTTCTTCCCCTTCCTGGATGAAGCGGCCTACGCGCAGTTGCAGATCGCCATGGCGCATTACCACCAGATGGAAAAGCCGGACCGCGATCACGCCGAAGCGGTGCAAGCGGAAGCGGAATTCCAGACTTTCCTGGAAAAATATCCGAATAATCCGCTGACTCCCCAGGCCGAGCAGCATCTGCGGGAGGTGCAGGAAGTTCTGGCCGAGGGAAATTTCCGGGTTGCGAGCTTTTACTATATCCGCGGCGCATATCGCGCCTCGGGCGCACGCCTGATTGAATTGACGAACCGCTATCCCCTTTACAGCCAGGCGGACCAGGCCAACTGGATGCTCGGGCAGATTTATGAGAAGGGCGAGCACAACGAGATTGCCGCGAAGTATTACAGCCGGATCGTGAAGGATTATCCGCTGTCAGCGATGGCGGGCGACTCAAAAGCAAAGCTCGTCAAGTTTGGCGTGCCCGTTCCGCCCGCGGACCCCACGGCCGTTGCGCGAATGCAAAAGGAACAATCGGCCGATCGCCCGGGGCGGATCAAGCGAGTGATGACCGTCCTTAAGACGACGCCGGACGTTTCCACCGCCGCACAAACGGGCGCTCCGACGATGACGCCGGCCAGCGAATCGGGTGATGAGACGATTGGGTTCGGTTTACAGGCCAACATACCTGCGTCGCCCGCCGCCTCAAGTGTGGGCAGCACTGCGGCGGTGGAAACGATTACTCCGGGAAGCCCGGAGGCGCTACCTCAGCCTCCGGCGGCCACGCCATCAGACGCCGCTCCGGGCGCAGCGGCGTCCGACGCCACTCAGCCCGCAGCCTCCCCAGCCGCTGACGGCGCGGCCAGTACCGATTCGACTGCCGCCCAGCCGGCTGCAAGTACCTCGACTCCCGCGACTCCCGCCGATCCAAACCAGGAATCTTCCAGCAAGAAGAAAAAGGGTCTCCGGAAGATCATTCCGTTCTAAGACGGGTTTTAGGCTTTCAATTTCACAAATTTACGTGCTCCGGCCCGCAACCCAGCACTTCCCAAACGGGCCTAGTTCGTTCAGACACACGCCTGCCCGGTCTTTATTGACTCACCCGAAGCCTGATGTTACCAATGAGTTGTGGCTTCTTACGCCCCCGCTGGTGGTGAGTGTGTGTGCCCGCAGTAATCGGGAGGACGGCCCGTGCCAAAAATCCTGGTAGCCGACGATAACAGCAACGTCCAGAAGACGGTGGCCCTTGCTTTGGCCGATCTGGGCGTGGAAGTCGTTGCTGTAAACAACGGCGATGCAGCGGTTCGGAAGCTCGGGGACGTCATGCCCGATTTGGTACTTGCGGATATCTTCATGCCGGTGCGGAACGGCTATGAGGTTTGCGATTTCGTAAAAAAGGATTCCCGCTTTTCTCACGTGCCGGTGGTTTTGCTGGTGGGCGCGTTCGATCCGCTGGATGAACGCGAGGCGCAGCGTGTGGCCGCGGACGGAATTCTGAAAAAGCCGTTCGTTCCGCCCGATCCGCTGATCGCCATGGTGAAGACGCTCTTGGATCGATCGCTCGGAGAGCGATTGGTGACGGTCGCCGCGTCCCAGCCGGCTGGGGCCCAAAACAGTGCTGCCGGAACTGCGAGCGCGGTGAAAGAGCGGCCCGCCGCGCCTCCGGCGCCTCCCCCCGCTCCACTCGCTGCGGAACCGGTGCAAGAGGTGGCTCCGGAAGAAGAATTCCATCCGCCCGTTGACCGGTTGTCTTTCGGAGAGGGCGAACATCCCGTGGCGTTCGGGCAACTTTTGGACGCTCCGACGAAAGAATCCTCCGAAACGGAAACTGAGGCGATCGAGCCCGTTGACGACGAACAGGTGTTGACGAGCGCTCGCGACGCCAACCTCGGCGAACCGATTTTCTGGAAGCCCGAAGAGCCCGAAACAGAGGAAGGCGAGGCGGAAACGGAAGAGGCAGACGACAGTGAGTTTGCCTCGCACGCTTGGGCAGTCGATGAAGAGACCCCGTCCAGCGCCCCGCATACCGAGATGGCGCAGTCGGCGGAAGCGGTTGAGCCGCTTGAATTGGTGCGCGATGATGACGCCGCCGCCGCTCCTACCATTGTGGAGCCGTCTTCGTCGTTCGCGCAGGACGCGGCTTCGCAGGCTTCGCTGACCGTCGAGGGCGGGAAAGCGCCGGACCTCGCCGCCAATCCACTCGAATGGATGGCCACGGTGCCCAGCGCGCCGACGGAGGAAGCTGCGGAAGAAGAAGAGATTCCTTGGAGCGCTGCGGAGGCTGACGTTGCCGACCATGTCGAAGCGGGCGAGGAACCCGTGGAAGAATTGCAAGTGGCGTCGGAACCCGTTCACTTGCCCCCGCCTCCTGCCCCCGCGCGGCCAGCTGCCGCGCCTCCTGTTGGCGTAATGGCTCCGGCGTCCTTTCTAGGGATGTCTGTGCCGGGGTCGACCCCTCCGGCAGCGCCGCCCGCGCCTCCGCAATCCAAAAATGCCGCGCCCGCTTCCGAGCCGGTCAAGGCGCAGCCGCCGTTCAAGTCCCTGAAGCAGAGCGCGGAAGACACGGCGCGATCGATTCCGAAGCAAGAGTGGGCGGATTTAGCTGCGAGCCTCCAGGCCAAGGCCGCTGCGCCCGCAGCGGAAAAGCCGAAGGCGACGACGCCTGCATCACTAGCGCCGTCCGCATCGGCGGCCGTGCCCGAAGATTCTTCGCCCGCGGCGGAAGCGGCTGCGCCTGGGGACGCCGCTACACCGGACCCGGCGCTCGTCGAAGCCGTCGTGCAGCGCGTGCTAGACAAGATGCGGCCGCAAGTGGTGGACATTATCACCAAGGAATTCCTGCGGCCCGTAGTTCAAGCGCTCGTCCATCGCGAAATCAACAAGCACTAGCGCGCTGGTTTCTCCGCCATTCCCTTTCCATATTGAATTGAGTCTGCCCATTTGACCGCCCGCGCGCGCGTCCGTATAGTAATTCTCTTAAACACAGAGAGAATCCACAGATGAGCACAGATACACACAGATAAAAACGGATTCTTTCATTTGCACAATGTCTGCGTTTATCTGTGTTCATCTGTGTTTATCTGTGGATTCGTGTGGTTGTAACTCTGGGCGAGAATATTCACCATGGCTAGAGAGATACCCAAGGCTTACGAGCCGCGACTAATCGAGCAACGATGGGCGAAGAAATGGGCGGAGGAAAACCTGTTTCGTGCCGACGTGAATGCGCCGGGACCGGTGTTTTCCATCGTCATTCCGCCACCGAACGTGACCGGCTCGCTGCACATCGGGCACATGCTCGACCACACCGAGATCGACATCCTCACGCGCTGGCGGCGAATGCAGGGCTACAACACGCTCTACTTGCCGGGGACGGATCACGCGGGAATTTCGACGCAGCGCGTCGTGGTGCGCCAGCTTGCCGCACAGGGCATCAACTATCGCGATCTGGGGCGCGAGGCATTTGAGAAAAAGGTGTGGGAGTGGAAGGCCGAGTCCGGCGGCACGATTACGCGGCAGATGTTGCAGTTGGGTGAGAGCTGCGATTGGACGCGCGAGCGCTTCACGCTTTCGCCGGAGCTTTCGCACGCCGTGACCGAAGTTTTTGTGCGCCTGTACGAGGACGGCCTGATTTATCGCGGCCACTACATCGTGAACTGGTGCCCGCAATGCCGCACGGCGATCAGCGACCTCGAAACGGTGCACGAGGAGCGGCAGGGACATCTCTGGCACATCCGCTATCCGATTGTTGGCACGAACGAGTACGTTGTGGTGGCGACGACTCGTCCCGAGACGATGCTTGGGGACACGGCGGTGGCGGTTCATCCGAGCGATCCGCGGTACCAGCACCTAATCGGCAAGATGGTCCTGCTGCCTTTGATGAACCGCGAAATTCCCATCGTCGATGATTTCGTCGTGGACCGCGACTTCGGTACCGGCGCAGTGAAGGTGACTCCGGCGCACGATCCGAACGACTTTGAAATCGGCCGACGGCACAATTTGCCGGAAATCGACGTGATGACCGACGACGCGAAAATGAGCGCGGCGGCGGGAAAATATGCCGGGCTTGACCGGTTCGAGGCGCGCAAGCGGGTGGTGGCCGATCTGGAAGCGGCGGGGCTGCTCGAAAAGGTGGTCGATCATACGCACGCGGTGGGCGCATGCGACCGCTGCGGGACGATTATCGAGCCGCGCGCTTCGACGCAGTGGTTCGTGAAAATGAAGCCGCTGGCCGAGCCTGCCATCGCTGCCGTTGAGCGCGGCGACATCGAGATCGTGCCGGAAAACCGGCGCACCGAATACTTCGAGTGGATGCGCAACATCCGCGACTGGTGCATTTCGCGCCAGCTTTGGTGGGGGCACCGCATTCCCGCTTGGTATTGCGGCGACTGCAGGGAAATCATCGTGGCGCGCACCGCGCCGGCAAAGTGCGCGAAGTGCGGCTCGGGCAAGCTGACGCAGGATCCCGACGTGCTCGAGACGTGGTTCAGCTCGGCGCTGTGGCCCTTTTCCACGATGGGCTGGCCGGACGATACCCCCGACTACCGAAAATACTATCCGACCAGTCTGCTGATCACCGGCTACGACATTTTGTTCTTCTGGGTCGCGCGGATGATCATGATGGGCTTGAAATTTACCGGGAACGTTCCCTTCCGGCAGGTCTGCCTGCATTCGCTCGTGCGCAATGCGGAAGGCCAAAAGATGTCGAAATCCAAGGGCACCGGCATCGATCCCGTGGAGCTGAACGAAAAATTCGGGACGGATGCGATGCGATTTACGCTGGCCAGCATGGCCGCGCCGGGGACCGACATCGTTCTGTCCGAGGAACGGATCCTGAGCTATCGCGCGTTCGCCAACAAGATTTGGAACGCGGCGCGATTTGTGTTCATGAACCTGGACAAGTACGAGACGGCAGGGGGCGAAACGCTGGAGGCGCTGGCCGCGCCCGGAGTGCGCGCGTCGGCGCCATACGCGGCGGGCGGCGAAGTGGCGCTGATCGATCGCTGGATTTTTTCGCGACTGGCGCGCGCGACGGCGCAGGTGAACGACGCGCTCGAACATTTCCGCTTTCATGAGGCAGCACACGTCGTCTATCACTTCTTCTGGGGCGACTTTTGCGACTGGTATATCGAGTGGGTGAAGCCGGAGCTTGTTTCGACGGATCGAGCGAAGTCGGCGGCGACGTGGAAGAATTTGTTTGCGGCGTTCGAGAGCGCGTTGCGGCTGCTGCATCCATTCATGCCGTTCCTGACCGAGGAACTGTGGCATCAGTTGCCGCAGCGGGAAGGTGCGCGGTCGATTGCGCTCGATCGGTTTCCGGAGCCGCACGCTGAACGAATTGACGAAAGAGCCGAACAGCAGGTCGCCATGTTGCAGGACATCATCGTTGCGGCGCGCAATATTCGCGCGGAACTGAAGGTCGATCAGAAGGCCAAAGTTGCCGCACGCCTCTCAACCAGCACACCGGCATGGGACACAGTTGTCGTGCCGAATCTCACTACAATTCAAAGGCTCGCTAGCCTTTCCGCGCTCAGTCTCCAGCCGCATGAAGAATTGCCATTTGATGCGTCGAAGGGCTCAACTCGCAATACAAGAGGTTTTGATCTATTCATTCCATATGACGCCGCGTTCGACGTGGAAGCTGAAATTGCACGCTTGCGGAAGGATCGCGAACGCCTCTCCAAGGACATCGAGTCGAAACGACAACGCCTCGAAGACGAAGCGTTTCGCAGCCGTGCGCCCGAGCATATCGTAAAGGGACTCGAAGCGACACTCGGCGAACGGAACCTTGAGCGGGAAAAGGTGAATGAGAGGCTGGCGCAGCTCGAGAGGCTTTAGGTAGCACAGCGACTCTTCGCTGTGTGGTTTTTGCAGTCGTGGTTAGGCCTGGATTTATTTTCAGCTTACAAAACCGCACAGCGAGGAGTCGCTGTGCTACGCAAATGCCCCAGACCGCTTATCCGGGCACGACTGATCGGCGCATTGACGCGCTGCTGGCGCTCCTTGCCGACAACGCCATGATCGTGATCAGCGGCGCGAAGATCGCCCGCGAGATCGGCTCGACGCGCGCTACGGTGTGGAACTGGATCCAAAAGCTGCGCGCGCTGGACGTGCGCGTGAAGGGGCATCCGCGGACCGGCTATCAGATCGAAAAGGTTCCCGACATTCTGGTTCCCAAGATTTTGCACCGGCGGATCACGCCCGGCGGGCTTGGCAAGCGCATCCACCACTTCTTCAAGATTGATTCGACCAATTCCGTCGCTATGGCGCTGGGCGACAAAGGCGAGCCGCACGGCACCGTCGTCATCGCCGAGGAGCAGACCGCCGGGCGGGGGCGCGCCGGGCACACGTGGCACTCGGAAAAAACGAACGGCATTTACATGACCGTGCTGCTGCGCCCGCCGGTTTCGCCGCAGCAAGCTCCGGTGATCACGCTGGCCGCCGGCCTGGCCGTGCGCGACGCGATTCTCGAGCAGATCGACATCGCCCCCGATTTGCGCTGGCCGAACGATCTGCTGATGGGACGCAAAAAGTTCTGCGGCATCCTGACGGAAATGAACGCCGAGCAGGACCGGATTCACTTCGTCGCGGTGGGAATCGGCATCAACGTGAACCACGAGCGCGTTCCCGAGGCTTTGTCGGCGATCGCCACTTCGCTGAAGATCGAGACGCAGCGCGCGCACTCCCGAGTCGAGATTGTGGCGCGGTTGCTGCGGCACCTGGACTCCTACTACAATCGCTTCATCACCGAAGGCGCGGAGGCGATCGTCGCGCGATTTTCCGAGTGCTCGAGCTATGCGAAAGGAAAACGCGTACGCGTCGAGTCCCCTTCCGAGACGTACACGGGCACGACGGATGGACTCGAGCCCGGCGGCCTGCTGCGCGTGCGGCGCGATGACGGGCGCGTCCTGCCAGTGATTGCGGGAACGCTTTCCGAGGCGGATTGACTTCGAGGAATTGATGCTGCTGACGCTGGACGTCGGAAACACGAACACGGTGCTGGGATTTTTCCGTGACGCGGAGCTCGTGGCGAACTGGCGGTTGACGACCGCGCGCGACCAGACGGTGGACGAGTACGGCATCCTGACGCGCGAGCTTTTCACTCTGGCGGGGATCGATCCATCGTCGGTCACCGGCGTGATTATCAGCTCGGTGGTGCCGCCGCTCAATTCCACGCTTCAGGAAATGTCCGAGCGATATTTTCGGGTGAAGGCGCTCTTCATCGAGCCGGGCGTGAAGACGGGAATGCCGGTGCTGTACGACAATCCGCAGGAAGTGGGCGCGGACCGGATCGTCAATGCGGTCGCAGCGTATACGAAGTACGGTGGCCCGTGCATTGTGGTGGACTTCGGGACGGCGATTAATTTTGACGTTGTTTCGGCGCGCGGGGAATACATGGGCGGCGTGCTGGCGCCGGGGATCGGAATTTCCGCCGAGGCGCTTTTTTCGCGCGCGGCGCGCCTGTTTCGCGTAGAGATCAAGGATCCCGGAAAAATCATCGGGACCAATACGATGCAGTCGCTGCAGTCGGGCTTGTATTACGGGTACGCGGACATGGTGGATGGGATCGCGGCGCGCATCAAGGGCGTGATCGGCGATTCGGCGCGCGTGATTGCCACGGGCGGACAGGCGCCGCTGATCGCGCGAGCTTCGCGGCACATCGAAATTATCGACGAATTTCTCACGCTCGAGGGCCTGCGCATCGTGTGGGAACGGAACCAGCCGGCGAAATCTCCCAAACCCATTTCCACCATGAAAGAAAGAAAACTCCGATCTTGAATCCCCACGAAGCGATGGGCGGGCTGAACTACTTCAACTATTTCACCGAAATCGAGGAATATTTCTGGCAGAAGCGCGGCGCGCATCTTCTGGTTTCGCCGCTCGACTGGGCCATCGTGGAGACGTGGCAGAAAGCCGGCATTCCGCTGTCCGCCGTTCTGAAGGGCATCGATCGTGCATTTGAAAGCTATGCGCGCTCGCGCCGCGCCGCGAGTGGACGGCAGCTGAAGACGCTTTCCTACTGCGTGGACGCGGTGCTCGAAGCCGCGGAAGAAGAGAAGGAAGTCGCGGCGGGCGCCGGACCGGCGACCTCGTCCGCGAAAAAGGAAGAAGAGACGTTTTCGTCGAGCGCTCTCCACAATTTTTTCGAGACGAACATCAAGCGCTTCTCAGCGGCAGCCGCGCAGCAGCGAGCTTCGCAGCCCGATCTTGCCTCGCGCCTGGAGGAAACCAGCGCGCGGCTTCGGGAGACTCTTGTGCTAATCGATTCGCCGGGCCGCGTTGATGTCGAGGACCTCGAGCGCCGGCTAACGGTCGTCGAGGAAAAACTCACTGCCGCGCTCACGGCCGGCGCGCCAGAGGACTTTCTGCTCGACATCCGGCGCGAAATGGGTCATCAGCTGGCGCCCTACCGGCGCAAGATGAACGCCGCGCAGCTCGCGCAACTCGAGCGGCAATACATACAGAAGCGGCTCTGGGAGCGCTATAATCTTCCTCGCCTGAGTTTGTTCTACCTGACCTGAGGCCCCCGGCCAAGGATCACACCCCCCGCTCAAGGAAAGTGAATCGCATGGAAGTACGTATTGAAAAACTGGTGTACGGCGGCGACGGCCTGGCGCATCACGACGGCCACACCGTCTTCGTCCCGCTTGTGTTGCCGGGAGAGCTAGTCGAGATCGACGCGTCCAAGCGCAAAAAGAAATTCGTGCGCGGGCGGCTCGATCGCGTAGTGGAAGCCTCGCCGGAGCGGGTCACCGCTCCGTGCCAGTACTACGCGCGCTGCGGCGGCTGCCAGTACCAGCACATTCCGTATGAAGCGCAGCTGCGCTACAAGGCGGAGATCCTTCGCGAAACGCTCGGACGCATTGGCCGGATTCAGTGGACCGGGCCGATCAAGACGCATCAGTCCCTGCCCTATGGCTATCGCAATCGGGCGCAATGGAAGCTGCGGACGGCCCACGACGGCGCCGCTTCGGAAAGCGGCGGCATCGGGTATTTCGAGATGGGCAGCACGAAGTTGTGCGCGGTCACGGAATGTTCGATCGTCTCTCCGCGCCTTGGCGATGCGCTCTTGCGTCTCCACAATCTCGTCTTGCAACGGAAAACTCTCGCGGCGATTGATGAGATCGAGGTTTTCGCCGACTCGAATGACGACAAGATTTTGCTGAACCTCTCAGCCGAGCGGCTCGCCGACTCTCCTGAATCGATCGCCGCCGCGCTGCGCGAAGCCGTGCCGCACGCCGAGTCGATCTTGATCCAGGACCGCCGCGCGGACAAATTTCATCTGGACGGTCCCGGATTTCTGACTTACATGGCGGGCGGAGTTCCCTACCGCGTGGGCCACCTTTCGTTTTTCCAGGTGAATCGCTTTCTGGTTGAACCGCTGATTGACGCAGTGACCAGCTCAGGGGGAGGCGGGAAGCTGGCGCTCGATTTGTACGCGGGAGTCGGCCTCTTCAGCGTGGCGTTGACGAAGCGTTTTGACCGCGTGATCGGCGTCGAATCGAATGCGGCGGCCGCAAAGGACCTGGAAATCAATTTGAAGGAGAGCGGCGGCGCTTCGCCCTCCGCCCGCAACTCAACGGCAGAGGGATTCTTGTCGCGCTGGCGGGAAAAACCCGATCTAGTGGTCGTCGATCCGCCGCGCGCCGGAGTGGAGGCAGAAGCGTTGGCGCACCTGAGGAAAATCGCCCCGGAGCGCATTCACTATGTTTCCTGCGACCCCGCCACCCTAGGCCGGGACCTCGCGCAGCTCGTTGGCACGAATGATGCCGGCTCTTACGCGATCGAAAGCATTAATTTGTTTGACATTTTTCCACAGACGTATCATATGGAGGTGCTGGTGCGGCTTCGAAAGCGTGCATGAAGCTTCCTTCCCTCTTTCCCGTCACGTTTCTTGTCGGAGGCGTTCTTCTCTCCGCCCGGCTCCAGGCATATTCGCTCGCTTCTCTTCGCCTTTGCATTATTGCCAGCGCTCTGTTGCTCGCGGTGGGCTTTGTGCTTTTGCGCCGCAACCGGGTTGTTTCCGCCTTGGTGTTCGCGGCCTTTGCTTGGGCGGTGCTCGGATTTGCCGCGGCGAACCTGGAGCGCACCTCGGCGCCGACAAATCTTGCCGGCCCTTTGATCGAATCGGGGAGGCTGGACGGCAACACGGCCCTGCGCTGGCGAGGGCGGTTGCGAGGCGATCCGCTGGAGCTTCCCTGGGGCGTCCGGTATGAATTGAATCTGGAGGCGGTGGAAACGCCTGGCGGGGCCGCGCCCGTCGCTGGCGGATTGCGTTTGACCTACTATCGCCCCGAGCTGCCGGGTGCAGCGGGCCCTCCGGCGGCTCGGGCTGGAGATCGCGTCGAGGTTTTCGCGCGGGCTATTCCTGTCCGCAATTTCGGCGATCCCGGCAGCTTTGATTATCGCGGTTACCTCGGACGCCAGAACATTCAGCTGCAGGGCACGCTGCGGAATGCGGCGCTTCTTACGGTCGTCGATCACCCTCGCCTGACGGTCTGGGAACGATTCGCCCGCGTGCGCGGCCGGTTGCTTCGCTCGCTCGATGATTTGTTCGCTTCGCGCCCGGACGAGGGAGCGCTGGCGCGCGCTATGCTGCTCGGGGATCGCAGCTTCGTGGAGCACGACCGCGTAGTGGATTATCAAAAGACGGGCGTGTATCACGTTCTGGTCCTGGCCGGATTGCACGTTGGAGCGCTCGCGGCATTTTTTCTTTGGGCGGGCCGCCGGCTGCGGCTTGGGCTCTTTCCGCGCATTGGGCTCACGCTTCTTGCGCTGGCCGCGTACGCCGCGATCGTCGAGGATCGCCCGCCGATTCTTCGCGCCGTGGTGATGGCTGGGGTGTACCTGTGCGCGCAGCTTCTCTACCGACGCATGGACCTGCTGAATGTGGCGGCGCTCGCGGCGGTCGCGATTCTGCTGGCTCGCCCGTCGGAAATATTCGACCCGAGCTTTTTGCTTTCATTTACCGCGGTGGCTGCGATCGGCGCGATCGCCGCGCCGTGCATGGCGCGCTGGATCGACCCCCGCCGCCGGGCGCTCCGGCACCTGTCCGACGTGACGCGCGATCCGTCTCATGCGCCGCGCCAGATTCAATTCCGCATCGAGATGCGGGCTGCGGCGACCTGGCTTTCCGCGCGACTGCCGCGCTTCGCCGCGCCTCACGCATCCGGCCTTCTCGTCTCACCCGTTCGAACCGTCATTTTGTTTGCCGATCTCGTCTTGATCTCACTGGTCCTGCAACTCGGAATGCTTCCCTTGCTGGCACATTATTTTCACCGCGTTGCGCTGACGGGCCCGCTCGCGAATATTCCCGCAGTCCTGCTCACCGGCGTCGCGGTGCCGCTTGGATTCCTTACCCTGACTGCATCGCTCGTTTCGCACGCGCTCGCCGCGGTCCTTGCGAAAATGCTGGGCGCTGTGCTGGCATTGCTGAACGCGAGCGTTGGCTGGTTCGCGTCGCGGCATGTGTCGAGTTACCGCGTGCCTGGGCCGCCGCTGGTACTAATGGCGGCTTTTGCGGCGCTCGCGATCGCGCTTGCGGTGGCAATTCACCTGCGGTGGCGGGCTTGGAAGCAATCGACTGCCGCCGCGGCAGTGCTCGCAACCGCGGCCCTCGTTGCGGCGTACCCTTTTCCGCCGAGCTACGCGAACGGGAAACTCGAATTCACGGTGCTCGATGTCGGCCAGGGTGACAGCCTGTTCCTTTCGTTTCCGCACGGGCGGACGATTCTGGTGGACGCCGGAGGCGCGCTTCCGAATTTTCATCAGGGAGGGATGCGATCCGGTATCGACGTGGGCGAGGACGTCGTTTCGCCTTACTTGTGGTCCCGCGGTATGAAGCGCATCGATATCGTCGCCCTCACGCACGCGCACGAAGATCATCTCGGCGGGATGTCCGCGGTCCTCGAAAACTTCCGCGTGGGCGAACTGTGGGTCGGCCGCGATGTGGACAGCGCGGCCTACCGGCACGTACTCGCCGTCGCGCGCGCCCGCAGCGTGACTGTCCGCCACATGATGCAAGGCGATGCGTTCAACGAGGACGGCATTGCCGGAGATGTGCTTTGGCCGGACGATCTATCCGAAGGCCGAGCCGCGAAAAACGACGATTCACTTGTCTTACGCGTGAAGGACGGAACTCAATCCATCTTGCTTGCGGGAGATATCGAGCGGCCGTCGGAGCGAAAAATGCTCAGCGAAGATCAAACGGTCGGGGTCAATTTCCTGAAGGTCGCGCATCACGGGAGCAAAACTTCGACGACCGACGCTTTTTTGGCGGCAGCGCACCCGGCGTTCGGCGCCATTTCGGTGGGGCGCGACAACTCGTTCGGCCATCCGTCGCCGGAGGTCGTCGAACGGCTGGAAGCCGCGGGCGTGCGCGTGTATCGCACCGACCGCGACGGCGCGATCACAGCAATCACAGATGGAACAAACATCACGGTGAGCACGTTTGGGGGTGCACCGTAGGACAGGCTTTCAGCCTGACGGGTTTCGGATCGCAGAGACCAGATCGTTTGAGTAGTCCGAACGAGGCGGCCAAAAACGTTTCATCCCGAGCGAAGCGAGGGATCTGCTTTTGACTCACACGCGGAAAAGCAGATCCCTCGCTTCGCTCGGGATGGCAACGTAAGTTTTCTTGCGCAGCCGAAAACGTTGATTCTACTTTCGCCACAGCATCAGCGCCCACAGAATCGCCATTGCGACGGCTAGTCCGATCGCGGCCTCGTACTCGCGATTCTGCCGATAAAGCGGCCAGGAAAAATGCTCGGTGGATGCGGTCGCGGGTGAAAGGCGGGGCCAGAACGCCGGAACTTGCGCGGCATATTCGACGAATGCAGCGCCGTAAAGAAGTTTCAATTCGGTCTGCTCGCGGCGGATCACCGCGGGATAGAAAATCGCAAGATATACAGCCAGAAGCAGAGTGGACTTCCACGAGTGACTCGCCACGGAGAATCCGGCGGCGAGCAGGATGCTTCCCAAATACAACGGGTTCCGAGTGAACGCGTAAGGTCCCGACACCGCCAGTTGCTTGTGCTTGCGGAGATAGCCCGCGGCGTATCCGCGAAGAACCAAGCCGCAGACCGCAAGGCAAACTCCCCACACGAGCCATTTCATTTGCGGCCGCGCGAACCAGAACGCGGCAACGCCGACCAGGTAGCCGAATCGCACGCGCCATTTGATCCAGAAATTTGTCTTGGAACTCAATCCGCAACCTTCCGAAGCGAATCAATCGCCGCGAGAACGTCCTCCACTGAAATCCGCAGCATGCTGGCCGAATAGGTCGTGCGCCGCTTGTAGCTGATCTCTTCGGGCAGCGCCTTGTGCACGATCACGGCTCGGGGCGCGAACGGGCCGTTGCGCGCGGGGTCGGTGGGGCCGTACAAACCAACGACCGGAGTGCCCAGAGCCGCCGCCAAGTGCAGCGGGCCGGAATCGACGGCCACAACGTACCGCGCGTGCGCGAGGAGTCCCATCAATTCTTCGATCGTTGGCGCAATCACCGCTGGGCGAACGGGCTCTGCCGCGCGCAGCACTTCGTCCACGACGGATTTTTCGCCCGGGCCGTGAATGATCACCACATGCGCCGCGCCGCCCGCCGTGGCGCGCGCTTCGAGTTCCCGGCACAGCACGCCGAAACGTTCCGGCGGCCAGCATTTCGCGCGCCAGCTCGCAGCCGGACCGACCACCACGTATTCGCCGCTGATTCCAAGATCGTGCAGGCGCGCGCGAACGGGCGCCGCGCCCCCCGCCGGAACGCGCAGCGGATAGTCCGGCGTAGCAGGCCGAGACGCGCCCGCCCGTTCGGCCAGCGAATAATTCAACTCCGAAACGTGGCGGCCGGCGGGCGTCACGCGCTCGGTGTAGAACATGGCCGCGCCCTCTTCGCGCGCCCACGCGCGCTCGAAGCCGATGCGGCGCGGCGCACCGGAAAGCGCGGCGAGAATCGACGACTTGTAAAGGCCCTGAAAATCGATGGCGCAATCGTAGCGGTTTTCGCGCAGCCGCTCGATGCACTCGACGGCGTTCCAGATCGAGCGCCGATCGAACGAAATCACTTTGTCAATCGCGGGGCTGCCTTCGATCACCGGCGCCCATTTTCTTTCGACGACCCAATCGATCCTGGCGCGCGGATGCGCGGCGCGGAGCGCGGCGACCGCAGGAACGCTATGCAGAATGTCGCCGAGCGCAGTCAGTCTCACGACCAGGAATCGTTCGTCATTGGAATGGCGGCGATCACTCATCGCCACGCGGCGCGCCGCCACCGTTGCGAAGAATATGCCTCACCGCGTCCTTTAGATTCTCGGAAACCAGATCGGGCTGCCTCGGCCAGGTGGAACGATGCAGTTCGTACTCGCCGCGGCCGTAACCGGTCATGACCAGGGCTCCGCGCGCGCCTGCCGCATGCGCCATTTCGAGGTCGGCGTAGCGGTCGCCCACAACCCATGAGGCGGCGAGATCCAGCGAGTGCTCGCGCGCGGCGCGCTCGAGCATGCCGGGATGCGGCTTGCGGCATTCGCAGACGTCCTCCGATTTGTGCGGACAAAAATAAATCGCGTCGATCCACGCGCCCGCGGCGGCGAGATCGGAGACCATTTTCTTGTGAACTTCGTGCACCAGCGACTCGGGGAAAATATTTCGGGCGATCCCGGACTGGTTCGTGACGACGATGACCGGAATTTCCGCCTGATTCAATTGGCGGATCGCCTCGGCCGCATAGGGAAAAATCTGGAGGCGGTCGACGTGGTTGACGTAGCCCATTTCTTCCGAGATGGTGCCGTCGCGATCTAGAAAGACCGCGCGGCGAAGGAGCCGCGCCTCAGACATTCCCGGCGCTCCCGATGCGCATGTGTTTGGACGAATTTCGCTGCCGTATCGCTGACTCGAAAACTGAATCCACACTGATCCGCGTCATGCAGCGATGATCGACCGGGCACCGGCGCAGGAAACAGGGGCTGCAGGAAACGGGTTCACGCATCAGTGTAAATTGCCCGGTCACCGGCGCGGTGCCCTCGGGGTCGGTCGAGCCGAAAATTCCGATGACCGGCAGGCCCGCCGCGGCGGCGACGTGCATGGCGCCGGAATCGTTGCCGATGAAAACCGAACAGGAAGCGAGCAGCGCGGCGAAATCGCGCATCGAGGTCTCGCCGACCAGTGAAATCGCGGGCACATTCATCTTCGAGCGGATGCGGTCTGAAATTTCCTTTTCTCCCGGCGAACCAAAAAATATCACATCGGCGGCGCATTCCGAAATCAGGCGGTCCGCGAGTTGCGCAAAGCGTTCGGGCGGCCAGCACTTGGCCGCGCCGTAGGAGGCGCCGGGAGCGATCGCGCAGCGCCAGGAATTTTCACGGGCGCTCGCTCGGCGCAGCGTGGACTCCGCGGCGGAGCGCGCCTCGTCCGGGATGGTGAGACATATTTGGGAAATTGTTGCGGGCGGCTCGGCCCAGCCGGCGCGGCGCAGCAGTTCGAGATAGTAGTGCGATTCGTGTTTGGGAATTTCGCCGTCGTGAGGCACGCGAATCGCTTTCGTAAGCAGCGGCCCGCGCGCGTCCCGCGCGTATCCGATGCGCTCGGGAATGCCCGCGCGCCACGCGAGCCATGCCGCTTCAAATGCATTTTGGAGGAGCAACGCGGTGTCGAATTTTTCCTTACGCAAGTCGCCAGCGAGCCTTTCGCGGCCGGGCCAGCCTCGATGGCGTCCGCGAAAGTCGAACGGCAGAAGGCGGTCCGCGAAGGATTGCCCGGCAAACAGATCCGTGACTGCGGGACGCGACAGCACGCAGATTTCGTCCTGTGGGCGCGCCCGGCGCAGCGCTTCCAGCGCGGGAATCGCGATCACTGCGTCGCCGATCCAGTTCGGGGCGCGAACGAGAATTTTCATTGCGCCTTCCCTGCCGCCGCGGACTTCTCCACGGTTCGCGCCACTTCCTCCCAGAACGCCGCCGGCAGTTCGAATGAGATCCGGGCGCAATACACGGGAAGCGCGCGGAAACGCACGTTGCGCAGATTCCACACGTCTTTCTCCGTGCAGAGCAGAGCGTCGGCACCGCAATTGGATGCGAACTGCTCCAACTCCGCCGCTTCGGCTTCCGCGTACGAATGGTGGTCGGTGAAGCTGCGCTCTCCGGCCACCTGGAAACCCCACAGGCGCAGATCGTCGAAAAACGCGGCAGGATTTCCAATGCCGCAAAACGCGAGAAAGCGCGCCTTCCTCCACTCCTCTTCCCGTAGAGGAACGTCGAGCCTGGGAATTCTGAGCACGCTTTCGAGACGCGTTGAGGCGTAGAAAATCGGGCTCGTTGTGTGCCGTCGCAGTATCGCCTCGATTGCCGGAGAAGGCGCCTGCACGCTTCGCGTGATCACGATGAGATCTGCGCGCCGCAACGCGGTGAGAGGCTCGCGCAGGCGGCCCGCGGGAAGCACGCGCCCGCCGCCGAACGGGTCGGTGGCGTCCACAAGCACGACGTTGCAATCGCGCGCGAGTTTCAAATGCTGCAGGCCGTCGTCCAGCACGAAGGCATCGACGCCGTGCCGGGCCAGAGTCAGTCCGTTTTTGTATCGATCCGCGCCGACTCCGAACTGAACCTTTCCGCCGAGCCGTTCGCGCAGGAGCGCCACCTCATCGCTCTGCGGCTCTCCGCGCCCGCCAGGATCGCTCGCTGAGCCCCGGTAGCCGCGCGTCAGGATCGCGACTTTCTTTTGTTCCCGAATCAAGTGTTCAACCGTCGCCAAGACCATGGGGGTTTTCCCTGTGCCACCCACGGTGATGTTCCCCACGCTGATCACCACGCTGGGGAGTTTCTTGGCGCGAAAAATGCCGCGCTCATAGCACCGCGCCTTTGCGCGAACCACGAGCGAGTAAAGAATCGATAGCGGCCACAGCAGCCGGAGCCACCCTGATGACTTCTTCACTTTCGGCTCCCATCGGAAGCAAGCACGCGCTCGATGTGCTCGAGCACGCGTTCCGTCGCACCGCGATTCTTCTCGACCAGCGCTCGCGCGCTTGCGCCCATGCGTGCAGCTCGCTCCGGCTCACGAAGCATGGCGGTCCACTCGCTCCCGAGTTCACCCGCGTTTTGTACCTGGACTGCGCCGCCGGCTGCGAGAAAATTCGCGGCCATCTCACGAAAATTTTCCATCGACGGGCCATAGATCGGAACTTTGCCGAAAGCCGCCGGCTCCAAAATATTGTGGCCGCCGGCGGGGACGAGCGAGCCTCCCACGAAGACCGCGTCAGCGTCGCGATACAGTCCGGCAAGCTCGCCAATACTATCGAGCAGAAAAACATCCCCCTGTCCGGACAACGCCGCACTCGCGGTTCCATTCAGGGAGACGTCGCGGCGGCGGAGCACTTTGCGTCCTGATTCCGCGACGATCGCGGCGGCATTGTCAAATTGCTCCGGTTTTCGCGGCGCGAGGATGAGGAGCGCGCGCGGAAACTCGCGCTCGACTTGTGAGAAGGCCTGCAAAACGAAGTTCTCCTCGCCGGCGAGCACGCTGCCGGCCACGATGACGGGACGGCGACCGCTCCCCGCCATTTCTCGTGCCAGCCAGGCGGAAAGCGGGCTTTCGGCAGGTTCGGCCAGATCATATTTCAGATTGCCCGTCGCGAGAACTCGGTAGCGCGGCGCACCGAGCGAAACGAGTCGCTCCGCGTCCGCATCGCTCTGCACGAGGAACAGTGTTGCATCGGCCAGCACTCGTTTCAGAAATCCTGCAAGGGTCCCCGCTGAAAACAAGAGCGCCCGACGGTAGCCGCGGAACGAGCGCTCCGATAGCCGCCCATTCACGAAAATCACCGGCACATCCGCGCGGCGGCATTCGCGCAGAAAATTCGGCCAGATTTCGGTTTCGACGACGATGACAGCCGCAGGGGTAGCCGCCGCGAGCGCCCGCCGCACTGGCCCGCGCCAATCCAGAGGAAAATGGAACACGGCATCGGCGAATGCCACCCTCTCGCGCGCCAGCTTTTGGCCCGTGGCGGTCGTGGTGGAAACCACCAGACGCAACGAGGGAAATTTCTCCTTGAGGCGGCGGGCCAGCGGGAGAACGGCGAGAACCTCTCCCACGGAAACGGCGTGAATCCAAATCGATTTTCCTTGTTCACCAGTCGACCGGCCAGCGTCCAGCTCCGACGGAAACCGGAATCCCATTCGTTCCGGAATATTCGCGAGATATTTCCCCTGAATGAATCCGCGCAGCAAGAAATATGGCGAGAGCAGGATAATCCCCGAGGCCGTCAGCAAGCTGTAAAGCCAGTACATGCCCTGTAGTCCTCGCCGAAATCTTTACACGGAAAGAACACGCCCAGAATGGTCAGCACATTGGCACTAAACCGGATACTATAGGCGCGCCGCCAGCCAAATTACGAACGAGCCGAGCGAACCCAGTTCCAAGATCGCGCATCGTAGTGAACCGGACGACGCGCAAGGAAAAAGCGTCCCTAGCGCCACGCGAACCGATGACGACCAAGACGATCCTGCTGCACGCGATGCTGGCTGGCGCGCTGCTCTTCGCCCTTGAAGCGACGCCGCGCCAGAGCGCGCCCGCGGGCGACAATCCCCTGTCGCTGCCCGCCCGCGATGCACATCAAAATTTGACCGTCGTCGCCGACCCCTATCTCAGCGCGACCCGTTATAAGAAGGAGGTCTTCGGCAAGAAGTCTCCCTATGACGCGGGCATCGTGGCGATCGACGTCTATTTCAAGAACGACAACGATTTGCCGATTCGCGTCAATCCCGAAACGGTGGAACTCGTCATTTCCCAACCCGGTCAGGACCGCCAGCGTCTCGGCGCCCTCTCCCCTGAGGATGTGGCGGACCGCGCGCTGCTCACTGCCAACTCAAATATCAAAGCACCCCGCCGTCTTCCAATCCCCATTCCGATCCCATCATCCGGATCAAAACACACGAAAGAATGGATGGAAATGACCACCGCGCTTCGCGCCGTTGCCCTCGGGACGGATCTCCTGGGCCCCCACTCCACCACGCACGGATTTCTCTTCTTCGATTTGGACCACGACTTCGGCGCAATCCACAATTCCCGGCTCTATATTCCGGACCTGACGTTCATGACGACCCACCAGGCTCTCTTCTTTTTTGAAATCGATCTCGCCGACGCGCCGACGCGATAGTAGCGGCTACGCGCCGAAAAAAAGCGCGAATTTGCCGAACGCATCACCGTCGGTTAGAATAGCGTTTCCTTGACGGGCCCGCACCTCAAAATGACACTCCTTGACGAATTGAATTCCGGACAGCTGGAAGCCGCAACGACCCTTGAAGGTCCCGTGCTGATTTTGGCGGGCGCCGGCACGGGTAAGACGCGGGCCATGACGTATCGCATCGCGCATCTGATCCTGCAAGGCGTGCCGGGCAGCGCGATCCTTGCCGTCACGTTTACCAACAAAGCCGCGGAGCAAATGAAGGAGCGCGTGCGCGATCTGCTCGTGCGGCAGGGGCGCGCGTTTGACATTCCGTGGATCGGAACGTTTCACGCGTTCTCGGCGTGGCTGTTGCGCCGCGAAGGTGGGCGCCTGGGCCTGCCTCGCAACTTCAAAATTTTCGACGCGGACGATCAGACCGCGGCGGTGAAGCTTGCGCTCGAGCATCTGAAAATCACGGACCCGGGAGAGAAGGTTCGCGGGCTGCTCGAACGCATCAGCTTCGCGAAGAATCATGCGCAGACCGCCGCGCAGGTTGCCGCCGAGGCGGCCAAGCGGGGCGACTCCCTGGGCATCACCGCGTCCAAGGTGTACGACGAGTACGAGAAGATCCTGCGCAAAGCCGGCTCGCTCGATTTTGATGACCTACTGCTGCGCGCGGCACAGGTGCTTCGGCAATTTCCGGACGCGCGGGCGAACTGGCAAAAGCGATTCCGTTACCTTCACGTTGACGAATATCAGGACACGAACCGCGTGCAGTATGACCTGCTCGGTCTCCTCATCAATGAATCGCGCAACCTGTGCGTCGTCGGCGATGAGGACCAATCGATCTACCGCTGGCGCGGGGCGGACGTGGGCAACATCCTTCGGTTCGCCGAGGATTTTTCGGGCGCGCGCGTGGTTCGCCTCGAGGAAAATTATCGCTCGACGCAGAAGATTCTGGATGCCGCGGCAGGGGTCGTCGCCAACAATCGTCGGCGGCTGGGCAAAAATCTGCGAGCTACCAAATCGACGGGCGCCAACCTGGCCTTCTTTGAGGCGCGCGACTCCAGGGCCGAGGCCGAGTACGTCGCCGACCGCATCCGCGCGCTCCAAGAGGAAGACCCGGCGAATCACGTCGCCGTGCTGTACCGCACCAACGCGCAATCGCGCTCGTTTGAAGAGGCCATGCGCGGCCGCGGGATGCGCTACCGCATGCTGGGCGGCTTTTCGTTTTTTCAGCGCGCCGAGATCAAGGATGCGCTCGCCTACGCTCGTCTGGCGATTTTTCCGGACGACGACATCGCGCTTCTGCGCGTGATTAACACGCCTCCGCGCGGCATCGGGAAGACAACCGTCGATTCCCTTTCCTCGCTGGCGCTGCAGCACGGCACTTCGCTTTGGGGGGCGATCGGCAAGATGCTCGATCCCGCAGCTTCGGGGCGGGCCGTTGCGCCGCTGCGCGACTTTCGCGACCTGATTGCCGATCTCCAGGTGGAGGCCGCGACCGCTTCGCCGGCGGATTTGCTGCAGTCGGTTCTCAACAAGAGCGGCTATCTCGATATGCTTTCTCAGCGCGACTCGGCCGATGACACGGCGCGCGCCGACAACCTGCGCGAACTCGTCAACGCCATGGCCGAAGGCGCCGAGCGCGGCGAAACGCTTTCCGATTTTCTCGATCGCGCGGCACTCGTGAGCGATGCGGACAATTTCGACGAAGACGCGCAGATCACACTGATGACGCTGCACAGCGCCAAGGGCCTCGAGTTCGATCATGTCTTTCTGACCGGAATGGAAGAGGGTGTTTTTCCGCACAGCCGCTCTCAGAACGATGACGACGAGCTCGAAGAAGAGCGCCGCCTGTGCTACGTGGGCATGACGCGCGCAAAGCAGACTCTCACGATGACGCGTGCCGTCTACCGACGCATGTACGGCTCGGAGCGGCTCACGGGTTCCATGCCCTCGCGCTTTCTTCAAGAGGTGCCTGCGGAGCTGATCGACACGGCGGCCGGCTCCCTCGCTGAGGCGGGCGAGACGCGCCGCTACGAGCCGGACCCGGAGTACTCCTACAGCCAAGAGGAGTTCGCGCGCCGCATGCGCCGCTCGGATGGATCTTCTCGTGTGACGACTAGCACGGTCAGCCGCCCTCGCTCGAGCGCCTCACCTCGCGTGAACAAGAAGAATTCCAACCCGCTCATCGGCCAGCGCGTGCGGCACGCCACCTATGGCGCCGGCACGATCATCGACGTCGAGGAAGACGGCGAAGATCGCAAGTTCACGGTCCGCTTCTCCGACTACGGCACGAAAAAGCTCATCGAGCGCTACGCGAATTTAACCTGGGCGTAGGTAGAGCGCCCCGCCGACTCCTTATTCCGGTTCGGTACTGCCCCAGTACGTGTCGATCGATAGGGCCAGTCCTAATTCGGCGAGCGCCCCCAAAGTTTCAGGCGCAATCGTCGGCCCGCCACCGAAGCCCGACCCGAAATGCCCACAATAGGCAACCGGAGGGTAAGTTTTCATCAATTCCTGAAGGGCGCCCTTCCGAGGTTGCAGCGCTTGAGCAAGGCACTTCAAGCCATCGTCCAGCGAATTCCAATGTGGCGCCCCGTCAGGTGGATCGAAACTCCGCAACCAAGCTGACCGCTCGAACCGACTCGTTGGGAACGCAATTCTCCTCTTCTATGAAACACGCTGGGCTTCAAATCTAGAATCCTCGAGAGCTCGCCTTCGTCCAAATCGTCGGCGACGATCGACAACGATACCAAATATTTGTGCATTCAGAACTCCTTCGCCGACTCTACCACTAGTCGGGAGTCAGCGATTTGAGATTCAAGCACGTAGCTAGTGACAGTAGTTGCGACAGAGTCCGCCACAATGTAGAGTCACTGCCATCTTCCGTGCGCGTGAGGAGGGTGCCGAGTGAGTTCCGGGCTGTTCCGCGTCAAAAGCATCGACCGATTGATCTCGGATGCCGAAGAGCCCGAACGCCGGTTGAAAAAATCGCTGGGCTGGCTGAGCCTCACGTCGCTGGGAATCGGCGCGGTGATCGGCTCGGGAATTTTCACCGTGGTCGGCACGGCGATTGCCGGGCAAAAGCTCGAAGCTTCCTCCATCCTGAACGCCCCTCTGCTCGAATATCTGATCTACCACTCGCCTTCGTTCGGCCGCCCAGGAGCTGGGCCTGCGATCGCGATTTCATTTCTTCTGGTTGCGGTCGTGTGCGGGTTCGCGGCGCTGTGTTACGCGGAACTTGCCGCGATGATCCCCATCGCGGGCAGCGCATACACGTACACGTATGCAACGATGGGCGAACTCATAGCCTGGATCATCGGCTGGGATCTGATCCTCGAATACGCCGTCAGCAACATGGCCGTGAGCGTGGGATTCTCGGCGCACGTCGTGGGATTTCTCGACTGGTTCGGTGTGCATCCCAATCCGCGCTGGATTTCGCCGGCGTATCTGCCGGGAGGGCTGAGCGACCTTTCGGGCAACCAGCTCTACCCGCCCGGCTGGCACTTCGGGTTCAACTGGCCGGCATTTCTGATCGTCATGGCGCTCACCGTGGTGCTAGTACGAGGGATCCGCGAGTCCGCCGAAACGAACAATGTGATGGTGCTGCTCAAGCTGATCGCCATTCTCGTGTTCGTGTCGGTCGGCGCGAGATTCATTCATCCCGGCAACTGGCACCCGATCGCGCCCAACGGATGGCCGGGAATTCTGACCGGCGGCTCGATCATTTTTTTCACGTACATCGGATTCGATTCGGTATCCACCGCCGCGGAGGAAACGAAAAATCCTCAGCGCGATTTGCCGATCGGAATTATCGCCACGCTGATCGTCTGCACCGTGCTGTACATGGCGGTGGTAATCGTGCTCACGGGGCTCGTGCCGTGGCAGACGCTGCTCGATGACGCCGCGCCCGTCGTGAACACATTGAAGCGCCTCGGTCTCGAAAACACGCGCCTCGTCGTTCTCATCGGCGCGCTGCTGGGCATGATTTCGTCGCTGCTCGTGTTTCAACTGGGGCAGGCGCGGGTGTGGTTCGCGATGTCGCGCGACGGCCTTCTGCCGCGCATCTTCAGCCGGGTGCACAAGGATTACCGCACGCCGGATTTTTCCACGTGGGTCGCGGGCTTCCTGGTGGGAATTCCCGCCGGCCTGCTCGACATTGGAACGCTCGCCGATCTCTCCAACATCGGGACGCTGTTCGCGTTTGCCCTGGTCGCCTGCGGCGTCTTGATCCTGCGCTACCGCGAGCCGGAGCGGCCCCGTGCGTTTCGCGCTCCCGGCGGGCTGCTCGCGCCCATCATGACGATTCTCACGTGCCTGCTGCTCATGGCCGGACTGCCGATCATGAATTGGATTCGATTCTTTCTTTGGCTGGCCATTGGTCTTGTGATTTACTTCTCCTATAGCCGCAAGCGCAGCACGCTCGAACAAGAGGCCCAAAGAGCGTCGTAGCGCCAAGGCTTGCCCCCAGATTTGGACCCCTGATTCCCATGAACAAGTCCCCGATTCCCGATAGCGCCTTCGCCAAGCTGCCCAAGGCCGAGCTGCACGTTCACCTGGAGGGCTCGATTGAGCCCTCGACCGTGGTGGAGCTTGCCGCGCGCCACGGCGTTACCCTGACTGCAGAAGACACAGCGCCGCGGTACGCTCCCGGCACGTTCGATCAATTCATCGAGAATTTCATCTGGATCACTTCCTTTTTGCACGCGCCACAGGATTACGCCTTGATCGCACGGCGCTTCGCTGAGTCTTTGCAGCGGCAGAATGTTCTCTACGCGGAAGTCACTCTCTCCATCGGCGTGATGCTTCGCCGCAATCAGGATCCTGCGGAGAATTTCGCAGCGCTGCGGGACGCGGCCGCCGAAGTCCCCGGCGTAAAGCTGAAATACATTTTCGACGCCGTGCGCCAATGGGGCGCCGCGCCCGCGATGGAGGTCGCGCGTATCGCCGCCGAACTCCGCTCGCCCGACATCATCGCCTACGGGATCGGCGGCGACGAGCTCGGGCTCCCCACCATCGACCTGCGTCCGGTGTATGAATACGTCGCCAGCCAGGACATGCACCGGCTGATCCACGCGGGGGAGATCGGCGGGCCGGAAATTGTGCGCGAAGCCGTGGAACTCCTCGGCGCGGAGCGGATCGGCCACGGCATCGGTGTGATGCGCGACGAGCGCACCATGGACTTCATCGCCGCGCGGGGCATTCCGCTCGAAGTCTGCCCCACAAGCAACTTGCGCACCGGAGCGCTCGCCCGGCAGACCGGCCGGCCCGATGCGGGATACGCCCAGCATCCCCTCGCTTCGTTTCTGCGCCGCGGGCTTCCCGTCACGCTCTCGAGCGACGATCCCGCCATGTTCGAGACAACGGTGAGCGACGAATACCGCCATGCGCAAGGCATGGGGCTTTCCTCCATCGAACTTCTGCAGCTCGCGGAGGCCAGCGTCCTGCATTCGTTCCTGCCGCACGCCGAGAAATACGCCATGATCGAAAAATTTCACTCCGGCGCCAAGGCGCTGGGCTTGCTATAATGCCGGGCCATGAAAGCACATGTATGGGTGATGCCGAAGCGCACGGTCCTCGACCCGCAGGGTCAGGCGATCCAGCATGCCCTTTCCTCTCTAGGATTTAGCGAGGTTCGAGACGTCCGCCAGGGCAAGTTTTTCGTTCTCGACCTGAACGGCGTGACCCGCGACGCCGCCGAAAAGCAGGTCGAGCGCATGGCCCGGGAAATTCTGGCCAACCCCGTCATCGAGGAATTCCGCTACGAGATCGTGGAATAGCTGTATTTGAAAATCCGGCCGAAACTGTTAGGTTCAGGAAACATTGCGGCCCTCGCGTCTGAGTGCGCAATTTGCATGTGTTATTCTTTTTTTGCGGGCCTTCATGTCTGCCGCCCTAGCTGAATTTCCGGAGATCCTACCGTGTGTGGAATCGTAGGTTACATCGGCTCCAAGAAAGTCGTTCCGCTCATTCTGGACGGCCTGCGCCGCCTCGAATATCGTGGTTATGACTCCGCGGGCATCGCGGTCGTCGGTTCGGATGGCAAGGTCCAAATCCGCCGCGCACCGGGCAAGCTGCACAACCTCGAAGAAGCGATTCGCCACTCGCCGGTTGACGGCTCCTACGGCATCGGCCACACACGCTGGGCCACGCACGGCCGCCCGACCGAGGAAAACGCCCATCCCCACCGCGACTGCACCGGGAATATCGTCGTCGTCCACAACGGGATCGTCGAAAACTACGTGGAGTTGAAGCGCCAGCTGGAAAAAGAGGGCCACAAGTTCGTCACGGAAACCGACACGGAAATCATCGCGCACCTGGTCGAAAAGCATATGAAGGACGGCGGCCCGCTCGAAGACGCCGTGCGCAAGACCGTGCGCCTGCTCACCGGCGTGTATTCGCTGGCGATTCTCTCCGCTTCCGACCCGAACAAAATTATCGCGGCGCGTACCGGCCCGCCCTCCGTGATCGGCCTCGGGCAGAATGAATTTTTCGTCGCCTCGGACATCCCCGCGATCCTCGCGCACACGCGCGAAATGTTCTTCCTCGCCGACGGCGACATCGCCGTGCTCACTTCGCAGGGCGTCCGCGTCATGGACCTCGACGGGAATACGATGCAGCGCGCCGTGCAGCACATCAGCTGGGACCCGATCATGGCGGAAAAAGGCGGCTACAAGCACTTCATGCAGAAGGAGATTTTCGAGCAGCCGCGCGCCGTACGCGACACGCTGCTCGCCAGCGTGGCCCTCGATTCCGGCAAAGTGTTCTTGGACAAGATGGACATCGCCGAGCAGGAGTTCCGCGACTTCACCAAGATCAAGATCGTGGCTTGCGGCACGAGTTGGCACGCAGGGCAAACCGGCAAATTCATGATCGAGAAGCTGGCGAAGGTGCCGGTGGAAGTCGATTACGGCAGCGAGTTCCGCTATCGCGATCCGATCATCGATTCGAGCACGCTTACAATCTGCATCAGCCAGTCCGGCGAAACCGCGGACACGCTGGCGGCGCAGCGCGAGGCGAAGCAAAAACGCTCAAAGACACTCGCCATTTGCAATGTGTACGGCTCGATGATCACGCGTGAGGCGGCGGGAACGATTCTGACACACGCCGGGCCGGAGATCGGCGTGGCGTCTACAAAAGCGTTCACCGGCCAGTTGACCGCCCTGATGCTCCTGGCGATGTATCTCGGACAGGTGCGCGGCACGTTGACCGAAGATTGCGAGAAGCGCCTGCTGCAGGAACTGATGCGCGTGCCGCACAAAATGGAAACCGTGCTGCAGGGCGACGAATCGGGAATCTACGAATCGCTCGCCCGCACTTTTTTCCGCCATACGAATTTCCTTTACCTCGGCCGCGGCATCCACTTCCCCATCGCCCTCGAAGGCGCGCTGAAGCTCAAGGAAATTTCTTACATTCACGCCGAGGGATACCCGGCGGGCGAGATGAAGCACGGCCCGAACGCGCTCATCGACGAAAACCTTCCCGTTGTCATGCTCGCGACTCGCGATGAGAGCGACCCTGAATCGATGACGCGATACGAAAAAAGCGTGTCGAACATCAAGGAAGTGAAAGCGCGAGACGGCGTCGTGATCTCCATCGTCTCGGAAAACGACCACCTCGCTCGCGAAGCGTCCGACTACGTCATCGTCGTGCCGCCCACGATGGAAATGTTCGCACCGTTGCTCGAAGTGATTCCCCTGCAACTGCTGGCCTACCATATCGCCGTTCGCCGAGGCTGCGACGTGGACCAGCCGCGCAACCTCGCCAAATCTGTTACCGTGGAGTAATAATCAACGCGCTAACTTGGTGTATACTCCGGAACCATGGAAAACCTCCTCGGGACCTTCGCGCGAGTCGTTTCCGGTGTCTTTGTTTGCCTGTCTCTCATCGCCGGCAGCAGGACATCGCAGGCCCAAAAGGTTCAGTACGTGATCGATCAGTTTACGGTTGAAGGGACAACCCGCTTCTCGAAATCCCAGATCGTTCTTGCCAGCGGCCTGAAGCCCGGCCAGCTTGCGGATGATCCCGTTCTTTCCGAGGCGGCCGAGCGCCTGGCAAAGACCGGGGAATTTTCCGAGGTGCAGTACCGTTACACAACGCTCGCCGGGAAAATGACCGTCAGGTTCCAAGTCATCGACAGTCCAAAAACGCTCGCGTGCACGTTCGACAATTTCGTTTGGTTCACTCCGGACGAGCTGGAGCGTGCCGTTCGGGCCGAGGTTCCGCTCTACGATGCGCGAATGCCTTTCGATAGCGAAGTGCCCCAGGCCACAGCCCAGGCGCTCGAACATCTGCTCGCACAGCACCACATTTCTGCGACGGTGTCATTCCTTCCGGCGTCGAAAAGCCTGGGGGCGCCGCCCACCGCGCTCCTGTTCAGCGCTAAGGGAAATATGCCTCCAGTGACTGCCGTCGAATTCACCGGAGGTCCGCTCGAACCCGAACTTTTCAACCTGCAGAAGTCACGCCTCATCGGGCATCCATTTTCGGCCTTTTACGCCCATTCGATGGCTGAGAGCGACCTCGACGCGATTTACCACAATCATGCCTACCTGCGCGCTCATTTCAGCGATCCTCAAGTTACGTTTGTGCCCGGCGCAAATGACTCCGATCCCGGCAGCATAAAACTCGTCTTCGCCGTGAGTCCGGGGGCGCTATACGCATGGCACGGCGCGGATTGGCAAGGCAACGCGGTATACGCACCGCCGGACCTGGACGGCTACCTCGCCATGAAAGAAGGAGAGCCTGCGGCCGCCGACAAAATCGCTGCGGGCGAAGACACGGTTCGCCAAGCCTACGGGAAGAAAGGCTACATCACCGCTACGGTTGCGAGTCGTCAGAATCTGGACGACGCGGCGCATCAAGTTCACTACTCGTATCAAGTCAGCGAGGGCAGCCAGTATCGCATGGGCACTTTCAGCGTTTTCGGCTACGACGACAATAATGCCCAGCGCTTTCGGAAAATGTGGCAGCTGAAGCCGGGCGATATTTATGACGCCTCATACATCAGGGAGTTCGCCAAGAAAGCGATACCGGTTCCCGCGGGTACAAATCTCTCCGGCGCCAATCCCCCGCGGTCCAAAATCGCCTCGGTTCCCCATCGGGATACGCTCGTGGTCGACGTAACCCTTTCACTTTCCGCTTCCGCGAACTGAAAATCCAAGGCTCGCGCCGATTGTTTGGCCGTCGTGGAATTGCCCCGTCATATCGACGACGAAATTCCTTCTCAATTTTGGCTTGAAAATCAAGTAAGATACTGCTGTCGTGAAGCGACTTCTCTTCGGCTACGCCGCCATTCCCGTGTTTTTTTTCGCGGTTGTGTCCTTGCGCGCCCAGGCGCCCGCCACGAATCCGCCGCCGAGCTCGCCGATCGCCTCTATCAAGGTGACCGGGTCGAAGAAGTGTCCGACCGAGCAAGTCGTCGCCGCGAGCGGGCTGAAGACCGGCACCATGGTCACCGCCGCGCAGATTCAGGACGCCACGAACCGTCTGGCCGCCCTCGGTATTTTCTCCACCGTCAATTTTCGGTACTCGGCGGCCGGCAATGCCATCAACCTGGAATTTCAGGTCCAGGAAGCGCCCACGTACCCGATCGTGTTTGACAATATTCCGTGGTTTACGAGCGAGGAGATCGGCGACGCGATTCGCAAGCAGGTGGGCCTGTTTACGGGCGAAGCGCCCGACGGCGGCACGATCGTCGACGCGATGACGGATGTGATCGAAGACTTGCTGGCCTCGAAAAACATCAAGGGCGCCGTCACCCATCAACTCATCACGGCCGCCATCGGCGACGATGCGGTCATGCGGTTCCAGGTCGATGGACCGGCACTCCGGATTCAATCCGTCCAGTTCGGAGACCCGCTGGCGGCCGGCTCCGACCGCCTCAAAGACCACGTGTCCGACATCAAGGGCCAGCCGTATTCCCTTTTTGCTGAGCAAATTTTCAACGTTGAGCAGGTGCGGCCGCTTTATGCGGAGAAGGGTTTCCTGCGCGCGAAAATCGGCCCGCCCCAGGTGCACCTCGTTCCGGACATGTACGATCCCAAGGAGAACGCGGTCGAGCTTTCGATTCCAATCACTCCCGGCTCGATTTATTCGTGGAAAGGCGTCTCGTGGCAAGGAAATCAGGCCGTGCCATCGACGGACCTCGATGCCGCCATCGAGCTGAAGCCGGGTGACTTCGCCGACGGCCTGAAGATCGAGGACCAGTGGCAGAAAATCGAACGCGAGTACGGCCAGCTCGGCTACATCGACATGAAGCTCGAGGCCGAGCCGCTATACGATGATGCCGCTCACCAGGTTTCCTACGGCGTGAAAATTTCCGAGGGGTCGCAATATCACATGGGGGAAATGGTCATTACCGGGCTGTCCGTGGAAGCGGAGAGGAGATTGCGCGAGGCGTGGCAGATTGCCCCGGGCCAAGTCTTTGACGACGGCTACTACGAAATGCACATGAAGATGCTGGCCAAGCCCAGCCGCGAAATTTTCGGGAACTTGCCGGTGCACTACAACGACTTCGGCCACCTGCTGCGGCCGGACGCGAATCATCACACCGTCGATGTGCTGATGGACTTCAAATAAGGGCCAATCCCCTCTCGAAATTCAGGTCAACGGCCGACACGATCCTGATCGACAGTGCCGTAATTCCGCTCTCTCAGCAGGCAGCAGACATATGCAATAACACAAAGAGTCATGAGCCATGCCACGCGGCTTTGGTATCGATCGAATACTTCCGATAACGCGCCGCACACCGCCGCGTTGAAAATGAGAAATGCAATTGCAGCAGCAAAGAAGTTGTTTACGCGCGCAAAGCGGCCGGTGCATGCGAACAGTAGGCACCCTGTGACACTGAGCCAGAACATCGCTGTATGAACTGGCGCAACGGCGTCCGTCAGCGGAAACAGGCGGTCACTGCGCTGCCTGGATATCATGAAGGCCTGCGCATCGCCCGGCAACACCGTCACTATGTCGTACAAGTTCCAGTCAGTTTTGAGATCAAGTCGCATAGCTCCTCCCGTCCGCACGGCGACCAATTGAAGCAACGTCTGCTGCAGGCTGCTCACCAGGAACCTCCTGGGGTACGCAATAATCGCACCGTGCAGGATGGTTTCCATCTCATCTTCATGCCCTTTAAGATCGTGCACTAGGGGGTGCCCCCACAAGAAATCTTGCGAATCTCGCGGCGGGTTGGAAAGGTATTGGCAGGAAATGAAAGGTCGCTTGGGGCAATTTGCGCTGAGGAAATCCATGGCCAGGCCGTTGCTAAACAGCGTCGCGAACATGAAGACATTTTTCGACGGCGAAAGCCGGAATCCGAGGCCCATTTTTTGATTCTGGTTGGCAGTCCAAAATCCGGCGGCGAGGATTGGCACTAGCAACCAAATCGCCACGGACCATCTCGGACGGAGTCCGTACACCCACCAACCAATCAGCTTGAAAAGCACCACCGCCACTATGTAAAGAGCCACGATGGGGAACAAAGACGAGTGGGTACCCACGGAAATCATCATGATCAATGCCAAGACGATTCGCCGCCCTGTACGCAACTCGTCGGTGAACGCCAGTAAAAACGCGGACAGAAACAATACGCCTGCGAAAACGTCCGGCATGATTTGCGAAGTCACCCACGGCAAGCTTGTCAGGGTCGCCAGGACACACACGCCGATAAGCAGGCAGCGGTCGACGTATTTCCGATCTCCGCCGATCAGGTACGCGAAGGTTTCGTGCAAGACGTAAACAACGATGATCGCCTGTACGGCAATCGTGAACCAAGCGCTCAAGCCCAGGCTTGTCCATCGGGTGAACGCGCCGTATCCAGGCGCGCGAAACGGATAGAGCGCGATTTGAAAGGCTCCGATTCTTAGATAGTAGCCGCTATCGGGAGTGACAGTGGGATAGCCATTGTAGAACGCAACGCAACATAGGAGGGCGGCCTCTAAAGTGGCGAACAAGATAGTCCGGCGCCAGGCGCCCTGCTCTTCTACAGGTGGCTGCGATTTGCGGGTTGTATCGTCCAGCGACACATCCGCCGGGGCAGGGCTCTGCTCTACTGTGGGCATCGCAGGGAACCTGTCCATTCGCCAGTGTGTTTGAATGGTTCGCATTGTTTCCTTACTTGCTAATAATTGTATTCTTAATTCGGTAACTCAATCGGCTGTATCCGGACACGACTGGGCGCGAAAAGGACCATTTGCCATCGCCAAGGTAAGTCGGGCAAAGGGAATCGCGTTACTTATGGGCGCACGACATGCCGCGCCACTACTCCCCAATCTCGATTGCCTCGAGCGCGCTTCATGGGTAGATTCGCGGTATGCCAGGCTCTGGAGACGGCCAATCTGAGCCGCCTACAACTCATTCATCCAACTAAATGTCATGGAAAGCCTACAGCGAATCACGCGCGGTGATTGAATTGATTGCTTGGAGATGCCTCAATAGTAATCGTAACGGGTGGGGCACAGATATCTCAGCTAACTATTTACGGTGCGCGGGTGGCACAGCCTTTCTCGGTTGTCCCGTTGACAGACGCATGCGGTTGAATGATATCCCCGGCACGTCGACGCCGAGTCGCGGGCCTGGCTTTTCCGGGTGGCCGCCCCTTTCGGGTTCAAAGGGTCGGGATCTTGAAGTGCGGCGTCTTGTGGCTCTCAAATTCATCCGTCACTACGGGCGCGGCCACCAGCATTTTATTACGTTCACCTGCTACCATCGCCTGCCGCTCCTGCGCTCGGCTCGAGCCAGAAATGTCCTCGTCCAAATCGCATAGATTTCGAGTTACAATCGCCGCCTATGCGCCTGCGAATGCTGTCCCTGATTTGTTTCCTTTTTCTCGTTGCCGCGGGAGTGGTTCGGGCGAAGCAAGCGCCGCCGGCCGCGAATCCGGCTCCATCGAAAACGCCAGAGAAGAAAACGCCGGCCGCGACTCAAGCAGCTCCAGACAAGGGCGGCCCGGACGCTTCTGCTGCGCCTCACGATTCGGCAGCGGACGAAGACATGGAGCTGCAGGTCGCGGTGCGCGAAGCGGGGCAGGACAGCGCGACACTCGTCAAGAGCTTGGAAGCCTTCCTGGCGCGGCATCCCGATTCGCCGCGGCGCGGGGCCATCTATCGCGCGCTGGTTGAGTCCGAAATGAATCTTCACAATGAGGGCGCGGCGCTCGATTACGCGGAAAAAGTCGTGGCGATTCAGCCCGAGGACAGCCAGTCGATGTACGTCGCCGCGACGCTCCTCGAAAAGAAGCGCGACGACGCGAGCCAGCTTCACGCCATCGATTACGACTCACGCCTGATCGATCGCGTCTCGAAGGCGGACCCGGAATCCCGCCCGCAGCAAATGACACTGGAGGACTGGCAGGCGGGGCGGAACAAGTTCCTCGTCGACCTCTACGTCCTGCGTGGCAGGATGGAGCACCACCTGCACAAGAATGACGACGCGGCGAAGGACCTGACCACCGGATTTCGAATGCTCCCGAACGCGGAGGCCGCCCTGGGGCTGGGAGAAATCGCCGAAGAGGGCAAGCACTCGGATGAAGCCATCCGGCAATACGCAACCGCTTTTGCGCTCTCCGGCGACGAGCCGCGGGACGAAAACGCGACGCCGATGGATCGTGACGCTCTGCGCCTACGGATCGGCAATCTGTGGCATTTCACGCACGACTCCACCGCGGGACTCGGCGACCTGATGCTCACCGCGTACGACGCGAGCCGCGCGGCCGCCCAGGCGGAGAAGTCCGAGGCGCCGGAACACAACAAGGACGTGACCGACCCGTTGCAATTCAGTTTGCGGCGCGTCGACGGAAGTGCTCCCGTGAAGCTCGCGGAATCGCACGGCAAAGTGGTGGTGCTGAATTTCTGGACCACCTGGTGCGCATACTGCAATCAGATGGAAACGATGCTGGCCGACGTGCGCGCCAAGTTTTCCGGGCGCGACGACGTCATTTTCCTGGCGCTGGTTGCGGACGAGGATGAAAGCGCGGTCGCGCCGTTTCTGCAGAATCAAAAGCCGGGCGGTACGCTGGTCTTCGCCGACGGCGTGAACAAGGCCTTCCACGTCGAGTCGATTCCCACCGTGTTAGTGCTCGATAAGTCCGGCAAGATCGCGTATCGCACGCAAGGCTTCGCCCCGGACGGCTTCACGGACCTCGCTTCTGCTGCCATCACGAAAGCTTCCTCGTCAACTCAGTAACCGAGGAAAAGAAGTGACGTTTTTCAGGCGTCAATTACCCAGCTAAGTAACCGGCTAGTTCACCGGATGCGGTTTGAAGCCTTGAGTGGCGAGCCTTTGCTGGGCTTCGGCCAAGTCCTTTTGACTAGTGTAGGGGCCGACGTCCACGTGGTAGGACTGCATCCAGAGAAGATTTTTGTGCAGCAGAACGGCATGGAAACCGAGCTGATTCAGCTTATCGGCCGCTTTGCTTGCCGGGGTCTCGTCCTTGAATTTGCCGACTTCGAGGTACAGGTTGGGCATCTTCCCATCCGCGGAGTCGGTCTTGGGCTGCATCGCCGCGGCCGAAGGCTCGCCGGCGGACGGTTGTGACGCCGCACCCGGCTGCACAATGTTCGCACCGGGGTCGGTCTGGGCAGATGCCGGGCCCATCGCGAAGTTCAGGGCCTCGGTTTGAGCGGCGGTCGTCGACGCCGACACCTGCGTTGAGCTTCTCGCGTCCAGCTGTGGCTTCGACTGTTTCTGCGTTGCCGCATGCGACGGCGACTTCGCGTGCTTCGCCGATGACAACGGCTTCGGTGAGGCCATCGGCGCCGCATCAGATTCCGGTCCCACGCTGACATTTTCGAGTGCGGGCGCGCTCTGCGATTCCGCTTGCCGCGGCGCGGGCGTGTCCCCAATCCTTACGTTCTCGAAGAGGCTGATCTCGCGCGATTCCATCGGGCCCCTGGAATTCGCAGTTGCAGCGGGCGCCGTGGGATTGGAAGCGGAGGCATCCACCGCCGCGGCTGCTCGGAGAGACGCCCGGCCGGCGGCCTCGACCGTCTGCGCACTCATGATGCGGGGTTTCCATCCTCCGAACCAAAGAAAAATCGTCAAAGCTCCGGCCATGCCCGCGGCTCCGAGCATCGCCATCGGCTCCTTCCGCAGATTCGCCAGCGAGTTCCAATCCTGCTGCTTCAGAAAAGTCTCGGCCATTGCCAGGCCCCGGTGCGATTTACTGCGAAGCTCGATCTCCGCGTTCTTCAGCCAGCGGTCCAGGGCGATTTCCAAAGGGCTGGCGCGCCGCGCTCGCGCCGCTTTTACAAGCGCTAGATTGAGCGCGTCGATGGACCGGAACCGCTTTGCCGGGTCCTTTTGCAGGCACTTCATGATCACGGCATCGACCGCGCCGGAAAGCTGCGGAATAATTTCGCGGGGGTGCTTCGGATATTCGCGAATCTGTTTCAAGGCGACGGCCACCGGCGTGTCTCCGCTGAAGGCCGCAACCCCAGTGACCATTTCGTAGAGCAGCAGGCCCAGAGCATAGATGTCCGTGCTCGGGCTCACAGGCTTCATCTCCGCCTGCTCGGGCGCCATATATTCCGGCGTACCCACGATCGTTCCCGTCATGGGCCCGTCGCGGTGCACCATTCGCGCGATGCCGAAGTCCATGATCTTGACCGTGCCGCTGCGATCGATCATCACGTTCGCGGGCTTCAGGTCGCGGTGCACGATGTCCTGCGCGTGGGCCTCGTGCAGGCCGGCGCAGATTTGGCGCGCAATATCCATCGCCTCGCTGAGCGGAAGCGCACTGGAGCGGGAGAGCTTTGCCGACAGGCTCTCGCCCTCGACGAGCTCCATGGAAGTGCAGGCCGTGCCGTTCGACCGGCTGAAGTCGTAAATGCGGCAGACATTCTTGTGCGTGATTTTCCGCGCGAGGCAAAGTTCTCTTTTGAAATTTTCCTGAACCTCTGGATCGGAAGCGATCTCCGGCTTGAGGACTTTCAAAGCCACAATCTCGCTGGTTTCCAGGTCCCGTACCTTGTACAGGATTCCCATCCCGCCTGCGCCGATTTGCGACAGGACTTCGTATCGCGGCGGGATCGGTGATGACGACGCCATCTTCTCCCGCATCTCGCGGTAAGCTTCGGCGTCGGTCCAAACCACTTCGTAAACATCTTCCTGTTCAGTTCGGCCGTCCATCGTCAGGCGGTTGAGCCAGCGGCAGTGCAGATCCTGCTCGGTCGAAATCGAATCGTACATGGGACGGGAGATGAGAATCTGCGCGGGCGCGGTGCGCTTGACGATCCGCGCCGCCACGTTGACGACGTCGCCGAATAAGTCATGGTCCTTCCGAAAACCCACACCCGTGTGAATCCCGATGCGCACGTGAATGCGCTGATCCTCCGGAAGCGTCGAGTTGAGCTTGACGAATTGGCGCTGGATCTCCACGGCGCCGCGCACGGCCGAGCCGGGCTCCGGGAACTCCGCCATGGCGGAATCGCCGATCATCTTGATTACCTTACCGCTATGCTGCTCGATGGCGCTTTTGGACATTTGGTCGTGGCGATGGATCATCACCAGTCCGGCGGTGTCGCCGTTGCGTTCAAAGAAGCTGGTCGATCCGACCACGTCGGTGAAAAGCACCGTCAGGGCGTTTTTGTGCTGGCGAAGCTGCTCGTCAATCTCAGCTCGAGCTTTGAGTAGGGCGTCGACTTTGTCTGCGGAGCGCATAATTTGGGGACGTGATGAGTTTGGACTGAAGGTAGGGGGGTGCCAATGGCCCACGGGTTACATCCGGGTAGTACGTCTGTACCCGTGGGTGAAAATTTCACCACGCCTCAACGGCCACAACCACTGTGTTTGCAGATAGTTAGGACGCGGTGGCGGGCGACTGACTCCTTCCGACGCATCGCGCTGATCATCGCCCCCCTTGAGGCGTCGCAGTACTGGGGTTCTCCCTCAGGTCGGAAACAGCAGAGGCTCGGCTGGGGGCTCGGAGGCTATGCGGCCAAGTTCGGGGTAGTGCTGCCGCAGCGGCTCGGGAACCCTGACCGTGGCCTGGGTGAGGAGGTGTATGAGCTGCAGGGCGTTGACGACAGCCTTGCCCTCAAAATGATTGTTTGCGATGACGTACGTGGTATCGCCGCCGCCCGCAATGTGCCGGATGCGCGCGGCCCAGGGATCAAGTTCCCCTTCCGTATAAAGGTAGTTGTAGCGTTCCGAGGGCGGCGTGGCTGGGTCGTCGCTGAACCAAGTGTCATACCGGCGGCCGTGAAGACGCACGTAGGCGACGCGGGCCGTTGCGCGCTCGGTCGGCTTCATGGAGCGACCGATAACGGGCTGATCGATGTTGCAGAAGCCGACGCCGCGCTCGTGGAGCATCGCGTAGAACGCCTTGTCGTTCCAGGTGGCGTGGCGAACCTCCACGACGAGAGGATAGTCCGAGAAACACTTCAGAAGTTTGCCGAGGTAGGCAACGTTTTCTTCGGTGCGATGAAACGAGAACGGGAACTGTAACAGTACGGCGCCTAGTTTCGCGGCGTCGCGCAGAACGTCGAATCCGGCGCGAACGGCGCGCTCGTCCTCGGCGTTGACGACCTGTTCGTGGGTGAAGCGCTGCCAGAGTTTGGCCGTGAAAACGAACCGCGGATTTGCGGAAACGAGCGCAATCCACTGGCGGCAGTGTTCCGGGCGCAACGGTTGATAGAACGACGTGTTGATCTCGATCGTGTCGAAGAATTGTGAGAGGTATTCCGCTTCGTGAAAGCCCTTGGGCTTGCGCGATGGATACACGATGCCCGCCCAGTCCGCATACGACCAACCCGCCGGGCCGACACGAATCGTGCCATCGCTCGCGTTCGGGCTTTTTCCTGCGCCCGTCATTGGCGTCAGACGCCCTCCGTCGCATTTAGAGTGCGGCTTGCCGCCGCGCGGCGCAAGGGGCAGTTACCCATTCGATGCGCGTGTGAGGATTGCTCCGCATCGAATCGCGCGTTCAGGGTATTTTGTTTCTCGAACTGCCCAGCCTGATGTACAAACCGTGAGAGCTTATGAGCCGCATCTTTGACGCATTGAAGCAAGCGCAGCGAATTCGCCCCGCAGAACCTCAGCTGAAACCCGGCGTCCGCCCCATCGAAGGCGCCGACCGCCGGAGGAGCCGCCGCTGGTCGCTCGATATCTCTGTGTACGTGTACGGCCACGGACCGGGAAGAGAGCCGTTTCATGAAGAAGCGCACACACTCAACGTGAATTCCAACGGGGCTTTGTTGCTGCTGAGCGTGCCGGTGCGCAAGGGACAATCGCTCTTGCTTACCAACCGTTTCACGGAACAAGAGCAGGATTGCCGCGTGGTCTACCTTGGAACGAAGCACAGCCGAACGATCGAGGCTGGGATCGAGTTTCCGGAAGCAAACCCCGAGTTTTGGCAGATGCCGTCTCCTCCCGAGCACAAGCCCGCCGCCTGACGAAGAGCAATTTCAAATCTGAAATTTCAAATTTGAGATTCTGGGTTACGACAGCTTGCCGGTGTACAGGGCCATGCCCACGGCGGCGTTCATCCGTAGGCGCGCCAGTGCGCGGATTTCCTCGCGGCTGCGAATTCCGCCCGCCGCGGTGATGGGCAGGCGCGTGGCGCGGCGGAGGGATCGGAACCATTCCAGATCCGTGCCGCGCATGGTTCCCTCCGCATCGACATACGTGCACAGGAACTCCGAGGCGTATTTTTCCAGTTCGGGGATGACTTCGTCGGGGCGCAATCGGAGCTTGTCCTGCCAGCCGCGAACCAAGATTTTGCCTTGATCGGTGTCGAGCGCGATCATGACGCGGCGCCGGCCGATCTTGTGAACGAGGCGCGTTAGGAATGAGTGGTTCACTTCGCCGTTCTTGAACGCGGCGCTGCCGACGATGATCTTCTCCGCTCCCCAGCCGGCGATGCGCGCCGCCTGGCTGACAGTTCGAATTCCGCCTCCCACGCGAACGCGCAGCTTGCGCTTCTTTGCTGCGGCGCAGAGCTTGCGCACGAGCCGGGCGTTCGTTCCCTTTCGCATCGCGGCGTCGAGATCGATGATATGGATGAGCGGATGGCGGCCGAAGCGGTCCAGCAAGCCGAAGACGTCTTCCACCGCGAGCTTGCGCTCGCGGCCGTGGACCAGTTGCACGGCGCGTCTGTCCTGCAGATCGATACAGGGAATTAGCATGTAGGGTCAGCCCGCCTGCCGAACCGATACTCCGTTTTCGCCGAGGTAGCGCTTCAGAGCGCCGAGGCCCTGGATGCTGTCGTGAAAAATCGAGGCGGCGAGCGCGGCGTCCGCGCAGCCTTCGCGGAATACTTCCAGAAAAGTTTCCGGAGTGTCCGCACCTCCCGAGGCAATCACCGGGACCGAAACCGCGCGCGAAATGGCGGCCGTGAGCGGGCAGTCGAATCCCGAGCGCGTGCCGTCCTTATCCATCGAAGTGATCAGAATTTCTCCCGCGCCGCAATCGACTCCCTGGCGCGCCCATTCCACGGCGTCGATTCCCGTGGCCACGCTCCCGCCGCGCACGAAGGCTTCCCAGCGATCGCCCACGCGCTTGGCGTCAATCGCCAGCACGACTGCCTGGGAGCCGAATTCCGCGGCGAGCGCGGTGAGGAGCGGCGGATTGCGGATCGCTGCGGTGTTCACGGTCAGTTTGTCGGCGCCTGCGCGAAGAATGGCGCGACCTTCGTCGACGTTCGCGACGCCGCCACCGGCCGTGAGCGGAATGGCGAGTTCGGCGGCCACGCGGCGAATCGTTTCGAGAAATGTGGGGCGATGGTCGCGCGAAGCCGCGATGTCCAGCACCACGAGTTCGTCCGCGCCCTCGATGTTGTAACGCGCTGCCAGCGCGGCCGGATCGCCCGCATCGCGCAAATTGACAAAGTTCACGCCCTTGACGACGCGTTCGCCATCCGTATCGAGGCATGGAATGATGCGGTGCGCGAGGCTCATCCTTTGTTGCCCGCCTGGCGCAGAAAATTGGTGAGAATCTTCGCTCCAACCGGCCCGGATTTTTCGGGGTGAAATTGCGTCGCGAAAACCTTCTTTTGTTCGAGGACGGCCACGAATGGCGCGCAGTGATCGCAGTACGCAACACCCGCGTCGCCGGCATCGAGCGCGGCGTAGGAGTGCGCGAAATAGAAATACGCGTCCTCCGGAATGCCTTCAAGCAATTTGCTGTGGCGCGCGCGGCGCAACTGGTTCCATCCCATATGCGGCAGGCGATCCGTCGCTGGAAGCGCGGAAACTTTCTGTGGGAAGAGCGAGAGACCCGTGTCCCCGGGCGCTTCATCGCTCGTCGCGAACATCGATTGCAACCCGAGGCAGATGCCGAGGAGCGGCGTGCCGCGCGAGACTGTGTCCCGCAGCGGCGCGACCAAGGAGCGCTCGCCGAGCGAGCGCATGAGCGCGCCGAAGTGGCCGACGCCGGGAAGGATCAAAGCGTCGCAGCCGTTGAGGGCCTCTGGCGTCGAGGCACGCTGCGATTCCACGCCGAGCAGACGGAGAGCGCGCTCGACCGAAGGAAGATTCCCGGCTCCGTATTCCACTAGCGCGATGTTCATAGGAGCCCTTTCGTGCTGGGCAGCACGCGCTTCAGCTGCGGATCGCGCGTGGCGGCAAAACGCAGTGCGCGGGCGAATGCCTTGAAGATCGCCTCCACTTGATGGTGCGACGAGCGCCCGTAGAGCAGGCGGAGGTGCACGTTTGCTCCGGCCGCCTGCGCGAAGCCGCCGAAGAAATCCTCTAGCAATTCGGTCTGAAGACCGCCCACGTGCTTCGCCGAGAATTTCCATTTGCAGACGAGATGCGGGCGCCCGCTGAAGTCGATCGCCGCAGCGGCGAGCGTTTCGTCCATTGGCATCAGGAAATATCCGGCGCGCAAGATGCCACGCTTCGAGCCGAGCGCCTTACGCACCGCTTCCCCGAGCACGATGCCCGTGTCTTCCACCGTGTGGTGCTGGTCGACTTCAAGATCGCCGTGGGCGCTCAGTTCCAGATCCATCGCGCCGTGCCGCGCAACGAGCGTGAGCATGTGATCGAGAAACGGAATTCCCGTCGAGATTTTCGCGCGGCCCTGGCCGTCAAGGTTCAGGCTGACGCGAATATCCGTCTCGGTGGTGGTGCGGCGCAGACTTGCTTTTCTCATGCCCACAGTTTCTCCAGATCGTGGACGCTGTCCAGGATTTCGAGCGCGCCAAGTTCCCGCAGCCGCGCGGCGCGCGCCCGGTGGGCTTCGCTGCCGTGGGCCAGGACGCCAAGGAAAGGGACGCCGGCGCGCTTGGCCGAAAGCGCGTCGTCAATATTGTCGCCGAGGTAGAGGGCGTCGCGCTTGGCCGAGCCGTTGAGCAGCAGCCGCAATCCCTCCGGATCGGGCTTGCCCTTTTTCACGTCGTCCATCGTGACGGCCCGGCGAAAGATCTTGTCCGCGTCAGTTCCCTTCAGCGTATGGCGCAACTCGCGGCGCGTGCGGCCGGTGAAAAGCGCCAGTTCGGCGCGGGCGGACCAGCGCTCGAGGCGCTTGTGGGTGATAAGCCAGCGCTCGCGCGCGACATTTCCGGGCTTCGTTTTGGTGCCCCAATAAAATTTCTGAAATCGCGCTTTGACCCCTTCGTATGGCACCGCGGGGCCGAGCGAGGCCACCCAGTCCGTGGTCAACCGCCAGTCGTCGTTGTAGCCGCTGCGATTTTTCCACTTGTGAATCTCGGCGTACGGGGGGCGCTTGCCCGTGAAAAACTGCACGGTGTCGAGGATCGAAGCGTGGAATGATCCGCGCACGTCGACGAGCACGCCGTCGACATCAAAAATAATCAGTTTGGGAGTGAGCTTCACCGGAGAATGGCCTCCATCGCGCTGAGCAGCTTCCGCGTGTCGGCGCGCGTGCCGGCGCTGATCCGCATGAAGCCTTCGCGCGGGAAATCGCGCCGCCCGCGCACGAGGATTCCTTTGCGATCGAGCGCGCGCACGAGGCGCTTCGCGCCAGAACCAAAATCCACGAGCACGAAATTTGCGCTGCTCGGATGGACGCGAGCGCCCAGATGAACCAGACCTTTTTCGAGCATCGCGCGGCTGAGTAAAACCTCGCGCGTGTAGTTGCGCAGGAAGCCCGGGTCGCGCACCGCCGCTTCCGCGGCGACGAGCGCCGCCGTATTCACGGGATATGGCGTGCAGGCGCGGCGCATGATCGCGAGCATCTCCGGATTTCCGAACAGAACGCCGATGCGCAGCGCCGCGAGGCCCGCGGATTTTGAGAATGTACGGGCGACTAACAGATTGCGGTACCGGCGAATCCACGGAAGAATCGTTAGCCCAGAAAAATCGAAATACGCTTCGTCGACAAGGACCAACGTATGCGAAGCCGCACGCAGGATTCGTTTCAGTTCGTCTCGCTGAACGAGCGTGCCCGTGGGATTGTTCGGATTTGCAATGTAGAGGACGCGCGGGCAGCGCCGGGCCGGTTGACGGAGCGCGCGGATCACGGCGTCCACCGGAAATCTCATTTCTTCGTCGTAGCGCAGCGCCACCGCGCGCGCGCCGGCAAGCTCGGCGAAAAATCGATACATGTCAAAGGTCGGTTCGATGACCAACACTGAATCGCCGGCGTTTAGGAACGTGTCCGCGATCAAGTGCAGCGCGTCGTCGATGCCGTTCGTCAGGTGCATTTCCGCGGGACGCACTCCGAAGAAGCGTGCGAGACGCTTCGTCGTCGCCTGATATTCGGGATAGATCGCCATTTCTTCCGCCGTGATACGTGACAGCGCGCGCAGAACCGCGGGCGAGCAACCCACCGTGTTCTCGTTAAAGTCGAGGCGAAGCTTTGCCGCGCGGCCCTCTTCGGGGGCGTTGTACGGCGCGAGACCCAGCACGGCCTTGCGCACGGGGATCGCGATTCGCGTGGATCGCTTCATTCGCGCACCTCGACGGCGCGGGCGTGCGCCTCCAGCCCCTCGGCGCGCGCCATGGCGGAGACGACCGGCGCGAGACGCTTCAGACCCTGGCGCGAAATCTCCTGCGTGCTTGAACATTTCACGAAATCCGAAACGCTCAAGCCGCCGCGCGTGGCCGCCCAGCCGGAGGTCGGCAGAACGTGATTCGTGCCGCTGGCGTAGTCGCCGATCGGCTGCGCGCTCCAGGGGCCAAGAAAGACGCTTCCCGCTTCGGACAATTTCCGGATCAGGCTGGCGTTCGCCGCCGGAATGCTGAGGTGTTCGGGCGCGACGCGATTGGCGAATCGAATCGCAGCGTCGAGCGAAGGCGCGACCAGGATGGCGCACGCTTGCCGCAACGATTTCCACGCGGGATTCGTTCCCGGAAAATCTTGCAACTGTTTGGTGACTTCCACGGCAACTGCGTCCGCGAGCCGCGCGGACGGAGTGACGAGCAGCGCGACCGCGCCCGGATCGTGCTCAGCCTGGGCCAGAAAATCGGCGGCGATGAAACGGGGTTCGCCACCCGTCGCCAGGATCAGCACTTCCGTGGGTCCCGCCGGCATGTCAATCGCGCAATCATTCGAGACGATGCGCTTCGCGGCGGTGACGTAGCGATTGCCAGGGCCGCAGATTTTGTCAACGCGCGGAATCGACTGTGTGCCAAACGCAAACGCGCCAATGGCCTGCGCTCCGCCCATCCGCGCAATCTCCGTCACGCCCAGAAATTCGGCGGCCGCGAGCAGCGCAGGGCTCGGCTTCGGACAGGCGACCACGATGCGCTTCACCCCCGCGACCTGCGCCGGGATTGCGGTCATCAGCATCGTGGAAAAGAGTGAGAATCGCCCGCCGGGAATGTAGCAGCCGATCGTTCCGAGCGGCGTGACGCGCTGGCCGACGCGAACGCCGGGTTCGACGGTGATGGTCCACGAACGGGGGCGCTGCGCTTCGGCGACGCGCCGGATGTTTCGCGCTGCGTGCTCAATCGCGCGCCCGAGTTCGCGCGGCACATTGCGGCTTGCGGCGCGGATTTCCGCGCGGGTGATCCATAGCGACTTCCGCGTGATGTGCATTCGGTCCAGGCGCAGCGACCAGCGGAAGAGCGCCGCGTCGCCGTTCCGGCGCACGTCGGCAAGGATCCGCGCGGCGACGCGCTCAGCGGCAGCGTCATGCGACCGGCGCTGCGCCAGGAACTTCGCGGCGAACTCGTCTGTCAGCTTCTGTACGCGCATTCGGACTATTCCTTCACTCAAAGCACAATCTTGTTCAGCGGATATTCCACGATCCCTTGCGCGCCCGCGGCCTTGAGGCGCGGAATAATCGTGCGCACCACGTCTTCGTCTATGATCGTATTCACCGCTATCCACTCGGGATCGCTGAGCGTCGAAACTGTAGGATTCTTCAGGGCTGGCAGCGTGGCGAGCACTGCGCTCAGATTCTCCTTGCGCACATTCAACATGATCCCAACTTTGGTGTACGCCGCGATCGCCCCGGAGAGCAGCAGGAAAATATTGGAAATCTTCTCGCATTTCCATGGGTCTGCGGCAACCGCCTGATTCGCGATGAACACCGTACGCGATTCGAGGATCGTTTCGACAATTCGCAAATGATTCGCGCGCAGCGACGACCCCGTTTCGGTTACTTCGACGATGGCATCGGCGAGCTGCGGCACTTTCACTTCGGTCGCGCCCCAGGAAAATTCCACGCGAGCGTCCACGTGATTGCGCGCGAGATATTGTTTGGTGAGATTCACGACTTCCGTGGCGATTACCTTCCCCTGAAGATCCTTCACCGACTTGATCGGCCCATCCTCCGGCACCGCGAGTACCCAGCGCACCGGCGAAAGGCTTTGCTTCGAGTACAGCAACTCGCCGATCTCCGTCACTTTCGAGCCCGTCTCGAATACCCAGTCGCGGCCCGTGATTCCGGCATCGAGTGCGCCCGTCTCCACGTACCGCGCCATTTCCTGCGCGCGCACCAGCATGCAGCTGATTTCCTGATCGTCGATGCCGGGAAAGTAGCTGCGCGAGTTGACGGAGATGCGCCACCCGGCCTTGCCGAAAAGCTGGATCGTCGCGTCCTGCAGGCTGCCCTTGGGAATTCCGAGGCGAAGCACGCTCATCGCTGCGATTCCTTTCCGTAGACCGCGTTCGGGTCAAACGTGCGTTCGGCCATCACTTTGGATTCTCCGGACGGCGAAAGCTCGCGGAAGAAGCACGAGCGGTAGCCTTCGTGGCAAACGCCGGGGCCGAGCGCATCGACGCGAATCAGCAGCGCGTCGACGTCGCAGTCCACGCGAATATCGCGCACGCGGAGGACGTGGCCGCTTTGTTCGCCCTTGCGCCACAGCTTGTTGCGCGACCGGCTGAAGAACGTCACTTCCCCGCTCGCCCGCGTCGCGGCGTAGGCTTCGGCATTCATAAAGCCGAGCATCAGAACCTCGCCCGTGCCCGCGTCCTGAATCACCGCGGGGATGAGGCCGTCCAGCTTCTTGAAATCCAGCTCCATCTCTCCTCCCACAACCGCCGCGCCTGCCCTTTCCGAGGTCCGCACAAATAAAAAACCCGCTGGCGCTATCCGCGCCAGCGGGCCGATGAGTGCGAATTTCGTTGCGCTACTCAAGCCTCCGCGGGCACGGTCTTGCGCCGTAATGGTGATGATGACCGTGATGCCGCGCAGAGAAGTTCATGGCGAAAAAGAATATACAGTACCCGGCGTTCTCCGTCAAGAGAAGCGGGTCGTCGGCCGTTGTAATCTGCGCGTGCGTTCCGAACGACTCGCCAGCCGGCCTCGCTGCCGGGCTAGTGAAGGAGGTGCCCACTCACGGCGATCCCGAGCCCCGCGACACCGCCGAGAAGCCCCAGCAGCCAGTAGAACCGATTCTTCGTGAGAAGAGCGAGCGAGGTGATCACCAGCGCGATCTCCAGAAACACTTCGCCGAGGTCGTATCGGTCTGCCTTGCGCTGGGCGCGCGCCGATTCGGCTTCCAGGTCCTTGGCTTGCTCCTCGATTTCGGCTTGCTCTTTCGTGTAGCGATCCGCTTCTTTCTGGTATTTTTCGCGGACTTTGTCGGCTTGCGTCTTGTCCTTGAATTCGATGAGCGCGAGCAGGTCGAGGCTCATCTCGTAGTTGTGGCGGCGAATATTTTTCGCTTGGTAGTACGCCCACTGATCCGTGGCGCGATTTTGCATGAGCAGCTCTTCCGTGTGCGAACGGTGGCCCATCAGGGACACGACGGCCACGCACACCGCAAGAATCGCCATCGTCACGGAAGTGGGGGCGAGAGAAGGATTTTCACGGCCGTGTTCGGCGTTTTCCTGCAGTTCGCTCAATTCATCCGGCATGAACGTGTCCTCCTTCGTGTGGCTTTACGTCTTTCTCTGTGGCCTCTGTGCTCTCTAAGGTTTTCTTTCGTATCGTCGAGGAGCTTCTTCACCACAGAGGGCACAGAGATCACGGAGAAACCCGAACTTACCCCAGGCTTTCGTTCACGGCGACAAGCGTGCGGTCAACGTCCGCATCCGTGTGCGCTGCCGAGACGAATGCCGCTTCAAACTGAGACGGCGCGAGAAAAATGCCGCGATCGAGCATGGCGTGAAAGAACACCGCGAAGCGCTTCGCATCGCATTTCTTGGCAGCGGCATAATCCGTGATTGGCTCGCGCGAGAAAAACAGGGTCAGGAGCGAGCCCACGCGCGCCGCCGTCGCCGCCGCGCCGGTTTCTCCGAGCGCAGTCACAATTCCGTCTCCCAGACGCTTCGACCGCGCTTCGAGTGATTCGTAGAACCCAGGCGCGGCAAGCAAATCGAGCGACGCGATGCCCGCGCTCATGGCCAGCGGATTTCCGGAGAGCGTTCCCGCCTGGTAGACAGGCCCGAGCGGCGCGACGCGGTCCATCAAGTCGCGGCGCCCGCCGTACGCCGCGACCGGGAGTCCCCCGCCGATAATTTTGCCGAGCGTCGTCAAATCGGGAGTGATGCCAAACAGCGTCTGCGCGCCTCCGTAACAAACGCGGAAGCCGGTGATGACTTCATCGAAGACTAGTAGAGCGCCGTTTCGTGACGTCAGTTCACGCAATGCCTGCAGAAATCCGGGCTTGGGCAGGACGACGCCCATGTTGGCCGCTACCGGCTCGACGATCACCGCGGCAATCTTGTCGCGATGCTGCGCGAAGAGTTTCTCAACCGCGCTGGCATCGTTGTAGGGAGCGTTGAGGGTCAGCTCGGCGAGCGCCTGCGGCACTCCGGGGCAGGCCGCGATTCCCAGCGTCGCGAGGCCCGAGCCCGCCTCGGAAAGAAAACTGTCCGAGTGGCCGTGGTAGCAGCCGTCAAATTTGATGATGAGGTCGCGATTGGTCGCGGCGCGCGCGAGGCGCACGGCGCTCATCGTTGCTTCGGTGCCGGAGCTGACGAAGCGAACTTTTTCGCACGATGGGAGAGCCTTGCGGATGCGCGACGCGAGGTCGACCTCAAGCTCGGTCGGCATGCCGTAGCTCGTGCCTCGGCGGGCCTGGTCCGTGACTGCCTGGACAACTTTGGGGTGCGCGTGGCCCAGAATCAGAGCGCCCCACGAGCAGACGTAATCGATGTATTCGTTGCCGTCGGCGTCCCAGAGGCGCGCACCGGCGGCGTGGTCGACGACGATCGGCTCGCCGCCCACTGCGCGAAATGCGCGGACGGGACTGTTTACGCCGCCGACAAGCACGTCGGTGGCGCGGCGAAAGATTTCCTGAGAACGGGGACGTTGCATTGGAACGAATTTGGGTGAGCTCATGCTTTGTGTAGCACAGCCACTCTTGGCTGTGCGGGTTTTGCAATCGAATTTGAATTCACAACGTACCTGCGGCCCTACAAAAGCACACAGCCAAGAGTGGCTGTGCCACCCAAATCTAGCAATTCTTAAGCCACTTGGCCGCGTCTTTCGCGTGATACGTGAGCACGATGCTTGCCCCTGCGCGATGAATTGCGGTCAGGATCTCCAGTGCGATTCGCTTTTCGTCAATCCAGCCGTTTGCCGCGGCGGCTTTCACCATTGCGAATTCGCCGCTGACGTTGTACGCGCCGACCGGCACACTGAAGGCTTCCCGCACTCGCTGAATGATATCGAGGTAGGCGAGCGCCGGCTTCACCATCACCATGTCCGCGCCTTCGGCCAAGTCCAACTCGACTTCGCGCAGGGCTTCGCGCGCGTTGGCAGGATCCATCTGATAGCCACGGCGATCGCCGAATTGCGGGGCAGACTCGGCCGCCTCGCGGAACGGGCCGTAGAACCCGGAGCAGTACTTCGCCGCGTAGCTCATGATGGAGACGTCCTGAAAGCCCGCGCCGTCCAGCGCCTTGCGGATCGCGCCCACGCGCCCGTCCATCATGTCCGAAGGCGCGATGATGTCGGCGCCGGCGCGTGCGTGCGAGAGCGATTCTTTTGCGAGCAATTCCAGCGTCGGGTCGTTCTTCACGTCGCCGTTCTCGACGATGCCGCAATGTCCGTGATCGGTGTACTCGCAGAGACACACATCCGTCATCACCAGCAAGTTCAGATTGGCCCGGCGCACAGCTTCGATTGCGCGCTGCACGACGCCGTCCGCCGCATAGGCTTCGGTGCCAAGTGCGTCCTTCTTTTCCGGAATGCCGAACAGAATAATTCCGGGAATGCCGAGCTGCTCGACTTCGCGGCATTCCTCGAGAAATGTGTCCACGGACTGCTGGGCGACGCCGGGCATGGACCCAATCGGATTGCGGACATTCTTCCCCGGGCAGACGAACATCGGATAGATGAAGCCATGCGCCGAAAGGCGCGTCTCGCGCGCGAGCGAACGAATCGCTTCATTCCGCCTCAGCCGCCGCGGCCTGGTTACCGGAAAACTCATACGCTCCTCGCTGTTGAACTTGTGTTCACCGAAAAATACTTCGCAATCGCCGTGGCCATGGATTCCGCTGTCGCCAGCGGTGCCTCAATCGCAACGGGCAAACCGGCGCTTTGCAATGCTGCCGCAGTGACCGGGCCGACCACCGCCACAGCCACATGCGTCCCCAAGCGGGCGAACTGCGCCTCGCCAAGATCCGCGCGCAGATTCTCAACCGCAGAGGGACTGAAAAACGAAATCATGTCCACATCCGCGTTGCGCACCGCGCGCATCACTTCGGGATCGACCGGGCCCACGCCTCCCGTGTGATACGCGACGACCTCGACAACTTCCGCGCCCGCCGCGCTCAGCGCCTCGGGAAGGTCACGCCGCGCCCGCTCGCTCCGCGGCAGAAGAATTTTCTTGCCGGCGAGCGCTGACGAAAGTTCGTGCGCGAGCGCCGCCCCCGTGAATTCCTGCGCCACATGATCGACCAAAAATCCCTCCGCTGCCGCAGCGGTCGCGGTAGCCGGACCGACCGCGGCGCATCGGCAGTTCCCGCGACGGCTGGGCTCGATTCCCAGCTTACGGCAACGGGCGGCGAAAAAGCGCGCCGCATTGGCGCTGGTGAAGAGGACCCAATCGAATTCAGCGAGCGATCGAATCGCCCGATCGAGCTCCGCGGTGTTGGCAGGCTCCGAAAAACTGACTGCCGGAAACAGCAGCACGATCGCGCCCATGCTTTCCAGCCGCGCCACGAGGTCGCGCGCCTGCTCGGCCGTGCGCGTGACCACGATGCGCTTGCCTTCGAGAGCGCGCGCCGCCGTCATGCTCGCGTACCCCGGCTTTCGCGCTCGAGCAAAGCGACCGCGCCGCTCTCGCGTAATTTTCGCGCTAGGCGTTGGCCGATTGCCTCCGCTTCCGAGGGCATCCCCGAATCCTTTTCCCAAAGCCGTTGCGCGCCGTCGGGAGAAAGAACCGCAACATCCAGCAAGAGCTTTCCAGCATCAACGCGCGCCCACGAGCCGATCGGCACCTGGCACCCGCCACCGAGGCCCGCAAGCGCGGCGCGTTCCGCGTTCACCGCAGACCGAGTATTCGTATCTTCCAGCTTTGCCAAGACGCGCAGCGTATCGGCGTCTCCCGCGCGCGCTTCGATCCCGATCGCGCCCTGCCCCGCCGCGGGCAAGCTTACTTCCTGCGGCAGCACCTCAGTGATATTTTCGCTCAGGCGCAGCCGGTCGAGACCGGCCTTCGCCAGCACAATCGCATCGTAATCGCCGCGCTTCAATTTTGAGATGCGCGTGTCCACGTTGCCGCGCAGCTCGGCCATGCGCAAATCGCGCCGCGCGTAAAGCAATTGCGACTGCCGGCGAAGGCTGCTCGTGCCGACGCGTGCACCCTGCGGCAGGGTTGCCAGCGTCGCGCCGTTCGAGGAAAGCAGCGCATCGCGGACGTCTTCTCTCTTGCCGATCGCGGCGATCGTCAGGCCGCTCGGCAATTCCGTGGGCACGTCCTTCATGCTGTGCACGGCCAGGTCGATGCGCTCTTCGAGCAAAGCGTCTTCGAGTTCCTTGATGAAAACGCCCTTGCCCCCGATTTCGCTGAAGCTCGCTTGCTGGAATTTGTCCCCGGAGGTTTTGACGATGACGAGTTCCGGGTCGGCGCCCGTCAAATCGCGCAGCGCGGCCGCAATGCTGCGCGCCTGCCACAATGCCAGCGCGCTGCCGCGCGTCCCGATTCGCAGCGCCTTCAAGGCTTCTCCCGGTCGAGACGAAACATGTCGCGAAGGGCTTCGTAGTTTTGCAATTTCCGGCGCAGCTCGGGAATGCCGCGCATGCGTTCGGCGGGACTCATAACGACGCGGTCGAGAAGTTCTTGCAGCATCGCCGCGAACTGCGCGCGATCCGCTTCCGAAAGATGCGACATCGACGCGAGCCGCTCCTCGACGAATGCCTCTCGCTCGGCCGTCAATTTCTTGCGCAGGTCGCCGAGCACCGCGCCCGCGGCGACCCCGGCTTGCCAGTGCAGAAATTTGTCGACGTGTTCGTCGATGATTCCCTCGGCGCGAGGAATCTCCGCCACCCGAGCCTTTTTGTTCTGCTCGACGATTTCGGTGAGGTCATCGATGTTGTAGAGATACGTGTTGTAGGCGCCGCCGACTTCCGGCGCCACGTTGCGCGGAACGCCAAGATCGATAAACAGCAGCGCTCGATTGCCCCGTGCCGTCATGGCTCGATTGACGATCGCGCGGGTCAGAATCGGCTCGGTCGATGAAACCGAAGTGACGATGAGGTCCGGCCACTCGAGGGCCGCCGCGAGATTTTCCCATGGCACCACTTCCCCGCCGAACTGCGCCGCGAGGTCCACGGCATGCTCGGGTGTGCGGTTGATCACGCGCAAGTGCTTGATGCCGCGATCGCACAAATGCCGCACTACCTGCTCGCTCGTCGCGCCGGCGCCGACGATGAGCGCGCGGTGATTGTTCAGCTTGCCGAAAATCCGTTCCGCAAGCTTCACGCCGGAAAACGCCACCGAAACCGGCCGCGAGCCAAGCTCCGTCTCGTTGCGCACGCGCTTGCCGACTTCGAGCGCCGCCTGGAACATGCGATTGAGGACGGGACCAGTTTCGCCGCGGTCGAGCGCGATTTGATAGGCGTCGCGCACCTGGCCCAGGATTTCCGCTTCGCCCAGCAGCATGGAATCGAGGCCCGCCGCGACGCGGAACAGGTGCCGCACAGCCTGGCTGTCGCGATGGCGATAGAGCGAGCCGTCCAGTTCGTCGTGCGAGAGTTGATGGAAAGACGCGACGAACAATTCCACCGCGCCGGCGCTGTCCGTCGCATCTTCGCGGGGGACGCCGTACAACTCGCTGCGATTGCACGTGGATAGGACGAGCGATTCTTCGAGGATGCCGCGCGCACGCAGCTGGCCCGCGGCTTCGCGTGCCTGCTCGGGCGTGAAAGCAACGCGCTCGCGCAGCCCGACCGAAGCCGTGCGATGGTTCAGTCCGATGAGAACGATTTCCATTTGCAAGTCGCCCGGCCAAGTACCGGGCAGCACTCTTCGCGCGCGCTCCTAGAAATACCGGTGAAAATGGGATAGGTACCGGTTAACGATGCTGTAACTGAAAATCACGAACATGAAATTAAAAATGCACAGTGCGGACGCGCGCGCCCCGCGCCACGCTGCCGTCTGCGACAAGAGCGTATAGCCGAGATAGGCCGCCAGAATAATGACGGTCACGATCACTTTCGGATCGCCATTCCAGTACTGGCCCTCCAGCCGATGAGCCCAGATCAGCCCGGCGGTCATCCCTACGAGGAGCGAAGCGCACCCAATCAGCACGCTGCTGCGCGTCATGCGCTCGAGGACGTCCAGCGCGGGAAACCGCCATCCTACCGCGCCGAGCTTGTGATCCCGCAGTCGGCGATTCTGCACGAGGAAAATGATGCTCAGGACAAACGAAATCGCGAACGCCGAGTACGCCAGGATATTCAACGTAACGTGAAACGCGAAGAGCGGACCCTGCGCAGGCGGCGCCTTCACGGGCCGCGCCTCGGGCAAGTGAGCGAGCAAGAACACGCCGAGCACAATCGGCAAGACAAAGGGTCCCACTGCTCGCCGGCGGTGAATCGCTTCCAGGCAAAGATAAGTAAACGCAAGCATCCATGCAAAAAGCGAAAGCGAACCGAAAACATCATCGTACGGGACGGCATGGATCATCCGCGATCGCGCCAGCAGCGCCAGGTAGTGAAGGCCCAGGCCCACCACCAGGCACGAAGTCGCGCCGATCCCGATCGCCCGCGAGGGCTCACGCAAGTTCCAGATATAGAGCGCCAGGCTCGCAGCGTAAAAAAGCAGAGTCGCAAGTACGTACGGGCTTGTCATGGTATGGAGGCGTTGACGGAAGGGCTGAGAAACCCGCAACGGACGCCTGTTTCCCAACCATTATAGCCAAATCTACAAGCCGAGTTCAGGAATACGAAGGGGGCCGTGCCCGGCTAGTTTCGGGCCGATCCTCGGCATAAATTCATTGTGCCTGGGGCATGGGAAGCGTAGGATGCCGCAGAAAGCAATCAAAACAACTCAGTCTGGAAACGTGGACGGGGTGAAATCCCGTCGTGGAGGCGGAATGTTGACGATGCGAACTTTTCTGCGCGGTACAGCCATAGTTGCGGCGGCGCTGACTTTTGCTTTCGCCGCACAGTCCTTGGCCGCCGATATTCTTGACGATTGGTCCGCGGTAAAACCTCCGCCGCAGCCTGAGCTCAAGCCGGTAACGGTGGACGGCTCTACAACGGCCCTCCTCATTCTGGACATGATGAAGACGAATTGCGGCGCCCGCCCACGGTGCGTCGCCTCCGTGCCTACCGTGAAGAAACTGCACGACGCGGCGCGCGCGGCGGGGGCCATGGTGTGGTACAGCTTCGTCGGCAGCGACGGCAAGGCCACCACCGCGGACCAGATCGACCCGGGGACCACGGCACACGACGGAGAATGGGTGCGGCAAAACGGGCCGGATAAATTTATCGGCTCGAACCTCGAAGAAAAGCTAAAGGCGCGAGGGATCAAGACGGTCATCGTCTGCGGCACTTCGTTTCAAGGGGTGGGCATCGGGACCGGCGGCGGTGCCGCGCAGCGCGGCTACAAGGTGGTGATCCCGATCGATTGCTTGTCATCGGAAAGCACCTACGAAGAGCAATACGCGGCGTGGCACCTGTACAAGGGCGGGCCGGCGGGCGTTACCAGCAACGTGACCGTGACGCGCGCGTCGATGATGAAGTTCTGAGGGTGAGGTTCCCACTCAGCAACGGCCTCGTTTCTCCGGAGGTCGAATTGCTATTGCCCCTAGTCTGACCGAAGTCTGGCCCTGCCCGAATAATTTGCTCGGACCAAGCGTCGCATAGCCGCAACGTCCTCTGGTCCAGAAAGGCACCGCTTGGGAACAAGCAGACCGCTAGTTGAGCGGGTAGTCTGAAAAAACAAGAAAGCCTTCCGGGTTTCAAGAATGTACCGAAATACCGACCAATTGTAGTTGCCTTGCACATCTTCAGAATTTAGGCGTATCCCCTCCACATTGAATGACAGGTTCCGGGCCTTGCGTAAGGTGGGAGTCTCAGCAAACAAGGAGCGCACCCGGAGGTATGGGTACAAGAAAACCATCAAAAGCACCAAGCCAAGCAAGACAAGAAGTGTCAGAATTCCCGCCGCGGGCGCGAGCTTCGATCCGTCTGGAGCCCATGTGTCGCGGGTCGTGTAAAGGATGTAGCCGAGAAGCAGCGCTAGAACCAAACGGCTGAGATTGCCCCACGAATAGCGAAAAGGGTCATAAATATCTTCCAGACATAACTCGATTCGGACTGTTACTTGGTCGCTTGTCTCCATGGCCCGAAGGGTACGACGAAACGGCAGGAAGTTCCAGTTCGAGGAGTCTGAGAAGTCGGGCTATCTGTAACTGGATGAGAATCGTCTCTCCATTCACGACCGCTTGGAAGCGTTAGCCTGGCTGGCTACGCAAAGTGAGCGAAATGTGCACCTGCCGTGCCTTCCGTCCATGCACCCCCGCCACTCTTTTGTTATGATAAGTGGGCAACTTGACCGCAATGAGCCAATTCTCCGAGCCCGTGAATGGGAAAACGCTGTTCCTGCGCGCCTGCCGGTGCGAGCCTGTGGAGCGTGTACCTGTATGGATCATGCGCCAGGCCGGGCGCTATCTCCCTGAATACCGGGCCATTCGCGAGAAGCACAACTTTCTGGAAGTCTGCAAAACGCCCGAACTGGCCATCGAGGTTTCGCTCCAGCCACGCCGCATCCTGGGCGTGGATGCCGTCATCGTCTTTTCGGATATCCTGATTCCCGCCGGGGCTATGGGTTTGCTCTTCGAACTTTCGGATAAGGGACCCGTGATCGAGTCTCCGCTTCGAACGGCCGCGGAAATTCGAAAGCTTTCGACGTTCGATCCCGAGAGGGAAACCGGTTTCCTGATGCAGGCAATCCGCGGCCTTGTCCGGGAGCTGGGTCCCGCTGTGCCGGTGCTTGGTTTTGCCGCCGCGCCTTGGACGCTGGCTTGCTATATGGTCGAGGGCCATGGGAAGGACGGCTTCCCTGCGGCTAAGACTTTGCTCTATTCCGAGCCGGAACTTTTTCGCGAGTTGCTCGAACGAATTGCGCGGGCGACCGCCGGTTATCTCCGCGCGCAAATCGTGGCGGGGGCTGCTGCCGTCCAGCTTTTTGACACGTGGGTCGGCGAGCTTACACTCGAGCAATACCGGGAGTTTGCGCTGCCTGCTACGCAGCTTTTGGTCGACGAGATCGGCGCGGGCGATACGCCGGTGATCCTGTACACGAAGGCGTCGAGCCACTTGCTCGCCGCGGCGGCCAAATCGGGCGCGAATGTCTTGAGTGTGGATTGGCGCATGGACCTTGCCGCGGTTCGCGAATTAGTGGGACCGCGTATCGCGCTGCAAGGCAACGTGGACCCTTGTATGCTGCTTGGGCCGACGGAAGGTGTGCGTCGCGCGGCGCGGGAGGCGGTCGAGAGCACCGGCGGCGTGGGCCACATCTTGAATTTGGGGCATGGCATTTTGCAGCAGACACCGGTGGAGAATGCGCGTGCGTTTGTGCTGGCGGGCCAGTCAGCCACTGTCATCGACAAGGTGCGCGTGGAAGAAGCGCGTTAGGGTGTCGCCGGCGGCGGGATCGCCGCCGAGCCACCGCCCGAAAGACTTTTTGCTATGAGCGAATCGAGCCTACATCTTCAGCTGAACCGGGAACGCTTCGAGATTTCCGAAGCGTTTCTCGAGAAGTACAACCGGCCCGGGCCGCGTTACACCAGCTATCCCACTGCGCCGGTCTGGCAAGAGAATTTCGGCCCGGAAGACCTTGAAGAATTCTACGGGACCGCGAACGCGGCGCGGACTCCCATTTCGCTCTACATGCATCTGCCTTTCTGCGAAAGCCTGTGCCTGTTCTGCGCGTGCAACGTGGTTATCACCAAGGATCACGGCGTCGCGCCGCCGTACATCGAAATTCTCGAGCGCGAAATCGATCGCGTGAGCAAGTCCGTCTCTCGCGAGCGCGGCGTGGTGCAATTTCACTGGGGCGGCGGCACGCCGACGTATCTGACGCCGGAACAAATGGAAGGCCTGTTCCGCTTCACCGCCGATCGCTTCACGTTTGCGCCGGACGCCGAAATCGGAATCGAAATCGATCCGCGCGTGACGACCGAAGCGCACCTCCAGACTCTGCGCCGGCTCGGGTTCAATCGCCTGAGCATGGGCATTCAGGATTTTCATCCCGAGGTGCAGGAAGCGATTCACCGCATCCAGCCGCTCGAATCGACACGCGGCTTGATCGAGACGGCGCGCGAGCTCGGCTTTGACAGCATCAACGTCGATTTGATCTACGGCCTGCCTCTACAGACAGCCGAGCGTTTCGCTCATACCGTCGAGCAAGTGGTGGCGATTTCGCCGGACCGCGTCGCGATGTTCAGCTACGCGCACGTGCCGTGGCTGCGCAAACAGCAGGGAGCGCTCGCCACGCGCCTTCCCGAGGGCATGGAAAAATTCCGCATCTTCCGCGCGGGGCTCGAGACTTTTCTTGGCGCGGGCTATCAATATATCGGCATGGACCATTTCGCGCGGCCCACCGACGAGCTGGCCGTCGCGCAGCGCGAACGTACGCTGCACCGCAATTTTCAGGGTTACACCACGAAGGCCGGCGCCGATCTTTACGGCATGGGCGTGAGCGCGATCAGCAGCGTCGGCGCGTGCTACGCGCAGAACGATCGCGACGTCGCTCCCTATCGCGAGCGCATCGAGCGCCGAGGCCTCGCCACCATGCGCGGCTACCGGCTCACCGAAGAAGACCTGCTCCGCCGCGTCGTCATCAACCGGATCCTGTGCCACGGGGTCCTGCACAAGGATGAAATCGAGCAGGAGTTCGGCATCAACTTCGACCGCACATTCGCTCCCGAAATGGAGCGCCTCGCGCCTTTCATCGCGGATGGGCTGCTCGAGGTCAGCGGCAGCGTTTTGCGCACCACCCTGCTCGGGCGCATCTTCATTCGAAATATCGCGATGATCTTCGATCCGTATCTCGAGAAACAGAAACTCGACAGCCGCCCGCTCTTCTCGAAAACGCTCTGATCCACCGATTGAGGCTTCGTGTCCACTCCGGCGCAAATTGAATATCCCGTAGTCGTGGTGGGAGGCGGAATTTCCGGCCTCGCGTGCGCGTATCACTTGCAGCAGGCGAGGATTCCCGTGCGCGTGCTGGAAGCGGGAACGCGCCCCGGCGGAATGATCGCCACGGAAGAGGCTGACGGATTTCGCTTCGAGCTTGGCCCGCAGAGTTTTCTTTCGACCGAGCCGTTGCTCAAACTGATTGAATCGCTTGGACTCAGGGATCAGCTCGTACATGCCAATCCGCGCGCGCCTCGTTACATTCTCTTGCGAGGCAAGCTGGTGCAGGCGCCGCTTGCTCCGCCTTCGCTGTTGACGACGCCGCTGTTTTCGGCGGCGACGAAGTGGCGGCTCTTCACCGAAATGTTTCGCACGTCGCGGCCGCCCGCGGACGACGAGTCCATAGCGGCTTTTGTTCGTCGAAAATTTGGAGACGAACTGCTCGAGCGGCTCGTCGCGCCGTTTGTCTCCGGCGTTTACGCGGGAGACCCGGAGCGGCTGAGCCTGCGCGCCGCGTTTCCGAACCTACATGAATTCGAGGCGAAATACGGAAGCGTGCTTCGCGGCGCGATGAAATCGCGTCCGGCGAAAGGGACGCCGCGAGCCGGGCTTTGCTCTTTCCGCGACGGCATGCAAGCCCTTCCGCGCGCCATCGCCGGGCGGCTGGGTGATTCACTGCTACTCGGGGCCAACGTAAGCGCGCTGACCCACAGCAAGGCCAATGGAAAACCGTGGTTTGAAGTCGAAATCGAGCAGCGCAATCATCGCGAGACGATCCCGACCAGCACTGTAATTGTCGCCGCGCCAACCGATGTGGCCTCGCGGATTTTGTCCGGCATCTCCAGTCAATTCGCGCCGCTCCTTTCGCAAATCGAATACGCGCCCGTGGCCGTCGTATCCGCCTGCTATCGCCGCGAACAGCTGAAAGGCTCTGCGGATGGTTTTGGTTTTCTTGTTCCGCGTTCGGAAGGCCCGCGCGTCCTCGGCACAGTGTTTAGCTCTTCCCTCTTCGCCGGGCGCGCGCCGGAAGGAATGGTTTGCTTCACGAGCTTTGCCGGCGGAGCCACGGATCCCAAAATGTGTGAGTTGAGCGACGAAACAATCGTTGAGATCGTTGGCTCCGAGGTCGCGCGCGTCCTTGGAATTACGGGGAGCCTGGCTAGGGCACACGCGCATCGTTACACGCGAGCGTTGCCGCAATACAATCTGGGCCACATTGAAGTCGTGAAGGCGCTCGAGGCGCAAATCGCCGCCATTCCGGGATTGTTTCTTGCTGGAAATTATTTGTCCGGGCCGTCCATCGGCGCCTGCGTTGAGCAGGCGTTCCGCACTGCCGAAGCGGCGCGCGTGTATCTTGCGTCGATCGGGGTCGCGGGCGTCGGAGCTGTTGCGCACGCGTAGCGCCGGCGATCTTGCGAACGTACGGGGGAAAAACAGCCGGCGGGATGCCTGCGCCGCGGTCGTCGTAGTAGACTAGCGGCCTGTTTTCGCGTTTTGCGCAGGGCTCATCCATTTGCGCCGTTTCTCCGTATTCAGTGAGAGGAACGGAAAAGGAACGCACTTTTGCTGCTTGCAGTCGTCCAACCCTGGCCCGAGGGCAAACAGCCGACGGACGCTGCCCTGATGGAACGCATCCTCCAACGCGATTCCGGCGCCCTTGAAGCTCTCTACGACCGCTACGGCCGGCCGGTCTATTCCCTGGTGCTGCGCATCGCGCAGCAGCCGGCCTCGGCCGAGGAAATTGTGCAGGACGTTTTTCTCCAGCTTTGGCGCAGCGCGGACCGCTTCCAAATCTCTCGCGGCCCTCTCGAACCCTGGCTCTTCACCATGGCCCGCAACCGCGCGCTCGATTTTCTGCGCCTGAAGCGCGAGAAACAGCGCCGCCGCGAGGACTCGGATTCCGATATTCTTCCGAGCGCCGTGGTCAATCCCGATCCCGAGGGCGACATCGACCGCTCGCGCCGCGCGGAACAAGTTCGCGCGCTGATGACTTCGCTGCCGGAAGCGCAGCGCCGCGCCATCGAGCTGGCGTTTTTCGAGGGAATGTCCCACAGCGAAATTGCCGAGACCACCGGCGAGGCACTTGGCACGGTGAAAAGCTGGATTCGCGGCGGTCTGCTGCGGCTGAAGCAATCGCTCGGAGAGGCAAGTTCGTGATGACCTGCGAACAACTCAATCCGCTCTACGAAGAGTACGCCCTGGGCGTGCTGGAGGGCGCGGAACGCGCCGAGTTGGAGGCGCACCTCGCTCGCGCGTGCGATAAGTGTGTTCCCGGTGTGGCGCACGCGAGGTGGGTTGTCTCACAGCTGGCGCTCGCCGCGCCCGAAGCGCAGCCGCCCGGGGCGTTGCGGGGAAAGCTCATGGACGCGGTCAAGTCGAGCGCGGAAAATGCGCGTCCCGTGGCCTCGTTTGAAAAACTGAAATCGCCGCGAACTTCGCCCCTGTTTCCGGTATGGGCGTGGGCCGCCGCGGCGGCGCTTGCGCTCATCACCGGGTACGCGATGCACCGCATGAACAATCAGTACGACCAGATGGCGGAATTGCGGAAGGAAATGAAGCTGGCGATCGCGCAGAATCAGGCGCTACAGAATCAGATTGAGATGGAGCGCATGGTCAACTCGGTGATGATGTCGCCGGATTCCAAGCCGCTCAAGCTGATGCCGGTCGACAAGAACATGCCGATGGTGCACGCCTACTTGCATCCGCACATGGGCGTGGCAATTACCGCGGATCAGATGCCGTCAATGCGCTCCGCGCGAACGCTGCAACTGTGGTTCGTGCCGAAATCGGGCAAGCCGATGAGCGTGGCGATCTTCCGCCCGGATCCGATGGGCCAGATCGCGCTCGTCGCGCCTGTCAACATGCCGCAAAACGAAATTGCGGCCCTCGCGGTGACGGAAGAGCCTGCCGGGGGCAGCCCACAGCCGACGTCGGCGATTGCGTGGATGGCGCAAGTGAACTAAAGACGTGACGCGTGGCCCGCTTGCCCTGAGCGGTGGCGAAGGGTGTTCCGTGGCCCGTGATTTGTAATTAGCATCTGTGGCCTGGGGCTTCATGTTGCGGTTTCCAACGCGTAGGACTTTCACCACAGAGGGCCACAGAGAAAACCGCACAGAGAGCTACGACCACTCACAGTTACGAATTAAGAGTCACAACCACTAAGCTCGACTTACGAATCACCCTTCGCTGCAGCTCAGGGCGAGCGGGTCACGTCTTCTTCCCTTCCACTCTTGCCTTCCGTCGCTCGCCGGCTTCTTCAAAGCGCTTCCGCTCCTCGCTGGTCTCCACGACCAGCGGCGGAATCGCGACCGGCTTGCGGGCTTCGTCGAGGGCTACATATGTGAGAAGCGCCGAGGTGGTGTGTTTGCGCACGCCCGCGGCGGAATCCTCGGAATAGACTTCGACGCCTACTTCCATCGACGTGTGAAACGCGCGGTTGACGTGCGCTTTAAGGATGATCAGATCGCCCACGCGGACTGGATTCAGGAAATCCAGATGATCCACCGAGGCTGTCACCACCTGCCGGTGGCAGTGGCGGTGCGCCGCGATGGCTCCCGCGACGTCGATCAAGTGCATGACCCGCCCGCCCAAAATGTTCCCCAATAGGTTCGAGTCCTGCGGAAGCACCAACTCAGTCATTTCGGTAAGCGATGCGCTAACGGGCCTACCAGCCAGCGTGCTTCGAGCGCCGACATCGGACGAGATTCGGGAACGCTTCATGAGTGGCTCCGGGCTATCGACGTGAAAACCATTTCGACAACAAGCTGCGTTTCTTGGGGCGCTTGTCTAACTCTGCATTGATTCGATTCCACGTTTCGATCGGAGTGCCGCCGACAATCGCCGCGGGCAGCCCAAGAAATTCTACATACAACGCAAAAGCGTGTTGAAGCGGAAACACGGGCGCGCAATGATCGACGGATACAACTTTGTTTTTGGCCACAGAGATGCTGACCCCTTCTGAATTCGCGTCCCAGAAGGCATATTCGTCATACTCGATGTCAATCGCTTCGAAAGGGCCCAATATGCGATCTGCGGCCTCTATCAGGCGCATTGAGTGCTCGTCCTTTACGAAAACGAAAAGAGGATAAACAACGCCCATTGGGCTCCTCCGCTCTCCGGAGACGACTTGGTGATTAGTCCAAGAGCAACTATAATACGTGCTTCCCGCCCATGACCCAACCACAGAAGAAGACCCGGCGCCAGATGCTTGAAGAGTTTGTCGCTGCAAAGCCGAACGACGCCTTCGCCCGCTACGGTTTGGCAATGGAGTGCGCCAATTTGGGCGATGCTCCCGCCGCCGACGAGCAGTTCAAGTCGCTCCTGGCCACGCATCCAAACTACGTTGCCGGATATTTCCAATACGGCCAATTCCTGGCCAAATCCGGCCGGGTAGAAGATGCCCGCGCCACACTGAATACCGGGATCGCCACTGCCCTCCGCACGGGCGACGATCACGCCCGATCCGAAATGGAAGCCGCCCTCGCCGAACTTGGCTGAGCGGGGCGGTTCTTGCCAAACCAGGAAAATGCGCACACAAAAAAATCTTGTAGGGCACGGTTTCAACCGTGCCGTCCATCGCTCGCATCACGAAGGCTTTAGCCGCAGGCCTGGATGGGTCGCCGTGATCACGCGCGAACCGCCATCGGCTAAAGCCGGTTCGGTCTCCTGCGCTTATGGCACGGTTGAAACCGTGCCCTACAAACCCGGCTCCTAGCCCACTCAATGACTCCGGTACCGTTCAACGGGTAACGGAGTTCGCTCGCTCCATCCCAAGGCTAACGGACATCGCTTGCTCCGCTGGCGCGACGACGATCCAGACCAACCGGATAACCATTCGCGGCGTTTCACCTACCCCGTTCGCCGCGCCTTGCGGACGCTCACCCGTTACTATGCGGCACCACGCTGCTGAAGCGCGCTTGCCCGTGTTATTCCCCAATGCTACGTTCGAGGAAGCGTTCCTCTTCACGGAGACAGGCGAAACCCATGGCTCTCAGCATTGACGATCTGCTGCGCCGCGCCGTTGAAACCAAGGCGTCCGACCTCCACCTGAAGGTCGGAAACCATCCCTGTCTGCGTATTGACGGCGCGCTCGCGCCGCAGACCGACGTTCCGCGCGTCACTCCGGAAGAAATGCTCTCCATGGCGTTCAGCATGATGACGAACCGCCAGAAGCAGAAATTCAAGGAAACCGCCGAGCTGGACATGGCCTACGGCGTCGCGGGCCTGGGCCGCTTCCGCGTGAACGTGTTCCAGCAGCGCGGCAACGTGGGCATGGTGCTGCGCGTCATTCCCACGAAAATCCGCACGATTGAAGAGCTCAACCTGCCGCGCGTCATCGAAACGATTTGCGAGGAGCAGCGCGGCCTGGTTCTCGTCACGGGAACCACCGGATCGGGCAAATCCACGACGCTCGCCGCGATGATCGACCGGATCAACACCACCCGTTCCGATCACGTGATCACCATCGAAGACCCCATCGAGTTCCTGCATCGCGACAAGAAGAGCTACATCAACCAGCGCGAAGTGGAAGTCGACACCGCGAATTTCTCGACCGCGCTGCGCGCCGGCTTGCGCCAGGACCCGGACGTCATCCTCGTCGGCGAAATGCGCGACCTCGAAACGATCGCGACGGCCTTGCTCGCCGCCGAAACCGGCCACCTGGTGTTCTCCACATTGCACACCCTGGATGCGACCGAAACGATTCAGCGCATCATCGCGGTGTTTCCTCCGCCGGAGCAGAAGCAAATTCGCCTGCAAATGGCCGCCACGCTCAAGGCCGTCGTCAGCCAGCGCCTCGTCCAGTGCGCCGATGGAAACGGGCGCGTTCCCGCTGTGGAAGTGATGATCGCGACCGCCTACATTCGCGACTGCATCATCAATCCGGACAAGACGCGCTCGATCCGAGACGCCATCGCGGCGGGCACCAGCCAGTACGGCATGCAGACCTTCGATCAATCTCTCTTCGAACTTTATTCCCGCAACCTCATCACCTACGAAGAGGCATTGCTGCGCGCCTCCAACCCCGACGACTTCAAGCTGCGCATCCAGGGTATCCGCTCCTCCGCCGATTCGGCCCGCGAGGAAATGGAACGCAGCATGAACGAATTCGAGCGCTCCGGCAAACGGTAGACCTTGTCGAATGGAACTCGTGGAACTGATTAGACGCTAGCCAGGCGTCGAAAGGAAAAACCCGTGATTCGACCAGCATCGTATTTGGCAGTTGCCTTTGTGTCTGTTGTGGCATTGGCGGGACAAACTCCGGATTGGTCAGACTACAAACCAGCGACGGTGGCCGCGGCGTGGTCTCGGGCGACCGTCATCGAGGGAACGGACTACACGATCGAAACGAAGAACATCAAATACGCTGTGGAAGCCGTCTACACCGGTGAACACAGAGAAGTGGGATCGCCGCGTCGTAAGCTGATTGGAGGGTGGGTCAAAGCACTAGGCCACCCTAAGCAGTTCGCGGAGACGTTTGAACACGAGATCGAGATTCGAAACGGGAAGGACACGGTCTGGCTACCGCTGCAGAACGCATTGGTGGAGCCGTTTGCCCAGGAGGCGAGATCCGGGTCTCAGCTTCGGCTCTATATCATGTACGTTGGCGCGGTAGGAGCGGACCGCGTCTTTGTCGTCAATCGCTTTCAGGTGCTGTCGAACTAGCGACGTCGCCCCAAGCGGTGAGTGCATCCAGCACAGTTCCGCTTGATAGCTTATCGTAGACTGACCCGCAACCGAATTTCAGGCCTCCTTGCCTCCCTGCCTCCTTGCTTCTATGCTCTATCCATGCGTTCCTCCCCGCGAAAGCTTTCCACGGAAACTGACCTCTACACCGCTGCGGTGAACGGCCTCGCGCGCCGCGCCTATTCGGTCTATGAAATGCGGACGTATTTGGAGCGTCGGGCGGAGGACAAGGACACGGTAAAGAGTGTGTTGGATCGTTTGAAGCAGCTGGACTATCTGGACGACGCGCGATACGCGCGGCAATTCGTTCGCGTGCACACCGAATTGCGCAAGCAGGGAGCGTTTCGCATCGCGCGCGATCTGCGCGCCCGCGGCGTGCCCGACCGCCACATCGAAGCGGCCCTTGCCGAGCGCTCCGGCGAATCGAGCGAAGGCGCGATGGTGCGTACTCGGCTGGAGCGACGGATCAAATCTCTGCGCGGGCCGCTCGACGAGCGCCGCCGCGCTTCCCTGTGCCGCAGCCTGCTCCGCGCCGGCTTCGCTGCGGATACAATTCGCCGCGAATTGCACGCACTAACGAAGCAATCCGTGGAAGACCTCCCGGAAACGCCAAACGAAGAATCGTAACGAAGTTGTAGCGCCCGCCTTTCAGGCGGGCACTCCCCCCTCAAGCACGATCTCAACGACGCGACGAGCCCGCGCTTCGCGCGCACATGCCCGCCCGAAAGGCGGCCGCTACAACGTCTACATCGGCCGCCACTTCATTTCGACGCGAACCGGAATATCGTTCTTCACGGGAATGGCGAGAAGTGAGGGCGGATCGATCTTGAAATCGGAGAGCGTCAGCGGGATCGTGCCCGTGATGATCGTGTCGCTTCCTTGCGTGACATGCTGAAACGGCAACTGCTTGTACTGTACCGTCTGCCCCGCGAACTGCACTTCCAAATCCGCCTGAATCGTCGTTAGCGACGATGCGGTCTCCGGCAAATGCGTGCGCACCGTGATCAGAGGAAATTGCCCGCCGCGCACGACTTGCAGCATGTGCAGATCGCGGTTGCTGTCGCCCGAGTCGAAGGACTTCACCTGCACTGCGATCAGGAAATCGCAATCGCCGGCGTGGCACACGCCCTTGCCCTTGGCGGCGTGGCTTACGCCCTCGGTTTGCTTCAGGGGATGCGAGACGTGATAGGTGAGGGTGGATTCCGCGAGAACCCACGTGCTGTCGGCCCTCGCGATCCGCGGAAATGCCAGCAGTACCAACGCGAAGAAAATTTTCCTGTTCACTCAGTGTCCTTGGACTTCACGCTTCGACTTCGCCTCTAGAATTTGAATGACACCGAAACAATCGCCGCGCCATAAGCGGCCGCCGTGATGATCGCCACCGGTCCGTGCGCGCTCGCGATTCCGTGGACCTTCTCGCCCTTGCTTTTCTGGTCGAAGGCTATGGCCCCGAGGATCGGAGTGAGAATCATCCCCGGCCCGTGAATCCACGCCAGCGCGCGGTGCACGCGGATTTGCCCGCGGCGTTGTGTTCCGGGAATACCCGGCGCGCGAATCGCAAAATACGCGCTCGTGAAATACAGGTCCCCCGCCGCCGAGCCGAGCACCAGATGCGTCCAGCGGTCGGCCGTGCTCGTGCTTCGTCCGCCCGCGCCGAACGATGTGGCGACCGTGGCGATCAGGGGAATGGCCGCAATCAGCCCGATGCGCTGATGCAGCATCAGCATGTGCGACCGCTTGTTGAGCCGCGCCTGCATCTCCGCCGTGCCCTGTGACTCGCCGGAGGAGATGCCCAGGTCCTCGAGCGAAAGCACGCCCGCCAGTGTCACGTTCGCGGTCTGGCTCGCCCCGGCTGCAACGGTCACTCTCAGCGTGTTGGTACTGTAGCCTTCGGCGGAGACGGATAGCTCGTAATCTCCCGCCGCGAGATTCGCCACGTTGTAATGTCCGGCAGAATCGGTTTGCGTCTCGGTGGACTGGCCCGTAGCGAGATTCTTGGCCGTTACTTTCGCGTTCGGAACGCCGGCGCCGGTCCCGCTTGCGATCGTG